>Ga0196972_1000029_pt1 | contig 139564 bp, 126 predicted proteins | sample S1v_2013CmetaG_FD_148618 | JGI IMG/M metagenome (GOLD analysis project Ga0196972, IMG submission 148618) | Soil microbial communities from Anza Borrego desert, Southern California, United States - S1+v_20-13C | ecosystem: Environmental > Terrestrial > Soil > Desert | place: USA: California...
CGGGAGGATGGCCTGGAACTTGCGGTCGCGGCCTTGCTTGGCGGAGCCGCCTGCGGAGTCACCCTCGACGATGTAGAGCTCGCACAGGGCGGGGTCGCGCTCCTGGCAGTCGGCCAGCTTGGAGGAGAGGCCGAGGCCGTCCATCACGCCCTTGCGGCGGGTGAGTTCGCGTGCCTTGCGAGCGGCTTCGCGCGCGCGGGCGGCTTCGACGATCTTGCCGCAGATGATCTTGGCGTCGTTGGGCTTTTCCATGAGGAAGTCGGTGAGCGTCTTGGCGACGATTTCCTCGACGGGGCCGCGCACTTCGGAGGACACGAGCTTGTCTTTGGTCTGGGAGCTGAACTTGGGCTCGGGAACCTTGACGGAGAGCACGCAGGTGAGGCCTTCGCGCATGTCGTCGCCGGAGATTTCGACCTTGGCTTTCTTGGCGAAGTCGTTTTCGTCGATGTACTTGTTGATGACGCGGGTCATCGCGGCGCGCAGGCCGGTCAAGTGGGTGCCGCCGTCGCGTTGCGGGATGTTGTTGGTGAAGCAGAGGACCTGTTCGTTGAAGGCGTCGTTCCATTGCATGGAGACGTCGACGCCGATCATGGTGCCTTGCTCGGAGACCTTCTCGCCGGTGGCCTGGAAGATGGTCGGGTGCAGGACGTTCTTGTTCTTGTTGATGTATTCGACGAAGCCGCGGGTGCCGCCTTCGAAGGCGAAATCTTCTTCCTTGCCGGTGCGCTGGTCGGTGAGCTTGATGTGCACGCCGTTGTTGAGGAACGAGAGTTCGCGGATGCGCTTGGCGAGGATGTCGTAGTGGAATTCGACGTGCGTGAAGATTTCTTCGTCGGCCCAGAAGTGGACTTCGGTACCGCGCTTGTCGGTTTCGCCGGTGACCTTGATGGGGGAGATCTGGACGCCGTCCTGGACTTCCATTTCGCGGTTCTGGACTACGCCCTTGGCGAATTCCATCTGGTGGATCTTGCCGTCGCGGCGGATGGTGAGCTTGAGCAGCTTGGAGAGTGCGTTCACGCAGGACACGCCCACGCCGTGCAGGCCGCCGGAGACTTTGTACGAGTTCTGGTCGAACTTTCCGCCGGCGTGCAGCTCTGTCATCACGATCTCTGCGGCGCTGCGCTTGGGGTCGTGCTTGTCGTCCCACTTGATGCCGGTGGGAATGCCGCGGCCGTTGTCGGTGATGGAGATCGAGTTGTCGGAGTGGATGGTGACGTGGATCTCGGAGCAGTGGCCGGCGAGCGCTTCGTCGATGGAGTTGTCGAGCACTTCGAACACGAGGTGGTGCAGGCCCGTGCCGTCAGAGGTGTCGCCGATGTACATGCCTGGGCGCTTGCGGACTGCTTCGAGGCCTTCGAGGATCTGGATCGAGGATGCGCTGTAGGAGCTGCTGGCGGATTGCTCGCGCGGGGCTTCTTGGGGGAGTGCGGACATGGCTACCTTCTGATAAAACGGACTGCTAAAAGAACGGCTTGGCTGGTGGCTCTTCCATTGCACCAAGGCTTTCGTATCTCCCCTCTCCCGCTGGCGGGAGAAGGGAGCCTGAATGGGCCGGCGCTATGGGTTCAGGGACCGGTCAGTCAAGAATTTCGGTTTTCCATAAATGTGGCAAAGGGGCTCGCCTTACCCTCGGCAGCCCCCCTTGCGATTTCTGTTATTGGTTGAATCAAATACGCATCGGCATCACGACATACTTGAAGTCTGCGTTTTCCGGTACGGTGATCAACGCCGATGAATTGGCGTCGCCAAGCGCGACGTTGACGTTGTCGCTCTTGAGATTGTTCAGCACGTCGAGCAGGTAGGAGACGTTGAAGCCGATGTCGACGGTGTCGCCGCCGTAATCGATTTCGAGTTCTTCCACGGCCTCTTCCTGGTCGGCGTTGGTGGAGCTGATCTTGAGGCTGCCCGGGCTGATGATGCAGCGGACGCCCTTGAATTTATCGCTGGTCATGATCGCGGCGCGCTGCAGGGAGTGCAGCAGCGTCTGGCGGTCGATGGTGAAGTTGTTCTTGTAACCCTTCGGGATCACGCGGGTGTAGTCGGGGAACTTGCCTTCGACCAGCTTGGAAATCAGTTCGATGTCGGCGAAGGTGAGCTTGACCTGGTTGCTGGCGATCTCGAGGTCGACCGTGCTGTCCGTGTCTTCGAGCAGGCGCTGCAGTTCGAGAATGGTCTTGCGCGGGATGATGACTTCCTGGCGCTGGAAATTCTGGTCGGTCTCGACCTGGCAGAAGGCGAGGCGGTGGCCGTCCGTTGCCACGGCGATGACGTTCTTGCCGTCGACGACGAGCAGCAGGCCGTTGAGGTAGTAGCGAATGTCCTGCTGGGCCATCGCAAAGTGCACCATGTTGAACAGGTGCTTGAGGGTCTTCTGCGGCAGCGTGACTTTCGCGTTGAAGTGTTCGGCTTGTGCGACGGTCGGGAATTCTTCGGCGGCGAGGGTCTGCAGCGCGAAGCGCGACTTGCCAGACTGGACGGTCATGCGCTTGTTGGACAGCGAGAGGGATACGTCGCCGAAGTCGGGCAGCGCGCGCAGGATGTCGAGCAGCTTGCGCGCGGCGACAGTGGTCGCGGCAACTTCACCGCCGCTGCCGACGTCGGCGGTGGTGGTGATCTGTACTTCGATGTCGGTGGACAGGAAGGAGACCTTTTCGCCGTCCTTGCGAATGAGGATATTGGCCAGAATCGGCAGCGTGTGCCGACGCTCGACAATACCACTCACGATCTGCAGAGGTCGGAGAAGCGTGTCTCGTTGGGTTTTGACCAATTGCATGCTTTTGTCCTTGTAGTAATTGATTAAGACAGTGCTGTTACTGGTGCTACTTGAAGGTGGTTTAAGGGCGAATGGGGCAGGTCTTAAAAGGACAGATTCCCGCCCGGCCGGGCAAATGCAAAACAACCTCTATTTTGACAGAAAAGGGGGGTTCCCAAGAAATCTAAGTGAGGGTTTTTTGCCTGCTTTACAAGGGCTTTGGCAGCGCCGGGGAGGCGCTGCTTGATATTTAGGCAAAGGGGGTTGAAAGGTTATCCACAGGGCAGCGAGCATCTGTGGATAAGCCTGTGGATTAGCCCTTCAGGGTCTGCTCGAGGACGTGCAGCTCGTGGTTCACTTCGGGGTTCTTGGAACGGTCGGCGGCGATCTTGCGGACGGCGTGCAGGACCGTGGTGTGGTCGCGGCCGCCGAAGAGTTCGCCGATTTCCGGCAGGCTTTTCTGCGTTAATTCCTTGGCAAGGTACATCGCGATCTGACGCGGACGTGCGATATTGGCCGGGCGCTTCTTGGAGTACATGTCGGCGACCTTGATGTTGAAGAAGTCGGCGACGGTCTTCTGGATGTTCTCCACGGAAATCTGGCGGTTCTGCACCGACAGCAGGTCTTTCAGTGCCTCTTTCACAACATCGATCGTGATGTCTTTGTCGTGGAAACGCGAGTAGGCCAGGATCTTGCGCAGCGCGCCTTCGAGTTCGCGGACGTTGGAGCGCAGGTGCTTGGCGACGAAGAAGGCGACGTCGTCATTGAACGTGACGCCTTCCTGCGCTGCTTTCTTGAGCAAAATTGCAACGCGCATTTCCAGTTCCGGCGGCTCGACCGCGACCGTCAGGCCGGAGTCGAAACGGGAAATCAGGCGGTCGTCCATGCCGCTGATTTCTTTCGGATAGGTGTCGCTGGTGATGATAATTTGTTTCTTAGCGGCAATCAGCGCTTCAAACGCGTAGAAGAATTCTTCCTGCGTGCGGCTCTTGCCGGCGAAGAACTGGATATCGTCGATCAGCAGCATGTCCAGCGAGTGGTAGTAGCGCTTGAAGTCGTCGAAACCTTTTCGTTGGTAAGCAGTCACTACGTCACGAACGTACTGTTCTGCGTGGATGTAGCGAATGCGAACGTTGGGATTTTCTTGCAGCAGCTGGTTGCCGATCGCATGGATCAGGTGCGTCTTGCCGAGGCCGACGCCGCCGTACAGGAACAGCGGGTTGTACGACACGCCGGGGTTGTTGGCGACCTGGATGGCGGCGGCGCGGGCCAGCTGGTTGGCCTTACCGGTGACGAAGCTTTCGAAAGTCAGGGCCGGGTTGATCTTGCTCTGGTCGCGCTTCTTTGTTTCTTCAATGACAATATCGACGCGCTCGATCGGGTCGGGCATGTCGGCGTAGTCGGTGCCGCCAGCCAGCGCGAGCGCCTGCGCGGGCGACGCAACTTGCGCCGGTGCGGCTGTCGGCTTGCGGGCAACGTTGGTGCGCGGGTCAAGCACGAACTGGACGTCGATTGGCTCCTCCCAGTGCTCTGCGGCGAGGGCGGTGATGCGGCCGGCGAACTGGGTTTTTACCCAGTCCAGTTTGAAGCGGTTCGGCGCAGCGATACGCAGGCAGCCATCCTCGAAGTCGAGGGGCACGAGCGGTTTGATCCAGGCGCTGAACTGCTGAGGCGTGAGTTCCTGCTCCAACTTCGCGGAGCAAGCTTGCCAGAAATTTTCCATGAAATTCTTTTAGTGTTTGCTTTGTGGAAAATACAAAAGGCCTTGCGAACTGCTCTCCTCCGGCAGTCCGCTGCACAGTCCAAGCCGGGCGGGGAGGACTGTGCAGTGGAGTGCGGGAGCGGCTGTCGGGCAAAGGCCGGCTTCCACAGGGAGGGGTATTCTAACGCCGGTCTTCGCAGTTATCCACAGCCCGCGTCATTTTTCCGACATAAAAAAGTGCTTGCCAATGTGGATAATTTGGGCTTAGGGAAGGTGGGGATATTGTTTCATTACGGGTGGGAATTTTGACGACATCGGCATCCGGGCACCGATATATAAATTGTTTCCATTTACCTCGCCCCGTCGTTTCCTCGAAGGCGGGAACCCATGGGGAGGTTACAAGAATTACTCGCCTTATTCCTTCGTTACCTAGGCACGACCTTACTATGGATCCCCGCCTTCGCGGGGATGACGGGAAAGGGATGTGGGCGACGAAACAGCCGCGGCCCGCCTGCCTCTTCTCGCCGCAATCCTGCATTGCCGCGCCTCATTTCCCTAAGTTATTGACAAACAAGCGGAAAATGGAGTCTAATTGCGGGTTCACTGCCTGTTGCGTTTTGTAGCCATAATACGAAACAAGAATGGGCTGCGTGATTCCCACCCATTTTTGCTGACTAGCGAGACCAAAATGAAACGTACTTACCAACCTTCCGTCGTCCGCCGCAAGCGCACCCACGGCTTCCGTGTTCGCATGGCTACCCGCGGTGGCCGCGCCGTGCTGAACGCACGCCGTGCCAAGGGCCGCAAGCGCCTGGCTGTCTAAGCCAAGCACTGCACCCAAAAGCTGCCGGCGTGAGCGAAGAACGTTCACACTCCTACGCACGCACCCGGCGCATCGTGAAAACGGATGATTTTTCATCCGTTTTTCGTTTGCGGCCCGTGCAGCGCACGGCGCATTTCGTCCTGTACGCACGCAGCAACCAGTTGGACCGCGCAAGGCTGGGCATTGTGGCCGCCAAGCGCTTCGCGCCGCGCGCTGTCACACGCAATACGATCAAGCGCGTCACACGCGAACTGTTCCGCCAGTCCACCCTGCCGGCGATCGACTGTATCGTCCGCCTGTCCCAGCCCGTGAATTCCAAGACCGGCCCGGCGACCAGCACGAAGCTGAAAGCCGAGCTGCGGTGCGAACTGGCGCAACTGCTCGGTTCGCAGGCGGTGAAAACACCTGTGTCCAATCCGGAATCCCGCTGATGAAAACGCTTTTGCTGCTACTATTGCGCGCGTACCAGCTGGGCATCAGTCCTTTCCTCGGCCAGAACTGCCGTTTCTACCCGACCTGCTCCACCTACGCCGTCGAAGCCATTCATGAACATGGCGCGGCGAAGGGCAGCCTGCTCGCGGCGAAACGTCTGTGCAAATGCCATCCGTGGCATCCGGGCGGACTGGATCCGGTACCGAAGAAGGCGGCGGCTGCACATGCGGACTGCGCCTGCCAGCACTATTGAATACCTGACTACTCAAGCACAACAAAGAACTATGGATATCCAACGTACCATCCTGTGGGTCGTGTTCTCGCTGTCCCTGCTCCTGCTGTGGGACAACTGGATGCGCTATACCGGCAAACAGTCGATGTTCTTCCCGGGCACGACGCAGCAGGCGAACCAGCCGGCCGCCGGCACCGCGCCGGCGCCGAAGTCGGACGTGCCGCAGGCGACGGTGACCGCGCCGACGCCGGCCGCGGTACCTGCAGGCACCACGCCGGTTAAGAGCGAAATCGTCACCATCACGACCGACGTGATCAAGGCCGATATCGATACCGTCGGCGGCGAGCTCAAGCGCCTCGAGCTGCTCAAGCACAAGGACACCGTCGACCAGAGCAAGAACATGGTGCTGTTCGATACCGGTACCAAGCACACCTATCTCGGGCAGACCGGTCTGATCGGCGGCAATTTCCCGAACCACAAGTCAGGCTTCGTCGCCAAACCGGGTCCGCGTACTCTGGACGGCAAGGATGAAGTGCAGCTGGTGCTGGAATCCGAGCAGGGCGGCGTGAAGCTGGTGAAGACTTATACCTTCCGCAAGAACGATTACTCGATTGGCGTCAAGCATGAGGTGGTGAACAACAGCGGCGCACCGATCAATCCGTCGGTGTACATGCAGCTGGTCCGTGACGGCAACAAGCCGGAAGGCGAGTCGCAGTTCTACAGCACCTTCACCGGCCCGGTCGTATACACCGAAGCCGAGAAATTCCAGAAGATGGAATTCGAAGAGATCGCAGAAGGCAAGGCACGCCACATGACCAAGGCCGACAACGGCTGGGTCGCGCTGGTACAGCACTACTTCGTGTCGGCGATCCTGCCGCCGCAGAATGTGCAACGCGAGATCTACACGAAGAAGGTCGACAACAACCTGTACTCCATCGGCTCCATCCTCCCGATAGGCACCGTTGCGCCGGGCGCGACCGCGGCCATGGATGCGAAGCTGTATTCGGGTCCGCAGGAAACCGACCGCCTCGAAAAGCTGGCTCCCGGTTTGGACCTGGTAAAAGACTACGGTTACCTGACCATCCTCGCCAAGCCGATCTTCTGGCTGATGGACCAGATCCACAAGGTGCTGGGTAACTGGGGCTGGACCATCATCGTGCTGACCATCATCATCAAGCTGGCCTTCTTCCCGCTATCGGCAGCAAGCTACCGCAGCATGGCGAAGATGAAGACGGTCACGCCGAAGATGCAGTCGATCCGCGAGCGTTACAAGAACGACCCGCAGAAGATGAACCAGGCGCTGATGGAGCTGTACCGCACCGAGAAGATCAACCCGCTGGGCGGCTGCCTGCCGATCCTGGTGCAGATCCCGGTGTTCATCGCGCTGTACTGGGTGCTGCTGGCCTCCGTCGAGATGCGCAATGCGCCGTGGCTGGGCTGGATCCAGGATCTGGCCTCGCCTGACCCGTGGTACATCCTGCCGCTGGTGATGGCTGCATCGATGTTCATCCAGACCAAGCTGAACCCGACGCCGCCGGATCCGGTGCAGGCCAAGGTAATGCTGTTCATGCCGATCATCTTCTCGGTGATGTTCTTCTTCTTCCCGGCCGGTCTGGTGCTGTACTGGGTGGTGAACAACATCCTGTCGATCGCGCAGCAGTGGGTGATCACGAAGAAGATCGAGAGCGGGCAGGCGGCTTGATGGCCTGAGTGCTCTGGAAGAAGCCCGTGCGATGCGCGGGCTTTTTTGTTTGTGGGCAGGACAACGTTGCTGTAGCCGGCGGGCCCTGTCTTTTGATTTTCTGTCCACCCTTTCCCCGTCATTCCCGCGAAGGCGGGAATCCATGCGGAGTCGGCTCGTTCCACCTCACTATGGATTCCCGCCTTCGCGGGAATGACGGGGAAAGTTAGGCGCACGCTTTACGAAAATGTGCCCGCGTACCGGCTCCTTCGATGTTGCAATTGCATCCGCGCCACCCGTTTTCATTTGATCAGCAACCGCCCCGCCCCTAGAATCACCTCATGAACTTCGACTCCTCCCCCATCGCAGCCATCGCCACCGCGCCCGGTCGCGGCGGCATCGGCGTCGTGCGCGTCTCCGGCAAAAACATCGCCCCGGTCATGCAGGCCGTGTGCGGTACATCCGAACTCAAGCCCCGCTACGCAACTTACCTGCCGTTCCAGAATGCGGACGGAAGCGCCATCGACCAGGGCATCGCCATCTATTTCAAAGCGCCGCATTCCTATACCGGCGAAGACGTGCTGGAACTGCAGGGCCACGGCGGTCCCGTGGTGATGCAGATGCTGCTGGCGCGCTGCCTCGAGGCGGGCAAGGACATCGGTCTGCGCGTCGCGCAGCCGGGCGAGTTCACGCATCGCGCCTTCCTGAACGACAAGCTGGATCTCGCGCAGGCCGAGGCCGTGGCCAACCTGATCGAGGCGTCCACCGAGGCGGCCGCGAAGTCGGCCTCTGCGTCGTTGTCCGGCGTGTTTTCGAAGACCATTCATGAGCTGGTCGACAAGGTGATCCATCTGCGCATGCTGGTCGAAGCGACGCTGGACTTCCCCGAGGAGGAAATCGACTTCCTTGAGAAGTCGGACGCGCGCGGGCAGCTGGACCGTATCCGCGCCAATCTGCAGGAGGTATTCGAGCAGGCGTCGCAGGGCGCGCTGCTGCGCGAGGGGCTGAATGTCGTGCTGGCGGGGCAGCCGAATGTGGGCAAGTCTTCGCTGCTGAATGCGCTGGCCGGGTCGGAAGTCGCGATCGTTACGCCGATTGCCGGCACCACGCGCGACAAAGTGACCGAGACCATCCAGATGGAAGGTATCCCGCTGCATATCATCGATACCGCCGGCATCCGCGATGCAGGTGACGAGGTGGAGCGCATCGGCATCGAACGCACCTGGGGCGAGGTGAACAAGGCGGATGTGATCGTGCACCTGCTGGATGCGAGCCGCGGGCCCACGCGCGCCGACGAGGATATCGTTTCCCGCCTGCCGGACAACGTTCCCGTGCTGCGGGTGTGGAACAAGATCGACCTGTCCGGCCACAAGCCGGCAGTGGACCGGATGCCGGATGCGACGCACGTGTATCTGTCGGCGACCGACCGCCGCGGCATCGACCTGCTGCGCACGGAGTTGCTACGAGTGGCTGGCTGGCAGCAGACCGGCGAGTCGCGCTTCCTGGCGCGCGAACGTCACCTGCTGGCGCTGAAGGCCGCGCGCGACCATCTCGATGTCGCGGCCGAACACGTGGCGCGGAACAACCAGACCAGCGACCATGCGCTGGACCTGTTTGCGGAAGAATTACGAATTGCGCAGGAGCGTTTGAACAGCATCACCGGAGAATTTACGTCGGATGACTTGCTTGGCGTAATTTTCAGCCGTTTTTGCATCGGAAAGTGATAAAAATTCGGCGCGGGTTCGATTTGTAAGCTTTTGTTTTTTGTTAAAGCCGTGTAGTATTCGCGCACTAAATAAAGAAATCCGATTCCAGGATGATCGAAGGAGACACGGAAGCCCGCTTGGCGCAAGCCTTGCGGGCTTTTTATTGCGCAGTGTTATCAGCTTTGTGAATAGGTGTCATCACCAGAATAAAGCTGCGGAATTTGCTGCGGAGCAGTAATATTCTTCCTGTCTCCTCCAACTCTTCTTGAATTGGATTCGCCCGCTACCGAAAGGCAGCGGGCTTTTTTTTCGCCCTGCTTTTTTGCCCTTTTTCAGAGCGCAAGGATCGTGACGTACAAGGCCGACATGATGACGACGGCCAGCACGACATTGGCAACACGTTGCTCCATATAAAGCTCCCATCAGAATTGGTACTGCATGGGATTACTCTAGGGAAATAAGGTTCCACCGTGTTGAGGTGGATAAATGTGTGTGCTCGCCGGCCCGCCTATCTGTCCGTGCCTTGAGATTAATCAGACGTAATTTTCCCAATCAAAACATTGGCTTGGATTAGAAGGTCGTGGGTTGTCCACAGATTTGGCCACAGGAAGTGTGGGCAACCAGGCGTCAATGTTCTCCGTTGTCGACAGGACGCGCCATCGATACCGGGGTGCGGGCGTCAAGGGCGGCCTGGATCACCAGCTCCATCACCTCCCGCTCGGCAGCAGATTCCATCCTCCTCGCATATTTCGGCAGCAGGCCGGCTTCGACGGCTTTGTCGATGGCGGCTTTCAGCATGTCGTAGGTGACCTTCATCGGCGTTTCCGAATTTGTCCAAGCTGCGGATTATGCCCCAACATTTCTCGAAAATATTGACGTACGGCAATATTTTTTGCACAGCGCATTGCCTGCCCTCCTGAAAAATCGCGCCGCGCAATATCGGCTTGCGCCTCGGCAGACCGGCCACCGAAGTGGCTTGAGGCGCCACAAAATGACAAATTGGCAAGGGCGATATACCTGACTTGAGCGTGTCGGAGCGGCTGTACGGCAGCCGCCATATGACCGGACCAGGCAAGACAGACAGGAGCCCGCAAATGCATACCCCTCTTCCCGATTTCGATGTACTGGTGGCGCTGCACCGGCATGACCCCGAGGCATTCGAAGCCTTCCGGCGGCATGTGCTGCGCGAGGCAATCGATTTCGCGCCGCCGGCCCATCGTGCGTCACTGGAACATGTGGTGACGCAGATCGAATCGGCACGCGCGGCGACGTCCACGCCGATGGAAGCAGCGACGGCCGCCTTTCGCATGATGCAGGATTCGGTCCTGCGCTTGCAGGATGGCTGGGAGCAGGCACTGAACGCAGTGGCTGGGCTGCAGGCTGCGCTGGTGATAGACCGGGTGCGCAGCAGCGCCCCATTACGGGCCGGATGAGCGTATGCCCAGTTCTGCCTTGCGTTTAATCAATTGAAGAATTCCGTTATGAATCATTGACATAACGGAGCTTATCCCCGGTTATCCACAGTCTTGTCCACGTCATGTGTGGGTAAGTACCGCGGTCAGCTTTTCCCGTCAGGTTTTCGAATTGTCGTTCTCAAATCGTGCTTCCTCTTCCGGGCTCATCGCATGGGAGAGAAAAATATTGGCCGAAGAAACCGATTCGGCGTAGCCGCAATGGGGGCAGGTGATGTGTCCGTTGGAGCCTGCAGCATCAATGGTGAATTCATTGACCTGGAAGGGGCGACGGCATGCAGTACTGACACAACGCTGGAAACGCATGGGACTTGCGGGAGTGCGGGGGACTGCCTGGACGGGGTGGGTCGGGGTTTCAGAACTGACGGGCAGGTATTTTATTGCGATTCTCGAAATTGAGGCATCTGCGGACGGGCCGAAAACATGTTCGGTTGATATTTCTCAACCGAACATGACCGGGAAGGGCACGGCTGCGGTGCACCGCTCCCGCTGCAAATTTCGGGTTCAGGCCACGTCCGCGAGAATGCGATGGGCGAGCGCGATTGCCTGTTCCAATGCCTGTTCGGGGCTGTCCGAGGGCGCGTCGGCGGTGTGCTGCCGATCTTCGCTCGCCGCGCCGTTGCGGTGGCTGATCATCACCACACCGCGGTATTTCCCGCCCGCCTCTTCCTGGATGTCCGCTTGCGCGACCCAATCGGCCTTGGTGTATTTCACGGCTGCCATGCCTGCCTCCTTCTGTGTGAACAGTTAGGACTGTTGGCAAGGGGCGATGTTCGCACATGCCTTGATTTTAATCAGACAAATTATTTCCTTGAAAATCATGTAGATAGACAACGTTATCCCCCGTTGTCCACAGATTTGGGCACAGGAAATGTGGGTAAGGCTAAAGCCAGGTATCGACGGCCCACCAGATAAGCGCGATGCTGGCGGCTGCAGACACGGCGATGCATAACACCGCGCGTATCCTGTTGCGGTTCAGCGCCATGGCTCCGCTACTTGACCGCAGGCGCGCCGGCCTTGAGCACCGTCTGTTCAAGTGTGCGCAACAGGGTGCTCGGATTGAACGGCTTGACGATGTAGCCGGCGGCACCAAGCTGCATAGCTTCCGTCACGGATTCGCGGTCGTTGTTGCCGGTGACCATGAGGACTTCGGTTTGCGGCAGGCTGGCCCTGACTTGTCTGAGCACGTCAATGCCGTTGGGCGAAGGCATGTTGATGTCGAGACAAATGACCCGCGGCCTGAGCCGTTCGGCGAGCTCCATGCCGTGCTTGCCGCTGCCGGCTTCGCCAACCACCTGGTATTTCTCGCTGACGAGGATGTGTCGCAGCATCGAGCGGCTGACGTCGTTGTCGTCGATGATGAGAACGGTGACGCTGGCTGGATTAAGCATGCGATCTCCCTTGATTCTCTTGAATTATGCCGCCGATTGTGCCCCGGCGATCTCATCATTGTCATCGTCGCTGTACTGCTGTGCGATGGTGCGGAAACTGTCCTCGATCTGCAGGAAGGCATCGAGGATATCCGGATCGAAGTGGCTGCCGCGCCCTTCCTTCATGATGCGCACCGATTCCTCATGGCTGTAGGCCGGTTTGTAGACGCGGCGCGAGATCAGCGCATCGTACACGTCGGCCACCGCCATCAGGCGCGCCGGCACCGGGATGGCGTCGCCCTTCAGGCCTTCCGGATAACCGGAGCCGTCCCATTTTTCCTGATGCGAGCAAGCGATTTCGCGTGCGAAGGCAAGGAAGCCGTTGCTGCCGCCGAGATGCCGTTCCACCGCGAGGATCGCGTCGCGGCCGTAAACCGTGTGCAGCTTCATGATCTCGAATTCGTCCGGGTCGAGCTTGCCGGGCTTGAGCAGGATGCGGTCCGGCACGCCGACCTTGCCGATGTCGTGCAGAGGCGCCGACTTGAACAGCAGTTCGATGTTCTCGTCCGTCAGCACATGCGAAAAACGCGGATGCTCGCGCAGGTGCAGCGCCAGCGCCTTCACATAATGCTGCGTGCGGCGGATGTGGTTGCCGGTTTCGTTGTCGCGCGTTTCCGCCAGCGAGGCCATCGCGAGGATGGTTGCTTCCTGCATCTGCATCAGCTGGCGGGTGCGCTCGTCGACCAGGTGTTCGAGGTGGCGGTTCTGGTCCTTCAGCAGCTGGCGCGCCTTCACCAGGTTGAGCTGCGTGGCCACGCGCGCCAGCACGATGGGCGGGCTGATAGGCTTGGTGATGTAGTCGGCGGCGCCGAGCGACAGACCGAGTTCTTCGTCCTCCGGCTGGATGCGCGAGGTAAGGAAGATCACCGGAATGTCGGCGGTCTCCGGCGCGGCTTTCAGGCGGCGGCAGGCTTCGTGGCCGTCCATCTCCGGCATCACGACATCGAGCAGGATCAGATCCGGAAAGGGCGGAGAGTTCGCGATCTGCAGCGCCTTCACACCGTTGGTGGCGATCTTGAGCTTGTACTTGTCCTTGAGCAGCGCCGAGAGCAAGGCGATGTTGTCGGGCGTGTCGTCGACCAGCAGGACTGTCGGTTTCTGCGCGAATTCGAACAGGTTGCCCATCGTCTCTCCCGAAGAATATTGATCTAGTCGATCTCGTAGCCCGCCGCCCTGGCGCCATTGCGCAGCGCGTCCAGCGCGGCGTCAAAGTCATACTGCGCAACCGCGCGCTCAATGTCGCTGCAGCATTGTGCATCGAGCGCGGCCGCGAACAAGCCGCAGGACTGGTCGAACAAGTCGACCGCTTCGCTGTCGCTGTCGCGCAGCAAATGGCCGAAGCGGCGAATGGCCGCCTGCGCCTGCGCGCGGTCGACCGGCGTATCGGACGCAGCGCCTGCCTCCGCAGCGGGCAAGACGCGCTCGATCGCCGCATGCAGCACGCGCATGCTGTCGTCGAGTTCGTCAAGCAAGCGTTCCAGCGTGCCGCCCTGCTGTCCGCCGCGGATGCAATCTTCCAGTTGCGAGGACAGGTCTTGCACGCCCACCGCGCCGAGCAGGCCGGCGACGCCCTTGAGCGAATGCGCGAGTCGTTCCGCAACTTCGCGATCCTGTTCCAGCGCCTTGCGGATGTCGGCGACGGTATCGCGCTGGCTGCCGTGGAAGCGGGCCAGCATCTGCAGGTAGAAGTCACGGTTGCCGAGCGCGCGCGTCAGGCCGTCCTTCACATCCAGGCCTTCGATGACCAGCTCCGGCTCGTTCGCCCTGACCGGAGCCGGGGGACTGTCTGCATCGTCGGCCGCCACGCACTGCGGGCACCAGCGGGCAATGGCGGCGTACAGCTCGGCCGGGTTGATGGGCTTGGCGAGATGGCCGTTCATGCCGGCGGCGAAGCAGCGTTCGCGTTCCTCGACCAGCGCATGGGCGGTCATCGCCAGGATCGGGAGTTTGGCGAAACGTGCGTCGGCGCGGATGCAGCGCGTGGCTTCGTGGCCATCCATTTCCGGCATCTGCACATCCATGAACACCAGACCGTAGCGCGACGGGCCGGCCACCATCAGTTTGTCGAGCGCGACGCGGCCGTTGGAAGCGACGTCGACGCGGATGCCGGCGGCCTGGAGGATTTCGATGGCGATCTGCTGGTTGATTGCATTGTCCTCGACCAGAAGCACATTCAGGTCGCGGAAGCGCGGCGTCTGTTCCTTGATCGCGGCAGGGACCATGCGCGTGCGGGGCGTGACCAGTTCAACCAGCATGTCGACCAGCTTCGACGCGCTCACGGGCTTGAGCAGGAAGCCGTCGGAGCGGTCGTAGCCGATGCGTTGCCGCGCCTCTTCCCGTCCCTGCGCGCTGAGCAGCACCATGCGCGGTGCGGCGGTTAGCGTGTCGTCGCATTTCACCGCCGTGATCAGGTCGATGCCATCCATGCCCGGCATGTCGAAGTCGGTAAACACCACAGCGTATGGATTCGCGCCATCAGCGGCATGGATCATGTCGAGCGCTTCGCCCGCATTGGATGCGAGATCCACGCGCACCGGCAAGGTGGCGAGGCTGTCTGCCAGCACCGTGCGAGCACTCGGATTGTCGTCGACGACGAGGATGCGCAGGCCATTGATCTCGGGCGGTGCCACCTCGCGGCGCTGCTGCGTATCGGCGAGACCGAACCACGCGGTGAAGCGGATGGTCGTGCCGACACCGGCCTCGCTTTCGAGCCAGATGGTGCCGCCCATCAGTTCGACCAGTCGCTTGGAGATCGACAGGCCGAGGCCGGTGCCGCCGTACTTGCGGGTGGTCGATTCGTCGGCCTGGCTGAAGGCGCGGAACAGCTTGCCGGTCTGGTCGGGCGACATGCCGATGCCGGTGTCGCGCACGACGAACTGCAGCTGGATCTTGTCGGCACTCATGTCAAGCCGGCGGCAGGCAACGAAGACTTCGCCGCGCTCGGTGAACTTGATCGCGTTGTTGATCAGGTTGATCAGCACCTGGCCGAGGCGCAGCGGGTCCCCGACAAGTGCGCGCGGGATGTCGAGCGGGAACTGGAACAGGTATTCCAGCCGCTTCTCGTGGGCGCGCGCGCCGGTGACAGTGGCGACGTTGTTGAGCACGTCGTCGAGGTTGAAGCCCACATGTTCCATGTCGAGCTTGCCGGCCTCGATCTTGGAGAAGTCGAGGATGTCGTTGATCACGCCCAGCAGCGACAGGCCGGCACTGCGGATCTTTTCGATGTAGTCGCGCTGCTTGGGATCAAGCTCTGTGCGCAGCGCGAGGTGGGCCATGCCGATGATGGCATTCATCGGCGTGCGGATCTCGTGGCTCATGTTGGCCAGGAACATGGACTTGGCGTGCGTGGTTTCCTCGGCATGGCGGCGCGCGAGTTCGGATTCCTTCAGCTCGGCCTGGATCTGCAGAGTCTCGAGGCGGATGCGCTCGGCCATGCTGTGCTTGAGGCTGTCCTCCAGCCGCTTGCGCTCGGTAACGTCGGTCATGAAGGACAGCGTGGCGGGACGGCCTTCCCATTCGATCATCACCGCCGACAGCTGCACCCAGACCACCGCCTGGGTCTGGGCGTTGATCACGCGAAAGTTGTAGTACTGCTCGACCTCTTCGCCGCGCAGCCGGCGCATGTGATGGTCGATCACCAGCGGGCGGTCCTCCGGATGGATGGCGGTGACAAATGGCTGCGCGAACAATTCCTCCTGCGAGAAACCGGTGAGCTGCATCACGCGCGGATTGGCGAACACGATATGGCCGTCCTGCACGACCAGGATGCATTCGGTGACGTTGTCGATCACCTGGCGGTGGTGCTCTTCCGACTTGTTGAGGTCGATCTCGAGCTGGCGGCGCTTGGTGATGTCCATGACCACCCACACCGTGCCCTGCGACAGGTCGCGCGGATTGACGGCACGCCCCGACAGGTAGGCCCAGAACAGGCGGCCGTCGGCGCGCCGCATCTGCAGTTCGGCCTCGAAGGCAACGCCGCGGCGTACGGCATCGACCACGGCGGCGCCGGTTTGCAGGTAATCCTCGCGGCTGGGGTAATACTGTTCAAGCGACTGGCCGATCGGATCCATCGGAGCTACGCCGAAGATCTGGAACATCGCACGGTTGGCCCAGTTCACGCGGCCGGAGGCGTTTAACAGGATCATGCCGACGATGGAGTTTTCCAGGATGGTCTCGCGCTCGGCGAGCGTCTGCTTGAGCTTGTCTTCCAGCGCCTTGCGCTCGGTGATGTCGGTGATGAAAGTAAGCGCGGCGGGCCGGCCCTCCCACTCGATGGTGACGACCGCGACTTCGACCCAGATGGTGTTGCCGGAGATCTTGTTGATGACGCGGAAGACCGCGTTCTGCTCGACTTCCTCGCCGCGCATGCGCCGGTTGTAGCGATCCAGGATCATGGACCGGTCGTCCGGGTGGATGTCGTGCAGCAGCGGCTGGCCGATCAGTTGCTCGTGCGCATAGCCGGTCAGTTGCAGCACCCGCTGGTTGGCGAACACGATACGGCCGTCCTGCACCACCAGTATGCCTTCGGTCGCATTGTCGACCACCTGCCGGTGGTGCTCCTCGGATTTGACCAGCGCTTCCTGCTGGCGATGGCGCTCGCTCTGGTCGTACAGGAAGGCGAGCATCGCCGGCCGGCCTTCCCAGTCGATGCGCACTGCGCTCGATTCGACCCACAAGATCTGACCGTCACGCCGCACCACGCGGAATTGCGCATAACGCGTGTCGCTGGGAATGTCGTCCATGCGCCGCTGGTAACGCTGCATCAGGTCGGCGAGGTCGTCCGGGTGCACGATCGCGGTGAAGGGCATCTGCAGCAGCTCGGTCAGCGCATAACCGGACAGCGCAGCGGTGCGCGGGTTGCCGTAGATGAGGCGGTCGCCCTGTACCACGACGATTGCCTCGCTGACGTTTTCCACCACATTGCGATAGAGATCCTGCGAGCGGCGCAGCGCGATCTCCTGCGCAGACTTGCGTGCCTCGATGTCGGTGAAGGTGACGACCATGCGGCGCAGGCCGCCATCAAGCGTGACCGGGTTGAAGCTGACCAGCACCGTGAGAAAACTGCCGTCGTTGCGGCGGATGCGCCATTCGTCAGGCAGGCGCGGGCGTTCGGAAAAGAGTTCGGCGATGAAACGGTGGCCGTAGACGGCGACTTCAGGTGGCGCGGCCAGGGTCCAGGGCTGTCCGACAATGTCTTCCGGCGGATAGCCGAGCATCCGGGAGAATGCGAGGTTGACGCGCACGAAGCGGCCCTGCTCGTCGAGGAAGCAAACGCCGATGCCGGTCGCGTCGAACCCCGCGCTCAGCAGCTCGTAGTCGTCGTGCGCAGATGGGATTGTTAATGGATTCGCCGTCACCATGACGCCTGCTGGTCGTGCACTCCTTGTCAAAGGCAGGCGATCGTTCGGCGGCGCACAGCCCCTGCCGAATCGTCAGCTACTTCCTTGACACAAGGAAACACAATAGCAGATTCATGCCGGGATGACATCACCCCGGCACGGCGGCAACACTTACTGTGTCGTAAACGACCACTCCTTGTCGACGCTGACGCCATCCACCCGGCCGGTGAAGCGCACGTCGTACGTGACACCCGCGGCCAGCGGGTCGAGCGGCACGATAGCAGCTGCGGACGGCGGCGTGTTCGGGTCGGCGGGCGCGGCCGTCGTTGCCCGGTTTTGCATCAGCTGCACCTGGAGCGCGCTGCCGCCGCGCGGACGGATCGTGAAGTTCTGCACCTCGATGGTGGAGGTGATGTCGGCGTGGATGCTGATCGGATAGCCGACCTCATTGCGCGAGGCCACCGGATCCGGCACTTCGTGGTCGCTGAAGAAATTGCGCGACACGCCCTGCTGGCCGGCGAACGGATAGACCACAAACTTGCCCGGGCCGAGACCGCGGTCGAGCTGGTCGGCGACGAAATTGGTGGTGAAGTAGGTCGCACCGTTGCGCACGGTCGCGGCGCCGGCGCCGACCTGGATAAAGACCGGGTCGAGGATCACGAAACGGTGGTAGATCGCGGCGATCAGGTCTTCGGCGGCATTGAAGCCGGACGGGTCGGAAGTCGCGGACAGCACTTCGCCATAGGCGTAGGCGGAATTGAACTTGTAGCCGGCGGCCGCCAGTCTGTCACCGACTGTAACGCCGGTGAAACCTTCGGTACCCGGCGTCTGTTCGTGGGTGATGACGTCGTGGCGCTTCTGGTATTCGGAATGCCCCTGCGCGGCCGCATCCGCTATCGCCGCGCGCGCCAGCGTGCTCAGGCCGGCCTGCTGGCGGCGGAAGTTGAACATGTTGATGCCGTCAGTGGCGGTGTCGCCCGTCGCCTGCGGCCCGCTGGCCTGCTGCGCCGGGCTGGTTGCCGCCGGGCTGCCTTGATCGGCCGCCGGGGACGTTTGCGCTGCCGGCACCGGACTGCTGCCATCCCCGCCTCCGCCCCCGCAAGCGGCGAGCGCGAAGGCAGTCAACAAGGCAAGCAGGGCCGAGCGCGAAAGTCGCTCCATATGGTTCCTTTATTCAAAAACGCAACGGTAGCAACGGCTGTAATTTCACCGTAGCTGCAAAAGCCCGTTTAGATGCGGACTCTTACATTAGGTTGCAAATCCGCGGGGAAATTCCTGGAGCCTGTTCAGTGCTTTTTTGGCGGGTGCCAGAAAGGCACCGAGCAGGCTCTCAGGCAGGAAAAAGTACCCTGACTTTCAGTCCGGCACCTTGCGCGCCGTCCAATAATTCGACCGTTGCGCAATGCATGGCGGCGATGTCGCGCACGATGGTCAGGCCGAGGCCGCTGCCGCCGGCATTGACCGCCTGCGCCGAGGTGGCGCGATAGAAGGGGGCAAACACCCGCTCGCGCTCGGCCGCGGGAATGCCGGGGCCGCTGTCCTCGACTTCCAGCATCGGCACGTCGACGCGGAAGACACGCAAGACCACCTTGCCGCCGGCCGGCGTGTAGCGGATGGCATTGTCGACAAGGTTGGCGAGCATCTCGTGCAGCAGCAGCGCGTGGCCGCGCACGGTGACTTCGCGCGGACCTTCGAAGGACAGGTCGATGTCGTTCTTGACCGCCTGCACCGCCAGTTCCAGCCCGACTTGGCGCCCGAGTTCGGTCAGCGACACGGGTTGCAGCTTGCCCTCGGCCGCACCGTGCTCGGCGCGCGCCAGCGACAGCAGCCGGTTCGCCAGGTGGACGGTGGAATCGGTGGTGCGGGCGATGCTTTCGACCACTTCCCGCATGGCCTTCGGGTCGTTCTCGCGCAGCGCAAGTTCGGCCTGGGTCTTGAGCACGGTGAGCGGCGTACGCAACTGGTGCGATGCATCGGCAATGAAGCGGCGCTGCCCGGCGATCAACGTCTGCAGGCGTCCCATGTAGCCGTTCATCGCGGCCACCAGGGGACGCATTTCCTTGTGCACCAGGTCGGGATCAAAATCGGACAGGTCGGTCGGCTTGCGCGCTTCCACATCCTGGCGCAGGCGCATCAACGGTCGCAGTACGAAGCGCACCGCGAACCAGACCAGCACGGCAACGGCCAGCACCAGCGTTGCCTCGCGCCACAACGTGTCGAACAGGATCTTGCGCGACAGGTCGCGCCTCGCCTCCAGCGATTCGCCGACCTGGATCAATGCAATGCCGCGGATGGTGTCGTCGTACACCGGCTGGTACAGCGCGGCGATGCGCACCGGCTCGTCGCGGTAGCTGGCATTGTAGAAGTACACCAGCGCGGGATAGGCGGAGGAGCGTTTGACATCCTTGGGCAGCGGCGGCAGGTCGTCGTAACCGGACACCACTTCGCCATGGATGCCGGTCACCTTGTAGTAGATGCGGCCCAGCGTATCGGTTTCGAAACTGTCGAGCGCCACATAAGGCACGTCGGCAACGACCTTGCCGTCGACGATGGACACGCGCTCCGACAACGCGCGTGTCGAGGCCAGCAGGGAGCGGTCGTAGGCAAGGTCGGCCGCTTCGAGTGCAGCGTAGTACACGGTCACCGCATCGACGGCAACGAGGATGGCGAGCGGGATCAATAGCCAACGCAGCAATTGACTCCGCAAACTACCAAGACGTCTTGCAGAACTCACTGCGCCTTTTCTTCCAGCAGGTAGCCGAGGCCGCGTAGCGTGGTGATGGCGACGCGGCCCGGTTCGGCGCGCTCGAGCTTCTTGCGCAGGCGGTGCACATAGATCTCGATTGCGTCGAGGTTGGCGTCATCGTCGAGCGCGAATACTTCGTCGAACAGTTTCTCTTTCGGCACCGCGCGGCCGGCCCGCGTGATCAGCACTTCGAGCACCGAATGCTCGCGCGGCGTCAGCGCCAGCGGCGCACCGAAGTAGGTAAACATGCGCGACACGGTGTCGAAGGACAGCGCACCGCAGGCGAGCACCACTGCTTCGTTGCCCTGCGAGCGGCGCAACAGCGCCTTCACGCGCGCTTCGAGTTCGACAAGTTCGAACGGCTTGGCGAGGTAGTCGTCGGCGCCGAGGTTGAGCCCCTGCACGCGCTCGTTGAGTCCGCCGCGCGCAGTGAGCACCAGCACCGGCGTCTTGCTGCCGCGCGCGCGCATGCGCTTGAGCACTTCGAGCCCGTCCATCTTCGGCAGCGTGAGGTCGAGGATCACCAGCGCGTATTCCTGCGTGTGCAACAGTGCGTCGGCATCGGCACCGTTCATCGCGCACTCGACGTTCAGGCGCGCGTCCTGCAGCGCCTTGCTGACCCAGCGCGAGAGTTCGGCATGATCTTCGACCAGGAGGATTCGCATCTTTATCGGGATGAAAGCTGTTTGAAAGCAAGGGCCGGGTATGGTGGCGCGAAAACAAGAAGGGGAGACACCATGCACCGTCCTGCGTTGCCCATCATACTCATATTCTTCCTGTTTGCAAAAGCGCCTTTCTCCCTTGCGCAGGGCAGGATCGTGGTCGGGCAATCGGTGGAACTGTCCGGGCAGGCCACCGGCAAGGAAAACATGCAGGGGGCGCTGGCCTACTTCGCCTGGCTCAACAGCCAGGGCGGCATCCACGGCCGGCATGTCGAGCTGCGCACCTACGACGACCGGCGCGACCCGGTGCAGACGCTTGCCAACACCGAGCGCCTGCTGAACGAGGACGGCGCCGTCGCGCTGTTCGGCTATCGCAGCACGCCGACGGTGGAAAAGGTCTTGCCATTGCTGCAAAAAGAAAAGGTTGCGCTGGTCGCGCCCTTCTCCGGCGCGCAGTCGCTGCACCAGCCCTTCAATCCCTATGTGTTCCACCTGCGCGCGAGCTACCAGGATGAAGCGGAGAAGATGGCGGAATCGCTGGCGACGCTGCAAATCACCAAGGTTGCCATCCTGTATCAGGACGACGCTTTCGGCAGGGACGGGCTGGAAGGATTCCGGCGCAGCCTGGATGCGCGCAGGCTCGCGCCGCTGGCCACAGCGACCTACGACCGCAAGAAACTCGATGTCGCGCCCGCTGTCGCCGCAATTACGGCCGTCCGGCCGCAGGCGGTAATGATGGCGTGCACGCCGTCCGCCTGCGCGGACTTCATCAAGCAGATGCGTCAGCGCGGCGAGCAACCACAGTTCCTGATGTTGTCGAATGTGAATTCGGAAGAATTCTTCCGCTCGCTCGGCGAGACGGGTCGCGGCATCGGCGTAATGCAGGTAATGCCGTATCCCAAGGACGTTGGTGCGGCGGCGGTGCGCGAGTTCCAGCGCGTGCTGAAGGAGATGCGCAATCCGCCTCCTGCTTCCTACGCCGCGCTGGAAGGTTTCATCGCCGCCAAGCTGCTGGGCGAAGGGCTGCGCCGCGCGGGTCCGGCGCCGACGCGGGAAAAGCTGCTGCGCGCTCTGGAACAAATGCAGGACGTCGACCTCGGCGGCGTGCGCGTCGGCTACGCGCCGATGGATCGCCGCGGCTCGCGGTTTGTCGAGTTGACGATTATCGGCAAGAATGGCGTGATCTGGCGCTAAGAGTATCGATCATGACATTCCGTGCAATCGTTTTCATCCTGACATCACTGCTTGCCGCACACGCGGGAGCCAATTCGCTACGCGCATCGGAATGCATCGTCCCGGCAAAACCGGGCGGCGGCATGGACCTGACCTGCAAGCTCGCGCGCAAGGGGCTGGAACCGGTGGCAAAGCAGGCGCAAGTCAATCCCGCGCTGCGCATCACCTTCCTTCCCGGCGGCATCGGCGCCGTCGCATGGAGTTCCATCCAGTCGCAGCGCCGTGCCGAATCCGATACGCTGATCGCCTTTTCAGGCGGCTCACTGCTCAATCTTGCACAGGGCAAATACGGCAAGGCATCCGCTGCCGACGTGCGTTGGGTGGCGGCCTTGGGTACGGACTACGGCATGATCGCGGTGCGCGAGGATTCGCCCTACAAGACACTGCATGACCTGCTGGAAGCGATCAAGCGCAATCCTTCGGGCATATCCGTCGGCGCCGGCGGCACCGTGGGCAGCCAGGATTGGCTGAAAGTATCGATGCTCACGAAGCAGGCGGGCGGCGATCCGAAGTCGTTGCGCTTTGTCGCCTTCGAAGGCGGCGGCGAATCGTTTACCGCGCTGCTCGCCGGTTATGTGCAGGCGGTGTCGGGCGATGTGTCCGAAGCGGCGCTGCACATGGGCAGCGGCAAGATCCGCGTGCTCGCGGTGCTGGCGGACAAGCGCCTGCCGGGGCCGCTGGCCAATATCCCGACCGCGCGCGAGCAGGGCTTCGACCTGGTCTGGCCCATCATCCGCGGCGTGTACATGGGGCCGAACGTCCCGGAAAAGGATTACCGCAAATGGGTCGGCGCCTTCGACAAGATGATGGCCCAGCCCGCGTTCGAGCAGTTGCGCGCGGCGCATGGTCTGTACCCGTTTTCGCTGACAGGGGATGCGTTGACGGCTTATGTGAACAAGACCGTCGACGAGTACGGCAAACAAGCGAAGGAACTCGGCTTGAAGCGATGAGTGCTCACGCGCCCCCGCTTTCCCTGCAGCCGCACAATACACCATGCCGTTTATCACTCGCAGTACGCTTCAACCCTTTCTCCTTTCCCTGACGATCGGCTTCATCGCCGCCCTTCTCTGCGACTGGCTCGACACGCCGCTGCCCTGGATGATCGGTCCGCTGTTCAGCACAGCCGCGGCGCGCATGGCTGGCGTAAAACTCTATAACCCGGTACAGGTCCGCGAAGCCGGCCAGTGGGCCATCGGCACTGCGCTCGGTCTGTATTTCACGCCACCGGTGCTGAAGGTGTTGGAGTCCTACCTCGGCTTCATCCTTGCCGGCGTGGTGTTTGCGCTGGTGCTCGGTGCGTTCTGCGGCTGGCTGCTGCACAGGCTGTCGGGAGTGGAGCGCACGACCGCGTTCTTTGCGATGGCAGTGGGCGGCGCGTCGGAAATGGCGAGCCAGGGCGAACGCCATGGCGCGAAGGTGGACCGGGTCGCCGCGGCGCACAGCCTGCGCATCATGCTGGTGGTCGGGATCATTCCCTTCCTGTTCAAGTTCGCCGGGGTACACGGCAGCGATGCCTACGCGACCGGTGCGCGGGTGGTCGATTATCCCGGGCTGTTGCTGCTGATCCTGCTCACCAGCGCGGGTGCCCTGCTGCTCAAGCGCATCGGCTCGCCGAACTCCTGGGTCATCGGGCCGCTTGCGGTGGCAATTGCGCTGACCGCGAACGGAATCAATCTCTCCGCGCTGCCGGAATGGATGGTGCACCTCGGCCAGCTGTTCATCGGCATCTCGCTCGGCACGCGCTTCACGCCGGAATTCCTGCACACCGCGCCGCGTTACCTGGCCAGTGTGGCGCTTTGCACACTGATCGCGATGGCGATTGCCGCGTGTTTCGCGTTTGGACTGGCGGCAGTCAGCGGCATCCATCCGGCGACCGCCATCCTCGCGACCTCGCCGGGCGGCATCGCAGAAATGAGCCTGACGGCGAAGACGCTGCAGCTCGGCGTGCCGATCGTGACCGCTTTCCACGTGACGCGGATGTCGGCCCTGGTGCTGACCATCGGGCCGCTGTTCCGCATCCTGAGAAATTGGCGCCGCCGGCACGGATCATAGTTACCGGATCATTGCAGCGGAGCGGAGTTGTGCGACAACCGCCTCCGCCGCCTTGGTGGAAATCTCGCTGTTCGAACTGAAGCGCGGCACATAGATCCGTATCTGCCGGGACCAGTAGCCCATCCCGAACGGCGGTTCCGACAGGCTCGCGGTGAAGGTAATATTGCGCGATCCGTCCGCGTCGATCATCACGCGGTTCAGCTCCAGTTGCAGCACGTACTTCGTCATGTTGTAGCTGGTGCTGATGTACGGCCCGAGGGACGACTTCAGCTTGGGCACCATATTGCCTGCAAGCTCCACCAGCACCTGGTCCCTGACGACCTTCATTTCCCTGCGCTCTTCGCTGCTCAGGACAGTCGGCTGGATACCGAAGCCCTTCTCCTGTTTCGCAAGCACGTTTTCCGTCCTGGTCCGCTTCCACACAATATCGGTCGAACCGGGTTCGAGCGGAACGGGATTGTCGTCGGAACCGGCCGTGACCTCATAGGATGCGCAACCGGCCAGCATGGCCGCAGCGACGAAAACCAGCAGGCGGAGAAAGAAGCTTTGCATTGGCAGCACACAGGCGAATTGAAGGTCGCCACATGGTGTGCCTGCACGCAAGAACAAACGTTGCGTAACTTCAAAGCGTATGTTTGCTAGAGCGCGAGCCCTAATGCGCCGCTGGCTTCCCGGGTCAATCCGGCATCAGCACACCCGCATCGGAAGTGAGGTATCGCGAAGTACAAAAAAATGGAGTGGCGGTCGCCCGACGCCACTCCTAACCCCAGGAGACAGCCGGGGACGAGACTGAGACATGACTCCCCGGCTGAAACTGAACCCGCATCGTAGGCGAAAGTGTTGTCTTAAATCCAATGCCATGTATGCATTGGTTTATGCGTTTGCGACATAAGCGTACAAGCGTTCGCTTCAGTAGCCGACGGTGAAGCGCTTGCGCGGATGGGCGGGCTTTTCCAGTTCATCGACCATCGCGACGGCGTAGTCTTCCACCGAGATCCGGCTCTCACCGTTGGCGTCGACCAGCAATTGGTCGGTACCGAGACGGAACTCGCCCGTGCGCTTGCCCGGTGCAATAACCGCGGATGGACTCAGCAGGGTCCAGTTCAGGAGCGCGTCCTCGCGTAGCAGCTTCAGCGCATCGCGCGCGCCTTCCGCGCTTTGCCGGTACATCTCGGGGAAGCCGGGCGTATCGAGCAGTTGCACGCCGGGTGCGACTTCGAGGCTGCCGGCACCGCCAACCACCAGCAGGCGCTGCACATCGGCCTGCCTGGTCGCGGCGATGATGGAGCGGATACCGCGCATGTAGTAGTTGTAGACCTCCGTCTGCGCATGACCGCTGAAGGCGCTGATGACGGCATCGTGGCTCTTGAGTTGCGTCGCGAGCCGGTCCTGGTCGAGGACGTCGGTACCGAGCGCCGTCAGTCCGGGGACGTTGGGCAGTTTTTCCGGATGGGCGACCAGCGCCGTGACGTGATGGCCGCGGGCCAGGGCTTCTTTGAGGATGGCGGAGCCGATGAATCCGGTCGAGCCGATGATGGCGATGTGCATGTTCGAATCTCCAGGTTGTTGAAATGCACCATCATCTTGTCGGAATTGATTGATCAGATAAACGAGTAAAACGATAATTGATTGTTATTGATTTCAAAACAATAAAGATGCCCCTGCTCGGACAGATCGACCTCAACAGCCTGGTGGTATTCGATGCGGTTGTCGAAACCGGCGGCTTTACAGCCGCGGCAGACCGCCTCGGTGTTGCGAAAGCTAAAGTCAGCATCCAGGTCAGCCGCCTCGAGTCGCAGGTCGGCGCCGCGCTGTTCGTGCGTACCACCCGCAAGGTCAGCCTGACCGATGCCGGGCGCATGCTGCATGAAGAATGCAAGCCCCTGCTGACCGGGATACAGGACGCGATCGATCAGGTCGGGCATGAGCAGGGTGAATTGACGGGCATGCTGCGGTTGACGACGAGCGTCGACCATGCAGTGCAGTCGCTGGCGCCGGCTGTCGCCGAGTTCGCCGCGCTGCATCCGGCGCTGCAGATCGACCTGCGCACCGGTGACAAGGTGGTGGATCTGGTTGGCGAGGGCATCGACCTCTCGATCCGGCTTGGCTGGCTGCGCGATTCCTCGTTACGCGCGGTCAAGTTGGGGGAGTTCGAGCAGTACGCGGTGGCATCGCCGGCATACCTGAAGCGCGCGGGCCGGCCAAGACAGCCGGAAGACCTGGCGCAACATGACTGGGTCGCCTTGACGTTGCTGCCGACCCCGTTCACCTGGAAGTTCAGCCGGCGCGGCGAGACGCGCACCGTACTCGTGAAGTCGCGGATACGAATCGATTCACCTGGGGCACTGCGCGCGATGCTGCGGCAGGACGCAGGCGTGTCCGTGCTCGACCAGTACAGCGTAGAGGGCGACCTCAAGGCGGGTCACCTGGTACGGTTGATGACGGACTGGTCGCTGCCGCGCGCAGGCATCTATGCTGTGTATCCGCCGGGGCGCCATGTCGCACCCAAGGTGCGGAGCTTTATCGAGTTCTACCGGAAGTGGTTGGTTAGAGGGTGTTATGAACTAGGGAAGGGGTCGCGCAACCCCGAGAACCGGTCGAATGCAAGGCGCGGCGACGCGTCGTAGCGGTGCTACGGCAAGGAGCCGCAACACCGCAGGCGGCCGGTTCTCGGGGCTGCCCGGAGGGTTCGGTCGAGAAGGGACGCATTGCGGTGTTGCGCCGCTTGCGCAGGCGCCCAGCCTGAGCGGCGCGGCGCGCCTAGCACTGCATCCCTTCTCGACCGAACGCGACCCCTTCCCTAGTTCATAACACCCTCTAGGTAAACGACAAGCGCGGATACGGCCACGGTTCCGGCAGCGTCCGCTTGCCGCCGAACATGCCGGCCGCCGATACCTTCAGCCGATCCAGCGAGAACTGCCGCAAGTGCTGGAACACACTCTGGTTGATGCCCATCGTCGCCTGCATGACCAGCATGTCGACTTCACGACGCGGCGCCGCGTCGGGCACCGGCGCTTTCGGCCGTCCCGGACGCCCGCGGGCAAGCTGCTCGTTCATCGCACAGCGGAACGCATCTTCCAGCGTTACCTGGCTCGCCTCCCGCGCAAGTTGCCAGCAGCGCGCCTGAGTGGAGTGCGGCCGCAGCAACTGTTCGCGGCAGAGCATGTCGCACAGCCTGAGCAGTTCCCGCGCCGGCCGTCCGGTGTGCTTTTCCAGCTGGGCGATGTCCACTGCGCGCGGGGAGCAGGACACGAAGCGTCCCAGCACCTCGGTGATGAGGCAAAGCCTCTCGTACAGCACGCCGCTGCCGAGGATGTATTGGTCGACCGCGCTCATCCCGCTTCTCCCATCAATGCAGCCGCATTGCGATAATCGGTGAGATGCTGTGCATTGGTGTTGATGGCAAGGGGAGTTCTGTCTCGCATGACGCTGTCCTCGATAAAGGGTGGGCAGATAACGCAGGCAATCCGGATAGGGCTGACGCGCAGGCACAAGTTAGTGCAATGCAGCAATGTTGCAATTTGCAGGCCAGCCAGGAGAACTCGGGTCTTCAGGGGCAAGAACATCTGTTTGCCTGCGGCTCCGCAGCAAGCATATCGACAGGGGGAAAACCGCGAAATCAACGACTTGCGAATGCGGCATGGCGAGATGTGGGGCTTCGGACATATGTCCTGCACGTTCTGCGTGAAAAGCGCGGGCATGCACTTGTTTAGTGCCATTAAGCAACAAATTGGTGAGCAATCTGACACCGGCCTGCGCTTGGATCCATCGCAGGGTGGACAACGCTCCCTCGCGGCATGTTGCCAGCAGAATCATTGAACAAATTGCTTCAAAGCCTGTCCGAATTCATCGACAGGGAGCGCTTTTCCGCCGCGGTCGAGAACGACGAATAGCGGAGCCGCAGGCATCATCGCCTCATTCCATTTTTCGTATCGCAATGCATGGTGTCGCATCCATGCATACCGTCCCTGTCACAGGAAATCCGACGCGCAATCACGGCAAAAATCAAGACGTGATTTGTGCATGCGAATGGTTTACAGTGTGTTGAACGCCCGCTGCCTTGCCGCCTATAGAAGGAAGGCAAGGCAGCGTCATGAATTGGTCTGTTATCTGTATTTGCCCATGAAACCCGTTGCACCCGGCACCGTCATCTTCCATCGCCACCGCGGCTATGGCGTCATCACTTCGGTCAACCTGTTGACCGGCTGGGTGTCGGCGCGCTTCGGCGACGAAGTGCGCACGCTGGACCTGAACCTGTCGCATGACGAGCTGCAGCATGCGGACGGCGAACCGATCCGCTTCCGCCGCGATGCACCCGACCGCATGCCGCATGCACGGCTGATGGCGATGATGCGCGAGCTGCACCGGGCCGGGTATCAACGGCTGTACCTGTATTCCTGGCCGAAGGCATCCGGCCTGCACTGGCGCTGGCACATCTTCACGGGGCAGCGCAACTGGATCGACCGCGCCTGGCGCGAGGGCTGGTACGGCTCCGGCGCGGACTACAACTTCAATCCGGTGATGGGCTGGGGCGACCAGCCGGGCGCGACCGCGCAGGAACTGGTGCACGCCTTCGCGCGCTTCGATCCGCAGGGACTGGCGCAGGCGCTGCTGCGCGATGAAGACCATACCGCTTGGTTTGATGCGGTGTGCGAAGCGCTGCTGCCGAATTACGCTTATACGTTGGGTTGGGACCTGCGCGACGGTCCGGTGCCCGAGCATCTGCCGGTGATCCCGGTGCGCCGCGGTGTGCCTGCCTATGCGGGGCCGCCGCTGCCCTGGCCGCCGGGCTGGAAGAAGATCGGGACGGGCGGACGCGTACTCGTGCGCACGGGCTTCAGAACAGATCGCGCTGACGCCCAATTCGGCGTCGTTCGTTGACCTGCGCGACAGAGGCCTCGCGCGTGCCAGGGATGAGCGTCACCACGTCGCCGGATTGCAATTCGCCGGCTTCGATCACGCGCAGGTAGAACCCGCTGTTCCCCGCCTGCACCATCATCTTCGCCGCGTGCGAAAAACCCATCTTCGCATTGAACTTGTAGCAGGGCTGGCGCGGTTCCGTCACTTCGAACAGGACGCTGCCGATCCGCAGGCGGTCCTTGATCCACACCTCGCTCTCCAGCACACCCTGCAGCGTCAGGTTCTCGCCCATCGATCCGGGCGGCAGCGCTTCCTCGCGCTTCAGTGCGGTGCGCCGCTGCTCTTCCCAGAATGCATAGTGCTCCGACGGATACGCATACACTGCCTTGTTCAGGCCGCCGTGCACGGTGAGGTCGGCCTGTTCGTCACCTTCGATGCCCAGCTTGCCGACCCGCACGATGCCCTGCACCGGCTTCTTGTGGATGCCGGTCGCCACGCGCCGCAGCCGTTCGGATTGCTGCACGAAAAGGTCGCCGATGCCGCTGACGTTCACGCTGAAGACCTTCATGCCGCCTCTGCCAAGCGCCGGCGATTGGCAAGGCTGGACGCGTACAACGACACGCCGATCGCCACCGCCATCGGCACCGCGCTGTAGAACGACAGGCTGCCCGTGCCCTGCGCCGACACGATCACGCCGCCTGCGAAAGCCCCCGCGGCCTGGCCGAGATAGATCGCGGAAGAATTGAGCGACACCGAAGCCGACGCGAGCGACGGCGCCATCGCCACCAGGCGCGCCTGCTGCGAACCGTTGATCGCGAAGCAGCCCAGGCCCCAGACGAAGGTCAGCACGACAGTGACCGGCAATGAGCCACGCGTGAGCGGCCACAGCGCAATTGCGGCCAGCATGCACCCCATCGCGATCACACCGACACGCATCGGGCCGATGCGGTCCATGAAGCGTGCACCGAGCACGTTGCCCAGTACGCCGGTAATGCCGAAGCAGAGGAACAACAGGCTGATCACTGTCGGCGTCGCGCCGATGAAATCCTTCAGCAGCAGCGCCATGTAGGAAAAGATGGTGAACATGCCCAGCGCCTGGATCGCGGTGACGGAAATCGCGAGCAGCAGTGGCTTGTTGTCGAACAGCGCCTTCCACGCGGCGCGATCCATCGGCGCGACGAACAGCTTCGGCGGAATCTGCATCCACACCCCGGCCGCGAACAAGGCGGCGAGCAGTCCGACCAGCCCCAGCGTCGGACGCCAGCCGATGTGCGCGCCGAGGTAAGCGCCGATCGGGGTGCCGATCACCGCAGCGATCGACCAGCCGAGGAACACCGTCGCGATCGCCTTGCCGCGCACCTCGGGCGCCACCATCAGCCCGGCCGTCGCCGCTGCCTGCGCAGTGAAGACGGCGGCGCCAAGCGCGGTCAGCATGCGCGCGATGAGCAGCGTGTTGTAGCCGGGCGCAAGCGCTGCCACCAGGTGCATGACCGCATACAGCAACAGCGCCGCCGTCAGCAGCTTGCGGCGTTCGATGGCGCTGGTCCATCCGGCAAGAAAGGGGCCGGTCACGCAGATCGTCATCGCAAAGGCGGAAATCAGCATGCCGACCTGGGCGGGCGAGATGGCAAGGTCGGCGCTCAGTTCATTGAGCATGCCGGGCACGATCATCACGCCGGTGCCGATGGCGAAGTTGCCGAGGGTGAGGGACCACAGTCTTGGCTGCATGGGAACTCCGGAAATGGCCTTCCAGTGTAGCGAAAGATGAACGACCGTGCTGAAAGCTGCCCAGCCGCACGAATCCTGTGCATTGCGCAAGGAAAGGGCAGGCTCGCATCGGCATTTGCGCGGCAACGGTGCACGCTTTGCACGTAAGACCGCCTTTACCCACGGCATGCCTTTTGCTGAAGCATGGGCCGCCACCAACCACATCAACGAGGACAGCCATGGATCGCAACGAAGTGACCCGAAAGATCATCAGCGCAAAAGTGAAGAAGGGCCTGAAGTGGAAGGACATCGCAGAACGCCTCGGCCAGAGCAAGGAATGGTCGACCGCCGCCTGCCTCGGCCAGATGACCTTCACCAAGGCGCAAGCCGAAGTCGCGCAGGGACTGTTTGACCTCACCGACGAGGAAGCGGCCTGGCTGCAGATCGTGCCGTACAAGGGTTCGCTGCCGACAGCGGTGCCGACCGATCCGCTGATCTACCGCTGGTACGAGATCGTGAGCGTGTACGGCCTGACGATCAAGGAATTGATCCATGAGAAATTCGGCGACGGGATCATGAGCGCGATCGACTTCTCGATGGATATCACGCGCGAGCCGGATCCGAAGGGGGATCGGGTGAATGTTGTGTTGTCGGGGAAGTTTTTGCCGTACAAGACGTATTGAACGAAGCACGCCAGCCTGCCGCCAGTGCGCCGCAGGCAATACCGCTCCGTCAGCGGTAATCATATACCTGTCATCCCGACAAACGTCGGGATCCAGCGTCTTTGCTCACGTCCGCTAACGTCACTGAATTCCGGCGTTCCGGAATGATGCAGTTATCTTGCATGCATAAGGAAGCGCAGCAGGCGAACCAAGGATGATTCCCGGGCAGGCATCACGCCTTGTGCGTCGAGAGCAGGATACTTGTCTCGGTATTGCCGATGCCTTCGATGCGGCGAATCCGTCCCAGCAAACGATCGAACAACTCCAAGTTATCCGCGCGCAGTTCCGCAACGATATCCCAGCGCCCGTTCGTCGTGTGCAGCGTATGCACACCCGGCTCGACGCGCAATGCCTGGATAACGGCCGGCGCGCTGTTCCCTTCCACCGCAATGCCCATCCACGCGCGGATGCGATGCGCTTCCGCCTCCGGTTTCACGCGCACCGTGTAGCCGGCAATCACACCGCTTTCTTCCAGCTTCGCGATCCGGTTCTGCACCGTCGCGCGCGACACCCGCAGCTTCTTCGCCAGTTCGGTCACGGACATGCGCGCGTCGTCGCGCAGCAGGGCGAGGAGATGGCGGTCGGTGTCGTTCATCTTGGCAAATTGAAAGCTTCAAGTATCGATTTGCCAGATTTTATGCCAAATCGATTAGTTTGAAGACTTTTTGTCGGCACGGCGTCATTCCACAATCAATCCTGAACCCGCCAACAAGGAGAGAGGACAACATGACCCGCTATATCGACATCAAGAACATTCAACAACTCGTCAGGGCCGTCGGCGTCGAGGCCTTCATCACGCAGCTGTCACGGTACATCCGCGCCGACTACCTGCGCTGGAACGAATTTGAAAAATCCGCGCGCGTGGCCAATCATTCGGATATCGGCGTGATCGAACTGATGCCGGTCTCGGACCACACGCAGTACGCGTTCAAGTACGTCAACGGCCATCCGAAGAACACGCGCATCAACATGCTGACCGTCATGGCATTCGGCGCGCTGGCCGATGTGCGCACCGGCTGTCCGCGCCTGTTGAGCGAACTGACGATCACGACCGCACTGCGCACTGCAGCGACCTCTGCGCTGGCCGCGCTGCCGCTCGCCAGGCCGGGAGCGAAATCCATGGCCGTGATCGGCAATGGCGCGCAGAGCGAGTTCCAGATCCTGGCATTCAAGGCCTTGCTGGGAATCCGCGAGGTGCGCGTCTATGACATCGATCCGGCGGCCACCCGGAAACTGATGCGCAATCTTGCCGGCGCTCCCGGCCTGCAGATCCTGCCGGCGGCATCCGCTCGAGAGGCGGTGCGCGGCGCCGATATCGTCACCACAGTCACGGCGGACAAAACCAATGCGACCATCCTGACGCCGGACATGGTCGAACCGGGCATGCATATCAACGCGGTTGGCGGCGACTGCCCCGGCAAGACCGAACTGCACGCGGACATCCTCGCGAATGCACGCGTCATTGTCGAGTTCGAACCGCAGACACGCGTCGAAGGCGACATCCAGCAGATGCCGGCCGACTTTCCCGTCACCGAGCTGTGGCAGGTCCTCGCCGGCAAGGCACCTGGACGCGAAAGCGACAAGCAAGTCACGGTATTCGATTCGGTGGGCTTCGCGCTGGAAGACTTCTCGGCGCTGCGCTATGTCAACGACCTAGCTGAACGCATGGCGATCGGTTCATGGATCGAACTGGTGCCGACCCCGGACAATCCGAAGGACCTGTACCAGTACGTGGCGCCGGCGCAGGAGACGACCGAGCACCGACTCGATACGGCCGCTGCCGTACCGGCCTGAACGGGAGCAGCCATGCAGACCACAGACCACGTCCTGATGATCCGGCCGGTCAGGTTCAGTTCCAACCCTGAGACCGCTTTCAGCAATGCCTTCCAGCTCGACGACCTCGCGCCCGATGCGGCGCAGGCCGCGGCACAAAAGGAGTTCGACGCTTACGTGCAGGCCTTGTGCGATGCAGGTGTTGGCGTCTTGGTCGTGGATGACTCGCCCGAACCGCACACCCCGGATTCGATCTTTCCGAACAACTGGGTCAGCTTCCATCGCGACGGGCGTGTGATTCTCTATCCGATGGAAGCGCCGAATCGCCGGCTCGAGCGACGCGCTGCGGTCCTGACGGAAGTCGGCAAAAAGTTTGCGATTCGCGAGACCGTCGACCTCAGCCGTTTCGAGGCAGAAGGAAAATTCCTCGAAAGCACCGGCTCCATGGTGCTCGACCATGACAACCGGCAGGCCTACGCCTGCCATTCGTCGCGCAGCCATCCGGATGTGATGAAGGCGTTCGAGGCTGAAACCGGATACAGGGCGGTGTGGTTCCATGCGGCGGACCGGTTCGGGAAACCGATCTACCACACCAATGTGATGATGTGCGTCGGCCGCAAGCTCGCGGTCGCCTGCATGGAAGCGATCGCCGGTCCGGCCGAACGTGCTCTCCTGCGGCAATCCCTTCACGCAACCGGCAAGCAGGTCATTGACATCACCCTGGCGCAGATGGAATCGTTTGCCGGGAACATGCTCGAGCTGCGTTCGGTGCGGGGCAATCCGGTCTTTGTGATGTCACGGCGTGCGTGGGGTAGTCTGACCACGGCACAGCAACGACTGATTGCGTCGTACGCGGAACCGGTGCCCGCGCCGATCGATACGATCGAAAGGCTGGGAGGCGGCAGCGCCCGCTGCATGCTCGCGGAGATCTTCCTGCCTCCGCGTGCGGCAAAACAAGCAGATTGCGAGGCACTGGCGGCTTGCGGAAACCATGCTTCCGCAAGCCAGGATCATTGTCCTTGAAAACTCCCGGCGGCGAAGTGCGCTTTCAGGGATGCGCGGGAAGGCGTCCCTCAACGCTCAGCGGTTCAGCGCCGCTGGATTCAGCACATTCTTCGGCGCGCCTGCGGCAAAGTCGAGCACGTTCTGGAAGGCAGCCCGGAAGTACAGCTCGTAGCTGTCCTTCTCCACGTAACCGATATGCGGCGTCGCCAGCACGGTGGGAATGCGCAGCAGCGGCGCGCCCGCCGGCATGGGCTCGGATTCGAATACGTCGATCGCGGCGAAGCCGGGCCGGCCGCGATGCAGGGCTGCTTCGAGTGCGCCTGCCGTCAGCAGTTCCGCCCGGCTGGTATTGACGAACAGCGCGCCGCGCTTCATGCGGTCGAGATCTTCCAGTGTAACGATGCCGTGCGTCGCGTCATTCAGCCGCAGGTGCAAACTCAGCACGTCGGCCTGTTCAAAGAACGCCTCCCTTGAATCCGCCGCACGGTGTCCATCGTTGCGCGCCGCTTCCCTGCCGGCTTCGCTGCCCCAGATCATGACGTCCATGCCGAACGCCTTGCCATAACCCGCCACCAGCCGGCCGATACGACCGTAGCCCCAGATGCCCAGCGTCCTGCCCTTGAGCACGATGCCCAGCGTATTCAGTTCCGGATTGATCGATGCCGTCTGCCACAGTCCGTCGCGCAAATTGGCGGCATATTGCGGTACCTTCCTCGCGGCAGCCATGATCAGCGCCCAGGTTAGCTCGGCCGGCGCGGTGGGGTCGCCCACACCTTCGGCGATGGCAATGCCGTTTTCGGTCGCAGCATCGACGTCGATGTGACCGCTGACCTTGCCGGTCTGCGAGATCAGTTTCAGATTGGGCAGCTTGCTCAACAGTTGCCGGTTGAAAGCAGTGCGCTCACGGATCAACACCAAGGCATTGAAATCCTTTAGACGCAGCGCAAGCTGTACTACACCTTTGGCGCTGTTCGTGAACACTTTGACATCATGTCCCTCTAACAGGCGGAAGCAATCGAGGTGGCGGACACAGTCCTGATAGTCGTCAAGAATCGCGATTTTCATATGGGTTTGCCAACTTTGTCATAAAACCGTAGCAAAGATACGAGTCTTGGCGGAAACGATAAATGCCTACTACAAAACTCAACAATTTTTCCTACAATTTTGTTGTAAATCATTGAGCCGTGGTATTGCCCCGTGTACAATCAGAACCTATTTTTCGCCGCTCCCCGCGGGAGAAGGCGAACCCACCAGGCCCGAGCATTATTCCATTTTTCGGGCCGCGCGGTCACTACACAAAGGCCGCCCTCGACATGACCGCCGTACCGCTAGACCACTGCGCACTAGCCGAGCCAAAAGCTGACGACGATCCTGCCGCATCGGGACAAGACAGATTTCTTTATTGGCATTGGAGGTAGTTTTTATGAACCAGCCCGTTATGGGAGGCATTGCAGTCTTGAATGCACCAACTTACGTTAAGCACCAGAAGCTGATCAACTGGGTCGCGGAAATCGCCGCGCTCACCAAGCCGGAACGCATCTACTGGTGCGACGGCTCGCAGGCAGAATACGATCGGCTGTGCGCGGAAATGGTTGCCGCCGGCACCATGAAGAAGCTGAACGACGCCAAGCGTCCGAACAGCTTCCTGGCCTGCTCCGACCCGTCCGACGTGGCACGCGTCGAAGACCGCACCTTCATCTGCTCCGAAAAGCAGGAAGACGCCGGCCCGACCAACAACTGGATGGCGCCCGCTGAAATGCGCGTGACCCTGAACGGCCTGTTCGACGGTTGCATGCGCGGCCGCACGATGTATGTGGTGCCGTTCTCGATGGGCCCGCTGGGTTCCCCGATCGCTCACATCGGCATCGAACTGTCCGACTCCCCGTACGTGGCCGTCAACATGCGCATCATGACCCGCATGGGCAAGGCCGTCTATGACGTGCTGGACACCGACGGCGACTTCGTGCCCTGCGTGCACACCGTCGGCAAGCCGCTGGCTGCCGGCGAAAAGGATGTGCCGTGGCCGTGCAACCAGACCAAGTACATCGTCCACTATCCGGAAACCCGCGAAATCTGGTCCTTCGGCTCCGGCTACGGCGGCAACGCTCTGCTGGGCAAGAAGTGCTTCGCGCTGCGCATCGCGTCCACCATGGGCCGCGACCAGGGCTGGCTGGCCGAGCACATGTTGATCCTCGGTGTGGAATCCCCGGAAGGCAAGAAGCACTACGTCGCTGCCGCCTTCCCGTCCGCCTGCGGCAAAACCAACTTCGCGATGCTGATCCCGCCCAAGGCCTTCAACGGCTGGAAGGTCACGACCATCGGCGACGACATCGCCTGGATCAAGCCGGGCAAGGATGGCCGCCTGTACGCGATCAACCCGGAAGCCGGTTACTTCGGCGTGGCACCGGGCACCAACACCATCACCAACTCCAACTGCATGGCTTCGCTGAACGCGAACACCATCTTCACCAACGTCGCGCTGACCGACGACGGTGACGTGTGGTGGGAAGGCCTGACGAAGGAAGCGCCGGCGCACCTGATCGACTGGCAGGGCAAGGACTGGACCCCGGAAATCGCCAAGGAAACCGGCCGCAAGGCAGCGCATCCGAACGCGCGCTTCACCGTCGCCGCGACCCAGAACCCGGTGATCGACCCGGCATGGGACGATCCGGCCGGCGTGCCGATCTCGGCCTTCATCTTCGGCGGCCGCCGTTCGACGACGGTGCCGCTGGTGACCGAAGCCCGCAACTGGGTGGAAGGCGTCTACATGGCCGCGACCATGGGTTCCGAGACCACCGCTGCGGCCGCCGGCCAGCAGGGCGTGGTGCGCCGCGACCCGTTCGCGATGCTGCCGTTCATGGGTTACAACATGAGCGACTACTTCCAGCACTGGCTGAACATCGGCAAGAAGATCGCCGCTTCGCCGGCCGAGCTGCCGAAGATCTTCTGCGTGAACTGGTTCCGCACCGACGAAAACGGCAAGTTCGTGTGGCCGGGCTTCGGCGACAACATGCGCGTGCTGAAGTGGATGCTCGACCGCATCGAAGGCAATGCCGGCGGCAACGAGAACATCTTCGGCGTCACCCCGCGCTACGACGACCTGACCTGGACCGGCCTGGAGTTCACCCAGGAGCAGTTCGACAAGATCACCTCGATCGACAAGGCTGCATGGGAAGCAGAGCTGAAGCTGCATGCCGAACTGTTCGACAAGCTGAAGTACCACCTGCCGTCCGAGCTGGAGTCGACCAAGGCTGCGCTGGAGAAGCGCCTGGCTGCGTAAGCGGTCATCGCCGGAAGGAAAGGAAAGCGCGGCAGGGCAACCTCGCCGCGCTTTTTTTCGTCAATACGATCCGTACCCTCAGCCGGAGCTTCAAACAACAACGCCCGCGTTTGCGGGCGTTGTTGTTTTGGTGCGAATGCGATGCAGGCCGCGACTACTTGCGCAAGGCCTGCGCTTCCAGCAAGGTGCGCTGCATTTTCAGCAGCGCATCCTGCGCACCACGCTTGGCACTTAGCGAAAAGTCAGACTTGAATTCGTCGTACTCCGCACGTCCCTCGCCCATCACCTTGTGGCTCATCACCTTGTTGCCGGCCGCATCGGTGATGTCGCAGGTCAGTTCCACATAGAACTGGGTGGGCGGCCAGGTGAACGGACTCGGGGATGATGAGTTGGTGACCAGCGTCGGAGTGATGACATAGGCGACATTGTTCTTCTTGATCGCTTCCATGTCCGTCGGCGACTTCAGCTTGGTCACGCTGCCGAACACATTGGTCAGCATCTTGTAGAAGCCGGTTTCGATATCGCGGTAAGGCACATAGGAGACCTTGTCGCCACCGCCACCCGGCGTTGTCACTTCGCGGCTGCGCAGGTCGTCGGCGATGAAGTAGGCGACGTCCTTGCGGATCGGCTGGCTGCCGGCTTCACGCTCGATCTTGGCGACGTCCGGCGTCATGGCAATGGGATGGGCGCAGCCGACCAGGATGGCGGCGGCAATGAGGGATGCAGCGAGTTTGATGATGCGCATTCTTGTTCTCCGATGATCAGCTTATTTCAGTGCGTTGACGAAGGCCTTGTCTTCATAGAGTTTCCCGAGCAGCTTCTGAACCGCGACCGGGTACTCCTGCACCGCGCGCGGCAGGGCGACAGCGGCTGCGAAGGAAGATGGGAATTCGCTGCGCACCGATTTGACCTGGTCGTAACGCACCTGGCCCGCGCGTTTCACGACGAAGCGCGCTTCGAGGTCGACGGTACCGACCGAGAACCCGGCGACATCGATGTCGTTCTTGAGCAGGGTGCCGGTGATTTCCGTAGTCGTATCAGACGACAGTTTTTTCGCGAGGGAGAGCTCTTGCCTGATCGCTTCCGCCACGTAGTTGGCGTATGAGTCCTGGTAGGGCGACGCCAGCGACGAGCCGCGCATCGAAATGGGGTTGGCATTCGCCTTGTCCGGCGACGAGGCAAACGTGCCGACGCTGGCCGAGTAGGCGCCTGCGTCTTTGAGCCTCTGGACGTTATCGAGGGAAGGGGTGTATTGCGGCGCCATCATCGAGCAGCCTGTGCTCAAAAGGGTTACCGCAGAAGCCATCACGATGGCTGTCAGTCGTGTCATTAAGTTCCTCCGGAATGCAGGTTCGTTGTTGTCCGCTGCCATGGCGGCAGCGCGGCGTATCTTTCTCTGGTTCTACGCCAGGGCAGACGTTATCATTTGAGCATCAATGCGCCATCCCATATTTCTGGGAGGCGACAGTTCTTTCTGGATGCCGTGTCGAATCAGGCCGATCAAGGAGTCCCGGCTTTGCCTTTGCGGGATTTTGTTACCTCGTGTCAATCAGTTGCCTTGTATTACATTTTCAGGCTGGCGTATGAGCCGATTTCGGCTCATTGATATGTAGGCAATGCGAAGGCTCCGGCAGAAGCAGGCGCTAACTTATAAGGCAGCTTATTAAAAAGTTGCTGTGCAGCAAGTAACATTCCCTTACAATTCAAATCTTGCCGTACGGCAATATTGTGCAAGAATGAAGCAACAGTCTGATTTACTGGACATACCTTCCCTTTAGCTTTGCATGCGGCAGAATAATGGCTCCCGAAGTGTTCAACAGCGACGCCCCCAGTGCGAACCCGATTCCGCCGTCCTTGCGGATCGAGGTGTTGCAGGAGCTCGCGGACACTGCCGGCAGCCTGGCCAACAAGCAGATTGACGGCTTCATCACGCGTCTTGCCGACGCGATGCTGGCGCAGGCGCAATCCTGCGACGATCCACGCCAGTCCAAACTGCTCACCACGTCCGCCGCCCTCCTTAAACGCAACCGCTACCCCTTCTACTATGTAATGTCCGAGCGCCTTGGCGCGGCCCTGCACAATGAGGTGCTGGCTGCGGAGTACCCGGGTACCGTGCAGGAAACGGCTGCGCCGCCCGCGTCGCTCCCGCCCGAGCTGGAGGTCGACAAGAAGCTGTGCCTGATGAAGGCCGCCCGCGCGATCGAAACGGAAAACAACACCCGCCTGACGGCGCTCAACATTCGCCTGGCGTCGCTGCTCGGCCGGGAGGAGCTGCCGACCGCACAGAACCCGTTCCGCCCGCAAGTCTTCCTGACGGTGGTCCACGAATCCTGGTGCGAATTCCAGCCGGATGCGGAGACGCACCACCTGGTCTACCGCCTGCTCTCGGCATCGCTCTGCCTCGACCTCGCGCCGGTGCTGCATGCGCTGAACATGGCTCTGATCAAGCGCGGCATCGTGCCGCACTTGCCTGCTTCGGCGCTGGTGGCGACGCTGGACGCGGAGAAGAAGGCCGCCGCCGACCAGGACGAAGCAAGCATGGATCCGGTGATGCGGCAATTGCGCCGCTTGTTCCCGGCCGAAAACAAGGTGCCTGCGCAAAGCGAGCGGCCGGTTCCTTCCGATTTCCCGTCTCTGTTTGCCGCCGACGACGTGCAGGCGACGGCGACGCGCAACGAGCTGCTCGCCTACCTGACCACGGTGCAGCGCACCGTCGTCAACCAACCTTCCGCCGCCGGCAAATCGGTGGCGCCGTTTTACCTCGACGTGCTCGACCGCATCCGCAAGGAAGCGCCGGCGGGCGCACTGACGCCGACCGACAGCAGCGTAATCAACCTGCTGAAAAAGATATTCGGCATGGTATTCAGCGACGAGCACATCGCCGATGAGATGAAGGCGGTGATCGGCCTGCTGCAGGTGCCGGTGCTGAAGGCCGCGGTGCAGGACAAGGATTTCTTCTTCAAGGCCGGCCATCCGGCGCGCCGCGTGGTGGACCTGATGGCCAGGCTGGCTGTGGGCTGGGACCCGAAGAAGGGCGATGCCGATCCGTTGCACGTGCTGATCCTGCGTAACGTCAAGCGCATCCAGCAGGAATCCGAGCAGCGCATGGGCGTCTTCGCCGATGTGGCCACCGAGCTCACGTCCTTCATCAAGCGCGACGAGACCGCGACCGAACAGGTGCTGGCCAACTCGATCGGCAACGCACTGCAGCAGGAAAAGCACGACCAGTGCGTGAAGGCCGCGAAGAATGACGTCGCGATGCGTGTGGGCACCGGCGAAGTCGTGGCGTTCGTCGAGACCTTCCTCGAAGACAAATGGGTGCGCGTCCTCACGCTTGCCTACAGCGTCAAGGACGACAAGCCGCAGGCTGTGGATAGCGCGATCAAGACCATGGACGAGCTGTGCTGGAGCGTGAAGCCGAAGATCACGCCTACCGAGCGCAAGGAGCTGCTGGCCAAGCTGCCGCCGATGATCGCGATGCTGAACAAGTGGCTGGACCTGATCAAGTGGCACGGCGACGATCGCGAGCGCTTCTTCAAGGAGCTCGCCGAAACCCACGCTTCGATTGTGAGGGCGCCGGTCGAGCTGTCGCCGGAGCGCCAGATGCAGATCGCGCTGGCAGTCGCCAAGCACGCAGCCGAACGCCGCCTGCAGCGCCAGGCGCAGCAGCAGCCGGAGCCCGAACCGGACGAGTACGACCAGATGGTCGACGAGCTCGAGCGCGGCACCTGGATCGAATTCAAGCGCAATGATGGCGCGGTCATGAAGATCAAGCTGGCATGGGTCAGCCCGATGCGCAGCCTGTACATCTTCTCGACCAGGGACAGACAGGAAGCGCTGTCGATTTCCGCGGAAGGACTGGCACAGGCGATGCGCGAGGAACGCGCGCGCGTGGTGTCGCTGACCGGGCTGGTGGGCAAAGCACTGGCATCGGTGTTCGGCGCGGACGGTGCGAACGACGAGGCAATGGAAGCGAAGTCAGCAGCATAAGAGGGTGTTATGCACTAGGGAAGGGGGCCCTTTCCCTAGTGCATAACACCCTCTACTGCTTTTCCCCACGGCGCGACGAAACAGTGGTCGCGCCTTTTTTTGTCCTTGCAGGCCAAACCGCCGGATAGATCAAACCGCCGGCCTGTTAGAAACTTTCTTCACCGGCATTTCCCCCCTCCCTCCGCGGCAATAAGATCGCGTTTCCGACTCGTCGGCGTCCGCCGATGCGCCCCCACAGGAAACGATCATCATGCGGAAACACCTTGCCACCTTCGCGCTGTTCCTTGCATCGATTGCCGCCCAGGCAGAACCCATCGCCACGCAAGTTACGTCGGCGGAGAATGCGATCGAAACCAGCAACCATCGCCTGTTCGTGTCGTCCGACGGCGCGTTCTACGAACTCGCGTTCGGCAACGACGGCTGGGCCAAGACGAAGGTGCCTGCCGCATTTCGCGACGGCGCGAATCGTTCCTGCTATTTCCTCGGTATCGCTGAACTCAACGGACGCGTCTACACGGTGTGCACCGCGGACAACGTCAATCCGCTGGCAAAGAAGTTCCTGCTGGCGCTCGATACCTTGGACGCTACGCCGGTATTGCAGGAAGTCGGCGAGCTGCATGGCGTCGCGTTGCCCAACGGACTGACGGTCGACAATGCCGGCAACATGTATGTCGCCGACAGCGGACTGCCGCTGCTACCGGGTACCATTCAGAAGATCACACTGGCCAGCGCCTACACCATCTCGACGCAGACGACCTTCCACCGCTTCCTTGCATTCAAGCCGAACGGTTTGCGGTATGCGCAGGGCAAGCTGTATGTGACCGTCAATCCCTTCAGCTACATCGGCGTGTCGCAACTGCTGCGCTACGATCTGCGCCCGGATGGATTGCGCAACGAGACGGCGCTCTACAAGTCGGTCGCTTTCCTCGATGATTTCACGCTGGTGGAAGGCGGCGCAGTGATGACGGAATTCCTCGGCGGACGCATCACCCATGTGAGCGAGCGCGGCACGGAACTGCACCGCGCGGGTTTCACCCAGCCTACGTCCGTCAGCCTCCTGAACGCGCCGGCCTATGGCGCCGGCAACCTGCTTGTGACGGAGCGATCCACAGGCAACGTGCACCGCTTCATGAATTCGTGGGGGCTGCGGCCGCGCTAGCCAGGCTGTCAATCATTCGGCAGGAATTACATACAAATTTTCGATGGATGGGTTTCCTTCTGCCATCCCGTGGAACTGGCCGCGTATTTCCGCACCTAAGCATCGCATTGAATGGCAATGCTTACCGGGAGATAACAAGTGGTGCAGGATGCAGTTAACAAGGAAATCACGCTGGACGATCTGCTGCGGATCGTCGATACCGCAGCACGCACGATCGAGCGCCTGCAGGCGGTCAACGCGTCGCTGATGCAGCAGATCCGCGAATGCGAATCGGCGGTCCAGGCGGCAGCCGATGATGCCGACAACAAGGCGCGGCAGATCGAGGAACTGGAGAAATCGGAGGCGATGCTGCGCGAGGATGCAGAGTGGTGCCGCTGGTTCAAGAACAAGTACAGCGCATCGACCTTCTACTCGCACATCGAGCGGGAATACCAGGCCGAACTGCGCGGGCAGGACCTGCCGGGCGAGATCGACACCGGCATGCCGTCGCCGCAATCAGGCGTTGCGCGCGACGCCTCCTGATCCTTTCTTCGCGACGGCAGGCGCCGTCCGCTTTTCAGCCGTGCCGGAGAATGCGATCGGCGCGGCACATTCCGGCTTCAGTCCGCGGCAGCTGCGATACACATCGCGAATGCGCGCCAGGTCGGCGTCTACATCACCGGTCAGCATGGCGTACGAAACCAGCCGGACTTCCTTCGTGGCGTAGTCGATGGCGGCCATCCCCAACGGCACGCCCGCGCTCAGCGCGATGTGGTAGAAGCCGCTGCGCCAGCTGTCGCGATATTTGCGCGTTCCTTCCGGCGCCAGCGCCAGCCAGAATTCGTCGGCTGCCTTGATCCGCTCGGCGAGGCGGGCGATGGCGCCGGTGTTGGAGCCGCGCTCGATCGGCTCGCCGCCCCAAGCGCGGAACCACGGGCCGAGCAGGGCGCCGCAGGTGCCCTTGAACAGCGCCTCCTTCCCCAGCCAGCGGAAACGGACTCCGACCGCCCACTTGGCCGCGAGGCCGATCACGAAATCCCAGTTGGAGGTATGCGGGTACACGATCACGACGCCGCACGGTCCAGGCAGCGGCGCGAAATTCACGCGCCAGCCGAAGACAGCGAGCAGGCGCACGGCGACACGCTGCCAGCGCGTCGCAACATTGCGAGTGGTCAGGTAATGGTCAGCCATGGTGAGGTCATTATCCGCTTTCCGGGAAGATTTTGTTGATTTGTGGAAAAACTGACATGACCGGCTTGCGATAGCAGCGGCACATGACTGATTGGCACGGTTCGTGATTAAATCTGCAACTTCATTCAATTTTTCCAAGAGGATCCAGATGGCCGGAGCCAGTTTGCTCGCCCTGCTCGACGATATCGCCACCATTCTTGATGACGTGGCAGCAATGACCAAGGTCGCCGCGAAGAAAACTGCGGGCGTCCTCGGCGATGACCTTGCGCTCAATGCGCAGCAGGTTTCCGGGGTGCGCGCCGAACGCGAGCTGCCGGTGGTGTGGGCGGTGGCAAAGGGGTCGATGGTGAACAAGGCGATCCTGGTGCCCGCCGCGCTTGCCATCAGCGCCTTCGCCCCGTGGGCGGTCACGCCGCTGCTGATGATCGGCGGCGCGTTCCTTTGTTACGAAGGTTTTGAAAAGCTTGCTCACAAGTTCCTGCACAGCAAGCACGAGGACGAGACGCACCACGCAGAGCTGGTCGGCGCACTTGCCAACCCGCAGGTGGACATGGTCGCGTTCGAGAAGGAAAAAGTGAAGGGCGCGGTGCGTACCGATTTCATCCTGTCGGCGGAAATCATCGTGATCGCGCTGGGCACCGTGGCCGAAGCCTCGTTCACGCAGCGGGTGGCGGTGCTGACAGGCATTGCGGCGATCATGACGGTCGGCGTGTACGGACTGGTGGCGGGAATCGTCAAGCTCGATGACGCCGGGCTGTACCTGAGCAGGGCCGGCAAGGGCCTGCGGCTGGCGGTCGGCCGCCTGCTGCTGGGTATTGCGCCCTACCTGATGAAGACGCTGTCGATCGCCGGCACGGCTGCCATGTTCATGGTGGGCGGCGGCATCCTCGCACACGGCATCCCAGCCGCGCACCACCTCATCGAAGATACCGCGCACGCAACCGGCGCACTGGAGCCGCTCACGTCGGCGCTGGGCAACGGCATCGCCGGCGTGATCGCCGGCGCCATCGTGCTGGCGGTGGTGACACTGGCCGGGCGCGTGTTCAAGGCATTCAGGAAGACAGCCTGAATCAGAAGGACTTGCGATAGTTCTCGCCCTCGTCGAAGCGGCTCTGCCAATGCCGCAGGTAGGACGCCGCCAGCGCGGCGTTGTGCCAGATCACGATCACGTTCTCGCTGTTGGATGATGCGGCTGCCTGCGAGTAGTTGAAGGAGCCAGTCTGCACATGCAGGCCGTCGCTGACAATGTACTTGTCGTGGTGGATCGCGTACTTGCCGTTGGTGCGCACCGGAATGCCGGCATTCGCCAGCAGGTTGAGTGCCGCCGAGCCGGACTTGGTCGAGGTGCCTTTGTCGTCGACGACCACGCGCACGTCGACGCCGCGCTTGCGCGCATCGGTGAGCGCTCTCACCACTTTGGGCGACGTGAACGAATAGGCGGCAAGACGGATGCTTTTCTGCGAGGTGTTGATGACCTTGAGGATGAGCCGCTCGCCGCCGCCGTCAGGCGAGAAAGCGGATTCGATTTCCGCTGTGGCCGGCGCCTTGTCGGTGCGGGACTGGATCGCGCGCGACAGCTCGTCGATGAGGGTGGGCTGGCGTGCCTGGACATTCAGTGCGCCCAATAATGCGCCCAATACGGCGAGCGCGAACAACTGTTTTTTCATTGCGTAGGAAGATAAGTATTGCCGCCGCGGGGTTCCATTTGCGCGGCCGTTGACTCTGGATCATTCCCGTGCGCAAGAGTTCCCTTCCACGACCTCCTTACCACACGCCGGTCGCTTCGAGATGCGGCGATTGCTCAAGCGGCGTCCAGCGCAAGGGTAATGCGCGCGGGCGGAACACGTAACGTGCCGTCGCGAAGCGTAGCACGCGTTTCGCCCCCTGCACACGCGCCACATCGTCGCCATCCCAATCCACCTCGGCGCGGCCGGACAGATGCAGCAGGTCGCCGCGCGTGAAGTCGATGAACAGCAGGCCGGCCCGCCCGTCGGCAGCGATGTTGCCGATGGTGTTGAAGAAGTTATTGCCCTGGAAGTCGGGCCACGCCAGCCTGCCCTCTGCAGCCGCCTTCACGAACCCGGGACGTCCGCCGCGATGCGATACGTCGATCCCGTGCACGCCATCGCTCGGCGCGCCGGATGCGGTGGCGATGAAGAAGGTGTCGGCCTGGCGAATGAGGGTCAGTGCCGCCTCCGGCAGGGGGCCGGTACCGGACAAGGGCACGCCGGGTTCAAGCTCCGCGCGTGTGACTTGTTCCCGCGTCTGGATGTACTTGGGGCAGTTGCCGAAGCTCTGGTGCAGGATGAAGGAGAACCCGCGATTGTCGACTGCGCTCGCGATGCCGTTGGCGCGATTGCGGCGCCGCGTTTCAAACTGCAGTCCGAGCAGGCCGAGCGACTTGCCGGACTTGAGCGACGCCGCGAGCGGATCGCCGCCGGCAAACAGCGCCTCGACGCGCAAGGCCGCCGGATCAGGAGACTGGATGAACCCGGGCTCGCCCCACAGCATCGATGCCCACAGCGCGCCGCCCTCATCCTCGGCGCCGACGAACAGTGTCGGCAGCAGGGGGAAGAACTCCCGGTGCTGCTCGGGCATGTAGTTGCGCAGGACGACGCTGCCGACTTTTTCCATCTGGGCGCGCACGCCGGCGCGCTCCTGCGCCAGCTGCTCGCCAGCGTGGAAAGGCGCAGGGCGGCGCGGTTCCGTGTCGCGTGTGCTGTCCATGGCCTTACGCAGCCTTCGGCACGAACGGAGGCAATTCGATCATCGGCAGGAAGCGCGGCAATGCCTCGATGCGCGCCAGCCATGCGCGAATCGACGGATACGGATCGAGGGAAAGGTCGCCCTCCGGTGCACGTGCGATATAGCTGTAACCGGCGATGTCGGCAATCGTGATGCTATCTCCAGCCAGCCAGGGACGCGCCTGCAATTCGCCTTCCATCACCTTGAACAGGCGCTCTGCGCGGCGGCATGCCGCTTCCATGTCGACCGGTGCGCCGAAGCGTTTTCCGAGACGGGCCGTTGCCGGGCCGAATGCGATTTCGCTGGCGGCGACAGACAGCCAGCGCTGCACCGCGGCCGCGCCGACCGGATCGCGCGGCAGCCAGTGTGCATCGCCGTACTCGCTGGCGAGGTAGACGAGAATCGCATTGGAATCGGGCACCACGATGCCGTTGTCGTCGATGACCGGCACCTGGCCAAAGGCGTTGATCTTGAGAAATTCCGGATTCTTGTGCTGGCCGGCGCGCAGGTCGATGTCGATCGCGGTGTAAGGCCGGCCGAGCAGGGACAGGAACAGTTCCGCGCGATGCGCGTGTCCGGACACGACGCTGCGGTAGAGCTTGATGGGCGGTTTCGATTGCATGGTGGTCTCCTTCGTGAGCGGGAGACTCGATTCTGCCTGTGGTCGATTGCTGAATAAATGGCAACAAACAAAGCAAATTACTTCATAATCCGGAGTAATGTTTTCGTGTCCCGCACGACGCGCGACCACCCTACACCTGCACACACATGGACAAACTCCGCGGCATCCAGACCTTCATCGCCATCGCCGACCGCGGCAGCCTGACCGCCGCCGCGACCGCGCTCGATACATCATTGCCGACAGTGGTCAGGCGCCTCGCCGAGTTGGAGGACAGCCTCGGCGTGCGCCTGTTCAACCGCACTACGCGCCGCATCCATCTGACCGACGAAGGACACCGCTACCTCGCCATCTGCAGGAACGCGCTGGGTCAGCTGGAGGAGGCGGAAGAGTCGCTGTTCGACGCGAAGGCCAAGCCCGCAGGCAAGCTGATGATCACCACGCCGGTGCTGTTCGGACGGCTGCACGTGGCGCCGCTGGTGCGCGAATTCATGCGCATGCATCCCGCGGTCACCGTGGAGATGCTGATGCTCGACCGCAGCATCGACCTGATCGAGGAGGGCGTGGATGTGGCCGTGCGCATCGGGCACCTCGCCGATTCCACTTTGCATGCAGTGCCGGCCGGACAGTTGCGGCGAGTGATCTGCGGCAACCCGGACTATCTCAAGCGGCAAGGAACACCGCGCCATCCGTCGGATCTTGCCGGACATGCGGGCATCCGCTTCACCGGGCGCAGCGTGTTGAGCGAATGGCAGTTCCAGGAAAACGGACGCAGCTTCGGGGCAAGGATTCCGGCGCGCATTACGACCAATTCCGTGGAAGCGGCAATCGATGCCTGCTGCGACGGCCTTGGACTGGGTGCCTTCCTTTCCTATCAGATACAGGCGCCGGTGCGCGCCGGCCTGCTCAAGCCGGTGCTTCGCAAGTACGAAACCGGCCCGGTGCCGATTCATATCCTGTACCCGCACGCAAAGCTGATGTCGGCGCGCGTCCGGGCATTTATCGACTTCGCCGCGCCCCGTTTGAGGGCACAGGATTTCACACGGCTGTAACACAGTGAGGGATCGCAAACTAAAAGTGTCATATTTTTGTAACCGAAAATTTCCGTATTGAAATAATTGGCGTAAATGCCGCGCATTCTCATTGATTTCAATCAACGAAGTGCGATTTCTCAAATTTTCGCTGCGCCGCAACAAAAGAATCGCCGTACGATTTTGCTCATTCAAGACGAAGAACATATTCACGAGGAAAAAATTGTCTTGCCCACTTTCACGCAAGCCTGTTTCAGTTGCCGCCCTGCTGGTACTGGGAGCGGGGCTGGCGCTGACGGCCATCCTGTTCATCTGGCTCGCGAACATGGAAGCCAACGAAAGGATGCAAGCGCTGGAGCATGCTGCGGACGTGCGGCAGGCGGCCTTCCAGGATGAATTCCATCATGCCGTGAATGGCCTGGTCGTGATCAACAGCCTGTTCTCCGCCAGCGAAAGCCTGGGCTCGCAACAGTTCGACGAAATCACGGCCCATCTTGTCGCAGAGCATCCTTTTATCCAGGCATTTTCCCTCGTCCGCATGGTGCCCGGGGCAAAGCGCGCGGCCTATGAGGCGCAAATGCGGCGGGCGCAGCCCGGGTTCACGATCTCCGAGTTCAGGGACGGCAAAGTGGTCCCGGCCGGCTACAAATCACGCCACCATGTGCTCGAGTACATCGGACCGGCGGCGGCCAACAAGCACGCGCTGGGCCTGGACATTACCGGGCAGCCGGAAAAGGATCGCGCGCTGGTGCGAACCCTCAAGAGCGGCCTGCCCAGCAGCACGCAGATGTTCAACCTCCTTCCCGAGGCCGGCGGTCACCGCGCATTCGCCGTGCTCATGCCTGTCTACCGCAAGGGGCCCGCGACGCGCCTTGCGACGGAGCAGGACCCCGTTTTTACCGGCTACACCTCCGTAGTCCTTCAGGTGACGCGCATGGCGGAATTCGTCCTGCACCGTGCCGCGCTGCTGCACCTGCCGGAGACCGACATCAGCGTCTACGCTGACGACGGCGACGAGAAAGAACTGGTGTACCGCTCCCGCAGCGCGCCCGATACCGATACACCGCCCTGGACAGGACCAAACTGGATCGCGGCCGAACGGCCCGCAAGCGTCATACGCAGCTTCGACACCGCCGGCGTACAGTGGCAAATCGTCGTCACCAGTACTCCCGCCTCCGCCAGCTATGCACCCGTGTCGGCCTGGATGGCGTTGCTGTGCGGGACGCTCGTGACTGTGCTGCTTTCTCTCTACCTGCAATCGCTGGCGGTACGTGCCTCCGACCTGGCACGTGCCAATGCACGGCTCAAGGAAGACATTGCCGCGCGCAAGCGCATCGAAAGCGCATTGCGCGAGAGCGAGGCACGCTTCCAGCGCCTGGCGGACCTGTCATCGGACTGGTACTGGGAACAGGATGCCGACCTCTGCTTCACCCTGGTCAGCGGCGAAACGATCTTCGGCGGAACGCCCACCAAGGACCTCATCGGCAAGGCGCGCTGGGAGCTGCCGCTGGAAGTGGAAGAATCCGATTTCGAAACACACATGGCGCTGCTGGACGCGCGCCAGCCCTTCTCCGACCTCGAATACTGCGTGCGTGACGCCAATGGACGCACGTACTGGATGTCGGTCAGCGGCGAGCCGATGTTCGGCATCGATGGCACATTCCTTGGTTACCGCGGCACCGGGAAGAACATCACGGAGCGCAAGGAAGCGGAACTGGCGCTGCGGCAATCGCAGACGGAGTTGCGCGAACTGACCGCGCACCAGGCGCGCGTCAAGGAAGACGAGCGCAAGCGCATCGCGCGCGAGATCCACGACGACCTCGGGCAGAACCTGCTTGCGCTGCGCATCGACGTGTCCCTGCTCGACGCAGCCACGCGGTCAAAGCATCCCGACCTCAACACGCCGATCCGCGCGCTGCTCGACCAGGTGGACAATGTGATGCGCTCGATACGCGCGATCATCAACGACCTGCGACCGACCGTGCTCGACCTCGGCCTGCATGCCGCCATCGAGTGGCAGGTGCAGCAGTTCAGGCAGCGCAACGGCATTTCCTGCACGCTCGACTTCGATGGCAGCGAGATTGACCGCATCCTGGACGAGGAAGCGGCGACCTCGGTGTTCCGCATCCTGCAGGAATCGCTGACCAATGTCAGCCGGCATGCATACGCATCGCATGTGCACATCCGCGTGGAGAGCCGTTTCGGCTGCTTCGTGCTCGAGATCGAGGACGACGGCGTGGGCAGCTTCCCCGGCAACATGCGCAAGCCGCGCTCCTTCGGCCTGATCGGCATCCGCGAACGGGTCTATGCGCTGGGCGGTAAATTCAGCCTGGCCAGCCTTCCCGGCCACGGAACCACCCTCACCATCACGATTCCCGCGTCGGTGACGTCGGCGGCTGCAGCCTAGAGCGGGTTACTTGTACAGCAGTTCAGGCAACCACAAGCCAATCGCCGGGAACGTGTACAGCAGGATCAGCGCCAGCACCTGGATCGCCATGAAGGGCAGCATGCCCAGGAAAATCTGGTTCAGCGTCACGTGCGGCGGCGACACGCCCTTCAGGTAGAACGCCGCCATCGCCACCGGTGGCGACAGGAAGGCCGTCTGCAGGTTGAGCGCAACCAGCAGGCCGAAGAACAGCGGATCGACGTTGAAATGCGCCAGCAGCGGGATGAAGATCGGCATGAAGATCACGATGATCTCGGTCCACTCGAGCGGCCAGCCGAGCAGGAAGATGATCACCTGCGCGAGGATCATGAATTGCAGCGGTGTCATGTCGAGCGACAGCACCCAGTTGTTGATGATCTCCTGTCCGCCAAGCAGCGCGAAGGCTGCCGAGAAAATGCTCGAGCCGACGAACAGCCAGCACACCATCGCGCTCGTCTTCGCGGTGAGGAACACCGATTCCTTGAGCACCGCGAAGTTGAGCCGCTTGTACGCCGCAGCCAGCAGCAAACCGCCGAGCGAGCCCATCGCTGCCGCTTCGGTCGGCGTCGCGAGGCCGAACACGATGGCCCCAAGCACGGCCATGATGAGCATCGCGAGCGGAAAGAAGGAGCCGAGCAGCATCTTGAAGATTTCCAGCCGCGTAAAGCTGAAGATCGCATAGAAAACGGCCATGGCCGCCAGTCCGACACCCAGCGTGATCCAGTACGTCATGGGGACGGGCTTGCTTTCGGCCGGCTCCTCGCCGGCGGCGATATCCGTTTTTGCGGCAGGCGCAGTATCCGCAGGGGCGGCAGGTGCGGGAATGGATGCGGCTCCGGCTGCCCCCTCTGCAGGGGGCTCGGTCAATCCGCCCTCCACCGGCGGCTCCGCCAATCCACCTTCCGACGGAGGTTCTGCCAAGCCGCCTTCCGCGGGTTCCGCGAGTCCGCCTTCTTCGGTCGACTCCATGCCCTCGCCCATCTGCACGACGCCTGTCATGTCCTGCGCCTCGACGCTTGTCACGGCGCGATAGGACAGGCCCATGACAAGAGCAAATGCGATTGCCGGAAGCAGGGTGACAAACAGCTGGCCGAGCAGCAGGCGGGTCGACGCGATTGCCTTGTCCTTCGCGCCCAGCGCACTCAGCGTACCAAGCAGGCCGAGCAGCGCGTTGCTGTTACCGTTACGGGCGATGGCCTCGGCCCATGGCGGCAACGGCACGCGCCTGTCTTCTTCGGGCAGCGGTGGCGCATAGCCGGGTTTCAGCTTGGCGAGCAGGACGACGTAGCCGAGATAAAGCGTCGCCAGCATGATGCCCGGGAAGAACGCCCCCGCATACAGCTTGACGACTGACACTCCGGCCGTAGCGCCATAGACGATGAGCAGCACCGATGGCGGGATCAGGATGCCGAGGCAGCCGCCGGCGGTGATCGTTCCCGCGGAAAGTTTCACGTTATAGCCCGCCTTCAGCATGGCCGGGAACGCCAGCAGGCCCATCAGCGTGACGACCGCGCCCACGATGCCGGTCGCGGTGGCAAAGATCGCGCAGGTGACGATGGTGGCGACCGCCAGCGAGCCGGGCAGGCGCGCCATCGCCAGGTGCAGACCCTTGAACAGCCTGTCGATCAGGTTGGCGCGTTCGACCAGGTAGCCCATGAACACGAAGAGCGGAATGGAGATCAGCACATCGTTGGACATCACCGCATACGCGCGCTGCACCATCAGGTCGAGCGTCAGGCCGATCGCTTCATCCGGATTGCGGCTGCGGTACGCCAGCCACGCGAAGAACACGCCCATGCCCATCAACGTGAACGCGGTCGGGAAACCGAGCATGATGGCGACCACCACCAGCGCCAGCATCAGCAGGCCGAGATGGCCGTTGGTCATCTCCGACGGTGCGGGCATGAGGACGAAAACGCCGATGACCACAATGGCCATGATGGTCAGGCCGAACCAGACTTCCTTCCTCATGGCCGGCCTCCCTTGCCGCCGTCATCGCCGTCACGTGCCGCAGGCGTGCTCAGTTTCGCAATGTCCTCGTCCTTCACATGCACCATTTCCTTGAGCTTGTCGACGTCGACTTCCTCGACGTCCTGCTCACGCGCCGGCCAGTCGCCGTCCCTGAGGCAGGCGATGCAGCGCACGATCTCGACCAGTCCCTGCGCGAGCAGCAGGGCGCCGGCGATCGGGATTATTGTTTTGAATGGGTATAGCGGCGGTCCGTTGGCGGTGAGTGTCGAATGTTCATTGATCGCCCACGATTCCGCCGCATATGTATAGCCGGCCCAGACCAGGGCGACGATGCCGGGAATGAAGAACAGGATGTACAGCACCAGATCAAGCGCCGCCTGCAACCGCGGCGGGAAGAAGCCGTAGAGCACGTCGCCGCGCACATGACCGTCCTTGGCCAGCGTGTAGGCGCCGGCCATCATGAAGGCAGTGCCGTACATCATGATCATCAGGTCGAACGACCACGCATTGGGTTTGTTCAGTACGTAACGGGAAAACACTTCCCATGAGACCTGCAAGGTGAGCGCCAGGATCAGCCAGGCAAAGGCCTGACCGACCCAGGTGCTTACCCTGTCGACGAAAAACAGGAGTTTTTGCATGTCCGGAACCTCGTGAGAACTTCGTGATTCTGCGGATTCAACAAAACACCATCCGGGACTGGCCGGATGGTGTTCCATGCATGTGCGCAGCAATCAGCTCTTCTTGGCGGGTTGCTTCCTGCCGAAGTAATGGTTGTAGGCCATGCGGCGCGGGTTGTTGGTGTCCATGTCCCACTTCACCGCGCGCTCGGCGAAAGCGCGCATCGAGGCTTCCACTTCCTTGAACAGCGGATTGCCCTCGCCCTTCTTCGCCACCACCTCATCCCAGACGGTGAGCTGTTCCTGAAGGAAAGAATCCGGTGTCTTGTAGAACTTCACGCCGTGCTTGGCCTGCAACTCGCGGTAGTCGGTGGAGTAGCGGTCGACCGCCTTCCACGACATGTCGGCCGAGGAGGCTTCCACCGCATTCTCGATGATCGCCTTCAGCTTGGTCGGCAGCGCATTGAACTTGGTCTTGTTGAAGGTGATCTCGAACTGCTCCGAGCTCTGGTGGAAGCTCTGTAACATGCAGATCTTGGACACGTCGGGGAAACCGAGTATGCGATCCGATGTCGCGTTGTTGAACTCGGCGCCGTCGAGCAAGCCACGATCCATCGCCGGTACGATCTCGCCGCCAGGCAAGGCATTCACCGCAGCGCCCATGGACGTAAACAGGTCGATCGCCAGGCCGTTGGTGCGGAACTTCAGGCCCTTGAAGTCGCCGGTCTTGGTGACCGGCTTCTTGAACCAGCCGAGCGGCTGGGTCGGCATCGGGCCGGTCAGGAAGGAAACGATGTTGGCACCGATCGAATCGTAAAGCTTGGCCAGCAGCTCCTTGCCGCCGCCATATTTGTGCCAGGCCAGCACCATGTTGGCATCCATGCCGAAGGCCGGACCCGAGGTCCACAGTGCAATCGCGGCCTGCTTGCCGTAGTTGTAGCCCATCACGCCATGGCCGCCGTCGAGCGTGCCCTTGGACACCGCGTCGAGCAGGCCGAAGGCAGGTACGACGGAGCCGGCGGGCAGCACTTCGATCTTGAGTTCGCCGCCGGTCATGTCGTTGACCTTCTTCGCGAAGTCGTTCGCGTATTCGTGGAAGATGTCCTTCGCGGGCCAGGTGCTCTGGAAGCGGAACTGCGTCGGGGTCTGCGCGGTGGCGACCATCGGCATTGCCAGGGCGGTCGCAGTGCCTGCAGCGGCCTTGCCCAGGAATCCGCGGCGTGTTGATGGTGACTTCGAATCCTGTTTGCCAGTCTTCTTCATGATGCGTCTCCTATATAAGTTTTTTGTGTTGCCTTGACAGTGTCGTCCGACGAAAAACACAGAGACTTGAGAAACAGCAATGGGACGAACCGGGCTAGCATGCGCCGCGTCAAGCGTCAACGGCAAGCCGCAATGCAGCATCGAAAAGGGGCTAGAATGTCCTGTTCCCCTGGCCGCTAACCGGCGGCCGCCGCGAAAAGCCTGAACCACGAAGAGCACGAAGCACTCCGATTGGCTTCGTGCTCTTCGAGGTAACGCTTGTCTTTGTCGACTTGAATTCCGGCTTCCATGCAAGCATGCGGACTGCCACTTGCCAGCTGCGCAAAATTTGTGCATCATGCTTCGCATGCACACGCAAAAGCCCACCGTTTCGAAACGCACCGCCAGCGCCATCACCGGCGCCGGCATGATTGCGTTCAGCGGTATTGAAGGCGGTGTGCACCTCTTCCGCACCATCTCCATCATTCGAATTATCAAGGGTCGCTGAGCTGCGGCGTAAGCCGGTGCCTGGCGTCCCCACCCCTTGAGCATTGCGCCCTTCCCCGGCGCATCCAATTCGAAACGTTTGAATCCCGATGGAGAAAAACCATGTTGTGCCTTGCGACACGTCCTCTTTCGGACACCCTTTCCTATCCATCCTTGCACGAGATCATGGATACCGCCAACCGCCTGTCCGGCAAGGTACTGCGCACGCCGGTATGGCGCTGGCAGACCGGCGCCGCCAAGGCGCTGATCGATGAAGACACCGAAGTCTGGCTGAAGCTGGAGTTGTTCCAGAAGACCGGCACCTTCAAGGTACGCGGCGCATTGAACAGCGTCGCTGCAATGGATGACGACGCCCGGCGTCGCGGTGTCGTCGCGGTCAGCGCGGGTAACCATGCAATTGCAGCGGCATATGCGGCGCACCAGCACGGCATCCATGCGAAGGTCGTGATGCCGCAGCATGCGAGCCCGGCGCGGATCGCCGCCTGCAGGGAACTCGGGGCGGAAGTGATCCTGATGCCCGATGTGCATCAGGCATTCAGCCACGGCCTGGAGATCGAGGCGGAAGAAGGGCGCACCATGGTCCATCCCTTCGACGGCCCGCTGATCGCTCAGGGAACGGCGACGGTCGGCCTTGAACTCATGCAACAGGTGCCGGACCTCGATGCAGTGCTGGTGCCGGTTGGCGGCGGCGGCTTGTGCGCGGGCATTGCGGCGGCCGTGAAGCAGCTCAATCCCTCGTGCGCGGTGTACGGCGCAGAGCCGGCGGGAGCGGATGCGATGAATCGCAGTTTCCGCTCCGGACAACCAGAGCAACTGGAGCAGGTTGCGACGGTAGCAGACAGCCTCGGCGCGCCCTATGCACTGGACTACAGCTTCGGCGTGTGTCGCCGTTTCGTCGACGGCATGGTGCGCGTCAGCGACGACGAGATCTGCCGCGCGATGGTGGACCTCTACCGCGACATGAAACTGGTGGCCGAGCCCGCAGCTGCGACAGCGGCGGCAGCCTTGTTCGGCCCGCTGCGCGAACGCTTGCGCGGCAAGCGCGTCGCCCTCATCGTCTGCGGATCGAACATCGATCCCGCCCGCTTTTCCGAACTGCTGTCCCGCGGGGCAGCCCATGCACACTTACCTGAAGGGAGATGACCGATGCCTCAATCCGAACTTGCGTTGTACGTCGATAGCCAGTACGCGAGCCCCTATGCGATGTCCGTGTTCGTCACGCTGACCGAAAAGGGCCTGCCTTTTGAAATGGAAAAGGTCGACCTCGACGCGCAGCAGAACCTGCAGCCGCCCTATCGCGACCGTTCGCTGACGGCGCGCGTACCGACGCTGCAGCACAAGGGAACATACCTGTCGGAATCTTCCGCGATCACGGAATACCTCGACGAGATATTCGGCGCCCCCGATTACCCGTCCGTCTATCCGAAGAACGCCATCGACCGTGCACGCGCGCGCCAGGTGCAGGCCTGGCTGCGCAGCGACCTGGTGCCGATCCGTGTCGAGCGCAGCACTGCGGTCATCTTCTTTTCTCCCAGCCCGGAACCCCTGTCGGAGCAGGGCCGGGTGGCTGCCGACAAGCTCATTCGCGTTGCGGACAGCCTCATTGCGGACGGTGCGCAGCACCTGTTCGGCGAGTGGTGCATTGCCGATACCGACCTGGCCTTGATGCTCAACCGCCTGGTGATGAATGGCGATCCCGTTCCCGAGAAGCTGCGCGCGTATGCGAGCACGCAGTGGGGGAGGCCTTCCGTGCAGCAGTGGGTAAATCTGCCGCGTTGAGTCATGCCGAAGCGCAACCTGCCGTTGCCGGGTAACATCACGAAACGCTGCGCCAGCGAACGCTTGCGCTTCGTCACGCGTATTTCGCCGGCATCGGCTACGCTGGCAGCGGCGTGACCAACGACAGGGAGGTTGCATGGAAATACTTGTTCTCGGACTTGTGCTGTTTCTCGGCATTCACCTGCTGCCGGTGCTGACCGGCTTGCGCAATACGTTGCACGCACGGCTCGGTGAGAAAGGCTACAAGGCCCTGTTCTCCCTGGTGTCGGCGCTCAGCCTGGTGCTGATCGTCGTCGGCTACGCGCGCGCCCCCACAGAGCCACGCCTGTTCGATCCGCTTCCGGCAGCGATCAGGATCGCGCCGCTGGCGATGATCATCAGCTTCGTGCTGCTCGCCTCGGCCAATATGCGTACGCACATCCGGCACAAGCTCAGGCATCCGATGCTGATCGGCGTCGGCATCTGGGCGCTGGTGCATCTGCTTGCCAACGGCGAAGCGAAAGCCATGCTGCTGTTCGGCGCCTTCCTTGCCTATGTAGTCATCGACCTGGTCTCCGTGGTTCAGCGAAGTGCCGTGAAGGCCTTCACGCCGGTAGTGCGGCAGGATGTGATGGCCGTAGTTTCCGGCATCGTCATTGCGCTGTTGGTGATGGCCTTCCATCGCTACCTGTTCGGTGCGGCTGCAGTGCCCTGGAGCCTCTGATTCCCTGAAGGAAAGGGAGGAACCCCCTTCGCCGGCCCGGTGTCATAGCAGCAAACGACCGGATTGGAGGAGGCGGATTCTACGTGCCCAAGCGCGCGTTACTTGTTGTCAACCGAAAGAGCCGCAACGGGTCCTTCGACCTCCGTACCGTGACCGAGCGCCTGAAGCAAAGCGGAATGGAGGTGCTTCCGTGGGCACTGGATCGGGCCGAGCAGGTTCCGGAGATGATTCGCCGGCATGCGGCCGATGTGGACTTTGTGGTCGTCGGCGGTGGCGACGGGACGCTCAACGCAGCCGCGCCCGCGCTGATCGAGACGCGGCTGCCGCTTGGCGTGCTGCCGATGGGCACGGCCAACGATCTTGCCCGCACGCTGCACATCCCTGTCGATATCGAGCAGGCCGCCGACATCATCATCGGCAGCCTGATGCACAAGATCGACCTCGGACGCGTCAACGGCCACTATTTCTTCAATGCTGCCCATATCGGACTCGGCGTCCATGCGCACAGCCACCTGTCGCACGACGTGAAGCAACGCTGGGGCATCTTCGGCTACGCGCGCAGCCTGTTCAAGGCGATCACCTCGTTCCGCCCGTTCCGTGCCGACATCGTCTGCGACGGCCGACGCAAGCGCGTGCGCTCGATCCAGATCGCAGTCGGCAACGGCCGGCACTACGGCGGTGGCATGACGATCTTCGAGGATGCGAGCATCGACGACCGCCTGTTCTTCCTCTACAGCATCGAGCCGCTCGGGATCTGGGATCTGGTGAAATACGCGCCGGCATTCCGCGCGGGCCGCTTCGAGGAGCACCATCCGGTCGACATTGAGAAAGGCCGCAGCATACGGATCACGACAAGCCGGACGATGGTGGTGAGCGCGGATGGCGAAGTCGTCACGCGTACACCGGCCACGTTCGACATGATCGCCGGCGCGGTCAAAGTATTCGTCCCGCCGGCGTATCTGGAACATAGGAAGGAGGAACTTCATGTTGCTCAGAGATGAACGGCAGATGTCCGTCAATGCCGTCGAAAAACTTTGTTTCGAAACCGCCGATCATTACGACGCAGCCGCGTCGGGACTCGGTCAGGACCATATGTCGCAGGTGTTTGTCTCGCTTGCGGAGGAAAGGCGCCGGCTCGCGGCGGAACTTGCGGTGCACATCCACGCGCTGGACGACCTGCCGCAGCAGCCGGATCCGGACCGGGAGACGATGTCGCACATGCTGGCAGGGATCAAGGGACTGCTCTCCGGCGACGTGCGGGCCTCCATGGTGGCCGATTGCGAACGCGGCGAGGAATCGCTGGCGTCCGCGGTGCATGCTGCGCTACGGCAGGATTTACCGGACGAGATGCAGGAGACGCTGCGACGCATCCTTGCGCATGCGGAACGTGCGCAGCGGGAACTTGCCGGGATGCACTCCTGACGCTATCCGCCGGCAGCGGCCGGCGGGGTGACTACCTCTTCATGCGCAAATAAGCCGGTTAGGACTTCAACGCTCCTATCCCCCGTGCGAGACGCCACAACCGCGTCACCAGCCGCCCGCTGAGATCGTTCCGTCTCCGCGTCGCCCGTACCCAGACGCGGGCTCGACGCACCGCACCATGGAAGGCATGCAGCATCACCAGCTTCCCGTACAACACCATGTGCAGCCAGGAGCGGTAGATGACGATGTCATCGAGGTCGCGTTGCACGCCGAGCAGCCGGGACTTGTACTCGTCCTGCCCCCACAGGAAGTGGTATTCGCTGCCGCCGCGTGCGATGCATTCGCAGATGGTCAGGTAACAGCACAGCGTGCCCAGCCGGTAGTCATCCCATTCGGGATCGTGCGCCAGCGTTTCCAGGAAGTAGTTCATGCCGGCCCGGTAGTTGATCGATCCGGCACAGATGCGGCCGTCGACCATGATCACGCCGACCAGTCCGCACTCCTGCGCGAGACGGGTGATGCGGCGCGTGGTGTCCTCGTCGTTGATCGATTCCTTCCCCTTGCTGGCCATGCGCAGGCGGTTGAGGCCGATAATGTAGCGGATGTGCTCTTCGTCGATCTCGCCCGCGGTGAGCACGCGGAATTCGAAGCCGGGCACGTCTCGCTTGAGCTTGTTCATGTAGCGGTGGATGTAGCTGCGCGTGGAGCGCCCCATGCTGCGCGTGTAGTTCTCGGCACTGCTGGGCAGCGTGAGCACCATGTCCTCGAGGCAGTTGAAGCGCTGGAAGGGCATGGGCAGGTCCACCATGTTCGGCCGCACCGCATGGAAGGAGATCACATTGACCCCGGGGTAGCGGCCGAAGATGTAGCTGGCAAAGCGCAGCACGTCGTCCTGGTCCACATGGATGCCTTCGTTGATCACGCGCACGGTATTGCGATGACGCCTGAACAGCCATGCGCATACGATGTTCTTGCCGTCGCGCACGACGTAGGTGCTGGCATTGTCGGCGCCGCCGAAGACGCGGTAGTACGCGACCGAGGAGAACAGGTTGCCGTACAACCTCTCCAGCGTCGCGCCGATGAAGGGCGGCACGTCGTTGTCGTAGCACTGGATGGATATATCCGACCACGGCGCCATCTGAACCGACACCGTATTGTTTGATGTTTTCCCGATTGCTTGTTGTTTGCTGCTCATCGCATCCATTCTCTTGATCGATCGGTCCATCAGGATTCGATCCGTCGATACGTCCTTTGATACGCATCACCCTACGGATCAAAGCCGTGTCCCTGCCACGGCTATCCTCGCAGTCCTTTTCCACGCTTTGATCGGATGGCATTAAAGAGTTCAGTGCACCTGCCCGGTGCACGAATGCTTTTTGTGTGAACGCAAACGGCAACCACTACAGCGCCACTCGCTCGCTCGTATCGCGTGCTATCTTGGAATGAATGGGGGAGGCTGCGCGGCGCAAGGAAGTTGCCCGCCGCGCAGGAAAAGGCCTTTCAGCCTTCAGATAAATCAACTGGCGGTTCTTTTGTCCAACCAGGCACGGGCGAACGCATCGAAAGGCACCGGCCTGCCGAAGTGATAGCCCTGTACTTCATCGCAGCCGTTCTCCAGCAGGAAACGGCGCTGCTCGTCCACTTCGACCCCTTCTGCGACCACGCGCAGGTTGAGGATGTGCGCCAGGGAGATCACCGCCTTGACGATCGCCGCGTCGTCCTGGTCGGTGGCGACATCGCTGACGAAGGAGCGGTCGATCTTCAGCGTATCGACGGGGAAGCGCTTGAGGTAGTTCAGGCTCGAATAGCCGGTGCCGAAATCGTCGATCGAGATCTTCACCCCCAGTTCCTTGAGCCTTTTCAAAGTCACGAGCGACTTGTCGACGTCGCTCATGACGACCGTCTCGGTGATCTCCAGTTCCAGGTAACGCGGCTCAAGACCGGTTTCCCGCAGCACGCCGGCGACGAGGTCGACGATGTCCTCGCGTGCGAGCTGGCGGGGCGAGAGGTTGACCGAGATCGGGATGGACGGATAGCCGGCGCGCTGCCAGGCGACGTTCTGGGCGCAGGCGGTACGCAGCACCCAAGCGCCGATCTCGATGATGAGACCGCTTTCTTCGGCCAGCGGAATGAACAGGCCGGGCTGCACCATGCCGCGCACCGGGCTGTGCCAGCGCAAAAGCGCCTCGGCGCCGACCACCCCGCCCGAGGCAAGGTCGATCTTGGGCTGGTACTGCAGCACGAACTCGTTGTTGGCGACCGCATGGCGCAGGCTGTTGAGCGTTTCCAGCCGCTGGGTCGCATGCATGTTCATCTCGGCGGCGAAGTACTCGAAGTTGTTGCGGCCGAGCTCCTTGGCCTTGTACATCGCGGAATCCGCATTGCGCAATAACATTTCTGCATCATGCCCGTCGGCAGGATAGACGCTGATCCCCACGCTGCAGGTGACGTGCAGCTCGAGGCCGCTGACGGTACTGGGTTCGGCGACGACGGCGATGATGCGCCGGATGGTGTCGGTCACCGCCTCGACGTTCTTCTGGTTGGAGAGCACGATGACGAATTCATCGCCGCCCTGGCGGGCGACCGTGTCGGCGGCACGCATGCAGGACTTGAGGCGGGCGGCCACCACCTTGAGCAATTCGTCGCCGACCGCGTGGCCGAGGCTGTCGTTGATGAACTTGAAGTGGTCGAGGTCGATGAAGGCCACCGCGGCGATGCCGCCGTCGCGCTGCGCATGGTGGATCGCCTGCTGCAGGCGGTCCGCCAGCAGGTTGCGGTTGGGCAGCCCGGTCAGCGCGTCATGCGTGGCCTGGTGGCGGATCTTCGCTTCGTAGACCTTGCGCTCGGTGATCTCGACCACGGTGCCTTCGAAGAACAGGATGCGGCCATCCGCGCCGCCAGCGTCGCGCACGGCGCGCGCATTCTCGGAAATCCAGATCACGTTGCCGTTGCGCTGGCGCACCTGGGACTCAAAATTGATCACCTGCCCGTTCTCGCACATCAGCCGCAGGAATTCGCCGCGCCGGCCGGGGTCGACATAGAGCTGGTGTTCGATGTCGCGCAAGGTGTCGATCATCTGCTGCGGCGACGCGTAGCCGTACATGCGCGCCAATGCCGGGTTGACGGCCAGATAGCCCTTGTCGGGCGTCGACTGGAAGATGCCTTCGACCGCATTCTCGAAAATGCTGCGGTAGCGCCGCTCGGCCTCGTGCAGCGCCTGCTCCGATTGCCGCCGTTGCGTGATGTCCTGGACGAAGCCTTCGAGCGCAATGCAGGCGCCGCCGGCATTGCGGATGCCGGTGCCGTGCTCCCACACCCAGCGCTCGGCGCCGTCGGCACGGCGGATGCGGTATTCGATGCTGTAGCGCCGACCGTATTCCAGCGCGCGGTAGATGGCGTTGCGCACCATCGTCCAGTCGTCCGGGTGCACCAGTTCCTCGAAGTGCACGATGCCATCCATGAACTCGCGCACGCCGTAGCCGGTCAGCGCCTTGCAACCGGCGCTCACGAATTCGATGCTCCATGCGTAGTCGGCACGGCAGCGGTAGATCATCCCCTCGAAATGGGCAAGGAGGTCGTTGAGCATGCCCGGTTCGCCGGCGGGATTATCCGGCCGGGGAAACATGGCGTGCGCGAGGTTGGACATGAGCGATCCTCTTCCTGCAGGCGGTGCATGCGCAGGCCGCCTTGAATACTGAACATTTCACATATGCAATTAAGATGCCATATGGAAAATGCCGGTAAGTGGTGCAGGATGGAGGGTGCCGAAGCACGCCGCGCACTATTGCAGTGCGGAATCAATGCACCTTCCCGAACAGGAGTCCGGTGCGGCGCACGACTCGGTCGCGCCCGGTGTTCTTGGCGACATAGAGCGCGTCGTCAGCATGCTTGAGCCATGTCTCGGCGCTTTCGCCCGGATGCAGTTCGCTGATGCCTACGCTCACCGTGACCATGCGATCGTGCAGGAGCTCCGAAGCAGCGACCGTGGCGCGGATGTCCTCCGCCACCGTCGATGCCTGCGATTCGCGCGTATCGGGCAGCATCAGCATGAATTCCTCGCCGCCGATGCGGAACAGCATGTCGAGCTTGCGGGTGCGCAGCTTGACGATGTCGACGATGCTCTTGAGCACCCGGTCGCCGGCCGCGTGGCCGAGTTCATCGTTGATGCGCTTGAAATGGTCGATGTCGATCACGAGCAGCGACGACGGCGCACCGGTGCGATTGTTGCGCTCGATCGCGAGGCCCAGGCAGGTATTCATGTGGCGCCGGTTGAGGGCGCCGGTGAGCGGATCGAGCGTGGTCTGCTCGAGCAGGCGCTGGTACAGGTCGTCGACGATGTTGAGTGCGATGTTGATCAGGATGATCGTCAGGATGAGCGTCACGAAGAAGCGGATCGCGACATCGGAATCGATGTGGTGCAGCACCAGCAGGCTGACCGCCACCAGCTGCAGGATGCTGTAGATGTTGGCCTGCAGGCGCGGCATCGTGAAATGGAACAGCAGCACCGCCGGATATGACCACAGCGCGCCGTAGAAGCCCTGCGTCTCCAGCGAGATCGCGATGCCGCCCACGGCAGGGATGATCAGGAGTCCGAGCGGAATCGGCGGCTGGCGACGCAGGTAGATCGCGAAGGCGTCGGTGCACAGGATGAAGACGGCGAAGGTCAGTCCGGCGCCAAGCGCGTTCCGGCCGTGGATGAAGTTGTTGATCGCGAAGGGCAGGACGAAGATGGCGCCGACGATCGCGAGCGAGATCATCACACGGCGCCGATAGGCGGCCAGCGCATCATCCTCCCCTTGCCGGCCGATGAGGCCGAACCACTCGTCATTGTCCATGCCTGCATCCCGACGTGGAACCGTGTTTCGATGGATGGTGCCGACACCGGCATGTTGCATGTCGGCAAGCTTGATAGTGTACGAAGAGTCGGGTGTGATGTCCATGCCGCAGCGGCATACCATATCGTCGGAATTCGTATCAATTTCGGTACATGCGCGGTTCGCGATGTCCCGTGTACCGCAGGCGGTCTTCTTTATTATGATATCCATGGAGACGGCCGCCGCCGGCTCTTACCCGAAGGGAGCCCTCATGGACTATCAGGACAAGGTCGCCATCGTCACGGGTGGCGCTTCAGGCATCGGCAAGGCGGTATGCATCGCGCTCGGCAAGGAAGGCGCGACGGTGATCGTGGCCGATATCAATGGCGCCGGTGCGGCCGCCACCGCGGACGCCATCAGGAGCGCCGGCGGCAAGGCGGAATCGCATGCGCTGGACGTCACGCCCACCGCCGATCTGGAACACATGATCGAAGAGATCGCCTCCGTCCACGGCAAGCTCGACTACATGTTCAACAATGCGGGCATGGCCGTGGCCGGCGAACTGCGCGACGTCACCCACGCCGACTGGAAACTGGTGGTCGACCTGAACCTGATGGCGGTGATCCACGGATCGATGGCCGCCTACCATGTGATGATCCGGCAGGGCCACGGCCATATCGTCAACACTGCATCGGCCGCCGGCCTGCTGCCGTCACCGGTGCTGGCCGCGTATTCGGCCACCAAGTTCGGCGTGGTCGGCTTTTCGCGCGGGCTGCGCGCCGAAGCCGCCGATCTTGGCGTCAAGGTGACCGTACTCTGTCCCGGCTTCGTGGAATCGAACATCTTCGAAGCCGCGATTAATGCCGGCGCGACCACGCGCGAGATGAAAGCGCAGGTGCCGTTCCGCTTCGTCAGCGCCGAGGATGCGGCGCGGCGTATCCTGGACGGCGTGGCGCGCAACGAAGGGATGGTCGTCTTCCCCGGCTACGTGCGTGTGCTGCGCTGGCTGGACCGCCTCGCGCCAAGCCTGTTGTTCCAGGCGGGGCTGAAGGCGGTGCGCGACTTCCGCAAGGTGCGCAAGGAAGGCTACCGGGAGGAACATCGCACGGCGGCATGAGCGGACGCAGACGGAACGGCGCACCAACAACAAGGACAACTGGCATTTGAAGATCCGCACCTATCTCACGCTGACGGCAGCGGCCGTGCTGGTCCCGGTCATCATTTTCGCGGCCACGGCGCTCAACATGCTGCTGAATGCGGAACGCAAGGCGGCATTGCGCGCAGTGCAGGAAACGGCACGCGCGATGGCTCTCGCCGTGGACCGCGAGCTGGGGGCATCCGAGGCCCGGTTGCACGCACTCACCACCTCCGATCACCTCGCCCGCGACGACCTGCGGAATTTCTACAGCCAGGCCCAAACCCTGTCGAGCGGCGAGGACAGCTGGATCGTGCTGTTCGACCGCGACGGTCAACAACTGGTCAACACCCGTACGGCGTTCGGCGCGCCGTTGCCTGCGCGCAGCAGGCCGTGGATCGGACAGGAAACCATGCGCAGCGGCAGGACGTATATCTCCAACCTGATCGAAGGCCCCGTCGCCAGGCAGCCGGTGATTTCGGTCGAGGTGCCGGTGCCCCACCCGGGCGGCACGCGTTATGTCATCAGCCAGGCCTTTCTTGCCGAATATTTCGACCGCGCGTTCAAGCAGCCCGGTGTCGGCAACTCCTGGGTACTTGGGATCTTCGATCGCGAGGGCATCACGATTGCACGCAGCCGCGGCGCCGAACGCTTTGTCGGCAAGCCGACTGTGCAGGCGCTGATCGAGGCTGCGCGGGTTTCCCACGAAGGCGTATTGCGCACTCGCAGCATGGACGGCGAGGACATCTACGGGATCTACACGCGCTCCAAGCTCGCCGGCTGGACCATCGGGATCGGAGTTCCGACCGGCGATATCGAGCGGGCGGCGCACAACGCCGTCTTCGTGGCCGGCATCGGCCTGTTTGCAGCAATCGCCGGCGCCATCGGCGTCGCTTTCCTCATGGGACGCCGGCTGGCGGACGCGCTCGGCCGGGCCGTGCATTCGGCGGCCGCACTCGGCCGCGGCAGGCAGCCGGACGACCGCAATACCGGCGTGGACGAGATCGACCGGCTGCATGCAGCGCTCGCCGACGCGGGCAAGGTCCTGCAGCGCGAACGCGATTCGCGCGCCGCCGCGGAAGCCGAACGCACCGAGCTCTTTGCCAGCGAGCAGCAGGCACGGCAGCTAGCCGAACAACAAAACAAGACGAAGGACGAGTTCCTCGCGATGCTCGGGCACGAGTTGCGCAACCCGCTCGGCGCGATCTCCAATGCGGTCGCGATCCTGGAAACCGCCGGCCTGAGCGAGGAAAGCAGCAAGCGCGCGCAGGCGGTCGTGAGCCGCCAGAGCCGTCACCTGGGCCACATCGTCGACGACCTGCTCGACGTCAGCCGGGTGATGTCGGGCAAGATATTCCTCAACCGCCAGCGCCTCGATCTCGCGCAGGCAGTGCGTCACGCAGTCGAGGCGCTCCAGGAAAGCCACCGCGCCGGCCAGCATAGCATCCGCCTCGACCTGCAACCGGTGTGGGTGGATGCCGATTCGACCCGGATCGAGCAGATTGTCTCCAACCTGCTGCTCAATGCCGCCAAGTTCACGCCCGCTTCGGGCAGCATCGGCGTCGAAGTGCGCGCGGCGGACGGCGAGGCAATCCTGGTGGTGCGTGACACGGGGATCGGCATCCCGGATCACCTGGTTCCACGGATCTTCGAGGTGTTCGTGCAGGGGCCGGCGCAGCTGGACCGCACGCAGGGAGGGCTGGGGATCGGCCTGGCCATGGTGCAGCGGCTGGTCGCGCTGCACGGCGGCACGGTCGAGGCGGACAGCGACGGCGCGGGTAAGGGCAGCACGTTTACGGTGCGGTTGCCGCTGGCGGCGGAGCCGGGCAATGCCGGCACCCATCCGATCATGCAGGGCGGCGCGGGTGAGGGTTGCCGCGTGCTGCTGGTCGAAGACAACGAAGACAACCGGCAAACGCTGGCCGCAGTGCTGAACATTTACGGCCACACGGTCGTCGAAGCCATGGACGGCAACAACGGCCTGCGCGCCGCGATGTCGGACAGGCCGGATGTGGCGGTAGTCGACGTAGGGCTGCCGGGCATCGACGGTTATGAATTCGCCCGCCGCCTGCGCGATGACCCCGCAACCAGCGGCATCCGGCTGGTGGCCCTCACCGGCTACGGCCAGGCCGAAGACCGGCAGCGGGCGCTGGATGCCGGCTTCGATGCCCACCTGGTCAAGCCGGTCGAACCGGGGCGGCTGCTGGAAACGATCAACCGCCTGATCCGGTAGTGCGATCGTTGCCATTGAACAACCGGAGTGCTCCTACGAGTTTCCCGTCAGGCAATCCGGCAATAAACTCGGCTACACTTATCCCATATTTATGGGATATTCCAAGCTCACCATTCGCCCGGCGTTGTCCGGAACCGGGTTCATCCGAATGGCCCTCGGCCTGCTGCTTTGCATCGCTTCCCCCGCTTTTGCATCGGCGCCGCTCCGGCTGGCAAGCCTGGAATGGCTGCCCTACGTCGGCGCCAGCCTCGAGCAGGAAGGCTGGGCAAGCTTCGTCGCCGGGACTGCCGCGCGCCAGCTCGGCCAGCGGGTGAAGATCGAGTACTTTCCCTGGACGCGCGCCATGCAGCTGGGCGCGAAGGACCCGCAATACGCCGGCTACTTTCCCGCCTATTACACGGAAGAACGCGCCCGCACCTGCCATTTCTCGGCGCCGATCGGCAGCAGTACGGTGGGTCTGGCTTACCTGAAAAACGCGCCGCTCCAATGGTCGGACATGCAGGACCTGGCCGCGCTGAAGATCGGCGTGGTGGCGGGCTTTTCCAACGGGCCCGCATTCGACGCGATGGTCCGCGAAGGCAAGCTGACGGTGGATGCCTCGCCCAACGATATGCTGAACCTGCGCAAGCTGCTGGCGCGGCGCATCGACGCCGTGGTGATCGACAAGCTGGTGATGCGCTTCCTGCTGGCGACCGAACCGGGTCTGATGCGCGACCGCAACCAGTTCGCCTTCCATGACAAGCCGCTGGCCGAACTCCCGCTGCACATCTGCTTCCAGCGCACGCCCGCGGGACGCGAGTTGCAGCAGGCCTTCGACCAGGCGGTGCAGTCGCTGCCGCTGCGCAAACTGGAAGCCGACTACTTCCAGCGGCTGGAACGTAGACAGTAATTGCGCTTTTGCACTTCAATCGGCTGGCGTAGAATGCATCGAAAGCGTTCCCTTTGCCGCCCGGGAACCATCGCCCATTCACCTTCCCGAGCCCGACGCAAAGTGAAACATCGGCTTCATTCAGTCGTGAAGAAACCAGTGCACGTGACGCGCGCGTCGCTGCGCGGCTTGTGGGAACTGCAGAACCGGGAGCGTGAGCGCCTGCGGACGGAGATGGCGGAGATGCGCGGACTGATGCATTTGCTGATGAAGCAGCGCAACGGTTACCGCTGGACCGAACAGGATCGACGCAAGATCCGGGTACACCTGCGCAAGCTGGCGGCGCTCAGCCCCTACATGGTGCTGTTCCTGTCGCCCGGCGGTTTCCTCGCCTGGCCGGTGCTGGCCTGGTGGCTGGACAAGCGGCGGCAAAAGAGAATGGTGCCCGGCAGCCGGGCGGCAACCGAATAACCCATACGTCCAGCCGCTGCGCGAACGCGGCGAGGGCGATTCAGGAAAAGGTCATGCGGGAATCGACACAACTCGCAGCGCAGGTGCGCAAGCTTTGGGAAATCGGGGAGTAGTGCCATGCTCAAGAAGAACAATACCCAGCATGAAGCTGCCCTCGATGCATCGCTCAAGGCGATCGAGGAAGCCTATGTGGCCGGACTGCCAGACCGCCTGAACGAAATCGAAAACTGCCTGCAACGCAGCCTCGACGAACCGGAGACGGCGGCGCATTACGATGCGCTGGTGCTGCAACTGCATTCCCTCGCCGGGTCCGCCGGCACTTTCGGCTTTTCTGAACTCGGCTTCCGCGCGACCGATATCGAAATCAGCCTGAACACCTTCATCAAGCAGGCCAAGTACGACAAGGGTGCCTTTACCCCGCTGGCGACCAGCACCGCTGCCTTCCTACGCTGGGCGGCCTCGAATGTAAAGACAAAGCAACCGTCAACGCCGCCTTCACCTTTGCCCGCGGCATCGCCCCCTCCGGCGCCGCTGCAGCCGATCGATGAAGCCTCGCGCAGGCTGATCTACCTGGTGCACGACAACGCGCTGGTGGCGAAGGACATTGCCGGACAGCTGCAGTATTTCGGCTACGAGGTCGTGATCATCACCGAACTTGCGCGCCTGCAGGAATACGTCGACAAGCGCAGCCCGGCGGCAGTGGTGATGGACCTCGGCTTCCCGGCCGGCATCCTCGCGGGCGCGGCCGAAGTCGCGCGCATCAAGCAGGCCAACGAGCACCGCTTCGCCGTCATCTTCATTTCCACACGCAGCAATTTCGAGGCGCGGCTGGCCACGGTGCGCGCCGGCGCCGACGGCTATTTCTCCAAGCCGCTCGACATGGTCGCATTGATCGACCGGCTCGATGCGCTGACGGTGCAGGAAGAGAAGCAGCCCTGCCGCATCATGATCATCGATGACGACCTGCAGACGGCCGAGCACTATGCGGCGGTGCTGCGCGCCGCCGGCATGGAAGTGAAGGTGCTGGAAAAGATTTCCGCCATGCTGCAAGCGCTCGGCGAGTACCGGCCCGAGCTGATCTTGATGGATGTGTACATGCCCGACTGCAATGGCGTCGACCTCGCGCGCCTGATCCGGCAGGACAACATGTACCTGGACGTGCCCATTGTCTTCCTGTCGAGCGAATCGGATTTCGGCAAGCAATTGGATGCGATCGAATCCGGCGGCGACGATTTCCTCACCAAGCCCATCCAGCCGGCGCACCTGGTGTCGGCGCTCACTAGCCGTGTAGTGCGCTACCGCGGGCTGCGCAGCCTGATCATGCGCGACAGCCTGACCGGCCTGTACAACCACTCGGCAGTGAAGGAACACCTGTCGCGCGAAATTGCGCGCGCGCGCCGGTCGGCCATGCCGCTGTCACTGGCCATGGTCGACATCGACCACTTCAAGCGCATCAACGACAGCTACGGCCACCCGGTGGGCGACCAGGTCATCCGCGCGCTGTCGCGCCTGCTGCAGCAACGCCTGCGGCGCGGCGACATCATCGGCCGTTACGGCGGCGAGGAATTCGCGATCATCATGCCCGGCACGACGTCTGCCTCGGCAACCCACGTGCTCGACCAGATCCGCGAGTCCTTCTCCAAGATCCGGCATTACGCGGAAACGCGCGACTTCACCGCGACCTTTTCCGCCGGCGTAGCTGAAATGACAACATCCGGCGACGCCGACGAATTGTTCCGGGTGGCCGACACGGCGCTGTACAAGGCCAAGCACGACGGACGCAACTGTATCCGCAATGCATCTGCTGTCGGGGAAAATTGACCTAAGTCAACGATTTTCGGGCACAGGTAACCGAGCATGAGGAATTCGTGCCTCGACCCGCCGCGACCATGCCCGCCCCGACCACCAACACCCCTCCTGCCAACCGGCGCATTCTGCTGGTGGACGACGACAGCATCACGCTCGACCTGCTGTCGCATATCTTCCACCACGCCGGTTACGCGACCACGAAGGCAGAATCGGCCGAGGCGGCGCTGTCAGCCGTAGCCGAGCAGGAACCGGACCTTGCGCTGCTCGACATCAGCATGCCCGGCATGTCGTGTCTGGACCTGGCCAGGCGCCTGCAGGCGGAAACGGCGGTGCCCTTCATGTTCCTGTCGAGCCACAGCGACATCGAGATGGTGCGCCAGGCGAGCGGACATGGCGCGGTCGGCTACCTGGTCAAGCCTTTCGACCATGCGCAGATCGTGCCCGCCGTCGAAACCGCACTGGCGCGTGCCGAAGAAATCCGCCAGCTGCGCCGTACCGAGGCCAACCTGAACACCGCGCTTGCCGCGGGACGCGAAACCAGCATGGCAATCGGCCTGCTGATGGCCAGGCTGCAAACCGACCGCAACACGGCGTTCGACGTACTGCGCGACTACGCCCGCGCCAACCGCTGCAAGGTCAACGAAGTCGCACAAGAACTGCTGGCGGCGGAAGAACGGCTGGCCATATTCAAGGCCATGGCCGCTCAAACCAGGATCAAGCGATGAGAAAAATGAGCGCTGTTCCCGCCGCGCGGGCAATCGAAGAAACCGCCGCCGCGGCGGCCATCCTGCCGCAGGTGGAAGCTGACATCGCGTCGGTTTTCCTGACCCGCCTCGAAGGCCTGTTTGCGCGCGAAGCGCTCGGCCTGGCTCAGGGTGCGCCGCATGCCGGCAGTTTCCCTGCGCGCATCGGCAAGACCGAATTCTGGACCTGCGCGCTATGCAGGAAGGATCAGGCGCGCAGCAGCGCCGCGGCGCGCTTCTATCTCGACGACAGGTTCCAGGAAATGGTGGGGATGCGCTTCCGCGACTATTGCCAGATCTGGGGTCAGAGCTTTTTCGCCACACGCCACGACTTCGACAGCGCACGCGACATCCTGCTGCTGTTCCTCGACCAGAACCTGGATCTCCTGAAACGGCTGTACATCCTCGACCAGCCGCACAACCGAGACCTTGCACCGGATGCCCAGGCGCTGGAGCGGTGCTTCGAGGCGCCGGACAATGCAATGCTGTTCGTCGGCGACCGTTTCTCGCGCTGGGTGCTGGACGAGTGGCTGCCGTTCCAGCTGCGCTACGTGTGCTGCCGGCAGTTCGTTCCGGACGAAAGCACGTCCGAATGCCAGTGCCTGATTGAGGTGTCGGGAGACGCCCCTTCGTTCCTCAACTGACCCGATTCAACGCGGCGACCAAGTCGATTTCCACTACCGCATTCTTGGGCAGCTGATACACGCCGACCGACGTGCGCGTGTGCCCGCCACCGCCGTTGGGCGCGAACACCTTGTACAGGATCTCCGAGGCCGCATCGGCGACTTCGCTCTGCATGGTGAAGTCGGCAGCGCTCTGCACATACACCGTCATGCGCAGCACGCGCTTGACGCGGCCCAGCGAACCGAGCGACTGGCGCAGGATCGCCAGCGCGCGCATGATGGACACCTGCGACGCGCGTCGTGCCTCTTCCAGCGAAACTTCGCCGCCGGCACGGCCGGTGACGACAATCTTTCCCTGCATGCGCGGGATCTGGCCGCTCACCCAGATTTCGCCGTCGTTTTCGACCGCGACTTCATAGTTGGCACCGGCGCGGATTTCGTCCTCGAATGCAATGCCGAGTTCTTCGGCGATCTGCTGGTAAAGGGCGTCGCTTGCATGGGTCATTGTTTTCATTCCGCTCAATAAAAACGGACCGCATAAATCGGAGGCATGGTCGTGCTGACTTCCCACCATGCATCGCCACCGTTTTCAGTGACCCAGAGCCCGCCGGTGGTCGAACCCATCAGCAGGGTAGAGCCGTCGTCGGCGACAGCCAGCCCGTGCCGGTACACCAGGTCGTAACAATTCTTCTGCGGCAGCCCGTGGCGCAGCGCTTCGAAGGTCTGGCCGCCGTCGCGGGTGCGCGTCACGCACATCGCCGCCTTCACCGGAATGCGTTGCTGGTCGGCAACCGCGGGCACGAACCAGGCAGTCAGCGGATCCTTCGGATGTGCGGCGACAGCGAAGCCGAAGTCGGATGCCAGCGGTTTTGCCGCCGGTCCGATTTCCTGCCATGTCGCAGCGCTGTCGGCGGAGCGCCAGATGCCGTTGTGATGCTGGCACCACAGCACATCCGGGTGCGACGGGCATTGTGCGATCAGGTGCGGGTCCTGCACGGCGGGATCTTCCATGCGTTCCGGCGGCATGTAGGTCGCGCGCATGCCCTTGACGCTCGGCCGCCAGCTTGCGCCGCCGTCTTGCGTCAACCACGCGCCGCCGCAGGAGATGCCGACCAGCACGTGGCGACTGTCGCGGGGATTGACGCAGATCGAGTGAATGCCCGGCGTGTCGTAGCCGCCACCGAACCATTCCTTGCGCGTCGGCTCGTTCCAGAGCGACTGCATCAGTTCCCAGGAATCGCCGCGGTCCTTCGAGCGGAACAAGCCGCCAGGCAAAGTACCGGCCCACAGCACGCCAGGCTTGTCGTCGCCACCCGCCGCCAGCGACCAGATCATCGTCAGTTTCCATTCGACGTCAGTGCCGCGCTCGGCCTGTGGCGGGTAGGAGGGCACCGCGATCTCGGTCCAGATTTCCGAGCCTAGGTCACGGCGATGCAGCTTCACCCCGAAGTGCCCGACGTTGAGCGCCGCGTACACCGTGCCGTCGCGGCGGTCGTGCAGCACCATCGACACCGGCTCGCCGAGGAATCCCGCTTCGTGGATGGTCCATCCGCCGGCACCGCGAGTCACTTCGAACAGGCCCTTGCGGGTCGCCACCAATGCGCGGTCATTCATCGTCAGCCTCCGGAAAGCGCCTGCAGCACGTGCACGGTGCTGCGCGGCGAGAGTGGGTCGTTCAGGGAAACATGGTCACGGATGCGCTGCCCGTCGATGAAGATGGTGACGTTCTTGCGCAGGTGGCCCTGCTCGTCGAGGATGTAGCCGCGCAGTTGGTCATTCGCGGCGAATGCTTCTTCCAGCGCCTCGCGCAGCGTCGCGGCGCCCGTTTCGATATCCGGCGTCTCGGTGAAACGCCGCAGTTGCTGGGTGAACTGGAGCGTGGCCATGGGAGCCTCAAGCGTCTTCTGGCATGCCGTCGAAGAAATCGACCACGCCGGTTTCGAGCGAATACTCGGCGCCGACGATCAGCAGTTGGTCGTTCTGGATCATCTGCTCGAGGATCTCCGAACCATGGCGTAAATGATTGGCCGATGCCCGCACGTTGGCGCGCACCGCATGGCCGACCAGCGCATCGTGGTCGCGGCGGAGCTCGGTTGCCATCAACGGTTCCACCGCAGGACGGATCCGTTCCACGATCGAATGGATGTGGCGCGACTGGTTCTTCATCGGACGCGTGATTTCTTCCAGCGTGGCGGTCACCGCACCGCAGCGGGAATGGCCGAGCACCACCACCAGCGGCGTGCCGAACTGTGCGGCGGCGAACTCGACGCTGCCGATTTGCGAAGGGGCGACGATATTGCCCGCGATCCGGATCACGAACAGGTCGCCCAGCCCTTGGTCGAACACCAGCTCGGCCGGGACGCGGGAATCGGAACAGCCAAGGATGATGGCAAAGGGTTTCTGCCCGGCCACCAGCTGGTTGCGCCGGGATTCGTTCAGGAGCTCGTGGCAGTTGCCCTTGCCCTCCACGAACCGGCGGTTGCCTTCGCGCAAGCGTGCGAGCGCCTCATGTGCAGTAGTCATTGCTGCTTCCTTCCTGTTTTCAGTAATAGCCTGATTATCCTACGAAGTGCCTGCAAGCCAGCACAGCGGTAAATCAGCTGGCCGGAAAGTAGCGGGCACGCAATCTTTGTACGTACTGCACCAGCTTCGTGTACTTCTCGGCTTCGGTGCGCAACGGGGAGTCGAAGTGCGGGCACAAAACGCCGAGCATGAAAGCGAACAGCGTTGCATCGGCGCCGCACGGATTTGCTCCCATGAGGTAGGGCTTGTCGCCCAGCACATTCTCCAGCGAGTCGAAGGTTTTCGATGCAATCGCAAGCTGCTCTTCCGGAGTATGGCGGCCCATTCCATGCACGCGCGTGTTTTTCGCGACCTGCCGCCGCACCAAGGCTTCAACCACCGGCCGTGCCGGCCATGGAACGGCGCGGAAGAAAATGGTTGGGCCGCGGGCGAAGTTGGCATCATCCAGCCAGCGGGACTGGATCGAGATCCAGTACAGGTTGTCTTCCAGCATTTTTTCGACTGCCCATGCCGTGCCGCGCTGCTCCGGCGACAAGCCCTTGTCGAAATCAACGCCGTATTTCTTCTCGATATGCCAGCGGATGAAAGTGGAGTCCGGCACGAGCCGGCCTTCGTCCTCGATATAGGGCAGCTTTCCTTTCGGCGCCTTGCGCAAGCCCGTAGGCTCCTTCCGGTATGGCAGGTCGGCCATCTTCAGGAGCATCTCGGCCTTGGTGACGAAAGGACTCGGGTCGGGAAGCCCGAAAGCCGGGCCGAATGCATGCAATGTGATCATTTTTTTTGGGTTGTTGTTTGCCGGTGCCGGCAATTGGCGTTTGCGCATTTGGAGCGGTTTGACAGCGCATTCACGGGAGATGGTCGGATCGAGAAGCGCAGCCGTACCCGATGTACGGTGAGCATCGCAGGCCCGAGATCGCCCCCATTAATGCATTGGCAAACACGCCCTAGGCCCCGTCTACCTGCCGGCGACTGTCGCCACGTATTTTGCCAGCAACCGGATCTGGTCTTCCTTCAGGTTGCCGATCACAGGCATCTGCCCGATGCCGTTGCGCATGGCTTTCTCCACGCGCGCCGCATCGGGCCGCAGCTCGTCAAGGTCCGGCCCCACTTGGCCGGCAGCGCCCGCGTGCCTCAAGGTGTGGCACACGGCGCAGGCCGGCACGGCGGTCTGGGTGAACAGCTTCTTGCCTTCTTCCAAACCATCCTGCCCGCATGCCGAACCGGCAAGCAGGGTGAGGGTGGCGGAGAAGAATACGGAGGCTTTCCTCATTACATGCCCCGCATCAAGTCACGGTGACCTGGAAGGCGTGGTCGCGCCAGCTGTTGTTGTTGTAGCCGGCGGCATTTTCGAAGCGTTCTTCCGGCTGCCGGTTGCCTTGCGCGTCGACCGCGCGGCTGGCGAGCGTATGCGTGCCCGGCGGCAGCTGCACGGCCAGCGCGAACTGGCGCCATGCGTAACGGCCGAGGTCCGGGCCGACGAAGCGCGCTTCTTTCCAGGTCTTGCCGCCGTCCACCGACACCTCGACCGCCTTGACCGCGTGTACGCCACCGAAGGCGACGCCTTTCACCTGCACCAAGCCGGCCGGGACCGTGCCGCCTTCCGGGCCAGGCGAATTGATCCAGGACTTGACGCCCATTTCCCAGATCGAGGGCTGGCTGGGATCGCCCTTTTGGCCGGGCGGGGAGAGACGATAGCCGGTCTTCTGGATCGCGGCGTCGCTTTGCTGTGCGGTAAACGCGAGGCGCTTGATGTACTTGACGTTATTGATGCCAGAGTAACCGGGCACGATGATGCGCAGCGGTCCGCCGTGCGCCAGCGGGATCGGTACCCCGTTCACTTCCCAGGCGAGCAGCGCATCGCCCATCGCGGCCAGCGGCACGGAGCGCTCGACCATCACGCTCTTCGGGTCGACGCCTTCCGGCAGCTTCTCGCCGCCAGTGCTGGTCATGTACACCGCGCCATCCGCCAGTCCGCCGAGCGCCTCGACCACCGCCTTCACAGGCACGCCGCTCCACATCACACAGCCGGCTGCGCCGACCTGCCAGGGCGTGCCGCTGGGTTTGCTCGGGAAATAACCGCGGCCATTGCCCGAGCATTGCAGCACGGTGGGAACGGTTTCCAGGCCCAGGTTCTTGAGTTCCTTGAGCGTGAGCTTGCGCGGATTCTTCACGCCTTCGACCGCCAGCTCCCACGCATCGCGATCGCCGACGATGGAAGCGTCGGGCGCCGGCAGGTTGTTGCGCACGTAGAGCTGGTCGAGCGGTGTGATGAGGCTGGTGCCGAAGGCGCTGCGCTTTGTTTCCAGCGTGCTGCTGGTGTGGACGATCATCGCGGCAGGATCTTTCCACGCGGCGTAAGCCGGCAGGGGCTTGGCCGCCTGTGCCGCCGCTTGGGCGATCGCGGTCTTGTGGAATGCGCCCAAGCCGGCGGCGGCGACGGTTGCCGCGCTGCCGGCCAGCAGGTGGCGGCGTTGCGGATTGCTGACGGGCTTTGTCTGTTTCGTTTGCGATGTCATTGTGCGGTCTCCTCTGGATGACGTTGGCCGATTCGCGGACCAGATTAATAAAACGGCAATATCGCCGAAGACTAACACGCCGTCTATCGCATGGGGAGCATTTGATTGAGCAGAATCAACACCGGATTCCGATGGGCACAGCCACTTTCGAACGGTCGTTCGCGAAAAAATCGAAACTGGACTAGTATTAGCAGGTATCAGTCATCCGCCCAATCGCATGAGCAACATACCGACCATCGAATCCGTCCTCGAGGCGGACTTCCAGACCGTTCCGGGACTCATCCGCCTGCATGCGCAAGTCAGGCCCGCGCATCCCGCTCTGGTGCAGGACGGCGAGACGCTCAGCTATGCGCAGCTCGATGCACTGGTGGACCGAATTGCAGCTGCCCTGCAGCGCGACGACATCAAGCCGGGTGAAGCGGTGGCGATCTGCGCGTCGACCTCGATTGCATATGCGGCTGTGTTCCTCGGCAGCCTGCGCGCCGGCGTCGCGGTGGCGCCGCTGGCACCCTCGTCTTCGCCGGAGAGCCTGGCAGTGATGGCAAGGGATGCGGATGCGCGCCTGCTGTTCGTCGATGCCGCGGTCGCGCAGGCACTGGAGCCGGTACGCGGCGCAATCGATATTCCGGCAGTGACGCTGGACGAGTCTTCCGCCGGCACAGCGTTTTCCGCCTGGCTGACGGCGCCCGGCACGCAACCGACCGCGGTCGACATCCAGCCCGGCTGGCCGTTCAACATCATCTATTCCTCCGGCACGACTGGCGCGCCCAAGGGCATCGTGCAACCGCATTCGATGCGCTGGGCGCACGTGCAACGCGCGCGCGTCAACGGCTACGACGGCAATGCAATCTCGCTGATCTCCACGCCGCTGTATTCGAACACCACGCTGGTGTGCTTCTTCCCGACCATCGGCACGGGCGGCACGGTGGTGATGATGGCGAAGTTCGATGCCGGCGCGTACCTGGCGCTGGCGCAGAAGCACCGTGTCACGCACACCATGCTGGTGCCTGTGCAGTACCAGCGCATCATGACGCGCGAGGACTTCGACCGCTACGACCTGTCTTCCTTCCACATGAAGTTCTGCACCAGCGCACCGTTTTCCGCCAAGCTGAAGGCGGACATCCTGAAGCGCTGGTCCGGCGGGCTGATCGAGTACTACGGCATGACCGAAGGCGGTGGCACCTGCATGCTGGCCGCGCATGAGCACCCGGACAAGCTGCACACCGTCGGCAAGCCGGCGCCCGGCCACGACATCCGCCTGATCGACGAGGAAGGCCGCGAAGTGCCACCGGGCGCCCTCGGCGAGGTGGTCGGCCATTCGCCGGCGATGATGGCCGGCTACCACAAGCAGCCGCAGAAGACCGCCGAGGCGGAGTGGTACGACCCAAGCGGCAAGCGCTTCATCCGCACCGGCGACATCGGCCGCTTCGACGAGGACGGATTCCTCACACTGATGGACCGCAAGAAGGACATGATCATCTCGGGTGGCTTCAACATCTATCCGAGCGACCTGGAGGCGGTGCTGGCGCAGCATCCGCAAGTTGCCGAAGCCGCCGTGGTCGGCGTGCCGTCGGAACGCTGGGGCGAGACGCCGGTCGCTGTCGTGGTGGCGAAGGACGGCGCAGCACTGCAGGCGCAGGATGTACTCGACTGGGCCAATGCGCGGCTGGGCAAGACGCAGCGGCTGGCGGCGGTCGAACTGACACAGCAGCTGCCGCGCAGCGCAATCGGCAAGGTGCTCAAGCGCGAGCTGCGCGACAGCTTCGGACCGAGAAACCCTTAATTACGCAAATTACGCAAGACAAACATGCAAGACGACGCTCTCTTCAACACACAAGAAATCCTCGACCTGCTCAAGCTGGAGCAGACCGGCGAAGACCGCTACCGCGGCCAGAGTCATTTCATGGGCAGCCCGAACGTATTCGGCGGCCAGGTGCTCGGCCAGTCGCTGTACGCGGCCGCCGTCACCGTGCCGGAGCGGCGCGTGCATTCGCTGCATTCGATGTTCATCCTGCCCGGCAACCATCGCCTCCCGATCGACTATGAAGTCGAACGCGTGCGCGACGGCGGCAGCTTCAGCACGCGGCGCGTGGTCGCCTATCAGGAAGGGCGCCGCATCTTCGTGATGTCGGCTTCGTTCCAGACAGTGGAGGAAGGCCTGTCGCACCAGCGCCCGGCACCGGCCAGCCCCGATCCCGAGACGCTCGTTTCCAGCATCGCCGAGTGGAAGAAGCTCGCCGACGGTGGCAAGCGCCTGTTCCGCCCGGTGCCGGTGGATTTCCGTGCCGACCATCCCGGCGACATCTACAGCGGCCACAGCGGCAAGCCGAACAAGCAGGTATGGACCCGCTCGCCGATCGCACTGCCGGATGACACGCTCACGCACGAGGCGCTGTTCGCCTATGTGTCCGACTACGGCCTGCTGTGGACCGCGCTGCAGCCGCACGGCATCTTCATGGGCGACAAGCGCCTGCAGATCGCCAGCCTCGACCACACGATCTGGTTCCACCGTCCGTTCCGCATGGACGAGTGGCTGTTGTTTGCGATGGAGAGTCCGAATGCATCCGGGGGACGCGGGTTGTGCTTTGCGCATGTGTACAACCAGGGCGGGGAGCTGGTGGCGACGCTGGCGCAGGAGGGGTTGATCCGGATTCGGGAGAAGAAGGAGTAGTTGTATCAGCCGCTTGACTACTCACTTCTTACACTTTTCACCGTGCCGATGCAGGCGGGTTTATGCTCTTCAAAGCATAACCAAACATAATCCGTCGTTCCCGCGCAGGCGGGAGCCCGTACTGAGTTTGCACGTACCGCCTGTCTATGGATCCCCGCCTTCGCGCGGATGACGGGGAAAGGGTAAATGAAACGCAACGGCGTCGTCCCGCGCATCAGAAGGTCCAAACGCAGAGCCGCCCATGCATATTCTGCATTGGCCTGTAGCAACCTATTCCGCTAGCATCGAACATCCCCCCACCTCCCAAGGAAAGAAATGGATTTCGTGTTATCCCCAGAAATCCTCGCGATGCTGTTCGGCGCCGCAGCGATTGCCGGTTTTGTGGATGCCATCGCCGGCGGCGGCGGCCTGATCACCATCCCCGTCCTGCTGCTCGCGCAGGTGCCGCCAATCCAGGCACTGGCCACCAACAAGCTGCAGGCCAGCTCCGGCTCCCTCACCGCATCGATGATGGTGATCCGCCGCGGACTGGTGAAAGTGCCGGAAGTGCGCACCTTGTTCATCTGCTCGCTGATTGGCTCGGTAATGGGCGCCTTCGCCGTGCAATTCGTAAACGCCAAAACACTCGACGTGCTGATCCCCATCGTGCTGGTCAGCATCGCGCTGTACTTCCTGCTCGCACCCAACGCTGGCGCCGTCGACAAGAAACCGCGCCTGAACCGCGGTGCCTACCAGGGCGTGGTAGTGCCGGGCATCGGTTTCTATGACGGCATGTTCGGACCGGGCACGGGTTCCTTCTTCTCGCTCGCCGGCGTGGCGCTGCGCGGCCAGAATTTGATCACGGCCACCGCCAATGCGAAGGTGCTGAATTTTGCGAGCAACATTGCATCGCTCGCGGTGTTCATTTTCGGCGGCAAGGTGATATGGACCGCGGGCGGCGCGATGATCCTCGGCCAAGTGATCGGCGCCTGGGGCGGCTCGCATGCGATGGTGCGCGGCGGGACGAAACTGATCCGGCCGATGATCGTTACGGTGTGCGTCGTCATGCTGGGACGCTACCTGTGGCAGAAGGGGTTGATTGCCTTTTGAGTGAATGGCAGCAGGAATCTGCGGTCAAACCTAAAATGTTAGCTTCTGGAGAACGTGCAATACCATGAAGCAACTCAAGGACACTCCCCTCAGCATTCTTGATCTCGCGCCAATCCGGCAAGGCGGCGACGCCGCCGACGCCTTCCGGCGCACACTCGACCTCGCACAGCATGCCGAGCGCTGGGGCTATAACCGCTACTGGCTGGCGGAGCACCACGGCATGCCGGCCATCGCCAGCGCCGCCACGTCGGTCGTCATCGGCCATGTCGCGGGGGGCACCTCCCGCATCCGTATCGGCGCCGGCGGCATCATGCTTTCCAACCATGCGCCGCTGGTGATCGCCGAACAGTTCGGTACGCTCGAATCGCTTTATCCCGGTCGCATCGACCTCGGCCTCGGGCGCGCGCCCGGCTCCAATCAGCTCACTGCCCGTGCCTTGCGCCGCTCGCTGCAGAACGACGGCGAGGAATTCCCGCAGCAACTGGCGGAGCTGCGCAGTTATTTCAAGCCGCGCAGTGAAGATCCAGCCCCGCGCGTGCGCGCCGTGCCGGGCGAAGGCCTCAATGTGCCGATCTGGCTGCTCGGCTCCAGCGATTTCAGCGCGCAGCTGGCCGGGCATCTCGGCCTGCCGTTCGCGTTCGCCGGGCAGTTCTCCCCGTCCTATCTGCAGGCGGCGCTCAACCTGTACCGCCAGTGCTTCCAGCCGTCCGAGGTGCTGAGCAAGCCGTACGTCATGGTCGGCCTTAACGTCTTCGCCGCCGACACCGAGCGTGAGGCGCGCATGTTGTCGACCTCGCACCAGCAAATGCACGTCAACCTGATCCGCGGCGTGCCGGGACAAATGCCGCCGCCGGTGGAAAGCATGGACGGCCTGTGGTCGCCGATGGAACAGGCGTCGGTGGAAAGCACGCTGCGCGCATCCATGATCGGCGATCCGGATATGGTGCGGCAGCTGCTCCAGGCCTTCCTCGACGAGACCCAGGCCGACGAGCTGATCATCAATTCGATGATCTACGACCATGTGGCGCGCCTGCGCTCCTATGAGATCGCCATGCAGGCGGCGCGCGCCTGAGGGGTAAACAACATGTACATGGTGTACTGGACCGAAGTCGACGACGGCACCGCCGAACCCAAAAGCCAAGAGTTCGCGACCTCGGAGATGAGCGCTGCAATGCAGTTCATGGAAGGCTTGCGCAAACGGCAACGGGAAGGCGACGGCGTCTGCTTCATCACCATGTGCTCGGAAAACCCGGACTCGGTCGGCCACCCCGGCGTCGCCGATCCCTCGCCGGACTACAACTGGAAGAAGCGGCGCCGCTGACACGCCGGTATCTTTTTGTCCTGTATGAGAAATACCCGATCCAGGACATACCACCCTCCACACATTCTGTGACACACTTGCAAGGTTGCGCCCCGGCAGCCCTTGCCCCAGCCGCGCGCATCTTTCGCCAACAGGATTTTTCAACGTGGAAGCACACCAGTCCCTACCTTACCTGCGGGAAGCGATTCTCTTTCTCGCGCTCACGGGCATCCTGATCCCCTTGCTGCAACGCTGGCGCATTAACCAGATCCTCGGCTTCCTTGCCGCCGGTACGCTGATCGGCCCATTCGGCCTGGGCCTGCTGGCGGATGCCTATCCCTGGCTGCGCTGGTTTACCTTTCCCCACCTGGAAGGCGTGGAGGTGCTGGCCGAACTCGGCGTGCTCTTCCTCATGTTCATGATCGGGCTGGAACTGTCGGCCGAGCGCCTGTGGGCCCTGCGCCGGTGGGTGTTCGGCGCGGGCGCGGCGCAGGTCTACATCAGCGCGGCGATCATCGGCGCCATCGCCTACGCATTCGGCAACAGCCTGGAAGTGTCGGCCATCCTCGGCTCGGTGCTGTCGCTGTCGTCCACAGCCGTCGTCATGCAATTGATGACCGAACGCCGCATGCTCGGCACCCCGCTCGGGCAGGCCGGCTTCTCGGTGCTGATGCTGCAGGACCTGGCTGTGGTGCCGCTGCTGATCCTGATGGGCGTGCTTGCCAGTGGTGCCACCGAAGGATTGGTGCCCCTGGTCGGCATGACGCTGCTCAAGTCGGTCGGTGCGATCGCACTGATCTACCTTCTCGGCCGCCGTGTAATCCGTCCGCTGTTTCATTCCTTCACCCAGCAGCGCCAGCCGGACGTGTTCATGGCGCTCACGCTGCTGTCCACGCTGGGCATTGCCGCGCTCACCGAATTGGCCGGCCTGTCGCTCGCGCTGGGTGCCTTCCTCGCCGGCCTGTTGCTGGCTGAGACCGAATTCAAGCATGAGGTCGAAGTCACCATCGAGCCTTTCAAGGGCCTGCTGATGGGCCTGTTCTTCATGTCGGTAGGCATGGCTATCGACGTCCGCGAGGTGATGAAGTCGCCGGTCTGGCTGCCGCTGTCGGTGGTCGGCCTGTTCCTGATCAAGACGCTGGTGACGGGCGTGATCTTCCGCATCGGCGGTTTCAACTGGGGCCGTGCGATCGAGGGCGGCGCGCTGCTCGGCCAGGGCGGCGAGTTCACTTTCATCGTGGTCGGCTTCGCACTGAGCGCCAAGCTCATGCCGCAGGAGATCGGCCAGTTCATCATGCTGGTGGTCAGCCTGAGCCTGTTTGCGACGCCTCTGGTGGCCAAGGCCGGCCATGCGTTCGGCGACTGGTGGGACCTGCGGCATTTGGAACAGCAAGGCAGTCTGGATGCCGAGGTGGTAGAACAATCCAGCGGCCACGTCATCATCGCCGGCTTCGGCCGCGTCGGCCAGCTGGTAGCGCAGATGGTGTCCGAGCAGAACGTGCCGTACGTTGCTTTCGAAACCAACTTCCGCATCGTCGGCAAGCTGCATGCGGCCGGACTGCCGGTATATTTCGGCGACGCCGCGCGCCTGGAACTGCTGCGCAAGGTGCATGCGGAACGCGCCGCCGCGATCGTGCTGACGATGGACCATCCGGCGTCGGCACTGCATGCGGTCAAGGCCATCCGGCGCGAGTATCCGGACCTGCCGCTGTTTGCGCGCTCGCGCGACGAGAAGCATGCGCAGGCGCTCAAGCAGGCAGGCGCCTCCTACGTCATCCCGGAAACGCTGGAGACCGGCCTGCAGCTTTCCGCCTTCGTGCTACAGTCGCTTGGTATTTCGGAAGGCACGGCGGCACATACGATCCAGATCGAACGCGACCGGCGTATTGCCGAGCTGCATGGATAAGAGAACAGAACCCACAAGGAGCCAACCCATCATGAAGATCGTCAACGATGTCACCCAACTGATCGGCAACACCCCGCTGGTACGCATTCGCAAGCTGTGCGCGGACTCCGGCGCCGAGGTGGTCGCCAAGCTCGAGTTCTACAGCCCGGCGCACAGCGTGAAAGACCGTATCGGCGTGGCCATGATCGACGCAGCCGAGCAGGCCGGCCTGATCAAGCCCGACACCATCATCGTCGAACCGACCAGCGGCAACACCGGCATCGCGCTGGCGATGGTATGCGCCGCGCGCGGCTACAAGTGCGTGCTGACCATGCCGGAAACCATGAGCAAGGAACGCCGCATGCTGCTGCGCGCCTATGGCGCCGAACTGATCCTCACCCCCGGCCCGGAAGGCATGGGCGGCGCGATCAAGAAGGCAGAAGAACTGGTCGCCTCCGACCCGCGCTACTTCATGCCGCAGCAGTTCAAGAACGCAGCCAATCCGGAAATCCACCGCAAGACCACTGCCGAGGAAATCTGGCGCGACACCGACGGCAAGGCCGATATCCTCATCGCCGGCATCGGCACCGGCGGCACGATCACCGGTGTCGGCGAAGCGATCAAGGCGCGCAAGCCGTCTTTCCAGTGCGTCGCGGTGGAACCGGATGCCTCGCCGGTGCTGTCCGGCGGCCAGAAGGGCCCGCACCCGATCCAGGGCATCGGCGCCGGCTTCGTGCCCGACATCCTGAACACGAAAATCTACGATGAAGTGATCCGGGTGAAGAACGAGGATGCATTCGACTATGCGCGCCGCGCCGCGCGCGAGGAAGGCCTGCTGGTCGGGATTTCCTCAGGTGCTGCCCTGTGGGCGGCAGCGCAGGTCGCGCAGCGTCCGGAGAACAAGGGCAAGATGATCGTGGTGATCATCCCGTCGTTCGGCGAGCGCTACCTGAGCACGGCGCTGTTTGCGAATCTGGCGGATTGAAGCTTGCGGCGTTCGCCCGTCCCGGCGGACATCAGAGGGCAAGACGCGACCACGTCCAGAACGCAAAGATCACGACGCTGGCGCCGAACAGGAACTGCTGCGCGGAAAGCATGCGGAAAATCAGCGCCAGTGCGCACGGGACGCTAAAGAGAGAAGATCGTCGTTCACGACTCTGAACCCATATTGCCGTGGACTATCTGACGTCATATCCCTATCCCATGAATTCGATATTGCGCAGTGCGCTTCCCGTTAATTAATATTTCCAAAGGGAAATATTAATCGTGCTTCCGCGAATGTTATACGTCCCCATGCATGCTGCAGTTGATACAGGACGTCAGCGCGACATTACCTTCACTGAAGCGGCGATAAAGATGGCATTTAGGTTTGGCTCAAACCGCCAGCCCATCCGTCGACTTGAATGGTCTGCTGACGCAATTCGGCGAGGCAGCCCTTTCGCCGAGCGCCGTGCACTGCTTGACCAGTTGCTCGACGCCTGGGCCGATACCTCGGGCTTCCTGGAGACTATCGACGCGCGGTGGAAGGACCGCCACGGGGAAGACGCGCATGCAGGCTATTCCAGCTTCGGCGGCATCGATGCGTCCGACTTTTATGAAACCGACGGGAATGGAAATACGCGGGACGCGGAATGGTGAAGTCCGCGATGGCACGGACAAGGGCCGGCGGGCATTGGGCTGCGGGCGGATCAAGGCGAAAATGGAGCGCTGGCCGCATTTGGGGCCGGTGCAAGGCAGGGCGGTGGGCAAGTGGATTGGCGAAGTTTAATATTTCGCAACAAGATTGCTTGATCCCATGAATTGGGGATTGCGAGGTTTCTTCGAAGCAGATATTTTTGTCAAAAAATTAACATTGCAACTCCGGCGAGCCATATGGCTGCGTCGAGGTTGATGCAGAACTATCACTTGGGAAATGAGCGAGAATTCGAGACTGACCCTGACCCTACATATGTTCTGACGCGAAGTATTAAAAATTGTGTCTCACAAAATTATGAAATTTTATTGCGGAAAATCAACAATCGCATCAATCAGTCTGTTCGTTATCCTGCTTGTTGCTTGGATTCTCTTGATCCTCAACAAGGAGATTTTCATCTTAAGAATTACCGTTTTTTTCGGTGCAATTGCCTTTTCTGGTCTTTTCTATCAATCCGTTGTTTCCCTTTCAGATCACAATCACGAAGTTCTTAACAAGTCATTCGAAAACGCACGTGCTGCGCAGGCAATATTGAACGACAAGGCTCATCTTTTTACGAAGCGCCTGTCTTCTAAATCAACAGCCGAATTCTCCAATCGTGTTGCATACAGTAGGGAAAGTATTGCTGAAATGGTCGAGTCACCGATTGCTTGGCTCACGTGTCTAGCCGTTGCAGCAATGCTGGCTGTTCATCCGGTCTACCTAGAGTTGCAGGTTCAGACAACAATCGAACTCAAGTTAGTAGCAAAAGTTTTCAGTTTAAGCGTACTGCAGTTTTTGCTATTGGCGCTGTGCTTCTCCGGCGCCTTATTAAGAATTATGAAAACATTTAAAGGGAATAAGGAATGAGCCACATAGTCGTTGGAATTACATCTCGAGGCGTAATCGTCGCGGAAGCAGCGGCTCCGGAAGCCGTCGCCGTCGTAACTCAGTTTTTCAGAGAGGGTATTGAGGGCGGTGCGGCGGCTATTTCGACCGGAATGGACGCTCAATCATTGTGGCAAACAATTGAAAATTCCTTTTCCGGTAATGGAATGGATGCGACCAAAATTATAGGGTCGACGGCATTTGGCACGGCAGTCTCAATAGCGATCGTGGAGACTGGGATCGGCACCGCTGCAATTGCAGCGGCGGCAGGTATGGCGGGCGTGATTTTATCGCCTGCAGCAATTGCAACTGGAGTTGCCGTGGCAGCCGTGGCAGCCGGTTACTATGCAGGTGAGTATTACAGTGACGTCTTCGACCAAATTGCGAAGCGCAATCAATTGCCCATAGTGCCAGAGGAGCGTCCCGCTCCTTGGGTCGACCCGAAATGTTCCCGTGACTACAACACGGCGCAAAACCCGCCCAAGAAAGACCCCCTCACCCTCGACCTCGACGCCGACGGCCTCGAAACCGTCGTCGCCTCATCGAGCATACTATTCGACCATGACGGCGACGGCATTAAGACTGCCACCGGCTGGATCAGCCCCGACGACGGCTTCCTCGTCCTCGACCGCAACGGCAACGGCACCATCGACAACGGCACCGAGCTGTTCGGCGACTCCACACCGTACGATCCCAACAGCAATATTCCCAACACGACCGGCAAATTGGCGGACGGCTTTGCCGCACTCCGTCAGGAAGACACCAATTTCGACGGCAAGGTCGACAATCAGGACGCACGCTGGAGTCAGCTGCGTGTCTGGCGCGACCTGAACCAGGATGGCGTGTCGCAGGCCGGCGAGCTGTTCACGCTCGACCAGCTCGGCATCGCCAGCTTTGGCACCGCGAAGACCGCCAACAGCCAGCCGCTGCCCAACGGCAACGAAATCGCCGACCTCGGCACCTATACCAAAGCGGATGGCAGCAACGGTGCAATCGGCGAAACCGCGAAGATGGGCGACGTGAACCTGGCAGAAGACACGTTCCACACCGAATTCCCAGACACGATTCCCCTGGCAGACGGCGTGGCCGATCTGCCGAACATGCGGGGCTCGGGCCTGGTGCGCGAGCTGCATCAAGCCGCCAGCCAGTCCGTCGAACTGAAAGATCTGCTGACCCAGTTCAGCCAAGCCGGCACCCGCACCGAACAGCGCGCCCTGCTCGACCGGATGCTCGACGCCTGGGCCGATACCTCAGGTCTCATCGAGTCGCTTGGCGAGCGTTGGAAAGAAGTTACCAATAACGACGACGCCAGCGCCGGATACAATCGCTTCGGCGATATCGACCGCTCCGACAACGGCTACGGAATCCTGGTTGGCTACATCGGTAGCTCCCCTAGCTACGCACCGACGCAAAAATGGACGGATCTCGTGGCCTCCTGGGAGCAGAAAATCCATATCCTCGAAGCCTTCAACGGGCGGTATTTCTTCAACCTTGGCGGCAGTAATGAATCCGGAACCGGCGGCTCGGGCGCGGTGGTCGGTGACGGGAACAGCGGAGGCGGCGGCGCAACCTTAGCACCGCCATCGCTCTCCGTTTCGTTCGAGCAAGAACAACTCGATTTGCTCAACAGCGCATACGATGCGCTAGCCGACTCGGTCTATTCTGCATTGGTCCTTCAGACACGACTGACACCTTTGTTTGACCTTATCCAACTGGTCATCGATGCGGATGGGATCCGCCTTGACTATGCCTTGCTCGAGCAACATCTTCAGGACAAGATTTCGCAAGACCCTGCGAACGGCATGGCGGATCTGATCGAGTTTACGAAATATGCCGGCCCCATGCTGTCCGAAACGGGATGGAATGGAGACAGCCTCGTGGAAGGATATATTCGCTCGTTGCCTGTCACACCCGAATTGGCGAGCCTGTATGTGGAATTGAGTGTGAGTATCGCAGGTCAGTCAGGATTTGTGCTCGCCGGCTCTGCCAAGAATGAGATCATCCTGCTGGACGAAACGCACAGGACGATCAACGCAAAGGGCGGCAACGACATGGTGTTCGGCGGGGCGCAGAACGACTTCATGAACGGCGAGAGCGGCAATGACTGGATGGCAGGGCGCGGCGGCAACGACACCATGCATGGCGAGGCGGGAATTGACACGCTTAAGGGCGATGCCGGCAACGACGAACTGCACGGTGGTGAAGGCGACGATCTGCTCCATGGTGGCGCTGGCGCCGACATTCTGCTCGGCGAAAATGGCGATGATCGTTTGATAGGCGATGGTGATGACGACCGTCTCCAAGGCCAAGCCGGCGATGATGCGCTGTCTGGGGGTGACGGCAACGACCAGTTGTCCGGCGAGTCAGGAAATGACCTTCTGGAAGGCGGAGCCGGAAACGATTTCCTTGCTGGAAACGAGGGCAACGATATCTACTTCTTTGGCCGGGGCGACGGTCAGGATACGATCAATAACGGGGATGGAACCAGCGGACGCAACGATATCCTGCGCTTCAAGGATGGTGTATCGCCGGCCGACATAGTCTTGAGTCGTTCTATCGACGGCACCGACAGCCTGGAATTGGCAATCGTCGGCACGTCGGACAAGGTCAGCATTCGCTTCTTCTTCAGCGGCGATAACCCTGGAGAAAACGATCACCATGTCAATCGTATCGAATTCGCTGACGGCACTGTTTGGGAACCGGCGCAGATTGTCCAGCAGCTCATGACCGGGACGGCCGGGAACGACGCCATCATTGGGACGATCATTGCAAATACGATCGATGGCGGCATCGGAAACGATTTGATATATGGTCGCGCCGGTGACGACATCCTGCACGGCGGCGATGGCGACGACAAACTCTTCGGAGAGATAGGGAATGACGTCCTGAATGGCGGCACTGGTGCCGACGTCTTGACCGGAGAGGCCGGTAACGACGTGCTCGATGGTGGCGTCGAGAACGACACACTTTCGGGTGGCGCCGGCGACGACACCTACCTGTTCGGCAGGGGCGACGGGCAGGATATTATCAACAACTCAGACAGTGCAGCTGGCAGAATCGACGTCCTTCGTTTCAAGCCCGGTGTAGCTCCCTCCGAGATCGTTGCCAGCCGTTCAATGGACGGCTACGACAGCCTGGAACTGGCGATTGCCGGCACCACGGACAAGATTTCGATCCGCTACTTCTTCAGCGGGGACAATCCCGGTGCGAATGGCCAAAACCTGACCGGGATCGAATTCGCCGATGGCACGGTCTGGAGTGTGGCGCAGGCGGTGGAGCGTGCGTTGACCGGTACCGGCGGCAACGACTCGATCACCGGCACGATCAATGCCGACACGCTCGACGGCGGTGCGGGCAACGACATGGTTTACGGTCGAACTGGCAACGATACGCTGAATGGCGGCACTGGCGCCGACATCTTGACCGGAGAGGCTGGCGACGACGTGCTCGATGGTGGGACGGGGAACGACACGCTTTCAGGGGGCGCCGGCAACGACACCTACCTGTTCGGTAAGGGCGACGGGCAGGATATTATCAACAACTCAGACAGTGCAGCCGGCAGGATCGACGTCCTTCGTTTCAAGCCTGGTGTAGCTCCCTCCGAGATCGTTGCCAGCCGTTCGACCGACGGCTACGACAGCCTGGAACTATCGATTGCCGGCACGACGGACAAGATTTCGATCCGCTACTTCTTCAGCGGGGACAATCCCGGTGCGAATGGCCACAACCTGACCGCGATCGAGTTTGCCGATGGCACGTCTTGGGATCCGGTGCAGATTGCCGTAACAAATCTCCTGATGGGAACCGGCGGCAATGATTCGATCACGGGAACCGTCAACGACGATGTGCTCAGCGGTGCTGCGGGCAACGACACCTTGTATGGTCGTGCCGGCAACGACGCGCTAAATGGCGGTACCGGCGTCGACAGTCTGAATGGCGAAGGCGGAAACGACGTGCTTGACGGCGGCGCGGATAACGACACACTTTCAGGCGGCGCCGGCAACGACACCTACCTGTTCGGCAAGGGTGATGGTCAGGATATTATCGTCAACTCAGACAGTGCAGCCGGCAGGATCGACGTCCTTCGCTTCAAGCCCGGTGTAGCTCCCTCCGAGATCGTTGCCAGCCGTTCGATCGACGGCTACGACAGCCTGGAACTGGCGATTACCGGCACGGCGGACAAGATTTCGATCCGCTACTTCTTCAGCGGGGACAATCCCGGCGCGAATGGCCAAAACCTGACCGGCATCGAGTTCGCCGATGGGACGGTCTGGAGTGTGGCGCAGGCGGTGGAGCGTGCATTGGCCGGTACCGGCGGCAACGACTCGATCACCGGCACGATCAATGCCGACACGATCGACGGCGGCGCGGGCAACGACATGGTCTACGGTCGAGCTGGTAACGATACTCTGAATGGCGGAGCCGGTACCGACAATCTGTATGGCGAAGCCGGTAACGACGTATTCGATGGTGAGGCGGGGAACGACTTCCTGCAGGGCGCTGCCGGTAACGATACCTACCTTTTCGGCAAAGGCGATGGTCAGGACATCATCTACAACGCGGACAGTGCAACCGGCAGAATCGACGTTCTTCGCTTCAAGGAAGGAGTGTTGCCAGCCGAGATAGTCGTGAGCCGTTCAATTGACGGCTACGATAGCTTGGAACTGGCGATTACCGGCACGACGGACAAGATTTCGATCCGCTACTTCTTCAGCGGGGACAATCCCGGCGCGAACGGCCACAACCTGACCGGGATCGAGTTCGCCGATGGCACCGTGTGGAGCGTCGCGCAGGCGGTAGAGCGCGCGTTGGCCGGTACCACTGGCAACGACTCGATCACTGGCACGATCAATGCCGACACGATCGACGGCGGTGCGGGTAACGATACGGTCTACGGCCGAGCAGGCAGCGATACGTTGAATGGCAGTACCGGCGCCGACAATCTGTATGGCGAGGCCGGCAACGACGTATTCGACGGTGGTGCGGGCAACGACTTCCTGCAGGGCGCGGCCGGCAATGACACCTACCTGTTCGGCAAGGGTGACGGCCAGGACATCATCTTCAATGCCGACAGCGCGACCGGCAGGGTCGACATCCTTCGTTTCAAGGACGGCGTACTGCCTGCCGAAGTAACGGCGAGCCGGTCGGTGGATGGTTATGACAGCCTGGAACTGGCGATTGCCGGTACCACCGATAAGATTTCTATCCGCTATTTCTTCAGTGGAGACAACCCTGGCGCGAACGGTCACAACCTGACCGGGTTTGAATTCGCCGATGGCACGGCGTGGAGCGTCGCGCAGGTGGTGGAGCGTGCCTTGATCGGCACCGGCGGCAACGACTCGATCACCGGCACGATCAATGCGGACGTGGTCAACGGCGGTGCGGGCAACGATACCTTGTATGGCCGGGCGGGCAATGATGTGATCAATGGCAGCGCAGGTACCGACAACCTGTATGGCGAGGCTGGCAATGACATGCTCGACGGCGGTGCCGGGAACGACATGCTATCGGGCGGCGCAGGCAACGACAGCTTCAAGTTCTCTGGTCTGGATCAAGGCATCGACGCAATCACCGACTTTACCTCCGGCACTGATACGATTCATGTCGTCGGCGCCAACTTCGGCTTGATCACAGGTACGGGCGTGCAGTTTGCGTCCGGCATGAATACGCCGTCGGCGACAGGCACCGGTGCGCAGTTCCTCTATAACAGTTCAACTGGCGCGTTGTACTTTGACCGCGATGGCACCGACGCAGCTTATGCTGCTGTCCAGGTAGCGACCTTGACAGGGCAAAAGGCGCTCGTTGCGACTGATATTGTGGTGATTGAGTAAGTGAAGCTCGGCAGGCATTTGTCTGCCGATCCATCGCTTGCTGTAGGGGCTGCCACTTTCATGGCAGCCTTTTTTCATACTCTGCGGGAGTCACTTCCGGTCCGCCGCACTGCCAACGAGTTCCTGAACGGCGGCTTGCCTGGCCAATATCGCCAGTTTGCGCGCTTTGCGTTCGCCGTACATGCGTACCGAAAAGGTTCGGGTATGCCGCCTTCCTTCGTGGTCGCGCCAGAACGCCTGCCAGTAGGGATACTCCTGACGACGGCCGGACGCTTGGGATATGTTCACATAACGGGCGACACCAACGATGCCCGAAGTGTTGTTGCTTCGCTTGCGTCTCAACCAGGACGCGTACTCAGTGTCGCGAAGCTTTGTGAGCATTTCGTCGCGAAATGCGATAGCGGCCTTGAGCGCCTTGCGCTTGCCTCCATGTACGCTGTCGCTGAAATGCCTGGTCACCGCCTGATTCTTGGAACGAATTGCTACGTGCCAGCTGTGCGTTCTCGTGCGCTCATTGTCGATACGCCGGATGAAACGATGAGGTTGTGGCGAAGGCATTACACGATTATGCCTGTTCTTCAAACCGGCTGTGCGTCACCTGCAAGAGTTCCTACACTTCTTCCCGTCTGCAGGGACCTGTGATGACCATGGAACCACAAAGTGCCGGTAACGACTACTGCGACATCCGCCAGGTCGGACGTCAGAGCACAGGTCGCGTCCACGTCCAGCAGGCGAAAATGACAACGCCCGCGCCGAACAGGAACTGCAGCACAAAGAGCGTGCGGAAGGCGACCGTGTACTTGGGAATGAAGCGCCTGTTGTCGGCTTCGTTGGTGAACACGCGCAGTGCTTCCGGCAATTGCTGCTCGTAGGCCTGGAGTCCCGGCACCGTCAGCGCCAGCAGTTCCTTGCTGCGCAGGTCGATCACATAGAACACCACCGACAGCACCATCACGAAGCCGCCGATCAGCGCCAGCACGCAGGGATGGAAGGATTTGTCGAGCGCGGTGAACACGCCGCCATTGGCGAACACCGACAGCACGACGAAGAAATTGAAGGCCTTCAGCCTCTGGTCCGCATTGAACTGGAAATGTTGCCAGAGGTAGTTCTTCTGGTCGTTGCTGATTTCCATCAGCTTGCACGCGCCAATACGGATTGCGCGACGCGGCGTGCGCTCGGCAGGAAGCGCGCGATGGTCGCCAGCAGTTCGTCTTCACCGACCGGCTTGCCGAGGTAGGCGTCGCAGCCGGCCCAGGAGCCGCGGAACTTGTCGAAGGCGGAAGTCTTGCTGCTCAGCATGACGACGGCGGTGCCCCGCGTCGCCGGGCTGGACTTGAGGCGCTTGCAGACCTGGTAGCCATCCATGCCGGGCATCAGGATATCGAGGAAGATGCAGGTGTAGTTCTTGGCCTGCGCCATGTCGATCGCCATCTCGCCGGTTTCCGCATAGTCGACGTCGAAGCGGAAGGGCGCGAGCTTGTTGCGCATGAAGGCGCGCACGGTGGCGCTGTCGTCGACCACGAGCACGGACTCGTTGGTTTTCGGTTCGGCCAGCGTGACGGCCGGCGGCAGGTGGCGGTCGGCGGCGCGGCGCCGGGTGTGGCCATCCCATTCCTCTTCGGATGCCGGGCGCTGCGCGCGCTCGTGCAGCGCCAGTGCCATCTGCCGGTCGAGCTGCTCGAACAGGCGCATCCAGTGGATCGGTTTTTCGACCACCGGCCAGTCGCCCACGGTGCCGCGGCGGCCGATGAGTACGGCGGGTGCGTGCTCATTGGGTGAGCGCGCCTTCAGCTGTGCCATGCCGTCGGCATTGTCGGCGTTCACCAGGTAGATATCGGCGCGATCGCCGGGGGATTCGGCCTCCGCATAACTGAAGGTGCGGCGCCCTGTGAGGCGGAAGGTGGAGGACAGGAGGCTTTTCTCTGCGTCGGTGAATCCGAGCATCTCGAGAACAAAGCGGCGGACGCCGTTCTGGGAATTCTCAGTCGGAAGTGCCATATCCATGGATGTATGCGACCTGTGGGGAGAAGGTTGCGCGCCGAAGCCGGGCCTTATTGGTGAAATGATAACAGATGCAGCGGCATTCGCCCGCCATTATGTTGCAGCGCAACTACGTTCCCACAAAGTGTGCTAGCGCCAGCCCTTCGTGCGCTCCAGCGTCTCGTCGGCACAGGACTGGACCCATTCGAGGAAGCGCGCCTCGGGCGTCCCCGGCTGGGTCTGGTTGCGGAGCAATGCAACATAGCGGCTGCCGTCGGCGACGAAGCCGGCGGGCGCGGCCAGCGTGCCGGCATCGACGCTGTCGACCACCATGAAAAGCGGTGCGATTGCAGTGCCGAGCCCGGCCTCGGCGGCTTGCAGGCTGAGGAAGAAGTGATCGAAGTACTGATCGCGCGGTTTGCCGCGCAAGGGTGCACCTGTTTTTGCCTTGCGCGCCCACACCTTCCAGGCTTCTGGCCGGCCGGTGGTGTGCAACCGCGTCTGTGCTGCCTTGGCGGATGCATGGGCGCTGCTGACCGGCCCGATGTATTCCGGGAACAACGGCATGCATACGAGACGCGGGTCGAGCGCGAAATCGGCGCGACGGATCGCGAGGTCGATGTTCTCGCGTGCCAAGTCGATCGGCCCGCCGCCGGTCGAGAGATAGACCGGCAGATCGGGATGCGCATCCTGGAACTGCGACAGGCGGGGGATCAGCCAGCGCATCGCCAGCGAACGTTCGCAGGACACCAGCAGCGGGCGCTGGCGCGCGGGCTGCACGATGTCGGCGGTGGCTTCCTCGATGCGGCGCAGTGCTTCCTGTGCGGCGTCGAACAGGATCTTGCCCTGCGGCGTGAGCGCGACCTGCCGGCTGGTTCGGTGCAGCAGCTGCACACCGAGGCGTGCTTCCAGTTCCGACACGCGGCGGCTGACCGCGCTATGCGATAGTGCGAGGCTCTCTGCGGCGGCGGTGAATCCGCGCAGGCGCGCGACGGCTTCGAAGATGCGAAGGTTTTCCAGTGGCGGCAGTTTCATCTGTGCATTATATGCACAGATCGTTTTCGCAATCGGCAATCATGTTTTTTGCAGAGCGCCGATAATGACGACTCGAAGCATTTTTCAGAGGAAGACGATGAGCGACTTTCGCAGCGATACCGTGACGCAGCCGACGGCGGCGATGAAGCAGGCAATGATGGATGCGCCGCTGGGCGACGATGTGTTCGGCGACGATCCCACGGTTAACCGTCTGCAGCAGACGGCCGCCGACATGCTCGGCTTCGAGGCCAGCCTGTTCGCGGCCAGCGGCACGCAGACCAACCTGATTGCATTGATGACGCATTGCCAACGCGGCGACGAAGCGATCGTCGGCCAGCAGTGGCATACCTACCGCTGGGAAGCGGGCGGCATGGCGGTGCTCGGCTCGATCCAGCCGCAGCCACTGGAGCACCAGCCGGACGGCACCATCGCGCTGGCCGACATCGAAGCCGCGATCAAGCCGGACGATCCGCATTTCGCGAAGACGCGCCTGGTCGTGGTGGAAAACACCACAGGCGGCAAGGTGCTGCCGCTGGCCTACATGCGGGAAGTCAGCGCGCTGGCGAAGCAGCGCGGCCTGCGTGCGCACATTGATGGTGCCCGCCTCTTCAATGCGGCGGTGGCGATTGCGGGGAATGACGATCCGGTTGCGACTGCACGCGCGCTCTGCAGCGGCTACGACTCGGTGTCGCTCTGTCTGTCCAAAGGTCTCGGCGCGCCGGTTGGTTCGGTGCTGCTCGGATCGAAAGAGTTCATCCAGCAGGCGCGCCGCGTGCGCAAGATGCTGGGCGGCGGCATGCGCCAGGCCGGCATCCTTGCAGCAGCGGGCCTGCATGCGCTGGAACATCATGTGCACCGGCTGGCGGAGGACCATGCGAATGCGCGCGCGCTGTCGGAAGGGCTGTCGCGTATCGCAACCTCGCATCCGAAGCTGGAAGGGAAGATGGCCGTGCATGCGGCAAACACCAACATCCTGTTCGTCGACGTGGACGCCTCGATTGCCGATGCCTTCTTGCAGCACCTGGCCGCGCATAGCGTCAAAGTCACCAGCGGCACGCAGCGCACGAAGGAACGCGCGGTACGCCGCATCCGCTGGGTGACGCACCTCGACGTCAATCAGCGCGACGTGGAGCGCGCGCTGGAAGTGGTCAGCGCGTTCTGAGTTCCTTCCGCGAGCCAGCCGCGCAGGCGTGCGTACACCTCGGCGTTGCCGAGCAGCTCGAGGTGGCCGACGCCCTCGGCGATCCACTGGTTCGATTCGGGAAATGCGAGCTGGCGGGCCGGATCCTCGTGCTGCCCGAGCGCGCTCTGCAGCGGCACAAGGCCATCGCCGATCAATCGCTCGCCTGTGCGTCCGGTGCGCCGCGCCAGTCTGCCGGCCACCGCATAGCAGGGCACACCGGCGGGTAGCGGCAGCGGCGTGCGCTTGTCCTGCTGGCGCAGGAAGCGGTCCTTGCCCTCCCAGTCTTCATCCAGCACGCTGCCATGGCGCAGGTCGGTGATGCCGGCGCTGCGCAGCATGCCCAGCCGTGCGAAAGGCGCGGCGTAAGGCACAGCGCGCAGCACGGTTTCGACCCAGTTGCCGACGCGTTCGAGCGGCGCACCGTGATGCGGCGTGCCGAGGACGACGAGCTTGTGCAGCATTTTCGTCCATGCGTGCCCCGCTTGCGTGCCATAGTGGCAAGCGCTACGCGTGACCAGGCCGCCCATGCTGTGGCCGATGATTGCGAGTTCCTCCACCGGTTCCGGCCACGCCTTCGTCAAATCCTGCAGGCGTTCAGCAAAAAGCCGGCCGTTGACCGAGATGTGCAAGCCGCTGTTGTAATGCAGGTAGACCGGCGTGTAGCCAAGTTCGCGCGCCAGCATCGCGCCGTGGCTGTGTCCGTCGTACCGCCATTGCAGGTCGTTCATGCACAAGCCGTGCACCAGCACAAGCAGCCTTCTCCCTCCTTCCGGCACCGACATGCGCAGCGTGCCGGGCGACAGCACCAACGGCCGACCGTTGATCCGGAACTGCATCGGGATCGCGAGCGAGTTGCCGGTCGCCTTCAGGTAATCGCCGACGATACCGTTCGCTGCGGCGAGCACCGCCTCGCGCAGTGCCGAGGACTTCCGCGCGCCGACCAACGGAACGATCTGGCCGAGCACCGCATCGGCGGCCAACCCGACCGTGCGCGTCACGCCCCTGACGCTGCGATAGACGAGAGCGGGAATACCGCGGGTGCGCGAACGGCTGCGACGTGCAGGAATGCGCGGGATGCGGGTGATGTCGGCATGCAGGTTTTCGACAAGGTCGGTCAGGCCGAGCGTGGCGTCGGTGGCAAGCCGGGCGATGGCGCGAATGTCTGAGGGATGGACGTGGCTGGTTTTCATCATGGAAATGCGTCTGTGTCGTTCAGCGCACGATAACAAATGCGTACGCTGCCAGCGCCTGCTTTTCCCCGAAATCACGCGAGAAATTGACAAAAATTAAACAAACCCCATTCTCGACAGCAAATGTTGCCTTTTGTCGTCATTTTTTTTGATTTGCCTGCAAAAAAGGATGGAACCGGGAAATTCTGCGGCAGTCCTAACGCGCTGTACCCGCAAGCAATTTTGCGTTGCCGAAATAGCTTGCCCGCCCATCTCGCACGGAACAGGAAATACAGTGAAGAGAACGCTTGCCACCATCGCCCTCGCCATCCTGGCACTCGGACTGACATCCAACGCTCTCGCCCAATCGCAATCCGAAATCGGCCTCACCGGTAGCGTCGGTACCACCGGGGTCGGCGCTCACGCGACCTTTCCGGTCACGCCGAGCGTCAACGTCCGTTTGGGCATGGGTTACCTCGGCTACAACTACCGTGGCAGCACGAGCACCATGAAGTACGACCTCGACCTGTCGGCGAAGACCTACGACGCGCTGGTCGACTGGTATCCGGCAAAAAGCAGCTCGTTTCGCATCACCGGCGGCATCACCTACAACGGCAACCCGATCGGCGTGCGGGGACAGCCGAACGCGGCCGGCGTCTTGGCCGTCGGGGGTAATTTGTATAACGCGAGTGAAGCCGGCAGCGTCACCGGCAAGGTGAGCTTCAACAAGTTCCAGCCTTACCTCGGCATCGGCTGGGGGCGCAAGCTGAAGGATGAAAAGGGCTGGTCGTTCTCCACCGACGTCGGCGTACTGTTCCAGGGCTCGGCGAAGACCTCGCTCAGCGTAGGGGGCTGCACCGTATCCGCCGCGGTGTGCAACCAGCTGGCGTCCGACGTCGCGCGCGAAAACTCGTCGCTGGCGCACGAAATGAACAAATTCAAGGTTTATCCGGTGCTGCGGGTCGGCCTGAGCTACAAGTTCTGATCAATAGGTCACAACTATTTATTTCCTTGCTTTATTCAATTTGATCTATCAAATGAGAATCAATATCATTTGACCCATCAACGATAAAGAAAGGAACCACCATGGTCACCGCTGCCAAAACCACCAGCCAGATCCTTGTCCACATGGGCGTCGCCTTCGCCACGATGTATGTGGTGACCGGTTCGGTGGCATTCGGCGGCTTGGCGGCCATCCTCGAGCCGATCTGCAACGTGATCGTGATGCCCTTGCATGACCGCTTGTGGGCGCGCATCCGGGAACGGCTTGAGCAGCCCCAACCCATCCCCGTAAGCATCACGACCTGAGCAGGCGCTTACTTCTCCAGCAATGAACGCAGCATCCATGCAGTCTTTTCATGGACCTGCATGCGCTGCGTCAGCAGGTCGGCCGTCGGCTCGTCGCCGGCCTGGTCGACCGCCTTGAACATGGAGCGGGCGGTCTTTACCACCGTTTCCTGGTCCTGCACCAGCTGCCGGATCATTTCCTCCGCCGCCGGCACCCCGTCCGGCTCCTTGATCGTCGTCAGCGCGGAAAACATCGAATAAGTGCCCGGGGCCGGGCTGCCGAGCGCGCGGATGCGTTCGGCGATCAGGTCGACAGCGGCTGCAAGTTCCGTGTATTGCGTTTCGAACATCAGGTGCAGTGTCTGGAACATCGGGCCTTTCACGTTCCAGTGGAAATTGTGGGTCTTCAGGTACAGCGTGTAGGTGTCGGCGAGCAGGCGGGACAGGCCGTCGACGATCGCGCGGCGATCCTGTTCGGCGATGCCGATGTCGATTTCCATATTGAAACTCCAGAATGGTTGGTCGAGCCTGTTAGAGTCTGGCCAACCGCCTGCCCCCAATGACGCAGATCAAGCCTTGTGCTGCATCTTCGACATATCCCAGAACGTTGCCTCGACCTTGTGCCCGTCCGGATCGCGCACGAAGCAGCCGTAATATGGCTCGCCGTAATGCGGACGGGGACCGGGAGCACCGCTGTCGGTCGCGCCGGCTTCGAGTGCCGCTTCGTAGAATGCGTGCACCGCTTCCTTGGACGGCGCGACAAACCCGATATGTGTGCCGTTTCCGACCGATGCCGGATAGCCATCGATCGGCGTCTGTACCCAGAACTCCGGGTACATCTTTCCGTACGCCACCGCGCCGGGAAATTCCTCCACGCGCCGCGCACCCAGCGCCGCCATCACCTTGTCGTAGAACGCCCGCGCGCGCTCGAAATCGTTGGTGCCGATGGACACATGCGACACGATGCCCGGAATTTCGTCTGCCATTTCCTTCCTCCTGAATGTTGATCGGAAGCCCATGATAGACACATGCTCCTGACAGCGATGTGTCAGGAGCATTGGTGCGGGTCAAACATGCTGCGTTTCCTGCATCCGCGCACTCAACAGCATGCACGCGGCGCTGCAGACGATACAGCCGGCAACAAACATCGCCAGCCTGAGCGCATCGTCGCCGACCAGCGGCGCAACCAGCGCAGCGACAAGCGAGAACAACAGCATCTGCACGAAAGCCTGCACCGATGCTGCCAGCCCGCGCATGGCCGGAAACACATTGAGCACCAGCACCATGAGGCTCGGCGATGCCAGCGATATGCCGAAGGTGTACAGGAACAGCGGCAGCACCGCCCACGGCACCGCGGCCTGCGACACGAACAGGTTGTAGCCAAGGTTGACAATTGCAGCCGTACCCATCAATGCATACCCGGCACGGATCAGTTGCGCCGGCTGCCGCTTGTGCGCGAGCCGTCCGGCTACTGTCGCGCCCGTGACCATGCCGCTCACCAGCGGAATGAACAGCCAGCCGTACGCGGTTTCCGGCAGGCCGAGGACCGCGGGCACGAAATGCGGCGCTGACGCGATGTACACGAAGAAGCCGATCGACGCGAACGCCGGCGCGAATGCGAGCAGCAAGAATCGCGGATGCCGCAGCGCCGTCCAGTAATTGCCGACGATCTGCCGCGCATGGAAGGCCTGGCGCTGGCAGGCCGGCAGGCTTTCCGGCAGCGCACGCCAGCACACCAGTCCGAGCAGCAAACCCACGATCGCAAGGAAGGCGAACACCGAACGCCAACCGAACCACACCTGCAGCCAGCCGCCGAGGATAGGCGCGATCGCTGGTGCGACGGCGAAGACGATGGTCACGTCCGACAACATCTTCTGCGCTTCGGGCCCAGACAACCGGTCACGGATCATTGCCCGGCCGACCACCGTACCGGCGCCAGCGGACAATCCTTGCAATGCGCGGAAACCGATCAGGCTGGCAATGCTGGAGGCAAACGCGGCGCCCACGGACGCGACGGTGAATACCACCAGCGACACAATGATTACCGGCCGCCGGCCAAAGGAGTCGGACAACGTGCCATGGAACAGCATCATGCCGGCAAAGCAGAGCAAGTAAGTGCTCAGGGTCTGCTGCACGACCACCAGCGGCACGCCGAAGTCATGCGAGATATGGGCGAAGGAGGGCAGGTAGGTATCGATGCTGAAAGGACCGAGCATGGCCAGGCCGGCCAGCATCAGGGTCAGGATGCGGAGTGGCTGCTTCATTTCATGATTCGTTTCAGGTTGAACTGCACTGTAACGCGCGCGCGGGCGCGGGATAAACAGCGCATTCCGAACAACACTGTTTCGCATTTATTGACAGTCCTCGGCATGAGGTTCCCTTGGCATGATTGTCAATGAATAGGAAACAGTCTCATTCTTGCCAAGCTGTTTATTCGCCGAAACACCGGGAATAGACTTCGTTTCGTCCTAACACGAACAGTCACGGTACGAAGCGATGAGCATCCCGAACGCCACCCTCTGCAGCACCCTGCGCCTGCCCTCCACGGTAGGCGAGATGACGCAGGCATGGCACGCGTTCGAGCAGTTTGCGTCGCGGCACCTGCGCAAGCTGGGACTCACCCCGGCCCAGTTCTCGGTGCTGTCCGCGCTCGCCGCTGCGCCGGTGCTGTCGTGCAAGGCATTGAGCGAACGCACCGGCATCACCAAGGGCAGCCTGACCGGCATCGTGGACCGTCTGCAACAGAACGGCCTCACGCTGCGGATCACGTCGCAGGAGGACCGGCGCTCGCATCTCGTGCATCTCACCGACGAAGGCCGGGCGACCTTTGAACGGGTTGCAGGCAAGCATTTCGCCCACCTGCAGCAGGCGTTCGAAGGCGTCGACCGCGATGAACTCGCGGATATCGAGGCCGGGTTCCGCCGTTTTCGCCAACTTATCGACCACGTTAATCACTTTTGAAGGAAACCCAGCCATGACCAAAAATATCCTCCGCTCCCTGGCCGCCGCCAGCCTGATCCTGTCCTCCGCCGCCTTCGCGAATGCGCCGGCAGGCAACTACAAGATTGATGCCGCGCACTCGGTCGCCTATTTCGAAGTCGGCCACATGAACGGCGTGTCGCGCTTCATGGGCCGCTTCAACGACATCGCCGGCGACCTCGTGGTCGGCGCGCCGGAGGCCAGCAAGATCAAGGTCGACATCAAGACCGACAGCGTCGACACCAAGCATGACGGCCTGGACAAGCACCTGAAGAGCCCGGACTTCTTCAACGTGGTGCAGTTCCCGACGATGAGCTTCACCTCCACCGGCGTGACGCTGAACGCCGCCGGCGAAGGCAGCATCACCGGCAACCTGAACCTGCATGGCGTGACCAAGCCGGTTACCTTCAAGCTGAAGTACATCGGCAGCGGCCCGGGCTTCAAGGGCGAAACCCGTGCCGGCTACGTCGCGACCTCGACCATCAAGCGCAGCGATTTCGGCATGAGCTATGGTCTGAACAAGGCGGCTACCGATGAGGTGGAACTGCGGATCAATATTGAAGCGGTGAAGCAGTAAGTGGTTCGGACAGGGCGGTTTGCGTGCGGGCGATGCCGTTCGCTACCGATTCCCCCCTGTCCCCCGTCATTCCCGCCTTCGCGGGAATGACGGGAAAAGGATAGGCGTGTATGAGAAATTCGGAGCCCGCCCTCGACCACAACAAAACCACGTGACATGACCACATAACCCGCCCTCCCTCCCGGAACCCGCCATGCCCGACACGTCTTTCATCATCCCACTGATCCTCCAAAGCGCCCTCATCCCCTTCGCCGTCGCGCTGGGATTGCTGTTCGCATTGCGCCGCCTGCCGCTGCTGGCGCTCGTACCCGCAATCGCGCTGGCCGGCGGATTCATTGCCGCCTACTTCGCGGCATTCCACACGCAATGGTCGGCGGTACCGCATACCGCGACGGACTGGCTGCCATATATCGCGCTGTTCGGCGTGATTGGCGCGCTCGCTTCGGAAAACGCGCCGCAAGCTGCGACGCGCCTGCTGTCCCGGCTGGTTATCTCGCTGGTCGCGGTCACGCTGGTGGTATGGCCCGCGCTGGCCAGCCTTGGCACGACGAAGGCAGTTGCACTCGCGGGCGCTGCCGCGGTCCTGATCACGATGGCATGGACGCTGCTGGCGGCAAGCGGCGAAAGCCGGCCGACGCCTGCTCCTCTGCTCGCAATCGTCGCAGGCGGCGCCGGCATGGTGTTGATGATGGATTCGAGCGCCGCACTCGGCCAGTCGAGCGGTGCGCTGGCCGCCGCGCTTGCGGCATGCACGCTGTTCAACCTGCCGCGTGCACGCGCCGCATTTTCCGCCACGGCCACCGGTACTGCCGTCCTGCTGCTCGGCGTGCTGCTGACGAACGCCTACCTGTATGCGAGTTTCTCGCCGGTGTATTTGGCGCTGTTGATAGGCGCGCTGCTCGCCGACCCGGTGGTCGCCGGCGTTGACCACCTGCGCAGGCGCGAAGGCGGCGCGGGCTCGTGGATTACTGCGGCCGTGCTGACCGCGGTGCCGGTGCTCACGACCATCGGTCTTGCAGTAAAGACCATGCAGGAGTCGGGCGGGTACTAACCCCGTCCCGCCTGGAGCGACGGGGGAACGATCTTCACCAGTCGCTCTTCAGATCAAACGCCGACGCGATGTAATCGACGAAGGTGCGCACCTTCGCCGGCAGGTGCTTGCGGCTCGGGTACACCGCGTAGATGCCGAGGTCATAGGACTTGTACTCGGACAGCACTTCCACCAGGCGACCGGCGCGCAGGTCTTCGCCGCAGATGAAAAGCGGCTGGCGTATCACCCCCACGCCGCCGAGCGCGGCCAGCTTCACCATGTCGCCGTTGGTCGCGCGCAGGCTGCCGGATACCTTCACGGTATGCACGCCGCCCGGACCTTCCATCTTCCATTCGTCGCCGCTCGCTGCATAGCTGTAGATCAGGCAGTTGTGCTGCGCCAGTTCCGCTGGAGTCCGAGGCGTGCCGTGGCGCTGCAGATACTCGGGCGATGCGCAGATCACGACGCGGTCTGATGCAACCTTGCGCGCTACGAGGCCCGACTCGGACAGTGAGCCGATGCGGATCGCCAGGTCCAGCCCTTCCTCCAGCAGGTCGACACGGCGGTCGGTGACGAGGATGTCGACCTTCACGTCCGGATACTGCTTCATGTAGCCGGCAATCACCGGCCCCATATGCAGGATGCCGAAGGACACCGGCACCGTCACGCGCAGCGTGCCGCGCGGCGTTTCGTTCAGATGCAGCGCGCTCTCTTCGGCTTCGCTGATGTCGGCGAGGATCTGCACGCAGCGTTCGTAATACGACGTGCCGGATTCGGTCAGCGTCAGCTTGCGCGTGGTGCGCTGGAGCAGGCGCGTGCCGAGGTGTTCTTCCAGGTGCGCCACGTACTTGGAAGTCATCGCGCGCGAAATGTCGAGGCGATCGGATGCAGCGGCGAAACTTCCGGTTTCGACCACGGCCGCGAAGACTTTCATGCTGGTGAGCGTGTCCATGCCATCCCGTATTGCAAATGTGTACGCATCTTGCCATGGGCGATTTCCCCATGCAATGTGGATTGCCGCGCCTTCGAATGTTATCCTCGGACGATCTGAATCCCTCCCTTGCAACCATGCACCCGATCCTCGCCCATGGACTTTGCATCCGTCCTTTCCGGTTGACTGATGCCGAAGCCTTCGCCGCTGCCGTGCGGGAATCGGTCGCGACGGTGGGCACATGGTTGCCATGGTGCCATGCCGGGTACAGCGTCAAGGAAGCACACACCTGGATCGGCCAGTGCGCAGTACGGCTGAACATGGGACTGTCGTATGACGTAGGGGTTTTTTCGGAAGACTGCGCCACGCTGCTTGGCGGCGTCGCGATCAACCAGATCGACCATAGGCACAACACCGGCAACATCGGCTATTGGGTACGCGAAGGTATGCAGCAACAGGGCATCGGGACACGCGCAGCGCGTGCGATGGCGGAATTCGGATTCGAGACGCTCAAACTTACCCGGCTGGAAATCGTTGCCGCGGAAGACAACCGCGCAAGCCGCGCGCTGGCGGAGAAACTGGGCGCCACCTTCGAATGCGTCGCGCGCAACCGCCTGTTCGTGCGCGGCGTGCCATGGGATGCGGCGGTCTATTCGCTGATTCCCGGCGATATTTGAGCGGGCATCCGGGCTGGATATAGAAGGCTGGCACAGCCGCGCTTCCATGTGTATGATCATCGCCCGCAGAATGGCGGGCCATGGGCCGCCGGCGACGCAGCACCCGGCAAACGCCGGCTTCGAATCGGGGAAAAATTGATGAGATTCATTCACGCAGCGGACATCCACCTGGACAGTCCGCTGACCGGCCTGAGTGCCTATCCGGACGCGCCCGCGCAGGCGCTGCGCAGCGCTACCCGCGATGCATTTACCAACCTGGTCAATGAAGCGATCGAACTGCAGGTCGATTTCGTGGTCATCGCAGGCGACCTGTACGACGGCGGCTGGAAAGACCACAACACCGGCATTTTCTTTTGCCGCGAAATGGGGCGCCTGAAGAAGGCCGGTATCCCTGCGTATGTCAAATTCGGCAACCACGACGCAGAAAGCGAAATGACCAGGAAGCTGGTCCTGCCCGACAATGTGCATACCTTCGAGTCCCGCAAGGCGCATACCTTCGTCATCGAGCAACTGAAGGTGGCGCTGCACGGGCGCAGTTTCAAGGATGCGGCCACCACCGAAAACCTGGCGCAGAACTACCCCGCCCCCGTGCCCGGTATGTTCAACATCGGCGTGCTGCACACTGCGCTGGGCGTCCACTCCACCCACGCCAACTACGCCCCCTGCACAATCGATGAACTGCATGCGAAGGGCTATCAGTACTGGGCGCTGGGCCATGTGCATGAATACCAGATGTGGCAGGGACCTTCGACCGTTGTTTTCCCAGGTAATCTCCAGGGGCGTCACATCCGCGAAACCGGCCCGCGCGGCGCCGTGCTCGTCACCGCGGACGAAGCTGCCGTCCAGAAGGTCGAACGCCTTTTCGTCGACGTGCTGCGCTGGCACAGCGTGAATGTCGATGCGACCGGTTGCAGCTCCATGACGGAGGTGGTGCACGCCGTCAACAAGGAACTGGAAACGCTTGTTCAAGGCAGTCCGCCCAACATGCCCTCCGCGGTCAGGATCTCCATCACGGGCAAAACACCTGTGCATGGCGAATTGTTCGGCATGGAAGCGCAGTTGCGCGCCGAAGTGCTGGCATCGGCCGCCGCGCTCGGTGCCGAGCGGCTCTGGATCGAAAAGGTTAAAACCAGCACAACCGCGCTGGACGACCCCGATGCCATCCGCGCACGCGGCGATGCGCTCGCAGACCTGCAAGCCTTCTTCGAAGAAGCGCAAAGCGATCCGGAATTCCTCGCCAGCCTGAAGGGTGACTTGATGGCGCTGGTATCGAAAGCGCCGCTGGAATTGCAGAACGCCGTCCCGTACTTCAAGGATATCCGCAACGGCGACCTCGCCGGCCTGGTAAACGAAATACGTCCCGGCCTCGTGTCGCAACTCGCGAGGATGGAGTAAGCACCGATGCGATTGCACCGACTTGACCTGATCAAATACGGCAAATTCACCGACCGCTGCATCGAATTCCCGCATTCGGCGCGCGACTTCCACCTGATCGTCGGTCCCAACGAAGCTGGCAAATCGACGCTGCGCTCCGCTGTGCTCGATCTGCTGTTCGGGATACCGGCTCGCTCCGCGCATGCCTTCCTGCACCCATTGAACGAGCTGCGCCTCGGCGCATCGATCGGCAACCAGGCACACTCGCTGGAATTCCAGCGGGCAAAGGCGCAGAAGCAGACGCTGCGCACGCCATCGGATGCGGTCCTTGCGGACAACACCTTGATGCCCTTCCTCGCCACCGCCGACCGCAATTTCTTCGACCAGATGTTCGGGCTCGACCACACCCGCCTGGTCGAGGGCGGCAACAGCATCCTGAATGCGGAAAACGATGTCGGCCAGGTGCTGTTCCAGTCGGCGGCCGGCATCGCCAGCCTGGGCCGGATAAGGGATGCGCTCCTGGCGGAAGCGGACAAGTTGTGGGCGCCCAGGAAGGCCGCGGACCGCGCGTACTACAGCGCCGCCGATCTGCTTGAAAAGGCCAACGCGACGTTAAAAGAAACGACGGTGCGCACCAAGGTATGGACGGAAGCCAATGCGCGCCAGCAATCCGTGATGGATGAACTCGCCGGTATCGGCGATTTTCTACGGCAACTCGAGGTCAGGCGCAGCCGGCTGGAACGCATTCGCCGTATCGCGCCCTTCCTGCACACGGTGCGCGATATCGAGCGCCAGCTCAATGCGCTCGGGCCCGTGACGGACCTGCCTGCCGACGCCGCAACCATCCTGTCGACGGCGGAGCGCGAGCTGGCCACCGCAAGCCAGTTGCTGGAATTGCGCAGTGCAGAAGTCGCCAAGGCGCAGGACGAACTCGCGCGCGTCCAGGTAGACGACGCCGTGCTGGAAGTCGCCGCCGACATCCAGGCGCTCGAGGAGTGCCGCGTGCGCTACGGTTCCTACGAGCGCGATATCGGCAAGCGGCAAGAGGAGATCGATGTGTTGCTGGCCGAGATACAAAAGGCCTGTGTGCAACTCGGTTGGGAGACCGCGCCGGAAGACGAGCTCGGCGCACGCCTGCCATCTCTGCTGGTGCGGCGGGAACTGTCTCGCCTGTCGCAGGCGCACAGCGGCTTGACCCAGGCATTGCGCGCAGCGGAACAGGCCGAGCAGGCAAAGGCATCGGAAATCCAGCAACTGTCACAGGAGCTGGCAGGGATGACGACGAGCGTTGTCCCGCCGTCGCTGCGCGCAGCACTCTCGGGAGCGCGCGCCCTAGGCGATACGGAGTCCGCCATGCAGAAGCAGCAAAGCCTGCTTTCCAAGGCCAGGACGGCGTTCGCCAACGCGGAGGCGGCGCTGGGCCGATGGAACAAGCCGGTTCCCGAGCTGGCTGCGATGCAATTGCCCGGGCAAGAGGAGCTGGCGCACGTGACCCAGGACCGGCTCACGCTGCTCAATGACAAGAAAGCGCTGGAACAACGCATACAGGATCAGGCCGGGGTAGTCTCCACCCTGAAACTGAAAATCTCCCAGCTCACCGAACTGCACCAACCGACGCCGAAGGAAGACGTGTTGCAGGCGCGCCAGGAACGCAATGGGTCCTGGGACGCGATCAAGGCCGGGACTGTCACCCTTCAGGAAGGCACAGAAGGGTTCGAAGCACATCTCCGCCGCGCGGACGAACTGGCGGACAAACGTCTTGAGAACGTCGAGGCGGCGGCGCAGCTGCAGAGCCATCAGCACCAGCTCGAGCAGGCCATGCACCAGCAGACGATACTCGACGGCCAGCGCGCGCAGCTGGTCGAACAGCTCGGGGAATTCGACAAGCTCTGGGCAGAGATGGCGATGTCATTCGGCCTGCCCGGCATGAAACTGGACAATATCGGCGAATGGATTGCCAAGCGGGACAAGGCGATCGCATTGGCTGCGGAACTGCAAGAGGTGCAGGACAGCGCAGATGCATTGACGCGCCAGGTGGAGGAACACCGGCAGCGGCTGGCTGCCGCCTTGCGCGATGCAAGCGTGCACGTCGAGGAAACGGACAAGCTGGCCGCGCTGTGCATGCAGGCGGAACTCCATATCCAATCCGCGGACAGCATCAAGGTGCGCCGTGAAGCGCTGGAAGCGCAGTTGAAGACGGCCAGGGCGCAGGCGCATTCACTGGAGCAAGCAGCCGTTGAAGCAAGATCTGCCGTGGACAACTGGAAGGAAGAATGGTCCCGTGCGCTGGCGCAGGCAGGGCTGGCGCAAGAGAGTCCAATCGGCACCATCAACGGAGCGCTGGAGCTTTTCGCGTCGCTCGACGAACTGCTGGGCAAGGTGCGGCAGATCCGGGTGGAACGCATCGGCGCAATGAAGGCCGACCTGGAGAAGTTTGCTGAAGAAGCGCGACGCCTGGCGAGTCATTTTGGAACCGAATTCGACGGAGTGCCGCCGGACCGGATGGCGCAGGAACTGGCGAAACGCCTGGCGCGTGCGAAGGAAAAGCGAACCGAGGCAGACCGGTTAATAGAGACAATTCGGGTCGCGAAGGAACAGGCGAAAAAAGCACAGGAAACCATCGAAACGGCCAACGCCAGCCTGAAACCACTCATGAAACGGGCCGGCGTCGATTCCAGTCCTCTGCTTTCCGAGGCGATTTCGCGCGCTGACGAACGGCGCCGGTACATGCTCGAGCTGGCCAAGGCGAAGGCACAGCTCGTCGACGGCGGAGACGGACTCACCCGCGAACAGCTTGAACAGGAGATCGATAGCGCCGACCTCTCGCTGGTGACGGCCGAACTGGCGCACACCACCGCCGAGCACAGCGAAGCAGTGCAACGCCAGGCCATGCTTGCCGCCGAAAAGGAAAAGGCCGGCAGTGCGCTGGAAGCGATCGGCGGCTCCGGCGCTGCCGCCATGGCCGAAGCGCAGCGGCAGGAGGCGATTGCGCAGATGTCGGACGCGGCGGAACGCTATGTCAAAGTCTTTACCGCAGCAAAACTCCTCCGCTGGTCCATCGATCGTTACCGCCAGGAGAAGCAAGGACCGATGCTGGGCCGTGCAAGCGCAATCTTTGCGCAGCTCACGCAAGGGACGTTCCAGAGGCTGGTCGTGGATTTCGACGCACAGCCGATGACGCTGCATGGCCAGCGCGCCGACGGCAAACTGGTCGGCATTGCCGGCATGAGCGACGGGACCAGGGACCAGCTGTATCTGGCACTGCGCCTGGCAGCGCTGGAAATGCACCTGGAGAAAGCATCGCCCTTGCCGTTTATCGCTGACGACCTGTTCATCAACTACGACGATGGCCGCTCGGCGGCCGGCTTTGAAGCGCTGGCCGCCTTGTCTGAGAAAACGCAGGTGATCTACCTGACCCACCATGACCACCTGGTGGAGTCGGTGCGGAGTGTCTTTGGGCAGAATGTATCTGTGGTGTATCTGTAGGCACCTGAAATCCTCACTGTCGTGAATCAACGGTGAGGATCTCCGCAAAGCTTCGCCCTTCCGCGGCAAAGGCTGGTATTTGAATGATCGCTTCGGCGCGACTTGACGGCCGGTCAGACCTCCACAGGCCCTAATTCCCATTCACCCCGGGAAAAACATCACCGCCCGACAATCCGCCGCCCCGAGTCCCCGAATCCCCGCTGCTTTCAATCTGCATGCCGGTCGCCGGGTCACGTCCCAGTCCGCTGAGGAAGCGCCCCAGTTCATCGGCTGACGGCGATCCGTGCCGCGAGCGATCGAGTGTCTGCGCGCCATCCGGCCCGATGACGACCGCGGTGTCTCTGTCGCTGCTCGTGATTACGCCATATCCCTCCGGCACCACCCCCGGTTCCTCGCCTTCTGGCGGTGCCTTCACCATCAGCGGCGGAGGCCGCTTCGGCTGCGGGAATTTCGCCTTGGTGTCGATGAGCCTGGATTTCAGCGTGCCACGGAAGAAGTCGCCGACCAGCAGGATTGCATTGTGTCCGCCCTGGCCCCAGTAATCGCTGCGCATGGTCACGCGCGAATCGTTGAAGCCGACCCAGGCGCCCGCAACCAGACGCGGATGCATGAGGATGAACCAGCCGTCGGTATTGTTCTGCGTGGTGCCGGTCTTGCCGGCAATGTCGACCCAGATATTGAAGCGGTTGCGCACCTCGGTGCCGGTGCCGCGCCGCACTACGCCGCGCATCATGTCGATCAGTTCGACCGCGGTGTCTTCCGACATCGCGCGCTCCGGTTCCGCGCCGAATTCGGCCAGCACCTTGCCGTCGCGGTCTGTGATCTTGCTGATGAACACCGGCTTACGGTACTCGCCGGCGGCAGCGATGGTCGAGTAGGAACTCACCATTTCCAGCAGGGTCACGGGACTGGTGCCGAGCGACAGCGAGGGTACCGGGTCGAGGCGGCTGTTCTTGACGCCGACCGCGCGCGCGAGACCGATGACCTGTTGCAAACCGACATCCTGCATCACCTGCGCGGTGATCGTGTTCTTCGAATAAATCAGGCCGTCACGCATGCTCATCATGCGGCCACTGAATCCCGACATGTCGGTCGGACGCCAGACGCTGCCATCGTCCGCGCGGATCTCCACCTGGCCGTCCGGATAGATGCGGTCCGGTTCGAAACCGAGTTCGAGCGCGGCGCCGTACACGATGGGCTTGAAGGTGGAACCTGGCTGTCGCTCGGCCTGCGCGACATGGTCGAACTGGTCACGCTGGAAATTGCGGCTGCCAACCCAGGCCTTCACCTCGCCGGTCGACGGATCGATGGCGACGAAGCCGGCCTCCAGCCGTGTCTTGTAGTCGCGCAGGCGCGTCATGAATTCGGTATTGCCCTTGAGCTTCGCCAGCGCAGCGCGTTCCGTCTGGCCGGATGCGACGGCCTTTTTGTATTCCGGCGTCTCGCGCACGAAAGCGTTGACCAGTTCGGGGCGCTCGTTCCAGAAATGGCGGAAGGGCTCGACCTTCTTGCGCAAGGCGGCATAAACGTCGGGCGTGTGCGACGCGACCCGTTCCGTGCTCCTGCCCCATTCGACGTCGGCAATGTTCTGCAGCACCTGCGACTGCCGCTCGACGGCTTCGGTCGCGACTTCCTGCAAGCGGTCGTCGAGCGTGCTGTGGATCACCAGGCCGTCGGTGTAGAGGTTGTAGTCGTTGGCATCGGCCCATTCGATCAGTTGACGGCGCACGTAGGCGGAAAAATGCGGGGCAATGTTGCCCATCGGATCGGGCTGCCGCTTCAGCGTGACCTGCAGCGGCTGTTCGCGCAGGCCGAGGTAGACCTCCTCCGCCAGCATACCGCGCTTGACCATCTGCGCCAGTACCACGTTGCGACGCTTGCGGGCGCGCTCGGGGTTGAGCACCGGGTTGTAGTAGCTGGTGCCTTTGAGCATGCCGATCAGGGTCGCGCTTTCCAGCACGTCGAGGTCGGCGGCGGATTTGTCGTAATAGGTGCGCGCCGCCATTTCAATGCCGATAACGTTGTAGAGGAAGGGCACGGTATTCAGGTAAGTCTCGAGGATCTGTTCCTTGGTGTACGCCTTCTCGATCTTGAGCGAGGTGACGATCTCACGGATCTTGCGGTCGATGGTGCGGGCGCGGCCGATTTCCTCGGGAAACAGGTTGCGCACCAGCTGCTGCGTGATGGTCGAGCCGCCTTGCGCGTCGCCGTTGAGCGTGCGCCAAACCGCCGATGCGGTGCGGGTGAAATCGACGCCGCGGTGTTCGAAGAAACGGTGGTCTTCAGTCGCAATGAGCGCGCGGATCGCGTAAGGCGAAATCTTGTCCAGCGCCACCTGCTCCTGATGCCCGCGGTTGAAGGTCGCCAGATGCGTGCCGCCGGCCGACAGCAGGATGCTGGGCTGCGCGGTGCGCGCATCGAGCAGATCTTCGACGCTGGGCGTGGACGGCACGATTTTCGCGAGGTAGGAGGTGGCGTAGTAGAGGCCGGCTGCAAGCAGCACGGTGAGGAGGACGAAAGAGTGAAGCGCAATGCGGAGCAGGAGTCGGGGAAAACTGCGTCCTCGTGTACGTCCGGTGTCGTACTTCGGGTTGTCTTGCGGATTCTTGTTGTCCACTTTCATGCCTTTTCTGTTGGGTCAAAATTGGACAAGAAGGCAAGAGGTTGGTTTTGCGCGACGGTCAAAGATCAAACGGTGCGCTGCAGCATCGATAAATGATTTCCTTTGCGGTACGTCGGGAACACACAGATCGGCAATGTCGGCTCCAAGTGCCAGGGCCTCGTTTGATCTTCCTCAAACCGAACCGACTTCGCTTGGACGCGGCCTTGCTGCCCTCGGTATCATCGCGATTTCCAAGAAGCATCGCCCTCAAGAAAACGACGCACATGCCCGACAGCGGATCCATATCGGACGAGATCAAGCGCTTCATCTTGACCAGTGTGCCGTCCGTTCCTTACCTCGAGGCGATGCTGCTGCTGAGGAACGACCCTGCCTCGCCTTGGGATGCCGCGCGACTGTCGAAAAGGCTGTACATTTCCGAAAAGGCGGCAACGTCGCTCCTGGCCGAATTGCATGAGGCAGGCATTGTCCACACCGAAGAGCAATCGCCGGAAGCCTTTTGCTTTTCCCCTGCAACAGAGTCGCTGCGCGACATCATCGGCCAGCTTGCCGCTGCCTACACGACGCAATTGGTCGAAGTTACCCATCTGATCCACTCCAAGACCGGCAAGAAAGCACAGCACTTTGCCGATGCTTTCAAATGGCGAAAGGATTCCTGAATGGCCCACGTCATCTACGCGCTCTGCGCGCTCACTTCGCTACTGTGCACCTGCCTGCTGTTTCGCGCCTATCGGCGCAACCGCTATCGCCTGCTCTTCTGGAGCGGCCTGTGCTTCACCGGCATGACGATCAACAACCTGCTGCTGATCCTTGACCGCATCGTCTTTCCGACGTCGGTGGACCTGGTTCCCTATCGGCTGCTCGCGGCATTGGTGGCGCTGCTGCCGCTGCTGTACGGCCTGATCTGGGAAGAGGAGTAGCGCGATGAACCTGATGCTTCTCGGCGCCATCTCGATGGCCTCGCTGGTCATTTCCCTGTTCTTCCTGCGCTACTGGCGCAGCACCGGCGACCGCTTCTTCCTGTTCTTCGCGCTGTCCTTTTTCATCGATGGCATTGACCGCGTGCTGCTGGCGCCTAGCGCGCAGGGATTGGACGACGTGCCGGAATACTACCTGGTACGGCTGGTGGCCTATGTCCTGATCCTGGTCGCGATCCTCGACAAGAACCGGCCGCACAAGGGACCATGAAGGACATTACGCCAGCAGGTACTCGCGCGTCAGCTGCCGCGCGCGATGCAGGCGGCTCTTCACCGCGGCCGGCGTCAGTTGCAGGTGTTCGGCCATCTCGCCGATCGTCAGTTCGTCGAAATCCCTGAGCAGGATCACTTCGCGGTAATGCGCCGGCAGCGCTTCGAGCGCCGCCGCCAGTTCCAGCCGCAGGCTGTGGTCGGAATGCACCGCGAGCCAGTTCTCCAGCTTTTCTTCCTCGTAGGGATCGTAGTGCAGCGCCTTGCGGCCGAGGCGCCGGCATTCGCGCTGCACCACCTTGAACAGCCAGCCGGAAAATGCGGCGACCGCGCGCAGGGTGCCGACGCTGCGCGACATGATGAGCAGCGCTTCCTGCACGGCGTCGTCGACGTCGCTGATCATGCAGTGCCGCTGCGCATAGCGCCGGATGTCCGGCTGGCACACGCGCAGCAGGCTCTCCAGGGCAGCCTGGTCGCCGCTGCGTGCCGCCTCCAGCAGCGGCAGGTGTTGTTCGGCAAATGCCATGTGTGCCCCTATTTTTTCAATCGCCGCCCGACCATTGCACAGGCGGGGCAAAAGCCGAAGATTCCCGACATGACCAGACCTGTGGCGGCGGCGATTGCCAGCCATGTCGCACCGCCGTCCAGTTCCAATATTGCATAAATGACCAGTGCTGCGCCGCCCGCACCGCGCAGCAGCCTTTCCCATACCGGGACATTTTTTACGTAAAACATGAACCACTCCTTTTTTGTCATGAGGACATCCCTCGACGACTAAGAGGCGGCGAAAAAGGAAACGGATTCGCGGACCGGAAAATATTTTTTCGTTTCGCGGAAAGGGCTCCTACCATGATAACGAAAGGAGACAAGCGCATGCAGCCGAGTTTCTGGGAACAGGACGCCATGCTCGACGCCGATTTCATCGTGGTCGGCGGCGGGCTGCTGGGCCTGCAGACCGCGCTGGAACTGCGCGCGCGCCGGCCGCATGCGTCGATCCGGGTGCTGGAACGCGGCGTCTTGCCCTGCGGCGCGTCCAGCCGCAACGCCGGTTTTGCCTGCTTTGGCAGCCTGACGGAGCTGCTGCACGATTTCGACGCCATGGGCGAAGATGCCGCAGTGGCGCTGGTCGCCCAACGTTGGCGCGGACTGCAGCGGCTGCGGGCAAGGCTGGGCGACGCGGCGATCGGTTATGAAGCATTGGGCGGTTTCGAATTGCTGTTCGAAGCCGACCTGCCCGCCTTGCAACGGCTCGACCACGTCAATGCCTGCCTGAAGCCGGTGTTCGGCCGGGAGCCGTTTTCCGTCGACGCCGTTGCCCTGCGCCGCGCGGCGTTCGGGCCGCGGGCGCATGCGCTCGTCGTCAATCCGCTCGAGGGACAACTGCATTCCGGCTTGCTGATGCAGGCGCTCGGCCGGCTTGCTGCGCAACAGGATATCCGGCTGCATACCGGCGTCGCGGTGGAGGCGCTTGAGGAAACCGGTGGCGGCGTGCGGGTGCATGTGTCTCAGGGTGTGGCATTTAGCACCTCCTGCGTCGCACTGTGCATCAACGGTTTCAGCCGAGACCTGCTGCCGGACGCCGGCATCGTGCCCGCGCGCGGCCAAGTCCTGGTCACCGAACCCATCCCCGGCCTGCCTTGGCGCGGCTGCTACCACCTCGACCGCGGTTATTACTATTTTCGCAATGTCGGTGAGCGCGTACTGCTCGGCGGCGCGCGGCACCTGTGCATGGACCAGGAAACGACCACCGAACTGGCGCTCACCGATACCGTGCAGCACGCGCTGGAAGCACTGCTGCACGCCACCGTCCTTCCCGGCCGCATGGTGCGCATTGCCCAGCGCTGGGCGGGCATCATGGGCTTCTCCGCCGACAAGCAACCGATTGTGCGCCGGGTGTCGGAACGTGTGGTGCTCGGCTTCTGCTGCAACGGCATGGGTGTGGCGCTCGGCCCTGAAGTGGCGACGCAGACGGCGCAGCTCCTGACATGATGCTGTCAGGAGGCCCGCCCTACACTGCAGGGCATGGACCGAAACGCATACTTCTGGCAGACACAGGACGGCAGGTTGCCGCCGCCACGTGCCGCAACGACACTCGGCATCGAGATCCTCAAGGTGGACGCAGAGACAGGGACGATCGAAGCCGCATTCGACGGTCGTGAAGCATTCACGAATCCGGCCGGGAATATCCAGGGCGGATTCCTCGCGGCGATGCTCGATGACACCATGGGACCGGCGCTGGCGGCGACGCTTGCTGCGGGAGAGTTTGCGCCGACGCTGGACTTGCATGTCCAGTTTATGTCGCCTGCCGTGCCGGGAAGGTTATTGGGCAAAGGCCGCGTCGTGCGGCGCGGCGGCAAGGTGTGCTTCCTTTCCGCCGAACTGTTGCAGGACGGCCGGCTGGTTGCCAGTGCGACAGCTACCCCACTGGTTCGCAAGGTTTAGCCTTGATCAGTGTGCCCGGATAGGACAGTGTTTAAATGGATTGGGAAGGTTTATGCTGCGGTATCAACGTTTCGATTTCGCACAATGGCCTTCACCCTGTCCTGTTATTACCTGGATGTCCCCCTATCCGACGACGAACTGCAATTCGTCAGCAGTACGCTGATCGGCCCCTGGGCCAAGTTCCGGACCGCTGCATCAAATCTGGAGCAGAAGCGTGTGCCGGCGGTGCTGCCGCTGCCGGATGCCAACGGCGTCTATGCCGAAAGCAAGGAGGAGCGCGCCGCCCGCGTGCGCGCCAACCTGCGGCACGCGGGCATCCGGGCCGACGCCGGGCGCCAGGTGGTGTGGGTAATGCCGCGGGATGCGGACTGGGATGCGATCTTCCAGTTCGCGATCCGCGAGGAAACCGGGTTCGCGCCCTATGTCGCGCAGCGCTGGTTTCCGGAGGATGGAAAACTGGTGCGCGGCCATGTGCGTGTCATCGATACCGACATGATGCTGCGCAATCTGTAACAGGCGATTTGAACAACAGGCGATTTGAACGAGTGGAGGATTGTGCAATGACGAACAAGGTAAAACCCATTCCCGAGGGCTATCACACACTGACGCCCTATCTGACAGTGAAGAATGCGGCGGCGGCGCTGGATTTCTACAAGCGCGCCTTCGGCGCGGATGAAATCTTCCGCATCGCCAGCCCGGACGGAAAGGTGGGGCATGCAGAGATCCGCATCGGCAATTCGCCAATCATGCTGAGCGACGAGTTCCCGGAAATGGGCGCGAAGAGCCCCGAGAGCATCGGCGGCTCGCCGGTGATGCTGCACCTGTATGTGGAGAATGTCGACGCGCTGGTGGAGCGCGCGGTCCAGGCGGGCGGCAAGCTCGAGCGCCCGGTGGCCGACCAGTTCTATGGCGACCGCGGCGGCATGATTACCGATCCTTTCGGTCACAACTGGTGGATCGCGACGCATGTGGAAGACGTGCCGCCGGATGAACTCGAACGGCGATCGAAGGCAGCCTTCGGCGGCACGCCTACCTGAATTCGGCGGCGATCGCGACCGGCGTTCCCTGCGTGACGAGCTGGCCTTTTGCAGCCGCGTCCGCGAAGCGGTAGCTGACCGTCTGGAACAAAGGCCCGGCGTCGCCGGGGAAGGCGCTGCCTTCTTCCACCGCGAGCTGCGGCGCGTGTTCGGCGCCGCGCAACCGGATCGCCGGATCCACGCCTTGGCGCGCGAAGGAAAAACGCACGCCGGCGCATTTCTTTTCCTGCATAGCCGGCTTGCCGACATGGCGCAGGTAGTCCAGCACCTGCTCGCACGCTGCGCGCAGGTCGGCCACTTCATACGTGCCGTCCGCGCGCGGCGCGATCGACACGCGCTGCTGCATCTCGAACAAGTTGGCCTTGCGGTTGAGCACCAGGCGCGCATTGTCGTCGTACGCGGATTTGAGGAAGGGGAAGATCGCGCGCCCGGCCGGATCCAGCGGCAGGTTCAGCTGCGCGGACGGCCCGGCAAGCGTCAGGCGCACGCCGTCGAGCGAGCTGTTCCTGTCCTTCGGCACGACCTGGAAATGACTCTGTATCAGTTGCTTCGGCTTGCCGTATTTCTCGAAGCGGATCATCTGCTTGTAGGCATCGCGATAGCTCATCCATTCCCCATCCTGCAGCGCCACCTCGTCGGACGCGCGTGCGCCCGCCGCTCCCAGCAGGAGCAGCATCGCGACAAGGAAAGGGCGCATGGAAGTCATGGGCAATACTCAGAATCGATAGGCCAATCCGGTGCGCACGCCGATGCCGGTGCGGCGTTCCGTGTACGGACTGTCGGCGGCAGGACCAACGAGGCGCGTCGCCGACAGTTGCGTGGTGAGCAGCCAGAGATTGCTCAGTTCCCAGTTCCAGTTCAGCGTGAGCTGCACGTCGCGCACGCCGGATGAGGGCGTGTACGACACGGTGCCGCCCGCGACAGCGGGGTCGAGGCCGAAGTATTCGCGCATGTAGCGGCCATTGGCCCAGGTGACGCCGGCCGACAGCGCCAGGCGGTGGTGCGCGGCTAACTGCGGCAGGGATTTCTGCACGCCGAGGTTGAGCAGCAATCCGTTGTGGCCTTCGCCGACGCCGTACAGGAAGTTGCTGGTCAGCCGCAGGTTCTCGTCGAAGTAATAATTGAAGAAGGCACCGGCGCCAGGCGTGGAGCGGACGTCGTTGAAACGCGGCGCTGTCCGCGGCGCGGGAGGAGCGACAATGCCGGCAATGTTCGCCGTGTCGATGCCGCCAATGCCACCAACGCCCGACAGCTTCGCCGATCCGGACGCGTGGCGGCCGGGTTCGATGGCGAGTAGCGGTCCGTATTCGACGGTCGGCGCATCGGATAAATGCATTCCGAGGCTCAGGCCGGACAGGAACACGCCATTGCTCCATTGCGCCTGCACCAGCAAGGCCGGATCGGTGTCGCGGTCCTCCGCTCCCTTGAAGCGCGGCGCGGAGGAAATGCCCAGGCCGATGTAGGTATCCTTGCTGCCGTCCGGCATCATACGCGCGGCAGGTGTCTGCTGCGCGCCGGCCAAGGCGGGAAGGCCGGCCAGGAACAGGTGAAGCAATCTTCGCATGGTGCGTCGGGGGTGCAGGGATGTGCGTGCCACGTCTTGGATTCTCCGGTACGGGGGATGGTTGGTGAGATGTGCGCGACGCCCCGTGCGCGGAAACGCGCAGCGTCGCTGTTGCCTTTCATCTACCCCGTATTGTATTGGCATTTCCCTGCGGCACACTGCGTCACCGCCCCTCATCCCCTGATGCCAAGCGCCGGCACGACCGGCGCAGGCTTGTAGGGAGACTTCCCGGCCGGCTTCTCCACGCCCGGCTCCACATAAACGAATGCAAGTACCAGCAGCGCCAATGCGACTGCCAGCAGGCGATGTCGTGTCATGAACCAGTTCGCCGGCGCGCCGGCAGCCGTCACGGCAGCTTGACGAACTCGACCGGCAGCGACGAAACCGGGAGCGTCACGAGCGAATACTGATTGAGCACGGCGGCGATGCACATCACGTTCGGACCGGGGTCGGTGATGCGGTAGCCGACTTCGATGCGGTCCGGGTTGTTGCGCCGGCGCACCGATTCGATCGCGGTGCTGCCGCAGGGCACGGACTCGCGGCCGATGAAGACGCCTGCGACCATTTTTTGCGAGAAGTCGATGGCGGGCACGGCGACGCGTCCGCCGGTATGTTCGTTCCACAGCGCGGTCCACGCCGCGGCATCCCTGACCGCCACAAAACGCTTGTCGGTGATCTCCGACGTAAACACCGTCGGCTCGATGCGCTCGAAATCGATTGCCCCCGGGTTGCAGATCTCCGGCAGTCCCAGCGCCACGGCGAGGCGGCTGCGGATGGCGCGCACGCTTTCCTGGAAACGCTGCGCCTCGGGGATCACCACGTTGCAGCTGATGTCGACGCGTTTCTTGCTACCCTTGTGCTCAACCTCGATCCACTCGCGTCCTTCGTCTGCGCAATCGGGACAGCCGATCACCATATCCGGCAGGGTCTGGAAGCTGGCGGTGAGCGCTTCCCATTCCTTGGCGGACACGGCATCCCACACGCTGGCTTCCGGCAGGTTCGGGTCTTTGCGGCGCTTCACTGTCAGGGTGGCGCCATCCTGGCGGATTTCCGCCTGGCCTTCGCAATTCTCGAGGCACATCCCGAAGGACCAGCCGCTGCGGATCACCAGCGCGTCGTCCGTATCCGCTGGCGCCTGTACGAATTCCACCGGCAGTTCGGACTTCGGCACCGTCGCCAGGACGGCGCGATTGACGACCACGGCGATGCAGGCGATGTCCGGCGGAGGCGGAGTATGCTTCCAGGTCACTTCCAGATGCGCAGGGCCTTCCTTTTTCTTCACTGCCTCGATGGACAGCCCATCGCAGGCACCGGACGCGCCAAGGTAGACGCCGATCACCATGTTCTTCGAGAAGTCCACCGGCGGCAGCGGGCGGTTGGCAATGCCTGTGCCGGCATGCTCGGCCCACAGCTTCTGCCAGGCGTCGGCGTCGCGCGCAACCACGGTGCGCTTCTCGGTGATGGCCGTTTGCGACAAGGCCGGCGAGAAGTGTTCGAACGGCACGCCGGTGGCTGCCTGCGGCAGGATGTTGGTGTCGGGCACAAGCGTGCTGGCGCCATTCACGGTCGTTGAAGGGCCGCCGGAACCGCCGCCACAGGCTGCCAGAAGCAACGCTGCCGACGCGGACAGTGCGGCGAGAAGAAACCGGTGTCTTTTCATTGTTTTTTCCTGGGAGGATTTGTAAATCGCTGTCGGCGGCATCTCCGCCATGCTGTGCATCTTAGGCGCGCCGCTGCCCGAAATCCTCCCCGCCCTGTCGGGAATTTGTCCTGAATTTGTACGCAAATATCTCCATCCGGTCAGGAAACCCGGGCTCTTATACAATCTGGGCAGGGAGAAAGACCATGTACCGATTAATGCTCGTCGAAGACGATGAAAAGCTGGCATCGCTCGTCGCCGAATACCTCGCCGGTTACGAATTTTCCGTCGACGTGGTGAACCGCGGCGACGCCGCCCTGTCTCGCTTTCGCGAGACCCGGCCCGACATCGTGGTGCTGGACCTGATGCTGCCCGGGCTGGACGGCATGGTGGTGTGCCGGCAGATCCGCGAGGCCAGCAATGTGCCTATCCTGATCCTGACCGCGCGCGAAGACAGCTACGATGAAGTCTCGGGCCTTGAGCAAGGTGCAGACGACTACGTCAACAAGCCGGTGCAGCCGCGTGTACTGCTGGCACGCCTGCGCACGCTACTACGACGCGGGCAGGTGCAAGATGCAGGACGCGGCGACGATCTGGTATTCGGCGCCTTCCAGCTGTCGCGGGAAAACCGCACCGTCACCTGGCGCGGCCAGCCGGTGACGCTCAACAGCACTGAATACAAACTGTTGCTGGTGCTGGCCGATTCGGCCGGACAGGTAATGTCGCGCAACGATATCCTGCTGAAGATGCGCGGCATCGAGTTCGACGGCCTGGATCGCAGCATCGACAACTGCGTGTCACGCCTGCGCCGCAAGTTCGACGACACCGACGCCGAGCGCATCAAGACCGTGTGGGGCGAAGGCTACCTGTTCAGCCCGTCCGCCTGGGACGCATGAACCGGATTTTCTTCCGAATCGTTCCGCTGATCCTGCTGGCGATCGCCATCGCCGCTTTCACAATCTATTTCGCGCTGCGCTACGTGTTCGGCGATCCGCTCGAGGACATCGCGCGCAAGCAGGCTTCGGGGCCGATCTTCCTGCTCGAGCAATATATTGACCAGGCGCCGGTCGACGAGTGGCTGGTGCGTCTCAACAAAGTACGGGAAGTGTCGGGGCTGAGCCTCGAGCTGGTTCCGCTCGAGCCGGCAAAGACTGGTATCGATCCTGCCGCGCGCGCCGCCCTCGAGCGCGGGGAACTTGTGCTCGACATCGGCAAAAAGTCTTTCTATCGCCGCGTCGACCTCACCGGCGAACGCTACGTGGGCAGCGACGAGGACGTGCTGCAGGTGAGCGGCCTGCCCATCGATGTCGGCCTGGAACTGAAGATGGAATTGCTCCGCTACGCGATCGTCGCGCTGTGCGTGCTGGTTCCGATCGCACTCTGGTCGCGCCGCCACTGGCTGGAGCTGCAGGCGCTGTCGAAGGTTGCAGAAAACCTTGGCGAAGGCCGGCTGTCGACACGCGCAGTGACCAAGGAAACCTCGTCGCTGTTCCCATTGGCCAGGCGCATGAACCAGATGGCTGGACGCATCCAGGACCTGCTCGCTGCGCAGAAGAACCTGCTGCATTCCGTATCGCATGAACTGCGCACGCCGATCTCGCGCATCGAGTTCGGCCTCGAGCTAATGCGCGATGAAACGGAACGCACCAAAGTCGATACGCGCATCGATGCGATGCAAGAAGACGTGCGCGAGCTGGATGCGCTGGTGAATGAATTGCTATACCTCGCAAAGCTCGACCGCGAGCAGCCGGTCGAGGCCGCGCCCTTCTCGCTTGCCGACGTATTGCGGGAATGCGCCGGCAAGCTGGAACACGCGCTGGCCGGCAAGCAACTGGTACTGCAGCTTGACGGCGACCTCGGGCAAGCGAGCGGCGACCGGCGCCTGCTCGCACGCGCCGTCGGCAACGTGCTGGCGAATGCAGCGAAGTACGCGAGCGGAAAAATCGTGCTGTCCGCGTCGGCCGTCGATGCTGGACAGGTGGAGATTGCCGTCGACGACGACGGACCCGGGATTCCATCCAAAGAGCGCGAGCAGGTCTTCGAACCCTTCTACCGGCTCGACCGCAGCCGCGACCGCACGACCGGCGGCTACGGCCTGGGCCTCGCCATTGCGCGCAAGGCGGTGTTGCTGCATCGCGGCGTCATCGTCGTCGAGCACTCGCAACTGGGCGGCGCGCGCCTTGTCCTGCGCATTCCCCGCCATCACACCTGATCACCCTGCGCTCGTCGCGACGCAAAGGATCGCCCCTAGCTTCCCCTACCTTCCTTCTCGAACAAGTACTGCCACAACCATCCGCCCTGGTGGTCGCGTCCGGTCAGCACATAGTCCAGGGCGTTCACATTTTTCAGGGTCAGGTTGAGCGTGGAGCGCACCTCGCGCTGTCCGGCAAGCAGGATGGCATCCCCATTTTCAAGCAGAAACCCGTCTTCCGGAAGCAGGAAGGTATGGCCGCGGCGCTCGACAGTCAGGACAACCGCGGGCAGGCAGGTTTCGCGGTTGGCGATGTCGCACATCAGCGCGCCGACAGTGACCGGCTTGCCCGTCTGCTGCATCTTGTAGACGGCCGGCGCGGTGTCCGCGTCGAGCAGGATGTCCCAGACCAGCGGCACCAGCCCCTCGCAGATCGACTCCAGGCGCGAGACGAGCGTCTTGCTCCAGCTTTCATCCGCCTGCCTCACGGCGGCAAGGAAACGCGAGAGCAGGGGCGTGGTGAGGATCGAAATGCATTCCTGCGCGACGACCCGCGTGTGCACCATGCTGAAGTCCGCGCGGAAGGTTTCGAACAGCAGGTCATTGGCTGCCTGGTTCTGCCGCGAGACCACGTACAGTTTCGGGTTGAGCTGCTTGGCCATCATCGCGATGGACAGGTTGGCGATGTCGTTGTCGCTGCCGGCGACAATCCCGACGGCTTCCATGATGCCGGCCTGCTGCAGCACGCTGGCCTCCATGCCCGTGCCTTTCACGAGGCGGCTATCCGGCGGGCCGGCGAGGTCCGGATCGATGATGGTCATGCGGATGCCGGGCAACGACATGTAGCGCGCTATCGCCTGGCCAAATTGCCCGTAGCCGCAAACGACCCAGTGGCCGCACGGCGGCCGGTGCGCTGCCGGCAGGGGCGATCCGGGCAGGCCGGTGAGGATCTCGATCAGCCGGAAGGCTTCCGGCGCCGATACCGCCAGCGCCAGGTATTCGGCGAAGCGCTCGTAGGCGTTGACGATATGGTGGGTGCCGAAGGAGCGCATGTTGTCGGCCACCGCCGGGCTGCGCACGCGGGTCAGCACCGGGATCTCGGGGTTGAGCAGGCGGACGTTGATGGCGATCGCGAGATTGCATTTTTCGTCATTGGTCACCGCCAGCACGCCGCGGCATTTCGGGTGGCGCACACCGGCCATCAGCAGGTTGCCCGATACGCTGGCATCGACGGCAAGCGCGGGATCGTCGGTGATGAAATCTTCCAGGTCCAACTCCTCGACGCGCTGCGCATTCGTATCGAGGATGACGAAGTCCAGGCCCAGGAGATCCAGCGCGCGGCAGATCAGGCCGCCGGTCTCGCCGCAGCCGCAGACCAGGTAGAAAGGCGTCCGGATACGCGCCACGCGGCGCGAGAAACGCGATGCCGCCAGTGTGTGCTGGAAGGACTTGTCCTGCAGCAGCGACAGCAGGGTCAGGATGGAGTATGTCCAGCCGAGCACCGTAATGTAGATGCACACCGTCACCCACAGCCGCTGTGCGTCCGAGAATGCCTGAGGGACTTCACCGAAGCCGATGGTCGTCGCGGTATAGCTGATGAAGTAGAACGCATGGAAGAAGCTCAGCGGCGGCGCCGGCGTGCCATCCGCATTCACGCCCGGCACCAGGGTCAGCCCCAGCACCGAAATCGCGTAGAACACGATCAGCAGGATGAGCGGCGTCCGCATGCGCCGCAGGACGAGGAAAAATACGCTGTTCATGTCAGGTATTCATGCCTCGCATCAACGACGCATCATCACCGTTTCCACGATGAGGATGACGAGCGAGACGATGTTCGCCAGCAGCGCGCCGCCCGACAGCGACACCACGCTCGACGTCATCTCCGGCGTCATCCCGGTGCCGGTGACGTGCACCGCCACTCCCCAGGTGACCGCCGCCGCGATCAGCTGGATGTCGGCCACAAGGCTGGTCGACAGGTGCACCGCGCCGATCTGCGTGCGGTCGCCGAACTTGAGCACGGTCGCGATCATGTTGACCACGATGGCGGCGAACAGCTCATACACATTGTGCAGTTCCGGCCGGTCGATGTCGCCGATGAAGAAACCGAAGTTGAGCGTAGCGGCGAAGACGATGAAGAACGCGAAGACGACCTTTTCCAGGTTCATGGCTTTCCTTTTGTTGTTAGATGGAACGACGGCTCGCAACGGCTCTGCCGCGCGGCGTTATTCGTAATGATACAGACGGAGACGGTCAAGGCAGCATATCCCAGGCGTCTCCTTGATGTCACTTTGGAAAGATTGTCTGAATGAAGGGATCAAGAAGCCGGTTTTCGTCCGGCGCGGCGGACTGGCGGCACGTCATGCGACCGTGACGCCGCCTCCCGCACGTAGCGGTAGACGGTGTTGCGCGCGATCGCCAGCCGTTCCGCGGTCACGCTGATGTTGCCGCCGGTCTCGCGAAACACGCGCAGCACTTCCTCGGCGCTTTTCCCGCGCAGACTGGACGGCTCAGCGCCGGCCGGCGGCGGGAGCACGGCATCGGCCTGCTGCGCATCGATGACGCCGGCAGGTGCGGCAAGCAGGGCGCGGGTCAGCATGGTGCGCAATTCGCGGAAATTCCCGGGCCAATGGTAGGTGCGCAACCGCGCCAGGGCTGCTTCGGTAATCGCGGCATCCTCGTCGATGCGTGCCAGCACGAATCGCGCCGCCGCGTCGAAGTCGCTGCGCGCGCGCAGCGGCGGGAGCGAGGCCTGCACGATGTCCAGGCGATACAGCAGGTCGGCGCGGAAGCGCTTCGCCCCGACTTCCGCGCGCAGGTCCGCATTGGTCGCGGCAAGCACCTGCACGTCGACACGCCGCGATGCGCGCCCGCCCACAGGCCGCACCCGCTGGTCGTCGAGGAAACGCAGCAGCGCGGCCTGCAAGGGCAGCGGCAGTTCGGCGATCTCGTCCAGCAGCAGCGTGCCGCCGTCCGCGCTCACGATCAGCCCTGCATTGCCGTTCTTGCGCGCACCGGTGAATGCGCCGGCTTCGTGCCCGAACAATTCCGCCTCGAACAATTCCTCCGGAATGGCCGCGCAGTTGATGGCGACGAATTCGCCGCGCCGGCCGCTTGCTTGATGGGTGTAGCGTGCCAGCATTTCCTTGCCGCTGCCTGTCTCGCCATGGATCAGGATGGGTGCGCCGATGCGCACTGCCGAGTCGACCAGCGCCATTGCGGCCTGTACCTGCGAGTCCTCGGCCACAAATCCCGCGTCCCTTGTCCGGGGAGCCGGGCGCGGCGCTGCATGGCGCCGCCGCGCGGAAAGGAAGGCGCTGTGAGGATTAGCCCATGAGACCGCATAGGAACTGCCGAGCGCATCGCGCAGGAACAAGCGGTCCTCCACACACAGCCTCGCCAGGAAGGCGCCCCAGGATTCATTGAACACCTGCTCGAAACGCGTGCCCGGCGCCAGGCTCAGGCCGGCCAGCAGCATCGCGGCCCGGCCGTTGGCTGCACGGATGACGCCGCTCTCGTCAATCGCGATCATGCCCGCCGAAATGGTGCCGAGGAACTCGGCGCGTGGATGGATGCCGATCACGACCTGCGAGCGCATTTCGCGTACGAACAGACCGTTCTCGATATGCGTCGCCGCCATCTGCACCAGAGCCAGGGTATGCGACTGGCGCGAACTGCAATTGGACGAGGCATCGAGCAGCCCGACCATGCGCCCGCCGGGCGCGCGGATCGGCGTGGCCGCGCAGCTGATCGGACGATAGCAGGAGAAGAAATGTTCCGCGCCGTGGATGATGATCGACTGCCCGATCGCCGCCGCGGTGCCGAGCGCATTCGTGCCCGCCACCGCTTCCGACCAGGCGCTGCCGCACATGATGCGGCGCCCGCCCGCGCTGGCGCCGAATGCCTGATCCGACATGGTGTCGAGCACCACCCCGTCCGCATCGGCGAACGCGATCATGAATTCGGAACCGGCGATCTGGTGATAGAGCGTTTCCATCTCGGCGCGGGCCAGCTGGAACACATGGCCGCTGGCCTCCTGCCGCCGCGCCAGTTCCGCGCCATCCAGCACAGGCACCTCGGGTATCGACGTGGGATCGAGGCCGGCCTCGAGGCAACGCTGCCAGCTGGCCGATATCTCCCTCGGCAGCAGGCTCTCCGATACGACAGCGTGGCGCTCCAGCGCCAGCCGCGCCCGCGAGGTGCGCTCGGTTCTGCTCAGCATGCTTGTCTCCGTTTCTTGCCCCGTGTGCCGGTGCCTGTATTTGCGATCGATGCTAACCGATCGTCCCCGGCGCGTAAATATTCAAAATTTGAACAGTGCCGATCGGGAAAACGCATTTCCTGAACATTGAGCCCGTTTCTGCCAGCGGAAAAACTCCTATATGAATCAACTGCTTGCATTCAGCTTGTCGCGTGGCACGCTTCTTGACTCATTGGTTGGCTCCATCACTTTGAAAAGGACCAGCCACCATGAAAGCAGCAGTACTGCATGCCTATGACCCGACACTGACCCGCGAGGAGTTCGTGCGCTACCAAAGCGTCGACGATCCGCGCATCGAGCGGCCCACCGACGTGATCGTGCGCATCGGCGGCGCGGGCGTGTGCCGCACCGACCTGCACATCGTCGAAGGGCAATGGCGCGAGAAATCCGACATTGCGCTGCCTTACATCATGGGCCATGAAAACGCCGGCTGGGTGGAGGCGGTCGGTTCCGGCGTCACCGCGTTCAAGCCGGGCGATCCGGTGATCTGCCATCCGCTCGTCACCAGCGGCCATTGCCTTGCCTGCCGGCGCGGCAACGACATGCATGCGGCCGACAGCCGCTTCCCCGGCATCAATACCAACGGCGGCTATGCCGAGTACCTGCTCAGCAGCGAGCGCTCCCTGATCAAACTGCCGAAGACCCTGCATCCGAAGGACGTCGCTCCCTTCACCGACGCCGGCCTGACCGCCTACCGCGCCGCGAAGAAGGCATCGCGCCATCTGCTGCCCGGCCAGTACGCGGTGATCATCGGCTCCGGCGGCTTGGGCCATATCGGCATCCAGGTGCTCAAGGCCTTGTGCGCCGCCGAGATCATCGCGGTCGACCGCTCCGACATGGCGCTCAAGCTCGCGGAGGAATCCGGCGCGCACCATCTGGTGAAGGCAGGCGGCGACGAAGTCGAGCAGGTGCTGGCCCTGACCAACGGCTACGGCGCCGAAGCGGTGATCGATTTCGTCGGCGAAGGCGATGCCGTGCAGAAGGGGCTTGCGATGACCCGGAACGACGGTGCGTACTACATCGTCGGCTACGGCGGCAAGGTCGACATCCCCACCATCGACATGATCGCATCCGAGAAAAGCATTGTCGGCAACCTGGTCGGCACCTATGCCGAACTGGTGGAGCTGATGGCCCTGGCCGATCGCGGCGTCGTCACCCTCGCCACGCGCGAATACCGGCTAGAAGAAGCCAACCAGGCCTTGCACGACCTGCATGCGGGCAGAGTGAAGGGCCGCGCGGTACTCATTCCCTGATCGCACCACGACGCAGACCATCCATTCAAAAGAGGAGACATCCATGAAACACCTTCGACCTGCAGCGCTCGTCATCGCAACACTCATCGGCAGCCAGCCCGCCCTCGCGCAGGACTGGAAAAAATTCGGCATCGACAAGGATGTGCCCGGCGCATGCTCCTACGAGACGATCTCGAAGAAAGACTACAAGGGACGCACGCTGAACATCATCACTCACGCCGTGCCCGTGATCGGCGAACCCACCGCGCTGCACGCGAAGCAGTTCCAGGAACTGACCGGCGCCAAGGTCAATGTCGTGCACGTGCCATTCGGCGACCTGTTCCAGCGCATCATGATCCCCTTCCAGACCGGACAGAACGCGTACGACGTGCTGTTCTACGGCTCGCTGTGGATCGGCGACTTGAACCCCTACCTGGAACCCGTTCCGAAGGCCTACCTCGACACGCCCGGCATGAAGGACCTGACGACCAACTACCGCGCGGTCGCGACCTGGGGCGACAAGATGCTCCAGTACCCGATCGACGGCGACCGCCACTACATGAAGTACCGCAAGGATGCATTCGAGAACGAGGCCAACCGCAAGAAATTCAAGGAAAAGTTCGGCCGCGAGCTTACGGTGCCGAAGACCTGGGAAGAGTACGACCAGGTTGCGACCTTCTTCAACGGCTGGGACTGGGCGGGCGACGGCCAGCAGCACTTCGGCTCGGCCGAAGTCACCAAGCGCGACGACCTGATGTTCTCTGCCTTCATCAGCCGGGCCGCCGCGTATGCGAAGCATCCGGAGGTGAAGGGCGGCTTCTACTTCGACCTGCAGACGATGGAGCCGCTGATCAACACGCCCGGCTTCGTGAAGGCGCTCGACATGTTCATCGCGGCGAAGAAATACTTTCCGCCGGGCGGCAACAGCTTCGGCCTCGGCGACGAGATCTTCTCCTTCGGCGGCGGGCAGGCCTTGATGAGCTACTCCTGGGACGATGCCTTCATCCAGGCGCAGCAAGCGGACAGCAAGATCCGCAACAAGGTCGCCGCCGCGCCGCTGCCGGGCAGCCGCGAGGTATGGAACCGCAAGACCGGGAAGTGGGAGAGGTTCGCCGAACCGAACACCGCGCCCTACATCACCTGGGGCTGGACCTCCGGCGTGTCGAAAGCCTCGAAGAACAAGGACATCGCCTTCGACTACCTGTGCTTCTTCAGCAACGAGGCCAATGCGCAGCATGACCTGCAGATCGGCCGCTTCGGCGTGAATCCGTACCGCAACGCACACTTCGAGCCGTCGTTCTGGACCGAGAAGCTGGGCTGGAACCAGGCGGTGGCGACGTCCTACGTCAACACCCTGGCGGGAATGGACCGCAGCCGGAACCGTGTGTTCGACCTGCGCGTGCCGGGTGTGAACCAGTTCATGACCGCGCTCGCCGCCGGCGTCGCGGAAGCAATGGCAGGACAGAAGTCGTCGAAGCAGGCGCTGGACGACGTGGCGAAGGAATGGAAACGCATCGTCGACCGCGTCGGCAAGGACAAGGTGCGGGAGGCGTATGCGAAGGTGGTGGCGCTGGAGGATAACCAGGAGGCGGCGTTGGCGCAGAAGTAATGTGCTCCCTTCTCCCGCAAGCGGGAGAAGGGCCGGGGATGAGGGGAATTGCCAGGGCCTCCTGATGTCTTGAAAACGCCCCTCACCTCTAACCCCTCTCCCGCGTTCGGGAGAAGGGAATGTCGATGCCGAAACCGCCCCTCTGATACCAGGAGAAATACCTTGACCATCCACCGAGCCAAATGGTTCTTCCTTTTACCAGGCTTGCTCGTGCTCGTCGCGATCATCCTGTTCCCCCTGCTGTTCACCATCCGCGTCAGCTTCTCCGGCTGGGATGTCGCCCAGCCCGGCCTCGACTGGATCGCCGGCTTCAACTACACGCGCCAGTTGCAGGACCTGCGCTTCTGGGAATCGATGGCGCGCCTGGCTCTGCTGACGCTCGCATCGGTGACGCTGGAGTATGTGCTGGGCCTCGCGCTCGCCCTGCTGCTGTGGCGCGAAGTGAAGGCACAGCGCTTCTTCCGCGTGCTGTTCCTGGTACCAATGATGACCACACCGGTCATCATGTCGGTGATCTGGCGCACCTTCTTCCATGAATCGCTCGGGCCAGCCAATGACATCGCGCAGCTGCTCGGCTTCGCGCCCCAGGCATGGCTGACCGATGGCAACCTCGCCACCGCCAGCATCGTGATCGTCGAGGTGTGGCAATGGACCTCGTTCATGTTCCTGTTGCTGCTCGCCGGCCTGCTCTCCCTGCCGCGCGAACCCTTCCTCGCCGCGGCCATTGACGGAGCGGGACCGGTGCGCACTTTCCTTCGTGTCACCTTCCCGATGCTCGCGCCGATTTCGATCGGCGCCTTGCTGATCCGGCTGATCGAAGCATCCAAGCTGATGGAAACGGTGTACGCAATGACCTCCGGCGGACCGGGCACGGCGACGGAGACGCCCAGCTATTACATCTTCATCCGCGGCCTGCGCGAATTCCAGATCGGGTATGCAGCCTCTCTTTCGTTGATTTATCTCGTCATCATGACCGTTGCATTGACAGTGATCGCCAAGGTATTGGCACGCGCGATGTTACCCAAGGGAGCCGCCGCATGACCACTCTTTACCGCCTCCTCAAATACGCCGCCATCCTGCTGTGGTCGGCCTTCGTGCTGGCGCCCTTCATGTGGGCGCTGTCGACCTCGTTCAAGACCTCCAACGGCGTGACCGGCGGCCCGACCTACCTGCCGTGGCTGCAGTACGAGCCGTCGCTGGAAGGCTGGCGCTCGCTGTTCCGCGCGGACGGCAGCGGCATCGACATCGCCGGTCCCTATGGTTCCAGCGTGGCGGTGACGCTGTGCGCAAGCGCGATCAGCCTCGTGCTGGGCACGCTTGCCGCCTACGGCCTGTCGCGCTTCACCTATCGCGCCGGCTTCATCCGCAATGCCGACATCACCTTTTTCTTCATCTCCCAGCGCATCATGCCGCCGGTGGTGCTGGCGATTCCGTTCTTCCTGATGCTGCAGGCCTTCGGGCTGCTGGACAGCGAGGTCGGCCTGATCGTCGTGTACATCGCGCTGCTGATGCCGATTGCGGTGTGGGTGATGGTGGATTTCTTCAACAACATTCCGCGCGAACTCGACGAAACCGCGATGCTGGACGGCTGCAACCCCTTCGAAACCTTCTGGCGCGTGATCCTGCCGAACTCGAAGCCCGGCCTGGTGGTCGCCGGCCTGTTCTGCATCATCTTCGGCTGGAGCGATTTCTTCTTCGCGTTCACGCTCACCTTCACCAACACCCAGCTCCTGCCAGTCGCGGTGGTCGCGCTCAACTCCTCGGTCACGCCGTGGTGGAGCCTGTCGGCGGCCGCGCTGATTTCTGTCGCACCGCTGATCGCCGTAGCCCTGGTGTTGGAACGCTATCTATCGCGCGGCAACCTCGCCGGCGCCATCAAATGAGGCATCCATGGCTTTGATCACTTCACAACTCTCGCGGCGCGTCGACGGCGTGCCGTATCTCGACAACGTGTCCTGCCGACTGGAGCGGGGCGGCTTCTACGTGGTCGTCGGTCCAACGCTGTCCGGCAAGACCTCGTTGCTGCGTGCACTGGCGGGGCTGGACCTGCCCGATACCGGCGCCATCACACTGGACGGCCGCGACCAGCGCAAGGTGCCGGTGTGGAAGCGCAGCGTGTCGATGGTCTATCAGCAGTTCATCAATTACCCGCATCTGTCCGTGTTCGACAACATCGCCTTTCCGCTGCGCCGGCGCGGCATGGGCGCGGAGGAAGTCGACCGCAAGGTTCGGCAGGCGGCGCAGCGCGTGGCCCTCATGCCGCTGCTCGATCGCATGCCCGCCGCGCTTTCGGGCGGCCAGCAGCAGCGCATGGCACTGGCACGCTCGTTGGCGAAGGACGACGACCTGCTGCTGCTCGACGAACCGCTGGTCAACCTCGACTACAAGCTGCGCGAGCAGTTGCGCGAGGAATTCCTCAGTCTCTTTGCGAAGCAGGATCGCGCGATCATGGTCTACGCGACCACGGAGCCGAACGAGGCCTTGCTGTTCGACGCCGAGGTGCTGGTCATGCACGAAGGCAGGCTGCTGCAGTCGGGCCCGGCTCGCGAGGTGTATGCAAGGCCGGCGAATGTCGAGGTCGCGCGGATTTTCAGCGACCCGCCGATGAACCTGATGCAGGGCATCCTCCACGGCGACGAAATCCGGATCGGCCATGCGATGCGCCTGTCGCGGCCGCGCCACTTCGACAGCCTGCCCAATGGCAACTACACCTTCGGCATCCACCCGGGCGATCTGGCCATGCACGGCGGCGGAATAGCCATGCAGGTCGATCTTGCGGAGATCAACGGCTCCGAAACCTGCTTGCATGCCAGCCGGGACAGCGTCAACCTCGTGCTGCTCCTTGCCGGCGTACACGGTTATGTGCCGGGGGACCGCGTCGAGATCGCCATCGACGGTTTCCGGCTTTTCGCATTCGCGGCCGATGGCAAGCTCGCCGTCGCGCCATCGACTAACCAAGGATGAATGTATGGCTCGCATCGAACTCAACCACCTCGCGCACAGCTACGGCGCCGGTGCCACGCAGCGGGACTACGCGCTGCACCCCTTTTCCCATGTCTGGGAGGATGGACAGACCTACGCGCTGCTCGGCCCTTCCGGCTGCGGCAAGACCACGCTCCTCAACATCATGTCCGGCTTGCTGCGTCCCAGCGAAGGCAGCGTGCTCTTCGACGGCCGCGACGTCACCGGCCTGCCGACCGCGCGGCGCAATATTGCGCAGGTGTTCCAGTTCCCGGTCATCTACCGCACGATGAGCGTGTTCGAAAACCTCGCCTTCCCGCTGCGCTGCCGTAACCTGCCGGAGCAGGAGATTCGGCGGCGCGTGGGCGAGGTGGCGGACCTGCTCAACCTCGGCAGCCAGCTGCAACGCTCCGCACTGCACCTGACGGCCGACGCGAAGCAGCTCATCTCGCTCGGCCGCGGACTGGTCCGCAACGATGTGGCTGCGATCCTGTTCGATGAACCGCTGACGGTGATCGACCCGCAGCTCAAGTTCGAACTGCGGCGCAAGCTCAAGGAAGCCAACCAGCGCTACCGCATCACCATGGTCTATGTCACGCACGACCAGGCGGAGGCGATGACGCTGGCGAACCAGGTGGTGGTGATGAACCATGGCAGGGTAGTGCAGGTCGGCACGCCCCAGGAATTGTTCGAACAGCCGCAGGATGCCTTCGTCGGCTACTTCATCGGATCGCCGGCGATGAACATGCTGGCATGCGATCTCGCGGACGATGGCATCCGGATCGGCGGCCGGCATGTGCCCTTTGCGATGCACAGGCAGGTATCGGTTCCGCGCAATGCGCGGCTGAGCCTGGGCGTGCGCCCGGAATATGTAACGCTCTCCGCATCCGCGAACGACGGCGGCCTGCCGGCACGGCTGGTGGACGTGAAGAGCGTAGGGGCGTTCCGCATCGTGTCGCTCGACGTGGCCGGGCAACGCGTGCGCGCCAGGATGGCGGCGAATATGCCGCTCCCCGGCGGTGACCTGTTCGCGCGGTTCGCGGAGGGCAGGCGGCTGTTGTATGCGGACGACCAGCTGGTGGCATCGGGTTAGCAAATTCCATTCCGCTCTTCCGCCTTCGGGCGGCAGGGGCGTCCTCGACCGGCGCCGGCGCTCCGCCCAGGCTGCAGCGAAACAGGCGCAGAACCGAATGGACATTGCCCGATGCTTTCTCTTTCGACAACGCCCTCCCGCACCCGTAAATTCCATCGGCACCATTGAACTCCGGCAAGTTTCCCGAGACTAAGGTTCTTTCAAAGGATCGCGCCATCGGCGTACCAGGCAATCCAATCGGGAGAACAGACCATGCAAGTCAGACACTTTTTTGCCGCGCTCCTGCTCGCGTTCGGCATCGGCCAGCACGCCATGGCGGAAGAATCGAAGAAACCGGACGCGCAACAGGAAATGCAACAGGCGCCTGTTGCACAGGAACAAACGGCGACACCTGCCGCCGGCGAAGACAAGGGCACCGCCAAGGCCGAAACGCCCGCCGCATCCGCAACGCCGGCAGCGCAAACAGCAGCGGAAGAAAAAACCGAGCCGACCAAGGCGGAACGCATGGCCGCCGCGCCGGCGGAACCGGCCGCTGCAACCGAAGCGGCGACAAACCAGGACTGGGTCCATTCCTTCTTCTACGAGGTCAAAGTCACCGACGCGCTGCTCGCGCTGTTCGCCGGCGTACTCGTGCTGCTGGTGCGCGACCTTACGCGCCGCATGCGCGACGCCGCCGATGCCGCAAAGGAAAGCGCGACGATCGCCGAAAAGAGCGCGTCGGTTGCCGAGCAGAGCGCCCGCGTGGCCGAGGACGCGCTGATCTCCGGCCAGCGCGCCTTCATGTTCATCCGCGAGATAAAGACCTACCTGCACCAGGACCCGGACACCGGCAAGTTCCACTGGACCATCCACCCGATCTGGGCCAACAGCGGCAACACCCCGACGCGCGGCCTGTCGATTAACACCACCTACCGCCTGCTGGACGCACCGCTGTTGAAAGATTATGACTTCCCGGAATCGCAGGAAGACCTGATCCCCACCATCGCCGGCCCGCGCAGCATGGTCGAAGCAGTATCGGGCACGCTCACCAGCGAAGACCTCGCGGCGGTGAAGGAGGGCAGGAAGTTCTTCTACATCTGGGGCTGGGCGGAATACCACGACATCTTCGAAGGCACGAAGAAACGCGTCACCCGCTTCTGCAACCAGCTGATCCAGGTGGACGGCGACCCGGCATTCCCGATCAGCGACCATAATCCGGTGCAAATGATGTTCGGTTTCCATACCGAGAACAATTACGCGGATTAAGCGGCATCGAACGCGAATGCGCGTGAAAGGGCGGACAGCGATGTCCGCCCTTTTTTTGTTTCCGCGATCTGTGCGAATGGCTGCAATGTGTCGGTTCGCACCGACATGGCCTTCTCAGGTGTTGGCCGCATCCCGCCATATTCGCCGGCAGCACGATGTACATACGCATTCCAAAACGCGCGCAAGCCTTGATTTATCAGGCATGTACGAACATCCGCTGCGCATCCGCCGGATTGGCATGCTCCCTGCATTACTGCCTCCATGCGTCGCACGACGACCGATATCTAATCATTCTGCCAAGGAGACTGTGATGAGCATGCTGGAGATCAGGGATTTGCCCAAGACCGAAGAACTGGACCGGAAAGCGATGGAAGCCGTACGCGGCGGCATCGGAAGGACACCGCAGCAAATCCTCGCCTGGGAAATGACCGGCCAGCCGGCGACCTGGCAGGGGCTGGTGCTCGGTGATGACGGAAGACTGCAGGTGCCGGTGATCTAGGACATCAGCAGATGAACTGAGATCGTGCCGGGCAGCCCTGTTATCGGCTGCCCGCTTCCTGCCTGCCGAACATCGGAATCAATATGTCGTAATCCAACTTGAACATCCAACTCTCCGCCTGCCCCAGCGCAGGCATCTCATCGACCGGCGACGGCGTGCCGGTCGTCCTGCTGCACAGTTCGATGGGCTCGAAAAAACAATGGCGTTCGCTGATAGAACGTCTCCGCGCGAAGTACCGTGTCATCGCCATCGATCTGTATGGCTATGGCGAGACCGCCTTTCCCGCGCAAACCGGTCATTTTTCACTGAATGATGAAGTCGAACTGGTGCGCGCCGCGCTCGCGGATGTGCTGGCGCCGTGGGAAGCGTTTCACCTTATCGGCCATTCCTACGGCGGCGGCGTGGCGCTTCGCCTTGCCTTCGATTCGCCGCAGCGGGTCCGCAGCCTCGGCTTGTTCGAACCGACCGCCTTTCACCTGCTGCCGTCGGGCGAGCCCGGCCTGGCGCAGATACGGGCCGTGTTCGAGCAGGTTCGCATCGCCCTTGAGCAGGATGACGCGCCGGCCGCAACCAGGCGCTTCATCGATTTCTGGAATGAGGATGGGTTCTTCGACGCACTGCCGGCGGCAAAGCAGGTGGAGTTCATCCGTCAGTCCGCAAAGGTACCTCTCGACTTCCGCGCCTTGTTGCACGAGCCGCTCGACATCGGGCACTACCGGCGCCTCGACATGCCCATGTGTCTCATCAGGGGCACGCAGAGCCCGCGATGTGCGACGGCAGTCGTGGACGTGCTCGCCACCCTGGAAAATGCACGCGCGCATCAGGTCGTTGGCGGACATATGGCGCCGGTCACGCACGCCGATGCGGTCAACCGGATTATTGAAGACTTCATCGCGTCGCTCGACGTCGAGGCGCTTGCCGAAACAAACGCAGCATGAACAGGAATGCCAGCCACTGCGCGACGAAACAGCTATGATGCTGCGACGTCATTCTGTGGTTCCATTCCATCATGCCCCAAGTCAACACCGTTGCCGTGCAGGCGGCCTCCATCCTGGCAAAGCGCCGCCTGTCCGGTGAGCGCGGATCGCGTCTTCCTGAATCGCTCCGCCCGCTCGATGTCGATGCGGCGTTGGCGATTCAGGCCTGCGTGACGGAACAGCTCTGTGAACGCGCAGGTGGCTGGAAATGCGGCCTCTCTGCAGAGAACCCGGTGGTGATGGCACCCATCCACGCCGGCACCGTCCATACCGGCAGCCCCTGTCCTGTATGGGGCGAGGCCGGCCAGGTGCGCGTCGAACCGGAACTGGCCTTCCTCCTCGGCCATGACCTTCCGGCCCGCGACACACCCTACACGGCAGCGGACGTCGACGCCGCCATCGCACGTACTCATCTCGCGCTGGAGCTGATCGGCAGCCGGTACGCCGATCCGGCCAGCGCAAGCATGGCCGAGCACCTGGCGGATGGACTGCTCAACCAAGGCCTGCTGATCGGACCGGAGATCAACCCGTCCTCATCGGCACTCGACAGGATGGCAATCCGCATCCATCGGCAAGACGGCCGCGAAACCACGCTGGAGGGAAAGCATCCCAATACCGATCCGCGTGCGCCGCTGTACTGGCTGGCGGAATTCCTCCGCAGCAGGGGGCAGGGCTTGCAGGCGGGACAAGCGGTGATCACCGGTTCGTATGCAGGCAGCTTCGAACTGCCGCTCGAACAGGAGACCACGATACAGTTCGGCGATCTCGGCCGCCTTGCAGTGCGCTTCACGCAGAAATGAACGATGCGTCCCGGCTCATTGCGCAGTTCCGTCCGCGCCTGACACTGCAAACCCTCACGCGGGGTGACGGCCTGCTTGGCATGCGGCCTTCCGGCTCGTTCGGCCCGCGCGGCGGCAGCGTGACCGTGGTGCAGATCGACTGGCTCTATCGCGCGGAGGATGGCGCGCGCTGGGAAATACACGCGCCATCTTCCATCCTGAACCGCCGCCCCTCGTCTGCCCACTACCTGGAAGATGCACAAGGGCAGCGGGTGCTGCTGCGCGACCTCGACGCCGAGGCCGACGCGCTTGATCGGGTATGGGATCTCGGCCTGCATCCCTTGCCCATGGAAACGCTGCAATGGCGCGGTGACGATGTCTGCCCGCTGAACGGGCCGCTATGGACGCTGGTGCAGGAAGACCACTTCGGCGATTTCTGGGCAGATCAGCTGCCGGTCCTGCAAGCGGAAGGGTGGTCCGTCGTCGTGCGCCCCGGCTTTGCGCACGAGAGCGTGCCGGTCGAAGCATGGCACCTGATCGTCAACCCTGCCACCGGCGAAGTGCTGGGCAAGGAAGTCGCAGCGCGCATGCGTGGCCGCGCTCCTTCCATCACCGCGCTCGACCAGACCACCCACGCGGGCTCCTGGATGCTGACCCTCGGCATCGAAATCGACGGACAGATAATGGATGTCGTGCCGCTGCTGTGCAGCCTGTTGCAACGCGACGCACGCTGGCTGGATGCAAAGCAGGTTGCCGCCATCAGCGACCATGAGGTGGTGCGACTGCGCGCGCCCGGCGGCAAACGCATCGATGCGCTGGCCGCGCCGATCAAGGCCATTGTCTCCGCCATGCTGGACCTGCTGACCGATCCGCGCCGCAATGAAGGTCCCTTGATGCTGTCGTCGTGGGATGCGGCACGCTTCGATGCAATGTGCGCCAGCCTGCTGGAAACCCAGGTCGCACGCGCCGGCCCGCATGGCAAATGGCAATTGCAAGGCGAAGCGGGATTGCGCGCCCTGGCGCAGCGGCTGAAGAATGCCGGCGGCATGCATCCAATCGAGCCGCCACCGGGCTTGGGTTTGAGCTTGCGGCCCTACCAACTGCACGGCGTCGCCTGGCTGCAATACCTGCGCGAACATCATCTCGCCGGCATCCTCGCCGACGACATGGGCCTCGGCAAAACCGCACAGGCGCTTGCCCACCTGCTGATCGAAAAACAATCCGGCCGCCTCGACTGTCCCGCACTGGTCGTGCTGCCGACCTCGCTGCTGTTCAACTGGCAAGCAGAAGCAAAACGCATCGCGCCAGCACTGCGCGTACTCACCCTGCACGGCGACAACCGGGCCGAAGACTTTCGCCGCATGGTCGACCACGATGTCGTGCTGACCACCTATCCGCTGCTGTGGCGCGATATATCGGAACTGTCGGCACAGCCCCTCCACATGCTGATCCTGGACGAAGCGCAAACCGTCAAGAACGCCGCCAGCCGTAGCGCCCACGCCGTGCGCAAACTGCAGGCACGCCATCGCCTGTGCATCACCGGCACGCCGCTGGAAAACCACCTCGGCGAGCTATGGACGCAATTCGATTTCCTGATGCCCGGCTTCCTCGGCGATGCACGCAGCTTCATGCGTCTTTGGCGCAGGCCGATTGAAGTCAATGGCGAAACGCTGCGCGCCCAGTTGCTCGCGCAACGGGTGCGGCCCTTCATCCTGCGCCGCCGCAAGGACGAAGTCGCCGCCGAACTACCGCCCCGGACCGACGTGATCAAGCGCGTGCAACTGCAAGGCCATCAGCGCGACCTGTACGAAAGCGTGCGCGTCGCCGCCGACGAACACGTGCGCCGTGTCCTGCAGCGCAAGGGCTTTGCCGGCGCACAGATCACCATCCTCGACGCCTTGCTGAATCTGCGCCAGGTGTGTTGTGACCCATATCTCCTCAAGGGCACCACGCTGGCGGACAACATGGAACGCGCCAAACTCGAACTGCTGCGCGACATGCTGCCCGCACTGGTCGCGGAAGGGCGTCGCGTCCTGGTGTTTTCCCAGTTCACCGAAATGCTGCGCCTGATCGAGCCCGAGCTGGATGCCTTGCAATTGCCGTGGCTGGCATTGACCGGCGACACGCCACCTGCCGCGCGCGGCAACGTGTTCACGCAATTCCAGGGCAAGAACATCTCGATCCTGCCCGTCAACCTGAATGCCGGTGGCGTTGGCCTCAACCTCACCGCCGCCGATACCGTGATCCAGATGGACCCGTGGTGGAATCCCGCAGTGGAAGAACAGGCGATTGCGCGTGCGCATCGCATCGGGCAGGAGCAGGCGGTGTTTGTCTACAAGCTTGTAGTCGAAGGGAGCATTGAGGAACGCATCCTGGAACTGCAGGCGCGCAAGGCGGCGCTGACGGAGGGAGCGCTGGGGAGCGATGATGCGCTGGCGCGGAAGTTTGATGCGGAGGATTTGC
>Ga0196972_1000030_pt1 | contig 136121 bp, 129 predicted proteins | sample S1v_2013CmetaG_FD_148618 | JGI IMG/M metagenome (GOLD analysis project Ga0196972, IMG submission 148618) | Soil microbial communities from Anza Borrego desert, Southern California, United States - S1+v_20-13C | ecosystem: Environmental > Terrestrial > Soil > Desert | place: USA: California...
TTGCTTCAGCTCCAGGTAGACATCCGACGACAGGCAGGTCAGGGTGTAGGTAAACCCTTCGCTGATGCCTTCCGTGCCGGCCAGTTCCTGCGGCAGCAGCAGGCCTTCGTCGATCCCCGAACCGGGGGCGAAAGACAGCGTGAGCAGGCGGTGCGACTGGGTAAAGGCAAGGGCGTCGGACAAGAGAGGGGCGAGCCGGTCGGACGGGGAAGGGGGATACATGAGTACCTTCGTTTGAAACACGGTGGAATGCGGACATTAAAGGAAAGTTGGCAAAATTGCAATTATATGCTGCTGCCCGGTGCTTTCAATCCGTGTGCGACAGTCTCCTGGCGGCGATGGCCGGGGCAAAGCACAGGATTGCTGCGCGCTCTGGGGTGATATGAGTTGGAGGAGGGGGCGTATAGCGAGAAGATGAAACAGCGTGCGGCCAAAGAGAGGGGCAGCGTCAAGAGGTCGGGCGGACGCCGCTCACATGCGACGGCGCCCTGCGGGTCGAATGCAGAGCGGTGCTGCCCTGCATGAAGGGTCTGCTACTTTTCCTTTTCCTTGCGCTGCCCCTTCGGCAATAGCGCGAGAACCATCAACGCCACCAGCGACAATCCGGGAAAGATGGCCGCGGCACTGGCGCCGATCGCCGCCCAGCCGAGGAAGCTCCGCTGCTTCATGCGGTTCGCGACCGCGCCGAGGAGGAGGCCGACGGCCGTGCATTTCAGGAGGATGAAGTAGATGTCGTCGGAGAACATGGTGGGATGCAATTGCTGGCGTTCTTTGCAGCCGCCCGGAAACAGGCAGGCGGCGCCCGCAATTGTACAACCCCCTGCATCGACGCTCACTGGCTCAGCGTCGAGATTTCCTTGAGCTTGTCGAGCCCGACCGGCTTGACCCAGTGCAGGTCGAATCCTGCATCCGACGCGCGTTCCCTGTCCTTGTCCTGCCCCCAGCCGGTCAGTGCCACGAGCACGACACCCTTGCCGAACGCCGATTGCCTGACCCTGCGCGCCACTTCGTAGCCGTCGATGCCCGGCAGGCCGATGTCGAGCAGGACGATGTGCGGTTGCCATTCATCCACCGCGTGCAACGCGGCCAAGCCGTCGTACACGACGGATACGTTGTTGCCGAGCAGGCGCAGGATTTCCGCGGCGGAGTCGGCCGCGTCGATATTGTCGTCGACGACCAGGATGCGCCTGCCGTCATTGCCATTGGACAGGGTGGAGGATGTGGAAGGGATGAGCATGCTGGTCATTGAAATCGTCCTGGATGACAGGCTGCCAGTTGTCCGCCTTCATCATGCGTTTGCAGAAATGTTGATTGCCCATTATGAAGGCATATGATCGCAGGAGGATTGACTACAATCATCCCTTAGAACGCATGTGCCCGCATGCGTTCATGACGGAGGACGTATGGTCACGCTTTACGAGTACACGCACCAGCCGCGCTACTGGATTGCGCATGATGAGGACGGCTACTGGCTTGTTCCCGCGCGTCACGGTGGATGGGATGAGCGGGTTCCCTTCGTCGGCCACGCGATTGCCTTGCGCCCGGTCAAGGATACCGAGGGGATAGATCTCGGCATTCCGGAGGGGAAGGCGGGCTGAGCGCACCCGCTTCTTACGTTTCTTACCGTGCCGTCTCCAGCATGCTTCTGACTTTCGCCGCAAACGCATCCATCTGGAACGGCTTGGTCATCACCTGCATGCCGGAAGTGAGCAACCCGTTCCTGGTCGCGCTGTCTTCCGCGTAGCCGGTAATGAACAGGATTTTCAGGCCGGGTTGCGCGACGCGTGCCATATCCGCCAGCTGCCTGCCGTTCATGCCGCCCGGGAGTCCCACATCCGTGATCAGCAGGTCCACATTTTCGGACTGCAGCAGCTGCCGCGCCTGTGCCGTATCGCCCGTCTGCAGGACTCGGTAGCCGAGGGTTTCCAGCAATTCGCCGAGAAGCGTGCGCAGCGGCGCCTCGTCGTCGACGATCAGCAGCGTCGCACTTGCCGACGGCCTGGCAGCGACGCGGGCACTGTCTTCCTGTGCTTCGGTTTCCACCGGAGACAGGGTTCGCGGTAGCTTCATCCGTACCGTGGTGCCGCGTCCCGGTTCGGTATAGATGCGGATCTGCCCGCCCGACTGCTTCACGAAGCCGTAGATCATCGACAGGCCGAGGCCGGTGCCCTGGCCGAGCGGCTTGGTGGTGAAGAATGGATCGAAGGCGCGGGCGGCGACATCCGGCGTCATGCCGGTGCCTGTGTCGGTGACGCTGATGGAGACATAGTCGCCGGGTGCGATATCCGGAAACTGCGCGGCATAGGCTTCGTCGAGCACGATGTTGCCGGTCGAAATCGTCAGTTTCCCGCCGTCCGGCATCGCATCCCGCGCATTGATGGCAAGGTTGAGCAGTGCGCTTTCCAACTGGTTCGGATCGCAGCGCGTGGTCCATACATGCGGGGCAAGGACAGCGGCGACCTGCACCGATGGTCCGACGGTGCGCTGGATCAGGTCGGTCATGGAGTCGACCAGCCTGTTCACGTCGACCGGACGCGGATCGAGCGTCTGCCGGCGAGAGAACGCGAGCAAGCGATGGGTCAGCGCCGCCGCGCGTTCAGTCACGCCCAGCGCCCCGTCGATGTAGCGGTCGAGTTCGGCCGGCTCGCCCGCCAGGCCCATCGCGATGCGCAGCTTCATCAGCTCCAGGTTGCTGACAATGCTGGCCAGCAGGTTGTTGAAATCGTGCGCGATGCCGCCGGTAAGCTGGCCGACTGCTTCCATCTTTTGTGCGTGGTGCAAGGCCTCTTCCGCATGGCGCAGCGCTTCGGCCTGCTTCTTTTCCACCGTGATGTCGCGCGCCACGCCGTATAGCAGATCGCCTTCGGGCACGATGGTCCACGACAGCCAGCGGAAACTGCCATCCTTGTGCAGGTCGCGGATCTCGTAGCTCACCAGCGGCAGCCCTTGGCTGAGGATGGCGACCTTTTCCCGCAGTTCATCGCGATGGTCGGGATGCGTCAATTCGATGAAGGGTATGGAGGTCGCCTCTTCCTCGCTCCAGCCCAGCGTCGCGGTAAAGGCGGGATTGACGCTCAGGAAGTGGCCCTTCAGCGACGCGATCGCCAGTATGTCGCGCGACATGCGCCACAGCCGGTCGCGCTCGCGCATGCTTTCCTGGATGCCGAGTTCCAGGCCGGCGTTGAGCTGGCGCAGCCGTTCCTCGGTGCGGCGCAGCTCGGTGATGTCGGTGTGCATGCCCACCCATTCGCGCACGCTGCCGTGTTCGTCCAGCGAGGGAATCGCGCGCACCGAATAATGGCGCCATTCGCCGTCGCGGCGGCGCAAGCGGTGTTCGAACACAAAGGTCGTGCGGCTGGTGACCGCCTGCTTCCATGCTTCGACCGTCGCGCGCACGTCGTCCGGATGGATCGCATGCTCCCAGCCATGCTCCCGGTACTTCTCATAGCTCTGTCCCGTCAGCGATGCCCATCCCGGCTGTTCGTCCACCATCTGGCCGGAGGAATCGGTCGTCCACAGCACGCCCTGGACCGCATCGATTGCCGCCCTGAAGCGGGCGTTGCTCGCCACCAGCTCCGCCTGCGCGCGGGAGCGCTTGATCGCATCCCACGCACGCTCCGCGGCTTCGCGCGCCAGCACCTGCTCATCCTCGTGCCAGCGCCGCGGCGTCATGCAGTGCACGTACAGCGTGGCGGTGAAATCATTTTCCCGGATCAGGGGCACGGTAATGCCGGCCCGTGCCTGTATGTCGGCATACGGTCCGCTGCGGTCGGCGCTGCCGGTGAATCCGTATTGCGCCGCGTCTTCGGTCACGATGGTGCGCCCGGCTTGCAATTCATCCATCAGCGCGCCGCGGAAGGCGCCCATCGGGAACTGCCGGCCGGCGAGGCCGGGCACGCGGCCGCTGGTCCAGTCGGGATGAAACAGCAGCGTATTGCGATCGGGCAGCATCTCGGCGATTCCGACACGATCGGCGCGGAGATGCCGCCCCAGCATTTCGGCCACGATGCGCATGACGTCCTCCGGCGCATGCACATGGCGCAGCCGGTCCTCGAAACGGATGCGGAACGTTTGCCGCCTCTGGCTCAGCACGTTGGCAGTGGTATCGCTGCACACGCAAAAGATGCCAGTCGGCCTGCCGCTCTCATCGCGCAGCGGCGAATAGGAAAAGGTAAACCAGGCGCGCCCTTCGTCGCCCTGGCCGGGCACGGCGAGCGGCTGGTTTTCAAAATAGACCGTTTCTTCGGCGAGCGCCTTGTCGATCAGCGGACCGACCTCGGGCCAGACTTCGCGCCACACTTCCCGCGTGGGACGGCCCAGCGCCCCGGGATGCCGGCTGCCTAGGAGACGGGCGTAGGCCTCGTTATAAACCATGGCCAGCTCCGGCCCCCACGCAATGCACATCGGGAACCTGGAGTCGAGAATCAGCGTGACCGCCGAACGCAGCGCCTGCGGCCAGCCGGCAGGCGGGCCGAGGGGCGAGGCAGCCCAGTTGCTCGCGCGCAGCAGCTCGCCCATTCGGCCGCTGCCGAAATCAAAGGCGTTGGTCCGGGGCAGGTCGTTCACGTCCGATGATCTCCCTTTCGCAGGTTTGGAAATGCAGATGTGCTGGGCACTGCTGACGATCACGCTGCTAGTCTTCAGAACGCCCGGCGGGGGTGGCAGTACACCAGGTACGAGCGCAATCGCGGCTCTGAGGTTCCAGCCATCGCTGCAGGCGTATTCGCCATGGAAGGGGAGCCGGCTGGCATGCCGGACTTCAGGCATCTTCCATGAAAACATCGCCGGGCTTGTTTCCGCAGTGAAGCAGCCTCTTATCCCGGTAATGGTCTTCGGGAATGCTGACGTTGCGGCGTAAAGCCTTGACCTTGCAGTGCCACACGGAAGGTCGACTGAGATGCATCAAGTCGCGAAGTTGACCGTTGAATAGCGTATCGGGTCGTGATCAATCAATGGAATGTACCCATGCTACCAAGCCGACGTTCGCTGTTTTCGCTGCTCTTCCTCCTGTTTATCCTCACCGGCTGTGCGAGCACTTACAAGCAGGTTGCCGAGCTGGCGATCGACATCGATCGCCAGCGTGCAGACCTCGAACGCAAGGAAGTCGAGCTGCCCGGCGGATTGCGCTACGTCTACCTGGAGGGAGGCAAGGGCGAGCCGCTGATGCTGCTGCACGGCTTCGGCGGCAACAAGGACAATTTCACCCGCAGCGCGCGCTACCTGACGCCGCACTACCGCGTGATCATCCCCGACCATATCGGCTTCGGCGAATCTTCGCGTCCCGCCGAGGCCGACTACACGCCGGCAGCGCAGGCCGACCGCCTATGGCTGCTGGCACAGAAGCTGGGAATCCGTACGGTGCACCTCGGCGGCAATTCGATGGGCGGCCAGATCGCGATGGCTTATGCGGCGCGCTATCCGAAGGAAGTCGGCAGCCTCTGGCTGCTCAATCCGGCAGGCATCTGGAGCGCGCCGCGCAGCGAGCTTGCGAACATCGTGCTCGGCACCGGACGCAACCCGCTCATCGCGCGTAGCGAAGACGACTTCGCGCAGACCTTCGCGTTCGTGATGAGTGATCCGCCTTTCGTTCCGCGTCCCATCCTCAACGTGTTCGCACAGGATCGCATCCGCAACGCCGATCTCGAGGAACGCATCTTCGTGAAGATCGCGACCGACTCGATCGAGCAGCGCGTCAAGGGGCTACAGACGCCGACACTGATCGTATGGGGCGACCAGGACCGCGTGATCCATGTTGGATCCGCGGACGTGCTGCACAAGCTGATGCCGCGCTCGCAGGTCGTCGTCATGCCCGGCATCGGGCACATGCCCATGCTTGAACGCCCGCAGCAGAGCGCGGACGATTACCTGAAGTTCCGCGCGTCGCTGGCGCAGTAACGGAAAAGGGAAAAAGCGCCCCAGAAGCCGGGGCGCGCAAGTACCCCATCAAGGGTACAAGGGGTGACAGCTATCTTATTTTTCCTGTGCGGGCTTCACGTCGACATCCGGCACCGTGACCGTGCGCTCTTCCTTCTTGACGGTCGGGACCTCGACGGTGCGCTGTTCCTTGTTCACCGCGACGTCGGGCGTCTTGACGTCATACTCGGGCAGCTTCACATTGCCGGCCTGCTTTTTCTCGAGTTCATACTTCGGCAGGTCCAGGTTGCCCTCCTGCTTTTTCTCCACGTCGCATGCGGCAAGGCCGAAGGCAAAGGCAGACACGACTGCAAGGGATACGGTTTTCTTCAACATGGCGTCCTCACAAAAGTTATTGAAAAAAGTTTTGTTCGGGCCCTACTGCATGTTCTGACACCTCGCAGCGCAGAGAAGTTGTTGTGACTGTGTTAAGAAATGTAACGTTCGTAATACGGTAAAAGCGCGCCTAGAGGATTGCCACTAAGAATACCAATCGCACATCTTGTAGACTCTCCCGACCCGCTGCCGCCTGGCGCGACGATTCAGAGAGAGGACAAGATGAAGAAAACCTACCCGCACCTGCTCGCCCCGCTCGACCTCGGTTTCACCAAGCTGCGCAACCGTGTCGTCATGGGTTCGATGCATACCGGCCTGGAAGACCGTTTCTTCAACTATCCGAAGCTGGCCGCCTACTTCCGCGAACGCGCCAAGGGCGGCGTCGGCCTGATCGTCACCGGCGGCATTTCGCCCAGCCGGCAGGGATGGCTGCTGCCCTTCGGCGGCACGCTCAACAGCATCTTCGACGTGCCCAACCATCGCAAGGTCACGAATGCGGTCCATGAGGAAGGCGGCAAGATCCTGATGCAGATCCTGCATTCGGGCCGCTACGGCTACCAGCCCTTCGTGGTGTCGGCGTCCGCGATCAAATCGCCGATCTCGATGTTCACGCCGCGCGAACTCGACGAGAAGGGCATCCTGCGCACCATCCGCGACTACGTGCGCTGCGCCGAACTGGCGAAGAAGGCCGGCTACGACGGCATCGAGATCATGGGCAGCGAAGGCTACCTGATCAACCAGTTCCTGTGTGCCCGCACCAACCGCCGCACTGACCGCTGGGGCGGCTCGATCGAAAACCGCATGCGCCTGCCGGTGGAAATCGTGAAGCAGGTGCGCGAAGCGGCCGGCACCGATTTCATCATCATGTACCGCCACTCGCTGCTCGACCTGGTCGAGGGCGGCAATACCTGGGACGACGTGGTCGCCGTGGCCAAGGCACTGGAGCAGGCCGGCGTCACTATCATCAACACCGGCATCGGCTGGCATGAAGCGCGCGTACCGACCATCGTCACCTCGGTGCCGCGCGCCGCATTCCGCAGCCTGGCGGGACGCCTGCGCAAGGAAATCAAGATTCCGGTGGTGGCATCGAACCGCATCAACATGCCGGACGAGGCCGAGGACATCATTGCCAACGGCGACGCCGACATGGTATCGATGGCGCGCCCCTTCCTCGCCGACCCGGAGTTCGTGAACAAGGCTGCGACCGGCCGCACCGACGAGATCAATACCTGCATCGCCTGCAACCAGGCCTGCCTCGACCACACCTTCTCGAACCAGCGCGCCAGCTGCCTGGTCAATCCGCGCGCTGCACATGAGACCGAGCTGTTGTATACGAAGACTGCACAGCCGCGCCGCATCGCCGTCGTCGGTGCAGGGCCTGCCGGCCTGTCCGCTGCAACCGTCGCTGCCGAGCGCGGCCACCGCGTCACGCTGTTCGAGGCAAGCGACCGCGTCGGCGGCCAGTTCAATTACGCGATGCGCGTGCCGGGCAAGGAAGAATTCAGGGAAACGCTGCGCTACTTCCGCCGCCGTCTCGAACTGACCGGCGTCGAGCTGAAGTTGAACCGCAAGGTCACGCGCGAGGAATTGCTAAAGGAGGGCTTCGACGAGGTGATCGTTGCCACCGGCATCGTGCCGCGCATGCCGCGCATCGAGGGCGTCAACCATCCGAAGGTGCTGTCCTATCTCGACGTGCTGAAGAACGACGCGCCGGTCGGCAAGCGTGTGGCGGTTGTCGGCGCAGGCGGCATCGGTTTCGATATCAGCGAATTCCTGCTGCACGATCCGCACGTGCCGCTGCCGGTGCCGCTGCAGTCCTGGCTGGACGAATGGGGCGTCGACCTCAATGCCGGTACCAACGGCGGCCTGCGCAAGCCGGTGCCGGAGCAGCCGGTGCGCGAAGTCTTCCTGCTGCAGCGCAAGGCTTCCAAGCTCGGCGCGACGCTGGGCAAGACATCTGGTTGGGTACATCGCGCAACCCTGCAGCGCAAGGGCGTGGAGATGATCGCCGGCGTCGAGTACCGCAAGATCGATGACAAGGGCCTGCACATCAGTGTCGACGGCAAGGAGCGTGTGCTCGAGGTAGACAATGTGGTGATCTGCGCGGGACAAGAGTCGCTCAAGGAATTGATGCCGGCCGAGCAGGGCAATACGGGGCCGCGTTTCCACCTGATCGGAGGAGCATCCCTGGCGGCAGAGCTGGACGCCAAGCGTGCAATCCGCGAAGGCGCGATGCTTGCTGCAAAGCTATAAGTCTGTGCAGAAATATTGTGTTAGGTCAAAACATAGACAGTTTCGCAACAGCAAAATGGCTCCTCGATTGTGAGTTGGAGCGGTCATGAGCAAAAAGAAGAAAGACAAATTCAAGGAGCGCATGCACAGCAGACGCATGCGGCAGGCGCGGGCAAAGCGCCTGTACCGATTCGGGATGGTTTCCGTAATGCTGGGCATCGGCCTGGCTTGCCTCGGCGCAATCCGGTTGTAATCCTCTTGCTGGAGTCTTCGCCGCCTCAGGCTTAACATGAGCTGATGGACGCGCGATCACTCTGGCTGACGGGGCTGGCGGCCCTGTTCTTGGCACCTTCGCTTTTCTCGCTTGCCGCCCCTCCCGCTGTCCTCTGGCAGGGCAGCACCGAAATCGCCGCAGGGCGCGGCGAGAAGGGACCTTGGCAGCAAAACGACTCCCGTTACGATTATGTCGATGACCCTGCGGTTGCCATGGACGACCGCGGGCGTCTTGCAGTAGCTTGGGTAGAGCAGGCACGCAAGGATGTATGGTTTCAACGTTTTGCCGCCGATGGCATGACGCGTATTGGTAAACCGGTCAACGTCTCGCGCAGCCCTGCTACCTTCTCCTGGCTGCCGCGAGTGGCAATTGCGCCCGATGCGCAGCAGCATGTCTTCATCCTCTGGCAGGAAATCATTTTCTCCGGCGCTTCGCATGGCGGCGAGATGTTCTTCGCTCGTTCCGAAGACGGCGGCGCCTCGTTCTCCGAGCCGCTGAACATGTCGAACAACATCGGCGGCGACGGCAAGGGCCGCATCAACAAGGATGTCTGGCACAACGGCAGCTACGACCTCGTCGCAGGCCCGGACGGCGTGCTGTACGCGGCGTGGACCGAGTACGACGGCCCGCTCTGGTTCAGCCGCTCCACCGATGGCGGCAAAAGCTTTTCGCGTCCGCAGAAGGTGGCCGGAGGCGGCAATGCGAGACCTGTCCGTGCGCCATCACTTGTAGCTGGGAAGCGAGGCGAGCTCTACCTTGCATGGACCACCGGCGAGGATGGCAGCGCGGACATCCATATCGCCAGGTCGATCGACGGCGGCGCAAGCTTCGGCGAACCGCTTGCCGCATTCAAGAGCAAGGAGTATTCCGATGCGCCCAGGCTTGCCGTCGGCAGTACGGGCACGGTGCATCTTGTCTTCGCGGAAAGCGCGGGCGGGCCTTTCGATCGTTACCACATCCGTTATGCGCGTTCGATGGACGGGGCTCGCAGCTTCGAGCCGCCGCGGGACATCTCGTCATCAACAGGCAAGGGGGCAGCCTTTCCTTCGCTCGACATCGACGACAGCGGCAATGTCTACATGATCTGGGAAGTATTCCCCGAGCGAGCCAGCCGCCCGCGAGGCCTGGCCATAACCGTCTCGCTCGACGGCGGGCGCAGCTTTTCCGCGCCGCAGGAGATCCCGGGCAGCGCCGCGCCCGATGGCGGCGCTAATGGCAGTTACCAAGGATTGTTGATGAAAAAACTGGCCGTGGGAGATTCGGGAGCAGTAGTAGTGGTCAATAGCAGCCTGAAGGAAAACGAGCGCAGTCGCGTGTGGCTGATGAGGGGAAACCTGTCACGCTGAGAAGTGACAGGTTTCCTTCAGCTAGCCGCCGGTTTGCCGGCGGACGCCATCCGGAACAGCAGCGCGACCGTCAGGGCGGCGCTGACGTCGATGATCCAATCCTCAATCGCGCCGTCGCGGTAGGGCAGGGTGGCTTGAATGCATTCGTCGAAAGCGCCCATTGCCGCGACCAGGAAGAACGCTTTCATTGCCTTCGCAGTAGCATTGCCCGCCGCGCCACTGGCCAGCAGGAAGGCGATGCAGGCATAGGTCGTGAAGTGGAGTACCAGGCCCGACGCCACATAGCCGATTTCTTCGCGTGCGCCGGGTATGGAGCCGAGGATGATCACGGCCAGGTAGAGCAGCAGGCCGCTGTGGAACATGAAACTTTCGTATTGCTCGTCGGGGATGAAACGGGTTAACAGTGCGCGCATCTTGGTTTTGTCGTTACGGTCGGTGCGGATAACCTAGCTCCGACTTCGTGAGCGGGTGTCGCGTTCAATCAGGAAGCGAGCATCTTACTGTGCGGCACGCCGGAAATATCGGCGCGAGTCTGATGAACATCAAACAACATGACGATATAGGCATCAGGGCTGCCAGCCGCGGAGATACAGGAAGGCCGCAAGGCCGGCAACATTGAGAAAGACGGTAGTCCAAAACACTGCCTGGAAGGACTGCTTGCTCGTCTTGTGGCGGAACGCAGCCTGCGCGAGCAGCGCACCCGGCCAGCCGCCCGCCAGCCCGAATACGTGCAGCGTGCTTTCCCGTGTGCGGCGTCGATTCCCACGTGCTGCCGCTTTGTCCAATCCGTAGGCAACGAAAGCGGTGGCGCTTGCAGTTGCGTAAACAGCAAAGACGACAGATGAAATCGCGCCGGCAAGGGTGGCGGCAATCAGGGCGGTCAGGAATAACGCGGCGAAGCTGGCTGGCATGGATGGCGAGTGCGGCGACGTTGCGGCAAATGTGGCCGCAGTCTATGCAATGCCCCGCGGAATGTCTACAGGAAAAGCCGGTGTTGCATCCGCACGGCATCCATCCTCATGTCAGGCGTTGTTACAAACATTCCGCGCAGCGCACGCTTCTTTGTCCTTTAATATAAGTAGATAGAGGAGCAAATCATGAACAAGACTATCGCAGTAGTGGCAGGTGCGATCGCAGGTTGGCTGGCAGTCGCCGCGCCGGCGCAGGCGCATGGCGGCGTGCGGTGGTCGGTCACGGTCAATTCGCCGGGCTTCTACGTGGTGCCGCAACCGGGTGTAGTGGTCACGCAACCGAATTACCCCTACGGCCCGCCGCCGTCGGCATTCGCCCAGCCGCCGAACGTCATCTACGTGCAGCCGGCGTATCCGGTCTATCCACCGCCTGTGACCTATGTCTATCCCTACGGCGCACCCTACTATCCGCGCCATGGGCACCATAGGCATCATCATCACCGATGGAATGATTGGGATGATCGCAAGGGTTGGGATCACCGGCGCTAGCTACTGACCACCGACGGCATTGCGTCCGATGCCGTAATACTGCAGGCCCGCGGCCCGCACCTCTTGCGGGTCGTACAGGTTGCGGCCGTCAAATACCACCTTGTCGCGCAGACTCGATTTCAGGCGGCCGAAATCCGGTGCGCGGAAATCCGGCCACTCCGTCACCAGCACCAACACATCCGCGCCATTTACGGCATCCCATGCGTCCGTGGTGATATGGATCCGTTCGTCAAATTTCGCCTGCCCATGGGCCGCCAGCAAGATGTGCGCGGCCTCTTCTCGCGCCACCGGGTCGCAGGCGCGTACGTGGCAGCAGGCACGCAGCAACTGGTCGATCAGCGCAAGGCTCGGCGCTTCACGCATATCCCCCGTATTCGGCTTGAACGACAATCCCCATAAGGCGACGGTCTTGCCCTCCAGCCGGCGCGCGCCGCCGTAGTGGCTGCAGATCTTCGCGAACAGCGCCGACTTCTGCTGCTCGTTGACGGCATCCACCGCCTTCAGAAGATGCGGCGTGCATCCATGCTGCGTGGCCGTACGGATCAGCGCCTTCACGTCCTTCGGCAGGCAGGACCCGCCGTAGCCGATGCCGGCCTGCAGGTAGTGCGGGCCGATGCGGTCGTCGAAGCCGATGCAGCGCCGGACCGCTTCGATGTCCGCCTTCACCGCGTCGGCCACATTGGCCAGTTCGTTCATCATGCTGATGCGCGCGGCCAGCATCACGTTGGCTGCATATTTGCTCAGCTCCGCGCTGCGCGTATCGATTTCGATGAACTGGTCCAGGCTATGGAGGAAGGGCGCGTACAAGGCACGCATGAGCGCGGCAGCATCCTTGTCGTCGCTGCCGACCACGACGCGGCGGGGCTGCATGAAATCGTTCACGGCGGAACCTTCGCGCAAGAATTCGGGATTGCTCACGACCGCAAAGCGCAGGACGACGGCGCGCGACGCGAGTTCGTACGAGATGATTTCCCGCACCGTATCCGCCGTTCCCACCGGCACCGTGGATTTGTTGACGATGACTGCGTTGCGTGCAAGATGGCGGCCTGTCAGCCGGGCGGCATCGATGACGTGGGAGAGATCCGCGCTGTTGTCTTTACCGGGCGGCGTGCCCACGGCCAGGAAGACGACCTCGGCGCGACCGACCGCTTCTTCATAGCTGGTAGTGAAGGCGAGCCGCCCGGCATCGCGGTTCTGCTTGATGAGCAGCGGCAGGCCCGGCTCATGGATGGTGACATGGCCTTCGTTCAGGAGGGTGATCTTTTGTCCGTCGACGTCCACGCACATGACGTCGTTTCCGACTTCGGCAAGGCAGGCTGCAGTGACAAGACCGACATAACCCGTGCCGATGATCGAAATCTTCATAAATCCCTCATAGACGGTTGCATGATCGACATGCTGCACGGGCTTGCCGTTCCGCCATTTGCACCGTATCAAAAGAAAATGCCGGGTCGGAAAACCTGTTTCCTTCCCGGCATTTTCTGCGTTGCTCGGAGTCTTACTTCGATTCGGCTTCCGGCGCGTAACTCACAGCCTCAAGCTCGGCCCGCGTGGACCGCTTGCGCAGCCGGATATTGAGCATTTCCACTACGACAGAGAAAGCCATCGCGCTGTAAATGTATCCCTTCGGCACATGGTGGCCGAAACCTTCGGCGATCAGCACCACGGCAACCACTACGAGGAAGGACAGCGCCAGCATCTTGATGGTCGGATGCTCGGACACGAAACGTCCGATCGGACCGGCGAAGAACATCATCAGGCCGACCGACACGATCACCGCCGCGATCATCACCGCGATCTGGTCCACCATGCCGACGGCGGTGATGATGGAGTCGAGCGAGAACACAAGGTCGATCACCATGATCTGCAGCACGATGCCGGCGAAAGTGCTCTTCACCGCGGCCGAGGCGCCGTTGCCGCCCGCGCCTTCGAAGGTTTCGTGGATCTCGCCGACACTCTTCCACAGCAGGAACAGGCCGCCTGCCAGCAGCACCAGGTCGCGCCCCGAGAATCCCTGGCCAAGCACGGTGAACAGCGGCTGCGTCATCCCGACGATCCAGGACAGTGTCAGCAGCAGGCCGATGCGCATGAACATCGCGAGGAACAAACCAAGTCGGCGTGTGAACTCCTGTCGTTCCTTCGGCAGCTTGTCTACCAAGATGGAGATGAAGATGATGTTGTCGATACCGAGCACCAGCTCGAGTGCCGTCAGCGTGAAGAAGGCGATCCAGATTTGTGGATCGGAGAGAAGTTCGACCATGGGTTTTCCTTATAGTTAGTTGATTTCGGTTTCTCGGGGGACAACTCGGTGAATTGGACTTCGGGAAACCGCTGCAGTTTTGACAGGCAAAAAAAACCGGGGGCACGAGGCCCCCGGAAGGCCAACAGGCATTGCGCCTGCTCTCGTTGAGGAACGGGATTCGGTTAATCGTTGCTGCTAAAGCCCAGCAGATGCAGCAGGCTGGTGAACAGGTTGAAAATCGAAACGAACAGGCTCAGCGTCGCCAGCACGTAGTTCGTTTCGCCGCCGCGCACGATCTGGTTGGTTTCGTACAGGATCATGCCGGACATCAGCAGCACGAAGACGGCGGACACGGTCAGCGACAGCGCCGGGATCTGCAGGAAGATCGCAGCCAGGCCGGCCAGGAAGGCGACCAGCACGCCCACCATCAGGAACCCGCCCATGAACGACAGGTCGCGCCTGGTGACCAACGCATAACCGGACATCGCCATGAAGATGGCCGCGGTGCCGCCCATCGCCAGCATCACGCTCTGCGTGCCGTTGGGCATGTTCAGGTAGTGGCTGATGACGGGGCCGAGCGTATAGCCCATGAAACCCGTCAGCGCAAAGACCAGCGCCACGCCGAGGCCGCGGTCGCGGTACTTGTTGACCAGGAACAGCAGGCCGAAGTAGCCGAGCATCGTGATCAGGATGCCGGGATGCGGCAACCGCAATGCGGCCGACACGCCGGCGGTGATCGCGGAAAAGCCCAGCGTCAGGGCCAGCAGCATGTAGGTATTGCGCAGCACCTTGTGCACCGACGCATCCATGACGGTCGAAGTGCCGAAGGTCCTGCTGCGCAGGGTTTGAGTACGGTCGTTCATGTTGATTCCTTTCTCGGATGCATGCAAAACAGTCAAATTGGTTGTGCGGGAAAATCCGCATCTGCTTTTACATGGGGCCTCCTGTTGATCGACCCGTGCATCTTAAAAGACTTGTCATCTCCTAAAAAGCGAAGATAATGTGAGAATTACTTCGCAAAAAATAGAAGAATGAAAAACGTCTCGTTGAACTACCGCCATCTCTATTACTTCTGGGTCGTTGCCAAGGAGGGTAGCGTCACGCGCGCCGCGGAACGGCTGGATGTGGCCGTGCAGACCATCAGCGCCCAGCTCGCGCTGCTGGAGCAGTCGGTCGGCAAGGCCTTGCTGGCGCCGCAAGGCCGGAGGCTGGTGCTGACGGAAGCCGGGCGGATTGCGCTGGCCTACGCCGACCAGATCTTCCTGCTCGGCGAACAGTTGCAGGATGTGCTGACCGAATCCGACATCGGCCAGACCATGCGCCTGACCGTCGGCCTGTCCGATTCATTGCCCAAACTGACCGCGTCGCGCCTGCTCGAGGCAGCCTTGCGCCTGCCGCAGAAGGTCAAGCTGGTATGTCACGAGGACGATTTCGAATCGTTGTTGGGCGAACTGTCGGTGCACAAGCTCGACGTGGTTCTCACCGACCGCCCGGTACCGTCCGGCACCACGCTGCGCGTGTTCAGCCATCTGCTGGGCGAAAGCGAAACCATGCTGTATGGCGTGCCGGAACTGGCCGAGCGCTACCGGGAAAATTTTCCCGCCAGCCTCAAGGGGGCGCCGCTGCTGCTGCCGACGCGCAATCACGCGATCCGCGGGCGCCTGGATCACTGGTTCGAAACGCACGATGTGCGGCCGGACATCGTCGGAGAGTTCGACGACAGTGCGCTGCTCAATACTTTCGGCCGCACCGGACTCGGCATGTTCCCCGCACCTTCGGCGCTGGCCGCGGCGGTCGAGGAACAATTCGGCGCCGTGCCGGTAGGCGAGCTCACGCATGTGCGCGAGCAGGTCTATGCGATCTCCAACGAGCGCAAGATCAAGCACCCCGCGGTCGATGCGATCCTGACGGCAAGCCACGAGAGCGTATTCGCGCATTGAATCCGGAACGCACGTGTTCTTTGTGACGCACTTCTAAGACATCACGAGCGTCACGGCGAGGGTTAACATCACGGCGCCGATCAGGGTGTCGAGCACGCGCCAGGCCGCCGGCTTGGCAAACCACGGCGCGAGCAGCCTGGCGCCGAAGCCGAGCAGAAGAAACCATGTCGCGCCTGCCGTCATCGCGCCGAGCGCGAACCACCATTTCCCCTGCGCGCCCAGTTGTCCGCCGATCGCGCCTAGCAGCACGACGGTGTCGAGGTAGACATGCGGGTTGAGCAGAGTAACTGCGAACACAGTCGCGAGTGCTTCCCGCGCACCGATGTGAACCGTATGCGGTGCGGCTTCCAGTGCATGCCGCCCGAATGCCGAACGCCAAGCGCGCAGGCCGTACCACACCAGGAATAGCGCACCGCCCCAGCGCGCGGCCGAGAGCAGGACCGGGCTGCGCTCGACCATCGTACCCACGCCCGCCACGCCAAGCGATATCAGCGCCGCTTCGCATGCGATGCAGACCAGCACGGTCAGGCCGACATGCTGGCGTTTCAGGCCCATGCGCAGCACATGCGCATTCTGCGACCCGATCGCGACGATCAGTCCGGCGCCCAGGCCGAGCCCCTTCAGGTAGAACGGCAGCGACATGATTTTTCTCCTTGTTGCGATGCGGAGCCATTCTGCCCTGCCGAAACAGTAAAATGAACAATATTTAATTTAATTCCACAATGCTTAAATTAATTAAAGAAAGAGGGGCGGCATGAAACTCGATTCCCGCCAGTGCGAAGCGGTGCTTGCCGTCATTGACTGCGGCAGCTTCGAACAGGCCGCCGCCTCGCTGCACCTGACGCCTTCGGCCGTCTCGCAGCGCGTGCGCGCGCTGGAGATCGTCCTCGGCACACCGCTGGTAGTGCGCACCCGGCCCTGCCGGGCGACACCGGCCGGCCAGCGCCTGCTGCAATACCTGCGCCGCGTGCAGTCGCTCGAAGACGACCTGCAGGCCGAGTTCGCCGGGGAGCAGGCCGAGCCGCTCAGCATTTCCATCGCGCTCAACAACGATTCGCTGGCCAGCTGGTTCCTGCCAGCACTGGCGCCGTTCGCGATTGCCGAGCAGGTGTTGCTGGACCTGATCCTGGACGACCAGGATCACACTTACACGCTGCTGGAAGCGGGTCTGGCGCTCGGTTGCGTATCGACGGAGGCGCAGCCGATGCGCGGCTGCTTCGTCGAACCGCTGGGAGCGATGCGCTACCGCTGTATGGCATCCCCGGAGTTCCGCGCGCGCTGGTTCGCCAAGGGCATGACGCGCGCGGCTGCGCAGAAGGCGCCGGTGGTCGTGTTCGATCGCAAGGACCGCCTGCAAGCCGATTTCCTGCTGGCGCATTACGGCCTGCCCGAGGATGCCTATCCACGCCACTTCATCCCCGCGTCAGACCCGTACATGCAGGCGATCGTGCTCGGCCTCGGCTGGGGCACGCTGCCGGAGCTGCAGATGCGTGACTTACGCGAACGCGGCATGCTGGTCGATATCGCGCCCAACCGTCCGACCGACATCGCGTTGTACTGGCACGGATGGAAGGTGCAGTCGCCGCGCATGGAGCGGCTGTCGCGCGCGCTGGTGGAGCACGCGCGCAAGCTGCTGAAGGCGGGCCGGTGACCATCCGCATATGCGGTTACACTTCGGAAAGCATCAACTCGACACCCGGCCGATGAACAACAAGGATCCCTGGAAGATCGTCTATCTCCTCGCTTTCACGCAGATCGTGGCCTGGGGCTCGCTGTACTACGCGTTCGCGATCGTCGCGTCCGACATCCAGCGCGAAACCGGCTGGCGGCATGAAGTCGTGTTTGGCGCATTCTCCTGGAGTCTCCTGATTGCCGGCCTGGCATCGACGCCTGCCGGCATGCTGATCGACCGCATCGGCGGACGGGCCGTGATGGCCGCAGGTTCGCTGCTTGCTGGCGCTGGCATGATCGGCATCGGCAGCGCGCATTCCGTCTGGCTCTACTTCGCCGCGTGGAGCGCCGTGGGCGCCGGCATGGCGATGGTGCTGTACGAGGCGGCATTCGCCACCATCAATCGCGAGTTCCTGGCCGCGCCGCGCAAGGGAATCTCGGTGCTCACGCTATTCGGCGGCCTGGCCAGCACGGTGTTCTGGCCGCTGACGCTCAAGCTCAACAGCATGGTGGGTTGGCGCGACACTTTCCTTATCTACGGCGCGATCCATCTTGCGCTCTGCGCGCCGATGCACGCGTTGCTGCACTCCGGCGGACGGCGAAAGAAACCGGCAGCCGATACGCATGCGGTGCGCAACTACACCCTGCATGAAGCGGTGCGCGACTCGGTGTTCTGGAAACTGGCGATCGCGTTCTCCGCGAACATGTTCGTGTTCTCGGCGCTGTCGGTGCACCTGATTCCGCTGTTGCAGCGCTTCGGCCATTCGGCTGCCATGGCGGTGCTGGTGTCGACACTGATCGGGCCGATGCAGGTGGCGGGGCGTATCGGCGAGCTGGCATTCGCGCGTCACGTTCGCCCGCAGACGGTGGGCAAGCTCACCTTCGCGATCCTTCCTGCGGGCTTGCTGGCCTTGCTGTTTCTCGGACAACACAGCTACGCGGTGGCCGCGTTCTGCATGCTCTACGGCGTCAGCAACGGCGTGCTCACCATCGTGCGCGGGACAGTGCCGCAGACCCTGTTCGGGCGCGAGAACTACGGTGCAATTTCCGGAGCCTTGGCCGGCCCTTCGTTGATCGCCAAGGCCGCCGGGCCACTGGTTGCTGCGGCCATCGTCCAGGCGGATGCCGAGCCTGCGTGGTTGCTCGGCATCCTGCTGGGCGTCTCTGTTGTGTCGCTTGCCTGTTTCCTGACGGCGGTCAACGCACGCCGGCACGCGCCGGTCACGACTTAACCGTAGAACTACTGTCCTGCCGCCGGCATTGTCGGCTCTTATAATCACCGTTTTCATCCGACGGGAGAGCAGCATGGACCAGCAATTTGAAGACGGCTTGCGGATGCGCAAGCAGGTGATGGGCGAGGAATTTGTCGAGAAGGCGTTTGCCAATGCGGACGAGTTCACCATGCCCTTGCAGGAATTCGTCACCCGCAACGCCTGGGGAACAGTCTGGTGCCGCGACGGGCTGGACTTGAAGACCCGGAGCCTGGTCACCGTGTCCATCCTCACTGCGCTCGGACGTGCGCAGGAGCTGAAAGGCCACCTGCGCGGCGCGCTGAACAACGGCGCGACGCCGGAAGAAATCCGCGAAGTCCTGCTGCACGCGGCCGTCTATTGCGGGATGCCGCTGGCCGTCGATGCATTCCGTACGGCACAGGAAGTGATGAAAGAGGCGGCAGCAAAATAAGGGCGCGCGCAGGCAAAAGCCTGCCTATACTTCCGGCAGGTTATCCAATAAAGAAGCAGCCGCCGGGCGGTACAGGGAGCAACACTTGTGGTCCAGGAGCATGCCATGCGATCGCTGTGCCTGTCTTCCCGGGCGGCAGCATGTCTTGCTGTCCTTGCCCTCACCGCCTGCGGCGGAAGCTGGGACGATGACGACGACTTCTTGCCGCTCGCCTTGTCCTCCACACTGACCGCTGTCGAGGAAGTGCCGCCGAATACCACCCTGGCCAGCGGTGTCGGGCTGGTGACGATCGATCCGGATGGACGGACGCTGAATGCAAGCATTGTCGTCAGCGGCATGTCCGATACCGACGCGCACATTCATCTGGGGGCGCCGGGAGCCAACGGCCCGATCGTCTTTCCCCTCTCGAAGCAGGCCGGAACGACAGTTTGGACCACGCGCGCACCATTGACTGAGGCGCAATTGGATGGGCTTCTCGTCGGCAACTATTACTTCAACATTCACAGCGTCGCCTTCCCGAACGGTCAGATCCGTGGCCAGATCACATGGAGCATGCCAACGCCCGAGCAGGAAGCGCACTTGGTCCTGGTTCGCCAGCAATCAGCAATCGTCGAATTGCAGCTGAACCAGGTGGAGGAAATCCGCGATGCCGAGGATCACGACTTCACGGGCGTCGGGTTCGGATTGACGATCGGTTTCTGATCGATCATTCGTCTCAGGCAGCGACTGCAAGACGAGATTCGCTTTGGATCGACACAGAAAATAGCGCGACGGCAAGGTCCTGGATCTGGCTCGGTAGAAGTCCTGCAATATTGATGCGCCCATTCTGTGTGCCATAGATGGCAAACTCCTCACGCAGACGCGTCATGGCTGCTGCATCGACAGGCAACATGGAAAACATGCCCTTCTGGCGGCGCAAGGCTTGCATTTCTTCAGGTGCGCCGAGCCGTTGCAGTGCATCCCCGAGCGCAGTACGAATCCTCGCAATGCGCAGGCGCATGTCCTCCAGCTCTGCCAGCCAAGGCTGCGGGTTGGCGAAAAGCCTGGTGGCGATGGCTGCTCCGTGCTCGGGCGGCATCGAATAGTTGCTGCGTGTAATGCGTTCAAGCGTTCCGGCCACCGGGCGCAGTGCTTTCTCGCTTGGACCAACCACGCTCGCGACACCGGTCCGCTCGCAGTACAGGCCCATATTCTTGGAACAGCTCGCTGCCACCAGCACGGTATCGAGACGATCAATCAGCAGACGCAGACCAGCCGCGTCCTCATCCATTCCGTCACCAAAGCCCTGGTAAGCCAGGTCCACCAAGGGATACAGGCCTTGCTTCTCGCACAGCACCGCCATCGCCGCCCAGGCTTCTGCCGGCATATCGATTCCCGTCGGGTTGTGACAGCAACCGTGCACAAGCACCACGTCTCCGCGTTTGGCCTGTGCCAGATCAGCCAGCATCGCATCCGTATCCAGGACCCCGCCACGCTCCTGCCAGCGGTATGCGGCCACGCGAAGCCCGGCTGCTTCCATGATTGGCCGATGATTGATGTAGCCGGGGTTTGTTGACCAAATTGTTGCGTCTGGCGTGGCAAGGGAAATGAAGTCTGCAAGCAGCCGTAATGCGCCGGTTCCCCCCACTGTCTGCATCGTGTATTGACGCGACAGGCGCGCCGGATCATGGCCGTAGAGCAGCCTGGCCATGCTGGCGTTGAACTCGGCATTGCCAGAGAGCGAACGGTACGCCTTCGATATGCCGGCGGCAGCCAGTTGTTCCTCGGCCTCCTTCACTGCCTTCATGACCGGCGTCTGACCCGAGTCATCGCGATAAACACCGACGACAAGATCGATCTTGTTCGGCCGAGCATCCTGACGGAAAGCAGAGGTCAGCCCCCAGAGCGGATCGGGCGGCAGGACTGGCATGGTGGAGAACATGGTAGACCCTTTCAATGAGGAGTTCAGGAACGGTTGGCGAGGACGACACCCAAAGTGATCGTGGCCACGCCTGCGACAATCATCGGCGTAAGGCTTTCGCCGAGAAGGGGAACAGCCAGCAGGCTGGCAAGGGCAGGAGCGAGCGAGCCGATCACGGCGCTGCGGGCCGGCCCCAGCCGGGAGATCGCAACGGCATAGGCAAGACTTGCAACGACGCCCACGCCAAGCCCCTGCACCAGAATGAAGGGAAATGCCTGGGTGAGGGTGAATTGGCCTATGTTCGTCGTCACTGCCCCACTCAGTATCAGCAGGATGAGCGCTGCGAGAGAGGGAACACACAGCAGCAGGGTGCAGCCGATTGCATCCAGCCCAGTGCGGCGAAGGCCCAGCGTATAGGCGCCCCAGAAGAGACTGGCTGTGAGAAGCAGCGCCGCGCCCTTGCCCATGGATGCTCCCGCATGGGTGGACTGCGTCAGCACGAGGGCCGCAACGCCGGCCAGGATGATCGCCAGAGCGCGCCAACGTGAGGCCGGAACAGGACGCCCCTCAACGGCCCAGCCGAGAAGCGCAACGGATAACGGCGTCGTTCCGGCAATAAGGGCACCCACGTGCGTTGCAGAGGTCGCCGCGCCTCCAGCTGCGGCGATGTAGAAGAACGGCAGTCCAGCCCCCGCTATCACCATGAGAGCATCGACGGGGCGGACCCGCCGCAGTGCCCGCAGGCGCGACGGAAGGAATGGAAGAAGCAAGACTGCAGGCAGGCCGAAACGAAGCAATGCAACGTCGGCGGGGGCAAGCGGTGAAGCGTGGATGGCACGTATGGAAAGGGCAAAGCCGGCCCATATCGCCACGGTGATGACGATGGCCGCATATCCGACCGCCTTTTCTGAAAGGAAGCCGGCCGGCAGGGTTTGCCGTTGGAGTTCGGTTGGGGTTGGTGTCGACATCGTGCATCCTCGTTCTGGTATTCTGGAAAGATACCGAGATACGGGAAGCAATTTCTTGCTATTTATGCTTACTGTTGGGTCTGTTTTGGCAGAATCTGCTACATAGAGGCGATATGGACGAAAAGGACAAGCAAATAATCGCCGCCCTGCAACAGGACGGACGACTGACGAACCAGGAGCTGTCGGAGCGCGTCAATCTTTCTCCTTCACCCTGCCTGCGGCGCTTGCGCCTGCTGGAGGAAGGGGGCGTAATCAAGGGCTATACGGCAATTGTTGACGAGCAGGCCTATGGGCTGCCGATCACTGCCTTTGTTCGCATCCGCCTGGAGCGGCACACGAAGAAGGTGGTGGAGACATTCGAGAAGGAAGTGCGTGCCATCGATACGATTCTCGACTGCTACGTCATGACCGGCGACGCGGATTATCTGCTGCGGGTTCTCGTGGAGAGCCTGCAGGACTATGAGCGCTTTGTGCGCACCCGTCTTCACAAGATTGAGGGAATCGCGGCGATCGATACAAGCTTTGCCTACGGTGTTGTCAAGCGAGCCACCGTTTTTCCGAGAGTGGGATGAGGATTGCTGGTGGGCCGCTACTGTTCAATGCGGCATCGCCATGTCGCGAATGACCATTTCGATCCCCTTGACTACTCGCGCCAGCCTTTCGTAATTCACCTTGTCGGGTGTGTCCTGCGCTGTGTGGTAATGCGGATAGCGGTAGGGCGCGGTGTCCGTGACCATCAGCGCCGGATAACCGTGCTCGCGGTAAGCCCAGTGGTCGGACCAGTCGATGCCCGGGATGGAGGCGGGCGCGGCGATGCCCTCTGAGGGAAAACGGGCATGGCGGCGGAAGGATGCCACCGTGTCGCGCACCAGCTCGCGCGAACCAAGGTCGCCGACGAAGGCAATGAAATTGCCGGTATCCGGATACAGCGCATCGAGGGGCGGCGGATAACGCTGGCTGCCCTTCTCATCCGAGTAGTAGCCGATGGTTTCCAGCGACAGCATGGCTGCCACGTTTTCGCCGCGCGTGTACAGGTCGCGTGCGTGCAGGTAGCTGCCCATGTGCGCCGATTTGAAGTAGGGCGGTTCCTCGTTGACGAACAACACCAGCTTGATCTCATTGCCGGGCGCGGGATGCATCTCCTGCAAGGCGCGCGCCAGTTCGATGACGGCCGCGCTGCCCGTCGCGTTGTCGTTGGCACCCGGTGTGCCTTGTGCCGAATCGTAATGCGCGCCGACCACGATCACGCGCGGTTTGCCTTGCGCGGGGGCGGGATGGCGCACGGTGACCTCAAGGTTGCGCACGCGATTGCCGTCGACACTGAACATCTGCTGCTTCACCGTATAGCCAAGCCTGGCCAGGACGCTCTCGATGTAATGGGCTGCGTCCTCCAGTTGTGCGGGCACGGTGGTGTTGTGTTCCTCGCGCCCAATCTTTTCCACATGCTCGCGCAGGCGGCGCGCCAGCTGTTCTTCTTCCGCCGACAGCGGCGGCAGCGGCCCGCGGAAGGACGCACCGGGCATCGCGGTCATGTAACCGATGCCGGCGCCGCCACCGGCGAGCGCCACCGCACCCAGCAGCGGCGCGATCACCGCGCCCCGCATGCGGCGGAAGCGGATGAACAGGCGGCGCATCAGGTCCCCACCCAGGCCGAACACCCGGCCGGCAGCAGGGTGCCGCTCACCAGCATCGCCCCATGTCCGTACAGTCGCGAGGCATCGGCACCACGCCCGAGCTGAAACACCCAGACGTCGCCGCGCGGATTGTTCCACATCACGCGGCCATCGACTTCCTCAAGGCCGGCAAGCAGCTGCGCGGGCTCCGCACCGGGACGCAGCAGGACGGTGACCGTGCCGCTGCCGCTGCCGGCAGCGGAAGCCAGTGCTGCCGCAAGCACACCGGCAATCAGCACCGGGATGGTGGTCGAGCGCGTCTTGCTGCGACGATCCTCGCCGTGGCTGGACGGCGGCCGGCGCCGCAGCATGACGCCGACCGCGACGAACAGCACGCCGAACAGCACGAACCACAACATGTCCCACACGATCGGATCGGGCACGTCCATGCGTATCCGATGGATGCCGAGTATCCAGTGCGACAGCACGGCATCGACCACATGCCACATGCCGAAGCCGATCAGCAGGTCGGCCGCCAGCATGCGATCGGAGGCGCGGTCGACCAGCAGGTAGCGCGCCTGCAGGAGTTTCCAGATACCGAGCGCGGCCACGACGTACATCGCCGCATGGAACAGGCCGTCGGCGAGGATCTGCATGCGCAGGTCGGAGAAGGGCGGACGGCCCACGCCGCTCAGCAGGTGGTGCCATTGCAGGATCTGGTGCAGAAGGATGCCGTCGAAGAATCCGCCGAAGGAAAACCCCAAGAGATAGCCGGCCCAGTCGAGTTGCTTGGGCGATGCCAGGAAAGCTGCCCGATTGTCCATGGCAGGTCCTTAGGGCAACGGATACAACTGGTAGACTGCGCCGGCCAAGTCATCGGAAACCAGCAGGTTTCCCCTCGCATCCGCGATCGCGTCGACCGGCCTTCCCCACACATCGCGCCGGTCGGGATCGGTGACGAAGCCGCTGATCAGGTCGACTTCCGCACCGGCGTTGCCTGCATCGTCAAAGGGAAAGAAGCTGACCTTGTAGCCGGCATCGAGGCGCGTGCAGTTCCAGCAGCCGTGTTGTGCGACGGCCGCGCCCTTGCGGTAGGCCAGCGGCAATGCGCTGGCATGCAGGAAGCTGAAACCGAGCGGTGCTGCATGCGCGCGTATTCCCTTGGAAGCACGGTCGACCGCTGCACAGCTGAGCGCGCTGCCGTCGCGGTTCATTTCATAGTCGGGCAGGAGGTCGAGCGCGGCCATCGCCGCGTTCGGCACCGGATTGCAGAACGGCCAGCCGTAGTTGCCGCCGTCGCGTATGGAGGTAAACAGTTCGGGCGGGTTCTGGTCCACATAGGCGGGGATGACCTTCCCGAGGTCGGTCGAGCCGTCGCCGTCAATGTCGGCGTCGACGGGCACGGGTATCTCATCCCGGCCGTTGACTGTGACCCACAGCGTGCCGGTGCCTGGCAGGAAATCCAGTCCCTCCGCATTGCGCAGGCCGCGCGCGAACAGTCGGCCCTCCTTGCCGTCCGCGCTGTACTGGTAGATTGCGCCGCGCACCGGATTGCTCACCGTGTCTCCGGTGCAGACATTGCATGTCGAGGCGATCGACACATACAGCCTGTGGTCGGGCGATAGGGCAATGTTCTTCAGCTGATGGCCGTAGCTGCCCTGCAGCTCGGGCGTCGAGTTGTCGGGCAGGTTGTCGACCACGACTTCGCTCGCATCGCGCGAGGTCTCGCCAGGGCGATAGACGCTGCGGCTGACGCGGTGTGATTCGGCGATGTACAGGTAGGTGGTCGTGCCGATGGCGTGGAAGACCATGTCATGCGGGTTGCGCAAGCCGGTCACGTAGTCGAAGGCCTCGGGCAGGTTGTTCGGGCGCTCACGCAACAGGACGATCTTGCCTTCGCCCGGCACCGATACCAGCACGTCGCCGTTCGGCGCCAACGCCATGAACCGCGCGTTCTCCACGCGCGCCCACAACCGGATGCCGAAGCCGGGCGGCACGGTCAGGTTGCGTTCACTATTGAAGGGGGGATCGGCAAGCGCGTCAGGCACTTCGAGCTTGCGTACCGTGGCGGCCGCAGCTGCCTGGGCTGTCACTGGTGTTGCGGGCGCTGCTGCGGCGGGAGCCGTTGCGCTGCCGCTTCCACCGCCGCCACCGCAAGCCGTCAATCCAAAAAATGCTGTTACCGTCAACAGCGGCGCCCACAGCCTGAGACTGCGGGACGCCGTTTCAACTGAAAAAATCATTCCACTGAACAGGCTCTTATCAATGGTCACGCCTGATGTGATGCGGGAATGTCAATTTGGTTCAAACATGACACAGTCGCCGACTGTAAGCCAGATAAGAGTGAGTGCGTCAGCTATTGCTCGCCGTTACTGCTTCACCGGCGTCGCCAGCGGCTTGCCTTTTTCCACCACATACACGCCGACCAGCTTGAACGGGCCAGTACCGGTGTTCTTTGCATCATGCACCTTGCCTGCAGGTACGACGAATGCATCCCCGGCCTTCAGCTTGCGCGGCGCCTCGCCGTCGATCAACAGTTCGCCTTCGCCCTCGAGCACGTAAGTGATTTCGTCGCCGTCATGCGTGTGGCGGCCTGCCATCACGCCCGGTTCCACTTCGACGCGGGCAACGATGGCTTCGCGGTTGGGTACCGACACGTCTGCCTTGTGCACCAGCGTGCGCTTGAGTCCGCCGCTCGGCGCTTGCTGTGCAAAGAGGGTGGAGGTGCCGGCCAGACCGATTGCGCACAGGGCGAATGCGAGAATCTTCTTCATGTACTTCCTTTCTTTCGTATAAGGTCTCCTCCCATGCCGGGCGGCATGGTGCATGCATTACAGCACGAAAGCACGGAAGGAGTTTGTCCTAGCCGGAATATTCGCAGGAGAGATTCAGAGCCAGTATTCGAACATCCGCACCAGCCACTCGCGCACCCGGTTGCGCAGGCCGCGTTTGCGCCATTGCTCGGCAGTGACCTCGACCGATTCGCGCAGGTCGCGCTGAAACAGGGTTTCCATGCGCTCGGCGAATTCGGTGCTGAGGACGACCGCATTCACTTCGTCGTTATGCAGGAAACTGCGCATGTCGATGTTGGTCGAGCCGATGGTCGACCACACGCCGTCGATCACCGCCGTCTTCGCATGCAGCATTGCGCTCTTTCGCTCGTAGACCTTGATGCCTGCGGACAGCAGTTCGTCATAGTACGAGCGCCCGGCATGCAGCATCAGTCCGATGTCGGAGAAGCTGGGGAAGATGATGCGCACGTCAACGCCGCGGCGTGCGGCGTCGATCATCGCCTGCACGATCTGGCGGTCCGGAACGAAGTAGGCGGCGGTCAGGTGAATGTACTTGTCGGCATGTGTGAATGCGGAAATGTAGGTCTTGTATACCGCGAAGTCGTCGTTGTCCGGCGTGCTGCCGATCGCCCGCACCAGCGCGCTGCCCGCAGGTTTGAGCACCGGGAAAAAGTTCGCGTCGGGCAAGGCTGCGCGTGTCTTCCTCTTCCATGTGTCGAGGAAGAGTTTCTGGAATTCCGCCACCACCGGACCCTCGATCTGCATGTGCGTGTCGCGCCATGCCGCATCCTTCGCATCCTTCGGCGGTTCGCGGCGCCGGCTCTGGAGGAAGGAACTCTTGCCGTACACCTTGCTGATGTTCACGCCGCCGGTGAACGCGACGCGGCCGTCGACCACGAGGATCTTGCGGTGGTCGCGCTGGTTGATGTCCCATTCATCGCGTGCACGCGATGGATTGACCGGGTTGAACTCGAGCACGTTGATGCCTGCCGTGCGCAAGCGGTCGAAGAACTCGACCGGCGTGTCGATCGAACCCACGCTGTCGTAAACCAGGTTGACCGCGACGCCGGCATTCCTCTTGCGTATCAGCAGGTCGGCAAGCGCATGGCCGACTTCATCGGATTCGAAAATATAAGTCTCGAGGTTCACATGATCGCGCGCCGCCTCGATAGCGGCCAGCATCGCGCGCATCGTCGCCGGGCCGTCATCGAGCAGGACAACCTTGTTGCCCGCGACCAGCGGGCGTCCGCTGATCGCTTCCTCGGCGGCGACGTGCCGGGCGAGGATGCTTGTGGGGCCGGCTTTGTCCTCGAGCCGGGCGAGCAGGGCCTGCTTGCGCGAGTCAGGCAGTTCGCCGCCGGCGGCGACGATGGTCGGGTCCTTGTCAGGTACGTATTGCCGCTCGCGCAAGTAGTGCACGTCCGGCAGGCTGGCGCAAGCTGATACGAGGGCAGCAACCAGCAAGGCGAGCATGCACCGGACGCCGTCCGTCGACGTGAATCGCGCAAGCAGGTCTCGCATTCCGGGCTCCGGTGTTTTTGTTATGAAGGGAATTACTATTATTGGAACGGTTTTTCCCTCCGAGAATTCCGTCACCGGGGAATTATTCGAAACGGAAACGACATCGCGCAAACAAGGCAGGGGCATGCGTTGCTGTTGCGGGACGCCGCTCGCCGCACGGCAACAATTCCTGCCTGTTAAACTGGCCGCCATGCATATTGTCGGTGTCGATTTCACTTCCGCCCCACGCAGGGCCAAGCCCATTACGGTCGCGCACGGCCAGTTGTCGGGCGCGATCCTGCGCGTTGACCGGGTGGACAGTTTCACGGACTGGACTTCGTACGAGGAGTGGCTCGCTTCGCCGGACGAGTGGGTGGGCGCCTTCGATTTTCCCTTCGGCCTGTCGCGCGAACTGGTCGAGCATCTCGGCTGGCCGCAGACATGGGCTGCACTGGTTGAACACTGCGCAGCCATCCCGCGTGCCGAATTGCGCGCCGTCTTCAAGGCCTTCTGCGACGCGCGTCCCGTCGGCAACAAGTTCGCGCACCGCGCGACGGATTGGCCGGCCGGCTCCAGCCCCTCGATGAAATGGGTGAATCCGCCGGTGGCTTACATGTTCCACGAAGGCACGCGGCGGCTCCTGCAAGCAGGCGTGACCGTGTTCGGATTGCAATCCGGCGATCCGCGGCGCATTGCACTGGAGGGTTATCCGGGGTTAGTGGCGCGCCAGGTCACGCGGGCGTCCTACAAGAGCGACGAGCGCGCGAAACAAACGCCCGAGCGGCGTGCGGCACGGGTTGCGATTCTCACCGCGCTTGAAAACGGCACGCATCCTTTGGGTGTGACCGTGCAGATGAAGAAACGCTTGCGGCAAAGGCTGGTTGCGGACGGCACGGCGGATTGGCTGGATGCCGTGCTGTGCGCAGTGGCGGCCGCGTGGGCGGCAGGGCAGCCGAACTACGGCATGCCGCTGGCGATGGATCCGATAGAAGGTTGGACAGCCGGCGCGGCGCATGGCGACGACTGGCCGGGTGCGGCGTAAATGCGCACGGTGGACGCATGAGATGGACGCATGAAAACGGCCCGCCATTTGCAGGCGGACAAGTTCATGCAGTCGTGAAGTGAAAGCGGCTAAATCAGATGTTCGGCCCGATCCTCATCTTCTGGGTTTGCGTTCGCGTAATCGCGTAGCCCTTGGCGCTGATCTGGGCTAGCGCATCTTCTGCGGAAAAACCGTGCACGGGCTCGTTGTTTTCATCGAGGTCGATGCTGTTTTCTTCCGTTTCCCAATCGATATTCGTTGCTTCTTCGGGAATGGGGCGGCCTTCCGGGACGGCGAGGTAGGAATACATGCCTTCGCGGTCCGGGCGTTTGTAAACGTCAACTTTCATGGTTTCGTCCTCACACAAAAAGCTCGTTTGCTATTGACCTTTCGACACCGTAAAGGTTGCGCAGTGCAGCACACCTCGACCGGCCGCTTCGTGCCGGGTATCCCCCTCTTGTTTCCTCTCTGGCAAGGATTGGCCGAATAAGCCTTGCCCTCTCGTAAAGCTTCCGAAAAAAAACGTCCGTAGTTGCAAAAACGCGTATTGAACCGCGGAAATGCGCTCTTTAGAATGGGCAACATTGTGCTGCGGTAAGGGCTTTGGACTTGGCGCTGTGCAAGACGGCGGTTCGCGCGGCGGACCGGTGAGTTTGCAATTCGACGTGTATCGGATGTATGAAGTTTTCCCCAGTACAGAAGCGTGACGCGAAGAAAAGCCGGACCATCTCCGCTGTTCTCGGTATTGTTGCCTTTGTGTCCAGCCTGTTTGCCGGCGCCGCTCCCGCTGCAGCCGTGACGCTCGACGCGGCGCTCAACGAGCAGGTCCTGATGATACCCGCGACCTTCGGCGCGAAAGCCGTCGAACTCGAGACCACGATTTTCAAGCCGGCGGGCGAAGGTCCGTTCCCGGTGGTTGTCATGAACCATGGCAAGGCCTTGGGCAATCCGCGCAACCAGAACCGCGACCGCTTCATCGTGCTCAGCCGCGAGTTCGTCAAGCGCGGCTACGCCGTCGTGATCCCGATGCGCAAGGGCTTTTCCAAGTCCAGCGGCGACTATATCGATCGCGGCTGCGACATGACCGCGCACGGCCAGTCGCAGGCGGACGACCTGCAAAGCACCCTCGACTACCTGCACACGCAGCACTGGGCCGATACCGGGCGCGTGCTCGTCGCCGGCCAATCCTATGGCGGCCTCACCGCAATGGCCTTCGGCACCCGCCATTATCCGGGCGTGAAGGGAGTCATCAATTTCGCGGGCGGCCTGAAGATGCACGGCGGCGACTGCCGCTGGCAGCAATCCCTGGTGCAGGCTTTTGCCAACTATGGCGCCAGGAGCACGCTGCCGAGCCTCTGGTTCTATGGCGAGAACGACAACCACTTCGGTCCCGAGCTGGCGGCACGCCTGCACAACGCCTATACCCAGGCCGGCGGCCATGCAAAGCTGATCGCCTACGGCCCGTTCAAGAAGGATGCGCACGGCATGAGCGGCAGCCGCGACGGCGTGAAGATCTGGTGGCCGGAAACCGAAAAATTCCTGCAGGAGCTCGGCATGCCAACCGAGGCGGTGTACGCCCTGAACAATGAAGTGAAGGTGCCGAAGACCGAATACGCGGCGATCGACGATGTCAACGCGATTCCCTACCTGAAGGGTAGCGCACGCGAACAGTACAAGGTCTTCCTGGGCAAGTCCCTGCCGCGCGCCTTTGCCGTGTCACCGACCGGCGCATGGAGCTGGGCAGAGGATGGCGATGATCCGGTCGAGCAGGCGCTGCAGGATTGCCAGAAGAATAGCAGCCAGCCATGCCGCCTGTACGCGGTCGACGACCATGTCGTCTGGATCGACGAGACCCGCCCGGCCACCGCCGCCGCGCCGGCGGCCCCGGCAACCTCTGCACTCACCGGACCCTGATACGCAATGGACAAGAATACGAACGAAACAGCCAAGCCGAACCTCCTGACGCGCTTTGCGAAACAGTACTCCGGTCCGCTGGCGGGCGTTGTCCTCTCGGCGCTCAGCGCATGGATGATCGTTACCGGCCTCAAGGGGCTGGCGGGCTTCGAGGTCAGCCAGCAAAGCGCGCTCGCCGACCTGGCCGGCATCGCGATCGTCATCGGCATCGCGCGCTGGATCAAGCTGAAGTACAACGTCAAATAAGCGGATAGAATCGGCGCGTCAACTTTACGCGCCGATTCCCATGCCAATCCGCTGCTCCTGGGCCAACCCGGCCAATCCCCGCTACCTTGCCTACCACGATGAAGAATGGGGCGTGCCTTGCCATGACGAGACACGCCTGTTCGAAATGCTCAACCTCGAGGGCGCGCAGGCTGGCCTGAGTTGGGAAACCGTGCTCAACAAGCGTGACAGCTACCGCGCCGCATTCGACAACTGGGATGCGGAGAAGATCGCACGCTACGACGAAGCCAAGGTCGCGGAACTGCTCGCCAATCCCGGCATCATCCGCAATCGCCTGAAAGTTGCCGCAGCGATTTCGAACGCGCAGGCCTACCTGCGCCTGCGCGACGAATGCGGCGGCCTCGCGCCTTTCCTCTGGGGCTATGTGGACGGCAAGCCGATCCAGAATGCATGGAAGCACTCGCGCGACTGCCCGGCGAAGACGCAGCTGTCGGACCGCATTTCCAAGGATCTGTCCAAGCGCGGCTTCAAGTTCGTCGGCTCCACCATCATCTACGCCTACATGCAGGCGAGCGGCATGGTCAATGATCATTGCGTCGAGTGTTTCCGCCACGCGACGGTGCGTAACGACGGTTGATTTTTATCAGGGCAACCCCGGTATTTCCTCGCAAAAATCCCATGTTCATGGGTAGTGCGAGATGCCGGGAAGTATCATCATGTCAATGCCGCAACATCATTGGACCGCATGTCGTCGTCCATTGAATCTGGTCTGACCTCTCCGCTGAATTTTCCGCTACTCGCAACGAATCCCGTTCGCAACGCAGCAGGCGCCAGCAAGCAGGAAAGAGGCTGAACGGCACCGAACCTTGACCGAGTATCGATAGCAGTGGGGATGTCATGCTGATATATATCGTGATCGCACAGTATGCCAACGGGTACCGCGAAGAACGCGCCTTCGCGTTCCATCGCGCGGCCCGCACCTATGCGGCGGCCCAGGCGGACGAGGCGGAAACCATGATCCTGGAAGTGCCGGTGTTGGGCGACGTCGAACGGCCCGGCGTTGCCTACACGATCCGCTGGGATGACCTGACCGAGGACACGGAAAATATCGAGGCCGTATACGGCAATGCCTTGCTCGCGCGATTTGCGGTCGGCCGCCATGGCCAGGTCGAGCTGCTTCGCATTGATGACAGCACCGATGCATCAGAGGCAATCCTGACGCTGCCCTCGCGCATTTCACACAATGTCGTCAACTTCCGTCACGGCATGCGGCAAAACCGGATGCAGCGTTTGCGCCGCCGCGCCTGAACTTCATCGTGCCGCCAGGCGCTTGCCCAGAACACCACCCTGTCGTTTGACGAAGTCTGCGAGCAGTGCCGGATAGTCTTCCGTCACGGCTTCCCGGACGGACTGCCGCAACGTGAGCGTCTTGCGCCATGTGTGCATCTTCGGCGCCGCTTCGAAGAAATCCATGCCGCTCACCGGATCGAAGACGTCGAAATACCGGAACGCCGGTGCGAACGCCGCATCCACCAGGCTGAACTGCGCGCCGCCGAAATACGGTCCCTCGCCCAATGCCTTCTCGACCTGCGAGAAGCGCTCCTTCAGCGCATGTGCGGCAGCGGCATACGCGGCATCGTCGCGGGCCGTATAGAAGGTCCAGATCGCATTGAGCGTCGCCGATGCGAATTCGATCCATGCACGGTGCCTGGCCCGTAGCAGCGGGTCGGCCGGATGCAGTTGCGGCCCGAGCGTGTCTTCCAGGTATTCGCAGATCACGGCGGACTCGAAGACCGGCTGGCCGTCCACGAGGAGCACCGGCGTTTTGCCCAGTGGCGAAATCTGGAGGAACCAATCGGGCTTCGCAGCCAGATCGATATCGATGCGTTCGTAAGGCGCCTGCTTTTCCTTCAGCGCGATGACCGCGCGCTGCACATACGGGCAGAGCAGGTGGCTGATCAAGGTCAGTTTCATTCGAAATTCTCCGGGGACATGCCGGGCTTGGCTGCCCGGCACGGCGTTTACTTGAGCAGGCCTTCGGCGCGCATCGCCTCGCGCACGGAAGCGCGTTGCAGCAGGCGCTCGCGGAATGCGCTGATGGCCGGCCATTTCTTCAGGTCGATGTCGACGAATCCCGACCAGCCAGTCGTCACGAACAGGTAGGCATCGGCAATCGAGAAGCCGCTGTCGAGCAGGTAGTCGTGCTGCGACAGCCGCTTTTCGACCACGTCGAAGCGTTGCGCCAGTTGTTCCCTGAACAGGGTCTTGGCTTCCGCAGGCATGCCCGGCTTGAAGAGCGGCGAAAAGCCCTTGTGGATCTCCGACGTGATGAAGTTCAGCCAGGACAGCAGGCGGTAGTGCTCCAGGCTGCCGGCTTCGGGCGCAAGCCTCGCGCCCGGCGCTTTGCCGGCGATGTACTGCATGATGGCCGGGCCTTCGGTCAAGATCACGCCGGGTTCGATCTCGAGCGCGGGTACGTAGCCGTTCGGATTGACCGCCAGATAGTCGGCGCCGCGCTCCGTACGCTTCGTGACGCTGTCGACCTTTTCCAGCGTGAAGGCAAGTCCGGCTTCGCGCAGCGCGATGTGCGGGGCAAGCGAGCAGACGCCGGGGGAGTAATACAGTTTCATGATGCTTCCTTTCAGTTGTCGTGAAGGGATCAGGCGGTTTTCATTTTCATCGGATGGCTGGTCCTGCCGGAGGAAAGCGCGAATGCGCCGTCGCCGAGCAAGCCGTGCACCACCGACATTGCGATCAGAAACAGCGGGTATTCCCAGCCGCCGTTGGCGTTGCTGAATACCCAGCCGTTGCCGATATGGGCAGCCGTGGCGCCGGCGAGGATAGGGAGCAGCGCCAGCGAAACAACGCGGCCGTGCCAGCCGAGCAGGATCAGCGCGCCGCCGGCGAGCTCCAGCAGCACCACCGGCCAGGCGACGAAGGTCGGCATGCCGTGGCTCGCAAGAAAGCCCTCAAAGCCGGCGACGGTAAACACCAGTAGCTTCAGCAGCGCATGAGAGATCCACATCGCCCCGAGGCTGATGCGCAGCAGGGTGGCGGCGTAAGGCGAGAGGTTCCGGTCGATCATGATGAAACTCCTTTCAAAGTGAGGTGCGACGGTGGTAATGTAGGTTTGCATCGACACAATGAAAATAGGCATCCATGAAATCATCGTATGCAAAAATGCAATCGACGCTCAGCCTCGCCGACCTTGAACTTCTGCTGGCGCTGGTGCGCGGCCGTTCACTGCAGGGCGCCGCGGAACGGCTGAAGGTCGATGCGTCGACTGTTTTCCGCTCCATCAAGCGCCTCGAGAAGGACCTCGGCGAGCTGCTGTTCGAGCGTGGCCGCCAGGGCTACCTGCCGACCGAGCTCGGGCGTGAACTGGCGGGTTATGCAGAACGCATCGAGTCGCATCTGCAGGAGGCGCGCGAAGCGGCGGCCAAGGGCGGCGCCGAACCGGCCGGGGTGTTGCGCATCACCACCACCGACACGGTGCTGAACGGCCTGCTGCTGCCGGTACTCGGCAAGTTCACCGAGGCCCATCCGCAAATCGACCTGGAATTGATCGCCACCAATACCCTTGCCAACCTCAGCCAGCGCGATGCCGATGTCGCCATCCGGGCCACGCGCAAGCCGCCCGAGCACCTGGTCGGCAGCAGGCTGGGGGCGCTCACCTCGGCGGTGTTCGCGTCGCAGGCATACCTCGGCCGCAGTGGCGGTGCGATCGACCTCGAAAAGGCGGACTGGATTACCCTGGACGAATCGCTGGCCGAGCATCCGTCCGTGCGATGGCGGCGCCAGCGCTACCCGAAGGTACAGCCGCGCTACCGCTGCAACAGCGTGCTGTCGGTTGCGGGCAGCGTCGTCTGGGGACTGGGCGTGGGCGCTGTGCCGATGTTCTTACTCAAGGACCACCCGCAGGTACGGATCGTGGAAGGACCGGTGGAGGCGTTGCAGACCGACCTGTGGATGCTGGCGCACCCGGATACGCGGCACCTGAAGCGGGTGAAGCTGTTGTTCGAGTTCTTGCGCGAGAACTTGTCTCTTTAGAGGGGACTCCCGGTGTTGCCTGCTTGACAGTAGGCAGTCCTCATATGAACATCAAGGCGACTTCTGTTTGCCCCGTCCGGTCCGTCGAAACCGGTTCACGAAAACGTCCATGCGCTTGCCGAGATTCCAGGTACTTGTATTTTTTGCCATCGTGATGGCTTTGGTTCTGCCGCATGCGCATGCAGCACAGTCCGTACAACTGGCCGCTGACCTCGCCTCGGAGCGCCTGTTCGGCAAGCTGGAGTTTGTCGAGGACCGGGACAATACGCTCACGCTGGATCAAGTACGCAATTTGCCCGCCGGACGCTTTACTGAGCTGGCGCGCGACAATTACATCCGCGGGCTGACCGGGTCTGGTTTTTGGTTGCGAGCGACCTTGAACAACCCGACCCAGGCGCCGGTCGAGTGGATCCTGCAGCACCGTCTTCCCTTTACCGATTACGTGTCGTTCCGGGTCTTCGTGGACGGGCAGGCCGTCACGCAGGCGATTGGCGGCGACCGTACGCTCTTGCGCGACAGGCAGGTGCAGTACCGTTATCCCGCTGTCCGCCATATCAGCCGGGACGGCGAAACGGCGCAGGTCTACATCCACATCCGGAATCGCCAGACCGCCGACGTCCATCTCTCGTTTTCGCTCGATGCAAGCGCTGCTTTCGCGCAAGAGGTGGCGCACAGCCAGATCCTGCTCGGCATTCTTTACGGCATGCCGCTCGCGCTTGCGTTCTCCGCGCTCACCGGCTGGCTGGTGTCGCGCGACCGTCGCTTCTCGGTATATGCGCTGTATGCGCTATCGGTGCTCGGTTCCTGGATGGGGTTGAACGGCCTGCTTGGCCAATACCTGTTCGTCGACGCGCCTGATATGGCGAACAACATGCTCCACATTTTCTTCCTCCTGACGATCGTGTTTTCGTCGATATTCACGCGCGATTTCCTGCATACGCGGGATACCTTGCCGTGGACGGACCGGATGCTGCGAGCGCTGTTCTGGCTGTCGATCGCCGCCATCGCCCTTCGCGTCGCCGGCGTCTACAGCCTGGTGACAAGGATCGTCATGGTGCTGGTCGTACTGCACGCGGTCGTCACGCCGCTGGCCGGCTGGCATGCCTGGCGCAAGGGCGTCATCTACGCCCGCTGGTATGTGATCGCGCAGGTGCTGTATTCCGCGACGGTTGCCTTCGGCGTGGTGGGAACGCGCCTCGGTCTGTATACCTACGACGCATTCCTGTGGGCGGAACTGGCGTATTTCGGTGAGCTTTTGCTGCTGTCGGTGGCTCAGTACGACCGCATGCGCATCCTGCAGCGCGACAAGGAAATGGCGGAGCAGCGCTATCAGCAGGCGCTGGAAAATAAAAACCACGAACTGGAGAGTCAGGTTGCCGAGCGCACGCGGAGCCTGGATGAGGCGAGGCGCCGCGCGGAATTGCTTTCGCGTACGGACGACCTCACGGGCCTCGGCAATCGGCGGCATTTCCTCGAAACCGCGCAAGCCGGGGAGGCCAAGACGGGGGTGTTCGTGCTGGGGCTGATCGATCTCGACTTCTTCAAGCGCATCAATGACACCTACGGCCATCCTGCCGGCGATGCTGTCTTGCGCGACCTCGGCCGCATCATGCGCGAGAACACGCGGCCGGGCGATGTGGTCAGCAGGCTGGGAGGCGAAGAGTTCGGCGTGCTGCTTGAGGTGCCGGACCGAGGACGTGCTGTCGAAGTCCTGGAACGTCTGCGGCGTGCATTTTCCGAGCAGGTGACGCGCCACGAAGACCAGGTGATCGAACACACCCTGAGTATCGGCTACACAATCTTCAACGACCGCCCCTCCGACAAGGAACTCGTCCGTCGCATGCGCGAGGCCGACCAGGCGCTGTACGCTGCCAAGTCCGGAGGGCGCAACCGGATCACACCGTTCGACGCGCTCGCCGCATAAGAGCCTGTTCAGTATCTTTTTGGTATGCGCGCAGCCCCGGAAACCGGTTGAATGCTAGGCGCGGCGACGCGTCGTAGCGGTGCTACGGCAAGGAGCTGCAACACCGCAGGCGACCGGTTTCCGGGGCTGCCCGGAGGGTTCGAACGAGAAGGGACGCATTGCGTTGTTGCGACGCTTGCGCAGGCGCCCAGCCTGAGCGGCGCGCCGCGCCTAGCACTGCATCCCTTCTCGTTCGAACGCGCATACCAAAAAGATACTGAACAGGCTCTAAGAACCGGGGCATCGCATCCTTTGCGTCCCCTCAAGAAGCAAGGAACGCGGTCTGGTAAATGTTAGGGATGCGTCCATTGAGGATCGCATTTCTACGGCCTGCCTGTCATGCGACTACACACGCTCATTGCCATTGCACTATTCGCCTCTGTTCCGCCAGCATTTGCCATTGACGACTTCAGCGGCGCGTGGATTGCCTGGATCTGTCCCAACGGCGTGCAGCGCGAGTCGGGGAAGTGTTCCAACTTCGTGCTGGAACTGCACCAGAAGGACGACCAGCTGTGCGGTGCCCATTTCTTCGCGACCGCGGGGGCCGAGCGTGTGGACGAAGGCATGGCACCTTCCGTGGTCGGCGAGATCGTGAATGACACGGCAATGGTTGTGGCGACGAGCACGCGCGCAATGCCGCCGGTGAAGGTGCGTGTCGAGATGAAGAAGGAAAATGGCGGCCTGCAATGGCTGCGCCTGCAAAACCCCTCCGGCGATTACCTGCTGCCGCAGGTCACACGCCTCAGCAAGTCCAGGAGCAAGACCTTGTTCGCCCCGGTGTTCGAGCAGGAACTCAGGGCCGCTTGCTCGTCGGCTTTTGTCACGGCTGCGGAAAACGCCGCGCAACGTGCCAGGGCGGCGGCAGAGAAGGGCGGCAGGCCGGCAACTGCCGAGCAGCCGGTACCTGCGCCTGCAGGGCAACAGGCTACCAGCGAGCACCAAGGACAACCCGCCGCCAAGCCGTAATCCGAAAAATGCCGGGTTGAGGGTTTACCGCGCGACTCGACCGACATCCCGGGCGACGTATTCGTGCTTCGCCGAATTGCGTTTCCTGCACGATACGGCACTTCCTTCCATTCCCGGAGCACCTCTCGTAAAGCATGGTCCGCTGAATCTTCTTAGACGGACTTCCCATCTTTCCGGATTTTCTCTTGTCCGATGGCTGATACAGTCATTTCGTAGGGACTAGGGCCCCACGGGTACCAGTAGCAATCACGTGAGTATCGATCTTCCTTCATCCGAAGGAGGGCATGCACACGATGTCTCTCCTCAGTGTCTCCTGAGGTTTGGGGTGGAGATCACGCAGTCTCCACTCCTTTTTTTTCATGGGTGACCATCTTGCATGTATTCGTGCAAAGGGCCGAACATCGGTCCCGCCCTTTCCCCTACGTGATTTTCAAGCTGTAATCAGAACGCTTGGCGCACGCCGACCGCAAACGCGCTTTGGCGCGGCGAGAGGGAATGAGCGAAAATGCTTGCTCCGGGCCTGCGCGTGGCCGCCAATGCGACACGCCTCCCATCGAGACGCCGTAGCAATTCCATGCCAATCAACTATCTTGCATCGCTCACTGCCCGCGAACGCACTGCGCGGGCCAATCTTCACCTCGGAGTATCGCTGGCCTTCGTTGCCGGCGCGCTCAATGCAGGCGGTTTCCTCGCCATTGGCCAGTACACCTCGCACATGACCGGGATGCTGTCGTCGGCTGCAGATAACCTCGTGCTGGGACACATCCCGCTGGTAGTGACGGCCTTACTGTCCATCCTGTCTTTCGTGCTCGGGGCAGCCACCACCGCGCTCATGGTCAATTACGCCCGTCGCAATACCAGCGCCAATATCTACATGCTGCCCTTGCTGACCGAGTCGGTGTTGCTGCTGGTGTTCGGGCTGATGGGCGCAACCCTGCAGATGCATGAACTTGTCGACTTGTCGCTGACTGCGGCGCTGCTGTGCTATGTGATGGGGCTGCAGAATGCGCTGGTCACAAAGATCTCCAACGCGGAAATCCGCACGACTCACGTTACCGGGTTGGTTACCGACATCGGCATCGAGCTCGGCAAACTGTTCTACTGGAACAGGCAGCCGGATGGGGCGGGGCACATGCAGCGCAGCGACCACCTTGTGGTGGCTAACCGGACCAAGCTGCGGGTGCACCTGTCGCTGGTGGTTTCCTTCTTTATCGGCGGCGTGGCGGGTGCGCTCGGCTTCAAGCATGTTGGCTACGCGGCGACGATCCCGCTGGCGATTGGTCTTGTCATGATGTCATCAGCGCCGATCTTCAAGCCGCAGGACTGACACCCGGTGTTGATCCACGGTAAGATGGTCGCCTGCCATGACCATCGTCGCCGTCTTCAACCAGAAAGGTGGTGTGGGCAAGACCACGACCACCCTGAACCTTGCCGCCGCCCTGGTGCGCCGGGGGCGGACGGCATACGGCATCGACCTTGATCCGCAGGCGCACTTCAGCGCCATCGCCGGCATCTCCGCCGCTTCCGGCGATGACACCTTGCTCAGCCTGTTCCAGCGCAATCGCCCTCTGGCCGAACTGGTCCATACCTCTCCCAGCGGCATCCGCGTCGTTCCCGCCCACATGGAACTGTCCAAGGTCGACACCCTGTTCGGCAAGGGCTACAACGTGGTCAACCGGCTCAATGCCAGCCTGCGCGGCGACCAGCTGTGCCACGGAAAGAGCCCGGTGCTCATCGACTGCTGCCCGCTGATCGGAGTGCTGTCACTGAATGCGATCTTCGCAAGCGACTGCCTGATCGTGCCAATCTCGGCCGACCATCTCTCTTACAAGAGCGCGCTGCAGGTGGAAAAGGCGCTCAAGGCGCTGGAGCCGGTGCTGAAACGGCGCGTGAAGCGGCGCTATCTGCTGACGCGTTTCGACGCGCGCCGGCGGATGGCGAGGGAAGTGCAGGCGAAGCTTGAAGAGAGGTTCGGCGAGGAAGTGTGCAGTACGTACATCGCCGAGAACGTCAGCCTGGCGGAGAGTCCAGCCTTCAACAAGACGGTATTCGAGCACGCGCCGAGCAGCCGCGGCGCGCAGGATTACGATGCGCTCCTGGACGAACTGAGCGCAGCGGGTTTCTTCGAGTAGTTACTTCGAGATCAGCGTCAGCAGGTCTTCCATCGAGGTTGCCGGCCTGGCCTTTTCCTCGGGTTGCTTCTCCGTGCAGCTGACGATGCTGCAGTTGCGGTACATCTGGAACAGCTTGCGCTCCGCGTCTTCGCGGTTGTGGCCCGCGATGACGATGCTTTCGACCTTCTGGCCTGTGCGCGTGTGAATCGAAAAATCGAACTTCAACATGACGCCTCCCCGGGATGCTCTGCGCATCGCTTGTTGTGCTTCGGGCAAGTGTAGCCGAGGAGGCTCGCAATGAAAAGCTAAGTCCGGACCGGGAATGCCGCCCGCCACTTGTCCAGCAGTCCCAGAGCCAGCGCCGTGGCGCACAGCACGACCGCGATGCCCGCTACCGTGCCTCCGGTGATCGGCTCGCCGAGGAAAAGCCAGGCCCAGATCGAGGCCGTTGCCGGAATCAGGAAGGTAACCGTGATCGCCTTGCTCGCGCCTTCGGTCGCGATCAGGTGGAAAAACAGCGCATAGGCAAGGCCAGTGCAGAGGACGCCGAGCACGGTGACGGCGATCGCGCCGTGGAGCGTGACCGCCGCAGCGCCGTGGGGCATGGCGGGCACCGCCAGAGGCAGCAGGGCGAGCGATGCCGCAAGCTGGCTGCCTGCTGCCGCGGCAAGTGGCGGGATCTTCGATGCCTTCAGCCGCGTGTAGTTGGCAGCGAAACCGTAGCTGACCGCCGCGCACATCCCGGCGAGCACGCCAAGCACGGTGTTGAGCGTGATCGCTGTCGGCCCGACGCCCACCAGCACCGCGACCCCGAAGAGACCCAGCACGCAAGCCGCAATGCGCGAAGGCGTCAGGCGCTCGTCCAGCATCAGGATGCCGAACAGCCCGGTGAAGATCGGCGCCAGCGAATTCATCGTCGCCATATATGAGGACGGGATGTGCAGGGCTGACCAGGAGAACAGCGCAAACGGTATCGCGGTGTTGAACAAGCCGATGATCAGGAATGTACGGGCGTTGGCACCCCATGCAAAGACAATGCCGCGCGAACGTGCAAACAGGTACAGCGCGATGCCGCCGAGGAAAATCCGCAGGAAGGTCGTCAGCAAGGGGCCGAGCTCGGGAACGGAGATGCGCATGAGCATGAAGCTCGTGCCCCAGATGGCGCCGAGCAGGAGCAGCCTGAAAACATTGGATGTGGACATGGAGTCTCTCTTCTTTGCGGAATGGTGATAGTGTATGTAGTCACGCGTTGCAACACTAACGACATTTATTGACATGTTTTGTTAGTAAAACTAACAAATGCATTAGAACTTATTTCATAAATAGGAAGGCCCGCGTTCACACCAGAACGTTTGCTGGCAAGGCGCGCGACGCGTCACGTAGCGGTGCTACGTGCAAGGAGCGCAACGCCGCCAGCGAGCGTTCTGGTGTGAACCCTCCGGGCAGTCGGTCTGGACGGCGCATTGCGGCGTTGCGATGCTTGCTCAGACACCCGGTCTGAGCGGCGCGCCGCGCCTTGCACTGCATCCGTCCAGACCGACTGCGCGGGCCTTCGTATTTATGAAATAAGTTCTAATCCATGCGCCCACCACCGCTCAACGCCCTGCATGCCTTCGAAAGCGCCGCGCGCTTGTGCAGCTACACGCTCGCTGCAGGCGAACTGCACGTCACCCACAGCGCGGTCAGCCAGCAGATCCGCTCGCTGGAGGACTTGCTCGGCGTTTGCCTGTTCGAACGGCGCGGCCGGCAGATGGTGCTGACGAGGGAAGGCGGACTGCTGTTCCGGCGCGTCCAGCCGGCGCTGCAGCAGATCAGCCGCGCCGTGTCGGAAATCGGCGTCCTGAAGCGGCCGCCGGCCATTGTCGTGACGACGCTCCAATCCTTCGCCAACCGATGGCTGCTGCCCCGGCTGAGCAAATTCCAGAAGCTGCAGCCGCACGTTACGGTGCACATCCAGGCATCGTCCGACCTGAAGGACCTTGCGCGCGGACAGGCGGACATCGCGATCCGTTACGGTCGCGGCACATGGAAAGGATGCGAGTCCGAACACTTGTTGCAGGAGTGGGTATTCCCTGTCTGCAGTCCCGGATTCAACAAGGGGCGGCTGCCGGCGGCGGAGAACCGTCTCAAGCGCCACCGCATCCTGCGCGACGATTGCCAGGTCGAATGGAACGCCTGGTCCAGGCAGGCCGGCATCGACCCGGCGGAGTTCCTGCATGAGGCGACGTACAGCGACAGCAACGTGATGCTCGGCGCAGCCGAGGCCGGGCAAGGCATTGCCATCGGGCGCAGTACGCTGGTCGCTGCCGACTTGGTGGTCAAGCGCCTGGTGCGCCTGTTCGACGTCATCGCGCCGGCGCCGTATTCCTACTATCTCGTGACTGCCGAAGGACGGAAGAAGCCGCCGCACCTGCAGGCATTCGAACAGTGGCTGAAGGACGAAGCTGCCGCGTTCTCGCGCAAGGAAATGCGTGCGCTCGGCATCAAGGCGGAGCAGCCATGACCAAGGCATTTCGCGACGCCGCCCGCTACTGGCGCAGTCCGCTCCTGCCGGACGCCGAGCTGCTGACGGCGGAATACTTCGAACAGGAGTTCGCACCGCATTGGCACGACGGCTATTCCATCCCCGTCATCCACAATGGCGCGCAAACCTATCGCTACCGGGGCGGGCTCAGGCTAGCCGGCGCCGGCAGCATCGCTGCGATCAACCCGGGGGAGGTGCACACCGGCGAGCGCGCTACCGAACACGGTTGGGCATACCGCGCGTTTTACCCGTCGGCCGAGTGGATGCGGCAACTGGCGAGCGACATTGCGGGCCGCCCGTCGGATTACCCGTGGCTGCCGGATGAACCGGTCCGGGATGCGGAAGTGGCCGGCCGGCTGCTGCATGCGCACCGCTTGCTCGAATCCGGCACCGACCTGCTGGCGGCCGAAACTGCGCTGACCGGCGCATTCGCCTTGCTGATCGCCCGCCATGCCCGTGCGCGTCCGCGGCTTCAAACCTTGCATGCAGACAGCGGTCGCGTGGCGGCGATGCAGACGAAACTCGCGGAAGACCTCACGATGCCGCTCACGCTCAACCAGTTGGCAGAGGCGGTCGGCTTGTCACCGTTTCATGCCGCCCGTCTTTTCTCGGCCAGCGTCGGCATGCCGCCCCATGCATGGCGCAACCAGTTGCGCCTGACGCATGCGTTGGGTTTGTTGCGGCAGGGCAGGTCGGTCGCCGATGTCGCCGCTGCAACGGGATTCACCGACCAGAGCCATTTCACGCGGCATTTCAAGCGCGCCTACGGCATCGCCCCTGGACGTTGGCGCGCCGCCTGATTTCGGGCAACAGGCCGCGCCGCAAGAACATACAAGCGCCTCCGCAGTCACGGCATTACCATTTCCCGTGAAAGGAATCGTAATGTCGCATCCCACACGTTTTTCCAGTCTTGCCGCCGGCGCGCGCGATACCATCCCGATGCTGGTCGGCGCCGCACCCTTCGGCATGATCTTCGGCACGCTCGTCAGCGCGGGCCCGCTCGCCGCATGGCAGGGGCAGCTGATGTCGATGAGCGTGTTCGCCGGCTCCAGCCAGTTCATCGCCGTCGGCCTGGTCGCCGGCCATGCGGGCATGCTGGTGATCTGGCTGACCACCTTCATCGTCAACCTGCGCCACATGCTGTATGCGGCGACGCTGCTGCCGCATGTCGCCCACCTGCCCGTGCGCTGGCGCTTTGCGCTCGGCTTCCTGCTGACGGATGAAACCTTCGCGGTGATGAACGGCTACTACGCGAGGCGGCATGACAATCCGCATGGCCACTGGTATTTCCTCGGTTCGGGGCTCGCGATGTATCTCAACTGGCAATCGTGGACGCTGGTCGGGCTGCTGTTCGGCGCGGTGTTCCCGCAGTTGCAGTCGCTCGGCCTGGACTACGCGATGGTGGCGACCTTCATTGCCATCGTGGTGCCGCAGCTGTCGCGGCTGCCGCATTTCGGCGCGGCAGTGGCGGCGGGGGTGTTTGCGTACTTGCTGAAGGACGTGCCGTACAAGCTCGGCCTGATGTCGGCGGTGCTGATCGGCGTGGCGACCGGGTTAATAATCGCGCGCTGGCGCGCCTCCGCACAGGCGCAGCGAAGGAGCGCGGCATGAACCATACCTGGATGATTCTCGGCATGGCTGCCGTTACCGTCTTCATCAAGGCTTCCATCTTCGTCCTCGGTGGACGCGTGCGCTTTCCGCCGCTGTTGCAGCAGGCGCTGGGCTTTGTGCCCGTCACGGTGCTCACGGCCATCATCGTGCCGATGGTGCTGGCGCCGCACGGCGAAGGGCTGGAACTCACCTGGCGGAACCCGCAACTGGTCGCCTCCATCGCAGCGATCCTCGTATGTGCAGCGACCCGGAAGCAGCTGCTGACCATCGTGATCGCGCTGACGGTGTTCTTCGGATGGCAGTTCGGCGTGATTGGATGATGGCATTTTGATAATCGTTGCGCCGGGTTGACGCAGCCGGACAGACCGCGATGGATCATTGCATGTAGTGACAATGACTGGCAGAATTTCTTGCGCTGCGGTAAATCTGTAGCCAGAGATACGGGGCGACCTGCAACGCGCTTCCGTCCGATCATCCTGCCGGAGACACCATGGGACGCGCGTTTGGCCTTCGCGGCAAGTCCGTTCTTGCACTGTTTGGAACCTGCGTCCTTGTCCTTATCCTTGCGAGCGTGATCGCCTTCCAGGCGCTCGAATCGATCCGCTCCCATCTCGGCGTCGCCTACACCCGCAACTACACCCTGCTCAACCGCGAGCGCATCATCGCGCCGGTGGCCAGGGAACTTGCGCTGTCGCTGCGCCTTGCGGATTCCCAGGCAATCCGGCAATGGCTGCTCGACGACGAGAATCCGGAACGGAAATCCGTGGCATTGCAGGAGGCGGAAGGTTTCCGCCGCGATTTCAATGACAAGTCCTACTTCATCATTTCGGACATCAGCAAGCACTACTACTTCAACGACACCCGCTCGCCCTACAGCGACGCGCCGCGCTATACGCTGAAGGCGGACGACGCCAATGACTCCTGGTACTTCAATACGATGAAGGGCGACAAGGCCTTCAACATCAATGTCGACCCGGATGTCAAACTGAACCTGACCAAGGTCTGGTTCAATGTGCTCGTCAAGGATGGCGACCGCAAGATCGGCCTGGCGGGCACCGGCCTCGACCTGACGACCTTCCTCAACGATTTCGTCAAGACGAGCGAAGCGGGCGTCACGCCGATCGTCGTCGACGTCAACGGCGCGGTGCAGGCGCATTCCGACAACAAGCGCATCGCCTTCAATTCCGCAACCAGGGAAGCGCAGCACGAACAGTCGCTGTTCGGCCTGCTGCAAGGCGAAAAGGATGTGGCTGTCGCCAAGGCGGCGCTCGCCAAGGCAGTTGCCGGCCCCGGCAAGGCCGAAGTGTTCTCCGCCCATCTCGACGGAAAAAAGCAGCTGATCGCGGTGTCCTATATCCCCGAGCTCAAATGGCACGTGCTGACGGCAGTCGATCTCGATGTGGCGGACCTGCTCGACGCCGACCTGCTGAAATGGGGCGGGCTGGTCGCCCTGGCTCTGCTGGTCCTGGCAATGGCGGGTTTCGTGTATGCGCTCAATCGTCTCGTGCTGGTGCCGCTGCTCAGGCTCAAGCACACAGCGCAGGAAATGGCCGGCGGTAATTACGCCGTGGCGCTGCCGCCAGCCGGCAATGACGAGATCGGCGACCTGACCCGCGCGTTCAGCGCGATGGCCGACAAGGTGCGCCGCCACACTGAGGACCTGGAGGAGACCGTGCGTAACCGCACGCAGGAACTGACAAAGGCGAACCGGGAAATGTCGCTTGCCCACAAGAAGATCAGCGATTCGATTTCCTACGCGAGCCTGATCCAGCGCGCGATCCTGCCGGACCGTCAGCTCACCAGTGCGCTGGGTGACAACCATTTCGTCCTGTGGCGGCCGCGCGATGTGGTGGGCGGCGATTTCTACGTCTACCGCGAAGTCGAAGGCGGCTGCCTGCTGGGTGTGGTCGATTGTGCCGGCCACGGCGTGCCGGGCGCCTTCATGACCATGCTCGCCCGCGCGGCCATCGATCAGGCCATCGACGAAACCGGCGCGCATGACCCGGCCGCCATTCTCACCCGCACCGACGCCGTCATGCGCGGCATGCTGCAGACCGACGACAGGCGGCGCGATATCGCGACCATGATGGACGCGGGCATCGCTTATATTGAATTTGCGTCGCGCCGCGTGACCTTCGCCGGCGCGCGCATCGCGCTCTACTGGAGCGACGGCGAAGAGATCGGCATTGCCCATGGCGCACGGCGTTCTATCGGCGACCGCTACCCGGGTGAATACCGGAACGAAAGCGTCGAGCTGCATCCCTCCCGTACCTTTTACCTGACCACTGATGGATTCCTCGACCAGGCGGGCGGTGAAAAGGGTTTTGGATTCGGCAACGCGCGCTTTGTCGACATGCTGCGCAGGCATGCCACCCGGCCTCTGGACGAGCAGAGCGGGGCGTTTGCCTCTACACTGGCGGATTATCAGGGCAATCATCCGCAGCGCGACGACATCACAATGCTCTGCTTTCGCTTCGCATAAGGGGAAACCATGGGACTCATCGATCTCTTTTCGCTGCAGCAGACATACAACCAGCAGCGGATCATGTTGTGCTTCAACGGCCCGCTCACCAAGAGCCTGATCGAGGAGATCGGTAACGCGCTGCGCAACTACATGGAACGTGAAAACGCGACCGCGTCTTCCGCAATGGATGTGTTCGGCGCGTATATCGAACTGACGCAGAACATCCGTCATTATGCTGCCCGCAAGGGGTGGGACGAGTCGGCCGCATCGGCCACCGTGGTGATCGCCCGCGATGCGGAGGGGCGTTATGTGGTTTCGGCAGGGAACATCCTGGACGCCGTGGACGGCCTCGCGCTGGAAGCGCGTGTGAAAGCACTGGCCGGTATGGACAAGGCGCAGCTGAAGGCAGAATACAAGGAGCAACTGCGCAAGCCGCGCGAAGAGGGGGCAACGACAGGCGCAGGGCTCGGCTTGATCGATCTTGCGCGCAAGGCGACGGAACCGCTGTCCTGCTCCCTGCGTACACTCGACGACGGACGCGCATTTTTCAGCATGCGCGTGGTCATGTAACGAAGGAACGAAGAATGGACAACCTGAAAATCGAAAGCACCCAGTCGACCCCGTTGATTCTTGCCGATGCCAAGGCAGGCGCCATGGAAATGCGCGGCGACTCCTATCCCGAGAATTCGTTCGAGCTGTTCTCGCCGGCGATGAAATGGATCGAGGATTTCCTGCGCGAAGGGAGCCAGCCGTTCACGCTCAACCTGCACCTGCTCTACCTGAACACCAGCAGCGTCAAGGCGATGATGGACATCTTTGACATCCTCGAGGAAGCGCACAAGTCCGGCCGCCAGGTGACGGTCAACTGGTACTACGACGAGCAGAACGAGCGTGTCGCCGAGCTGGCCGAGGAATTCAAGGAAGACTGCAGTTTCCCGTTTCAGATCACCAGTCAGGTGGAGTGATGGCACGCGACGAAAAGCATCTGGAGCTGATGATCGAGGCGCTTCTCGTGGATCCCGAGAACGAGGGCAATCCGCTGCGTTACGCGCTGGAAGAACTGTACACGGAGTACCGCGGGCTGCTGCACCAGATCGACCGCATCACCCGGATCTCGGATCGCTACCAGAGTATCAGCCAGGATGAAAAGCAGGCGATTGCCGGGCGCTATCACAAGCAGCTGAGGCAACTGGAAAAGATCGCACGCATCTCGGACCGGTACCAATCGATGATGCGCGACCTCAACGAGGCGTTGAAGGAGGCATCGACCAAGGATGCGCTGACCGGCATCGGGAACCGGCGCATGCTGATGGAGAGCCTGAAGGCGGAGACCGCGCGCGCCGAACGGCTCGAGCGTCCGCTGACCGTGGTGCTGGCCGACGTCGACCGCTTCAAGTCCGTCAACGACGCCTATGGCCATGAGGCCGGCGACAAGGTGTTGGTGCGCATCGCCAATGCGATCCGCTCGAATGTGCGCGACTACGATCTGTGCGGCCGCTGGGGCGGCGAGGAATTCATGGTGATCATGCCGGAGATCGGCGCGAAGGAAGGCACCGCCGTAGTCGAGCGCATGCGCCAGGCAATCGCCGGTATCGAGATGATGGCCGCCGACCAGGCATTGCAGCTGTCGGCCAGCTTCGGCGTTGCCGAGCGCAAGCCGGGAGAGCATATTTCCGAAACCATCAATCGCGCCGACGCCGCCTTGTTCGAGGCCAAGCGCAATGGGCGCAACCGGTACGAGACGGCAAGTTAGCTTTTCTGCAAGCCGATGCGCTACACTTTGGCCATCTTCATGATTGGGACGCGCATGAAAACCTGGATTGGCTTTGTTGTGCTGGTGCTCGCTTGTGCCTTCTCTGTCCAGGCCGGAACTGTCTACAAGTCGGTCGGTCCCGATGGACGCATTGTCTACAGCGACCAGCCGCCCGCCGGCACCAAGGTCGAAAAGACGCTCGACTTTGCCGATCTTCCCGTCTCACCCTTGCCGCCTTCCGTCCTGCGCTACCGCGAAGATTTGCAAAAGAGCGTACAGAAGCGTCTCGCCGATCCCGGCAACAAGGCCGACAGCGCCCAGACAGTCCTGTTTTCCGCCGGATGGTGCGGCTACTGCCGCAAGGCGAAGGCCTATCTCGCAGAGAAGGGCATCCGTTACCGCGAATACGATGTCGATACGCCCGAGGGCTCGCGGGCATTGGCCGAACTGGGAGAGGGAAAGGGCATTCCGGTGCTTGTCCGTAACGGGCGCAGGACCCAGGGATTTTCGCGGGCGGCCTACGACGCCGTATTCAGCGGCCAATAGTCACTATTCCGGTCGCCGCCTGCAACGAATGCGGGGATCGGGTAAAGTAATGGCCAGCCTCACGCCGAGGCATTCTTCATGAAAGCGGGGACGACCCCGCCTCTTCCCTGCCAACCGTGGACGACCACGGAAAATCGCGTAGGAAAAAAATGTCCTGGTTCATCCTCATCATCGCCGGCCTGTTCGAGGTCGGCTGGGCTATCGGCCTCAAGTACACCGAAGGTTTTTCTCGTCCGCTGCCGTCGGCGCTGACGCTCATTTCCATGGTCGCCAGCGTGGTGCTGCTCGGGATCGCGATGCGTACGCTGCCGGTCGGGACCTCGTATGCGGTCTGGACCGGCATCGGAATTGTCGGTACTGCGATCCTGGGGGCGGTGATGTTGAATGAAGGGTTGTCGGTGGGGCAGTGGGCCTGCGTGGCGCTGATCCTCGGGGGCATCGCAGGACTGAAGGTGCTCAGCCCCGCGTAAGGGGAGGACTCAGGCGCTCTTCTTTCTCTTCTTCGGCGCCAGCAGCGTATGCCGGCAAGTCGGTGCGCCGCACAGGCACTGGTAGGCGCGCTTGAGCGCCGGCGTATGCCGCTCTTCCAGGATCAGGCCGTAGTCGTAGTTCAGTTCTTCGCCGCGGTCGATGTCGCGCAGCGCATAGATGAACACCTGACCGTCTTCCTCGCGCGCTTCGCAGTTCGGTTCGCATGCATGGTTGATCCAGCGCGCGTCATTGCCCGTGCTGCCGCCGTCGATGATCTTGCCGCTCTCCAGGCTGAAGAAGAAGGTGTGGAAATCGTCCGGCGCCTTCAGGTTCTCGCGCCGCACCGCTTCCTTCCAGTTGATGCGTTCGCCTTCGTATTCGATGATGCAGGTGCCTGCGGGGATCTTGCGCGCGGCGAACACGCCGCGGCCGTGCACGCGCGAATTCTTGACGACGTACATGGGGCGGTCTTTTGCTGCGGTATTGCTGGTGTGATTCATTGCGTTCAAAGCGGGTTGGATGGATGTGGGTGCGTATTATCTCAATTGTCGGCCGCGCGAGATGACTTTTTTGCACCGCATTCGAAGTGGAGCAAGCGGCGGACCTACAATGTACCGATTGTTTAATTGTTTTCCGCGTCATGCCCGCTCATCGCCTTCAACCCGCCACCCTTTCCTACGCCAACGGCATTCCCTTCGCCGAGACCTATGGCGATGTCTACCATTCCGCCGACGGCGGCCTCGAGCAGGCGCGCTATGTTTTTCTTGGCGGGAACGGGCTGCCGGCGCGCTGGCATGAGCGGCGTAGCTTCACCATCCTCGAAACCGGCTTCGGCCTCGGCCTGAACTTCCTCGCCACCTGGCAGGCTTGGCGCGCCGATCCCCGGCGCTGCGCGCGCCTGCATTACGTCGCGATCGAAAAGCACCCGTTTTCCGCCGACGACCTCGCCCGCCTGCATGCGCTGTGGCCGGAGCTGGCCGAGCTTTCGTCGGCATTGCGGGCGGCGTGGCCGATGCTGGTTGCAGGTTTTCACCGGATCGAGCTGGACGAAGGGCGTGTAGTCCTGACCCTGGTCTTCGGCGACATCGCGGATTGCCTGCCGCAGATTGACGCTGCTCCCGATGCGTTCTACCTCGACGGTTTCGCCCCCAGCAAGAATCCCGACATGTGGTCGCCGCAGGTACTGGCCCGACTGGGACGTATGGCGGCGCCGGAGGCGACCGCTGCGACTTATACAGTGTCTGCAGCGGTACGTCAGGCACTGACGCAGGGCGGATTCATGTGTGACAAGCGGCCGGGTTTCGGACGCAAGCGCGACATGCTGGCAGCACGCTATGTGCCGCGTTGGCAGATCCCGGTACGACCCTTGCCGTCCGAACGACGCGCCGTCGTGATCGGCGCCGGTGTCGCGGGCAGTGCGGTATGCGAACGGCTGGCCGCACGCGGCTGGCAGGTAATGCTCATCGAGCGCCACGACAAGCCTGCGCAGGAAGCGTCCGGCAACCTGGCCGGCATCGCGATGCCCCTGCTCTCCAAGGACGACAACCTGTCCTCCCGGCTGGCCAGGGCGGCCTTCCTGTACGCACTGCGCACATGGGAGCGGCTGGGTGGCATCGGACAGGCCTTTGCGGGTGAGGCCTGCGGCGTGCTGCAGCTGGCGCGTGACGAGGCCCATGCGCAATTGCAGCGCGAGACGATTGAGTCGCTCGATTTTCCGCCCGAGTTCGTGCATTGGCTCGACGGAAAGGCGGCGTCGGACATGACGGGCAATCCGCATGCGCTCGGCGGCTGGCTGTTTCCTCGCGGCGGCTGGATCACGCCGTCCAGCCTGTGCGAGGCAATGCTGAAAGCCTGCGGCGACCGCCTGCAGCGCCGTTTCGTCACGGAAGTGCTGACGATCGAGAACAATGACGCAGGATGGACAGTCCGCGATGCTGGCGGCGGGGCAATTGCAGAGGCACCGGTCGTCATCCTTGCCAACGGAACCAACGCAAATGCATTTCCTCAAACACAAGGATTGCCCTTGACCGCGATACGCGGCCAGGTGACGCATGTGCCGGCCGATGCATTACCCCTACTGCCGGTGGTGCTTTGCGGCGAAGGCTATGTGACGCGGCCCGCGCAAGGCGTATGCTGTGTCGGAGCGTCCTATGACTTCGATCGCGATCCGCAGTTGCGCCAGTCGAGCCATGAGGAAAACCTGGTGCGGCTTGCGCAGGTGATGCCGCAGGCGGAGGTTGCCGCACAGATTTCCGGTATTGCGCTCGCGGGACGGGTCGGTTTTCGCTGCGTATCGCCGGATCGGCTGCCGCTGGTCGGTGCGCTGCCCGACGCGGGGGCGCCGATCAAAGGCAGCCGGCTGCGTGACGTACCGCGTTTGCCGGGGCTTTATGGATTGCTCGCCTACGGCTCGCGCGGCATGGTCTGGGCACCTTTCACGGCCGAGCTGCTGGCGTCCGTGCTGGACGGGGAACCGCTGCCGATTGAACGTGAACTTGCTGAAGCCCTCGATCCCGCACGCTTTGCGCTGAAGTCCCATCGCCGCGGCGGGGCTGGGGTGCAGGCGCCGGGACAAGATGCGCAAGACCTTTAAATATGTACTCATCGCCGTTGCCGTATTGCTCGCGCTGCTCATTGCGGCAGCCGCAATCGTCGCTGCGACCTTCGATCCGAACGACTACAAGCCGCAGCTGATCCGGCTGGTGCAGGAAAAGAAGCAGCGCACTCTTGCCATCCCGGGCGACATCCGGCTGAGCTTTTTCCCCAGGATCGGCGCCGAACTCGGCCCGCTCACGTTGTCCGAGCACAAGGGCAGCACCGAGTTCGCCGCGGTCGAGCGCGCACGGTTATCGCTGGCGCTCATTCCCCTTTTTTCGAAGCAGCTCGTGGTCGACCAGGTCAGGATCGACGGACTGCGCGCCAATATCCGCCGCAACAAGGATGGCAGCACCAATTTCGACGACCTGCTGGCGGCCGACCGGCAACAGGATACAGAGAAGGGCGAGGCCGGCGGCCAACAGTTCCGCTTCGATATCGATGGCGTGCAGCTGGAAAAGGCGAACCTGGTGTTCGACGACCGGCAGCAGGGCCGCAAGTTGGCGATTAACGACCTCAATCTTGAAACCGGGAAGATCGCCAGCGGGGCGTCCAGCAAGCTGCAGATGGATGCGCATGTCAAGGGCAGCAACCCGGATATCGACGCCCGCGTCGCGCTCAAGACCGGCTTCACGCTGGACCTGGACAAGAAGAATTACGTGCTGAAAGGCCTCGATGCGGCGCTCAAGGGCGGCCTGGCCGAGCTGAGCGACCTCGACCTCAAGCTGGCCGGCGACGCCGACCTGTTGCCGGAGACCCGGCGCTTCACGCTCGAAGGGATCAAGTTGAATGCGAAGGGCAAGCGCGCCCGCGAATCGATCGAGGCGAAGTTCTACATCCCCCGGCTCGCGGTCGCCGACGACAAGGTGAGCGGCGGCAAGCTGAGCGGCGAAGCGAAGCTGGAGGAAGGCGCGCGCAGCATGCTGGCCCGCTTCGATGTGCCGTCCTTCGAGGGCTCTCCGCAAGCGGTCAGGCTGCCCTCATTGTCCGTCGACGCCACCATCCGCGAGGACAAGCTCGACGCGAACCTGAAGCTTTCCGGCGCAATGACAGGCGATATCGACAAGTTGCTGTTCGCTTCACCGCAATTGACGCTGGCCTTGAGCGGCAAGCAGGGTGATACCAGGTTGGACGGTACCCTGACCACGCCGCTGTCCGTCAACCTGGATGAAAAGTTCGTGGAGCTGCAGAAGGTGGCCGCCAGCTTCCAGCTTCCCAACCCGGCCGGCGGCGCGCTCGCGCTGAAAGCCGCTGGCAATGTCGCCATAAACTACGGCAAGCAGACCGCTTCGGCCATCCTGAACGGCAGCATCGACCAGAGCGCATTTCGCGCCAAACTGGGACTCGGCGATTTTTCGCCGCCCATGTATACATTTGACATCGGCATCGACCAGATCGACCTTGACCGTTACAGGAGTAAAGGCGAGAGCAAGCCGGCCGGCAAGCAGCCTGCGGCGTCGGCGGGGAAGCCGGAAGCCGAGCAGCCGATAGACTTTTCGATGTTGCAGAAACTGCACGCGAGCGGCACCCTGCGTGCCGGTGCGTTGAAGGTGGCGAACATCAGGACCGCGAACCTCCGGCTCGACATGCGCGCGGCCAACGGCAAACTCGACATCAGTCCGCTTGCGGCCAGCCTGTACGGCGGCAGTGCCGCCGGCGCTATCAGTGTCACCGCGGGCAATCCGTCGCGGATCGCGCTCCGCCAAACCCTGTCCGGCATCGATATCGGCCCGCTGATGAAGGATGCAATCGACAAGGACACGCTGGAAGGAAAAGGCAATGTCCAGCTCGACGTGACCTCGGCCGGTGCAACGGTCGGCCAGATCAAGAAGGGCTTGAACGGCGTCGCGCGCCTGGAGCTGCGCGACGGCGCCATCCGCGGCGTCAACATTGCGCAGGCCGTGCGCGAGGCGAAGGCGCGCATCGGCCAGTTACGGGGTGACGAAAAGGAGCAGGCCGGCACCGGGTCCGGCACGCAGAAGACGGATTTCAGTGAACTGACCGCCAGCTTCCGCATCGTCAATGGTGTGGCGCACAATGAAGATCTGAACATCAAGTCGCCGCTGATGCGCGTGGGCGGGTCTGGCGATATCTACCTGGCCGAGGACCGGCTCGACTATCTCGTGCGCGCCACCATCGTTTCCAACCTGCAGGGGCAGGGCGGGCCGGAACTGCAGGCGCTGAAAGGGTTGACGGTGCCGGTGCGCCTGTCAGGCCCGTTCAATGCAATCACATGGCGTGTCGATCTCGCCGGCATGGCGAGCGAGCTGGCGAAACAGAAGTTCGATGAACGGAAAGAGGAGTTGCGGCAGAAGGCAGAGAAGCCGCTTGAAGAACAGAAAGAAAAACTCCGCGGTCAGCTGCAGGAGCGGCTGAAGGGATTGTTGGGCAAGTAGTCTGACAACACTATAAACGAAGATCTTCGTGGTGCAAGGAATTATTTCGGTATAGCCATCACGCTACTTCATGCGGGCAAAACGATGAATAGCGCCCGCATCTACACCCAGTTCAAACGATTGCGACACTGCTTCGGTTGACGCACAGTTCCAACTTCTTCATTTGTGCAACGCATGCTGCAGAGTGTGTCGCATTTCTGCACATGCATAGTGCGCCGATATCCCGTAAAACCCTGCAACGCGACAACTTTCGTGCGAAAAAGTTTTACGCAATCAAATCAATTTCTTACGAAAAATCCGTCATAAATATCGCTTTGAAAAGAAGAAGTTGAAAGCCATTTCTTCAACTAATTTCACTCACAAAAAAAAGCGAAAAATTTCCTATCGACTCCAAAAAATTCTGCGTATTATTAAATTGCGGAGTGGAAATTCAATCTGTATCCGATACCCACACGACCGGTAGACATATATCAAAGGAAGCCCAATGAAGATCTTTGACAACTACGCAGCACGGTATGAGCGGACACGAGAAGAGGAATACTCCCTGCAAGAATATCTGGAACTGTGCAAGCGCGATCGACTTGCCTACGCCACTGCCGCCGAGCGCATGCTCGAAGCGATTGGCGAGCCCGAACTGATCGACACGCGCCACGATCCGCGGCTCTCGCGCATCTTCGCCAACAAGGTTATCAAGATCTATCCGGCATTCCGTGAGTTTTACGGAACGGAAGAGGTCATCGAGCAGGTCGTCTCCTACTTCCGTCATGCTGCCCAAGGCCTCGAAGAACGCAAGCAGGTTCTCTACCTGCTCGGCCCCGTCGGCGGCGGCAAGTCCTCCATCGCGGAGAAGCTCAAGTCCCTGATGGAACATGTGCCCTTCTATTGCATCAAGGGTTCGCCCGTCAACGAATCGCCGCTCGGCCTGTTCAATGCCGACGAGGACGGCCCGATCCTGGAAGAGGACTTCGGCATCCCGCGCCGCTACCTGAAGACCATCCCGAGCCCGTGGGCCGTGAAGCGCCTGCACGAGTTCAATGGCGACATCAACCAGTTCCGCGTGGTCAAGCGTTATCCGTCGATACTCAAGCAGGTCGCGATCTCCAAGACCGAGCCGGGCGATGAAAACAATCAGGACATCTCCTCCCTGGTCGGCAAGGTCGACATCCGCAAGCTGGAAGACTATTCGCAGGACGATCCGGATGCCTACAGCTATTCCGGCGGCCTGTGCCTGTCCAACCAGGGCCTGATGGAATTCGTCGAAATGTTCAAGGCTCCGATCAAGGTGCTGCACCCGCTCTTGACCGCGACGCAGGAAGGCAATTACAAGGGTACAGAAGGCTTCGGCGCAATTCCGTTCGACGGCGTCGTTCTGGCGCACTCGAACGAATCCGAGTGGAAGGCCTTCCGCAACAACAAGAACAACGAGGCATTCCTCGACCGTATCTATATCGTAAAGGTGCCGTACTGCCTGCGCGTGTCGGACGAAATCAAGATCTACGAAAAGCTCATCACCAGCTCCTCGCTTGGCAAGGCGCCCTGCGCCCCGGGCACGCTGAAGATGATGGCGCAGTTCGCGGTGCTGTCGCGCCTGAAGGAGCCGGAAAACTCCAGCATCTTCTCCAAGATGCAGGTATATGACGGCGAGAACCTGAAGGACACCGACCCGAAGGCAAAGTCGCGCCAGGAGTACACTGACTACGCCGGCGTGGACGAAGGCATGAATGGCCTGTCGACCCGCTTTGCATACAAGATCCTGTCCAAGGTCTTCAACTTCGATAACACCGAAGTCGCCGCCAACCCGGTGCACCTGTTATATGTGCTGGAGCAGCAGGTCGAGCGCGAGCAGTTCCCGCCCGAGACCGAGCAGAAGTACATGTCCTACATCAAGGAGTACCTGGCGCAGCGTTACGTCGAGTTCATCGGCAAGGAGATCCAGACGGCTTACCTCGAAAGCTATTCCGAATACGGCCAGAACATCTTCGACCGTTACGTCACGTTCGCCGACTTCTGGATCCAGGACCAGGAATTCCGCGATCCGGATACCGGCGAGAGCTTCGACCGCGATTCACTGAACAGCGAGCTCGAGAAGATCGAGAAGCCCGCGGGCATCTCCAACCCGAAGGACTTCCGCAACGAGATCGTCAACTTCGTGCTGCGCGCTCGTGCCCAGAACAACGGCAAGAACCCGACATGGACCAGCTACGAAAAGCTGCGCACCGTGATCGAGAAGAAGATGTTCTCGAACACCGAGGAACTGCTGCCGGTGATCTCGTTCAACGCCAAGGCCAGCGCCGACGATGCGAACAAGCACCAGGAGTTCGTGTCGCGCATGGTGGCCAAGGGTTACACCGCGAAGCAGGTTCGCCTGCTGTGCGAGTGGTACCTGCGGGTTCGCAAGTCGTCGTGATGTAGAAATAGCCTGCATATCGCTGTAAGGCTCCTTCCCCCATTCAGGGGGAAGGTTGGGATGGGGGTAGTGCGGTCGCATTGCAGCCTGCGATTGTCCAACCTCACTACCCCACCCTAACCTTCCTCCTGCAAGAGGAGGGAACCCGCCGGCGGGTGCAGGACAATCCCTCTCCGGAGCTTGAGAGGGAGATAACAACGCCCATACAGTTTCAGGAGGCACTTTGGCTCACCTCATCGACCGGCGTCTGCAAGGCAAGAACAAGTCCGCGATCAACCGCGAACGCTTCTTGCGGCGTTACAAGGGCCAGATCAAGGACGCCGTACAACGCGCCATCAAGGGCCGCTCGATCACCGAGGTCGAGAAAGGCGAAAAAGTATCCATCCCCGTCAAGGACATCGGCGAGCCGAATTTCGGCCATGCGCATGGCGGCATTTGGGAAGTCGTCCGTCCCGGCAACGAGCAGTACCAGAAAGGCGACCAGATCCAGCGGCCGAAAGGCGGCGGCGGTTCCGGGAAGGGCAAGGCGGGTAACAGCGAGGAAATCTCCGAAGACGATTTCACCTTCGAGCTCACGCGCGAAGAGTTCATGAATTACTTCTTCGAAGACCTCGAACTGCCCAACCTGGTCAAGACGCAGCTCACTTCCATCACCGAGTTCCGCAACCAGCGCGCGGGCTACACCATCTCCGGCACGCCGACCAACATCCATGTGTTGCGCTCCATGCGCGGCGCGATCGGCCGCCGCATCGCCGTCGGTGCGAAGTCGCGCAAGCGTCTGCGCGAAGCGGAACAGGAGATGAACGAACTGCTGAAGACGACGTTCGAAGACGACCACCGCGTCCTCGCGCTGCGCAAGGAGATCCACCATCTGCGCGCCAAGCTGGAAGGCATCGCCTTTCTCGACCCGATCGATCTGCGCTACAGCAACCGCATCAAGGTGCCCAAGCCGTCCAGCCAGGCGGTGATGTTCTGCGTGATGGACGTCTCGGGTTCGATGGACCAGGCGAAGAAGGACGCGGCCAAGCGCTTCTTCATCCTGCTCTACCTGTTCCTGGAGCGTGCGTACGAGAAGATCGAAGTGGTGTTCATCCGTCACCACACACAGGCGACCGAAGTGACGGAAGACGAGTTCTTCAACTCGCGCGAGTCGGGCGGCACGGTGGTATCGTCGGCGCTGCACCTGCTCAACAAGGTTATCAACGAGCGTTATTCGACCAGCGACTGGAACGTGTACGTTGCACAGGCTTCGGACGGCGACAACTGGGACAACGATTCGGTGACCTGCCGCGAACTGCTGGTCGAGAAAATCATGCCGCTGGTGCAGTACTACGCCTACGTCGAGATCACGGAAGGCGAGCCGCAGAACCTGTGGTACGAGTACCTTCAGATCCAGGACTACCACCCGCACTTCGCGATGCAGAAGATCGAGTCGCCGGCCGATATCTATCCGGTGTTCCGTGAACTGTTCAAGAAACAACCGAAATGATCAAAGTCCTCAATAAAGCGCCCGCGAAAAAGACCGGCCGGAAGAAGGCGAGCAAGCCCACTCGCCTGCCGGAGCAGTCGGAATGGACCTTCGAGCTGATTGAACAGGCGCACGACGAGATCCGCCGTGTGGCCGAGAACTTCGGCCTCGATACCTATCCGAACCAGCTTGAGATCATCAGCGCCGAGCAGATGATGGATGCCTACGCGTCCGTCGGCATGCCGGTGTCCTACGCCCACTGGTCTTTCGGCAAGCACTTCCTGTCCACCGAGAAGAGCTACCGTCGCGGCCACATGGGCCTGGCGTACGAGATCGTCATCAACTCCGATCCCTGCATCGCCTACCTGATGGAAGAGAACAGCCTGACGATGCAGGCGCTGGTGATCGCGCACGCGTCCTACGGGCACAACTCATTCTTCAAGGGCAACTACTTGTTCCGCACCTGGACCGATGCGGAAGCGATCATCGACTACATGGTGTTCGCGAAGAACTACATCGCGGAGTGCGAGCAGCGCTACGGCATCGAAGCGGTGGAGTTGCTGCTTGATTCCTGCCACGCACTGCAGAACTACGGCGTGGACCGCTACAAGCGTCCGGCCAAGCTGTCGATGGCGAAGGAAAAGGAACGCCAGGAAGAGCGCGAGCGCTACCTGCAGTCGCAGGTGAACGACCTGTGGCGCACGCTGCCGCGCAAGCAGGAAGTGGTGACCGAGGCCGCGCCGAACCGCTTCCCGGCCGAGCCGCAGGAAAACCTGCTGTACTTCATCGAGAAGTACGCGCCGCTGCTGCAGCCGTGGGAGCGCGAGATCGTACGCATCGTGCGCAAGATTTCCCAGTACTTCTATCCGCAGCGCCAGACCCAGGTGATGAACGAAGGCTGGGCAACGTTCTGGCACTACACCATCCTCAACCAGCTGTATGACGAGGGTGTGGTGGGCAACGGCTTCATGATGGAGTTCCTGCAGAGCCACACCAACGTGGTGTACCAGCCGCCGGTCACCAGCAAGTACTTCAACGGCATCAATCCGTACGCGCTCGGTTTCGCGATGATGCGCGACATCCGCCGCATTTGCGAAGACCCAACGGAAGAAGACCGCCAGTGGTTCCCGGACATCGCCGGCAGCGACTGGAAGAAGACGCTCGACTTCGCGATGCGCAACTTCAAGGATGAGAGCTTCATCTCGCAATTCCTGTCGCCCAAGCTGATCCGCGACTTCCACTTCTTCTCCGTGCTGGACGACGACAAGAAGGACAAGCTGCAAATTTCGGCGATCCATGACGACGACGGCTACCGCTACCTGCGCGAGCAGCTGGCGGGGCAGTACAACATGCACAACCGCGAACCGAACATCCAGGTCTGGTCGGTCGACACGCACGGACACCGCGCGTTGACACTGCGCCACAACCAGTACCTGCGCCGGCCGCTGAACAACCAGGCGGAGGAAGTGCTGAAACACGTGGCGCGCCTGTGGGGCTTCGACGTGATGCTCGAGACGGTCGACCCGCAGGGCAATGTATTGAACACCTTGGAATGCAAGTGCGAAAAGAGGCAGCGTAGCTAGACCGCGTAGCTGGAGGAACGTCAGGTTTGCGGGGACGCCGCACAGAAAGGGGAGCGCTTCACGGCGCGCGGCGTCCTTCGCAATCCGGCTGCGGGCTGTTTGCCTTGCACACGGGCATTCCTCCTGCCTCTCATGGGCGCTTGCCGGAGCAATCCGGCAAGACTTGTGCCAAAGCGTAAGCTTTGGCACTTTTTTTTTGCCGGCCTTTGCATTGATTCAATACGTTGCCGGCAGTTGCGGCTTCTGTAATTTTTTCCGGCGTCCTGTAGTCTCTTCCATCCCTTTCGCGGGATCGATCTCCTGTTCCCCCTTGTCCTGACTGGCATGCACATTGCCTTAGGGTGGTATGCATCCCCGGATGCCTATTCTTGGCTATTGCCATCACATTCGTGAAGGAGATCCAAATGCAACAACCTCACATCCTCAATCGCATGCTCGGGGTTGCCGTGCTCGCGATGCTGTTCGGGGCATCGTCCGTACACGGCCAGGCAAGCAGCAGCCCTTCCGGACAAGACACGAGCAGCGCCCAATCCGGCAGCAGCGGCACGGCCGGCACGTCCAGCGCCGGCAAGCAGGAAGAAAGCAAGAGCCTGAGCAAGTCCGACCAGGACCTGGTGAAACAAATCACACAATCGAACCTCGCCGAAATCGAAGCGGGCAAGGTTGCATTGAGCCAGTCCAAGAACGACCAGGTACGCAACTTCGCGCAGAAGATGATCGATGACCATCAGCAGGCGCAAAAGGACCTGGAACAACTTGCGCAGGCAAAAGGCATGACGCTGCCGACCGAGCCGGACAGCAAGCATAAATCCGCACTGAAGAAGCTGAGTGCGCTGGAAGGCGACAAGTTCGACAAGCAGTACATGAAGCAGGGTGGCCTGAGCGACCATCGTGACACGCACCGCCTGCTGCAGCGCGCACAGACACGTGCCAAAGACGCGGACCTCAAGGCACTGACAGCGAAAATGGAGCCAATCGTCAGCCAGCACCTCACGATGGCCAAAGAAGTGACCAGCGCGAAGAGTAGCGCATCCGGTTCGCAAGGGCCGGCGGGCACATCGGCCAGCGGCGCCGGTTCTTCCGGCGCGTCCGGCGATACCGGCAAGAGCGGCGCGACCGGCACATCCGGTTCTTCGCAGAGCACCAGCCCAGGCAAGCAATAAGTGTGATTCCGTAGTACCCGGTTGCTCCCGCGGGATACTTCCCTCCGGCGGGAGCAAGGGAGGTGGACATGACCGATGATGAAGTCGTTTCGACACTCAACGAGCTGATTGAAACCTGCAAGGATGGCGACGAAGGTTTCCGTACCTGCGCCGCCGATGTCAGCGATCCGCGCCTCAGGACCTTCTTTTCGAACCGCGCGCAGACCTGTGCCGCGGCCGCGTTCGAACTGCAGCAACTGGTGCGCGCCTACGGCGGCGAACCGGAGCGAGACAGCAGCCTGGGCAGCGCGGTGCACCGGCGCTGGATCGACATCAAGGCGCTGCTGACCGGCAAGGATGACCGGGCGGTGCTGCAGGAATGCGAACGCGGCGAGGACATCGCAGTCAGCCGCTACAGCCAGGCACTGGTCAAAAACCTTCCCGAGAATGTGCGCGTCGTCGTCGAGCGTCAGTACCAGGGCGTTTTGCAGAACCATGACCAGGTGAAGAGCTTGCGGGATCAGTACCGCGAATAGTCGGGTCAGTCGCGTGCGGTAAAATAGCGGCCTGCTTTAAAGGTCTCCCGCATGCTGCGACTCACCAACCTCATCCTTCCGCTCGATCATCCTGAAGCCGACTTGCGTGCGTCCATCCTCGGCCGTCTCAAGATTCCGGCCGAGGACCTTTCGGGCTTCACCATTTTCCGGCGCGGCTACGATGCGCGCCGCCGCAGCCAGATCACGCTTGTCTATACGATCGACGTCGAGGTGAAGAACGAGGCAGCGGTGCTGGCGCGCTTGCAGGGCACGCCGAATGTCGCGATCGCGCCGGACACCAGCTACAAGTTCGTCGCGCAGGCGCCGGCACAACTCGCCTTGCGCCCGGTGGTCATCGGCTTCGGTCCTTGCGGCATCTTTGCTGCGCTGATCCTGGCACAGATGGGCTTCCGTCCCATCATTCTCGAGCGCGGAAAGGTGGTGCGCGAGCGCACCAAGGACACTTGGGGGCTGTGGCGCAAGCGCGAACTCAATCCGGAGTCGAACGTGCAGTTCGGCGAGGGCGGCGCCGGTACTTTCTCCGACGGCAAGCTGCACAGCGGGATCAAGGATCCCAAGCACTACGGCCGCAAGGTGCTCACCGAATTCGTGAAGGCCTACGCGCCCGAGGAAATCCTGTACGTGAGCAAGCCGCACATCGGCACCTTCCGCCTGGTGAAGATGGTGGAAGCGATGCGCGAGACCATCGAATCGCTCGGCGGCGAATTCCGCTTCGAGGCCAAGATGACCGACCTCGACATCGACAACGGACAGGTGCGCGGCGTGGTGTTGGAAGGCGGCGAGCGCATCGCGACGGAGCATGTGGTGCTCGCTGTCGGCCACAGTGCGCGCGACACTTTCCAGATGCTGTACGACCGCGGCGTGTACGTCGAAGCGAAGCCGTTCTCGATCGGCTTCCGCATCGAGCATCCGCAATCGGTGATCGATCGCGCCCGCTTCGGCAAATTCGCCGGCCATCCGCTGCTCGGCGCCGCCGACTACAAGCTGGTGCATCACTGCAAAAATGGTGGAGCTGCCGGCCGCACCGTCTACAGCTTCTGCATGTGCCCGGGCGGCACGGTAGTCGCCGCGACATCGGAGCCGGGCCGCGTGGTGACCAATGGGATGAGCCAGTATTCGCGCAATGAACGCAATGCCAACAGCGGTTTTGTGGTCGGTATCAACCCGCCGGATTTCGGCGGCGACAAACATCCGCTGGCCGGTATCGACTTCCAGCGCGAACTGGAATCGCGTGCCTTCACAATGGGGGGGGGCAACTACGACGCGCCGGGGCAACTGGTGGGCGATTTCCTTGCGGGGCGGCCGTCGAAGGAACTCGGATCGGTCCTGCCGTCCTACAAGCCCGGCGTGCACCTGACGGATCTCGCACCTTCGCTGCCTGCCTACGCCATCGAAGCGATGCGCGAGGCGATTCCGGCATTCGATCGGCAAATCCGCGGCTATGCGATGCCCGACGCGGTGCTGACAGGCGTGGAGACGCGCACCTCGTCGCCGGTTCGCATCAAGCGGCTCGACAACTTCCAGAGCGTCAACGTCAAGGGATTGTTTCCGGCGGGCGAGGGGGCTGGGTACGCGGGCGGGATTCTTTCTGCCGGCGTGGACGGAATCAAGGTGGCGGAGGCAGTAGCGCTGAGCATGACCGGAAGCGCGGATGCGCGCGGCGGGGCACAGGCGGGCGAACAGATCTATTAGAGCGGTTTGCGAAACGTTGCCGCGGTTCTGCCGGCATCACGCCCTAGTGTCCGGCGCTCAGATTCGCCTTAGCGCCTGGGCAGTTGCGCGTGGATGCCGCGACAATTCCGCCTCGATCAACCGATCCATCTCACGCTCGCTTACCGGCGAACCCAGCCGAAATCCTTGGGCTGCGTCGCATCCATACTCTCGCACTGCATCGAGTTGATCATCCGTTTCCACCCCTTCAGCGCATACTGCAATCTTCATCTCGTGGGCCACGCTGACAACTGCGGAAAAAACGGCCGCTTCCTGCTCCCGGGGCAGCTCTTTCACCAGGCGTCGGCTGGGTTTGACAACATCCAGGGGGAAGCGGTGAAGAGACGAAAGGGCACCAAGCTCCGCGCCGAAATCATCGACTGCGAGCCGAATGCCGTTGTTCTTCGCGTCCTTCAACAGATTCGTTGAAAACTTCGGATCCCAGAGGACGCTTTCACGTGTCTCCAACTGTACCATCGACGGCGAAATTCCCGTTTCCTCCAGTATGTTGCCAAAGATCTGCAAGAAGCGAGGGTGGCGTAACTGGCGAAGCGAAACGTTCAGGATAAGCGGAACAGCGAGGCCTGCATCCATCCACTTCCTGTATTGGCTGCAAGCGGTTCGCACCGTCCATTCGCCCAGCTTCGGCATCAGGCCGGCATTTTCCGCATTCTGAATAAAGTCGGCCGCGGCAAGTAGCCCCCTTTCGGGGTGCTGCCATCGTATAAACACTTCAATGCCCGAAATGCGGCCGCTCCGCAAATCGAATTGCGGCTGATAGTGCAGGCAGAACTGCCCTTCGTGCAAGGACTGCCGCAGTTCCTGCTCCAGCTGCTGCGCCTCTTCGATTGCAGCGCCCATCTCGTGCCGATAGAACTGGAAATTGTAGCGGCCGCGGCTCTTTGCCTCGTACAGAGCCAGATCGGCAAGTTTGACCAGGTGCTCGGGGTCTATGGCGTCATTGGGGAAAAGCGCAATGCCGATGCTGGTCCCGCTGTGGACTTCCTGCCCCTCCAGGACGAAGGTCCGTCCGAGCTCCTCCACGATCTTTTCCGCCAGAACGCCGGCTGCGGATGGCGCCGCCAGATGCGTCTGAATGACGACGAACTCGTCGCCCCCAAGCCGCGCCACGACATCCGTCGCCCTTGTTTGCGCCTTGATCCTGTGTGCAACCTCCTTGAGGAGAAGGTCCCCGATGTGGTGCCCGAGCGTGTCATTGATGGCCTTGAAGCGGTCCAGGTCCAGAAGATGAACAGCGACGAGATGACCATCCCTTTTCGCGTAGCACAGCGCATCCTGCAAGCGATCGTTGAACCTTGCACGGTTGGCCAATCCGGTCAGCACGTCATGATTGGCGAGATGGTAGGACTGTTCAAGTGCCTGCCTGAGATCTTCCTCGGCTCTTCTGCGCGCCGTGACGTCCTCGAGGATGGCGATTACATACTTCGGCATTCCGTCAATCTGCATGACGGCAGTCGTAGCATTCATCCACACAAACGAACCGTCCCTCCGGATGTAGCGCCTTTCCGATACGCAGGACGAAGTCTGTCCGGAGACAAGCTTCTGGAAGTTGGAAAGCGTCTGTTCCAAGTCTGCCGGATGGATAATGTCCGTGATTGAGAGGCGTGTGAACTCCTCCTGCGAATAACCGAGAATCTCGAGCACTTTGGGATTTGCGCTGGTGAGTACGCCGTCGAGTGTTGCCTTTGCGATTCCCAATGGGGCGTTTTCGAACGTGGCGCGAAACCTCTCTTCACTCTCTCGTAACGCCGCCTCCGCCTGTTTTCTCTCATTGATATCCTCGAATATGGCAATGCCGTATTGAGGCTTGCCTGACTCGTCGCGCAGCATGCGTGCCGTCAGGCGGATCCACGACGTCGATCCGTCCTTGCGCAACATGCGCCGCTCACGATGTATCTCCATCTCGCCCGCAAGCAGCTTCTTCGTAAATTCCGTGCTGGTGGCGCGTTCTTCCGCCGGCGTCACATCGAGATAACTGAGGCCGACAAGCTCCTCCGGCGTGTAGCCGGTAATTTCAGCAAACTTCCGGTTTGCGTATGTCCAGTGCCCGCCCAGATCAATATGGGCAATTCCCATTGGGGCGTTTTCATAAAGCAGCCGATACCTCTGCTCACTTTCGCGCAGAGCATCCTGTGCCATTTTTTGCTCGTGGATGTCGGTGGTTGTTCCCATCCAGCGGAAAATCACGCCCTTTTCGTCCCGCACCGGAAGCGCACGCGCAAGTGTCCAGCGGTACTGTCCGTGCCGGTTCCGGACCCGGTATTCCATCTCATAGGGTTCGCCGGTTTCCAGGCTGTGCCGCCATATCTTTGTCGTGCGCTCCCAGTCGTTCGGGTGGATCAGGCCGATCCACGATTCGCCATGGGTCGAACCTTCAGGCACACCGGCGAACTCGTACCATTGGTCATTGAAGTAATCATGGTAGCCATCGGCGTCCGTCGACCACACAATTTGCGGCATGGCATTGGTCATGGTACGGAACAATGCTTCGCTCTCGCGCAGCGCCTTTTCAGCCTTGACCCGATTGGTAATGTCCTCGGCGAGAAGGCGGTTTGCCTCCTCCAGTTCCGCGGTTCGCTCCGTCACCAATTTTTCCAACCAATCCCGGTGTGCCTTGAGTTCCGACTCCGCGTGCCGCAGCGCGTCCTCCGCCGCGCGTTTGGCGCGAAGCTCGGCGACTTCCTGCAATGCCCGGCGTATGGAAGGAACCAGCCTGGTCAGGTTGTCCTTCAGTATGAAATCCGTGACGCCGAGCTTGAGCAGCGTGACAGCTTTTTCTTCACCAATATTCCCCGAGATGAGAATGACCGGTATATCGGGATGAGAGGAACGGATAAGCGCCAGATTCTTCTCGAACGCCATGCCAGGGATCTTATAGTCAGACAAAACGGCATCCCATCTCCTGGAGGCAAGCAGCGCCTCCAGTTCGTCAGGGGTGGCAACTCTCTGGCATTGGGCATCCAATCCGTTCTTTTTCAGATGCCGTTCGATGAGAACGAAATCGGAACGGTTGTCTTCGATGAAAAGGAAATTCAACGGAGCATCCATTTTGATCCTTTCTTCAACCTTCGCTGGTTGGCGGCTCAAACGTCCCTGCGGCGCCATGGCTGGCCGTCGCCGTGGCTCTCAGGCGGAGCTCTGTTCACCGACATCCAGTACACTCCGATCTGCGCCACATGCTTGGAGAACTCGGCAAAATCCAAGGGTTTGACAACATAACTGTTCACACCGAACCGATACGCCGCTCGCAGGTCACGTTCTTCCGCCGAAGAGCTCATCATCACGATCGGTATCTCTCGCAACCTTGCATCGGCCTTGATCGTTTCCACAACCTTGATGCCGTCGATGCGCGGCAGCTTCAGGTCGAGGATGACGAGGCGCGGCAGGGCGCCTCTCGGCCTGTGCGCGTAAGTTCCTTTGCAGAACAGGTAATCCAGCGCCTCCACCCCGTCGCGCAGCCAGAGGGGCGATGTGGCGATCCCGCTTTTTTGCAGTGCGCGTTTGGTCAGGAGCGCATCGGACGGGCTGTCGTCAACGATCACGATCTCGGCGTTCTCAGTCTCGTTCATGCTCATCGACCTTCGGTAGTGCAAACTGGAACCGGGCTCCTTTGCCCACCCAACCCTCAGCCCACACGCGTCCGCCGTGCCGCTCCACAATGCGCTGCACGATTGCCAATCCCACTCCCGTCCCGGGAAATTCCTCTGAAACGTGAAGGCGCTGGAAGACCCCGAACAGCTTGTCGTAGTACTCCATGCTGAATCCGATACCGTTATCCTCGACGAAGTAGACCGTCTCTTCCGGTTCGTCAACGGAGCCGATCCGGATAACGGGCGTGGTCCGGATGGAACTGAACTTGATGGCATTCGAAAGCAGGTTGACCCAGACCTGCTTCAGCAATCCGTGTTCCCCCCGGCTCGCGGGGAGCGGCTGGATGTGCCAGGCAATCTTTCTTTTCTCTTTCTCCGCTTCCTCGAGTTCGGCAATGACTTCTCTGGCCAACGCATCCATGTCGACGACGTTCCGGGCAATCGGCTTGCGCGCAATGCGTGAAAACGCGAGAAGGTCGTCGATCAAATGCTGCATGCGGGTCGCGTTCTCATTGATTTCGCTAATGAGGCCGCTTGCGTCTTCATTCAGCTCGCCGCCGTAATCTTCCTTGAGAATGCCGGCATAGCCTGACACGGCCCGAAGCGGCGTTTTCAGGTCGTGAGAGATCGTGTACGTGAAGGAATCCATTTCCTTCATGGCCGCTTCAAGGCTCGCCGTTCTCTCTCGTACGCGATCTTCCAGTTCGTCGTACATGTGCTGCAATGATGCTTCTGCTTTCTGGCGTACGGCGATTTCATGCTGCAGTTCCCGGTTCTGCGCGGCCAGGCGTGAGTGCGCGATCCCCAATTGTGCGTATAGCCCCGTATTTTCAATGAGGAGCCGGGCAAGGATAAAACTCGCCGCCACGGCCCCGTATATTCGTCCTGCGTAAAAGCCGAGATCGAAGCGCCCTGCATTCAGTTGCGCGGAAAGCGCGACATCAACCAGCCAGGCAAACACCACCACCATGAGCCACAGTTCCAGCAACGAAGACGAGCGGTGGCGGAACAGCACGATAAGAGCGGCGAGACTTGTTGCCCAGACGGCGGTCACCACGATATGCATTGCGACCGTATAACCATCCTTCGCAAGCAGGACGGGAAGCAGTTCGTCGCCGGCTGCGGCTACGAGCGTGAAACCGCCCGCCAGAAGAACTGTCAATGCCACGCAGAGAGCGATAAACCTGCTGCTGGATTTGGCGTCGGACAACGGGGCGGCGGGACGCTCCTTGAGCAGGGAGAAGGCGATGACAAAAAGCGGGAAACCGGCATGCCAGAACATGTACAGCCATGCGGTAGTTTGCGTCCCGGCGCCGAGCAATCCGCCGGGTGTGAACAGGCCGGGAAAGGTCAGCGCGTGAAAGGCGGCCATCAGCCCCGTGAATAAATACCCGCTGGCCAGAATGGCCAAAGGGCGCTCGCGCAGGATGCTGAACTGGCCATACAACAGCAATGCGGTGATGAGATCGTTCGTGACCAGCAAGGTCTCATACACAGGGATAAAAGCCCAAACCGGTTCGAGAGGCATCTTCGCCACCGGCACCAATGCGACGAAGACCAGCACCGACACGACGATGACGGCCAAGGCTGCCCGCCGGTCGCTTGGCCTTGCGGGTTGGGTCGACAAAAAGGCCGGCTTTTCTCTCTCAAGCGGTCTGTGATGACCTTCCAGGATGGAAACCTCTGTGCCGGGAGGGGGCTGCCTGTTAGACATGTCCGTAACTTGCATGACAGGTCTTGCTCGCGCCAGTTCGCGCGCTGTATGGGTACTTCCTCGGTGAGCCATGGGACCTAAATGGCACGCCTTCGTATCGCATTTTGCGTTGCGCTGCTCATCCTGTTCGGGGCAGACCGCATTTTCCGAGGCAAGTTTTCAAGAGGGTAAGGCGATGAGGTTGCTGCTTGCAAAGTTGGACATGGCCAGCAGCTTGCCGTTCCCGCTTGGTCCATGAAGAAATTTCAAACCGGGCAGGACGGCGAATCCCCCCTGGTTTCTTGGACCTGGGCCTTCATGGAGTTTGGGGCAAAGGGAGGGGGCAGGTCTGGAAAAATTGCCGATGTGTCGGACCGCTAATCCACTTCGAGCGTCTGCAACCGTCCCTTCGCGCGGCCTTCCGCAATCTCCAAAAAACCGATCGAGATCGGCAACGAAAACCGCCGTGGCCCCGCGCTGCCAGGGTTCACGTATAAGACGCCGTTCTCCATCTTCATCAGCGGCCGGTGCGAGTGGCCGCTCACCACCACCTTGATGCCCGCGGTTTCGGGCAAGACGTCGAGGTCCTGCAAGTCGTGCACGATGTAGACCTGAATGCCGCCGAATTCAACGCGCACTCTTTCCTGCAGCCCCTCTGCCCAGTCGCCGCGGTCATTGTTGCCGCGCACAGCGGTTACCGGCGCGATCGCTTCCAGCTCCTTCAGCACCTGAGCGCCACAGATATCGCCGGCGTGGATGATGTGGTCGACGCCTTTCAATGCTGTGCGCGCCTCCGGGCGCAGCAAGTTGTGCGTATCCGATATCAGGCCTATCCGTATGCTTTTCGTCATCTTCCATTACCGATGCAAAAATGGCTGAAACTGCAAGAAACGCGCCGCCCCGGCAGCGCGATGGAAAATGTGTTTTAATGAGTCGACTTGCAGTTTCGTTATATGCATATTCTCTTTTCGTTTTGACGCATGAACAAGCGACTTGTTTCCGCGCAGTTTTGTTGCCGTTGGCGGCCTGAAGGGCCTGCCGACTAGCGCTCGCGTATTGCACGCATATTCGACAGATTCCGATGGCCGCAGAGTTGAAAAACCTGCGGCCATTTTGTTTTTTCGCGCGGCACGATATCGCCGTTGAAAGGATGCATATGAACACGACAGAAGCCACCCTCGCCAGGCGAAACACGCTGCCGGCGTCCTTACTGTCCGCCCCCGGGCTGCTCGCAGTCAAGGCGCCGTCGCCATGGACGCAGGAGAGCATCTGGCTCGAGATTCGTGCCGAGGCGGAGCAGGTGGCCGCACGTGAAACCATCCTGTTGCCGCGACTGCGCGCGCTGGTGCTCGACCGGCCGTCGCTTGCATCGTCCGTTGCGGCAGTCGTGGCGCGCCGGCTGGCAAGCGCGGACATGCCCGAGGAGGGCCTGCGTGATTTGTTCGACGGCGTAATGTGCCGCGCGCCGGACATCGCACAGCGCGCGGCGGCCGACCTTGCCGCAGTCAAGGATCGCGATCCGGCCTGCCCCAACCTGCTGCATGTGCTGCTCAACCTGAAGGGCTTCCAGTCCCTGCAGTCCTATCGCATCGCGCATGCGCTGTGGGAGGAGGGGCGCGAGGAACTGGCGTTCGCCCTGTCCAACCAGGCGTCGGTCGCGCTCGGCGTCGATATCCATCCCGCGGCGCGCATCGGCTGCGGCGTCATGTTCGACCACGCGACCGGCATCGTGATCGGCGAGACGACGGTGGTGGAAGACCATGTCTCCATCCTGCAGAACGTAACGCTCGGCGGGACCGGCAAGGAGCACGGCGATCGTCATCCGAAAATCCGTACCGGCGTGATGATCGGCGCTGGCGCGAAGATCCTCGGGAATATCGAGATCGGCACGATGAGCAAGATCGCAGCGGGGAGCGTGGTGCTGCGGCCGGTGCCGGCGCATTGCACGGTAGCCGGGGTGCCGGCGCGGATCGTGAGGCATCATCGTGCCGACAGTTGTCCTTCCGATGAAATGGATCAGACGATCTGAACGAACAGGCACATTGCGGATACTTATTGCCTCCGGCCGTCCGCCAGCGCCTCGTTGACCAGTGACGGTATGGCCTTGGACTGGCTTCTGCCGGCGGAAGCCTGTGTGCCTATGTATGCGGTTGGCCGCCGCCGGGCACGCGTCCCCCGGTTATGCTCAGCATGCCCGTCAATGCTGCCGGCGGCAGCGGCTCGCTGTAATAAAACCCTTGCGCGCAGGTGCATCCATGTTTCTGGAGAAATTCAGCCTGCTGTGCGGTTTCCACCCCTTCGGCAAGAACGTTGATGTCTAACCCGTGGGCCATGGCGATGATGGCCGCGACCAGCGCGCGATCGTTCGCGTTGCGGGTAATGCCGCTGACGAAGGACTGATCTATCTTGAGTTTGTCGACCGGGTAGCGCTGCAGGTAGGCGAGACTGGAATAGCCGGTGCCGAAATCATCGATCGAGAGATGGATGCCGAGAGCACTGAGCTGGTGCAGCGCCTTGATGTTCTCTTCGGTGCGACGCAGGAGAATGCTTTCCGTGATCTCCAGGTCGAGCATGCCGGCGTCGATGCCGGTATTGTCGATGATGCGGGCGATCATGTCGCACAGGTTCGGCTGGGAGAACTGGCGGGCCGACAGGTTGACCGCAACGTGAAGGGCCGTATGTCCCTGCACGTGCCATTGCTTCAGCTGGCGGCAGGCGTTTTCGAGGACCCATTCCCCCAGCGACATGATGAGTCCGGTTTCTTCGGCGACCCCGATGAAGTCGCCGCAGGACACCGGGCTCTTTCCCGGTTCGCGAAGGCGCAGCAGCGCCTCGGACGAAAAAATGGCTCCGTTCGACATGTCGACCTGCGGCTGGAAATGGATCTCGAACAGGTCCGATGCAAGCGCATGCCGCAGCCGGTTTTCCATTGCCAGGCGGCGGTGCGCGGCCTTGTTCATGGCCGAGGTGAAAAACTGGTAGTTATGCCGGCCCTTTTCCTTGGCGTGATACATCGCGGTATCCGCTGCGCGCATCAGCGTTTCGACATCGATGCCGTCGTCGGGATACAGGCTGATGCCGATGCTGCCGGTCACATGCAGCTCATGGCCGTCGATCATGAAGGGTGCTTCCAGCGTTTCCAGTGTCTTGCGCGCCACCTGGGAGGCGTCGCTGCTGTCGGGGATGTCGGGCAGGCTGAGCACGAATTCGTCGCCACCCAGCCGTGCCAGGTTGTCGTCCTCGCGCAGGCAGCCAAGCAGGCGAGCCGCCGTCATCTGCAGCAGGCGGTCGCCGATCTCATGGCCGAGCGAATCATTGATGCGCTTGAAGTAGTCCAGGTCGAGAAACAGAACTGCTACCTTGCCGCCCGAACGGCGCGCATGCGCGATGGCCTGCTTGATGCGGTCCTGAAGAAGCACGCGGTTGGGCAATCCGGTCAGCGCATCGTGGTGCGCCATGAATGCGATCCGCGCTTCAGCCTTCTTCCTCTCCGAAAGGTCGAGGACAAAGGCGACCCCGGTATCCGACCTTCCCTCGAAGAGGGCGGCGCCTACCAGGATGGGGATGCGGCGGCCGTCCTTGTGGATGTACTCCTTCTCGTAAGGCGCGCAGGTTCCCTTGGACTTCAGTTCCGCAATCGCACGCTCGTCCGCTACCGTATGTTCCGGCGGCGTCACGTTTTTCCATTGGATGATCCCTTCCAGTAGCTCCCGGCGCGAATAGCCGATGATCTGGAGGAAGGCATCATTCGCCTCGCTGATGACGCCTTCGAGGTGCCAGTAGAAAATGCCGATGACGTTGGCTTCGAACAAACGCCTGATGCGCGCTTCCCGCTCTTTCAGCTCATCCTGCATGCGTGCCCGTTCGATGTTTTCCTTGCGCAGGCTGTCGTTTGCCTGGGCGAGTTCGGCCGTGCGTTGCATGACGCGTTCTTCCAGTTCATCGCGGGCCCGTTGCAGTTCCGCTTCGACCCGCTGGCGCACGGCGATTTCCTGGAGCAACTGCAGGTTTTGCGCCGCGAGCTGTCGTTGCATGAACTGCACCGACAGATGGGTTCTGACGCGTACGAGGACCTCTTCCACCTGGAAAGGCTTGGTAACGTAGTCGACGCAGCCGACGTTGAACCCGGTAATCTTGTCGCTCGCATCCGTCAGCGCGGTCATGAAAACGATGGGAATGTCCCTGGTTTGCGGATCTTCCTTGAGGCGGCGGCATGCCTCGAATCCATTCACGCCGGGCATCATGACGTCCATCAGGATGAGGTCGGGGTGTGAGTACTTTGCCCGCGCAATGCCTTCTTCGCCGTCTTCCGCGACCAGGACGGAAAACCCGTTGTCTCCAAGGTAATTCGACAATACTGCAAGGTTCGCGGACGTATCGTCCACGATCAGGACTGTTGGCGTTTCAGCAGCGCTCGATTGCTTCGTAACCATTATGCCCGCTTGCCAATGGACTTGAAGGAATGCGACAACTTGCAAACATACAAGCCCAATATTCCCGAAGAGACATGCTTGCGCGGCGCGGCGGTTTCCAGTGGTCTGTGAGATGGGGATGCATGCTCGGCAGCACCTAATGAAACAGGCCTCCTGCATGAGGGAGAAGAATTCCTGCGGATTGGGATATCGCCGTATCTGCTAATGCAATGACTGCGAAATCTTCGGCCTGATAGTCATCAATCATATGTTAGAAGGCAGGTGATGCGTCGATATGAGCCAAGTCAACCTTGCCCGCAGATGGCGGCGGCCTTGTTGGGTGGCTGCCTCATGCATTCAGGATTCCCTGCCTTTTTTCCAGCAGCAGGGCGGTGAAATCATTCGCCGGCACCGCACGGCTGTAGTAAAAACCCTGCGCAGCCTGGCAACCGTGCGCCTGCAGGAAGTCGATTTGTTCCGTCGTTTCAACGCCCTCGGCAAGCACGTCGAGGTGGAGGCTTTGTGCCATTGAAATGATCGCCATGACCAGCGCCGTATCGTTGGAGTCCTGCCCGATGCCGCTGACGAAGGACCGGTCGATCTTGAGCGCGTCAACCGGAAAACGCTGCAGGTAGGCGAGACTGGAATAGCCGGTGCCGAAATCATCGACTGACAGTTTGATGCCCATGGCAGACAGATGCTTCAGGGTGGCGACGTTGTCTTCGGTGCGCTGCATCAGTGTGGTTTCGGTAATTTCCAGGTCGAGCCGTTCCGGCGATATGCGGCTGTCGTTAAGGGCGCTGCTGACCATTTCGCGAAAGCCGGGCTGGAAAAACTGGCGAGGGGAAAGATTGACGGCAATCACGAGATTGCCGAAGCCGAGTTCATGCCACTGCCGCAGCTGCCTGCAGGCCTGTCGCAATACCCATTCGCCGATCGGCAGGATGAGGCCGGTTTCTTCGGCAATTGTAATCAATTCATGGCACGCGACCGGCGTATCGTCTTCCCCGTGCCAGCGCAGCAGGGCCTCGGCGGAAAAGATCGTGCCGCTGGCGAGATTGACCTGCGGCTGGTAATGCAGAGTGAATTCATCATGCATCAGCGCGTGGCGCAGGGCGTTGGTCAGCACATGGCGCCGTTGGGCCGCCTTGTTCAGGGACTGAGTGAAGAACTGGTAGTTTCCACGCCCCTTGTCTTTCGCGTAGTACATCGCCGTATCCGCTGTCCTCATCAGCGTATCGGCATCCTTGCCATCATCCGGATACAGACTGACGCCGATGCTGGCGCTGATATGCAGATCGTGGTCACCGCAGTGGAAGGTCTTGTCCAGCGTATCGAGCGCCTTGCGCGCCACCACGGCCGCAACCGCGCTGTCTTCGATGAGCGGCAGGGTCAGGACGAACTCGTCTCCTCCAAGCCGCGCCACGCTGTCGCCTTGGCGCACGCAGGCCTTGAGGCGTTCGGCCACCATCTTCAGCAGGCAGTCGCCTACCTGGTGGCCAAGCGAGTCGTTGATGTGCTTGAAGTAGTCGAGATCGATGAACAGCACGGCGACCATGGTATTGGTGCGGTTTGCGTGTGCGATCGCCTGCTGCAGCCGGTCGCGCAGCAGCACCCGGTTGGGCAGGTCGGTCAGCGCATCGTGGTCCGCCATGTAGCGAATGCGTTCTTCCGCCCGTTTGCGATCCGACAGGTCGAGAACGAAAGCGACGCCTTCCTGCTGGGTGCCATCGACAAAGGTCCCCCCGACCAGGATGGGGATACGGCGGCCGCTCTTGTGGATGTATTCCTTTTCCAGCGGATCGGCTCGTCCGCTGTTTTTCAGGTCTTCGATCGCCTGCATGCTGACTTCGCGATACTCCGGCGGCGAAAGGTTGCCCAGGTTGACTTTGCCTTCCAGGATGTCCTGCTGCGAGTATCCGAGCAGGGCGAGGAAGGCATCGTTTGCCTCGGTGATTGTGCCGTCTAGCTTCCAGAAGTAAATGCCGATAATGTTCGATTCGACCAGGCGGCGCAGCCTTGCCTCGTTCCGGCGCAGCGATTCCTCGATGCGCTTGCGCTCGCCGATCTCGAGAGTCAGCTGTGTGTTGGCGTGCGCAAGTTCCTTGGTTCGTTGCACGACGCGTTCATCGAGCAGGCTGTTGGCACGCTGGAGACGCGCTTCGGCCCGCTGCCGCAGGGTGATTTCCTCTTGCAGCGCGTCATTCTTCTCCGCGAGCTGCCGTCGCGCATCGCGCAGGCTGAGATGGGTATGGATGCGCGCCAGGACCTCATCGATGTCGAACGGCTTCGTCACATAGTCGACCGCGCCGACCTCGAAACCGCGCAACTTGTCGCCCTGTTCCGACAAGGCGCTCATGAAGACAACTGGAACGTCCCGCAGTTGCGCATGCGACTTCAGGCGCATGCAGGTTTCGAACCCGTCAATGCCGGGCATCAAGATATCGAGCAGGATCAGGTCGGGTTGCGCAAACAGCGCGCGCTCGACGGCTTCCTCGCCGTCCTGGGCGACCAGCACTTCCAGGCCGGCGTGTTCCAGCGCCTGCGACAGCACAGCCAGGTTGGCAGGTGTGTCGTCCACCATCAGGATAGTGTGACCCGGACGCTGCCGGGCGGCGTCGAAATTCATGCTGTTCTTCCCCTTTCACTGCTTCCGCGTATGGGCGCGCCGGTCGATGGACCCAGGATGGGTTGATGCAAGCATGAAACACGTCAATGCCGGACACGGTTGCGTCCGGTAGTAGCGCAGGAAGCTGCATATGGACTACTTGCTCTACATGTACGGATGGCCCCCAAACATGTATGCAGTGGGCAGACAAAATTGCCCCGCAGGAAGCGGTCAGGCACGTGCCCTGTGTTCATTCAAACGCAGACCGTTTTAGACGCCTGCGGGAGAGGCGAGTTCAGGCGGCGGCATTGCGGTGATCCGCAAATTTTCCCGCAGCATTGCGGCACAATACGGGATTGCCCAGATATCGAGAAAGGACGCCATGACTACCCGCACGCTGAACCTGGACGATACGCTCTACCAATACCTGATCGAGGCCTCCCTGCGCGACCACCCAGTGCTCGCCGAGTTGCGCGAGGCCAACCGCAGCCATCCGCTGGCGCGCATGCAGATTTCGCCGGAACAGGGGCAGTTCATGCAGTTACTCGCAAAGATGACGGGCGCGCGCCGCGCGCTGGAGATCGGCACCTTCACCGGATACAGCGCGCTCGCGGTTGCGCTTGCCCTGCCGGAAGACGGTTGCGTGCTCACCTGCGACATCAGTCGCGAGTACACGGACCTTGCACGCAGCTATTGGGAAAAGGCAGGCGTTGTGCACAAGATCGACCTGCGCATCGCACCTGCGCTCGAGACGCTCGATGCGCTGCTTGCCGGCGGCGGTGCCGGCAGCTTCGACCTTGCCTTCATCGATGCCGACAAGACGGGGTATGACGCCTATTACGAACGTTGCCTGCTGTTGCTCCGTCCGGGCGGTGTGATCGCGGTGGACAACGTACTTTGGAGCGGAAAGGTGGCACGGCCGACGGAAGACGCCGATACGGCGGCGCTGCAGGCGTTCAACCTCAAGCTGCGCGACGACAACCGGATCGATCTCTCGCTCTTGCCGCTCGGGGACGGACTCACGCTCGCGCGCAAACGCTGAATGGGGCGCATGCCCCGCGCGATGTATACTCGCCACCGATCCAGTAACCACAGGAAAAACAAGATGGTTTCATTCGTATCGCGCATCGCCATGCTTGGCCTCGCCAGCCTGCTCGCAGGCTGTGCCATCTCACCCACCCATCCGGCATTGCGTGACGCGGACTTGCCTGAACTGATCCCGCTGCGCAAATTCGTTGCCAATATCGACTCCGTCGGCGGCAACCGGATATCGCCCGACGGCAGCAAGCTGCTGTGGTACGCGGTGTCGGGCACCGAGATCGCCACGTTTGTCCGCAATGTCGATGGCAGTGGCGAACCGATAGTCTTCCGCATCGGCCGCAACCGTCCCTTCTGGGCTTACGACAGCCGGCACCTGATTTACGAGGAAGACCGTACCGGCGACGAAAACACGCAAGTCAAGCTGCTTGACCTGGAGCGGCCCGGGGAGGCGCCGCTGAACCTGACGCCGTGGAAGGGCAGCAAATCGCACGTGATTTACATCGGTGATGCACGCTCAAACAAGCTTGTCTTCGTCAGCAACCGCCGCGAGGCATCCGTCTTCGACGTGTATACCGCCGACCTCGCAAGCGGCAAGGTGGAGATGGTGTGGCAGAACAGCGGGGACGTGGCGTACTGGATCATGGATTTCGACGGTGAGGTCGGCGCGCGCGTGCGCAGGCAGGACGAACAGAGCATCCTGCAGGTGCTGAACAAGGCCACCAGTACGTGGAAGTCGGTGCGCAACTGGTCGCAGTTCGACCGTGTCTCGCCCATCCGCATCGATCGCGCGACGGGCACCATGCTGATGTCTTCCAATATCGGTCGTGACAAGTCGGCACTCGTTGAATTCAGTCTGGCCGACGGCCGCGAAAAGGTGCTGTACGAGCATCCGTCAGTCGATATTTCGCAGGTGGTCCTCAACGGAGGCGGTGGCCGGCCGGTCGCTGTGCGTACCGAACCCGATTATCCGCAGTCGGCGGTCCTGGACGAGAAACTGCATGCGCAACTGGTGCGCGCGCTGCCGCCCGGTATCCTGTCCTGGCGCGTACGCAACGCAGATACCACGGTCAGCCGTCTCGTCGTCGATATGTATGCGGATAAAGGCGCCGTCGAGGCGCTGTTCGACAGCGCCACAGGCAAGTTCACCCCGCTGGCCGACACACGCGGCGATCCGATGGTCGGCGCCCTCGCGGAAATGCGGCCAATCCGTTACCGCGCGAGCGACGGCATGCAGATCGACGGCTTCCTGACCTTGCCGCTGACGCCGAAGCGTCCGTTGCCCATGCTCGTCTGGGTGCACGGCGGCCCCTGGGCGCGATCATACTGGCAGCCGAGCGACCTGGAATCCCTCGGCCAGCTGTTCGCCAACCGGGGCTATGCTGTGCTCGAGGTGAACTACCGCGGCTCGCTCGGTTACGGAAAACGGCATCTCGAGGCGGCGCAGGGCGAACTCGGCGGCCGGCTGCAGAAGGACATCACGGACGGCGTCGACTGGGCAATCCAGGCGGGCATCGCCGACCCCGGGCGCATTGCGATCGGCGGTGGCAGCTTCGGCGGCTACTCGACACTGGAGGGGCTGATACAGAATCCGGGCAAGTACGCCTGCGGGGTGAACATTTTCGGCGTCGCCGACATGCTGAAGGCCATTGAAACCTTCCCGCCCTATTGGAAGCATTCGATGCATATGTGGCACCGTTACGCCGGCGATCCGTCGAACCTGCAAGACCGCGAGCGCCTGAAGGCGATATCGCCGCTGTACCGGGTTGACGCGATCAAGGCGCCTTTGCTCGTCATCCAGGGTGCCAACGATGTGCGCGTGATCAAGGAGCATTCCGACGAGCTGGTGGCCGCGCTGCAGCGCCAAGGCAAGCCCGTGGAATACTTGTTGTTCGCCGATGAAGGGCATTCCATTCGCCGCTGGCAGAACAAGATCACGATGTACCGCAAGATCGAGGACTTCCTCGCGGGATGCCTGGGCGGACGTTCGAGCGGCTTCGATTTCTACCAGTTGGGCACGTGGTTGCCGTAAGAACCTGTTCGGTGTCTTTTTGGCATGCGCGTTCGAGCCTCCGCGGACCGACGAGAAGGGATGCAGTGCTAGGCGCGGCGCTCAGGCTGGGCGCCTGCGCAAGCGACGCAGCACCGCAATGCGTCCCTTCTCGCTCGAACCCTCCGGGCAGCCCCGGTAACCGGCCGCCTGCGGTGTAAGGGGGGACGGCGAGTCCTCCTTGCCGTGGCACGGGGACGCCGAGTCTGCTACGACGCGTCGCCGCGCCTAGCATTCGACCGGTTTCCGGGGCTGCGCGCATGCCAAAAAGACACCGAACAGGTTCTAAGGGGCGGGCAGGCGCGTCACTTGCGCCGCTTGCGATACTCCGCCGCCTGTTTTCGGAGAGCCAGGGAAAGCCGTTGCGCCGCCAGCCCGAGCGCATGATCTGTCCTGTGCGCAAGATAGGCGCGCGACGGCGTCTCGCCCATCGCGCCCAGCTCCGCCGCCGCTACCCGCACCAGCCTGCCGCCCGCCAGGTCCTCTTCCGCCATCCATGAAGGCAGGCTTCCCCAGCCGACACCGGCCAGGATCAGTGCATGCTTGGTCTGCATGTCGCTGACGCGCCAGGTCGATGGCGACAGCACGCCGAAATCCTGTCCCTCGGTGAGGGATGACGGATCCTCGACCACGATCTGCAGATGGTCGGCAAGTTCCACCGTGGAGATCCGTTTCCTTTTCGAAGCCGTGGCCGCCAGCGGATGGGCGGGCGATACGACGGCCGTCATCGATAGCGGCATCAACGCTTCCATGGCGATCTGCGGGTCGGACCGCTCGAAGGCGGTGACGGCAAGCACGCAGTGCCGTTCACGCAGCGCGGCGATGGTGCCTCCCAGCGAAGCATAGATGACGCGCACGCTCACTGACGGATAGACCTCGTGCAGTTCCTTCAGTGCCGCTGCCGCTACCGCCGGCGGAAACAGGGTGTCGACGGCAATCGCCAGTCCGAGCTCGATGCCTTCCGCCAGCCCCTGGGCACGGGCGCGGAGCGCATCGACCTTCAGCAGGATGGCGCGCACATCCACGAGCAGGGATCGCCCCTCCGCAGTGAGTTCCGGACGATGCCCGGAACGGTCGAACAGCGTCACCCCGAGCTGGGCCTCCAGGTTGGCCACGGCATGGCTGACGGCGGACTGCACGCGCAGCAGCCGGGCCGCGCCGGCGCGGAAACTCCCGGCTTCGGCAACGGCGACGAAGGTGCGCATCTGGTCGAGGGTGAGGGCGTCGAGCATGATCTATTTTATAGATCAAGTTAAACAAAATTATATGCTTACATCGATCATCCTCCCGTGTCAAACTGACCATGGCAGCCGTGTGGTGGAGGCTGTCCGGAAACTTCTCGTCAGGAACAAGGAGGAAAGAGCATGATCAAGGTGCTGGTTCTCTACTACTCGTCGTACGGCCACATCGAAACCATGGCGATGGCCGTCGCCGATGGCGTGCGCGAGGCCGGGGCGCAGGCCGTCGTGAAACGTGTGCCCGAACTGGTTCCGGAAGACGTGGCGCGCACATCGGGATACAAGGTCAACGAGGCGGTTCCCGTTGCAACGGTGGCGGAACTGCCCGACTACGACGCGATCATCATCGGCACGCTGACCCGCTACGGCAACATGGCGGCGCAGATGAAGAACTTCCTCGACCAGACCGGCGGGCTGTGGTTCAAGGACCGGCTGGTGGGCAAGGTCGGCAGTGTCTTCACATCGACAGGCAGCCAGCACGGTGGCCAGGAATCGACCATCCTGTCCACCCATACCGTGCTGTTGCACCTGGGGATGGTGATCGTCGGATTGCCTTACACCTTCAAGGGGCAGTTGCGGATGGACCAGGTCACCGGCGGGTCTCCCTACGGCGCCTCGACCCTGGCCGATGACGGCAACAACGGAGACCGGCAGCCGAGTACCAATGAACTGGACGGCGCGAGGTTCCAGGGACGGCATGTCGCCCAAATCGCCGCGGCCCTGGTGCTGGGACGACGGCAACTGAGTAGGGAGGCGGAGCGATGAACGGCATTGCTGCTTCCCGGCCCGCAGCCGCTGCCCCGTGGCCGACCATCCTTCTGGTCGTGGGCGCAGGCGTGGTCTCGGCATTCCAGGTCGGGAAGGCGCCCATGGCGCTCGACGCCATCCGGACCGACCTCGGACTCGATCTGGCCACGGCGTCCTGGCTGCTGTCGGCGTTTGCCGTCATCGGCGCGCTGGCCGGTATCGGGATCGGCGTGGCGGTCGATCACATTGGCGCGAGGCGCGTCGCGCTTGGCGGCCTCCTGCTGCAGGCGGCATGTGGTGCGCTGGGTACGCTTGCGGATGGGGCGCCGTTGCTGCTGGCGACAAGAGTGGTGGAAGGTCTTGGTTTCCTCGCCGTGGGCGTCGCCGCGCCGGCCCTCATCGTTTCCGTCGCGCCGCCGTCGGCGCAGGCGCGCGCATTTGCCGTATGGAGTACCTTCATGCCGGTCGGCATCGCCATGGTCATGCTTGGCGTGCCGCTGCTGTCTGCCTCGGGATGGCGCGGCTTTTGGCTGGTGAATGCCGTCATACTGGCAGGCTACGCGGGCCTGCTTGCGGCCGGCACGCGCGGTATTCCTGTTCACATATCCGCGCGCCGCAATATCGCGAACGATGTCCGCGATACTCTTGCCGCCCCGGGGCCGTGGATGCTGGCCGGGCTTTTCGCCGCATTCGCCACGAGCTTCTTCGCGGTGTTCGGCTTCCTGCCTTCGATCCTCTCCGGGCGACTCGGAGCCGGTCTGGAGACGGCGACCTTCCTGACGGCTGCCGCTGTTGCATCCAACGCAGCCGGCAATATCGCAGGCGGCGTCTTGCTTGCCCGGGGCGTACGGCGCGCGCATATCCTGCTGATCGGCTTCGGTACGATCGCACTGTCCGGCTTCGGGATACTTGCCGAGGGTACGCCTGGCTGGCTTGCCTTCGCATTATGCGTTGCTTTCTCGGCTGTCAGCGGCATCGTGCCGGTGGCGATCATCGACGGGGCAGCGCGCCATGCGCCGCGCCCCGACCTTGTCGGCACCACGGTGGGTTTCATCATGCAAGGCAACAACGTCGGTCTCATGCTCGGACCGGCAGCAGCCGGCGCGCTTGCCGTCCGCTTCGGGTGGCCGTCGGTATCGTTCTTCGTTGCCGCGGCCGCGGTTGCGGCGGGCCTGTTGGCTGTCTTCTTGCAGGCGCGTCCGGCCGAACATGCGCGCCGGGCGTGAACGGTGTGACGGAAGGAGTGATCAGCCCGACAGTCTTTCGTCGCGATCAGGGCCGATCTCATGCACCAGAACGCCTGCGCCTTCCGGCGCTTCCGCCCGCCAGGCGGCGTGGTCGATCGCGCGCATCGCGTCCAGGTAGCCCTGTTCCCAGCGCCAATCGATCGATCCCTTCGAGAAATTGATGTCCTTGGACGCCATCTGCCAGTCGCGCCCGGCATAGGCCAGGCGCACGATATGCATGATGGTGTCGGTGCCCACCTTATCCAATTCGCGCAATTCGTCCTCGCTCAGCATGTGGTCGGGGACTTTCGCGCGCAGGGTGCGGACCAGGCGGCGCAGGCGGTAGCCGCGCAGGTAGGCATCGATGTGCCGCCGCGAACGTGACGCGTACAGCACGTCCTTCTGCCGCGTATAGACCTGCTCCAGCGTATTCGGCTCGGGGCCGTCCGGGCTCCACAGGTCGACCATGAAGCAGATGGTGTCGGCGCGCGGCTCGTCGGCCAGGACGGTTTCCAGCGGCGTGTTGGAATACAGGCCGCCATCCCAGTAGAGATCGCCGTCGATGCGTACCGGCGGAAAGCCCGGTGGCAGGGCGCCGCTCGCCATCACATGCTGGATCGTCACGTGCTGGCGCGTGTTGTCGAAATTTTCCAGACGTCCGCAGGTCACCTTGATCGCACTGACGGTGAGGCGGATGCCGCCCGGTGCGTTCAGGTATTCGAGGTCGACCAGGCGTGTCAGCGTCTGTTCCAGCGGAGCGGTATCGTAGAAGCTCGCCGCTTCGGCTTCCACCGGCCAGCCGATGAAGAAGGGATTGAACCAGCGCGGGATGTACATGCCGGGCACGCCCTTCGTCACTGCATCGGCAGTGGTGAACATCGTATTGAGGCGCCGCGCGGGATCCGGTACCTTGCGCATGTCGAGCAGGTCCGAGTGCCCGACCTCGTTCCAGAACGTCCTGAGTTTGTCCACCCGCACGTCACGGTCGTTGCCCGCGATGATGGCGCCGTTGATGGCGCCGATCGACGTGCCCACTACCCAGTCGGGCGTCAAACCATGCTCATGCAGCGCCTGGTAGACGCCAGCCTGGTAGGCGCCCAATGCGCCGCCTCCCTGAAGCACCAGCGCGACGCGCGGCCGCTTGCCGATCGCTGTGATTTTCGAGTCCATGTGCCTGCAACGTTGAAGTTCTTGGGTTGCAGCGCGCAGATGGACTCGCTATTTCTTGAGCAGCCCTTCCGCGTCCATGGCTTCGCGTACTGCCGGCCGCTCCGCCACCCGCTGCATGTATGCCTGTACTGCCGGCCAACGGCCCAGGTCGAACTTGATGGGCCGTGCCCAGCGCAGCACGGTGAAGAGGTAGGCATCCGCAACGCCGAATTGGTTCCCGGCCAGGTAGTCGCGGCCCTGCAATTGCTTCTCGACTATGTCGAGCCGCGCGGCAATGGTGGCGAGCGCTGCCTGCTTCGTTTCATCCGGCGTGTTCGGCTTGAACAGCGGTGAGAAGGTCTTGTGCAGTTCCGTCGAAATGAAGTTCAGCCACTCGATCAGGCGATAGCGCTCCATGGTGCCGGCCGCGGGCGCCAGTTGCCGCTCAGGGAACGAGTCCGCGAGGTATTGCACCACCGCGGGGACTTCGGTCAGCACCTCGCCGTTATCCAGCCGCAGGGCGGGTACGTAGCCTTTCGGATTCACTTCAAGGTAGTCGCCGCCGCTCTCGGTTTTCTTGGTCGCAAGGTTGACGCGTTCCAGCTCGAATGGAGCGCCGATCTCGCGCAGGACGATGTGGGGAGAGAGGGAGCATGCACCGGTCGAAAAATACAGTTTCATTGAAAACCTCTTTTCTGATCGAACGCAAAGGGAGAGAGAGGAAACGTCAAGCGCTTTACATTCTTGATGGTAGCCGAGAGTGCAAAATCATGCTGACGGGCAGGAACCCGCAGCATTTTTCGTGCCCTCTCATCAACGATAAAAGAACGAGACGGAGACAATGACCACCACCCACTATGCCCACTGGCCCGCAGGACTGCCTTATGCCATCACTACGCCGGAAACCAGCGTGTACGTCAACCTGCAGGTGTCCGCGTTACGCTACCCGGACAAGCCTGCCATCATCTTCTACGATACGGTGCTCAGCTATGCGCAAGTGCATGAGCAGGTGCTGGCACTGGCCGGCTACCTGCAGCACGAATGCGGCGTGCGGCGCGGCGACCGCGTGCTGCTGAACACGCAGAACAGCCCGCAGTTCATCATCGCCTTCTACGCGATCATGCGCGCAGACGCGATGGTGGTGCCGGTCAACCCGATGCTGATGGCCGACGAGCTGCAGCACTATGTCGAAGACAGCGGCGCGAAGGTGGCGATCGTCGCGCAGGAAGTGTTTTCGCGGCTGGCGCCGCTGGTCGGCAAAAACGGCCTTGAGAAAGCGATCGTCGCCAGCTATTCCGACTATCTGATCCAGCCGACCGAACTCAATGTGCCCGACTTCGTGCGCGCGCCGCGCGAGGTGCCTGCAATGGACGGGGTGGTCGCATGGGGCGATGCCCTGTCGGCGTGCCGCACACCGCGCGCGCATGAAGCCGGCCCGGACGATCTCGCGTGCATGCCCTATACATCGGGTACCACCGGCAAGCCCAAGGGCTGTATCCACACGCACCGCTCGGTGATGTTCAATGCAGTCGCCAGTCCCACCTGGTCCGGCCCAATGGCGCCCGACCATGTCACGCTCGCGGTGCTGCCGTTCTTCCATGTGACGGGTATGCAGTCGGTGATGAACGCGATGATCTACACCGGCGGCGCCATCGTGGTGCTGCCTCGCTGGGACCGTGATGCGGCTGGCCAGCTGATCACGCGCTACAAGGTCACCACATGGACGCTGATCCCGACCATGATGATCGACTTCCTATCCAACCCGCGCCTGGCGGAATACGACATCTCCGGCCTCAAGCGCGTATCCGGCGGCGGGGCGGCCATGCCGGCGGCGATCGCGCAGAAACTGCTCGACCTCACCGGCCAGCAGTACATGGAAGGCTACGGCCTGTCGGAAACCATGGCCGCGTCGCATGTCAATCCGCCCAACCGGATGAAACAGCAATGCCTTGGCATTCCCTACCTCAACGTCGATTCGCGCATCGTCGACCCGATTACATTCAAGGAAGTCCCGCAGGGCGAAACCGGCGAAATCTGGATCCACGGCCCGCAGGTGTTCCAGGGTTACTGGAACGATCCCAGGAAGACCGCGGAAGCCTTCGCCGAGCTGGACGGCAAGCGCTTCTTCCGTTCCGGCGACCTCGGTTATATGGATGAGGAAGGGTTTTTCTTCTTCACCGACCGCCTGAAGCGCATGATCAACGCGAGCGGTTTCAAGGTCTGGCCGGCCGAGGTGGAATCGATGATGTACCAACATCCGGCGGTGCAGGAATGCTGCATCATCGCCGCGCGCGACCCCTATCGCGGCGAGACCGTGAAGGCGGTGGTCGTCAGGCGTGCCGGCGCCGAAGCGACGGAGGCGGACATCATCGCCTGGGCGCAGCAGAAGATGGCAGCCTACAAGGTGCCGAAGCTGGTCGAGTTCGTGCCGGCCTTGCCGAAGTCGGCGACGGGCAAGGTGATGTGGCGCGCGCTCCAGGAAAAGGAGATGGAAAAGCAGGCGTAGGGCGTTGACAGACAGGCATGGCGCAGGTGTGGCGATGATCCCGCTACGGGCAGAATACGTCGGGAAACCTTGATGTAGATTCGTCTCGCGTGTTTCCACGCGGGCATAAAATGGTTCGCAGCATGGGCAAGCTTGCATGAAAGGCATTGCCCATGCGTTCGATCCGTTTTCACCGAAAGGTCTGTCATGTTCCCGGAAACTCCTGCTTCCAACGTGCGCGGGAAATCGCAACTCGCCACGGCTGCCCTGCTGCTCGCATCCTGCCTGGCCGCCGGAACGGCGCAGGCGCAGGGCAAGTGGAAGAGTCACATGAGCACCGACGAGCCTGACAAGCTCTATCGCCACTACTGCGCGGTCTGCCATGGCGAGAACGGCGACGGCCAGACCATGGCGAAGTATGCACTCGATCCGCCGCCGGCGGATTTCACCTCCGACAAGGCACGCAAAACGCTGTTCCGCGCCCACATGATCGAGGTGCTGAAGAAAGGCGCGGTCACAAAGGACGGCATGCGGACTGCGATGATCTCGTGGAAGGACCACCTGAACCAGCAGCAGATGGAAACGCTGGCTGACTACATCATCGTCAAGTTCATGGATGGCAAGGCAGTATCGGGTGCGCACCCGGAAGGGCACGAACATCACGGCCACGACCATTCGCACGTCAAGCAGGTGGACTACCCGTACGGGCTGACTCCGAACGTTGCGCGCGGCCAGTCGGTCTACGCCGCCAATTGCCAGACCTGCCACGGCGTGAAGGGCGACGGGCGGGGCAGCAATCCGCGCGCCGCATTGATCAAGCCGCGCAATTTCCAGACCGCCGACTTCCGCGAATTCGCCAACGGCTTCACGCTGTTCTCGGCGGTGTCGCGCGGCCGCGGTCACATGCCTGCCTGGGACAAGAACCTGAGCAACCAGGAGATTGCGGACGTGTCGGAGTATGTGCTGCTTACCTATGTAAAACCGGGGCAGGCAAAGTAGCTTGCCCCGGAATCGGGAAAGGAAAAGGCGCGACTGCCGTCGCGCCTTTTTTACGCCTGCGCCGCAAGGCGGGCAGGGCGGCTATTTCAAAGTCCGCATGTAGCGTCCGAGCTCCATGTCGGACTTCATGATGTGGCGAACCAGTCCATAACGGATGAAGTCGGCCACTTCGACGGCGAGATGGGCGCGGCCGTCCATGAATTGGCGGTGCAGGTCGTTCACCTTCTGCATCAGCAACGCGTGCTCGCGCTTGTGCGCCTCGATGGCGGGAAAGCAGATCTCCTGCATCAGCGCTTCCTCGCGCATGAAATGCCCGCCGGTGTGCTCGATCAATTCGACCAGGACTTCGCCGACGATGGAGTGCTCCGGCTCCTCTTCCATGATCTCCGCCTGCAGCCGCCGCGCGGTCTCGAAAATGTGCTGGTGGTCGGCATCGATCTGCTCATGGCCGATCGCCAGGTCGTGCGTCCAGGAGACTTGGAGCGACTCGAGCTCGTTCTTTGCGGCGGGTATGCCCATGATGCACCTCGGCGGAAGTTGGCGTGTCCTTGGTGCAAGCATTTAAGCACCGGATTTCGGGCTGGAAAAGCCGCATTATCGAATCCGTTGACTCGGGTCAAGATGCCGTTTCTGGCGATAGGGGAATCGGATCGTTGTGCCTGCGAGCGGCGGGAGATGTTGCTTTTTTAGGGGGCATGCGAAAACCGGTTGCCGGGCAGGGGGGGGTTACTCTTGCTTACAGAAATTGTTTCCTAAAGGCATTAATGTAAGTGCGAAGCATTCCCTGCTTGCGGCGTACCGCAGTGGGGCTCGCCATGCGATTTCTCTCCGATGCTCCAGCACATGCCATGAAAACCGTCTTCGTCCTGCTCCTGGCCGCAATCGCTCTTCCCGCAACCGGAAGGGAAAGCGTGCCGCTCTCTTTTGAGCAGCGCCTGGTGCTGGCACAGGCGGCAGAGGAAGACGAAAGCGTCCATCCCTATCCGGAGCAGGTCGTCAGGAATGCCGGCCGTGACCTGGCGCGCGCGATGCGACGTTGCTGGTCGCCGGCGGGCAAGCAGGTAAAACCTTTCGTGCTGGTGGCTGACATCGATGCTGCCGGCAGGCCGCACGACGTCGAGGTCAAGCCGAGCCATGCCGCGTCGAGGTGCTTTGCCGCCGGCTTCGCTTCGATTACCTATTTGCCGGCGCCGCCATTTGCAGGGCGAGAGGTCTTCCCGGTCAGGATGCGTGTGGCAGGAGGCCGGTAAGCGCGTCTACATGTGCTACAGGGCCGAATCAATTTTGTCCAAATGTAAAAATTGCCTGGCGGTAGCATTCCCTTACAAGTGATACAACTCCAGTGGATCACATCTCGGTGGGGCGACCGTAACATCCGCTTGGCAACAACTTTGATAAATGCCTTCAGGAGAACACCATGAAACGCACCAAGACCGTAAGCCACACCGTAGTCCTGAGCGCACTCGCCTCCGTACTGTTGTCCACCGGCCTCGCATTTGCGCAGACCGCCACGACTGAGGCGAGCGCCACGACCACCGCGACCACGCCGGCAACGACGGCTACTGCGACGACGACCACGACGGCGACTCCGACAACCACGACAACGCCGACCAGCACGACGACAACGGCAACGACGACTACGCCGACGACTACGCCGACGACCACGGCCGGTACGACGACGGTAACCACCACCCCGACAACGACCATGACCGCGACGACGACGCCGGGGACGACCACGACGACCTCGACTTCGACGTCGACCACGACGACAACCGCCGTGGTCAGGAAGGGGGCGACGGTCTACAAGCCAGGTACCGCGGTGCCCTCCGGCGTGACCGCGAAAGCGCACGGTGCCACCGTCGTCCATCCCGAGGCCGCACAGGCAGGCCAGGAGCGCGCTGCCCTGAACAAGATCGCAGCAGCGGAAAAGCGCGAAGCGATCGCCGCATTCAAGGCCGACAAGCCGGTGAAGGCGGAGAAGATCGACAAGGTGGAGAAGATTGAAAAGGTCGAGAAGGTCGACAAGGTTGAGAAAGTCGACAAGATCGAAAAAGTTGAGAAGGTGGAGAAGGTAGAAAAAGTAGAGAAGGTGGCCAAGGTCGAAAAAATTGAGCGGCCGGAGAAAGTCGAGAAAACCCGCCGGAACTGATCGCAGCACTCCTTTTCAGCCGGGCAACTGAGTTGCCCGGCTTTTTATTGGAACTTTGATTGTTGTACAGAATGAAAAAACTGAACCTCCTCGGCCTAGCCCCCGTCCTTGCCCTCCTGTCCCAGGCTGCGCTCGCCGACGGCACGTTCACCCTGAAGACCGGCTTCGACTACACCACCGGCAAGTACGGCACGGACACGAGCACTGAGATCACCGCCATCCCCTTCATCGGCACCTATGACACCGGGAACTGGCAATTCAAGGCCTCCCTCCCGTACGTCCGCATCACCGGTTCGGACAATGTCGTCGCAGGCGTCGGCGCGGTGAGCCGGACGACAACCGCCAAGCGCACCGACTCCGGCGTGGGCGACCTGACGACCTCGGCGACCTACTCCTTCCTGCTCGATTCCAAGGGACAGGCGGGCATCGATCTCACCGGCAAGATCAAGTTCGGCACTGCCGATAGCGACAAGGGTCTGGGCACCGGTGAAAACGACTACTGGATCCTGGTCGATCCGTACGCGAAGATCGGCAACGTGACGTACTTCGGCGGCATTGGCTACGGCATGCTGGGTAGCTCCGATACCCTGAAGCTCAAGGATGTGGTCAGCGCCAACGCCGGCCTGTCATACAAGCTCGACCAGCAGGCAAGCGTGGGCGCCATGTTCGATTTTCGCACCCGTTCGACCGATACCGGTTTCTCCCAGCGCGAACTCACCGCTTTCTATACCCGCAAGCTGGGCGGCGGCTACAAGCTGCAGGCCTATGCGACCAAGGGCTTTTCGGACGGCAGCCCGGACTGGGGCGGCGGCATGAATGTCGCGTACAGTTTCGAGTAAGCGAACAAGGAAATGCGGCACATGCGTGATGTGCCGCGGCTTCCGCCAGATGGACAGAAACGGCTGAATGTCCCGACGGCAGGCGTAAAATGTCGGGCTGCAGTCTCACCTGTTGCGCCATGACCATCCTGCTTTCCACCCTGAACGCCCGCTACGCCCATGCCTCGCTTGGGCTGCGTTACCTGATCGCCAATATGGGCGAGCTGCAAGGCCAGACGCGCCTGCAGGAATTCGTGATCGGTTCGAAGACGACGGAAATCGTCGAGCGCATCCTTGCGCATCAGCCGCGCATCGTCGGGTTGGGAATCTACATCTGGAACGTGGAGGAGACCACCAAGGTGGTCGCGATGCTCAAGCGCGTTGCACCGGAAATCGTGGTGGTGCTTGGCGGCCCCGAGGTCTCCTACGAGACGCAGGAGCAGCAGATCGCGCAGCTTGCTGATTATGTGGTGACAGGTTGGGGCGAGGCGACCTTCCCGCACCTGTGCAAGCAGATCCTGCACGGACCGAAGCCGCTGATGAAAATCCACGCCGGCGTGCAGCTGCCGATGGCGGAAATCAAGATGCCGTATGCGCTGTACGACGATAAGGATATCGCGCACCGCAACCTCTACGTCGAGGCTTCGCGCGGCTGTCCCTTCAAGTGCGAGTTCTGCCTGTCGTCGCTCGACAAGACTGCGTGGCCCTTCGACCTCGACCTGTTCCTTGCTGAACTGGAGGCCTTGCATGCACGCGGCGCACGCCTGTTCAAGTTTGTCGACCGCACCTTCAACCTGAACATCAAGTCCAGCCTGCGCATCATGCAGTTCTTCCTCGACAAGCTGGCGGCGCATCCCGACGATCCGGTGTATGCGCATTTCGAGGTGGTGCCGGACCACTTGCCCGACGCGCTCAAGGAAGCGATCCGCAAATTCCCTCCCGGCACGCTGCAACTCGAGATCGGCATCCAGACCTTCAACCCGGAAGTGCAGACGACGATCAGCCGCAAGCAGAACAACGAGAAATCCGCCGCCAACATCCGCTGGCTGTGCGAAGAGTCGCATGCGCACCTGCACGTGGACCTGATTGCCGGCTTGCCGGGCGAGGATATCGACAGCTTCGCACTCGGCTTCGACCGCCTGGTCGGAATCGGTCCGCACGAGATCCAGTTCGGCATCCTCAAGCGCCTGCGCGGCACGTCGGTGATCCGGCATACCGAGGCGTACAAGCTGGTATTCGATCCGACCCCACCGTACACCATTCTCTCGACCGACCGCATCGGTTTTGCGGACATGCTGCGGCTGGTGCGCTTTGCGCGCTACTGGGACATGATCGCTAACTCAGGGCGCTTCGCGAACACGCTGCCGCTGATCCTCGGGGATGCGCCGTTCGCCAATTTCATGGCACTGTCGGACTGGCTGTATGCGTCTACGGATGCGACCCATCGCATCGCGCTGGAACGGCTTGCTGCGCTGGTTGCGCAATGGCTATGTGAACGCGGCCAGGACGCCGCACGTGTCACGGATGTGCTGGAGAGCGATTACGCGGGACAGGTCAACTCGCGCCACACAAAACCGAAAGCAGGGAAAGAAAAGTCGGACGTCGCCAACCAGCGGCAGGCGCGCCACATGGCCGCTTAGGCGTTTTATGGCGCCACGCCCTGCAGCTTGTCCGGATTGCGCATCACATAGATCGCCTTGATCAAGCCGTTTGCATCCGGCTCGATCGCGATCGTCTGGATCAACTCACCCTTCGCCGTCGAGAGCACGAAGCCGGGCAGGCCGTTGACGCGCGCCCGCCGCAATCGAACCTGCTGCGGGTCGTACAGGCGCGAGAATCCGATGACGACTTTCGCGACAAGATCGCGTCCGACCAGCGGTTTCGGCACGGCGTTGACCCGTCCGCCGCCGTCGGAAACGAAAGTCGCATCCTCCGCGAGCACCCGCGCCAGGGTATCGATGTCTCCGTCGCGGATCGCATTCACGAAGGCACCGGTCAGGCGGTTCTCGTCCTCCGGCGTGACCTTGAAGCTGGGCCGGTTCGCGTGCACGTTGCTGCGCGCCCGCGAAGCCAGCTGGCGGCATGCGCTTTCCGAGCGGCCGAGCGCGGTGGCGACTTCGCGGAAATCCATGTCGAACACATCATGCAGGAGAAAGGCTGCGCGCTCCAGCGGCGATAACCGTTCCAGCGTGAGCATGAAGGCGTAAGACAGATCATTCGCGAGCTCGTGCATCGCTTCCGGGCCCGGCTGGAACTGCATCTCGTCGTCCACCAGCGGCTCGGGCAGCCAGGCGCCGACATAGACTTCGCGCTGCGCCTGCGCCGATTTCAGGCGGTCCAGGCACAAACGTGTCACGGTGCGCGACAGGAAGGCGCGCGGATTGTCGACTGTCGCGCGGTCGGCGGCATGCCAGCGCAGCCACGCATCCTGCACTGCATCCTCGGCTTCCGCCCGCGAGCCGAGCATGCGGTAGGCCAGCCCGCGCAGGTAGCTGCGATGCGGTTCGAACTCTTCTGCGCCGGTTGTGGTTGCGCTCATGCCTGTCCTCTTGTCCTCATGCGGGCGCTGCGATCGCCGCGGGGCGGGTTTCGGTATTGCCCACACGCACGCGGCTGCAGGTCTTCCCATGCCCGAGTGCGTATTTTACGGTGGGGAAGACGCGCGCCGCGGCGATGCCGAGTGCGAGCGACAGCACGGCACGTTCGCCCCAGCGTTGCACGATCTGTTCGCGCAATTCGTCGGCCTGCGGGTCATGCGCCAGGACCGCGCGTGCGAAGCGCACACCCAGCGCCGCGTTTTCGCCCATCGCCCGCTCGTCGCCGGCGAGGATGGCGCGCAGCACGGATTGCGATACGCCTTCGCGCTCGGCCATCGTCACGACAAGCTGCGTGCAGGGACCGCAGTCTTCGGCCACGAACGCCACGATCTTCGCGGCATACCAGGTTTCGAGCGGCACATCCTCGCGGTGCGCGACCATCTTCGCCACCGGCGCAAACAGCCGGAAGCCGCGCCAGCTCGTATCGAGCATTTCGCGCATGTAGGTGACATCGTAGTCGAAAGCCTGTTCAAAAGCGTCGAGCTGGCGCCGTGCGAGCCATTTCAGCATAGGGATTCTCCTTGGTTGAAATCGATGAAGTACGCGGCCAGGACAGCCAGACCGCGAAAACGGGAATGAGGAAGACGCCCGGCAGGTCGCGCAGCAAGTGGTGCAGGTCGAAACTGCCGAAGACCATCTCGCCGACATGCACCAGCGCATGCAGCACGAGAAAGGCGCTGCCTGCGATTGCGGCACGCCAGGCCTGCGGATCGCGCCACAGCCAGAACAGCCCGCCAGCGGCCACCAGGTAGGCGCAGCCGATGTCACGTACGAAATGCAGGTTGAGTGGCCCGGTGCCCGTAACACCCGGTGTAGCGTGGTACCAGTCATGCGGCGCGGCAAGCATGGCAAGGCCGTTTGCCGCCAGGATCAGGGCCAGGATGAATGTCAGGAAAGACCGCGCTCTTTGCCGGATATCCATGGTTTCCTCGTCGGTTGGTGGGTCATGTCCACATGACGAGGCGGCCGGAGAAAATGTGACACGGCGACTGGACGGCGCCGGAAAATTGTCAGGAAGCTATTTTTCTTGCTGGCGCCAGGCTTCGACCAGCTGCTGCGCGGCCTGCCCGAGATCGGCGAAAGGAATGGACTTGCTGCGGTTGAAGATCATCAGCGCATACACACCCGCCAGCGCATTGACCTCCGGCGAAAGTGCGCACTCCTCTCCGGTTGACGGGCGGTGCGCGCGCCAGTAGTTGATAGCCTGTTCCAGTTCGGTCAGTGTGATGTCCATTTGGCTATTGTAAGGCAGGCATGGCGATCACGGCCTTGCTATGATTTGCGCCTATCGGTATTGAATGGATATGGCAATGAACAAGGTTGCACTGATCACCGCCGCCTCGCGCGGCATGGGCGCCGCCTGCGCCAGGGAACTGGCCACCCGCGGTTACCAGCTGGTCCTGATGTCGCGCTCGGAAGACGTGCTAGCGCTGGCGAAGGAACTCGGCGCGACGGCGCTGCAAGGATCGAGCGACAATGCCGCCGACCTGCAGAAGCTGGTGTCGCTGGCGATGGACACGCACGGCCGGATCGACGCGGTCGTCAATAACACCGGCCATCCGAAGAAAGGTCCCTTGCTGGAACTCACCGACGCCGACTGGCATGCCGGCCTCGACCTGTTGCTGCTCAATGTAGTGCGCATGGCAAGGCTGGTCACGCCGATCATGCAGGCGCAGGGTGGCGGTGCGATCGTCAACATTTCCACCTTCGCCGCCTACGAACCGTCGGCGCGCTTCCCGATCTCGGCGACACTGCGCGCGGCGCTCGGCAGCTTCACGAAGATCTATGCGGACGAAGTCGCGAAGTCGGGCATTCGCATCAACAACGTGCTGCCGGGCTATGTCGACTCGATCGCGCAGAACGAGGCGACGGTGGTGCAGATCCCGATGGGACGCCAGGGCACGAAGGAAGAAATCGCGAAGACGGTTGCCTTCCTGCTGTCCGCTGACGCAGGGTATATCACTGGTCAGAACCTGCGGGTCGACGGCGGCATCACCCGTTCGGTATAGCAAGGCGAAGCACGCATGCGCATCCTGATCGTCGAAGACGACGCCGACATTGCCGGCAATTTGTACGACTATCTCAGCACGAAAGGCTACGAGGTCGACGCCGCGCCCAATGGACTGGTGGGGCTGCACCTGCTGTCGACGCAATCCTTCGATGCGGTGGTACTCGATATAGGCCTGCCCGGGATGGACGGCCGGACCCTTGCACAGCGCATCCGCCGGGATGCGAAATCCAGCGTGCCCATCCTGATGCTGACTGCGCGCGATGCGTTGGACGACAAGCTTGCCGGTTTCGATGCCGGCGCCGACGATTACCTGGTCAAGCCGTTTTCACTAAAGGAAGTGGAGGCGCGCATCCAGGCGCTGGTGAAACGCGCGCAGGGGCGGGTGGTCGACACAGGCATGCGCTTCGGTGCGCTTTCCTACGATCCGTTTTCCGGCATTGCCGCATGGCAGGACAAGCCGCTCAAGCTGTCACCCAAGAGCCTCAAGCTGTTGGTGGCCATGTTGCGGCAGCCGGGGCGATTGTTCTCGCGCGAGGAGCTGGAGCAGGAAGTCTGGGGCCAGGCGCAAGCCAGCAGCGATACCTTGCGCAGCCACTTGTCGCAACTGCGGCGCGAACTTGCACTGCCCGAGGGCAAGAACATGATCGAAACCGTGCACGGCCGCGGTTACCGCCTGGTGAATCCCGATGAAAAATAGTTTGCGGTGGCGACTGGCATGGACCTTCACGCTGCTTTCCACGTTCGCGGTACTGATCCAGGCCGTCGCGCTCTTCGTCAGCACCGAAGAGCAGGAAGAGGACATGATCAACGAGGTGATCAATGCCACCCTCGATAACCAGATCCGGCAGCCAGGATCCTCGCTCGATGTTTCTGATCTGCCGGCCGCGCCGCAACGCATGCAGTTGTTCCGGCTCTCGCACAGCGAGCGTCCGCCGGAACTCCCGGAGAACTTCGCGACCCTGCCGGTCGGCATCCATGAATGGTACAAGGGCGAGACCGAATACCATGTAGGGATACGCGATCACGGCAGCGAACGTTTTTACCTGATGTATGACGCGAGCGAGCATGAAGAGCGGCTCGAGCAGCTCGGCTGGAAGCTTCTCATGGGACTGGCGTTGCTCAGCGTCGCCTCGCTCTGGCTCGGCTACTGGCTGGCCGGGCGCGTGCTGTACCAGTTGGACGCCATCACGCAGCGCGTGCAGCGCGACGACGAGGCGGCGCTGAACGAGCCGGGACTGGACCGGGAGGTCGCACTGCTGGCCGACGCGCTGGACCACTACCGCCAGCGCAACCGTGAGCTGTTGGAGCGCGAGCGGGAATTCACCGCCAACGTCAGCCACGAATTGCGTACGCCGCTCACCCGCATCCGCACCAGCGCCGAACTGCTGGCGGAAGACGCGGCGCTGCCGGCGCGTGAAAAGGAGAGGGCGGGGCGCATCATCGCCGCCGTCGATGCCATGGAATCGCGCCTGCGCGGACTGCTCTTCCTTGGGCGCGAACTGGCGCTGGACGAACGCAAGCCGCTCGACTTGAAGAAATATGCGGAAGCCAGCGCCATGCCCTTGCGCCAGCCGTGTGAAGCACGCGGCGTGCAGATCAGCGTGGACATTCCGGAACATGCTACCGTCCATGCCGATGCATCGCTGCTGCAGCTCCTGCTCGACAACCTGATCGGCAACGCAGCGCGCTATACCCAACGGGGAAGCATCGACATCCATTACGCGGACGGCACCTTGACAGTGTCGGACACCGGTCCGGGCATCGCGCCGGAACACCTGGCCCGTGTGTTCGACCGTCACTACCGGGCAAGCGACGCGCCCGGAGGCATGGGGCTGGGCCTGTCCATCGTGAAGCGGGTGTGTGCGGCACATGGATGGACCTGCTCGATCGACAGTGTCGCTGCGGACGGCGACGCGCGGCAGGGTACCCGGGTCGCCGTATTTTTCAACGGCTAGACCAGGTTCTGCCTGACTGTAACGCGTCATCCCGCATGCAACTCGTCACTGGCGCTTGGCGAAAGCATGCGGTGCAGACATCAGCGAATGAACAGTACAATAATTTCCTTCTCAAAGTACTAGAACTCATTTCATAAATAGGAGGGCCCGCGCAGGCGGTCTGGACGGATGCAGTGCAAGGCGCGGCGCGCCGCTCAGGCTGGGTGTCTGAGCAAGCGGCGCAACGCCGCAATGCGCCGTCCAGACCACCTGCCCGGAGGGTTCCCACCAGAACGCTCGCTGGCGGTGTTGCGCTCCTTGCACGTAGCACCGCTACGTGACGCGTCGCGCGCCTTGCCAGCAAACGTTCTGGTGGGAACGCGGGCCCTCCTATTTATGAAATGAGTTCTAATCGTCGAGCCAATCTTTCCTCTGTTTGCAGCTTTGATATCGCGCCGCAATTGATTATTCCCAACATCCTGTGTGCACCATGTCCTCGAAAACCTCACTTGCCAAGAACCACAAAAGAAAATTCCTGATCAAGACCATTCTCGTTTCGGTTGCGCTTTCCTGCAGCGCCGTTGCAGCACAGGCGCAAACCTGGCCGGCAAATCCGATCAAGTTGATCATCCCGTTTCCGCCAGGCGGCGGCACCGACATCCTGTCCCGTATCGTCTCCAACAAGCTTGCGGAGACCAACAAGTGGACCATCATCGCGGACAATCGCGGCGGCGCAGGAGGCACCATCGGCGTTGCCGAAGCGGTCAAGGCCGCACCCAACGGTTACACGATCGTGATGGGCCAGAAGGACAACATGGCCGTTGCGCCGTGGCTCTACAAAAGCCTGGCCTATGATCCCATCAAGGATTTCACGCCTGTGGCGCATGTCGCGTACACACCTGTGGTCATCGTCACCGCCGCCAACTCCAGGTTCAAAACGCTGGCGGATGTGGTGAACGCAGCGCGCAGCGCACCCGGTACGATCACCTATGGCTCGCCCGGAAACGGTACGACGATCCATCTGGCCGGGGAAGTGCTCGAAGGAGCGGCCAACATCAAACTGGTGCACGTGCCTTACAAAGGATCGAGCCCGGCCATGGTCGATGCGATCAGCGGCACGGTGGACCTGGCGCTGTCTTCCGTTCCGTCCGCTTTAAGCCAGATCAAGGCAGGCAAACTGCGTGCCCTGGCCGTCACTTCGGCCAGGCGCAGTACGTCGCTGCCGGATGTTCCGACCGTGGCGGAATCGGGATACAAGGGCTTCGACGTCAGTACCTGGTACGGCCTTTTCGCGCCTGCCGGCACGCCGAAAGACATCGTGGTGCGGCTCAACAACGAAGTGAACAAGCTGCTGGACACGCCCGAGATGAAGAATGCGATCCACGCGCAAGGAGCGGAGCCGCAGGCAATGACGCCGGAAAAGTTCTCGACGCTGCTGAAGACGGATTACCAGAGCATGAAGGACATAGTGAAACAAGCGGGTGTGACGATCGAATAAACATTCGAGCGACACACGACGGACAAGAACGCTCCGCAGGCGGCCGGCGCCGCCTTCACAAATCCTTCACACTTTTTCCATCCGGCCATCACACCCGGATTCCTATACTCCGCGAGTCCAATATTTGAGGATTCGCGGATGTCCCTATATTCCAGATTGCGTACAGGTTTGCCGCGCAACTTCGGCAGCCTGCCCCTGTTCTTCCTTGCGGTCTTCCTCCTTGCTTCACTTGCCACGCGCGCGGTATTGCTTGCGTTATCCGCTGGCGACGTGGACTGGAGTGCGGTTCCGGGAACCTTTGCTATCGGTTTCGCCTACGACCTTGCCGCCGGATTGTGGGTGTTGCTGCCGGTGGTGCTCCTGCATCTCCTTCTCCCGCAATACGCACGACTCGCGCCGGCGGTGAAACTGCTGAAGACCGCGGCGCTGGCGTTCACGGTGTACCTGCTGCTGTTCGACCTCGTCGCCGAATTGCTGTTCTGGCGGGAGTTCGGCGTGCGCTACAACTTCATCGCGGTCGATTATCTCGTCTACACGCATGAAGTGATCGGCAATATCCGGGAGTCCTACCCGGTCGGAAAGATCCTCGCGGCCTTGCTGCTGCTCACCGGTCTGTCGATGTGGGCAATGCGTAAGCGTATCGCAGCCATGCTTGAGGCCAGCGATTCGTTCACGCGCCGCTTGCGCCACGTATCCTGCTGGTTAGCCGCATTGCTGGCCGGTTGGCTTGGCGCGGGCATGCTTTCCACCGGTGTGTTCCAGAACCAGTACAACGGCGAGCTCGCGGCGAATGGCCTGTACAGCTTCGTCTCTGCCTTCCGCAACAATGAACTCGACTACGGGCGCTTCTACCTGACACAGCCGAGCGAGGAAGTCCGCAAGCTGCTGGGACGCATGCTTGCACCCGGCACGCCGCGCGTCGAGCAGCCGCGCAATGTAAAGGCGCAGGCGGCGGAAAAGCGCCTGAACGTGGTGCTCATTTCCGTGGAAAGCCTGTCGGCTGAATTTCTCGCCAGCTTCGGCAACCGCCAGAACCTCACGCCCAACCTCGACCGTTTGGCGAATGAGGGGCTGCTGTTCACGCGGCTCTACGCCACCGGCACCCGTACCGTGCGCGGACTGGAAGCGCTCACGCTGTCGCTGCCGCCGACGCCGGGGCAATCGATCGTGAAGCGGCCGGACAATGCCGACCTGTTCTCGCTGGGCAGCGTGTTCCGCAGCAAGGGCTACGACGTGCGCTATGCCTACGGCGGTTACGGCTACTTCGACAACATGAACGCGTTTTTCGGCGACAACGGCTACCGCATTGTCGACCGGCTGTCGATCCCTGCTGCGCGCATTCCGTTCGAAAACATCTGGGGAGTGGCCGACGAAGCCTTGTTCGACCAAGTGCTCGATGAGATCGACGACTCGTATCGCAACGGCCGCCAGTCCTTCACGCATGTGATGACCACGTCCAATCACCGGCCCTTCACTTATCCGGACGGACGCATCGACATTCCCTCGCATACCGGCAGGGAAGGCGGAGTGAAGTACACCGACTACGCCATCGGCCGCTTCTTCGACCAGGCGCGCAGCAAGCCCTGGTTCCGTGACACGATATTCGTGATCGTGGCCGACCATTGCGCATCCAGCGCGGGCAAGACCGAGTTGCCGGTCGATCGCTATCACATCCCGATGATCGTGTACTCGCCGGCCCACATCCAGCCGGGCAAGGTCGACCGTCTTGCGAGCCAGATCGACGCAGGCCCGACCCTGCTCGGGTTGCTCGATTTCAGCTATTCAACGCGTTTTTTCGGACATGACGTCCTGCATACGCCTGAGGAAGACGATCGCGCATTCATCAGCAATTACCAGGCGCTCGGCTACCTCAAGAAAAACATCCTGACCGTGCTCCGGCCGAAGCAGCAGGTTGCCGCCTATCGTATTGACGGCGCTTCGGGGATGACGAGTATCCCGGTCGATGCCGGATTGCTGCGCGAAGCCGTCGCCTACTATCAGGGGGCGTCAGAGCTCTACAAAGGCGGTCTCTATCGCAGCCTGCCATGAAGCGGCTGTTGCACCTCTTGCACCGCCATCGTGACATCGCGATTGCACTGGTGCTGGCGCCGCTGATCCTCCTGCTGTTCGATGCGACTCCGCTCGACGGACTCCTGATCGCGCCGTACTACGATGCCGCCACCCATGCCTTTCCGTTGCGCGATGATCCGTTCATTCAGAACGTCATGCACAGCGGCACGAAGCTGGTCGTGATCGGCATCGCCATTGCGGTATTCGGTGCCTTCCTGCTGACGTTTATCCTGCCGCACTGGGCGCAGCATCGGCGGCGGCTGCTCTGGCTCGGCGCCGGATTGGCTGGAAGTTCGCTGATGGTCACGCTGCTGAAGCAGTGCAGCGCGCTGCACTGTCCATGGGATCTTGCGGCGTACGGCGGCTACGCACCGTTTCACGGTTTGCTGGACCGCTTTCCCGCAGGCACGGCAGCCGGCCGTTGCTTTCCGGGAGGGCATGCATCGGGTGGCTTTGCGCTGATGGCGTTCTACTTCGCATGGCGCGACACGCATCGCGGAATTGCATGCGTATTTCTTGTCGCCGGACTGATGGCAGGGATGGTGATGGGGTGGGCGCAGATGATGCGCGGCGCGCACTTCCTGTCTCACAACGTGTGGTCAGCGTGGGTGGTATGGACTTTCCTGTCCGTGCAGTACACGGTGTCGCCGCCTTTGGCTGCAACGCCGCGCATCGACGCGCGTTCGTGAAGCGCATTGATGCGCAACGTCGCCGGTCAGACGGAAAATTCCAGCGTTTCCCCATCCTCCGGAATGCGCAACCGTCCTCTCACTCCCGCGCGGGCAGCGGCTGCGGCCAGCTCCGTTCGAGTTACCGGGCAATGGCTGAGCGCTTCCAGGTGATTGGCGACTACTGTGCCTTCTGCCGCCAGAGCGAGTTCGATCACGTCATCGATTCCCATGATGATTTCATCGCCGACGTCAAACCGGGCGCCGCCGGCCGGAACCACGCAAACCTGGGGCTGGTGGCTCGCCACGAACTTACGTACGGCATGCGTAAGTATCGTGTCGCCGGACAGATACAGGCTCGGCTCTCCCGGCATTTCGATAAAGTAGCCTGCGCCGTGCTCCATCAGCAGTCCGACCATGCCCGTGCCATGCGCACAAGGCACGGTCCTGATCCGGCCGCCCAGGAAATCCTGCGGCTCCTCGTGGCTGCCGGTCAACGGCATGACGTTCAGTCCGCGTTGACGAAGGTAATCCGCATCGCGCGGCGTGCAGATCACGGGTGTCTGCGTGGTGCGCAGCCAGTGCTTGCCGGTGCGGTCGAGATGATCGAAGTGCCCCTTCTGGCAGTGCGTGATCAGGCAATGCGTCACCGTTTCGAGTGCGGAGCCGGCCACGTGCGGCAGATCGACGATCGGATTGCGCTGCCGCTCGCCGAGAAATTTCAGTGCCGGCAATGCGCCCATCGGCGCCAGCATGGGATCGACCAGAATCCGGTAGTCGCCGATTTTAATGATGGCCGTTGCATTGCGAAGTTGCGTTATTTTCATGGCTATCCTCCCTGATGCGGATGGCTCATTGTGCAGTCGTTCCCGCACAATTAGAATGGCAAGAATTGACATTAAGCGATCATTTCCTGCCATGCGAGATCCGGCCACCCCTCTCCGTATCGGCTTGCTCCTCTACCCCAAATGCATGCCGGCCGGCCTGTTCGCTTTTGCGGATCTGGTTCACGCGGCCAACCGGCGTTCCGGCAGACGCCTGTTCGAACCGGTCTTCGTGGCAGTCCGGGCAGGTGTCGTCGAGTGTGCCCACGGCCAGGCGTTGAATGCCGCCGGCACGATCGAGGACGCCCGTCTCGACGCCATCCTGATACCTGGATTCTGGGCAGAATCGCCCCGGCAGATATCGAACGCACTCTCGGTCAATGCGGCCCTGATTGGGGCGCTGGCCAGATTGGGGCCGAGTGTCATGATGTGGGGGTACTGCACCGGAGTCTGTCTGCTTGCCGCAACCGGAAGGCTGAATGGGGAGAAGGCGACGGTGACATGGTGGCTGGCCGACCTGATGCGAAAGCGCTATCCCAAAGCTGTCTGGCAAAGCGAACGTGAGAGCGTCTTCAACCTGCGTACCGCAACTGCATCGGGCGTCAATGGCTATTTGCCCATTGCGCAGGCCCTGATAGAAAAGAGCCTCAGCGCGGAAGCTTTCCGCGACCTGACGACACTGATGGTGCTTCCACGTCCCGAGTGCACCCACGAGGCTTTCCAGGCGATGAACCTGGTGGAACAATCGGACCGGCTGATGCGCAAGCTCTACGCGATTACGGAACAGATTCCCGCGGCGGAAGTGACCGTGCGCCGGCTAGCGAGAGAACTGAATACGACAGAGCGAACGCTCGCCAGGAAAGTCATGGCGGCGACGGGATTTTCGGTTGCAAACTATCTGCGGCGGATCAAGCTCAACCAGGTGAGCGAGCGCCTCATACTGACGTCCGCGCCGGCCAGCACGATCGGCGCCGAACTCGGGTTCAGCAGCGACTCGAGCATGCGCCGGATGTTCAAGGATCTGACGGCATTGACGCCCGCCGAGTACCGCCAAGCGTTCGGGCGTCGCTGACTGTCGACCGCCGGGCCGCTGTCATGTCCGAATCCGGCGAGAAACGAGCGGACCGGCTGTCCTAGACTATGCGTTATGCCACATCCTAACAATCCTGAATCGCCCGGCAAGGGGAGCACACCGCCCGCCCGCGAGGACATCGCCGTTCGAGTGAATCGGACGAATTGGAAAAGCGTCGAGCAAGAGCTCGATGCGCATGGCTGCGCAGTGATCGACGGCCTTCTGACGCCGGAGGAGTGTGCGGCCATTTCTTCCCTGTACCCTCTGGACCAGCTGTTCCGCAGCCGGATAGTGATGGGGCGGCACGGATTCGGGCGCGGAGAATACAAGTACTTCAACTATCCTTTACCCGATATCGTTTCCGGGCTCCGGACGTCTATTTACCCGCATCTGGTGTCGATTGCGAATCGCTGGAATCAGGCGATGGGCATTGACACCCGGTTCCCTGTGATGCATGCCGATTTCCTCAGCCGTTGCCACGAGGCCGGACAGTTGCGGCCCACCCCGTTGCTCTTGCAGTACGGCGTGGACGACTATAACTGTTTGCATCAGGACCTGTATGGCGAACATGTCTTTCCGATCCAGGTCGCGATTCTATTGTCAGAACCGGGGCGAGACTTCACGGGAGGAGAGTTCATTCTGACAGAGCAACGACCGCGCATGCAGTCGCGGCCAGAAGTCGTTCCGCTCAAGCAGGGCGATGCGGTCGCATTTGCAGTTCACTACAGGCCGGTGCAGGGTACGCGTGGCGTATATCGAGTCAACCTGCGCCATGGTGTGAGCCGTTTGCGCTCAGGACTGCGCTATACGATCGGCATCATTTTTCATGATGCGGCTTAGAGCGGTTTGCCAGCGCATGAAAGGGGCCGATCTCGGCCCTGCGATGCTCACCGTACCTCACGTACGGTTGCGCTTCTCGAACCGACCTCGGCTCTCTTGCATGCACTGTCAAACCGCTCTAGGGAACGCCATCTAGCAGAACCGTGGAAAAACTTGGCTCGTGCAACAGTTCTTCAACAACTCGCCAGGAAACGAGACAGCCGTTTTGCTCCCTCATCGAGCCGCTCAAGCGAGCTGGCAAAGCACCATCGGATGTAACCCTCGCCTTCCGGCCCGAACGCATTGCCGGGCGCCAGGCCGAGCTTCGCCTCGACCACCAGACGTTTGCATAGCGCCAGCGTGTCCTGCGCGCCGTCGACGCGGAAGAACAGGTACATCGCGCCTTTCGGTTTGGGCGCCGTGATGCCCGGCAGCGCATTCAGCCGCTCGTACAGGAAGTCGCGCGCGGCCTGGTAGCGCTTGACCGAATGCGCGATGATTTCCTCGCCCCGTTCGACAGCGACAATGCCGGCCTTCTGTACAAAGCCCGGGGCGCAGGACGTGTTGTACTCGATCAGCTTGCCGAGATCGGCCATCATTGCTTCCGGCGCCACCACCCAGCCGAGCCGCCAGCCGGTCATCAGCCAGGACTTGGAGAAGCTGTTAGCTGATACCAATCGGTCTTCGGGTGAAGCGATGTCGAGAAACGATGGCGCGCAGGTGCGCTCACCCGGTTTGCCGTCGTACACCAGGCGTTCATACACATCGTCCGCGAGGATCCAGATGCCGTGCTTGCGGCAGTGCGCGAGGACGATTTCCTGCTGCTCCTTCGAAATCACCCAGCCGGTCGGGTTGTTCGGCGAATTGATGAACACCGCCTTCGTGCCGGGCGTGAGCGCATCCAGCAACTGCTGCACGTCGAGTTCCCACGTCTGCCCGAAGCGCAGGGGAATCTTCACCACTTCCGCGCCGAGGATCTTCGGGATTTCGACCAGGTTCGGCCACAGCGGGGTGACGGCGACCACGCGGTCGCCGGGATTGATGATCGATTGCGCCAGCAGCATGAGTGCCGACACGCCGGAGGACGTGACCGCCACGCGCGCGGCGTCGACGGGACGATGCAGGGCGGACAGGTAAGCCGCGATCGCCTCGCGCAGCGGCGGGATGCCGAAATTGTGGGTGTAGAAGGTATCGCCCGCATCCAGCGACTGCTTGGCGGCGTCGCGGATGAAGGCCGGTGTTTCCTGGTCCGGTTCGCCGAACCAGAAAGGCAGCACGTCCTGCAGGCCGATACCTGCATTGGCGACTTCACGGATGCGCGAGGCGCCGAGGTTCTGCACTGTTGCACGCGCGGCCGGCAGGGAAGCGGAATTCAAAAGCATAGGATGATGCGGTTGGCGAGATCGAAGATGAAGGACGGACGCAGGTAGGCGACGAACACGACCGCCAGCACCGCCGCGATGGCGATGCCGAGCAGGAAGCGTTTCAGTCCCTCACGCATGGCATTGCGTAGCTCATGCAGCCGCGGGCTGCGGCTGGCGCACGATGGCTTTTTCGTTGATCGGCAGGTTCACCAGCGCGGCGAACACACCGAGCGCGATGACGATGCCCCACACGGTATCGTAATTGCCGTCGCGTGTGAACAGGTAACCGCCCAGCCACACGCCGATGAAGCTGCCGACCTGGTGCGAGAAGAACACGAAGCCCGACAGCATGGACATGTACTTCACGCCAAAGATGCCGGCGATCACGCCGTTGGTCAGCGGCACGGTCGACAGCCACAGCAGACCGATCGCGGCGGCGAACAGGTAGATCGACCAGGGCGTCAGCGGCGCCAGCAGGAACAGGCTGATGACCACCGCGCGGGCGAGATAGATTGCCGACAGCAGGTAGCGCTTGGGCAGGAAGCTGCCGAACTTGCCGGCATAGTAGGAGCCGAAGATGTTGAACAGGCCGATCAGCGCCAGCGCCATCACTGCAACGTTCGGATCGGTGATGCCCTTGTCCTTCAGGTAGGCCGGCATGTGCACGCCGACGAATACGAGCTGGAAGCCGCACACGAAGTAGCCGGCCACCAGCAGCTGGAAGGGGCGGTAGGCGAAGGCTTCGCGGATCGCTTCGCCCATGCTCTGTTGCGGCCCGGTTGCTTTCTGGTGCGGCAGCTCGCGCAGGCCGAAGGCCATCGGCAGCATCACCAGTGCTACCAGCGCAGCGAGGATGTAGAAGGCGTTCTGCCAGCCGGTGGCGGAAATGAGCTGTTGCTCGACCGGCATCATCATGAACTGCCCGAAGGAACTGGCCGCGCCGGAGATGCCGAAGGCCCAGGAGCGCTTCGCTTCCGGCGCCGTGCGGCCGATGATGCCGGCAACCGCGCCGAAGGCGGTGCAGGCAAGTGCCGCGCCGATCAGGACGCCGGAGCCGATGATGAATGCCGTGGGCTCCGACACCATCGCCATCCACAGCAGGCCGCCGACATAGAACAGGGCGCCGGCAATGACTACCCGCGCGGTGCCGAAGCGGTCGGCCGCCATGCCTGCGAACGGGCCGAATGCACCCCACAGCAGGTTTTGCAATGCCATCGCCAGTGAATAGGTTTCGCGCGTCCAGCCGTGCGCTTGCGAGATCGGCTGCAGCCAGAAACCGAAGCCGTGCCGCACGCCCATCGCTAGGGTCAGCACCAGTCCGCTGGCTATCAGGACATTCTTGAGTTGCGGGGCACGCGTGGCGGTCAGCATGGCAGGCTCTCTGTTGCAAATGGAACAGTCGAGTGTAGCGCAAAGAAAAAAAGCATGTGGACCGGTACCCCGGCCGGGCCAGTCAGGCGGCGCTGCCTGACTGGCTCTAACGGAAATGCGTCAGAAATTGCGGCCGTCAACCTTCAGTCTTGCGAGCGTATCGAGCTCGAGTCCTTCAAGACAGCGCACATTGACCGCAACCGTGTCGGTCCCTTTGGGATCCTTGCCGAAACCGAAAGGCGCGCAGCCGCATGCCGGGCAGAAGTGATGCTTGATCACATGCTTGTTGAAGGTATAGGTAGCGAGTTTGTCTTCGCCGCTGTTCAGGCGGAACTTGTCGCGCGCGACGAACCACAGCAGGCTCTTACGACTGCAATGCGAGCAATTGCATTCCATGACCTGCGTCAGCTCGCCCTCGACGCTGAACTTCACCTCGCCGCAATGGCAGCTTCCCTTGTACTTCATGTCCGGCTCCTTTTCTCTTTCTTGATGACACGAGGGCAAGTCTACGCCGTTTGCTTCATTCCGGTTTCGGCGGGCGGAAAGTTTTCCATCCGGCTACGTGTCTCCGTGGTGAGCCCGCACGACTAGGAAATTTGTAAATCATCAAAAACCCTGACGGTGCTTTTTTGTCTCAAGCCTATTGAGGAGAGTGAATAGTGGTTACAAGAAAAAGGAGAGGTGTGTGAAGGCAAGCCCGTTGTGGCGCGAGGGCGAACCGTGAAACGGATTGAAAACCGCTTGCAGCGTGTCCCGGAACTGACCCGGGCGCGCGACCTGCTGACGGTTCTTGTCCTCGTCGCATCATTGCTCGTTACCTACAACGTATGGAACTCCGCGCGCAACAGCGCCGAACACGCGCTGCAAGGCGCGTTCGATTATCGCGTGCGCGAGGCCAACGAACTCATACGCCAGCGTGTCATGATCTATGAGCAGGTATTGCGAGCGACCAAGGGACTGTTCGTTGTGAGCGGAGACGTGACCCGGGAGATGTTCCGCAAGTATGTGGACTCGCTGAACCTGACGGTCAACTACCCCGGCATCCAGGGCATCGGATTCTCGGAGCTCATTTCTCCTGCAGAGAAGGAGCGTCATATCGAGAGCGTCCGGCGCGAAGGCTTCCCCGAATACACGATCCGCCCGGATGGCAGGCGCGAAGTGTACTCGTCCATCGTCTACCTCGAGCCGTTTTCGGGCATGAACCTGCGCGCGTTCGGCTTCGACATGTATTCGGAGCCCGTGCGCCATGCGGCAATGGAAAAGGCGCGCGACACCGGCACGACGGCGCTGTCCGGAAAGGTCACGCTGGTCCAGGAGACCGGCGGCGAGATCCAGGCCGGATTCCTGATGTACCTCCCGGTGTATCGCGAAGAACTGCCGTACGCGACGCCGGGGCAGCGGCGCAAGGACCTTGCCGGCTGGGTGTACGCACCCTTCAGGATGGGAGATTTCATGCGCGGCCTGTTCGATGATCTCGGCATCGACGTCGATATCGAAATCTATGACGACAGCAACCTGACGGAACAGGGGTGCATGTTCGACGCAAGAAAGGATGTGCAGGCGCTGGGAAGCGCTACGCGGTTCCGTAACGTGTCCACGATAGAAGCGGCCAACCACAAATGGACCGTGGCGATCGCGGCCCTGCCGGTTTTCGAGCAACGACTGGATTCCGGCCGGCCGCAACTGATCCTGCAAGCCGGGATCAGCATCAGTCTGCTGCTCGCCTTGCTGATGTGGATTTTCCTGGACGACCGCGCCCGTGCGCTGCATGCGGCCAACCAGGCGATGCAGCTTGCCTTGTACGACCCCCTGACCGGTTTGCCGAACCGCAAGTTGCTGGACGAGCGCCTGCAGCAGGCGCTTGCCGCGGCACGACGCAACGGCGGGCGTGTGGCGCTGCTCTTCATCGACCTCGACAAGTTCAAGCCGGTCAACGACAACTACGGGCACAGTTACGGTGACCTGCTGCTCAAGGAGGTGGCGCTGCGCCTGCGCAGCTGCGTACGCGAATCGGATACTGCATCGCGCCTGGGCGGCGACGAATTCGTCGCGCTGTTGCCGGAGGTTGAGGGCGAACATGACGTGGGTGTGGTGGCCGACAAGGTCCTGCAACGGTTGACGATGCCGTACCGGATTGCCGGTCACACTTTCGACATTTCCGCCAGCATCGGAGCGGCCTTGTATCCCGAGGACGGCGTCGACAGCAAGACGCTCACCCGCAGCGCGGACCTGGCGATGTACGCCGCGAAGAACAGCGGGCGCGCGAACGTGAAGTTTGCGCGCAATGTCGAGCCGGAGGCTGCCGCGCAGGGAGCCTGAACTCTAGCGGAGATGCTTCGACGCCTCGCGCACACTGAGCGGCGAAAGTACGCTGCTGTGTGCACGCAGGAATGCGTCGACCGCCTCGGGCGCGGTCTTGGCATACTCGCGCAGTACCCAGCCGATGGCCTTGCGTATGAAGAATTCCTTTTCGCCTGCCAGGCTGAGGCATTGCGCAAACAGCCGGCGCTCGTCGGTCTGGCCTTTGTGCTTCAGATGCGCAAGCAATGCGGCGCGGCGGCCCCACATGTCGTCATCCTCGATCCACGCGTCCATCACGGTGTCGACGCGGTCGCGATGCTGCAGCAGGAGGCGTCCGACGAGCGATGCGGCGACGGGATCGACAAGATCCCACCACGCGCCTTCGCGAACCAGGCGTTCGTAGAGCGGCAGCGCCTCCGGAGTGATGTGCCGCCGATGGCGCATCGCGAACTCGATTGCTGCGTATTTTTCCTCGCGATGCGGCAGCTGCCACAGGGAGGCAATGCCGCTTTCATACTCGGTGAAACTGTGCGGGACAAAATGGGCATGCATCGCGCGCAGCATCGGCTCGCGGTCGGGCCTTTGCACGCCGTAGAAGGGCATGTCCGTCTTCATGTACGTGGCCATTTGCGTGGCCTTGGCGGGATCGGCCCGTTTCTGCAGTTCGTCGCTGACGAAGCGCGCCAGCTTTTTGGCCGAGAAAGTTGCCGCCTGCACGCTCATCGTTCCGCCCCAGCATTGCGCAGGCCGCGCAGCATCGCGCGCACCAGCTTCTTGCTGTCATCGAGCGCAGCCGGGACAAGCGCCGGTTCGGCCGGCAGAGTCTGCGCGGCACTGTAGACCAATCCCAGCACCAGCCAGGCGAGGCGTTTCGGATCGCCTTTGCCGAACTCGCCCTGTGCCTGCAATGCAGCGATACTGCGCGTCATCGCACCGTGTCCATGCTTTTCCCTGATTGCCTGCCAGCCGGCTGCACCCAGCACCGCAGGCGCTTCCACCAGGCCGATCCTGCGCAGCTGCGGGTCGGCTCCGGCATCGAGGATCACGTCGACAGCTGCGAGAAAGGCGTCCCAGCCGCCGCCTCCGGCAGATTGCACGGCAAGGTGGGTGCGCATCGCGAGTTCGACCAGGCCGCATTCGAGCTCTTCCGCGACGGCGGCGAACAGTCCTTTCTTGTCGCCGTAATGGTGGTATAGCGCGCCGGTGGTGACGCCGGCTTCCGCGCACAGCGCACCGACCGAGGTCGCGTCATAGCCTTGCCCGGCGAACAAACGCCGGCCGGCGGCGCGCAAGGCTGCTTGCGTCGCCGCGGCATTTTCCTTGCGCCCGTCGCGCTTCTCCGGCATGCCGCCCATGTTTAGATCTGCTCCACTAACGATATCTTTGACATACATAATGACGTTATGTATTGTACATAAAAGCAACTATTTAAAGGAATAAACCATGCTCCTGATCGCCAACATCCTGATCGGTATCGTGCTGCTGATCCATGTGTACATCGTTCTGCTGGAAACCGTGATGTTCCGTAGCCGAGGCCGCAAGGTCTTCGGCCTGAGCAGCGAGCAGGTGGAAATGATGGCGCCGGCCATGTCGAACCAGGGGTGCTACAACGGCTTCCTGGCTGCCGCATTGGCGGTCGGCCTGCTGCATCCGGATCTCGCCATCGGCAAGGCATTCTCGGTATTCGGTCTGTTATGTGTGGCGACTGCGGGTATCTGGGGCGCGGTCACGGTGCAAAAGCGCATCTTGTACGTGCAAACCGTGCCGGCGGTGCTGGCGCTCGTCGCCTTGTATCTGGCGAAGTAACAGGTCAGCCGGCGAGGAAGCGGCGCGCCAGTTCGATCTGTTCCGGCACATTCAGCGCAGGCGCGTGGCCGCATCCCGCAATGACTGCGAGCTGCGCGCGCGGCCCGCGCCGCGTCATTTCCTCGGCCGTCTCCTGCAACAGCAGGTCGGACTCCGCGCCGCGCAACACCAGCACCGGCATCCCGAGCGCGTCGTACTCGTCCCACAGGTCATAGTCGTCCGGGTGGACAATGAACTGGCGCACCATTGCCGGGTCGTAGTGCGGCGTTACCTTGCCATTCGGCATGCGGCGTGCCGACGTTTCCGTCATGCGGCGCCACTGCGCGTCGCTCTGCCAGCCGTAGGGTTTGTACACGGTGCGGAAGAAGTTTTCCAGTTCCGTCACGGTATCGAACTGTGGCGGATTGCCGGCATAGGCCTTGATCCGCTCGATCGCCGCGCTTGCCAGCGAGGGACCGTTGTCATTCAGTACCAGATGCGTGATGCGGCCTTTCAAGGTCGTTGCGCCGGCCACCGTGCCGATCGCGCCCCCCATGGAGGTGCCTACCCAGCGCACCCGCTCGAAGCCGAGCTGGTCGACGAGCGATGCCGCCAGTGACGCGTAGAACGCGAGGCAGTATTCCCGGTCCGGATCGGGGCTCCACTGCGACAGGCCGCGGCCAAGCGTGTCCGGGCAGATGATGCGGTACGTGTCCGACAGGGCGGCCGCGATGTCGTCGAAGTCGCGCCCGGTCCGCGCCAGTCCGTGCCACATGATGAGCGGCGGCGCTTCCTTGCGGCCCCACTCGACGTAATGGATCTCGCGATCGCAGCAGCGCAGGTAATGCGAAGTCGGTGTCATCATTGCCTCCAGGTACGCAGTTTGCCGACGATCCCGGTCGGGAAGAAATACACCGACAGGATGAACAGGATACCCAGCCACAACAGCCAACGATCCGGCGACAGCAGGGCCGGGAGCAAGGGCAGGCTCTGGGTCGCGCCCGCCGCCATGCGCATCAGGTCCTGCAGGTAATTCTGCGCCAGCAGGAAGATCGCCGAGCCGCAGATCGCCCCATACATCGTGCCCATGCCGCCGATCACGACGATCAGCAGGATGTCGACCATGATCTCGAAGGACAGCGAGGTATCCGGCCCGTTGTAGCGCAGCCAGACCGCCAGCATGCAGCCCGCGAGCGTCGCGAAGACCGCCGCCAGCACGTTGGACAGTGTCCGGAACACCACGATCCTGTATCCGATCGCCTCGGCGCGGAAATCGTTTTCCCGGATCGCCTGCAGCACGCGGCCGAAGGGCGAGTTCACGATGCGCAGCATGGCCAGGAACAGCAGCACCGTCGCGAAGAACAGGACGTAGTAGGTGATGAACTTGCCGTCCAGCCACGCGCCCAGCACCTGTTCCTCGGCAAGCTGGAAGGCCGGCGAGAGCAGTTCCGGCAGCTTGAAGTTCAGGCCGTCCTCGCCACCGGTGAATTGCGACAGCTGAGAAGCCAGCGTCTGGAAGGCGGAGGCCACCGCCAGCGTGATCATGGCGTAGAAGATCGCACGCACTCGCAATGAAAACAGGCCGATGATCAGCGACAGCACCAGCGACAGCGCGACTGCGCACAACGTGCCGACCGCCAGGCTGCCCCAGCCCGGGCCCATGCGCGTGCTGGCGATCGCGATGCCGTAGGCGCCGATGCCGAAGAACATCGTGTGCGCAAAGGACACGATGCCCGTATATCCGAGCAGCAGGTCATAGCTGGCGACGAGCACGATGAAGATCAGGACCTTCGCCGCGACATTGAGCGCCTTCGCGCCGGGAAAGAGGAAGGGAGCGAACGCCAAGCCGAACACGATGGCGAGCAGGACCGCCGTCAACAACCGGTTGCGGGGCAGGTCGTGGGAGAGGAGTTGCCTGATCATCTTGATTACCTGTTGGTGACCTGGTAGAGCCCCTGCGGACGCCACAGCAGGATGGCGACCATCAGGAGGATGTTGGAGAACAGCGCAACCTTGGGCGCGAGGAAGCCGGTGTAGTTGGCCAGCAGTCCGACGAGCAAGGCGCCGAGGAAGCAGCCGCCCGTGGAGCCGAGACCACCGATGATGATGACGATGAAGATCAGCACGTTCACGTGAGCCCCCATCTGCGGAATCACGCTCTGCTGGTACAGCCCCCACATCACTCCGCCCAGCCCTGCGAGCGCGGAGCCGGCAACGAACACGCCGACGAACAGGCGCTTGATCCGGTAGCCGAGACTCTCGACCATCTCCCGATCCTGCACGCCTGCGCGGATCAGCAGGCCGAGCTTGGTGCGGTTGAGCACGATCATCATTCCGGCGAACACCGCCAGCCCGACAACGACCGCGAGCAGCCGGTATTTTTCGATGGCCGACTCGCCGAACAGGATCGCGCCGCGCAGCGATGCGGGCAGGTTCAGCGCGATCTGCTGCGGTCCCCAGAATACCTTGATCAGCTCTTCACCGACGACCATGCCGCCCATCGTGATCAGGATCTGTTTCAGATGCTGGCCATACACGCGGCGCACGATCACGCGCTCGAAGAACAGGCCGATCGCACCGGCGGTCACCATGGCGCTGATCATCGCCACCGCGATCGCGGCGAGATTGAGGGCGAAGTTCCCGGACCCCATCCATCCCGGCATCATCCCGAGTACGGTGACGGCCATGAAGGCGCCCAGCGCGATGAAGACTCCATGGCCGAAATTGAGCACGTCCATCAGGCCGAAAATCAGCGTCAGGCCGGAGGCGATGATGAAGATGATCATGCCCATGGCGAGGCCGGCGGCGGTCAGCGTGACCCAGGTCGACGACGAGCCGACCAGCGGCAGCGCTGCCAATGCCAGGGCTGGCACGAGGGCGAGCGGTGCCCAGTCGATCTGGGTGTAGAGCCGCGGGCCGGCGTTGGCCGTGGCCGTGGGAAGTGTGGTTGTCTCTGCCATAGTTGCTTCCTCTTGATTCTGAATACTGTGCCCGCATGCAGGCGCTTAATTCGGATTGGCCACTCCCTCTACCCCGTCATTCCCGCGCAGGCCTCGGCGGCCCCGCGGGAATGACGGGGAAAAAGAGGGGGGATCCTCTTCCTAAGTTCGCCCGCACTCGCGCCTAATGATGCGCCGCCAGTGAAAGCCCCAGCAGCTTCGTCTGCAACGCCTCATCCTCCGCCAGCTCCCGCATCGCCCCCCGATGCACGATCCGCCCGTCATCCATCACCGCCACCGTGTCTCCCAGCTGCTTCGCGAAATTGAAGTTCTGCTCCACGAGCAGGATCGTGGTGTCGGTCTGCTTCAGCTCGCGGAAGGCGGAAATCATGTTGGCGATGATCGCCGGCGCCAGTCCCTTGCTCGGCTCGTCGATCAGCAACAGCTTGCGCGGTTCGACGATGGCGCGCGAGACCGCCAGCATCTGCTTCTGCCCGCCCGACAGCTTGCCGGCGGGATGCAGCCAGAACTTCTTCATGGCGGGGAACAGGTCGAAGATCCAGTCCAGCCGTTTTTCGTCCACCTGTTCGATGCGGCCGGCGCTGCGCGCGGCGAGCAGCATGTTTTCCTTCACTGTCAGGTCGCCGAAGATGCCCATGTTTTCCGGCACATACGCGATGCCGGACTGCGCGATATCCGGTGTGCTGCGCTTCGTGATGTCCTGCCCGTCGAAGGTGATGCGTCCCTGCGATGCCTGCCACAGGCCCATGATGGTACGCAGCGTCGTCGTCTTGCCCGCACCATTGCGGCCGAGCAGCATGGTGAGCTGCCCGCGCGGCACTTCAAGATCCACGCCGTGCAGGATGTGGTAGGCGCCGATATGCGTATGGACGCCTTCGAGTTTCAACAATGCCTGGCTCATGCCGCTGCCTCCTCCACGGGCGCCGTGCCCAGGTATGCCTGCTGGACGATGGGCGAGGCGATGACCGTTTCGGGATCGCCGTCCGCCATCAGCGTGCCGTTGTGCAGGACGATGATGCGGTCCGCCAGTTCGCGCACGACATCCATCTTGTGCTCGACCAGCAGGATGGTCTTGTGGGACAGTTTCTTCAGGCCGCGGATCAGGTCGAGGATGACGGGGACTTCATCCACGCTCATGCCGGCGGTCGGTTCATCGAACATGAAGATGTCCGGATCGAGCGCCATGAGCAGGCCGACTTCAAGCTTGCGCTGGTCGCCGTGCGGCAGCGCCGCGGCGTGCACGTCGCGCTTGGATGTCAGCGCCACCTCTTCCAGCACTTGTTCGGCGCGCTCGATCAGTTCCTTGTGGCGGTTCCAGACATTCCACAGGTCGAGGCCGAGGTGCGCGCGCGACTGCAGCGCGAGGCGCACGTTCTCCATCACGGAAAGATTGGGGAACAGGCTCGTGAGCTGGAAGGCGCGGCCCAGCCCGGCATGCGTGCGTGCCGAAGCCGGGAGGGATGAAATATCGTTCCCGTTCAGCAGCACCTGCCCGGCGCTCGGCTTGAGCTGTCCCGAAATCAGGTTGAAGTAGGTGGTCTTGCCGGCGCCGTTGGGACCAACGATGGCGGTGAGCGTGCCGGCCTGGAAGGCGCAGGAAACGGCGTTGACCGCGACGTGGCCGCCGAAGCGGATGGTCAGGTCGCGCGTTTCGAGTGAGATTTTCGAGATGGGATGCAGAGACATGAATGATCCTCGGCATGCAGCAACCCGCAGTCTGGCTCCTTCCCCCCCTTGCAAGGGGAAGGTAGGGATGGGGGGGAGTGAGGTTGAACAAGCAAAGGCTTCTACTCGACCTCAGTACCCCCCACCCTAACCCTCCCCTGCAAGGGGGAGGGGATCGGCATGCGCGCTGCTCGGCCAGATGTTGGCGGGAAAGCGAACTGTTGCCCGATCAGCGCTTGTTGGTGATCGGCACACGCATCTCTTCCGGCTTGATCTCGCGGACCAGCTCGGGGATGCCCCATTCGACCTTCGGATCGACCTTGATCTTGAAGTGGTACATCGACTGCATCGCCTGATGGTCTTCCTTGCGGAAGGTCATCTTTCCCTTGGGCGTGTCGAAGCTCATGCCTTCCATGGCCGTGATCAGCGTTTCGGTCTTGGTATCGCCGTTGGTCTTCTTCAGCGCTTCGACGAGCGCCATCGCCGCGGACATGCCGCCGGCCGTGAAGAAATCCGGCGGCGCGTTATGGCGCTTCTGATGCTCGGCGACCAGCCAGTCGTTGGCCGGATTCTTCGGGATGCCGTAGTAGTAATAGGCGGCGCCTTCCATGCCGGGGAAGCTCTTGTAGGTAGCCATCGCGGGCAGGATGTTGCCGCCGCTGGCCACTTCCACACCGAAGCGCTTTGGATCGAGGTCGGCCAGCTTGCCGATCGGCGACGGGCCGGCCCAGATCACGAAGATGACCTTGCGGCCCGACTGGCCCTTGAGCGCATCGAACATGCGTTGCGCACCGGCGGTGAAATCGGTGGTATTGCCGGGCAGGTACTCTTCATGCACCAGCTTGGCGTTCTTCAGCGCTTCCTTGAATGCCTTCACGCCGTCGCGGCCGAATGCGGTGTCCTGGGCCATGGTAGCGATGGAGACGCCAGCCTTGTCGAGGGCGACGGCGTTGGAGATCGCATCCTGCGACGAGTTGCGGCCGGTGCGGAAGATGTAGCGGTTCCACTTCTCGCCGGTGATCGCATCGGCCACGGCCGGTTCGACGAGCAGGACCTTCTTGTATTCCTCGGCCACCGGCAGCATCGCGAGCGCGACACCGGAGCTGGTCGGGCCGACGGCGATGTCGGCACGGTCGTCGGCATAGGCCGAGGCCAGCTGCGCCTTGCCCACGTCAGGCTTGCCCTGGCTGTCTTTCTCGATCACCACCAGCTTGTTGCCGTTCACCGTCATGGTGCCCTTGGTGGCGTACTCCAGGCCCATCATGAGGCCGATGTGCGTCTGTTTTGCGTAGGCTTCGAGCGCACCGGTCTTGTCGTAGACGTGGGCGATCTTGATGTCCTTGGCGTGGAGAGCGGTGGTGCAGGAAAGCGCGGCGAGCGCCGCCATCAGGTGGGTTCGGGTCATTGTCTCTTCCTCTTGTGGGTTGTTCTGGTGCCTCATTGCTTCGGCTTCGCGAACGCCCAACAAGCGGAAACAGGACGTCAGGAGCAATGCGTTTGCCCCTGCCACGACGCAGATGAAATCAGGCTCCGGCCAGATTACTCCATGACGTGATGACGGGAAAGTAGTAAAAATACGGTGCACTCGCGTTGCGTTCGTTCAATCGTGTAAAGCAGGTGCAACAACGCATGCCGCATCGTATCAGATGCGACCGCGAACACCGGTTGAGGCCGGTCATGACAACAGTTGTTGCATCGCATCCCCGACGACCTGCATGAAGGCGCGGACGCGCGCCGAGTTGCGCAGGTCGGGGTGGGTCAGGATCCAGAGCGGCGAGCGCAGTTCGGCAATCGGCGCAGAAAGCGGCACCAGGCCGTCCACTTCGCTTGCCATGAATTCCGGCAGCAGCGCAACGCCGATGCCGACGCGCATCAGCGACAGGGCCGTTGGGAAATGGTCGACGCGCACCGCCACGGAAGATTGCGGCACGTTCGCGTGCATCCATCTGTCGTACACGCGGTCGTGCTCGCCGCGCTGGAAACATATCCAGGGCAGTTCGTTCACGAGGGCGTCGACGGGACGCAGCCTGGGCTTCTTGCCGGACTTCGGAAGGTAAGGCGCGTCATGCCAGGCATAGACGCGAAAATCGATTTCCCCCAGCTTGCGGCCAACCAGGTAATCCGGCACATCCGCGGACATGCGCACCGCGATATCGGCCTCGCGCCGCGACAGGTCGAGGCGTTCGCGTGCGCCTTGTATCTCGACCTCGATGTCCGGATGCGTTGCGCAGAATTTCGCGAGCGGACGCGGAAGCAGGTATTGCGCGACCACGAGGCCGGTCGTGATATGCAAGTTTCCGGTCAGCCTGGTGTCGCCGCCAACGACCCGGCGTTCCGCTTCCGCGACCAGCGGCTCGCATTGCTCGGCCACGCGGCACAAGGCTTCGCCAGCTTCCGTCGGCACGTAACCGTTGCGCATGCGCTCAAACAGCCGCACCTGCAGCCTGTCCTCGATCGCATCGATCCGCCTGAGCATCGTGGAGTGCATCACCGAAAGCACGCGTGCCGCGCCCGACAGCGAACCGGCCCGCGCGACCGCCAGCACATAGCGCAAGTCATCCCATTCCAGGCGCGATGCGGCGGCGGGATGTGGCAGTACAGGTTTTCCAGGTGTGGGCTTGCTGTGCATATTTGCAAAGTCGGAAAGCAAAATCGGAGATTTATTGTGCGTAGATTAACACCTACACTTCCCGCATGCCAAACCGATCGAAAGGAAACGCCATGCATACGCACACGCATACGACAACGCGCCGCGTGCACAACCTGTTTGCGATACCGCTGAAGGCCGGCGCTCGATTGGCTCGTTGGGCTGCACGGACAATGAAGATCACCATGCAGCCAGGCCGGCACAGGATGGGATCGTGGGAAGAACACGCAAGTTTCCGCGCCCGCGCCTTGCACGACGTGTCGCGCGAGTGATGTCCGAAAACGGCTAGACGCCCTTCGCCGTGGGGCGTATAACGTCCCCATGGATACCGCCGCACACCATCACGCCACACCTGCCACGCTCGACCGGGAAAGCTGCTACCGCGCTTTGGCCGCACGCGACGCGCGTTTCGACGGCGTTTTCTTCACCGGCGTGAAGACGACCGGGATTTACTGCCGGCCGGTATGCGCGGTGAAGACGCCGCGCGAATCTTCCTGCCAGTTCTTCAGCACCGCAGCCGCGGCAGAGGCCGCAGGCTTCCGGCCTTGCCTGCGCTGCCGCCCGGAGCTTGCTCCCTATGCGCTGCAGGAAAACCTTGCGCATGCAGTGTGGCAGCGAATCGCCGCCGGTGCGCTCAACGACGGCAACGTGGAGCGCCTGGCCGGTGAAGTCGGCCTGTCGTCGCGGCAGCTGCGCCGCGTGCTGCTGCAGCACTTCGGCGTGACACCCGTGGAACTGGCGCAGACGCAGCGCCTGCTGTTCGCGAAGAAGCTGCTGCAGGAAACCGGCATGCCCATGGCCGATATTGCTTATGCCTCGGGTTTCGGCAGCGTGCGCCGCTTCAATGCCTTGTTCTCGCAGCGCTACGGCATCGCGCCGACCGCGATACGCGGCGCGGAGCAAGCGGACGGCAGCAATCGCGATGCGCTGGTGCTGCGCCTTGCGTATCGGCCACCCTATCAGTGGGAGGCCATGTTGCGCTACTTCGAAACACGGGCGATCCCGGGCGTGGAGACGGTGCAGGGCGGCAGCACCTACCTGCGCAGCGTGCGTATCGACGGCGCGGATGGATGGCTGCGCGTGACGCACCTGCGCGTGAAGCAGCAACTCGAGCTGGAAGCGTCGCCCTCGCTCGCGGCGATCCTGATGCCGCTGCTGGCACGTGTACGCACCCAGTTCGACCTCGACGCGAACCCATCGGTGATCGAGGCGCACCTGCGGTCGGATCCGCTGCTGGCGGTGCGCATCGATGCGATGCCGGGACTGCGCGTGCCAGGTGCCTTCGATCCCTTCGAGCTTGCCGTGCGCGCAGTGCTGGGACAGCAGGTAAGCGTGGCGGGCGCGACCACGCTTGCCGGGCGGCTGGTGCGGCGTTTCGGTGAAGCGGTGGAAACGCCGTTCGCGCAGGTCACGCACCATTTCCCTGCGGCGCAAATGCTTGCATCGGCAAGCATCGACGATATCGCATCGATCGGCCTGCCCGGCAAGCGTGCCGAAACCTTGCGCAACCTGTCCGCCTTCGCGGCAGACGGTGGCTTGCAGATCCGGCCCGGAAGTGCATTGGGCGAAGCGGTCGCGCATCTGAAGACCGTACGCGGCATCGGCGACTGGACAGCGCATTACATCGCGTTGCGCGCGCTTCGCTTCCCCGATGCCTTCCCCGCCGGCGACCTCGGCCTTCAGAAGGCGGCAGCGGGAAGCGATGGCGGCCGGCTTACGGAAAAACAGCTCGCGGTGCGCGCGGAGGCATGGTCTCCGTGGCGCGGCTATGCGGCACTCGCATTATGGATGGCATGACATGATTACCTATACCGAACATACCAGCCCATTGGGCACCCTGCTGTTGGCGGCGACGGAGAAGGGCCTGTGCGGCCTGTACTTCGAAGAGCACAAGTATTTCAGCGGCCCGCAAGGATGGCGCAAGGACGTATCGCATCCACACCTGCAAACGGCAGTACGGCAGCTGGACGAATATTTCGCGGGGACGCGTGTGGAATTCGATGTGCCGCTCGATCTTGACGGCACAACGTTCCAGCAGTCGGTATGGGCGGCGCTGCTGTCGCTGCCTTACGGCGAAACCACAAGCTACCAGGAGATCGCGCGGCGCATTGCCAATCCGAAGGCGATCCGCGCGGCGGGAACGGCCATCGGCCGCAACCCGGTTTCGATCATCGTGCCATGCCACCGCGTGCTGGGCACGTCGGGAGGCCTGTCGGGATATGCAGGGGGACTGGAACGCAAGCGCTATCTGCTTGCGCATGAAGGAAAGGTGTAACGCCGCTTCAGGTCAACGGCGCGAGATGCGGCGAAGGAGCGCAGAGCCGGGAATGCGAAATGGTTCGAAATGACGAACGCAATCGAACGGTCCCTGCGCTGTCCTCACGCTGCATGCACCTGCGGGATTACTTGGAGGTAGCCCCGCTTCCTGCGCCGCCGCTACCCGTTGCTGCGCCGGAGTTGGTGCCGGTGCCGGTCGTGGAGCTAGAGCTGCCGCTGGATGTATCAGGGGGAGTAGAACCGGATGGCATGCCGGCGCCCGAAGAGCTGCTGGGGCTGCTGGAGGAAGTGCCGGAACCGGAGGTGCCGTAGCTGCCGGTGGCGCCCGACGAAGAGCTCGGCGACGTTGCCGACGAGCCGGAGGAGCTGCTGCCGGTACCGGACATTCTCTCAGAGGCGCATCCTGCCAGCACCACGGCACATACCAGCGGAATAGTCCATTTCATCATAAGAATTCTCCTTGAAAAATTCGCGAAGCACGAAAAACCATGCATGCAAAAATGGCACGCAATGCGAATGTGTAGAATCTTTCAACTAACGAAAGTTCCGGGGTGTGCCGGCGTCGACGGTAACAGGTTCGCGAGTGAAAACGCAGGCAAACCGGTGCTGCAAGCGGACGCTTGAAATGATGGGAAGGAAGGGCGGCCGGCAAATACCCCCGTCAATCAAGGGCTTGCGAGCCGAAGGTATGTGCCGCGTGCTTGCGTTGCGGCACCGGCGGTGCGCGGAATCGGATTTCCATCGCGCACCGACAGGTTACAACTTCTTACTTTTTCTTTTTCGCGACTTCGTTGCCGATCACGCCGCCGACTGCGGCGCCGCCGATCGTGCCAATGGCACTGCCGTCAGTCACTGCGCTGCCGGCCATGCCGCCCAAGACGGCGCCGGTGCCGATGCCGACTTGCTGCCGCGTCGGCGTGCCGCATGCAGTGACGGTCAATGCGAGTGAAATCGCGCCCGCGATGGAAAGCAAACGATGCTTGTTCATTTCGTCCTCCGGAAGATTGGTGACATCGGACGCACGACAGGTGCCGCACCGATGCAAGGTGCTTGTCACTGTTCGACCATTGCGTTACGGTGAGAGTTCCGCCTGGAATTTTCTCGAACGAAATCCGGAACAAGCATGCAGACAAACACAAGAACAGGCTTCATCGGCGTCGGCGCCATGGGCATGGCAATGGCAAGGAATCTTCATCGCAAAGGCTTTGCCGTTGCAGTGCGCGATATACGGGCCGAAGCTGAAGAGGAAGCGCGCGCATTCGGAATGCGTGTCTGCACCTCCCCCGCGGACATGACGCGGCATGCGGATTTGATCGTCATCGTCGTGGTCAATGCGGAACAGATCGAGGCCGTACTGTTCGGTGCCGACGGCCTTGCGACCGTGCCCGCCGAGGGCAAGACCGTCATGCTGTGTTCGACGATCGCGCCGGAAGATACGATGCGCTTTGCCGAAAAGCTCGCAGAGCACCGCATCTCGGTCATCGACGCGCCGATCTCCGGAGGTCCTGCGCGTGCAGAAGCCGGCTCCATGAGCATGATGCTCGCCGCCGGCAGTGCGCTGCTGCAGCGACACGCGCATGTGCTCGATGCTTTGAGCGACAAACAGTTCTGCATCAGCGAAACGCCGGGAGACGGCGCGAAGGCCAAGCTCGTCAACAACCTGCTGGCCGGCGTCAACCTCGTCGCCGGTGCCGAGGCGTTTGCGCTTGGCATGAAGATCGGACTCGATCCCCGCAAGCTGTTCGACGTGATCTGCGCATCGAGCGGCATGTCCTGGATCTTCCAAGACCGCATGGCGCGCGTGCTGCAGGACGATTTCGAGCCGTGCGCGTTCGCCCACATCCTCACCAAGGACATTACGTTGGCAACAGCGATGGCGGACAATGCGGGCTGCCAAACACCGCTAGGCGATGCTGCCCTGGATATCTTCCGGAAAACCGTCGACAACGGCTGGGCGCAGCTCGACGATGCCGCGGTCATCAAGACCTACATGAAAGGAGCATCGTGATTGGTGGAAGCCGTTTGTGCGACGGCGAGCGTTACTTGAACCCGCGAGAGGTTAGCTGACGAGGCGCAGCGTCAACGGATAGCGATAGGCCTTGCCCTTGGCTGCCGACAGTGCGCCGAGCAGGCAGAAAATGAAGTTGACGAGAAAGATCAGCGGGAACAGCAGGAAGCCGATCAGCACGAACTTCAGAAAGAAGGCGGCCATCATCCCGATACACACCGTGATCTGAAAGTTGAGCGCTTCGCGCGCTTCCTGGGCCGCGAAGCCGGCGTCCTCGCGCTTGACCAGCCACAGCACCAGCGCACCGACGAAGCCGGTGAAGACGCCAAGCAGGTGCGCCAGCATTGCGAGGTTGCATTCGTCCTTGGATGGACTGGTCTCGATGATCTCGTTCATTGCCTGCTCCTCGCGCGACGTCGTGTGCGCAATCGATCAAGCTGCCTTGGTCAGGCAGCTTTCTTCGCCGTCGCCTTCTTCGCAACCGGCTTCTTCACGGCGGTCTTGGCCGCTGTCTTGCTTGCCGTCTTTGTTGCGGTTTTCGCTGCGGTCTTGGCTGCGGTTTTCTTCGGCGCTTCTTCCTGGGTTTCCTCGGCAGCCTTACCCTTGGCCGGTACCTTGGCCTTGCGTTCTTCGAACTCGAAGCTCACCTTGCCGTTCTTGTCCTTCACCAGGAAGGCCTTGAACGGGCGGCGGGTGCGTTGCGAGATGAAGCCCGGCAGCAGGTCGGTGCGACCTTCATTGAGCAGCTTGGCCATCTGTTCCGGCACAATTTCCTGCTGCAGGATGATGCGGCCGCTGCGGAAGTCGCAGGCCTTCGGCTTGGCGACGGTCTTCTCGCAGACATAGGCGAGACCCATTTCGTACACGCCGCTGCCGCACTTGGGGCAGGGGCCGAGCGGCGTCTGATTGCTGAAATCGACGCCTTCGCCATCCTCGTCGTCTTCCTGTGCCTGGCCGAAGTCGAACTCCAGCTTGTAGTTGTTGTTGTCCTCGTCGCGCACGATCTTCAGGATCGCCGCGAAGGGGCGGCCCATCTTCGAGCGGAAGCCTTGCAGCGGACCGATCTCGCGCTTCTGTAGCAATTCCTCGACTTCGTCGATCTCGAACTGGCGGCTGCCGGGGATCTTGGTCATCGAGAACTCGCACTTGGTGCAGGCGAAGCGACGATAGTTCTCCTTCACCACGCCGCCGCAATTCGGGCAGGGCGTCTTCAGCGTCGCGTAGTCGCCGGGGATGGTGTCGTTATCGTATTCCTTCGCGCGCTTGACGATGATCTGCGTCATCTGCGCGATCTCGCGCATGAACTCTTCGCGGCTGATCCTGCCGCGCTCCATCTGCGACAGCTTGTATTCCCATTCGCCGGTCAGCTCCGGCAGCGTCAGTTCGTCGACGCCCAGGCCGCGCAGCAGGGTCATCAGCTGGAAGGCCTTGGCGGTCGGGATCAGCTCGCGGCCTTCGCGCAGCAGGTATTTTTCATTCAGCAGGCCTTCGATGATGGCTGCGCGGGTCGCCGGCGTGCCGAGACCCTTGCCGGCCATCGCCTCGCGCAGGTCTTCGTCTTCCACCAGCTTGCCGGCGCCTTCCATCGCGGAGAGCAGCGTCGCTTCCGTGTAGCGCGCAGGCGGCTTGGTGACGAGCCCGTTGGCGGTGACCTTCTCGGTCTTCACCTTTTCGTCCTTCGCCACGGGTACCAGCGTGCCGGCGTTTTCCTTGTCCTTGTCTTCGTCGTTCGCTGCTTCCTTGCCGTAGATCGCCAGCCAGCCGGCGTTGGTCATCACCTTGCCTTCGGTCTTGAAGGTATGGCCGGAGACTTCGGTGAAGCGGGTGGTGACGAGATATTCCGCGGCAGGGAAGAACACCGCCATGAAGCGGCGCACCACCATGTCGTACAGCTTCTGTTCTGGCTCCGACAGGTTCTTCGGCGCCTGCAGCGTCGGGATGATCGCGAAGTGGTCGCTGATCTTCGCGTTGTCGAAGATGCGCTTGTTTGGCTTCACCCAGTTCTTGTCTATGATTTGCTTCGCGAACTGGTGATAGTTGTTGTTCTCCTTCACAACGTCGAGCGTTTGCCGGACGGTCTGGAGGTAGTCTTCCGGCAAATGGCGCGAGTCGGTACGCGGATAAGTCAAAACCTTGTGCTTTTCATACAAGGCCTGTGCCAATGCAAGCGTGTTCTTCGCGGAAAAACCGAAGCGTGAGTTGGCCTCTCGCTGCAGGCTGGTCAGGTCGAACAGAGCGGGTGACAGTTGCGTGGCCGGCTTCGCTTCTTCGGTAACGGTGCCTTGCTTGCCGCGGCAGGCGGCGACGATGGATTCGGCCGCAGCCTTGCTCCATAGGCGCTCGGCCTTCTTCTCGGGATCGGTTTCGTCCTTCTTGAACTTGGTGTCCAGCCAGCGGCCTTCGTAGATACCGGCCGCGCACACGAATTCCGCGCGCACTTCCCAGTAGTCGCGCGGCACGAAATTCTTGATCTTCTCTTCGCGTTCGACCACGATCGACAGCGTCGGCGTCTGCACGCGGCCGACAGTGGTTAGGTAGAAACCGCCGTCCTTGGAGTTGAACGCAGTCATCGCGCGCGTGCCGTTGATGCCAATCAGCCAGTCTGCTTCGCTGCGGCAACGGGCGGCGTCGGCCAGGGGCAACATTTCCTTGTCGTCACGCAGGCGTGCAAAGCCGTCGCGGATTGCGGCCGGGGTCATGGACTGCAGCCACAGCCGCTTGATCGGCTGCTTGGCCTTCGCGTACTGCATGATCAGGCGGAAGATCAATTCGCCTTCGCGGCCCGCGTCGCATGCGTTGACGACGGCGGAAACATCCTTGCGCTTGAGCAATTTGTTCAGCACCTTCAGGCGCGACTCCGTCTTGGCGATCGGGGTCACGGCAAAGTGCGGCGGGATCATGGGCAAATGGGTAAATGTCCATTTGCCGCGCTTGACGTCATATTCTTCCGGCACGCCGATCTCGACCAGATGGCCGACGGCGGAGGACAGCACGTACTCGTCGGATTCAAAGTACTCATCGTGCTTCGCGAAGCCGCCGAGTGCCTTCGCGATATCGTTCGCGACTGAGGGCTTCTCTGCGATGATGAGGGTCTTAGTCATAAAAATGGTCTCGAGTGTGGCGTGGATGTGCGCTTATATATAGACAGCAATGCGACAAGCAAGGGGTGCTGTAAGTCTTGCCCGGCGCAAACACTAACAATATATCAACGATCCGGGGTTTTAGCGGCCAATGATAAGCGGGTTGCGGCGAAAACCGCAAGCGAGGAGAGGCGGGAATCGTGATGGCAAGCGGCTGCAAGCCGGTTGCCCGGTCGACAGCAAGCGCACGGTGCGCAGCAATACGCCCCGTGCTGCGTTGCCATCAATGCATCAGGCGCGGTTCGGAGTCTTCGTCCGTGGAGAACAGTTCGTCAAAAATCAGCGCATCGGGTTCCTTGCCCTGGCTCCACAGGACCATGAGGACGATGACCTTGATCTTGTCCAGTGAAACCTGGGAATCGCTGATGGCCAGCGCGCGCTCGATGATGATTTCGCGCTGAATCGGGTCGATGACGTGGGCGGACTCGAGGAATTGCAGGAAACCGACGGCTTCCGTGCCCAGCACATCCAGTTCCTGCGGTGCGTAAATGCGCATGCCGAAGGAAAATGCGGTTTGCTGCGGATAGCTTTCAGCAAACTCGTTGGTGGCCTCCGCGAGGTCAGTCAGCCAGCCCAGCGCCTTGGAAATCTCTTCTTCCTCGAAACCGACTGCGGACAGCTTCTTGACCAGCGCTTCCGAATCCGGGCAGGCCTCTGGCCGGTAGTAGGTTTCGTAGAGATAAACGAGAACGTCAAACATGATTTACTGTAGCGTTAAGGCCGTTGTGCCGCATGCGGCGCCGCGACCAGGTTGCACAAAATGACACGCTTGTGTTGAGTTTTCCTGTTAAAACGCGATGCTGCTACGCACAGGAAAAAGCGTTGTCATGCCAGCGACAGTACAAGGTTTATCGGGCCTTACGACTACAGCATATCCCAAAAAAGGGAACTCGGACAGAACATTCGTTTTCAGGGTGTTGCGAGACGGCGCACCATGCCGCCGGGGAGCAATTCGACAAGACCGTCCATTTCGAGCGTCAGCAGCTCGGCATTCAGCGCGGCGATATCTATTTCACAATGAAGGGCGAGGACATCAGGCGCGACGGGATCATAGCCCATCGCATCCAGAATCTTGGAGTCGCGATGAGGTTTTGTCTCGGTTGAAGAGATGGAGGGGAGTGGCGGAATGGGTTGGGTGAATCGCAGCTCTTCGAGTATGTCTTGCGCGGACTCGACCAGTTTCGCCCCCTGCTTGATCAGCAGGTGGCAGCCTTTGGACAAGGGCGAATGGATGGAGCCGGGGATGGCGAACACATCGCGTCCCTGGTCGCCGGCCATGCGGGCGGTGATCAGCGACCCCGATTGCGCGGCTGCTTCAACCACCAGTACACCTTGCGAGAGACCCGAGATGATGCGATTACGACGCGGGAAATTGGCCGCATGCGCGCCCATACCCAACGGGTATTCGCTGACGATGCAGCCGTCTTCGGCGATGCGATGCGCAAGTGCGCGGTTGCGTGCAGGGTAAACAATATCCGCGCCCGTGCCGATTACCGCGACAGTGGAGCCGCTGCCGCGCAGGCCGCCCGTATGCGCAGCGGTGTCGATTCCCAGCGCCTGCCCCGAGATGATGGTGAGCCCGGCCTCGCTCAGCGCTGCCGAGAATTGTTCTGCGTTGACCATGCCCTGCGTCGTCGCATTCCGGCTACCAACGACGGCGATCGCCGGATTGGACAGCAGTTCGAGCCGGCCCTTGGTGTAGATGACCAGCGGCGGATCGGCGATGTCGAGCAGGGCCTTGGGATATTTGTCGTCCGCCAGCGTCAGCACCTGGTTGCAGGGCTGCGCAGCCCACTCCAGTGTCGTGTCGATTTGCGCGCGTGTTTCATCGGACAACGGTGCGACAAGAGAGCGGGCAATCGGATCGGCGACGATCTGCCGCAATGCAGCCAGATCGGCCGAGAAAATGTTTTCAGGCAGACCGAACGTGGAGAGCAGCTTGCGCGCAGTGCCGGGGCCTACGCCGGGTGTGCGTTCCAGTCGAATCCACTGCGCGAGCTCGTGCGCTCGATCGGCTTGCGTCATGCGTGCAGTGCTTATTCCGGCGAACGGGCGACGTCGCCCACCTGCACGGTATCGGTCACCTGCATCACCAGTCCATAGGCGATGGAGTCGAACACGCGGAAGATGAACAGGGTGCCGTACTGGTTGTCGGGCAGTTTCACCTGCTGGCGGCCCCACGGTCCGAAGGACCAGAAGGAGCCGTTGTCGGTGCGATCAGTGATGACTTGGCCGAAGCGGTAGAGTTCGAGGACGGTGCCCATGTTTAGACCGTCCTTCGCGCCGCGGTTGATCGAGACGATCTGGTTCTGGCCGGCCTGTGACACGCCGCCATAGACCGATACGATGCGGGCGGTGACTTCGCGTTCCGGCGGGTGCGGCACGTAATTGAGGATCGGTGTCGGCGGTACCGGCAGCAGGCGGTCGCCCACACCCATTTCCTGCTTGACGCTCACGACGTTGAATACGTGCGCCTCGTCAGGCGCGCGTGCGGGGCGCTCGAGTTTGATCGTGCCCAAATAGGCGGCCTCGTAGGCAATCACGGCGTTGGTGTCGGGGTCGCGCAGCGGGACGCCGGGACGGAAGACCTGGAAGGACGTACCGGAATTGATCGCGCCGCGCACATAGGCCTTGTCGTCCTTGCCCAGCATGACGCGTCCTTCCTGAGTGGCAACGATGCGCGGTGCATTGTTAAGCTCGCCTTCGGCGACGATCAGCGGCTGCGACAGGAAGGGCTCGATTACGTTCGACGGAATGGCGGGAACGGCTTCCTGTCCGAGGCCCTCGGTGCGCAGCTGCGGCGCGAGCTTGACGTTCTGCGATCCGCGTCCGTTCTGCGAATCGCCCCCCACCGGCTTGCCCAGGCGCAGGCGGCCGGCGGCGCGGTCGAAGTAAACAATCTGGCCGGGATAAATCAGGTGCGGGTTGCGGATCTCTTCCTTGTTCATGCCCCAGACCTGCGGCCAGCACCAGGGATTCTGCAGGAAGCGGCCGGAAATGCCCCAGAGGGTGTCGCCGCGGACGACGGTGTGCTGGTCGGGGGCATTGGGCAGGAAGGCACAGCGCGGGTTGTTCATCGCTGCTTCGCCTGCTGCGAGCGCGCTGCCGTAGGCGGAGGCAAGCGCGAGAACGAGGGCGGCTGTGCTAAACTTTTTCATAGTCTGTCCGGTAAATGTGGCTCAAATAAGGTCGATTATTATTCGCCACGGCATGTTGTCAGCATGTTAATTGTTGCCTGACAAAACTTGTCAAATTGAATCAAATTCTGCACATAAATCCTTGAACTAGCAAGAGAAACGACGCTCCTAGTTCGTGCAGCTGTTGCGCAAAAGCCGTATGTCCATACTTAATATTCTTCGCTATCCCGATCCGCGCTTGCACAAGGTCGCCAAGCCGGTGGCCGTGTTCGACGAGCGCCTGAAAAAGCTCGCCGCCGACATGGCCGAGACCATGTACGACGCGCCTGGCGTCGGGCTGGCCGCGACCCAGGTCGATGTGCACGAGCAGCTCATCGTGATCGACGTGTCCGAAACCCATGACAACCTGCAGGTCTTCATCAACCCGGAAATTGTCTGGGCCAGTGAAGAAAAGCAGGTGTATGACGAGGGCTGCCTGTCGGTGCCCGGTATCTATGACGGCGTCGAACGCCCGGCCAGGGTGAAGGTGCGCGCCTACGACCTGGAGGGGAAGCAATTCGAGGCCGATGCGGACGGCCTGCTGGCGGTGTGTATCCAGCATGAAATGGATCACCTGAAGGGCAAGGTGTTTGTCGAATACCTGTCGCCGCTCAAGCGCAATCGCATCAAGACCAAGCTGCAAAAGGAAGAGCGGGAGATGGCAAAACAGCGCAAGGCTGTCGCCGGCGCCCGTTGATCCCGACGCCGGTACTGGCCGGCGTCTTCCGCCTTATTCCGCGGCCGGCAGCGATCGCTTGCACGGCCGCTTTCTTTTCCGACTGCTTCCAGAAGAATAACCATGCGAGTCATTTTTGCCGGCACCCCCGAGTTTGCTGCTGTCGCCCTCAAGTCCCTGCATGACGCCGGATTCGAGATACCTTTGGTGCTGACCCAGCCTGACCGCCCCGCCGGCCGCGGCATGCAGCTGCAGGCTTCCCCGGTCAAGCAGTTCGCCGTCGCACACGGCATTCCGGTCGCGCAGCCTGTGTCGCTGCGGCTGAACGGCAAGTACCCGCAAATTGCAGAAGAGGCACATGCGCTGTTGCATGCCACGCCGCACGACGTGATGGTGGTCGCTGCCTACGGCCTGATCCTGCCGCGCAGCGTGCTCGACATTCCGAAGCACGGCTGCATCAACATCCATGCATCCCTGCTGCCGCGCTGGCGCGGCGCCGCACCTATCCACCGTGCCATCGAAGCCGGTGACGCGCAGACCGGTGTGACCATCATGCAGATGGAGGAGGGGCTGGATACGGGGCCGATGATGCTGATGGGAAGCATTCCGATCGAGGCGACGGATACCACAGCCAGCTTGCATGACAAGCTGGCTGAACTGGGCGGACGCATGATCGTCGATGCCCTGCGCAAGCTGGAACAAGGCGCGCTTTCGGCGACTCCGCAACCGGAAGCGGGCGTGACCTACGCCGCGAAGATCGCCAAGGACGAAGCCGCGCTCGATCTCGCGCAGCCTGCGGAGGTACTCGCACGCAAGATCCGCGCGTTCAATCCCTTCCCCGGCGCGACAGCCGTGTTCAACGGTGTGCCGGTCAAGTTCTGGCGCGTCGAACTAGTGTCCGACGCACATGCCGAACCGGGCAGGGTGCTGGCCGCATCGGCGCAAGATGGCGTACTGGTCGCCTGCGGACAAGGGGCGTTGCGCGTACTGGAGCTGCAGAAGCCTGGCGGCAAGCGCCTGCCTGCAGCCGAGTTCCTCAAGGGCTTCCCGCTTGATGGCGGCCGGTTCGCCTGATTAGATGTGAATCTGGCGACCGCCGGCAAACGACCAGTTTTCCCATGCGGTTTCCTTGAAGCAGACCATTACCTGCTCCGGGTCGAGCCCCGGAGCGCGCGCAATGCCTTCGATGATGTCGGCCAGGATCTTTTTCTTGACCTTGACGCTGCGCCCCACGGACAACAGGATTTCAATCAGCACGAAATCGTCTGTCCGTGACGACGAGAGATCGGGATAGCCCGGGTCATAGCGGAAATCGTCCGCGTCCAGTTCCAGTACTCGGTGAAAACGGTCTGTTTCCGGCACGCCGGAGGCGACCAGCGCCTGGTGGGCCGCCTTCAGTACATCGGACTTGAAAGCGGATGACTTGCCTTTGCGAACTGTAAGGGTGACAAGCGGCATGGCGATCCTCCTATCTGTTAGCGAATCTCAAGCAAAAGTAATGTTTTCGGTCGGCCGCACCTCGGTCAACGCGGCTCCCTGTAATTCGGTATTCACGATGGCGCCGCCATACCGCGCATCGATGGCGTGCATGGCGGGGGCATGTTCTTTCATGCATTGAACATGCCGAAAGCTTAATGCGCGGCCGTTGGCGGAAAAACCCGCTGGAATGAACAGGATTTGTGCTGAATTGGCGCGAATCGCAACATCGAGCTAGTGATGCTGGAATGCAAGAAACTCAATAGTTTCCGAGTTCTTAACCAAGCCTTTGATTTCCCGTATAATTTTCTTGCGCCGATTTGATTGAACAAGTCAAACCAGCTTGCGGGCGCCAGGGTGCATTCCGAGAGGGATAGTCCCATTAACAAATGCAGCTAAAGCGGAGATCAGACCCGGTCCTGCTTTGCTGGCCGGGTTTTTTGTTTTCAGAGAGATCAAAATGAAACGCGACGCCGTCTCTTCCACCGAAGCGCTCCTGCGCGATCTGCTGTCCCAACGCATCCTCATCCTCGACGGTGCGACGGGCACCATGATCCAGCAATACAAGCTGACGGAAGAGGATTACCGCGGCGAGCGTTTTGCCGACTTCTCGGTGCCGGGCAAGGAGTTGTTCATCAAGGGCAACAACGACCTGCTCGTGCTGACCCAGCCGCAAATCATCAGCGAGATCCACGAGAAGTATCTCGCCGCCGGCGCGGACATCATCGAGACCAATACCTTCGGTGCGACCAGCGTGGCGCAGGACGACTACCACATGGGACACCTCGCCTACGAGATGAACGTGGCGGCTGCCAAGCTCGCGCGCGCGGCTTGCGAAAAGTATTCAACCCCGGACAAGCCTCGCTTTGTCGCTGGCGCGGTCGGCCCGACGCCGAAGACAGCGTCGATCTCCCCCGACGTCAACGACCCGGGCGCGCGCAACGTCACTTTCGACCAACTGGTCGCGGCTTACCATGAACAGGTGCGCGGCCTCGTCGATGGCGGCTCCGACATCCTGCTCGTCGAAACCATTTTCGATACACTCAACTGCAAGGCGGCGCTGTTTGCGATCGACACCTACTTCGAAGAATCCGGCAAGCGCCTGCCGATCATGATTTCCGGCACCGTAACCGATGCCTCCGGCCGCATCCTGTCCGGTCAGACCGTGCCCGCATTCTGGCATTCGGTCCGTCATGCCAAGCCGCTGACGATTGGCCTGAACTGCGCGCTCGGCGCCGCCGTGATGCGTCCGTATGCGGAAGAGCTGTCCAAGATCGCCGACACCTTCGTCTGTATCTACCCGAACGCCGGCCTGCCCAATCCGATGGCCGAGACGGGCTTCGATGAAACGCCGGACGTGACTTCGTCGCTGCTCAAGGATTTCGCGCAGAGCGGTTTCGTCAACATCGCCGGCGGCTGCTGCGGCACCACGCCCGACCATATTCGCGCGATCGCTGCCGAGCTCAAGGACATCGCGCCACGCAAAGTGCCGGTCAGCGATCACCGCATGAAGCTGTCCGGTTTGGAACCCTTCATCATCGATGAGGAATCGCTGTTCGTGAACGTCGGCGAGCGCACCAACGTGACCGGCTCCAAAGCTTTCGCGCGCATGATCCTCAACGAGCAATACGACGAGGCGCTGTCGGTCGCTCGCCAGCAGGTCGAGAACGGTGCGCAGATCATCGACGTCAACATGGACGAGGCGATGCTCGATTCCGTCGCGGCGATGTCGCGCTTCCTGAACCTGATCGCGTCCGAGCCGGATATCGCGCGCGTGCCTATCATGATCGACTCTTCCAAGTGGTCGGTGATCGAGGCGGGCCTGAAGTGCGTGCAGGGCAAGGCGGTGGTCAATTCGATTTCGATGAAGGAAGGCGAAGAGGAATTCCTGCGCCAGGCGAAGCTGTGCCGCCGCTACGGTGCCGCGGTCATTGTGATGGCCTTTGACGAAACCGGCCAGGCCGACACTTTCGAGCGCAAGATCGAGATCTGCGAACGTGCATACAAGCTGCTGACCGAGAAGGTCGGCTTCCCGCCGGAAGACATCATCTTCGATCCGAACATCTTCGCCATCGCCACCGGCATCGAAGAGCACAACAATTACGCGGTCGATTTCATCAACGCGACGCGCTGGATCAAGGAAAACCTGCCGCATGCGAAGATCAGCGGCGGCGTGTCCAACGTCAGCTTCTCCTTCCGCGGCAATGACCCGGCGCGCGAGGCGATCCATACCGTGTTCCTGTATCACGCGATCAAGGCCGGCCTCACGATGGGTATCGTCAACGCCGGCATGGTAGGCGTGTATGACGACCTCGATGCGGAACTGCGCGAGCGTGTCGAAGACGTGGTGCTGAACCGCCGCGAGGATGCGACCGAGCGCATGATCGAATTCGCCGCGACCTTGAAGGCGGGCGCAAAGAAGGAAGAACAAAGCCTCGAATGGCGCAACGAGCCGGTCGAGAAGCGCCTCGCCCACGCGCTGGTGCACGGCATCACGCAGTGGATCGTCGAAGACACCGAAGAGATGCGTGTCAAGACGCTGGAAGTCGGCGGCCGTCCGATCAATGTGATTGAAGGTCCGCTGATGGATGGCATGAATATCGTCGGCGACCTGTTCGGCCAAGGCAAGATGTTCCTGCCGCAGGTGGTGAAGTCGGCGCGCGTGATGAAGCAGGCAGTGGCGCACCTGATCCCGTACATCGAGGAAGAAAAGCGTCTCGAGGAACAGCGCACCGGCATCGCCGCCAAGCCGAAGGGCAAGATCGTGATCGCGACCGTGAAGGGCGACGTGCACGACATCGGCAAGAACATCGTGTCGGTGGTCCTCCAGTGCAACAACTTCGAAGTGGTGAACATGGGCGTGATGGTGCCGTGCTCCGAGATCCTCGCGAAGGCGAAGGCGGAGAATGCGGACATCATCGGTCTGTCCGGCCTGATCACGCCGTCGCTGGAGGAGATGGCCTATGTTGCGAAGGAAATGCAGCGCGACCCGTATTTCCGCATGCTGAAGATTCCGCTGCTGATCGGCGGTGCGACCACCAGCCGTGCGCATACCGCGGTGAAGATTGCGCCGAATTACGAAGGCCCGGTGGTCTATGTTCCGGACGCATCGCGTTCGGTGTCGGTTGCGCAATCGCTGCTGACGCAAGAGCAGCGCGACCAGTACATCGAGGAGATCAAGAGCGATTACGATCGCATCCGCGAGCAGCATGCGAACAAGAAGGCGGTACCGATGGTGACGCTGGCCGAGGCGCGCGCGAACAAGGCGAAAGTCGAGTTTGCGCCGGTGAAGCCGAAGTTCATCGGCCGCCGCGTGTTCAAGAACTACGACCTGGCGACGCTGGCGCAGTACATCGACTGGGGCCCGTTCTTCCAGACCTGGGATCTCGCCGGCCCGTTTCCCGCTATCCTGAAGGACGAGGTGGTCGGCGAACAGGCCAGCAAGGTCTACGAGGAAGGCCAGGCGATGCTGAAGAGGCTGATCGAAGGCCGCTGGCTCACCGCCAACGGCGTGATCGCGCTGCTGCCTGCGAACACGGTCAACGATGACGACATCGAGATTTATACCGATGAAACACGCACCAAGGTTGCGTTCACCTACTACGGGGTGCGCCAACAGACGGCCAAGCCGGTGGTCGACGGCGTTGCCCGTCCGAACCAGTGCCTCGCCGATTTCATCGCACCGAAGTCTTCGGGTGTCGCGGACTACATCGGCCTGTTCGCGGTGACAGCCGGCATCGGCATCGAGAAGCATGAGAAGCGCTTCGAAGACGCGCACGACGATTACAGCAGCATCATGCTGAAGTCGCTCGCCGACCGCCTCGCGGAAGCCTTCGCCGAGCACCTGCACGAGCGCGTGCGCAAGGAACTGTGGGGCTATGCGCCTGATGAATCCTTCAGCAACGCGGAACTGATCAAGGAAGCCTACCGCGGCATCCGCCCGGCACCGGGCTACCCGGCCTGCCCGGAACACACGGTGAAGGCCGACATGTTCAAGCTCCTGCAATGCGACGAGCTCGGCATGCATGTGACCGAATCCTTCGCGATGTTCCCTGGTGCCTCGGTGTCCGGTTTCTACTTCGCCCATCCGGAGTCGAAGTACTTCGTGGTCGGCAAGATCGGCGAAGACCAGGCGGCCGACATGGCGGCCCGGCGCGGCGTGGCGAAGGAGGACGTGGAGCGCTGGCTGGCTCCGAACCTGTAATGTGTTCCAAAAGAAAAACGCCACCTCATTGGTGGCGTTTTTCTTTGGGCTTTCGAAGTTGACGCCGAAGTTCAGGCCGAAGTTCAGGCGTGCCGTGCCACGCTATCGCTCCATTCGAATGCCGCCAGCTGCAGGTTGTACAGGTCTTCCGACGACAGGTGGAAGCGTTCGACCAGGGCGTCGAGCATCGGGCCCGCTTCCTCGATGCGTTCCATCTGCTCGACCAGGCTCAGCATATCGCCATAGATGCCCTTTCGCTGCAAGAGCGCATCGCAGACCGCATCGACGACTGCGACTTGCTGCAGGATTTCCTCCATCGGGATCGAAAACAGCGTGTCCATCAGCGACATGATGCCCACCGTGAAGGCGGTATCGGCCATGGCGCGGTTGCGCGGCTCGATCTGCTGTGCGATGAGTTCCAGCAGCTTGCCGCGTGTCGTCGCCAGCCTGAGCAGAGGCGTCATCGCCTGGCCCTTCTTGCAGGGTTCGGCATAGAGCATGATCTGCAGCCAGCGACGCAGCTGATTGCGGCCGAGGACCATCAGCGCCTGGGTGACGGAATCGATGCGACGCGGCGCGCCTACTGCCGGCGTGTTCACCAGTCGCAGCAGGTTGAAGCAGAGAGAGACGTCCTTCTTGATGCTGCGTTCGATGTCTGAATTGTCCGCATCAGAATTGATCTGTGACATCAGCTGCATGACAGCCAGCTGGGAGGGCGAGAGCTTCTTGCCGCTGAGGATTACCGGCTTGGCGAAGTAATAGCCCTGAAAATAATCGAAGCCGAGTTCGAGGCAGGTCTGGAACTGTTCCTGGTTTTCGACCTTCTCCGCGAGCAGTTTCTTGTCGGCGGCCTTGAAACGCGGCGTGAGTTTCAGCAGGGCGGACAGCGGCATGTCGCGCAGGTCGAACTTGATCACTTCCACCAGCGGGAGCAGCATCTGCACATCCTCGGTGTCGGTGATCACGTCGTCCAACGCGAAACGGAATCCATCGGCGACGAGCTGTTCGACGCGCGCGAAGATTTCCGGCGTCACCTTCATCGTCTCGACGATCTCCAGCACCACCTTCTCGCGCGGCAGGAACTTGAAAATGTCGCTCATCAGCACGGCCGCGTCGACGTTCAGGTAGCCGACGGAGTCGCCGATCACCTTTTCCATGCCGAGCTGGGACGCATGTGCGATTACCGATGCGGTTGCGGACAGGTCGCTCGTCACCCTGGCCGGGCCGACGGCTGCGTTGCGGAACAGGAGCTCATAGGCGACCAGAGCCTGGCTCCGGTCGAGAATAGGCTGGCGCGCGAGGAAGAACTCACGCACGCGTAAGGGTATTGCGCTCCCTGTGCCCGTTGTGGATTCGGCGCTTATCACTTTCTTGTTTTTCTCGTCGTTGAGATGCCATACAGCCCGCTTCAACCGCGGGGCCACGGAATGGCACGCACAAAAAGCAAGTGCGCACAGGTCGTATGGGTTGCGGAAGCGGTAGTGCCGGTTTGCGCGGCGTGCGCCGGGCGGCGTGACCAGGGACTGCAACGCATACGGCCTGTTCGCACTTTCTGACAGACAAAGCCGGATGCCGAACTTCATCTACACTCTAGCGCATTTTTATTGCATTGATGCAACTTTCCATTGTGCAGTGCATCGCCTGGCGTAGAGGAAATATTCGAAGCTGGTACTCACCCTCGCGTTCATTACGCCCAGCCTGCACGATTTCCGACAGCGGGGGCATGTTGCAGTTCGTCGAGGCCAATGGTGTTCAGGCGACTATCGGCTCTCCTTCCACGAAAACCTTCAGTTCGCCGCGTTCGAATTGCGTCCATGTCTCGTTGGTCGTGAGTGGTGCGGTGACGATGATCGCCACCCGGTCCTGCGGCGTCGTCACCTGCGAAAAATCGACGCTCAGGTCTTCGTCGGACAGCTTGGCCGTGGCGAACGGATGCTTGCGCACGATGTAGTGGAGGTCAGTGGAGCAGTGCGCGAACAGCGCC
>Ga0196972_1000031_pt1 | contig 135629 bp, 132 predicted proteins | sample S1v_2013CmetaG_FD_148618 | JGI IMG/M metagenome (GOLD analysis project Ga0196972, IMG submission 148618) | Soil microbial communities from Anza Borrego desert, Southern California, United States - S1+v_20-13C | ecosystem: Environmental > Terrestrial > Soil > Desert | place: USA: California...
CGCTGCTCTGGGCCCTTCGGTTTCACTCCCCGAAGGCAAATCCCGCCGACCGTGTCTTGCACCTCTCAAAGTTTCGGACGTCTTCGAAAGCTCCCGTGTGCGAGACAAGGAGCATTGTACGGCGGCTTGGACGCGGTCGGATAAGTTTTCGGAAATTAGCCGGATTGGAGCGCGGGCCTTCAGGCCCGCAATGGCGCTTTTGCTTGATAGATCGATGCAAAGCGGGCCTGAAGGCCCGCGGTCCAACTTGGAGTCATTGGCGCAAATGGGGGGATAGAGCGCGGCTCTATCCCCGTTCGGCGCTACTTCTTGCGCAGGAAGGCCGGCGCGTTGTCGCCGAAGCCTTGGACGCTCGGCCCACCTTCGCTGTCGCGGCGCGGGGGGCGACGTTCTTCGCTGCGACGCGGCTGTTCGGCGCGCTTCTCCTGACGCGGCGCGTCGTTGCGTCGTTCAGCGCGCGGCTCGCGTTGGCGTTCTTCGCGCGGTTTCGCTTCGCGCTCGGCGCGCGGGGGCGCTTCGCGTTGCTCGAGCGGCTCCATGGAGGCGGTCGGACGGTCGGCGTCGCGCTTCACGAAGCGCTGCTTCTTTTCCGAAATCCGTTTCGAGTGCTCTTTCTTGAGTTCTTCGGCGCGGCGGCCGCGGCCGCCGGAATCGCGCGGATCGCCGATCGCCGCTTCGGGGAGGCCTTCGATCGTCGCTTTCTCGATCGGCTTGCCGATCAGCTTCTCGATCGCATCGAGGCTCTTCTTGTCCTGCGGACCGACGAGCGTGAACGAGGCGCCTTCGCGACCGGCGCGGCCGGTGCGGCCGATGCGGTGAACGTAATCGTCCGGCGTGCGCGGCGGCTCGTAGTTGAACACGTGGGAGACGTCCGGCACGTCGAGGCCGCGGGCGGCGACGTCGGAGGCGACGAGAATTTTCAGGTCGCCGGCGCGGAAGCGGTCGAGCGTTTTGGTGCGCTGCGATTGATCGAGGTCGCCGTGAATGGGCGCGGCGTCGTAGCCGTGGCGCTTCAACGACAGCGCAACGACATCGACATCGGTCTTGCGGTTGCAGAAGACGATGCCGTTCTTCACTTCGGATGCGTTGATGACGGCCCGAAGCGAGGCGCGGCGCGTGCGCGGATCGCCGCCAGGCAGCATGACGACACGTTGCGTAATGGTGCTGGCGGTGGAGGCGGGTTTGGAGACTTCGACGCGCAGCGGGTTGTGCAGGAAGGCTTGGGTGAGACGCGTGATTTCCGGCGGCATGGTGGCGGAGAAGAACAGCGTCTGGCGCGTGAACGGCGTCAGTTTGAAGATGCGCTCGATGTCGGGGATGAAGCCCATGTCGAGCATGCGGTCGGCTTCGTCGACGACCATGACTTGCACGCCGGTCAGCAGGAGCTTGCCGCGCTCGAAGTGGTCGAGCAGGCGACCGGGCGTGGCGATCAACACGTCGACGCCGCGCGCGAGCAGGGCGTCCTGGTCGCCGAACGAGACGCCGCCGATCAGCAGCGCCTTGGTGAGCTTCTGGTACTTGCCGTAGCGGTCGAAATTCTCGGCCACTTGCGCCGCGAGTTCGCGCGTCGGCTCGAGGATCAAAGTGCGCGGCATCCGCGCGCGGGCGCGGCCGGCGGCGAGGATGTCGATCATCGGCAGCGTGAAGCTGGCGGTCTTGCCGGTGCCGGTCTGGGCGATGCCGAGAATGTCGCGGCCTTTCAGCACTTCCGGGATGGCGGCGGCCTGGATCGGCGTCGGCGTGTTGTAGCCGCCTTCCTTCACCGCGCGCAGTGTCGGTTCGGAGAGGCCGAGATCGTCGAAGGTTTTGGTTTGGGCTTGTGCAGCGGCGTCGGCGCCCGAAATGGTTTCGGGAGACGCGGGTATTTCAGAGGTCATTCAATCTCACTTGGGGCGCGCGTGCTTCGCCTCGGACGCGAAGGGCAAGCGGGCCGCTTGGTTGGCGCTTTCGGCCTTGCGCCTCCGGATTGAGGCGAAAAGGCGTCCAGCAAGGGCGAGCACGCCCTCGGGCGCGCACAACGGACAGCGCGCAGATGGGGGGATTTGCGGGGAAAGTCAATGATCTCAGGTGTCGGCGCCAGGTGTCGGGTGTCAGGACAAGCGTCTTCAGGAAGCGTTGGCAAGCGCTTGGCATAGCCCGCGGCGGACTGCCTAAACGTCCACATCCTCCACGAACTTCGCGTTCGCTTGGATGTAGTTGAACCTTAGCTCCGCTTTCTTGCCCATCAGCGTTTCGACCAGGCCTTCGAACGCCGGCAGACCATCCTCGTCCAGCACCACGCGCGCGAGCGTGCGCGTGGCGGGGTTCATGGTTGTGTCTTTCAAATCCGCCGGCATCATTTCGCCGAGGCCTTTGAAGCGGGAGATGTCGACTTTGCGGCCTTTGAACTCGCCGTTCACCAGCGCGTCTTTGTGCGCGTCGTCGCGGGCGTAGATGCTCTCTTTGCCGGCGGTGACGCGGTAGAGCGGCGGCATGGCGAGATACAAGCGCCCGGCGCGGATCAGCGCGGGCATCTGCTTGTGGAAGAAGGTGATCAGGAGCGAAGCGATGTGGGCGCCGTCGACGTCGGCGTCGGTCATGATGATCACGCGCTCGTAGCGCAGATCGTCGACCTTGAACTTCGAACCCATCTGCACGCCGAGCGCCAAAGCGAGATCGGCGAGTTCCTGGTTGCCGCTCATCTTCTCGGCGCCGGCGCTGGCGACGTTCAAGATCTTGCCGCGCAGCGGCAGGATCGCTTGCGTCTCGCGGTTGCGCGCCTGCTTGGCTGAGCCGCCCGCGCTGTCGCCTTCGACCAGGAAGATTTCGGTGTCTTTCTCGCCGGCGCGCGAGCAATCGGCGAGCTTGCCGGGCAGGCGCAATTTGCGCGTCGCGCTCTGGCGCGAGACTTCCTTTTCCTTGCGCCGGCGGACGCGGTCTTCGGCCTGCTGGATCGCCCATTCGAGCAATCTGTTGGCTTCGTGCGTGTTGGCCGCGAGCCAGTGGTCGAACGGATCGCGCACCGCCTGTTCGACGATTTTGGCCGCTTCGGTGGAGACGAGGCGGCCCTTGGTTTGGCCCTCGAATTGCGGATCGCGGATGAAGACGGAGACGAGGCCGGCGCCGGTATTCATCACGTCTTCCTGGGTGATGAGCGAGGCCTTCTTGTTGTTCTTGAGCTCGGCGTAGGCCTTGAGACCCTTGGCGATGGCGGTGCGGAAGCCGGATTCGTGGAAGCCGCCGTCGGGCGTGTAGACGGTGTTGCAGTAGGAGCGGAGGAAACCGTCGGCTTCACCGAAGCCGTCGCTCACCCAGGTGATCGCCCATTCGACGCGGCCGTGCGGGCTGTCCTTTTCGGTGCGGCCGGCGAAGGGTTCGTTGACGATGGCCTTCTTCGTCTTGGTGAGTTCGGTGAGGAAGTCGGCGAGACCGTTGGGGAAGTGGAGGATCGCGTCGGCGGGCGTGTCGTCCTTGATCAGCTCAGGCGCGCACTTCCAGCGGATTTGGGTGCCGCGCTGCAGGTAGGCTTTCGAGCGCGCCATCTGGAACAGGCGCCCGGGCTTGAACGCGGCGCCTTTGCCGAAAATTTCGGCGTCCGGATGGAAGCGCACCGTCGTGCCGCGGCGATTGTGGGCGGGGCCGGCTTCGACGAGCTTCGACGTTGGCGCGCCGCGCGAGAAGGTCTGGCGGTAGAGTTTGCGGTCGCGCGCGACTTCGACTTCGACTTTGTCACTGAGGGCGTTGACGACGGAGACGCCGACGCCGTGGAGGCCGCCCGAGGTGTGATAGACTTTGCCCGAGAATTTCCCGCCCGCGTGCAGCACCGTCATGATGATTTCGAGCGCGGACTTCTTCGGAAATTTCGGGTGCGGGTCGATCGGCATGCCGCGGCCGTTGTCGGTGACGCGCAATGTGCCGTCGGCTTCCAGTTCCACCTCGATGCGATCGGCGTAGCCGGCGACGGCTTCGTCCATCGAGTTGTCGAGCACTTCGGCGAACAGGTGATGCAGCGCCCGCTCGTCCGTCCCGCCGATATACATACCCGGGCGCTTGCGCACCGGTTCGAGGCCTTCGAGCACCTCGATGTCCTTGGCGGTGTACGCATCTTTGGCGGCGGGCGGCGGGGGATCGCTCTCGCCGAACAAGTTGCCGTCCCACAGGTTCGGATCGCCGTCTTTGGGCATCGAAGATTTCTTCTGCGCTTGCGCCATGAACGTCCCTTAAGGCGCTTCGCGCGCTTTCAGCAATGGTTGGGATGCCGCGGGACGGGACGGAACAGGGCTTCGGGTATCCGGGGCGTAAATACGCCGCCGACGGGAATTTAAGTGTCCTCGGCGCCACGGCGCATCGTTGCGGGTCGTCAATCATCAGTTCCGCAGGAAACCACAAGCGTTCCAAGCCGTTCGCCCCGGTCAACGGCATGCGGGGGCCGCTCTGAAAGAATTGAGGAGCAGCAAGCATGAGAAAGTTCGCAATCATGGCCGCGGTCGCCGCGACGGCGCTGATGGCGCTGCCGACGGCGGCGCACGCCGAGTGGTACGCCGGCGCGGCCTACACCAATTTCGACTATGACGGCGGCGATGTGGACGCAGTCACCGGCCGGCTCGGCTACAAGTTCAATCCGAACTTCGCCGTCGAAGGCGAAGCCTCGACAGGCCTCGACGACGGCGATGTCGAGCTGAACCACAACGCGGCGCTCTACGGTGTGGCGATGTTGCCGGTGACGGATCAGTTCGGCGTGCATGGCCGGCTCGGTTGGCAAACCACCGAAGCCGACACCCCGTTCGGCGAAGTCGAGGATGACGGCGTCGCCTATGGCGTCGGCGCTCACTGGAACTTCACGCCGGGCTTCGGCTTGCGCGCCGACTATACGCGGCTCGAAGGCGATGAGGGCGAAGCCGACGCGCTGTCGCTGGGCGCCGCCTTCAACTTCTGATCCGAGAGAAGCGCGGATCTCCTCGCAGAACGCGAAGCGGGCCGGAGAGCAATCTCCGGCCCGTCAGCGTTCGAGCTCGCAGCGCAGCTTTTGCGCGTAGCCGTCGCTGACCGCCTGCGCGCGGATGCGGTCGACGGCATCGAGCGCCGCGTCCGCGGCGAGCCGCCAGAGGCCAAGTTGAAAGGCGAGATAGCAGGGGCGGAGGAAACGGAGCAGGTCGGCGGAAACGACAACGTCTGCGGCGCGGAGCCGAGCGCACAATTCGTCTTGCTCTTCGTCGGCAAGATCGAACTCCGCGGTCGCGCCGGCGATGTCCCAAGCGATGTCCTGGCAGCCGATCAAATCGTGCGCGGCGTGGTGATCGACGGCGTCCGCCTTCAGAACCTCGCCGCCCGCAGTCCGCAGCCATTCCCAGCGATGCAGACGGCTATCGACGGCGATGGGCGCGCGCGTGCGGTCGAGCCGTTCCAGCTGGCTGTCCCAGCGGTCGAACTCGCTTTCGGACTCCGCGCCCAGCGCCTGCGCCGTGTTGTGTCTAGCCATTTGCGCCAGAGCGTGGAGCGATGCGCCGGCGTCGGCTTTGAAATGGCGCGCGCGGAAGCCGAGATAGGCGGCGAGATGAGGGACGGCTTCTTCGGCGTTCGGCCGCCATGGCGCCGCCTCGCGCCAGTCGGTGACGAGAAAGCCGTAGCGTTCGCCGTGGCAGCGTGGGGCGAAGCCGGCTTCGGCGAGCGCCTCGGCCATCGCCGTCTTGCGCGCGCCGGCTGACCCGAGGCCGTTGAACTTCAGCAGGAAAGCGCCGTGATCGCCGCGCAGGATGAACTTGCGTCTTTCCTGCTGCGCAAAGATGGGCAGCCAGGCGCCGCTCTCCTCGCCGCTGTGGCGTCTCCAGGCGCCCGAGGAGACATCCTCGATGGCGCACGCCTCGCCCGCTACGTCAGCGGCCCACGCGCTCAGCCGCGGCAGCACGACACGCTCGAAACTGCAGTGATGACGTGGCGTGCGCCGCCAGCGGCTTTTCGCCTCCGCGCTCGACTGCGGACCGGGCGCGCCGGAATGACCGGGCAGGAAGTGGATTCTGTCGGCCTCGATCGCGCAGCTTTCGAGGAAGTCCGCGGCGCACGCGAACGAGCTGCCGGACAGACCCGGGCCTTCATCGACGATGGCGAAGGGACCCGGATGCGCGGCTAATTCCTCCCGCAAAGGCGGATCGAGTTCGAGCTTGCGTGCGAACGGATGGCCGGTGGGCCGAAACGAGGTGAACGCGGCGGCGCGCGACGCAGCGGCCACGAGCGCGCCAAGCGGCAGCCCAATGCTGCGCAGGCCGATAACGTAAGTGTGCGGCGGCAAAGCTTTCGCCGCTTCGATGTAGCATTCCGGGTAGAGCGCATAATGGGCGAAGCCTTCGGCGAGCTTGCCGCGCTTGGGCAAAGGTGCGCACTGGCGTTGGACCGCACGCAGCGCTGCGCCCAGGCGGGTCTGGGCGCCGGCTTCGTCCTGCCGCGGATCGATGAGTGTGCGCGCCAATTCGAGCAGCAGCGCATTCACCGCGCGCTCGTCAGCGGATCGGCCGTCGGCGCCGCGCGCGCGGAAACGGCGGTCGAGGATCGCCTGTCCCAATGCGCCGGCCTCGACGAGCAGGCGCGTCAGTGCGGCGCGGCGAGGCAGCGAAGCCGATGCCGGCGGCAGCGTGCGGATCGCCCGTTCGATCGCGGCTGCGTCGATGGCCTCTGTCGCATCACCGTAGACCAGCATGGCTGGGAGCGAATTAGCGCGAGCGCCGCTGACGTCGAGTTTCGGAAGATGTGCACGGAAACGTGCCGGAGATCGCTCTCCGGCCCGTGCGCTTCTCTGCTTCGTGTAAGGCTTACGCCTTGTAGTACATGTCGAACTCCACCGGGTGCGGGTGGGTCTCGAAGCGGTCGAGCTCTTCCTTTTTCAGATCGATGTAGGCGTCGATGACGTCGTCGCTCATGACGCCGCCCTTCATCAGGAAGTCGCGGTCGCGGTCGAGCGCGGTCAACGCTTCGCGCAAGCTGCCGGCGACGGTCGGCACGTCCTTCAGCTCTTCCGGCGGCAGATCGTAGAGGTTCTTGTCGAGCGGTTCGCCCGGATGGATCTTCTTCTCGATGCCGTCGAGGCCGGCCATCAAGAGCGCGACATAGGTGAGATACATGTTGCCGGCGGGATCGGGGAAGCGAACTTCGACGCGCTTGGCCTTCGCGCCCGTGCCGTGCGGGATGCGGCACGACGCCGAACGATTGCGCGCGGAGTACGCGAGCAGCACCGGCGCTTCGTAGCCGGGCACCAGACGCTTGTAGGAATTGGTCGTGGAGTTCGCGAACGCGTTGATCGCCTTGGCGTGCTTGATGACGCCGCCGATGTAGTAGAGGCACGTTTCGCTGAGATCGGCGTAGCGGTCGCCGGCAAACGTGTTGTTATTGCCCTTCCAGATCGACATGTGCACGTGCATGCCCGAGCCGTTGTCCTTGAAATAGGGCTTCGGCATGAACGTCGCCGACTTGCCGTACGACGCCGCCACCTGGTGGATGATGTACTTGTACAAGTTCATGTTGTCGGCCATGCGCGTCAGCGTGTTGAACTTGAGGCCAAGTTCGTGCTGCGCCGGCGCGACTTCGTGGTGGTGCTTCTCAGGATTGAGGCCGAGCTGGCCCATGATCTCCAGCATCTCGCCGCGCATGTCTTGCAGCGAGTCGATCGGCGGCACCGGGAAGTAGCCGCCTTTCGGGCCGGGGCGGTGGCCGAGATTGCCGCCTTCGTACGAGCGGCCGGTATTGAACGGCAATTCGGTCGAGTCGAACGAATAGCCGGTGTTGTGCGGATCGGTGGACCAGCGCACGTCGTCGAAGACGAAGAACTCGGCTTCCGGTCCGAAATAGGCGACATCGCCGGCGCCGGACGATTTCACGTAGGCTTCCGCCTTCTTCGCGATCGAGCGCGGGTCGCGCGAGTAGGGCTGCAGCGTGCCGGGCTCGAGGATGTCGCAGAAGAGCGCCAGCGTCGTCTGCTGATAAAACGGATCGATGTGCGCGCCCATCGGGTCAGGGCGCATGACCATGTCGCTCTCGTTGATCGCCTTCCAGCCGGCGATCGAGGAGCCGTCGAACATCGTGCCTTCGGTGAAGATGTCCTTGTCGATCATGCTCACGTCGAAGGTGACGTGCTGCATCTTACCGCGAAGGTCGTTGAAGCGGAGGTCGACGTATTGAACTTCCTTGTCCTTGATCAGCTTCAGAACTTCGTCCGACATCGGAAACTCCTGCGAGAATTCGGTTGTGTTTCTGGACGACGCGCCGCTTGGCCCGTGGCGCCGTCGAATTTGCTTGTGTGCGGATTTAGACCGCCGCCGCGCCGGTTTCGCCGGTGCGGATGCGAACGACGTTCTGGACGTCGATGACGAAGATCTTGCCGTCGCCGATCTTGCCGGTCTTGGCCGCCTTCTGGATCGCCTCCAGCACCGGTTCGACCAGTTCGTCGCTGACGACGACTTCGACTTTCAGCTTCGGCAGAAAGTCGACGACGTACTCGGCGCCCCGATAGAGTTCGGTGTGGCCCTTCTGGCGGCCGAAGCCCTTGGCTTCGACGACCGTCATGCCCTGAAGGCCGATCTCCTGGAGCGCCTCTTTGACGTCGTCCAGTTTGAACGGCTTGATGATGGCTTCGATTTTCTTCATCCGACGCCCCTTATTGGCGCACCCGCGCTTTGAGCGCCTGCATGGGCCGCCGGCAGCGAGTCGGGAAGGGCGAGCGCTGACCGCCGTTGCGGCGGCGAGGCAGGCGCCTCTTTCTTGGGCGCCCGGCGCCTAATCGACCGGCTGGCCGCACAACGGAGGCGCGCTAAGGTTACGGTATGGCGAGATTGTTTCTGATCCGGCACGGCGAACCAGAGGCGGCGTGGGGCAGCGCGGACGACGATCCGGGACTCTCGTCATCCGGACGCGCGCAGGCGGAGGCGGCCGCGCAGGCGCTGCTCGCGGAAGGTGCGCTGGCGGCGTTCACTTCGCCGATGCGCCGATGCCGGGAGACGGCGGCGTCCTACGAGCGCCTCGCCGGCGTGAGGGCGGCGATAGAGCCGCGCGTCAGCGAAGTGCCGACGCCGGCTGGCGTGAGCGACCGCAGGACGTGGCTGCAGCAGAACTTCCCGTGGCGCGGCGGGGCGCCGCGCACGTGGTCGGCTTTGGATGAGGCGCTCCACGCCTGGCGGCGCGAGATGCTGGCGTGCATTCGCGCGTTCGAGCGCGACACTGCGGTGTTCACGCACTTCATCGCCGTCAACGTCATCGCCGGCGCCGCGCTCGGCCGCGAGGACACGATCGTGTGCAAGCCGGGCTACGCGTCCATCACCGAAATTGAGGTCAGTCCCGGCGGACTGCGCCTGGTGCGCTTCGGCGATGAGATGCAAACGGGCGAAGTCAGGTGAGCCGTGAGATCATCACCGTGGCGCAGATGCGCGCCATCGATACGGCGTCGGCGCGCGCCGGCGTCAGCACGCGAAACTTGATGGAGAACGCCGGCCGCGCCGTAGCGGAAGCGATCGTCGCGCGCTTCACGCCGCGCCCGACCGCCGTGCTCTGCGGGCCCGGCGCCAATGGCGGCGACGGCTGGGTGGCGGCGCGGGCGCTGCAGGAGCGCGGCTGGCCGGTTTGGGTTGAGAGCTTGGCTGCGCGCGACGAGCTTTCGGGAGACGCGGCGGACGCCGCGGCGGCGTGGCGCGGCGAGACCATGGCGTTGGGCGCGCGCGCCGACACGGCGGAACTCGTCGTCGATGCGCTGTTCGGCGCGGGTCTGTCGCGGCCGCTGGAGGGCGAGGCCGCCCGGCTGGCCGAAGCGATTCCGCCCGAGCGCGTCGTCGCCATCGATGCGCCGAGCGGGCTCGAAGGCGACAGCGGCAGTCCGCTTGGAGACGCATATTTCCGCGCCGCGCTGACGGTGACGTTCGTGCGCAAGAAGCCGGCGCACGTGCTGGCGCCTGGGCGCGCGCTGTGCGGCGAGGTGATCGTCGCCGACATCGGCGCGCCAGACAACGTCGTAGCCGCGCAGAGCATCGCGCTCTGGGAAAACGATCCGGCGCTGTGGTCGCTGCCGTGGCCGGAGATGGACGCGTACAAGCACCAGCGCGGGCACGTGATGGCGGCGAGCGGCGGCCGCGCGCGCACTGGCGCAGCGCGGCTCGCCGCACGCGCGGCGTTGCGTGCGGGCGCAGGGCTCGTCACCGTGCTCTCGCCCGGCGAGGCGCTGGATGAAAACGCCGCGCAGCTGACGGCGATCATGTTGCGCGAGACGGGCGAGGCGTCTGCCTACGCGGAGGCGGCGCGCACGGCGCAGTGCCTCGTCATCGGGCCCGCCTTCGGCACGAGCGATGCGCACTACGAGCTGCTGCTTGCCGCGATCGACAGCGAGCCGCGCGGGCCGATCGTGTTCGACGCCGACGCGATCACGCTGCTCGCGCCGATCACGCACGGGTTTGACTCCGGCGACGTGCTGACGCCGCACGTGGGCGAGTTCCGGCGCGCGTTCCCCGGCATCTGGAGCAACACCGAAAGCCGGATCGACGCGGCACGCGCCGCGGCTGCGTACGCGCGCTGCAACGTGCTGCTCAAAGGCCCCGACACAGTGATCGCCGCGCCGGACGGGCGCGCCGTCGTCAACACGACCGGGACGGCCTTCCTGGCGACGGCGGGCGCGGGGGATGTGCTGGCCGGCGTGATCGCGGGTCTGATCGGGCAGGGGATGGGCAGTTTCGAAGCGGCGTGCGCCGCCGCCTGGTTGCACGGGCGAGCTGCCGAACAACTCGGCCCGGGGCTGATCGCCGAAGATCTCTGTGAACAACTTCCCGTTGTCCTCAACAGCCTGGCGCCAGCGCGGCTCCGGGCGCGGCCGGCGGGCTGATCAAGGCTGTTTCCTGTTCCGGTTTTGGGTTAACCCTTGGCGGGACGCCCATTGCGGAGGGGGACAACGATGCATTGGTGGTGGTGGATTATTCCGGGGGTCGTTGGGGTCATCGGCCTCGCCATTGCGCTGAGCGGCGTCGGCTGGATGTTCCGTGGACGCCCGTTCAAGGGCGGGCGCGGCGTGGCCGGCGGGGGGATATTCCTGGCGATCGGCGCGGTGCTGGCGCTGATGGGACTCAATATTCAGACCTACCATCGGCTCGGAGAGGCGGAGCGCCAGGTCGCCACCATCGCCTTCGACCAAGTGGAGGGCACCGAGAACACCTACAACGTCACCATCACCGAGGCCCCAAATCCGGACGGTACGCCGGGCGCAATCCACAATTTCGAAGCCACCGGCGACGACTGGATGATCAGCTCGCGGGTGCTGCGCTGGAAGCCTTGGGCCACGGTGCTGGGGCTCGACGCGCAGTACCGGCTCGACCGGTTCGACAGCCGCTACCGCGACATCGCCACGGCGCAGACGACGCCGCCGAGCGTCGCGGACCTCCGCCCGGTGCGCCGCACCGGCATCGATTTCCTTCCGGTGGTCGAAGCGGTCGGCAAATACGTGCCGGTGGTCGATACGCCCGAGCACGGGCAGGCGATCTATTGGCCCATGGCCGATGGCGCGCAGTACCGGATCGACATCACCGCGCAGGGCCAGCTGCTGCCGGACGAGATCAACCGCGAGGCGCAGGACGCCGTCGCCGCCTGGGGCGCGACGCGGGTCGAGCAGCCGCCGGAGCAACGCTAGAGTTGGCATGAGCCACGACGAGGGCATCCTGTGCGCGCGCATCGCGGCGTAGGATGGTGCGGACGGCGGGAGTCGAACCCGCACGCCTTGCGGCGCTGGAACCTAAATCCAGTGCGTCTGCCAGTTCCGCCACGTCCGCTGGATCGAGCCCCGCTTTAGGCGGGCTGCGGCGCGGCGTCCACCGTCCGCGCCGGTGCGTGGACAGCCCAAAAGACGCATGCCATAAGCCCGCCTTTCCTGAATTGGGCGCTGCGGCAAAGGACTTGCAGCGGCCCGCGCCATGTCGAAAGCCCGTCTCATGCAGCTCACCGAGCGCCGTTCCGAAGGTCTCCTGCGCGTTTATGACGTCGTCGTCCCGGCGGCCGAACTCCAACAGAAACTGAACGCCAAGATCGCGGAAGTGCAGCCGCGCGTGCGCATTAACGGCTTCCGTCCGGGCAAGGTGCCGGCCAGCCACATCCGCAAGGTCTACGGCCCGGGGATGATGCAGGACATCATCAACGAGACGGTGCAGAAGAGCACCAAGGAAGGGCTCGAAAAGGTCAACGCCCGGCCCGCCTCGGAGCCCTCTCTCGACCTCAAGAGCGACATCAACCAAGTTGTCGCCGGCACTGCCGATCTGCAGTTCGAACTTTCGCTCGAAGTGATGCCGGACTTCGAGCCGGTGGATCTGAAGACGATCTCGATCACCCGTCCGGTGGCGCCAGTCGCCGACGAGCAGGTGGAAGAACAGCTGAACGATCTCGCCCGCGCCAACCGCGGCTTCGAGGACAAAGACGGCGCCGCCGCGGACGGCGATGCGGTGATCGTCGATTTCGTCGGCCGCATCGATGGGGAAGCGTTTGAAGGCGGCTCGGCGACGGACGCGCAGGTGGTGATTGGCTCGAAGCAGTTCATCCCGGGCTTCGAAGAGCAGCTGGTCGGCGCCAAAGCCGGCGACGAGCGGACGCTGAAGGTGACGTTCCCGGAGGAGTATCCGGTCGCGACCCTGAAGGGCAAAGACGCCGAGTTCGAAACCAAGGTGAAGACGGTGCGCGCGCCGAAGGCCGGCGCGCCGGACGACGCCTGGGCCGGCGAACTGGGCTTCGACAGCCTCAATGCGGTGAAAGACGCGCTGCGCCAGCGGATCGAAAGCGAGCACAAGCAGCAGTCGCGCGCGAAAGCGAAGCGCAAGCTGTTCGATCAGCTTGATGAGCAGCACGACTTCGAGCTGCCGCCGCGCATGGTCGAGGCTGAGTTCAACCAGATCTGGCGCCAGATCGAGCAGGACCGCACCGCCGGCCGTCTCGATCCGTCCGACGAAGGCAAGTCAGACGACGAACTCAAGGCTGAATACCGCGACATCGCCGAGCGCCGCGTGCGTCTCGGTCTGCTGCTCGCCGAGATCGGCCGCCGCCACAAGATCGAGGTTTCGGACCAGGAGGTGGCGCAGGCGATCTCCGCCCAGGCCCGCAACTTCCCAGGCCAGGAGCGCCAGATTTTTGAGGCCTATCAGCGCAATCCGCAGCTGGTCGCCCAGGTGCGCGCGCCGCTCTACGAAGAGAAGGTGGTCGACTACGTCATGGAGCTGATCAAGGTCAGCGACGAGACGGTGGACCGTGAAACCCTCTTCGCTGAGGACGAGCCGCCGGTCCCGGCGAAGAAAGCCAAGAAAACCAAGGCCTGAGCCGCCAAAGGCTAAACGTTAAGACTTGGCGCAGTAGCCAGGGCTTGCGGGGCGCGGTTAAGCGTCAAATATGACCAGCGCGGCGGAGACGATTCCGCCCGCTTCCCCGAAAGGCTGTCATGTCGTCGTTCGATCCTATCGCCACTTACGCCAACCTCGTTCCGATGGTGATCGAGCAGACGAGCCGCGGCGAGCGCGCGTTCGACATCTTCTCGCGCCTCCTGAAAGAGCGGATCATTTTCGTCACCGGCGGCGTCGAGGACGGCCTCGCGAGTTTGGTGACGGCGCAGCTCCTGTTCTTGGAATCCGAGAACCCGAAGCGCGAAATCGCCATGTATATCAACAGCCCGGGCGGCATCGTCACGTCCGGTCTCGCGATCTACGACACCATGCAATACATCCGCAGCCCGGTGAGCACGGTGTGCATCGGCCAGGCGGCCTCGATGGGCTCGCTGCTGCTGGCGGCGGGCGAGAAGAACCTCCGCATCTGCCTACCTAACGCGCGCGTGATGGTGCACCAGCCGTCGGGCGGCTTCCGCGGCCAGGCCTCGGACATCGAGCGTCACGCCGAGGACATCATCGCCACCAAGCGGCGGCTGAACGAGATCTACGTGAAGCATACGGGCCAACCGTATGAGCGCGTCGAGCGCACGCTCGACCGCGACCATTTCATGACCGCGGAAGAGGCGCGCGCCTTCGGCATCGTCGACCGGGTCTATGAGAAGCGCGAACTGCCCGAGGGCGGCCTGACGGGCTGAGGCAGCGCGTTCAGCGAAAATTGATAGCCGCTCGTCGCGGGCTCCCTGGGACTGTGATCGCATCTGCCTTTAGCTTCGGGCTAGGAGGGTGAGATGAGGATTCGTGCGTTCTTGGGGGCGCTCGCCCTAGGCCTTTTGGCCGCGGCGCCCGCGTTGGCTCAAGGCGCCGAAGACGACGGCGAGATCGTCGTCACCGGCCGCCAGCTCGAGGATGCGGCGCGCGCCTTCGCTGGGGCCATCTCGGCGCCGCCTGCGCGCGAGAACCAGCTGCCGCGGTTCAACGACAGCATCTGTCCCGGCGTTGTCGGTCTGCCGGCGCGTCAGGGGCAATATATCGTAGATCGCATTGCGCAGCGTGCGTTGCAGGTGGGGCTTCGCGTCGACGAGCCGGGTTGCCAGGCCAACGTGCTTGTCCTTGTCAGCCGCGATGCCGGCCATCTGGCGGCGACGATAGCGGAGGAGGAGCGTTACCTCGTCGCCAATTACGGCGTCCGTGAGAACCTCAGCACGCGCGGATCGGAAGCGCTCGAGGATTTCGTCGCCACCCCGCGCCCGGTGCGCTGGTGGCACGTCGCACAGACCGAGACGACGGACGGTGACGTGCTTGGCCATACCAATCCGATCGGCCGAACGACTGGCCCGTCCACGCAGGAATTCCGTGGCGCCGAAGTGACGCGGGTGTCGCCCACTCAATTCGGCCGCATGGCTCGGCCGACGCTGCAGGCCGTGCGCAATGTGGTCATCATCGTCGACGCCGAGCGCGTCGGCGGCGTGCGGCTGGAGGCGTTGTCGGATTATCTGGCCATGGTGTCGCTGGCGCAGCTCGATCCTTCCGCCGACACTTCCGGGCAGGCGACGATCCTCAATCTCTTTGCTGACGGCGCCGGTCCCAACGCCATGACGGAGTGGGACATCGCTTATTTGAGCGGACTTTATCAGGCGCAGGCGAACGCGTTGAACGCCCGATCGCAGGTGCGCGACATCGCACGCACCATGCGCAATGAACTCGAGAGCCAGCACTGAGAGGGATATCATGCGCGCACTGATTGCATCGGCTTTCATGCTGGCGACCGCCGCCGGCGCCGCACAGGCGCAGACGCAACCGGCCGAGAACGACGACCTCGTCATCACTGGCAGCCGCTTCCGAGAGATGGTTCGGTCCTTCGTTCAGGAGGTCGCGCCGCCGGAACTCTCCGAGGAGCAGCTCGCACGCTGGAACTCGCGCTATTGTCCGCTGATGGCCGGCATACCGGCGCGGCAGGCGCAGTACCTGGTCGATCGCATGTCCCAGCGCGCGCATCAGCTGGGTCTACGGCCGGGCGACGAGAATTGCCGTCCGAACGTTCTGGTGTTTATCACGCCGGACGCCGATGTCTTGGCCCAAGCTTTGGCGGACGACCACGATCTCGTCGCCTACTACAATAACGCTGAATACGGGAACTCGCTTGGCCGAGATGCGCTGGCGGCGTTCGTCTCCAGCGATGCGCCGGTGCGCTGGTGGCACGTCGCCCAGACTGTGACCGAGCGCGGCACGATCATCAGCAACAGCGGGGAAGTGGTGCGATCGGAAGCGAGTCGCCTCTACCGGCCCACACGTCAGGATTTCAATCGGGTCCTCGTCATCGTCGACGCCCGGCAGGCCGCAGGGCTTCAGTTTGAAGCGCTCGGTGACTATTTGGCGATGGTCACTCTGGCGCAGCTCGACGCCAGCGCCGACACTTCTCAGATCCCGAGCATCCTCAATCTGTTTGGTCAACGCGGCGCCTCGGAGCCCCGGCTGACCGACTGGGATCTGGCCTATCTCGAGGGGCTCTACAGCGCGCCGCGGCATGCGCCGGACTCCAACGCCCAAGAGCGGGCCATCACGCGCGAGATGGAGGACCGGCTGCGCGAGCCCCAGTAAAGAGCCCTCGGGCTGCTTGAAGCGGCGGGCGAGCGGTCCCAAATACGGCCGGGCCCGTGTGGATGCGGCCGGCAAACGCACAAAAATGCAGTAAAAACAGCCCACGGCCTGGGGATAAACCGCCCGAGCGGCATGTTTGGGCTGCTTGCGGCCTCAACCTTGCTATGATCGTATTGTCCCGATCTGCGGTCGGGGTGGTGAACGTTTTTGAAAGGGATGGCGTTCAAGCATCGTTAGTGGAGGGGTCGTGGGGGCCATCAGCCTGCCGTTATCCCTATCTATCGGTTGGACGACCAACCCCTCGAAGGATCGCGTATGAGCAAAAGCACGACCAGCGGAGAGTCCAAGAACACTCTCTATTGCTCGTTCTGCGGCAAGAGCCAGCACGAGGTGCGCAAGCTCATCGCCGGTCCGACCGTGTTCATCTGCGATGAATGCGTCGAACTCTGCATGGACATCATCCGCGAGGAGCACAAAACCTCGCTGGTCAAGTCCAAGGAAGGCGTGCCGTCTCCGAAGGAGATCAAGGGCGTCCTCGACGATTACGTCGTCGGCCAGGACCACGCCAAGCGCGTGCTCTCGGTCGCCGTCCACAATCACTACAAGCGCCTGAACCACGCCGCCAAGAATGGCGACGTGGAGCTGGCGAAGTCGAACATCCTGCTGATCGGACCGACCGGCTGCGGCAAGACGCTGCTGGCGCAGACGCTGGCGCGCATCATCGATGTGCCGTTCACGATGGCCGACGCGACGACGTTGACCGAAGCTGGCTATGTCGGCGAAGACGTCGAGAATATCATTCTGAAGCTGCTGCAGGCCGCCGACTACAACGTCGAGCGCGCACAGCGCGGCATCGTCTATATCGACGAGGTCGATAAGATTTCGCGCAAGTCCGACAATCCGAGCATCACACGTGACGTCTCGGGCGAAGGGGTGCAGCAGGCGCTCTTGAAGATCATGGAAGGCACCGTCGCCTCTGTGCCGCCGCAAGGCGGCCGCAAGCACCCGCAGCAAGAGTTCCTTCAAGTTGACACGACGAACATTCTGTTCATTTGCGGCGGCGCGTTCGCCGGGTTGGACAAGATCATCAGTCAGCGCGGCAAGGGCTCGGCGATCGGTTTCGGCGCCACCGTGCGTGACGAAGAAGACCGCCGCACCGGCGAAATCCTGCGCGAGATCGAACCGGACGATTTGCTGAAGTTCGGCCTGATCCCGGAATTCGTCGGCCGCCTGCCGGTGCTGGCCACGCTCGAAGATCTCGACGAGCCGGCGCTGATGACCATCCTCACCGAGCCGAAGAACGCGTTGGTGAAGCAGTATCAGCGCATGTTCGAGATGGAGAACGTGAAGCTCTCCTTCCCGGAAGAGGCGCTCCGCGCCATCGCTCGCAAGGCGATCCAGCGGAAGACCGGCGCGCGCGGCCTGCGTTCGATCCTCGAAAGCATCCTGCTCGACACCATGTTCGAACTGCCGTCGATGCGGTCGGTGGAGGAAGTCGTCGTTTCGGCGGATGTGGTCGACGGGCGTGCGAAGCCGCTTCAGATCTATTCCGAACGCCGTAACGGCCAAGACGCCGCTGGCTGATTTCGAGCGCGCGCAAGCTGAAGCGAGCGTCTGTTTCCGCCTCTGCTTCGTCGGAGGCGGAACAAGCCTGCACTGTGCACAGTTCGGCGCACGCTGCTCTTGAAGCAGCGGCCGAACGCTTCCACATTTTCAATCGTTAATCGGGGGAGTTCTGCCGGGCTGGTCCCAGTCCGACGAAACTTCCAAAGGAGTTCCAATGGCCCAGAGCCGTGTTCTTCCCGTGCTGCCGCTGCGCGATATCGTCGTTTATCCGAAGATGGCGGCGCCGCTCTTCGTCGGCCGCGAGAAGTCGGTGCGCGCACTCGATGAAGTGATGCGCAAGGACAAGCAAATTCTGCTCGCCGCGCAGATGGATGCGTCGGAAGACGAACCGGCGACGGATCGCATCTTCACGGTCGGCACCGTCGCGTCGGTCGTGCAGCTGTTGAAACTGCCGGACGGCACGGTGCGCGTGCTGGTCGAAGGCGGTTACCGCGCCCGCGTCAGCAAGTTCACGTCGAACGGCGAGTTCTTCGAAGCCGAGGTCGAGGAAATCCCGGAAGAGAACGCCGACGGTCCCGAAGCGCGGGCGATCGCGCGCGCGGTGATCGATCAGTGGGACAATTACGTGAAGCTCTCGCGTAAGACGCCGCCGGAAGTGCATCAGGCCGTCGGCCAGATCACCGAGCCCGCGCGTCTGGCGGACTCCATCGCCGCCCATCTCACGGTGAAAATTCCGGACAAGCAGGCGCTGCTCGAAATCGCCGACGTGCCGCAGCGTCTGGAGCGCATTCTTTCGCTGATCGAAAGCGAAGTCGGCATGCTTCAGGTCGAGCGGAAGATCCGCAACCGCGTGAAGCGGCAGATGGAGAAAACGCAGCGCGAATATTATCTGAACGAGCAGATGAAGGCGATCCAGCGCGAGCTGGGCGACGGCGACGAAGGCCGCGAAGATATCGCCGAACTCGAAAAGCGCATCAAGGAAACCAAGCTCTCTAAGGAAGCGCGCACCAAGGCCGACGCTGAACTGAAAAAGCTGCGGCAGATGTCGCCGATGTCGGCGGAATCGACCGTCGTGCGCAATTATCTCGACTGGCTGCTGTCGTTGCCCTGGGGCAACAAGAAGAAGGTCAAGAAGGATATCGAAGCGGCGCAAGCCGTTCTCGATGAGGATCACTTCGGTCTGGAGAAGGTCAAAGACCGCATCCTCGAATATCTCGCCGTGCAGGCGCGCACCAACAAGCTGCGCGGGCCCATCCTCTGTCTCGTCGGCCCGCCCGGCGTCGGCAAGACTTCGCTCGGCCGTTCGATCGCGAAGGCGACGGGGCGCGACTTCGTACGCATGTCGCTCGGCGGCGTGCGTGACGAAGCGGAGATCCGCGGTCACCGCCGGACTTACATCGGCTCCATGCCGGGACGCGTGATCCAGTCGATGAAGAAGGCAAAGAGCGCCAACCCGCTCTTTTTGCTGGACGAAATCGACAAGCTCGGCGCCGATTATCGCGGCGATCCGGCGGCGGCTTTGCTCGAAGTGTTGGACCCGGAGCAAAACTCCACGTTCAATGACCACTATCTCGAAGTGGATTACGACCTCTCGGACGTGTTGTTCATCACGACAGCGAACAGCCTCAACATGCCGCAGCCGCTTCTGGACCGGATGGAGATCATCCGCATCCCCGGCTACACGGAAGAAGAGAAGCTCGAGATCGCCAAGCGCCACCTGCTGCCGAAGCAGTACGAGAACAACGGTCTGAAGAAGTCCGAGTTCATCGTCTCGGATGACGCGCTGCGCGATCTAATTCGCCGCTATACGCGCGAAGCGGGCGTGCGTTCGCTCGAGCGTGAGATCGGCAACCTCGCCCGCAAGGCGGTGCGTCAGCTCGAGCAGAAGCAGGCCGACAAGGTGGAGATCACGGCAGAGAATCTGCCGGACTTCGCCGGCGTCTGGAAGTATCGCTTCGGCGAAACCGATCTCGAAGACCAGGTCGGCGTCGTCACCGGCTTGGCTTGGACCGAGGTCGGCGGCGATCTGCTGACGATCGAAGCGGTGTCGATGCCTGGCAAGGGCGTCATGACCGTCACCGGCAATCTGCGCGACGTCATGAAGGAGTCGATCTCGGCCGCGTCCTCGTATGTGCGCTCGCGCGCGATCCAGTTCGGCGTCAAGCCGCCGCTGTTCCGCACACGCGACATCCACGTGCACGTGCCGGAGGGCGCGACGCCGAAGGACGGTCCGTCCGCGGGCGTCGCTATGGCGACGGCGATCGTCTCGGTGCTGACGGGTGTGCCGATCCGCAAGGATATCGCCATGACCGGCGAGATCACCTTGCGCGGCCGGGTGCTGCCGATCGGCGGCCTGAAGGAAAAGCTGCTCGCCGCGCTCCGTGGCGGGGTCAAGACGGTGCTGATCCCGAAGGACAACGAGAAGGACCTGGCCGACATTCCCGAGAATGTGAAAACGGGCTTGGAGATCATTCCGGTCTCGACCGTCGACGAGGTCTTGAAGCACGCCCTCACGCGTCCGCTCACGGCGATCGAGTGGACCGAGGAGGACGAACTCGCCGAAAACCGCCGAGCCGCCGAAGTCAATGGCGGCGCCGAGGGCGCGCGGCCCCATTAAGGGCCGCGCGCCAGCGCCTTTTCGCAGGCGCAACAAGGCTGTCAAAAACTTGCACGCTGAGCGGGAATGCTTAGCGTTCCTCCGGATGCCGCCAGAATCGGCGCTTCACTGCATTCCCGAGGGGGCTCGAATGAACAAGGCAGAACTGATTGCGGACGTGGCGGAGCGCATTGGCGACTCCAAGCAGAAGGGCGAGGAAGCCGTGAACGCCGTGTTCGACGCCATCACCGCCGCCCTCAAGCGTGGGGACGACGTGCGGCTGCCGTCGTTCGGCGTCTTCGCCGTCTCCCAAACCAAGGAGCGCAAGGCGCGCAATCCGCGGACGAACGAAGAGGTCATCGTGCCTGCGGCCAACCGGCCGAAATTCCGGCCCGGCAAGGCGCTCAAGGAAGCGCTGGGCTAAGAGCTTCAAGGGGCGGCCGATTGGCCGCCCTTTTCATTCGCGGCGCTCCCGTGTAGCTGAGGCCAGCAAAGAGGAATCCATGCTGGCGAAGATCTACCGCCCCGCGAAGAACGCGATGCAGTCGGGCAAGGCGCAAACCAAGAAGTGGCGGCTGGAGTTCGTGCTGGCTTCTGCGCCGCGCCCGGAAGCGTTGATGGGCTGGATCAGCGGCGCCGACACCAACGGCCAGGTCCGGATCGAGTTCGACAGCAAGGAAGCGGCGATCGACTTCGCGCGCACCCACGCGCTGCCGCATCAAGTGGTCGAGCCGCCCGAAACGAAGCGGATCATCAAGTCCTACAGCGACAATTTCGCGTTCCGGCGCAGAGAGCCCTGGTCGCATTAAAGGCAATGGGCAGTAGGGAGGGTGCTTCGCGAGCAGCGGACTTGACCCCCACTGCCCACTGCCTATTGCCTACTGCCCACGCGTAGCGCCACGACCCCGTAGCTCAACTGGATAGAGCAGCCGCCTTCTAAGCGGCCGGTTGCGTGTTCGAGTCACGCCGGGGTCGCCAGCGGCGCCTTCGGAGTCCGAAAGAGGCGAGCGCGAGCCTGCTCGCACGCCTAACGACTCGGCATGGACCGGCCGACACGCTTCGCCGCTCAGGCTGCTCTCGTCGCCATGGCCGGGCTCGGCGGCCTCGAGCTCGTCAGCGGCGCGCCATTGCCGGGGCTCCATCCGTTCGCTGCATGGCCGGCCTGGGCTGTGCGAGGCTCGGGCGCGTCGCTGCTGCTGCTCGCCGTGACGTCCATTGCCTGGCGACCGGCGGCGTGGGCGCTGGCGGCGCATTGGACGCTGGCGCTCGCCCTGATCGGCGGCGCGCTGCTTTCCTCTGCGACCAATCCGCTGGCTTGGGTCCCATTCTCGCAAGCGGCGCTGTTCGCCGCTGTCGCCGTCAGATGCGCGGCGCCGTCCGCTGCGCCCGCGCTGCGGCTCGCGTTCGGCGCGATGCTGGTTCTGTTCGGCGCCATCCATCTGACACAGCGCGAGCTGATCGCCTCGCTCATTCCCGCGTGGGTCCCCGAAGCGGAGCTTTGGCCGTGGCTCACTGGCGGCGTGCAAGTCGCCGCCGGCTTGCTTTGCCTCAGCCGGCGCCGCGCCTGGCTTGGCGCAGTCGCGGTGGCGGCGATGTATGCATCCTGGCTCGTCGTCGTTCACGCGCCGCGCTTGCTGGCGCAGCCGGGCAGCGTGTTCGAATGGACGTTCGCGCTCACGGCGGCGGCGCTCGCGGCGATTGCGCTGGTCGTCGGCGCAGAGAGTGCAGCATTCAGCCGCGCAGGCGCGCCAACCCGGCCTCCAGATCAGCAATGAGATCGTCCGGGTGTTCGAGGCCGATGGAAAGGCGCAGCAGCGTTCCTTCGCCTGATGGCTTGGCGACGACGCGGCGGATGTCCTTGCCGGACGGAACGATCAAGCTCTCGTAGCCGCCCCAGGAAAAGCCCATTGCGAAGATGGAGAAGCCCTCCAGCATCGCTTTCAGGCGCTCCGGCGCGGCCGGCTCGACTTGGCAGGAGAACACGCCCGAGGCGCCGCTGAAATCGCGGTTCCAGATGGCGTGATCGGGGTGCGAGGGCAGGGCGGGATGGATCACACGCGCAATCTCGGGCCGCGCTTCGAGCCATTGTGCGATGGAGAGGGCCGACGCGCTCTGCCGCTCCAGGCGAACACCCAGTGTGCGCAAGCCGCGCAGCAGCAGGTAGCAATCGTCGGGCGATGCGAAGAGGCCGAGCTGCCGGTTTGTCGCGTTCACGCGTTCGGCCCACGCGGACGTTCCAGCGAGCACCGCGCCGACGAACGCGTCGGCGTGGCCGGACTGATACTTGGTCAGCGCCTGCACCGAGATGTCGACGCCGTGTTCGAACGGTTTGAAGTAAACGCCGGCCGACCAGGTGTTATCGAGTACGACCGGCAGGTTGCGCGCGCGCGCGGCCGCGGCGATGGCGGGAACGTCCATCACTTCGAACGTGTGCGTGCCGGGCGATTCCAGGAAAACGCCGCAAGTCTCGTCGGTGATCAGATCGGCGATGCCGGCGCCACTGCGCGGATCGATGTAGCGTGTCTTGACGCCAAAGCGCTTCAGCGTGGTTTCGCAGAAGCGACGCGTCGGCGCGTAGAGCGCGTCGGTGACGAGAAGTTCGCCGCCGGCCTTCGCCACCGTCATCAGCGCGAGCGTGCAGGCGGCGAGACCGGAAGGAGTGAGCGTGGCGCTGACTCCGCCTTCGATCGCGACGAGCGCCTCACGTAGCGCTTGCTGCACGGCCATGCCGTCGATGCCGTAGGTCTTCTTCGGGCCGCCGTAGAGATCGTCGGGATCGTCGATCAAAAGCGTCGTCGCACGATGCACCGGCGGATTGACGGCGCCTTCCGAGCGTGCGCGGTCGCGGCCCGCGTGCGCAAGGCGCGTTTCGAGCCGCAGCTTGCCGAAATCGAGCGGCGCGCGCGCCATCAGGCGCCTGTCACGATCGGCGTGTCGTCGCGGGCGCCCCACTCGGCCCACGAGCCGTCATAGACCGCCGCGTCCCAGCGTCCGAGCCGCGCCAGCGCCAGGGCGATGAGCGCCGCCGTGACGCCAGAACCGCAGCTGCACACGGCGCTTTGTGACGTCTCGGCGCCGGCTTCCTCGAAGATGCGGCGCAAGTCGTCTGCGCGCTTCAGAAAGCCGCGCTCGTCGACCAGTGTGCTGCTTGGAATACTGCGTGCCCCCGGCATGTGGCCGCTCCTGAGACCGGCGCGCGGCTCCGGCGCTTCGCCGCGAAAGCGCGGGGCGGGGCGCGCATCGAACACAGGCGTGCGCCCCTCGGCAATCACGCGGCGCATGTCGGTGAGGTCGCGCACCAGATCGTTGCGCACGCGCGGCGTGAAATGGCGCTCCATGCGCTGTTGCGGCGGGCCGGTTTCGATTGGATAGCCGCCGCGCTCCCACGCCGGAAAGCCGCCATCGAGCACGACGACATCCTCATGGCCCATCACGCGGAAGGTCCACCACACGCGCGCGGCGGAGAAGAGGCCGTGATTGTCGTAGACGACGACGCGCGAGCCGTCGCCGATCCCGCGCTTCTTCATTCGGGATGCGAACTTCTCGGGCGAAGGGAGCATGTGCGGCAGATCGGAGTCGGTGTCGGCAATCTCGTCGATGTCGAAGAACGCCGCGCCGGGGATGCGGCGCTCGGCGTAGAGCGCCTTCGCGTCGCGCGGATCGCTCGGCATGAACCAGGTCGCGTCGATGACGCGGATATCGGGCGCGTCGAGCCGCTCGGCGAGCCAAGCGGCGGAGACGACGGGATCGTCAGGAAGATCGGTCATGCCCGGACGCTAAGCCCGGCTGGCGCCGCATTCAAGGCGCTCAGGCCGGCTTGGCGAGTTCGACTTGAACGACGTCGGTGCGCCCGGTGCGGAAGCCGGCTTCGCAATAGCTCAGATAAAACAGCCACAGCTGCTTGAAGCGTTCGTCGAAGCCCAAGTCGCGAATGTCGCTCCATTTGGCTTTGAAGCGACGCGCCCATTCGGCCAGCGTGTCGGCGTAGGATGCGCCGAACGCCTCGGCCTTGCGCCAGACGAGGCCAACCTTCGCGGTCTCTTCCTTCAGCCGATCGACGCTGGCGAGCATGCCGCCGGGGAAGACGTAGCGCTGAATGAAGTCCGCGCGACGGCGATATTTGGCGAACAGCTCGTCGCGAATGGTGATGATCTGCAAGCCGGCTTTGCCGCCGGGCTTCAGCACGTCGGCGATCTTGCCGAAGTAAGCTGGCCAGTACCTCTCGCCGACCGCCTCGAACATTTCGATCGAAGCGACCTTGTCGAACTTTCCTTCGACATCGCGATAGTCTTGACGCCGAATCTCGACCCGGTCTGAAAGCCCGGCCCTTTCCATCCGCGCCTTGGCGTAGGCCAGCTGTTCGTCACTGATGGTGATGCCGGTGACGCGCGCGCCGTACTCGCGCGCGGCGAACTCCGCGAAACCGCCCCAACCGCAACCGATCTCCAGCAGGTGATCGTCCGGCTTGAGCTCGAGATGTTCGGCCAGCGCCCTGTACTTCGCCCGCTGCGCGCTTTCGAGGTCGCGCACCTTGGTGTCGAAACGGGCGGACGAGTAGGTCATCGTCGCGTCGAGCCAAGCTTCGTAGAAGCGATTGCCTAGATCGTAGTGCTCCAGGATGTTGCGCCGGGCGCCGCGCTTGGAATTGTCACGCGAAAGGTGGCGGATCCAGTGCATTGCCTTGCCCACGGGCCCGCCCTCCAGCAGCCGGGTGAAGCGCTCGACGTTCGACGCCAGCAGCGTCAGCAGCGACGAAAGATCCTCGCTCTCCCACTCGCCGGCCATGTAGCCTTCGGCGAAGCCGATATCGCCGCTCGTCAGAACGCGCTTGGCGAAGCGATAATCGATGATCTTGAAGTCGACCGGCGGACTCGCGCCGTCGCCGAAGCTGAGCCGCCGCCCGTCGGGCAGCGTCACCAGCGCCGAACCCTGGCGCAGCTGCAGCAGCGCCAACAACACGCCCTTGGCGCTCGCGGGCGCCGGGAGAGAGGCGATCAGAGACGGCGTGGCGCGCAGCGCGTCCGCCGGGGGAGCGATCGTGTCCTGCATTCGAGCCAGTCTAACGTCCGCAGCTTGTGGATAAAAGTACTGCCTTACCTACTTGAGACGCGCAGGCCGCTGGCGCGGTTCCACTAGCGCTCCTCGCGCGCCTCGCGATTGCGCAGATGGATTTCAAGCATCTTGGCATCTTTGAGCCAGCGTCCATGCGCGGCAATGGCGGCGACGGCGATCCCGTACCAGCCGGCCCGCCAGAGTCCGCGGCGCACATAATGGTTCAGGAAGTAGATCGGCCGCGCGAACAGCAGTCGCAGCGCCACTTGCCAGAACGGCTTCAGCTTGGTGTCGCGCGCGCGGCCTGACGAGTTGCGGTTGAACTTGTCTTCGAGTTGGGCCAGGTCGCGGAAAGAATAGTGCAGCAGCGGCGCCGCAAGCTTCGTCACGCGCATGGCGGAAGGCACTTTGAACTGGTCCCAATTCGGGTGATCGGGCTGGCGGATGACGCGCCTGTCGTAGAGCTTTCGCCGGTCAACCAGATTGTACGTCCACCACACTTCGCCGACGGGCGGGGAAGTCGCCATATTCATCTCGAACACCGGGGTCGTCGGCTCGCCGTTCGCGAAGTGAGTGCGGATTTCGTCGGCCAGTTCGGGCGTCACCACCTCGTCGGCGTCAAGATCGAGCAGCCAATCGTGCACGCACGCATCCTCGCCGATGCGCTTCTGCTTGCCTCCGCCCAGCCAAGGCGCACGCACCACGCGCGCGCCCAAGCTTTCGGCGATCTCGATCGTCTTGTCGGTGGAGCCTGAATCGATCAGCACGACCTCGGATACGACCTGCTGCGCAGCCCGGATCACTTCGCCGATCATCCGCTCTTCGTTCTTGGTGCGGATGTAGCAGGAGATGGGGGCAAGCTGGGTCATCTGGGCGGAGAAAGCCCGCGCGCTGGAGAAATGCAAGCGCGGTGACGGCGGTCACCGCCTGCGCGCCGCCTTCGCGCCAGTATTGGCGCCAGAGACGGAGTTCGAATGGTGTCCAATCGGCTTATCCCTGAACGGCTCACGCAAGCTGACCTTTCAGCCCTCATCAAGCTCAACGAGAGCGTTATATCGTCCGCGCCGCCCGGCTACATCCGCCCGAAATCCGAGGCTGATCTCGCCGCCATCGTGACCGGCGGCTCGGGCGCTGCGTTCTGCATACGAAGCCAGGGTGAGCTCGTCGCCGCCGCCTTGCTCACCTATCCGCCGCCGCAAGTCGCGGGCCTGCCGCTGTTTCCGCGCGTGCCGCCCGAGCAATGGCTGGACGGCGCCGCCTTCTTCGACGGCGCGGTCGTCCGCCCCGACATGCGCGGGCAGGGGCTTCAGCGCGCTTTGTTCGACACGCGGCTCGCCTATGCGCGCACGCAGGGACGGCGCTGGTTCTGCGCCGGCGTGCATGCCGGCAATGTCGTCAGTTGGTCGAACCTGATCCGCAAGCGCCTAGCGATCGTCGGCATGGCTTTCTTCTACGGCTATCCGCTCTTCGCGCTCTTGCGCGCCGAGGACGCGGACGCCGTCGCCACAGACGGGCCGTCGAGACTGGTCGATCCCTACGACCTCGCAGGCCATGAGCGCGCGCTCGGCGCCGGCATGCTGGGCGTCGATCTGCTGGATGGCCAGATTGTCTATCGCCGCGCTGTGCGAGCGGACACGATCGGCCAGTCCGTCATTCGCAACGTGGCTCATCCCGAACGCGCCAGCTCCGCGGCTTCTGCGTAGCCGAACAAGGAGAGCGCGAGGCGAATGGCTTGGCCGCGTTCGCTCGCGAGGTCGGAATCGCGCTCTACGGCGAGCCGCGCTTCTTTGTCCGCCGCGCCGAGCATGTTCGCATGCGCCTCCGGACTCACCAGCCGAAACGGCGGCAGACCCGATTGCTGCGTGCCGAGCATGTCGCCGGCGCCGCGAAGGCGGAAGTCGATCTCGGCGATGGCGAAGCCGTCGTCGTTGCGGCGCAGCGCATCGAGCCGCTCCTTGGCCTGTTCGCCGAGCGGCGGCTTCCACAGCAGCACGCACGAGCCGCGTTTATCGCCGCGGCCGACGCGGCCGCGCAATTGATGCAGCTGTGCAAGGCCGAAACGCTCGGCGTTCTCGATCACCATGATCGTCGCTTCCGGCACATTGACGCCGACTTCGATCACGGTGGTCGCCACCATCAGGAACGACTCGCCGGTGCGGAAACGCTCCATTGCCGCGTCGCGGGCGGCGGCCGACATCTGCCCGTGCACGATCTCGACGCCTTTGCCGAAATACGCCTGTAACTCCTTGTGCCGGTCGATCACCGCCGGCAAATCGATCGCCTCGCTCTCCTCGATCAGCGGACAGACCCAATAGGCGCGCTCGCCGCGCATGCGCGCGTCAGCGATGCCTTGGATCACCTCGTCAAGCCGCGTCGTCGGCATCGCCGCCGTCGCGATCGGCTGACGCCCCGGCGGTTTTTCGTCAAGCACCGACAAATCCATGTCGCCATGAATGGAGAGCGCAAGCGTGCGCGGAATCGGTGTTGCGCTCATCACCAGCACGTGTGGCGCAAAGCCCTTCGACACCATGCGCATCCGGTCGGACACGCCGAACCGATGCTGTTCGTCGATGACGATCAAGCCGAGATCATGGAAGCGCACATCTTCTTGAAACAAGGCGTGCGTGCCGACGACGACCGCGATTTCGCCGCTCGCCAGCCGATCCAGGATCGCACGCCGGTCTTTGGCCTTGTCGCGCCCGGTCAGCACCGCCATCGAAACGCCAGCAGCTTCCAACAGCGGCTGCAGCGTCGCTCCATGCTGGCGTGACAGAATATCAGTCGGCGCCATCAGCGCGCTTTGCAGGCCCGCCTCGGCCGCGCGCGCCATCGCCAGCGCCGCCACCAGCGTCTTGCCAGAGCCGACGTCGCCCTGCAGCAGGCGCAGCATCGGCGCGGGCTCGGCCATGTCGCCATAGATCTCGCTGACCGCGCGCGTCTGCGCTCCCGTGGGCGCGTAAGGAAGGCTGGCGAGCAGCAGCTTGGTGAAGCGCTCGTCGCCGACCACCGCGCGGCCTGGCTCCTTGCGCCGATGCGCCCGCCGCAGGCGCAGCGCGCACTGGCGCGCGAACAGTTCGTCGTAGGCGAGCCGCGTGCGGAACGGGCTCTCGGGCGCCACGTCCTCGGGCGAGGCGGGCCGATGGATGTGTTCGAGCGCGGTGCGGAAATCGGGCCAGTCGCGCGCCTTCACGGTCGAAGTTTCGAGCCATTCCGGCGCTTCCGGCAAGGCGTCGAGCGCGCCGAGAATCGCCCGCGACAGCATTCGTCCGGACAGCCCTTGCGTCATCGGATAGACAGGTTCGACCGCGGGCGGCGCTTCGCCTTTCGTCGGGTCGACGACGTAATCGGGATGCAGCATTTGCCGCATGCCCTCATAAAAAGTGATCTTGCCGCTGATCAGGCGCTTTTGGCCGACCGGCCACATGCGCATCAGCATGTCTTCATGGCCGCGGAAATAGGTGATCGAGAGAAAGCCGGTTTCGTCGCGGAGGCGAACCCGATGCGGCAGGACTTTCTGACCGATCCTTTTCGCGGGCATGTGCCCGTCGACTTCCGCCTCGATGGTGGCGATGTCGCCTTCATTGGTTTCAGCGATCGGCACGCGCAGGCGCCGATCGATGGCGCCGTTCGGCGGTAGGAAGGTGAGGTCGCGCACCAGGCGCCCGCCTGCAACCTTGGCGATCAGGTCCATCGTGTCCTTGCGCGCGCCTTTGGGGGGGCGCGCTGGCACGAGGAACAGGTCGGCGAGGCGATCTGCGGAGGAGGGCGGGGCGTCGTTCATGCGGGCTCTGGCGGCGCTGACAGCGCCGCCCATATGGGTTATAGCGCGGCCCCCTCCGCCTTTGCCTAGTTCCCCGGACCGATGGACGACCGCCGCAAGAAGCTGAAATTCCGCGCCTGGCGGCGGGGCTTCAGGGAGATCGACTTGATTCTGGGCGGTTTCGCCGACCGGAGGCTCGCCGATCTCGCGGAGGCCGAGGTCGACGATTTCGAGCGCCTCTTGGACGCGCCGGACCAGGACGTGTTCGCCTGGATCACCGGCCAGGCGCCTGCGCCGGCCCAATACGACACCCCAACCCTCGCGCTGATTCGCGCGTTTCGCTTTGAACTGAACCAATAGGCTTGATGAAAGACCCGGCACTCAACCCGCGCCTCGTGGATACGCTGGCGAAGTCGAAGGACGCGCTCATCGTGTCCGGCGCGCCTGAAGGCGTGGACGCCGCGGTGCTGGCGGAAACCGCGCAGGCGCGCGGCGGCGTGACGCTGTTCGTCGCCCGCGACGAGACACGGGCGTCGCAATTTGAGGCGGCGGCGCAATTCTTCGCGCCCGAGTCGGCGACGCTTCGGCTGCCGGCGTGGGATACGCTACCCTATGACCGCATCTCGCCCGCCGCCGCAGTGGCCGCGCAACGTTGCGCGGCGCTGACCCAGCTGGCGCGGCGCGGGGAGAAGGACGCGCCGCTGCTCGTGGTGGCGACCGCCTCGGCCGTGGCTCAGCGGGTGCCGCCGCGCAAGCGCATGGCGGAAGGCGCGTTCCCGGCGAAGGCCGGCAGCGACGCTTCGATGCAGGAGCTCGAATCGTATCTCGTCGTCAATGGCTATGCGCGCGCGTCGACGGTGCGCGCGCCGGGCGAGTTCGCGGTGCGCGGCGGCCTGATCGACGTGTTCACGCCGGGCGCGGCCGAGCCGCTACGGTTCGACTTCTTCGGCGACACGCTCGAAACCATCCGCAGCTTCGATCCTGATACCCAGATTTCGAAAGCCAAGCTCGCCGCGGCGCTGTTGACGCCGGTGAGCGAGGTGCTGCTGGACGATCTCACCGTCTTGCAGTTCCGCCGCCGCTTCAATCAAGCCTACGGTGCGGTCAACGATCCGCTCTATGACAGCGTCAGCGCGCGCATCCGCCGGCAAGGCGTCGAACAATTCCTGCCGTTCTTCTACGAACGCCTAGAAACCGTGTTCGACTATGCCGGCGAGAACGCGCTGATCGCCTTCGACGCGCTGGCCGAAGAGGCGCTGAAGGACCGCGTCGCCACAGCGGTCGACCACTACGAGTCGCGCAAGACCGCGCCGATCCCACGCGGCGGGGCGCCATTCCGCGCGCCCGAACCGGAGCTGCTTTACCTCAATGACGACGCGCTGGAGGCCGCGCTGGGCGCGCGTCCCGTGCGCCGCTTCACCCATTTCGACACGGACGCGAAGAAGCAGCTCGATTTGGGCGCCCGGCTCGGCCGCGACTTCGCGCCGGAGCGGCAAACCGCGGACGCCAACGTGTTCGACGCCGCCGCAAAGCACATCGAAACGCTGACGAAGGGAAAGAAGCGCGTGCTCGTCGCCGCCTGGACCGAAGGGTCGGCCGAGCGGCTGCTAGGCGTGCTGAACGACCACGGCGTCTCGCCGGTGGTGCGCATTCTCTCCTGGCGGGAAGCCACGCAGCTGCCGAAGGGCGTGCACGGCCTTGTCGTGCTGCCTGTCGAACACGGCTTCGAGACGGACGCGTTCGCGCTAATCGCAGAGCAGGACATTCTCGGCGATCGCCTCGCCCGGCCGCGTAAGCGCCGCAAGGCCGCGAGCGTCATCGCCGAAGCGGGCTCCCTGAGCCCCGGCGATCTCATCGTCCACCAGGACCACGGCGTCGGCCGCTACGAGGGCCTAAAGACGCTCGACGCAGCCGGCGCGCCGCACGATTGCCTCGATCTCACCTATTCCGGCGGCGACAAGCTCTATCTGCCGGTCGAGAATATTGAACTCGTCAGCCGCTATGGCGCCGAAGACGCCGAAGCGCAGCTCGACAAGCTCGGCGGCGTCGCCTGGCAGAGCCGCAAAGCCCGCGCCAAGCAGCGCCTGCGCGACATGGCCGAGGAGTTGTTGCGCATCGCTGCGATGCGCGCCACCCGCACGGCCGAGCCAGTCTCGCCGCCGGAGGGACTGTGGGACGAGTTCTGCGCGCGCTTCCCGTACGAAGAGACCGAAGACCAACTCGCCGCGATCGACGATGTCATGGGCGATCTCGCCGCAGGCAAGCCGATGGACCGGCTCATCTGCGGCGATGTTGGCTTCGGCAAGACCGAAGTGGCGCTGCGCGCTGCGTTTCTGGTCGCCATGAGCGGCCAGCAAGTCGCGGTGATCGCGCCGACGACGTTGCTGTGTCGCCAGCACTTCCGCACCTTCAGCGAGCGTTTCCGCGGTCTGCCCGTGCGCGTGCGCCAGCTTTCGCGACTCGTCACTACGAAGGAGGCGAACGAAACCAAGGCCGGCCTCACCGACGGCACTGTTGAGATCGTCGTCGGCACCCACGCCCTCCTGTCGAAGACGGTTCAGTTCGCCAATCTGGGCCTGATGATCATCGACGAAGAGCAGCACTTCGGCGTGAAGCACAAAGAGCGGCTGAAGGATCTCCGCTCCGAAGTGCACGCTTTGACGCTCTCGGCGACGCCGATTCCGCGCACGCTGCAGCTTGCGCTCGCCGGCGTGCGGGAGATGAGCCTCATCACGACGCCGCCGATCGACCGCATGGCCGTGCGCACCTACGTGACGGCGTTCGACGCCGTGACCGTCCGCGAAGCGCTGCTGCGCGAGAAATATCGCGGCGGTCAGAGTTTTTTCGTCACGCCGCGCATCTCCGATTTGGACGAAGCGGCGGAATTCCTGCGGCGCAACGTGCCGGAAGTGACGTTCGCGATGGCGCACGGTCAAATGGCCGCCGGCGCGCTCGATGAGATCATGACGCGCTTCTATGACGGCGAGTTCGACATTCTCTTGTCGACCACGATCGTCGAATCCGGGCTCGATATCCCGCGCGCCAACACGCTGATCGTCTTCCGCGCCGACATGTTCGGCCTGGCGCAGCTCTACCAGCTGCGCGGCCGCGTGGGCCGCTCGAAGCTGCGCGCGTACGCTTACCTCACCACCGCCGCCGAACAGGCCCTCACCGCCAGCGCCGAGAAGCGGCTCAAAATCCTGTCGTCGCTCGACAATCTGGGCGCCGGCTTTCAGCTCGCCAGCCACGACCTCGACATGCGCGGCGGCGGCAATCTCTTGGGCGAAGAGCAATCGGGCCACATCCGCGAAGTCGGCGTGGAGCTTTACCAGTCGATGCTCGAAGAAGCGGTCGAGAATCTGCGCGCCGGCCGCGGCGAGGATGCCGTGAGCGAGAAGTCGTGGTCGCCGCAGATCAATGTCGGCGCCTCGGTGCTGATCCCGGAGGAGTACGTCACCGACCTCAACGTGCGGCTCTCGCTCTATCGCCGCCTCGCCGATCTCGAAACCGATCAGGAACGCGAAGCCTTCGCCGCCGAGCTGATCGATCGCTTCGGCCCGCTGCCGGCGGAAGTGGACCAGTTGATCGCGGTCGCCTCGCTCAAGTCAATGTGCCGGCGCTGCCAGATTTCTAAGCTCGACGCCGGCCCCAAAGGCGCTGTGATGACGTTCCGCGACGGCGGCTTCCCAGATCCGATGGCGCTGGTGCGCCACGTTCAGGAGCGCCCCGACGATTTCCGCATGCGCCCCGACGGCAAGCTCGTCGTCACCGCCGCCTGGCCCGAAGCGACGCAGCGCCTAAAAGCGCTCCGCGGCGTGCTCGAAGCACTGAGCCGCATCGCCATGCGCAAGGCGGCTTGAGACTATGCGTCTGTCTTGTCGTCGAGCTCTTCGCGCATCCTGAACACGGGACCCAGCGTTCGGTACTCGAACTTGCCGTAGCTCGGCGTGAGAAACGCGTGCTCGCGCCGGATCGTCAGTGCGTCCGAGGCCCCATCGGTGATGACGAGGATGGGCGCGGCGCTGGGAAAGTCCGGCGCTGTTTCAAGCAACCGAATGCCCGGCATGAGCACTGTGCCGCCGCGGCCGCGTATCTCGAAGGTCTCCAGCAAGTCATCGGGAGTGACATATCCGCTGTCGTGCGCGTAAGCGTCACACTGGATCAGGCGGACAGCGCGCACTTCGCGTGACAGCGCATAGGCGCGGATGGCGCCGAGGGCGCGCGCCAGAATCACGCGATCCATAGAACCGGACGAGTCTAGCAAGACGCCGAACGTTCGGTCGGGGCTGCGCTCGAGCGGCGGCGCACGGCCCGGACGCGGAATGTCCGGAGAAGATTCCTGCCGGCGGCTTGCCCGAGCGTAAGTTCGCCGGACTTCCACTGGCTCGAAGAAGGAGTCGAGCCAGTCCCCGAGCGCGACATCCCAAGGGATGACGGGATGATCGAGCGCCTTGATCTCCTCGATCAGCCCACCGGGCAGAAGGCCGCGGCCGCTCGTCTGGTGAAGTTCGAGACCGGCTTGCAACGCCCGCCGATAAAACGCGTCGAGATCGGCGCCGCCGCGCCGCCACCATTGCTCAGGCTTGTCACCGAGTACGTCGGGTCCACCTTCGACCCAGCCGCGCAGCTTCTTGACTTTTCGCAGCACGCGCAGGTCGCTCGTGATCCGGTCGTAAATTTCCTCCGCCGACGCGCCCTTCAGCTCGGGGTCAAATAGAAATCCGATCTTTTCCGGCGGTGCGCCGACGCCCATCTCCAGCAGCCAGCCGTTGATGACGAAGTCGCATGCGACATTCCAAAGCCAAGGATCGCGCCCTTGGCGACGCATTTCGTGGCGAAGCCCGACGTGCAGAATCTCGTGCGCCATGACGAAGCGCATTTCGTCGCCGTGCAAACCCGCCTTCGGATTGACGTAGATTTCCTGCATCTCGCTTTGCACCGCAGCAACGCGCACCGCGAGCCGATCGCAAGCGGCGGGGTCTTCGATGATGCTGAAGCCTGACGCCAACGAAGCGAGCAGAGGATAGTTCGAGACAAACCACGCACGGCATCGCTCCGCCTCGCTGTCCTTTCGCGCAGTTTGCGCATGGCTGATCCCGGCGCCTTGAACGGCGCCTGTGGCGGCTGCTCGAACGCCATCGGCGAATGCCCGCGAAGCGTCGCGGCGCATCTGGGCCGTGAGCTTGTCGAAGTTGCAAGACCAAAACGGCTTTGCATGAGCGCCCAATCCAAGCGCGAGGAACTCGTCCGGGATTCTCTCGCGCAGCCGCGCCGAGAGGGCGTTTTCGTCCGTAAGCTTGTAGCCTTGCGGCAGCGGCGGCAGCCACGCGGGGCGCGACCCCAAGCCAGCATTGATCAAAAGCGCCTCTGCAACCGCCCAGCAAGCCGCCGACCATTCGATATCGTTCCGTTCTGGGTCGATGTGATTGAGCGCTGCATGGAGCCGAATACGTGCGATCGCCCAGGGCCAATCGCCAGGTTCGGAGTCGCGCTCCAAATTCGGTCGGACGACGAGGGACAGACTCTCCGGATACCAGCGCGACGCCGGCGTCAACTCGTAAGCGATGCTCAGAAGCGCGTCGGGCGGAACCGGCGGGCAACGCTGTTGGAGAAAGTCGAAGGATACTTCCGGCAAAGCCGAAAGCAGCGGATGCGGCGTGGCCGTCTTCAAACCTTCTTGTATCGCCTCGATCCGCGCCTCGCGTTTGGAGCTGCGCCGTGTCATCAGCCGCGTCCGACCAGCCGCGGCAAATCTCTTGCAATCTCCACCATGAACCAATCCGGCAGCGAGTTGCCGTTTTCATCGGCGGCGAGCACCAGTTGCGCCATTTCCACCGAAATGCGCGAGAGCTGAATGAGCGCGTCTTTGGCGCGCATCGAGAGTTCGCGAACCGGTTTGGAAAGCTTCACGCCCTCTTCGGGAAGCTCCTTGATCAGCTGCGCACGAAACGACTGGGTCAGGAAATAGAGAATGTCGCGCTCGTCCGGTTTGTCAGGCCACTTACGCTCGCCTTTCAGAATAGCGTTCAAATCGAAGGCGCGTTGTCGCTGCCGATAGAAGGCGATGAAACCGCGCGCGTGAGAGGGCGTCAGCAAGCCGCTGGCGAGGACGTCGGCGACAGCTTCGTTGCGGTTGTCCTCCGCATAGGCTTGCCAAGCCTCCGACAGGAACGCCCAGGCGCGCGGTGTGGAAAACGGCTCCTCATGCTTCGGCGGCTTGGACCAGAGCTGATCTGGACGCAGGCGAATATAGTCGATCACCAATGGATCCACGCTCGAACCCTCCGCCCAGGCAATCCAGTCGGCCGCGTCGGCGCGCAATTGCACGTGAATCAGACGATTGATCAGCGCAGACGATAAGGCGCGCACAATGGCCGCGTCCTGCGCCCGATTTCCCGCCCCGATCACAACTGAGCCCTGGGGTAAAGCGTACTCGCCGATGCGCCTGTCGTTGATCAGCGAGTAGAAGGCCTTCTGCACGTCGTGCGAGCAGGCGTTGAGTTCATCCAAGAACAGACAATAGGCGGTTTCTCGCGCGATTTGTGCGGGTGGATGAAACCGGGTTTTGCCGCCCTCAATCTTCGGCACGCCGATGAGATCTTCCGGCGCGAGTTGCGAACCGAGCAGCGACACGCAATCGAGGCCGACCGCTTCAGCGAACTGCTGCACGATCGACGACTTGCCGATACCGGGCGGACCCCAAACGAACACCGGGCGCACCGGCGCCACGTTGAGTAGAAAGTCCATCAGCTCCCGAGGTTTTAGGGTGCGAGCCGCCTCCACGCCAAACTCCTATGCCGCAGCCTTGGAACGCTACAAGGCGTGCCGTTGCGAGGGAAGGGCGCGGGGCGTGTTCGCGAGAGCCTAAGCCGGGATCTGCTCCACTTCGATCGCGCGCAGCGCGCGGGCGAGCATGCCGGCGCCGCTTTCGCCGGGCTGCAGCTCGACCGCGCTCTGCTCGAACACGAGCGGCCCGGCGCCGCCGTCGCCGGAGGCGAAGGCCGTGCACTCGGCCACCGACGCGACGCGCTCGGCGGTGCGCTTGGCGCTTTTGAGATTTGCCGCGGGCAGGGCGATGGCGATCAGATCGCCGCCGAGCGTCACGCCGCAATCGGCGTCGCGCATCAGCCGCGCGGCGAGGCTCGCCACTTCGGTGAAGCCCTTGCGCCAGACCTCTTCCGCGGGCGCGCGCGCGCCATGCGCTGGCAGCACCCGCAGCACGGCGAGGCTGAGCGGCCTGCCGCTGGCGTGGTGATCCGCCGCCAAGCGCGCGAGGTGCGCGTCGAACGCGCCGCGCCTCCACAGGCCGGTGCGCGCATCGCCCATCAAGTCGCGCAGCGCGCAGATGTCGTGCTCGGCGGCGCGGCGGCGGCGTTCGCGCCGCACCGCTTCGAACAGCCAGCCCAAACTCGCGCCCGTCGGCGCATTGACGGTCGCGACCGCTGAGGCGCCGCGGTCGATCGCCGCTTTCGCCGTATCGGTGTCGCCCGAGGCCACGACCACCATGGTCGGCAAATGATAGAGCGTCGCGTTGCGGCGAAGCGCGGCGCAGAGCGAGATCGCCGTCTGTGCGTCTTGCGCCCCATTCAGGACGACGGCGTCGAACGGTTCGTCGTGCAGGTGATCGAATCCGGCGTAGGATGAGAACGCGGCGGCGACCAGCCCGTCCTGTTCCGCCAGCGCGCGCTCCAGCGCCAAAAACATCGAACTCGGCGCGCCGATATAGAGCGCTTTGAGGCGCCGCGGCTCGGGCGATTGCGGCGGCGCAACGCGAAGCGCCGATGCCGTCGCGCCGCGGCGCGTGCGCTCCTCCTCGGCAACGGCCACACGGATCCAGGCTTCCATCTGCGCGGCGAGCAGCTTGGGCGGCGCATCGAGCGAAACCGCGCCTGCGAAGATGCTGCTGGCGCCGAGCCCGCGCGGCGGCGGGGAAGCCCATCGCAAGCCAGAGAGGCACGCGAGCGGGGGCGCGCCGGACGCCATCAGCGCTTCCGCGATGGAAGCGTCCTGGCCACCTGGGATTATGGCGATGTCCTCGCCGTCAGGCGCCTGACGCGCGGGTCCCGCCAGGGCAAGCGTCTCGACGCCAGCGGCCGAGAGCTGCGCTTGCGCCTCGCGCACAATCCGGGCGTCAGAAGCTCGCACGACGATGCGCAAAGGTTAACGCTCCGGCGCCCGCGACGGCGCGTAGTGAACCGTTATAAGTAACGCTTGTTAGCACTCTCTCAAACCGGGAGGGTAAACGGAGCAAGCTGATGGCGCAGGGACCGCTGGCGGGTGTGAAAGTTGTCGAGTTCGCCGGCATCGGCCCCGGCCCCTATTGCTGCATGCTCTTGTCCGACATGGGCGCCGACGTCGTGCGCATCGACCGCAAGGGCGGCCGCGGCGGCGCCAAGTTCGACGTCACCGCGCGTGGCCGCCGCTCGATCGCGCTCGACATGAAAGAGCGTGCCGATGTCGAGGTCGCCTTGGCGCTGATCGAGAAAGCGGATGTGCTGATCGAAGGGTTCCGTCCCGGCGTGATGGAGCGCCTCGGCGTCGGGCCCGACGAAGCGCTGGAGCGCAACCCGCGCCTGATCTACGGACGCATGACGGGCTGGGGCCAGACCGGCCCGCTCGCGCACGCCGCCGGCCACGATCTCAACTACATCGCCCTCTCCGGCGCGCTGCACGCCATGGGCCGCAAAGGCGCCCCGCCCTCGCCGCCGCTCAATTTGGTCGGCGACTACGGAGGAGGGGCCCTTTTCCTAGCGATGGGCGTATGCGCGGCGCTGTACGAGGCGCAGCGCTCCGGCAAAGGCCAAGTCATCGACGCCGCCATCACCGATGGCGCGGCCTCGCTCATGGGCGTCATGTATGGCCTGCGCGCCGCCGGCATCTGGACCGACGAGCGCGACGCCAACCTCCTCGACGGCGGCGCGCCGTTCTACGACGTTTACGAAACCTGCGACGGCAAGTTCGTCACCATCGGCGCGCTCGAACCGCAATTCTACGCGCTGCTGCTGGAGAAGACGGGCCTCAAGGACGATCCCGACTTCGCCATGCAGATGAACAAGCCGCATTGGCCGGCGATGTCGGATAAGGTCGCGGCGGTCATCAAGACCAGGACCCGCGCGGAGTGGACCGAACTGATGGAAGGCTCGGACGTCTGCTTCGCCCCGGTGCTCGACATGGCCGAAGCGCCGAAACACCCCCACAACGCTGCCCGCGGCGCGTTCACGGAAGTGGAGGGGGTAGTGCAGCCGGCGCCGGCGCCGCGCTTTTCGCGCACGTCCGGCGCGATCCAGGGCCCACCGGCTGCGGCAGGGGCCCACTCGGCCGAAATTCTCTCGGACTGGGGCGTTACCGCCCGCCCAAGCTGATTAACCCATTCAGCGCCGGTTCAACCGCCAGGGTGTTTTATCGTCCTCGGCTCTGGGCGATTTTTCGTCCCTCGCTCGTACCGGGGCCAGGTTCTCGGCCCACCTTAGGGCCGAAGCAAAGCGCCGGCGGCCGGCTCAGCCGCCGGCGCAATGCGTTGGCGGACCTGAAACTTGCATTTCCGCCCCGGCATGTTGCACCGCAGCGCGCCCCTACGTAAACGGGGCGCATGGCAAACAAAGTCTATGCGGACGCCAAGTCCGCGCTCGAGGGCCTGACTTTCGACGGCATGACGGTAATGAGCGGCGGTTTCGGCCTCTGCGGCATTCCCGAGAACCTGATCCTCGCCCTGCGCGACAGCGGCGTTAAGGGCATCACCGTCATCTCCAACAATGCCGGCGTCGACGGCTGGGGCCTGGGGCTGCTGCTGGAAACCAAACAGATCCGGAAAATGGTCAGCTCCTACGTGGGCGAGAACAAGGAGTTCGCGCGCCAGTACCTCGCCGGCGAACTTGAACTTGAATTCAACCCCCAAGGCACGCTGGCCGAACGCTGCCGCGCCGGCGGCGCGGGGATCGCAGGCTTCTATACCAAGACCGGCGTCGGCACTTTGGTGGCCGAGGGCAAGGAGACCAAGGTCTTTAACGGCGAGACCTACGTGCTCGAAACGGGCCTGGTGGCCGATCTCTCCATCGTCAAAGCCTGGAAAGGGGACAAGGAAGGCAACCTGATCTTCCGCAAGACCGCCCGCAATTTTAATCCGATGATGGCGACAGCCGGCAAGAAGTGCGTCGCCGAAGTGGAGATCCTGGTCGAGACCGGCGAACTCGATCCCGATCAGATCCACACGCCCGGCATCTTCGTCGACCGGATCGTCAAGGGCGCTTTCGAGAAGCGCATCGAACAGCGCACCGTCCGTCAGCGGGAGAATGCATAATGCCGTGGTCCCGCGATCAACTCGCTCAACGCGCCGCCAAGGAATTACGCGACGGCTTTTACGTTAACCTAGGCATCGGCATCCCGACCTTGGTGGCGAACTACATTCCGGAGGGGATGGAGGTCACGCTGCAGTCGGAGAACGGCATGCTCGGCATGGGCCCGTTCCCGTTCGAGGGCGAAGAGGACGCCGATCTGATTAACGCCGGCAAACAGACCATCACCGCGCTGAAGAAGACGTCGTATTTTTCCTCGGCGGACTCATTCGGCATGATCCGCGGCGGCCATATCGATCTTTCGATCCTCGGCGCGATGGAGGTCAGCGATCGCGGCGACCTCGCCAACTGGATGGTGCCCGGCAAGATGGTGAAGGGCATGGGCGGGGCGATGGACCTCGTTGCCGGCGTGAAGCGCGTCGTCGTCGTGATGGAACACACGTCGAAGGACGGCGCCTCGAAGCTGCTGACCAGATGCACGCTGCCGCTCACCGGCGTCAACGTGGTTGATCTGGTGATAACCGATCTCGGCGTGTTCGAGATCGACAAGCATGGTCAACAACCCATGAAGCTTATCGAACTCGCCGATGGCGTCACGCTGGAAGAGATCACCGCAAAGACGCAGGCGCCGTTCACCAACGGGCTGCGCTGAAGTCTTCACGCACATCGACACAAGTAAACATGCGTAAACGCGCGAGCGATCTCACAATCGTTCGCGCGTTCATCGTTTCTCATCACCTGCCAGGTAAGTTCTCCGGAACAATTCGTGCAGAGAGGGCGCCATGCAGTGCCCTCCAGCCTAGGTATGGTGATGCTTCGTACCGGAATGAAGCGACACGTGGGGAGGCGTGCGGCCGCAATGGCCGCATGCGCGCTCGCCGCGTGTGCGCTGGTCTGGAGCGGAGACGCAAACGCGCAGAGTTCGACCCCGAACGAATTCTCACGCGTGCTCGAACTGATTAACCAGCAAGAGCAGCGGCTCAACGCGCAGGAGCGACAGCTCCAAGACCAACAGAGAGAGATTAGCGAACAGCGTGAGCTGATCGAACGCCAGCGGCGTGAGATTCTTGCGATGGGCGGCAGTGTCAGCGAAGCGGATCTTGGCGAGATCCGCGGCGCCGGCGTCGGCGCACATGGCCTGAACTACGCGGCGCTGGCGGCGGACGAGCCGATTTCGGTCAATCGCCGCGCGCCGATCACGACGCTAACCCAAACCGAGGGCGGCAGCGCCGCTCCAACCGGCACGCCGGCTGCTCCGCCGGACCGGCCGGTGGGCGAAGCGCCGCCGGAGGAGACGCAAGTCTCGACCGTTGAGGCGCTTCCGGAAGGGCAGAACGCCCTTCTGGGCCAGGGCCGGCTCGTCATCGAGCCCTCGTTCGAATACTCGCGCAGCTCCTCGAACCGTTTCGTCTTTCGCGGCGTCGAGATCGTCACGGGCATTCAGATCGGCCTAATCGAGGCCAACGACAGCGCTCGCGACACCTTCTCCTCGTCTTTGGCGATCCGTTATGCGCTCACCGACCGGCTCGAGATCGAAGGCCGGGTGCCGTACATCCACCGCTCCGATCGCATCACCACGGTCTCGCAGAACAGCCAGACGACGACGCAGACGTTCGAGCTGCAAGGCTCGGAACTGGGCGATGTCGAACTCTCGGCGCGCTACCAGCTCAATCGCGGCCGCAACGGCGCGCCGATCTTCGTCGCTGGCGCGCGCGTCAAGTCGAACACGGGCCTCGGCCCGTTCGAACTCGACCGCGACGCCCAGGGCGTCTCGACCGAACTCGCTACCGGTTCCGGCTTCTGGGCCGTGCAGGGCAGCCTGTCGATGATGTACCCGAGTGACCCGGCGGTGCTGTTCGCCAACGTCAGCTACATGTACAACATCACCGAGGACGTCGATCGCACCTTCGGCACGGTGCACGTGGGCCATGTCAATCCGGGCGATTCCGTCGGCTTCGGTTTCGGCTTCGGCTTCTCGCTCAACCCGCGCTTCTCGTACTCACTGGGCTACTCGCACTCCTACGTGATGCCGACCGAGACCGAGTTGAACGGCATGATCACGGAGTCCACCGAGCTGCAAGTCGGCAGCCTGCAGCTGGGCCTCTCCTTCCGGGCCACCGAGCGTCTGACGCTCGCCACCAGCGTCGATGTCGGCGTCACCGAAGACGCCCCGGATGTCCGGCTTTCCTTCCGGACCCCATTCCGCTGGTAAGCAGAGCGGACGCAAAAACCAAAGGCCGGCGGCTCCCCACCGCCGGCCTTTTTCTTTGCCGCTTTGCCCGCTTGCGGAGTAGCGAGTGCGCTGATACCCGCCACCAGCCCGGAGGGATGGCCGAGTGGTTTAAGGCACCGGTCTTGAAAACCGGCGTGGGTGCAAGCCCACCGTGGGTTCGAATCCCACTCCCTCCGCCACGTGCGCCGGAACAAGCCCCGGTTCGGCCCCGTTAGCTCCGAAGGTTCACTTCGGGAAAGACGCACATGGCAAAGAAAGCAAAAGCGGCGAGCGGACGCAGCTCGGCGAAGAAGACGCGCGCGAAGTCGGTGAAGAAGGCGAGCGCAAGCAAGGGCAGAACGAAGGCGACGGCGAAGCGCCGCGCAAACGGCCGGCGCGCCAATGGCGCGGACCGCGCGCCGAGCCGCGGCCGCGACCCGGCGGCGATCGCCCTGCTGAAGCAGGATCATCGCACGGTCGAAGCGCTGTTCGAGGAATTCGAGGAGGCGACATCGCCGACCGACAAGCGCAACATCGCCCGCGAGATCTGTCTCGAACTCACCATCCACACCATGATCGAGGAGGAGCTCTTCTATCCGGCCGTGAAGGACGCGATCGACGAGGAGACCTACGGCGAAGCGCTGGTCGAGCACGACGGCGCCAAGGTGCTGATCGCCGAAATCATGGACGCCAATCCGCGCGACGAGTTCTACGACGCGCGCGTCAAGGTGCTTTCGGAAATGATCAAGCACCACGTGAAGGAGGAGGAGCAGCCCGGCGGCATGTTCGCGCAGGCGCGCCGTGGCGATATCGATTTCGATGACCTCGGGGAGCGTCTCGAACAGCGTAAAGACGATCTCAAGCGCACGCTGAAGCGCAGCGGCATCCCCGCGCCGGAGACGCGGACGCTGCACGGCGCTGAACTCCGCTATGGCGATCCGGTCGGCTGACCTCACGCGCAACTGTAGTTAAACTGCAAAAAGGATAAACGCTTACGCGGTCTAAACGGGCGGCGGGGTAACAGGGATGGAACACATCTCTCGGGGTCCGCCGCCTATGGCCTTTCCACTCAACCGCGTCGCCCTCGTCTGCGCCGCCGCATTCTGCGTCGCAGGGGCCGCCGCGGCGCAGGCGCCGATCGAGTATGCGGGTCAGCGGGCGCCCGTCCCGCTGCAGGCGGCTTCGGTTGGCAACACGCTGAGCGGCGGCGATGAAAACTCCTACGGCTACGGCGCGGGCGCCCGCACCGAAGGCGCTGCGATCGACATTCGGCGCGGCAGCGTCCGCAGCGCGCCGGCTCACGTCGAAACCGCGCCCGCCTCGACCGAACACCCGCAGTGGCTGGAACGGGAGCGGGTAGGGCCGCCCTATGAGGCCAACGGCCGCTGGTACGTGCCGACGCCTGAGCCGGGCTACGAGCAGACGGGTACGGCTTCTTGGTACGGCCCGACCTTCCACGGCCAGGCCACCGCGAGCGGCGAGATCTTCGATCAGGAGGCGCTGACCGCCGCCCACCCGACGCTGCCGATCCCGAGCCTCGTCCAGGTCACCAATCTTGAGAACGGCCGCGAAGTCATCGTCCGCGTCAATGACCGCGGGCCGTTTGTCGGCGAGCGCCTCATCGACCTTTCGCGCCGCAGTGCGGAAGTGCTCGGCTTCGAGCAGCAGGGCCAAGCCCGCGTTCACGTCCGATATCTCGGCCCCGCGCCGCGCCGTGTGGCCGCCGAGGGATCGCCCGCCGCACACACCGCTCCGCCCCCTGCCCAGCCGACCGCCCTCCGCGCAGGGGAGGGGCCAGTCTCCCTGCTCCCACGACCTGTGGAAGAGGAGCCGCGTGCCGCCGCCCTCGCCGGCGCCCCGCTCGGCCAGCCGCAATCCGCTCCGCCGCGTTACTCACAGCCCGCCGGCGACGGCTTCTACGTCCAGGTCGGCGCCTACGCCGATCTCACCAACGCGCACCGTGTCCGCGACGAAGTCAGCGCCGCCGGTCCGGTCAGCGTCGACATGCGCCAGACCGCCGCTGGCGGTGAATTGTTCCGCGTGCGGCTGGGGCCGTGGGCGTCTAGAGAACAGGCCGACGCCGCGCGCCGCCAGCTCTCGTCCCTCGGCTACGGTGAAAGCATTGTGGCGGCACGGTGATTGGCGGTTTGTTGACGTAAAGCCGCCGTCTCGGTTTGCTTGAAAGCAAGCTCGCGACAATCGATTCGGTGGAGACGTGATAGTGCGATTGGCTGCCCTGAGCCTTGCCGCGGCGCTCGCTGCGGCGCCCATGGCGAACGCGCAAACCGGCGCGTTCACCACGACGGCTCAGCACGTCACCATCATGGACGGCGCCTCCGGCGCGATCCTCTATTGCAACGACTGCCAGACGCCGATGCCGCCCGCGTCGATGTCGAAGATCATGACGGTGCTCTTGGTCGCCGAAGCGATCGAAGCGGGCCGCATCACTTGGGACACGCGCTATCCCGTAAGTGAGTACGCTTGGCGCAACGGCGCCATGTCAGACGGCTCGCACATGTTCTTGCCGCTGAACGCGACCGCGACCGTGCGCGACCTGCTGCGCGGCGCGATCGTCGTCTCCGCCAATGACGCCTGCATTGTGCTCGCCGAGGGCCTGTTCGGATCGGAAGAGGCCTTCGTCGCCGAGATGAACCGGCGCGCCCAGGCGCTCGGCCTGCGCAGCGCGCGCTTCCGCAACTCGACGGGCCTGCCTGATCCCGATCACGTCATCAGCTCGGCCGACCTCGCGCGCCTCGCGCGGCACCTCATCGTCACCTATCCGGAAATCTACCGGATCTATTCCGAGCGCGAATTCCGCTTCAACAACCGCACCCAACAGAACCGCAATCCGCTGCTCGGCGCCTTCGCCGGCGCGGATGGCGTCAAGACCGGCCACACCGATGCTTCGGGGTATGGTTTGGTCGGTTCGGCGGTGCTGAACGATCAGCGCCGCATCATCGTCTTCAACGGCATGCGCTCGATGGCGGATCGGCGCGAGGAAGGCGTCCGCCTGATGCGCGCCGCCTTCCACGACTTCACCATCGACCGCGTCGCCGCCGCCGGCGAGCAGGTCGGGGAAGCGCAAGTGCGCCTCGGCTCGCGCCGCACCGTACCGCTGGTGGCGCAACGCGACATCGTCATCGGCGGTCCGCGCGGCGTGCAGACCGGGCTCACCGCGCACATCGTCTATAACGGTCCGCTGCGGCCGCCGCTGCGTGAGGGCGACGTCGTGGCGCGCCTCGTCGTCTCCGGACCTGGCTTCCAGACCCAGGAATTCCCGCTCGCGGCAGGCCGGCGAGTCGGACGCGCCAACTGGTTCTCGCGCGCGTTCGAAGGCTTGCGCCTCACGCTGTTCGGCCCTTGATAGGGGCATGAGCCCGACGCCGACATCCGGCCGTTTCATTACGCTCGAAGGCGGCGAAGGCGCCGGCAAGTCGACGCTTGCGCGCGGTCTTGCCGAGGCATTGCGCGGGCAAGGCCATGAAGTGGTGTTGACGCGCGAGCCCGGCGGCGCGCCGGGCGCTGACGCGATCCGCGCGCTCCTGGTGCAGGGCGAGGCGGGCCGCTGGGACGCCATGGAAGAGGCGCTCCTCTTCGCCGCCGCGCGCCGCAATCATCTCAGCCACACCATCCGCCCCGCGCTCGCGCGCGGCGCTTGGGTGATCTGCGACCGCTATTACGACTCGACGCGCGCCTACCAAGTTGCTGCCGGCGGTCTCGATCCGCGCGCGCTCGACACGTTGACGGCGTTGATCGAAGCGCCAGCGCCCGATCTCACCTTCGTGCTCGATTTTGCGCCCGAGGCTGGACTCGCGCGCAGCCAGGGCCGCCATGTCGGCGAAGACCGCTTCGAGAAGAAAACCGCCGACTTCCACGCCCGCGTCCGCGCCGAGTTCCTCGCCATCGCCGAGCGTGAACCGCATCGCTGTGTCGTCATCGACGCCAGCCAGTCCGGAGCCGACGTGCTGGCGCAGGCGCGCGCAGCGCTCGAGGCGCGGCTGTGAAAGCTGAAAAGCCAGCTGTCGAAACCGATCGCGAGCCGAACGCGCCGCATCCGCGCGAGACGTTCTCGTTCTTCGGCCACGAGCAGGAAGAGCGGGCGCTCGCCGACGCGCACCGCAGCGGGCGCATGCACCACGCTTGGCTGCTCGCCGGCACGAAGGGCCTCGGCAAGGCGACGCTGGCGTACCGCTTCGCTCGCGCGGCGCTCGGCGCGCCCAAGAGCGGCGCACGTCCGTTCGATGTTGATCCCGAAGCCATCATAGCCCGCCGAGTCGCCGCGCTTTCGCATCCCGATCTCTTCGTGCTCCGCCGCGGCCTCAACGACCGCGGCAAGCCGCGCCGCGAAATCACCGTCGACGACGCGCGCGAGCTCGGCCATTTCTTTTCGCTCGCGCCCTCCGAAGGCGGCATGCGCGTGGCCATCATCGACGCGGTCGACGACCTCAACCGCAACGCCGCCAACGCCATCCTGAAGACGCTCGAAGAACCGCCGGCGCGCTCGGTGCTGCTGCTCGTCTGCCATGCGCCCGGCGCGATTCTGCCGACCATCCGCTCGCGCTGCCGGCGCCTTGCGCTGCGGCCGCAGTCCGACGACATCGTCCGCGCCGCGCTTGGGCAAAGCGGCGACGACGCGCTCGTCACGCTCGCCAAAGGCCGCCCCGGCCGCGCCATCGCTTACGCTGCCCAAGGCGTTGACGCAAAATTCGCCGACGTCCGCCGCGCGCAAATGGCGCTGCAGCACGGCGAAGCCGGCGCCATGCTGTCCGCGCTCTATGACAAAATGAGCGGCGAGCCGTTCGAGAAGCTCGCCGCTGTGCTCGAGCTCGCCGGCGAATGGACGCGCGCGGCAGGGGTCGAGGAGGGCGGTGAGGGTTGGGCCGAAGCCTGGTCGGCGCTCGAAACGCTGCGCGGCGAAGCCGAAGGCCTCGACATGGACCCGCGCCACGCGCTCGCCCGCGCCGTAGGCGTGCTTGATCGCGCCGCCGCAGTGCGTAGATGAAGCAAGCCATGCTGATCGACAGCCACGTCAACCTGCACCACCACGCCTACGATGAGGACCGTGAAGCCGTCATCGCGCGCGCCCGCGAAGCCGGCGTCGCCCGCATGATCACGATCTGCGACAGGATCGAAAACTTCGACCGCGTCATCGCCATCGCCGAAGCGCACGCCGACATCTACGCCAGCGTCGGCGCGCATCCGCATTATGCGAAAGATCATCTTGATCTCACGGCGGCGAGGCTCATCGAATTCGGATCGCATCCGAAAGTCGTCGGCGTCGGCGAAAGCGGCCTCGACCAGCACTACAAATTCAGCCCGCTCGAAGATCAGGTCCAAGTCTTCCGCGCCCACGCGGAAGCGGCGCGCACGCTCGGCAAGACGCTGATCATCCACACCCGCGAAGCCGACCAGGCAATGGGCGACTTGCTGGAGGAGGAGGCGGGGAAGGGCCCTCTTCGCATCCTGATGCATTGCTACACCTCCGGCGCCGAACTCGCGCGCCGCGCGCTTGCGCTGGGCGCCTATATCTCGTTCTCCGGCATCATGACGTTCAAGAACGCCGACGACGTCCGCGCCATCGCGATGGAAACGCCGCTCGATCGCATCATCGTCGAAACCGATTGCCCGTATCTGACGCCGGTGCCCTTCCGCGGCCAACGCTGCGAACCGCATCACGTCGCTTACGTGCAATCGGCCCTGCTCAAACTACGCGGCGTCAGCGAGGAGGAGGGGAGCGCCCTCCTCGCCGACAACTTCTTCCGCGTGTTTCCCGGCGTGGCGCGATGAAGTGCGCACGCGTTCCGCGTCGCCTTCGACAAGCTCAGGCTGACGCTGCTAGCTCGCTCCGACGGCAGACCTGGCGTCACGCTGAGCCTGTCGAAGCGCGACGCCACGCACGTACGCAAAAACACGCAGGGACGCGCCCCTGATGCCCACACTCCGCGTCACCATCCTCGGCTGCGGCTCCTCCGGCGGGGTGCCGCGCGCGACTGGCGATTGGGGCGCGTGCGATCCGAACGAGCCGAAGAACCGCCGCTCGCGCTGTTCGCTGTTGCTGCAGCAATGGCGCGCCGAGGCAGGGCCGGCGGAAGAGGCGACCACGGTGCTGATCGACACCAGCCCCGATCTCCGCCTCCAGCTCGCCGACGCCAAGCCTGCCCATCTCGACGCCATCCTCATCAGCCACGACCACGCCGATCAGACCAACGGCTTCGACGACGTCCGCGCCTTCGCGATCAAGCACCGGCGCCAGATCCCGGTCTGGATGGATGAGGCGACCGCGGAGACCTTCATGCGCCGCTTCGGCTACGCGTTCGAGTCGAAGGGCGGCTACCCGGCGATCGTTCGCCGCGCCGGCGATCTCTCGCCGCTCGCGCCGATTTCGATCGACGGCCCCGGCGGCAAGCTCGAGCTCACGCCGCTCGATCAGGACCACGGCTTCAGCCGCTCGCTCGGCTTCCGCGTCGGCCCGGTCGGCTACTCGAACGATCTCGTCGACATGCCGCCCGAGAGTTTCGCCGCGCTCGAAGGCCTCTTGCTCTGGATCGTCGACGCGTTACGCGAGACGCCGCATCCCACGCACGCGCATCTCGGCCGCGCACTCGACTGGATCGCGCGCCTCAAGCCGAAGCACGCCGTGCTCACGAACATGCACATTGACATGGACTATGCGTCGCTGAAGGCGAGGCTGCCGGTCGGCGTCGAACCTGGATACGATGGCTGGGCGCGCGACTATCCAATCTGAGTCGCCATCGCTTCCCATAATCTATCTTATGCGAGAACTGCATGCCGGGACAAGCTGCTGATAAAACGACGGAAAAGAGCGCCGGAGCCCTCTCCCGAAATGCCTCCGCCACTCAAGCTGTTCTGGATGTGATGGCCCGTCTGCGCGACCGCGAGCACGGCTGCCCGTGGGACGTGGAGCAAAACTTCCGCACCATCGCGCCGTACACCATCGAGGAAGCCTACGAAGTCGCCGACGCCATCGAGCGCGACGATCTCCCGGCGCTCAAGGAAGAGCTAGGCGACCTCCTCTTCCAGGTCGCCTTCCACGCCCGCATGGCCGAGGAGCAAGGCGCGTTCGATTTCGCGGACGTCGCCCAAGCGCTCGCCGACAAAATGATCGAACGCCATCCGCACGTGTTCGCCGAAGCCGGCGACGGCCGCACGGCCGAACAGCAAACCGTCGCCTGGGAGACGCTCAAGGCCGAGAAGCGCGCCGCCAAGGGCGCGCCCTCGCTGCTGGACGACGTCGCCATGGCCCTCCCCGCCCTCATGCGCGCCGAGAAGCTCACCAAGCGCGCCGCGCGCATCAACTTCGATTGGCCGAGTTCGGCAGAAGTGCTGGAGAAGCTCGACGAGGAGCTGGCCGAACTCAAAGCCGCCGAGGCCAGCGGCGATCAGGAGCACATCGCCGAAGAGATGGGCGACATCCTCTTCGTCATGGCCAACCTCGCCCGCAAACTCAAAGTCGACCCCGAAGAAGCTCTCCGCCGCGCCAACGCCAAGTTCACCCGCCGCTTTCAGTACATCGAGCGCGCGCTGGCGGAAGCTGTCCGTACCGGGCCGCAGCCGCTGGATGAGATGGAAGCGCTGTGGCTCGACGCGAAGCGGGCTGAGAAGAGGTAGCGCGTGTCGGCCCTTGATTGGAGACCAGCGTTATATTGGCTGGGAGTCGTGGCGCTCTCTGCCTGGCTCGCCTGGGCCAGTTTGGTCGCACTGCTTTCTCCGCTCTACACCGTCGGCGGCGTTGATGAAGGTTGGTGGCTCGTAGCGTTCCACTGGGCCTGTGTGTCGCTAGCGGCAGGAGTGCTATTCTTCAGTCTCCGCGCCAAGAGGACCGGAAAGCTCACTATGGGCACGGTGCTATTGTGGGCTACACCCGGCGCAAGCTACGCGATGTGGATCGGCTTCTACGTATTTTACAATCGCGTGCTCCTGCATTGCGAAGTACCGTGCGGAGGCGTGAGCTTGCCGGGCTAACGCTTCAACGCCCCAAACGGCACGATCTTGTTCTCTACATCGTGCCCAATATCCGCGCGCCCGAGATACGCGATCCCAGCCTTCTTGCACCAATAACGCACGATCTCTTCTTCGTTCGCGCCGAACGGCTTGTCGTTCTCCGGTACATCGCTCACGCGCCCAAGCTTGATCCCCTTCACGCTCCGCACATTGGCGGAGGAGGTGATGTGGAAGAGGGCGCGGTCGATGCGATAAAGGTACTCCCCCACCTCTTCCAGCATCAGCACATGGCCGCTCAAATCCGGCTCGAGCGGCGTGCCGAGGATCGACTGCAGGATCATGATGTTGAACGCCGCCGTCCGCGCATCGAACATCACGCCAAGCTCGACGCTCTCCGGCGCGCGGTCGATCAGCCAGGCGAGGGCCCTCTTCACCGCCCCCTCTCCGCCTGCCCGCGTCAGGTCCACCGGCATCGGCCCATGCGCCACCGTACCGATGCGATGCTTGTACAAGCCCGCCAGCAGCACGCCGCCGTCGCTGTAGCCGAGATAGGTTTTCTTACGCGCGTGCTCATTCAGCTGCCCAAGCGCGGCCTCGGCAATCCTGCACGCCCCATAACCGCCGCGCGCGAACCAAATCGCGTCCAGCGTGGGATCGTTGGCGTATTCGACGAACGCTTTCAGCCGCGCTTCATCGTCGCCGGCGAAATGCCCGGCGCTCTGGAAACATTGCGGATGAACAACGATCTCCGGCGCGCGATCGAGAAAACTGTCTGTCGCGAACGCCTTAAGCCGCGCGGCCAGCTCCGGCTCGATGCGCGTGCCGGGCGCTACAACGCCAATTCGCATCGAGGGCGCCATGCTGCGTAGATGTCCTTCCGAAAAGCGGCGTTTCTGGTCATAACCGGCGCCCCATGAGTCCGCAAAACATGAGTCAGGCCAAATCCTATTTCTTCAGCGGTATCGGCGGCTCCGGCATGCTGCCGCTCGCGCTCATCCTGCGCGGGAAGGGCGTGACGGTCGCCGGCTCCGACCGCTCGCTCGACCAAGGCCGCCTCGGCGCCAAGTTCGAGTACCTCAAAGCGCAAGGCATCGCCCTCTTCCCGCAAGACGGCTCAGGCGTCACCAGCGCCGACCAGATCCTCGTGCGCTCCGCTGCCGTTGAGGACACGGTCGGCGATGTCGTCGCCGCAAGAAACGTCGGCGCGCGCGACATGAAGCGGCCGGAGCTGCTGGCCGAGCTGTTCAACGCCGCGCCGGTGCGCATCGGCGTCGCCGGCACCAGCGGCAAGAGCACGACCACCGGCATGATCGCCTGGCTGCTGCATCAGGCCGGCCGCGATCCCACGGTGATGAATGGCGCCGTGATGAAGAACTTCGTCACGCCCGACGCACTGTTCGCCAGCGCGCTCGTCGGCAAAGGCGATGCGTTCGTCTCGGAGGTCGATGAAAGCGACGGCTCGATCGCCCGCTACGAGCCGACCATCGCCGTGCTCAACAACATCGCCCTCGATCACAAGGGCATGGACGAGCTGCGCTCGCTGTTCGCCGCCTTCGTCAACAAAGCCGAGATCGCCGTGCTCAATCTCGACAACGAAGAAACGGCCGCGCTGCTCATGAAGACCAAGGTCCGCACCCGCACCTACTCATTGCGTTCCGGCCTCGCCGATCTGCACTGCAGCGACATCCGCCTCGCGCCCGACGGCGTCGCCTTCGACGTGTTGGAGAAAGACACACGTGCTGCCGTCACGGTCGAACTCGCCGTCCCGGGCGAGCACAACGTCTCCAACGCGCTCGCCGCGCTTTCCGCCGCGCGCGCTTATGGCTTGTCGCTGAAAGAAGCCGCGGACGCGCTCAAAGGCTTCTCCGGCACGAAGCGGCGGCTGGAAGTCGTCGGCAACGCCGGCGGCGTCACGGTGATCGACGATTTCGCCCACAACCCGGACAAGATCACCGCCACGCTCGCTACGCTGCACGCGTTTCCGGGCCGGCTGCTGATCATGTTTCAGCCGCACGGCTTCGGCCCGCTCAAGCTGATGCGCCAGGAATTCATCGACTGCTTCGCCAAGCACATGGTCGACGACGACGTCCTCATCATGCCCGACCCGGTCTATTTCGGCGGCACCGTCGAGCGCAGCGTCACCAGCGAACACATCGCCGCCGGCGTGCGTCAGCGCGGCCTGCAAGCCCTAGCCTTCGCCGAACGCAACGCCTGCGGCGATAAACTGATCGAACTCGCCGAACCCGGCGACCGCATCGTCGTCATGGGCGCGCGGGACGATACGCTGAGTGTGTTTGCGGCTGAGTTGGTGGAACGTCTAAAGCGCTGAAAGCCCGGACCGCCGGCGCCCTCGCCGGCAACCGATGTTTGACCCCGCACCGCCGCTGCACGTTGAAACGGCGCTGCCGGCGAGGGCGCCGGCGGTCCGAGCCCCTACTCCGCGGCTGGCCGAATTTCTTCGGGCAGGGGCTCCAGCGGCGCAAATCGCGCCGCATCTTCCACCAAAAGCTCCGCGCGCAGCGTGTGGTGGCCGTGCTCGTCGGTGCTTTCGTCCAGAATCTTGCCGACCGAAGCGATCTGCGCGCGCACGCGGCCGCTGTCGTCGGGCGGCAAGGTGAGGGTGATGACGCGCGTCGCCGAGAACGCCGCGCGATCGATCGCCGCGAGCAGGGCGTCCAGGCCCTCCCCTGTCTCGGCAGAGATCGCGACAGGGGGCAGGGCGCCCTGCCCGTCCCGCTCCGCCGCGACTTCCGCGCGCCGCAAACGCGCCACCCTTGACGCTTCGTCGAGCAGATCGATCTTGTTCCAAGCCTCCAGCACAGGCGGCATCTTGCGGCCCGCGTCGCTCTCCAGCTGCGCCAGCACGCTCAGGACGTCGGCCTTCTGATCTTCGCTCTGCGGATGGGCGATGTCGCGCACGTGCACGAGCAGATCCGCCTCGGTCACCGCTTCCAGCGTAGCGCGGAAAGATTCCACCAGTTCGTGCGGCAGATCGGAGATGAAGCCGACCGTATCGCTCATGATCACTGCGCGCCCACTCGGCAGTTTCACTTGCCGCGCCGTCGGATCGAGCGTGGCGAACAGCATGTCGCGCGCCAGCACGCCCGCTTGCGTCAGGCGATTGAACAGCGTCGACTTACCAGCGTTGGTGTAGCCCACCAGCACCACCGCCGGCAGCCCCGCACGCGCGCGCGCACGCCGCTGCAGCCCGCGCGTGCGGCGCACGTCCTCGAGTTCTTTCTTCAGCCGGAGGATGCGGTCCGCAATGATCCGCCGGTCGAGTTCGATCTGGGTTTCGCCGGGGCCGCCGGTCTTGCCCAAACCGCCGCGCTGACGCTCCAAGTGCGTCCAGGTCCGTACCAGCCGCGAGAGCTCGTAGCCCTGCCGCGCCAGTTCGACCTGCAGCTTGCCTTCCTTCGTCCGCGCGCGCAGTCCGAAAATTTCGAGGATCAGCCCGGTGCGGTCGATCACCTTGGCGCCGGTGTCCGTCTCCAGATTGCGCTGCTGCACCGGCGAGAGCGCGCCATCGACAACGACAACGCCCGCGCCAAGCTCTTCCGTCTGCTGCTTCAGCCGCTCGACGCGGCCCGAACCGAAATAGGTGCGCGGCGAAATCTGCCGCAGCGGCGCAGCCTCGGCGTTCGCAACCTCGAGCCCCAGCGCTTGGGCAAGGCCCACCGCTTCCAGCAGCCGCGCCTCGCCGTCGCGCACGCTCTCGTCGGCGCTCGCGAGCGGGCGCAGCACGATGGCTCGGTTCAGATCTTTCTGAGGCGTCTCAGGCGGATTCGGCTTCATCTACCGCTTTGTCGATCTCGTACAGCTGCACAGGCGCGCCGGGCATAATGGTAGAGATGGCGTGCTTGTAGACCAGCTGCACCTGGCCATCGCGGCGCAACAAAACGCAGAAATTGTCGAACCAGGTGACGACGCCTTGAAGTTTGACGCCGTTGACCAGGAAGATCGTGAGCGGCGTCTTGGCCTTGCGGACAGCGTTGAGGAACGTGTCCTGGAGGTTCTGTTTCTTATCCATGGGAGCCCCATGCCTTAGTTTTATGACGCCGCATCGAAGCGCGCGGCTGATTCGAGCTATAGAGCCAGCCGTTACCGGCGCCAACTATCCTGCAAGTCAGACGGGCGTCCGGCGCCTCACGCGCCGAGATAGACGGCGTTGAGTGTGCGCGTGACCGGGCCGACCTTGCCGTCGCCCACCGGCCTGCCGTCGATCGTCACCACGCCCACAGCCGGATTGCTAGCCGAGCTGATGAACGCCTCCCGCGCCGCCAGCGCATCGGCGATCGTGAACGGCGCTTCGACGACCGCGAGCTGTCGCTCCCGCGCCAGCCCGATCAGCGCCGCGCGCGTCACGCCATGCAGCAAAGCCGTCGACAGCGCGCGCGTGCGCAAGCTGCCTGCCGCATCGACGATCCAGGCGCTGGAAGAGGTTCCTTCCGTCACAAATCCGTCGTCGTCGACGAACCAGGCTTCGAACGCGCCGGCCTCCTTCGCCGCCTGGCGCGCGAGCACGTTCGGCAGCAGATTGACCGATTTGATGTCGCGCCGGGCCCAGCGCGTTTCCGGCGCGCTGATCACGCGAACGCCGCGCTCGACGCGCGCGGCGATCGCGCGCTGGTCGAGGTTCTTGGCCGTCACGATCAGCGTCGGCCGCACTGCGGCGCTTGGAAACACATGATCGCGCGGCGCCGCGCCGCGGCTCACCTGCACATAGACGATGCCGTCGCGCACGCGGTTGCGCCGCATCGTCTCGCGCATGACCGCCCACAGCGAAGCTTCGCTCATCGGATGCGCGATGCGCAGTTCGTCCAGCGAACGCCACAGCCGGGCCATGTGCGCTTCGGCGTCGTAGAGACGTCCGCCGCGCACCGCCCACACTTCGTAGATCGAATCCGCGAGCTGCAGCCCGCGGTCCATCACGGAGATCAAAGGCGCGTTCAGCGGCGCATAGGCGCCATTCACGTACGCGATGCGGCTCATTCGGCCTCGGCGCCGCCGCGTCCCGGCGCTTCGACGCCGAGCGACTTCAGCTTCCGGTGCAGCGCCGAGCGCTCCATACCGATGAAGGCCGCCGTGCGCGAGATGTTGCCGCCGAAGCGCGTGATCTGGACGTTGAGATACTCGCGCTCGAACCGCTCGCGCGCGTCCCGGAGCGGCAGCCCGATCACTTCCTGCAGCCCATCGTGTTTGGAGAAACCGGCGCTCGGCCACGCTTCCGGCGGCAGCGCATCGACCGTCACTGGCGCGCCGGGATCGCCGCCGGCCAGGATGAGGATGCGTTCAATCACGTTGCGCAGCTGGCGCACGTTGCCCGGCCAATCGGCCGCCTGCAGCGCCGCGAGCGCATCTTCGCCGATCTGCCGCGCCGGCACGCCCGACATGCCCGCCAAACGGCCGACGAAATACCCGGCCAGTTCCGGAATGTCCTCGCGACGCTCCGCCAGCGCCGGCGCGCGCAACGGCACGACGTTGAGACGATGGAACAGATCTTCGCGGAAGCGCCCGGCGGCGATATCGCCGGTGAGGTCGCGCGATGTGGACGACACCACGCGCACGTTCACCTGAACGTCCGCCGTGCCGTCGAGCCGGCGGAAGCGCTGATCCACCAGCACGCGCAAGATCTTCGACTGCGTCTCAGGCGGCATGTCCCCCACCTCATCGAGGAAGAGGGTGCCGCTGTGCGCTTGTTCGAATACGCCGATCTTGCGCGGACGTCCGTCCGGGCCTTCTTCGCCGAAGATTTCGCTCTCCATCCGAGCCGGCGCGATCGAGGCGGCGTTGATCACCACGAACGGCCCGTTCACGCGCGGGCTGCGCTCGTGCAGCAGGCGCGCGACCAGCTCTTTGCCGGACCCGGCCGGGCCGCTGATCAGCACGCGCGAATTGGTTTGCGCCACGCGTTCGATCGAGCTGCGCAGCGCCGCCATCACCGCGGACGAGCCGATCAGCAGATCGCTCGCAGCCGAACGCGCTTTGAGTTCGGCGTTCTCGCGCTTCAGCCGCGTCGTCTCCAGCGCACGCTGCACCACGAGCAGCAGACGGTCGGCCGTGAACGGCTTCTCGATGAAGTCGTAAGCGCCGTTGCGGATAGCCGTGACGGCCGTCTCGATCGTGCCGTGACCGGAGATGACGATCACCGGCATGTCGGGATCGATCTCCTTGAACATGGCGAGCAGTTCGAGCCCATCGACGCGGCTGCCCTGCAGCCATACGTCGAGCACCACCAGCGACGGCTTCCGGCGCCGGAATGCGTCCAGCGCTTCGTCGCTGTCGCGCGCCGCCCGCACCTGATGTCCGTCATCTTCCAGGATGCCGGAGATGAGGTCGCGGATGTCGGCCTCGTCGTCGATGATCAGAATGTCTTGCGCCATCTTTTATGAGGCTCCTGCGCCTTGGTCTGCAGCGGGCTCGACCGGCTCTTCGCCGCGTTTGGGTAGAACGAAACGGACGACCGCGCCCGGGCCGGGGCCCGGCGCGTCGTCCAACTCAATCAGCCCCCCATGGTCTTCCACGATGCGCGCCACGATCGCGAGGCCGAGCCCCGCGCCCTTGGTGCGCGTCGTCACGTACGGTTCGATCAGGCGGTGACGATCCTTTTCCGGGAAGCCCAACCCGTTGTCGATCACCTCGAACTGCACGCCAAAATCCAAATCCCGCAAGCGCAGCAGCACGAACCCGTCCTTCGGTTCGCCGTCGCGCGCGCGCCGCGCCTGCACGCTCTCCGCCGCGTTCTTGATCAGATTCAACAGCGCCTGCGAGATCAGCCGCTCGTCGACGACCAAGCCGATCGGTTTGTCGACGCCTTCCACTTCGATGCGCAAGTCGGCGAAAGCAAGGCGCTGACCGAACACGGTCGAACGCGCCACATCGCTCATGTCGGCGAACGACATTTTCGGCGTCGGCATGCGCGCGAACGAAGAGAATTCATCGACCATGCGGCCGATGTCGGCCACCTGCCTCAGGATCGTATCGGTGCACTTCAGGAACGTGTCCTGGTCCGAGACGATCTCGCCGGCGTATTTCCTTCGCAGACGCTCGGCCGAGAGCTGGATCGGCGTCAGCGGGTTCTTGATCTCGTGCGCGATCCGCCGCGCGACGTCCTTCCACGCTTCCTGACGCTGCGCCGAGATGAGCTTCGTCATGTCGTCGAACGTCAGCACGAGGCCGCCCGACGCATCCGGGCTCATGCGCACGCTCAGGTTCAGCGAGCCGCCCTCGCGCACCAGGTCGACGCGCTGCGGCGGCGTTTCCCCGGCCGGCGCCGGCTGGTTCAAGAGATCGGAGAATTCCGGCGCAATATCCACGAGCCGGCGTCCGACAATGCGTTCCTGGCCATGGCCCAGCAACTGGCCGGCGGAACGGTTGGACGCCGTGATGCGGCCGTCGCGGTCGAGACCGACGACGCCTGCGCTGACCCCGCCGAGCACTGTTTCGATGAACTGGCTACGCTTTTCCGCATCTTCCTGCGCGCGCACCAGATCGCGCCGCTGCGTCTCCAGCTGCGCCGTCATGCTGTTGAACGCGCCCGCCAGGGCGTCGATTTCATCGCGATCGTCGCCGGTGGCGACGCGCGCCTTGAGATCGCCGGAGGCGACGCGCCGCGCCGCGCCGACGAGCCGTCCGATCGGCTCGGCCACGCGTGAGGCGCTCGTCAGCCCGACCCAGCCGGCGGCCAGCAACACGATCAACGCCGTCGAGAAGTACGCGAGACCGAACAGGCCGCGCAGCGTCCCCTGCTGCTCGCGCGCGTTTCGATAGTCCTCGACGGAATTGTCGAACGCCCGCAGCTGCGCCACGAGCCCGGGCTCGACCGCGCGCGAAACCCAGACATAGGCGCCATCATAGGCGCTGAGCCGATGCAGCGCGAGCACGCGGTCGTGCTCCTGATCGAAGCGCACGAACACATCGCCGGCGTTCGCGGTCTCGAACGCCTGCGCCGACGGCGGCGCATAGCCGACTGCGCCGGCACGCTCCGCCCGCGCCAGCACGCTCCCGGCCGAGTCGATCACATAAGCGGAAACGAGATCGCGTCGCTCGGCTTGGGCCGCGAGGAACGAGAGATAGACGTCAGGCTCCTCCACCAAGCCGCGTTGCGCCAGGTTCAAGTCGACCGCCATGGCTTCGACTTCGCCGGTGATGCCGCCGGAGGCGAGATCGACATAAGCGCGGCCGACGTTCGCCGCGTTTTCGATCGTCGTCTCGACGCGCTGGCTGAACCAGCGTTCAACGCCTTGGCTGAAGGTGAAGCCCAGGAACGCCGCGACGATCAGCGCCGGCGCCAGAGCCGCCAAACTGAACAGCGTCACGAACCGCACATGCAGGCGAGCGCCGGTCGCCGACGACCGCCACGCTCTCGCCACGCGCATCAGTCGGTGCAGCAGGATGCCGGCGAGCCCCGCCGAGATCACTAGGCTGGCGATCAGCAGCCCACGGATGGTCCCGCTCGCGCCGCCGGCCAAACCTTCGCCCAACAGCAGCGCGATCGTCGCAGAGCCGGTCAGGAAGATCGCGAGGCCGAGGCCGACCAGAAACAGAAGCGCGCTCTTCCCCTGCGGGCGATCGCTCAGGACCGCCGTTTCTGCCGGCTCGTCAGCCGCCGTGATGTGATGCACCATAGCCGGGGGAAACCTATGTTGCGGGGAAGCAACATAGGTGTTGAACCAATATCACGGCGGCGTCAATCGCCGCGCCCAGTCCGGATGCCGAGGGTCTGAATCTTCTTGCGCAGGGTGTTGCGGTTGATGCCGAGCACCGCCGCGGCCTTGATCTGGTTGCCGCGCGTGGCGGCGAGCGTCTGGGTGATCAGCGGCCGCTCGAGTTCTGCGAGCATGCGATCGTACAGCCCCGCCGCCGGTAAGCCAGCGCCCGCAGCAGCGAACTCCTGCGCCACACGCTGCGACAGCGCCGCCTCGATCCCGTCGCACGCGCCCTCGGCCAGTTCTTCGTTCGCGGCCGCGCCAAGCTCGTTCGCGATCTCCCGAGCGGTGATGACCGATGCTGGGCTCAGCGCCGCGGCGCGGCGGAGCAAATTCTCCAGCTCGCGCACGTTGCCGGGAAAGGCATGGCCTTTGAGCCGATCGATCGCCGCGCTGTCTATGCTCTTCTCCGGCAGGCCTTCGCGCCGCGCCCGCACCAGGAATGCGCGCGCAAGGTCGCCGACGTCCTCCAGCCGCTCACGCAGCGGCGGCAGCCGGATCGAAACCACGTTCAGCCGGTAGAACAGATCCTGACGGAACGAGCCCTGCCGCGCCAACGCGGCCAAGTTTCGCTGGGCGGCAACGATCAGGCGCGCGTTCGGCCGCTCGTTCGGATCTTCCGCGTGCAGCAAACCGGCAAGCCGCGTTTGTGCATCCGCCGGCAGTTCATCCACGTCCTCGAGAAACAACGTGCCGCCGTGCGCCTGCGCGAACTTGCCGTCGGACGCAAACAGGTCGCGATCGATCTGGCCCGCGCCCGCGCCCGCCAAGCTCAGCGTTATGTACGGTCCGCTCGCCCGGCGGCTGTGGTCATGGATCGCGCGCGCGACACGCTCCTTGCCCGTGCCGCTCTCCCCTTCGATCAGCACCGTGAGATCGGTGCCGGCGACGCGCGCCATCACGCGATACACATCCTGCATCGCCTGCGAGCGCCCGATCAGCGGCAGCCGCTCCTCCTTCTCCGCTTTGCTCGCTTGCGCGCGCGTTTTCGCGTCGGGGCCGCCGTCAAGCGCGCGGCGTACGACCGCCATCAGCTCGTCGAGATCGAATGGCTTTGGCACATAGTCGAACGCGCCGGCGCCGGCGGCGGAGAGGGCGGTCGTCACTGTCGACTGCGCGCTCATCACGATCACCGGCAGGTTAGGGCGCGCCGTGCGCATGCCGGGCAGGGCGTCGAACACACAATCGTCGCCCATATAGACATCGCTGAGGACGAGATCGCCCTCCCCCTCTTTCACCCACTTCGCCAGCGTCGCCACATTTCCCGTCGCGCGGACTGCGTAGCCTTCCTTGCCGAGCGCCTGCGAAAGCACGAAACGCAGAGAGGAATCGTCGTCGGCCAGCAGTATGCGCGCGCTCATGGGCTGTCTTCCGGGTCGATGGGGAGCAGGATCTTGAACGCCGTGCGGCCAGGATTGCTGTCGACTTCGATGCGCCCGTCGTGACGCGCGACGATATCGGCGGCGACGGTGAGGCCAAGGCCCATGCCGTTCGCCTTCGTCGTCGCGAACGCTTCGAACAAGCGGTCGACCACGTCCGGATGCAAACCCGGCCCGTTGTCGACGATCTGCACTTCGAGCTGCGCCCGCGCCGCGCCGCTCGCGGCGGAGCGGAATTTCACGCCGGGCCGATAGGAAGTGACGATCGCGATCTCGCCATCGGCCTGGCCGGCCACCGCTTCGGCCGCGTTCTTGGCGATGTTCAGAAACGCCTGGATCAGCTGATCGAAGTCGCCGCGCACTTGCGGCAAGCTCGGATCATAGTGCTCGCGGATCATCACGTCCGGCGCGCTCGAGCCGACCAGCTTACGCACGCGCTCCAGCGCCTCGTGAATGTTGAACAGTTCGAACCGCGGCGGCTCGAACGCCGCCATCGGATCGATCTTGTCGGTGAGCCGGCGAATGCGGTCGACCTCGTCGCAGATCAGTTTCGCCAGCGCCGCCGAGTCCGGATCGTCCGTGCGCGCGATCAGCTGCGCGGCCGCGCGGATGCCGGCGAGCGGGTTGCGCACTTCATGCGCCAGCGTGCGCGCCGCCGAGTGTCCGGCGACCGGCGGCGCTGTGCGCGCCCGCGGCGGCCGCGTCAGCACCAAGGCGATATAGCCATTGTCGCCCACCGGCCCGGCCGCAACCGTCGCGCGGCCAAGGGCGAAGCCGGGACCAACCAGGGCGACATCGGTTTCGGCGACTCCGGACGCGCCGCTCAGGGCCCGGCGCGCGAGATCGATGATGGGCGCGTCGGGGCCAAAGATTTCATCGAGCCGCCGTCCGAGCAGCCCGCGCCCCACACCGGCGAGAAGTTCAGCCGCTGCGGCGTTGACGAAGCGGATGCGCTCACCCCCGTCTATGCCGAGCACCGGCGCCGGCAACGCCTCGAGCCAGCGCTCCGCGTCGGGCGCCGCCTGGCGGGCGGCGAGCGGGCGCAGCACGGCGTCGGTCACCGGAGGCGCTCCGCGCGTGCGGGCGAGACAAACCGCCAGATTTGCGCCAAACGGGGCATGAGTCCGTCCTTCCGGAACCGGAGCTTATGGCGCCTAAAAAGCGGGCGCCACAGGTTTTATGCTGCAACGCAACACGAGAGGCCAAGATTCCCCAGTCGAGGACAACCGCGGCGATCATCGTGGCCGCCGGACGCGGCGAGCGCGCAGGCGGCGCTCTGCCCAAGCAGTACCGTCCCATGCACGGCCGGCCCGTGCTGCGCTGGTCTGTCGCCGCGTTCGCTGAGGCGGGCGTCGACAACATCATCGTCGTCTGCGCAGCGGCCCAAGCTGACGCCTGCGCCGTCGCCATTGAAGGCTACGCAGCGACGATCACGCCTGGCGGCGACACGCGCACGGCCTCGGTTCGCGCCGGCCTTGCTGCGGCCGGTGACGCCGACGTGATCCTGATTCATGACGCCGCCCGGCCAGGCCTGTCGGCCGAAATGGTCAGAACGCTGGTCGCGGAGATCGCCAGCGGGGCCTCCGCCGTCGCCCCTGCCCTGCCGGTCGCCGACACGTTGTTGCGCACGGAAGAGGGCGGCCGCGTCGTCTCCGAGCTCGACCGTGCGGGCGCCGTGCGCGTGCAGACGCCGCAAGCGTTCGACGGCCGCGCGGTGCGGGCGGCGTATGCGGCGGCGGCGGAGTCGATGGCGTTCACCGACGATCTCGCCGTCGTGCGCGCCAACGGCGTTGCAACGCGGGTGATCGCGGGCGATCCGCGCCTCATGAAGCTGACCTATCCGGAGGACTTCGCCATGCTGGAGCGCATGCTCGCCGGCGAGCGCATCACCTGCGTCGGCCACGGCGTTGACGCGCATCGTTTCGGCGCGGGCGATCACGTCACGCTGTGCGGCCTGCGCATCGCCCACGACAAGGGCCTCGTCGGCCATTCCGACGCCGACGCCGGCTGGCATGCGCTCGTCGACGCCATTCTGGGCGCGCTCGGCCAGGGCGACATCGGCGCGCATTTTCCGCCGAGCGACCCACAGTGGAAAGGCGCGGAATCCGAACGCTTCCTGCGCCACGCTAAAGCGCTCGCCGACGCCGCCGGCGCACGCATCCTGCACGTCGACGTCACGCTGATCTGCGAGCGACCTAAGATCGGCCCGCACCGCGAGGCCATGCGTGCGCGCACCGCCGAAGTGCTCGGGCTTCCGCTCGATCGCGTCAGCGTCAAAGCGACGACCACCGAGCGCATGGGCTTCCTCGGCCGCGAAGAAGGCCTTGCCGCGCAAGCGACGGCGACGCTCGATCGCCCGGCTTAGTTCGGGGCGGACGTCGCCGCAGCCGGCGTTTCCTCCGCGGGCGCTTCCCCATCCAGGCATGCCGGCTGCTGCGGGGCCAGCCAGCAGGATTCGGCGCCCGTGATCTGATCCCACAGCGCCCGCGGCACGTTGATGTAGTCGTCGGTCCAGCCGGGCCCTTCGGGCGCTTCGAGCACGCGCCAATCGTCGTTGATCAGCGGCAGCGCCGCCAATGTCGCCGGGTCGCGCGCAATGATCATGACGCTCGCCGCCGATCCGCCGTACAGCATCGCGCCAGGCAATTCGAAGGCATAGCTCAACCGGAACAGAGTCGGCGCGTTGAGATCGCGCGCCACGCGCGCCGCCTCTGAGACCAACGCCAGATTCCGGTTGGACAAATGCAGGATCACGACGCCGCGCTCGCTCGTCTTCGAGAGATAGAGCGCGATCGCTTCGCGCGTCAGCAGGTGCGCCGGGATCGCGTCCGAAGAGAAGGCGTCGACGACGATCACGTCGTAAGCCCCGCCCGGCGCGTTGGCGATCTGCAGCCGCGCATCGCCGAGCACGACGTGCGCGTTCGGCTGGCACTGCGGCACGAAGGTGAAGTCGCCGCCCGGCTCGACGGCGAGTCGCACGACGGCCGGATCGATCTCATAAATCGTGAGCTGATCGTCCGGCTCCATCAGGCACGCGGTCGATCCGGTGCCAAGACCGATCAAGGCCAGATGCGAACGCTCGCGCATCCCGAGCGCCCCCGTGATCGCCTCGCCGAGCGCAGTGCGCGGATGATAATAGGTCAAAGGCTGGCGCGAACGCGTCGGATCGTCGATCTGGGCGCCATGCAGCGTGGTGCCGTGCAGCAGCACGCGCAGAGGCGGAATTTCTGAATCGCTGAGTTCGTACACGCGCGTGCGCAGCACGCCGAAGAACGTTCGCTCCTGCGTGATGATGCGCCCGCCGCTCACATCGTCGAAGAAGATGATCGAGAAGGCGACAAGCACGCCGGCCGCCATCACGATCGGCCGGCCGCGATTGATGAAGATGGCGAGGCCGCAGAAGATCACCCCGATCGCCGTCAGCAGCTCGTCGTCAAGCTGCTCGCGCAGCAGCATCAGCATGATCAGCACGACGAACGTCGGCAGCGCGGCGCCATGGGCGAAGTCCGCGACGCGCCGTTCGTCGCGCCGGCGCTGGATCGTTGCGTGCACCGCGAACATCAGCATGACGAGGCTCGACGCGGTCAGCAGCGCCCCCCAGGGCGCGACGATCCGCATGCGCGTTTCGCCGTCGACGATGCTGCCGAGGAAAATGCTGTCGACATTGAGGGCGCAATAGATGACGAGCCCGGCATGCGCCGCCGCCAGCGCGAGGAAACCGTAGCGCAGCGGCGCCGGCCGCGCCTCGTCGCCCCAGCCGGCCGCCACCATCGCCGCCGCCGCCCCGAGCGCCCCCGCAACGATCGCGCCGACGTGGGCCGGCACGTTGACGGCGGAGAGGTTCATCAGCGCCAACGCGAGGCCGACGACGCCGAGCATCACCGCCGCGGCGAAGCTCGCATCGGCCAGGCGCGGCATGTCGCTGCCGGTGCGCGGCCTGAACAGGCAGGCTGCCGCCAGCGCCAGCGGATATTCGTAGACATTGTTGAAGATCACCGGCGCTGCAAGCGCCGCAGACGCGCCGCCGAGCACGCCGCCAAGCGACACGAAGAGATAGAATTCCGTCAGCCGCTCCGCGCTCGGTCGCGACCGCGACAGCGCCAAATGGCAGACCAGCGCGCTGAAGAAGAAGCCGGCCAAAATGCCGGTGATCGAGCCCAGCCAATTGCCAGACGCATAATAGGACATCACCAGCAGCGCCAGCGCCGCCGGATGAATGAGCAGCGTCGCCCGGTCGATCTTCTCGCTGCCCTTCATGAATGCGAGCACGAAGGTCGCCAGATAGAGCGCGAGCGGCACGACCCAGAGCATGGGCGCCGAAGCAACGTCGGTGGAGATGTGCAGCGTTACGCCCAGCGACAGCGCCGAAGGGACCGCCGCCGCCGCCATCCAGTAGCCGCGCTCGCGCCAGCGGTCTTTGCCCGGCGTCGTTGTCGCCGCTTCCGCTTCGGGCGCCGGCGCGGGCGCAGCAACCTTGGGCGCGCCTTCGCCGTGCGCGGTCACCGCCATCGCGCCTGCGAGCAGGATCAGCGCCAACACGCCGACATAGCCCGCCGTCCAGGCCGCACTCTGCGCCTGCGCGCCGAGCATCGGCTCGATCACGACCGGATAGGCAAGCAGGCCGATGAAACTGCCGAGATTGCTGGCGGCGTAAAGATAGTACGGATCATGCGCGTCGGCGCGCCCCGTGCGCGCGTACCATGCCTGCAGCAACGGCGCGGTGGCGGAAGCCGCGGCGAACGGCGCCCCGACAGAAAGCGCAAGCACGCCCAACAGCCACAGCGAAGGCTGCTCGACGTTCGGCGGCCCAAGCAGGTCGCTCACCTGCACCGGCAGCACCAGCCAGGCCGCGCCCAGCACCAGCGCGTGCGCGATCGCCTGCACGCGCAAATCCTTCACCCGCGCCAGCAGGTGCGCATAGAGATAGCCGACCAGCAGCGCCGCCTGGAAAAACGCCATCGACGTATTCCAGACCTGCGGGCTGCCGCCCAGAAGCGGCGTGACCATGCGCGCGAACAGCGGCTGCAGCACGAAGATGAGCGCCGCGCTCGAAAACAGCGCCAACGCAAACACGGGCGCCGCCGCACGGCGCGCAAGAGCCTGCATGTTCCCTCCCCTGGGGTCCGGCCGCTTCTGCCACCCGCATCGATTCAATGGAATGGACAATCGCCGCGGCGCCATGTCCAATCGGCGCATGATCGCCGACCGTCTCGTTCGCGACGCGCAGGGGCTCTACGAGCAAGCCAAGCAGCGCCGCTACCGCATCGTCACCGCCGAGAGTTGCACAGGCGGATTGATCGCCGCTTCGCTCACCGCCGTGCCCGGCTCCTCGGTCGTGGTCGAGCGCGGCTTCGTCACCTACTCGAACGACGCCAAGGTCGAGATGCTCGGCGTGCCCTCCGACCTGATCGAACGGCGCGGCGCCGTCAGCATGGAGGTTGCGCTCGCAATGGTGGACGGGGCGCTGAAGCACAGCCCCGCCGACATCGCCATCGCCGCCACCGGCATCGCCGGCCCCGCCGGCGGCAGTGCCGACAAGCCGGTCGGCCTCGTCCACATCGCCGTCGGCCGCCGCAACGGCCCGCGCCTGCACGAAGAGCATCGCTTCGGCGATATCGGCCGCATGCGCGTGCAGGCGGAAAGCGTGCTCGCCGCGTTCGCGCTAGCCGGCCGCGTTCTGGATTGAGGGCAAGCGCCGCCGCGCCTCGTTCTCGAACGCGCTCATGATCTTCGCCGCCAGCCGTTCGCGATTGGCGCTCACCGCCGCATTCAGCAACACGTTCTTGAACTGATATGAGATCCAGAACCGCACTCGTGCGCCCCTCTCGTGCGGCTCGAACCGCCAGCGATTGTCGAGCGCATGCAGCGGCCCGCTCACCAGCGCCACCTCCACTTCGCCCTTCGCCGGCTCACAGCGCACCGTGGTCGAGAACTGCTCCGTGATCGCCTTCCAGCCGACGATGGCGCTCGCGACGCCCTCCCAGCCGCCTTCGGCGCGCGGCTCTTCCTTCACGACGCTAAGGCTCTTCAGGAACGGAATGAACTTCGGATACTCGCGCACGTCGCCGACCATCCGGCACAAATCGCCCGGCGCATAAGGCAGCACGCGCTCGGCTTCGATGACGGTGCGACTCATGGTGCTCCCCCGCGTGCGGGGGAGCTGTCGAGCGCGCAGCGCGAGACTGAGGGGGGAGTTGTCGCGCGCAACGTCCCCCTCCGCTTGGCTTCGCTCAGCACCTCCCCCGCGCGCGGGGGAGGATTGACAGCGCCGCTCATCACTTGGCTTGCGCCAGGCGCGCCGCCTTCAGCCGCGCGAAGTCCTCGCCGGCATGGTGCGAGGAGCGCGTCAGCGGCGAGGCCGACACCATCAGGAAGCCCTTGGCGTAGGCGATCGTCTCCAGCGCCTTGAACTCGTCCGGCGTCCAGAAGCGGTCGATCGCCGCGTGCTTACGCGTCGGCTGCAGATACTGGCCGATGGTGAGGAAATCGACGCCGGCGACGCGGAGGTCATCCATCACCTGCAGCACTTCATCCTTGGCTTCGCCAAGTCCGACCATCAGCCCCGATTTCGTGAACTGGTTTGGATCGCGCTGCTTCACCGAGTCGAGCAGCCGCAGCGATTGGTAATAGCGCGCGCCCGGCCGGATCGAATGATAGAGCCGCGGCACGGTTTCGAGATTGTGGTTGAACACGTCCGGCGCCGCATCGATCACGCGCTCGGCCGCGCCGGGTTTGCGCAAAAAATCCGGCGTCAGAATCTCGATCGTCGTCTCCGGCGCCGCGACGCGGATCGCCCGGATCGTCCGCACGAAATGATCGGCGCCGCCGTCCTCCAGATCGTCGCGGTCGACGCTCGTCACCACGACGTGCTTCAGCCCCATCTGCGCCGTTGCGTGCGCGACATTCTCCGGCTCGTTGTCGTCGAGCGGAAGCGGCTTGCCGGTGGAGACGTTGCAGAAGCTGCAGGCCCGCGTGCAGATGCCGCCCAGGATCATGAACGTCGCGTGCTTCTGGCTCCAGCACTCGCCGATGTTCGGGCAGCCGGCCTCTTCGCAGACCGTATGCAGCTTCAGGTCCCGCACCAGCTCCTTGGTCTGGTGGTAGCCGAGGCTTGTCGGCGCCTTCACCCGAATCCAGTCCGGCTTGCGCGGGCTCGCATTATCCGGCCGATGCTGCTTCTCCGGATGGCGCAGGCGAGTTTCGCCCGGCTCTTCCCCTGGTTGGCGCAAATCAATCAGCGTCGGCATGGCCCGAACATGACCCTCCCCGCGCCCTGCCGCAACGCCCGCGCGGCAGCCCAGCCCTGCAGCTTCAAGTGGTTAAGGCGCGGCATCTTGCCCAACTTTGTCCACCTCGATAGTGTCCTGTTACAACCGTGAAACAATAATCACGGCATAGGCGTCCTTTCCGACAGGACGTGGGCGGGTCAGTTCGGAGGCAGCAATTCCCATGACGAATCGTCCGTTCGAGTTGGCGCGCACGCGCGTCACCTTGTTCGAAGCCCTGCTCCGGGCGCGCGACGCCAAGGGGGGCAAGACCCCGATCCTGGAAGATCACGAACGCAAGGTGCTGACGTACGACGACATCGTGCGCGCCGCGTTCGCCTTGGGCGGCAAGCTCGACGTCCAGATCAAACGCAACGAAACCGCAGGCGTCATGCTGCCGACCGGCGTCGGCTGCGTCGTCACCTTCTTTGCGCTGCACGCCATCGGCCGCACGCCGGCGATGCTGAACTTCACCGCGGGCGCGATGAACCTGCGCTCGGCCTGCGAAGCGGCCAACGTGAAGAAGATTCTCACCTCGAAGCGCTTCATCCAGCTTGCGAAGCTGGAGGGGCTCGAAGCCGAACTCTCCAAGTTCGCCAAGCTCATTTATCTCGAGGACATCCGCAAGACGATCGATTTTGGCGACAAGCTCGTCGCGCTCGCCAAGGGCTCGTTCCCGCGCGTGTTCGCCGCCAAGGGCAACCCAGACGACACCGGCGTCATCCTCTTCACGTCCGGCTCCTACGGCACGCCTAAGGGCGCGGTGCTCTCCCACGCCAACATCGTCGCCAATGTCGAACAGGCGCACGCGCACGTGCCGTTCGATCCGAACTGGTCATTCTTCTCGCCGCTGCCGATGTTCCACTGCTTCGGCCTCACCGGCGGGGCGATGTTGCCGATCCTCACCGGTCACAAGTGCTTCCTCTTCCCCTCGCCTCTGCAGGTGAAGGAAATCCCGAAACTGGTGCGCGACACCGGCGCCAACGTCTTCCTCGCCACCGACACGTTCGCGATGCAGTACGCGCGCAACGCCACCAACGAAGACCTCGCCTCGATGGAGCTGATGGTCTGCGGCGCCGAGCGGGTGAAGGAAGAGACGCGCGACCTCTACAAGCGCCGCTTCAACGTCGAAATCATCGAGGGTTACGGCGCGACCGAAGCCTCGCCGGTCATCGCCGTGAACACGCCGGCCACCAACAAGCACGGCACGGTGGGCCAGTTCATGCCAGGGATGGAATGGCGGCTCGAGACCGTGCCCGGCATCGAAGGCGGCCAAAAGCTTTATGTGCGCGGCCCCAACGTGATGCGCGGCTATCTCGATCCGACCAAGCCGTTCGGCATCGATCTCCTGCCGCAGGGCTGGCACGACACCGGCGATGTGGTCGACGTCGACGCCGACGGCTTCATCACCATCCTCGGCCGCGTCAAGCGCTTCGCCAAGGTCGGCGGCGAGATGGTTTCCCTGAACGCCGTCGAAAGCTACGCCCAGCACACTTGGCCGGACAACACGCACGCCGCCGTCGCGCTTCCGGACAGCCGCAAAGGCGAACGCATCATCCTCTTCACCGACAAACAGGACGCGACGGCCGAAGAACTGCAAGCCTGGTGCAAGACCCACGGCGCGAGCGAACTTGCCGTGCCGAAGCGCATCGTCCCGATCGCAGAAATCCCGGTGCTCGGCAGCGGCAAAACCGATTACGTCGCGCTGCAGCGGCTGGCGGCGGAGCGGTTTGCTGAGCAGAAGGCGGCTTAGTTGCCGCCGCCGGATGGTCCGAAGACCTCCGTCATTAGCTGGGCCTGGATAGCCGCGCTCTCGTATATCGTCACAGGCGGGCTAATAGCCCGCGTTGGCCACTTCATCGGTGCGGTTGGCGGCTACTGCGCCGAGCCCACCGACGAACTCAATGCTGCTGATCCAATCTATCGAACGTGTGACCCATGCACTTTATATTTCAGTGTGTTTGGCGTCATTGAAGTTAGTGCGTGCCCAGATCCAATCATCGCCTTTGTCTTGAACGCCTTTGTCGCGATTCCGCACGTTGCGATCGTGATCTTGTCCATGGTCTTGTATGCTTTGCCTTGGCTCTTGAGGTGGGCAGTCCTCCTCGCCTGCATAATTGCGTTTGTATACGTAGTAGCTAAGGAATCTGGACAGAAGCGACCTGCTGCAGCTTTGCATCGCGGACTGATAATTGCCCTTCTAGGACTCGGCGCGATCCATGCCTTAATGCTGTGAGATTTCGTCCGCGTCTCAGGCGCTCAGCTCCGCCAAAAAGGCGGCGAACGGATTTACGGTGCCCAGCAATGGCGGGCAGCGAAACGGTTCGCGGAGCAGAAGCAAGCTCAGTCGTACAGCACTCTGCGCGGCTTAAGCCCGTACGCGCGGCTCCCGAGTCTCAGGGCCCGCTGGGCGGCGCTTTGCGTGGCCAAAGCAGTGCAACTCCCAACGCCGCGGCCACCATCGCCAGAGCATGCGGCACGTTGTCGATGGGTTTCGGGCTCAACCCGATCTCCACAGGACCGCCGAACAAGCTGACAATGCGATACAGGGAGTAGGCATTCCAAACGATCCAGCCCAACCAGCCGACGCCTGCAACGAGCAATACGCAGCCAAGCACGGATCTAACTCTCAGCATCGGCCTCTCTCAGGGTGTTTGGATCATCATATCCAACGCACCCAATAGGGGATAGCACTCGTCTCTATCCCCGCATTCTCAGCGCCAAATCGCTGAAAACAAAGCAATCGCACATAAATCAATCCGACCGCTGAATTCCTGAGCGATACTAGCGCTCATGAACACACCAAAACACCATCTCAGCAGCCGCCGGCGCCAGAGGCTTGTCCTCTGGGCGCTGGCGATGCTGTCGTGGATTGCTTCGGTGCTGTTCGCCGGGCGCAAAGTCACACCGCGCCAGCTCCTCCGGCGCCGCCGCAGCATGTCGCTCGACGGCTTGAAGCGCATGACCATCCAGCTGATGATCGTCCGCGCTGCGGAGCTCGCGCGTCTGCGTCTGCCGAAGGTCCCGCGCCGCCGCCCGCCTGTGCGCCGGCACTATTTCCGATCGCTGCTGGGCTCGCGTCTGCGCCGCTTGATGAAGCGCAAGGATCTGCCCGCGCGCATCGCCGTGCTGATCGACGTGCTGCGCAATCTGGACGACTACGCGGCGATCCTCGCCAAGCGCCTGAAGCGCCGCCTCACCCGCCTTTTCCCGATCAGGGGCGTGCCCGTGTCGTCCGCGCTGCTTCAGGGCGCGCCGGCGCCCCAGCCGGCCTGCGCCGATACCTCATGAAGCAGCGCGTTCCGTTGAACCGAACCGCCGCGCCGAGCCCCGCTCCGCGCGGACGCCGGCGCATGTCAAACGTGCAGCACCCGCCCGTACGCATCGAGCACCGCTTCGTGCATCATCTCCGAGAGCGTCGGATGCGGGAACACCGTCTCCATCAGCTCATGCTCGGTGACTTCGGCGTTCATCGCCACGACATAGCCCTGGATCAGCTCCGTCACTTCGGCGCCGATCATGTGCGCGCCGAGCAATTCGCCGGTCTTCGCATCGAACACGACCTTCACCATGCCCTGGTCTTCGCCAAGCGCGATCGCCTTGCCGTTGCCGACGAACGGAAAGCGCCCGACTTTCACCTCGCGCCCCGCCGCCTTCGCCTTCGCTTCGGTCAGCCCCACGCTCGCCACCTGCGGATGCGAGTAGGTGCAGCCCGGAATGCGTTCCTTGAGCATCGGATGCGCCTTCTGTCCCGCGATCGCCTCGATGCAGATGACGCCCTCGTGCGATGCCTTGTGCGCGAGCCACGGACCGCCGGTCACATCGCCGATCGCGTAGAGCCCCGCGACGTTCGTCTTGCCGTAGCCGTCGGTGACGATGTGCCCGCGATCGGTCTTCACGCCGAGCGCTTCAAGGCCGAGGTTCTCGATATTGCCGGTGATGCCCACCGCGACGATCGCGTGCGAAGCCGTGAGGGTTTCTTCCTTGCCCTTCGAAGCAACCACAGCCTCGACGCCCTTCGCCGTCGCCTTCAGCGACTTGGCTTCGGTGGAAGTGAGCAGCTTCAGGCCTTCCTTCTCGAAGCGCTTCTTGGCGAACGCCGAGATCTCTTCGTCCTCGACCGGCAACACGCGGTCGAGCAATTCCACCACCGTCACCTTCACGCCGAACGCCGCATAGAACGAGGCGAACTCGATCCCGATCGCGCCCGAGCCGAACACCAGCAAGGACTCCGGCCATTCCGGCGGCGTCATCGCATCGCGATACGTCCAGATGCGCTTGCCGTCGCCCTTCAGCCCCGCCGCCGGAATCTCGCGCGCTCGTGCCCCGGTCGCCAGGATCACATGCTTCGCCTCGTACGCAGCATCCTTCCCGTCCTTGCCCTTCACGATCACCTTCGGGCTGGCGCTGCCCTTCTCCAGCCGCGCCTCGCCTTCAACCACCGTGATCTTGTTCTTCTTCATCAGGAACTGGACGCCCTTCTCCATGCGTCCGGCCACGCCGCGCGAGCGCTTCACCACGGCTTCCGGATCGAACTTCACGTTCTCGGCCGAAAGCCCGTACTCGTTCGCTTGTTTGAAATTGCGATAGACCTCTGCCGAGCGCAGCAGCGCCTTGGTCGGAATGCAGCCCCAGTTGAGGCAAATCCCGCCCAACCTGTCGCGCTCGACGATGGCGACCTTCATGCCCAATTGCGCCGCGCGAATAGCCGTCACGTACCCGCCAGGGCCCGACCCGATGATGATGACGTCGAAGGATGTGCTCATGCGGAAGGGAATAGGGCAGCAGGCCAAGAAGGCAATATGTGCGGACGCAAGGCAGCCCTACTGCCCTACTCACCTACGCAATCCCGAACGCGTTCCGTATCCCATCCACCACGAACTGCGCCGCCAGCGCCGCCAGCAGAATCCCGAACACGCGCGTCAGCATCGAACCAACGGTCGGTCCCATCGCCCGCGAGATCGGCCCCGCCGCCAGGAATGCGGCCAAGCAGAGCGCCAGGTTCGCGCCGACGCCGAGCAGCACCATCGCCCGCTCCAGCGGCGCTTCGTATTGCGCGAAGAACAGCATAATCGAGGCGATCGCCCCTGGCCCCGCGATCAGCGGGATCGCCAGCGGAAACACCGAGATATCGTCCTGCTGCTCGGGATGCTCGGCCTGGTGCTGCGCCACCTTTTCGGCGCGCTCGTCACGCCGCTCGCTGCGCTTCTCGAACAGCATGTCGACGGCGATCAGGAACAAGAGCAGGCCGCCGGCGATCCGGAACGCGTCCATGGACACGTGTATCTGCTCCAACAGCCACGCGCCGCCGAACGCGAAGGCGAGCAGAATCCCGGTCGCGATCGCCACCGACTTCCACGCCATCGTCCGCCGCCACGCCGGCGTCATGGCGGAGGTCATCGTCGTGAACATGGGCGCCATCGCCACCGGATCGATGGCGACGAAGAAGGTGACGAATGAGGCGAGCAGCAGCGAAAGCATCAACGCCCCTTAACCGATTCACGCTGCGTTTACGCCGATTACCTCGGTTCGTTGCTGCAATTATTAAGGCTGCTGCGCTTAGCCTTGGTTTCGTGGTGGTGAGATGAGCGCGGCCGACGCGGCGGGCAACGCCGTTCTCAGGATTCTCGTGGCCGACGGCCATCTGTTCCAGCGGCGCCTGCTGGCCGAGACGCTGCGCGCCGGCCGCGGCACCATCGTCGACTACGCCGAAAGCGCCGAACAGTGCGCACAGACGTTCAGCGTGATCCAGCCTGACATCTTGATCGTCGATTGGGATCTCGATGGCGGCCACGGCCTCGGCCTGGTCCAACGCATCCGCAAGAGCCAGTTCGGTGAGCACGTCAAGAAGCTCCCGATCATCCTCGTCGCGCCGCCGCGTTCGAGCCGCGACGTCGCCCTCGCCCGCAACAGCGGCATCGACGAATTCGTGATCCGCCCTTACACGACAGGCGCCATGCTCGAGCGCGTCGCCGAAGTGCGCGACAACCGCCGCGAGTTCATCGACTGCGCCTCTTATGTCGGCCCCTGCCGGCGCCGCCGCGTCGCCGATGAGAATTACACGGGCCCGCGCCGGCGCTTGTTTGACGGCGCTGACGCCAAGGCCGACACGCCTGATGTGAAAATCCGAAAAGGCCTCGCCCGCACCTATTGCGAACGCATCGGCGCGCTGATGCAGCAGATAAAAAACGACGCGCTCGATGCGCTGCGCGAGCTGTGTCTCGCCGCCGGCCAGCTCAGCGCGCTCGCCGCCGACACCAAAGACCCGCAGCTGGTCGCCGCCAGTTCGTCCTTGTTCAACTACGTCAAAGGCGTCGGCGCGACGGCGAACCTCAATCCGAGCGTCGTGCAGGCGCATATCGACGCCATCATCAAGCTCGCCGAGCTTCCCAACTACCAGTTCGAAGTGCGCCAAGCCGTCACGCACGAACTCGGCTTGCTCGTGGCGAAGAAGCTGAAGCAGACCAGAGCAGCGTAATTAGCCGTAGCAAGACATGATGCGCTGCACGGCGGTGACCACGTTGCTCTGGGTCACGAACACAGTCGCGGCGAACGCCGCGAGCGAGAGTATCGGCGCGACGGCGCCTTGGCCGTGGGTCGTGACGCCATGCGAACGATCGCGCCCAGCACGCTCGGCGCCACCATCAGCGAGACCATCAGCACAACCAGCCCAACCCACGCGGTCGACCGAAACGCCGCCAGCGCCATCGCCATCAGGTCGGCGGTCGCCAAAAGCGTCGGCGCCACCACCGCCCAATAGGCATGCACGAACAGCAGGAACGGCGTGAAAAAGCCAAACACCACGCTCACCGCTCGAACCGCTCCCAGCTTCGGCTTGTCCTCTCCCGGCTCGACCACCGGGCCAGCGGATTCGCAGATCATCGTCACGAACACGGCTGCCGTGACGATCGCCCAGCCGACGCCCGCCGCGTCGAGGACCAAGCCCCACGAGCTGATGATGATGTCCATTCGACGCCTCCCCCGCCGCTAGTGGGCAGCGGGCTCGCGCGCCTGTCAAGCGATGTTCAAAGCAGCATCGCCATCGGATCTTCCAGGAAGCTCCGGAACGCTTTCAGGAACGCCGCGCCCAAGGCGCCGTCGACAACGCGGTGATCGCAGGTCACGGTGACGCTCATCATCGTCGCAATCGCCAGCGCATCATTCTTCACCACCGGCCGCTTTTCGCCCGCGCCGATCGACATGATCATACCGTGCGGCTCATTGATGATCGAGGCGAAGCTCTTGATCCCCATCATGCCCATGTTGGAGATCGAGAACGTGCCGCCCTGAAACTCTTCCGGCTTCAGCTTCTTCGCGCGTGCGCGTTCGGCCAAATCCGCCATCTCGTGCGAAATCTGCGCAAGACCCTTCGTCTCCGCCGCCCAGATGATCGGCGTGATTAGGCCGCCCGGGATAGCCACCGCCACCGCGATGTCGGCGTGATGGTGCATCGCGATCCCATCGGGCGTGTAGCTCGCGTTCGATTCCGGCACCAGCTTCAACGCGAGCGCCGCCGCCTTGATGCACATGTCATTGACAGAGATCTTCACGCCATTGTCGCCGAAGCGCTTGTTGATCTCGCCGCGCGCCTTCAGCAGCGCATCGATCTCGATTTCGATCGTGAGCGGGAAATGCGGCACGTCGCGGAAACTCTCGGTCATCCGCTTGGCGATCGTCTTGCGCATCATGTCGAGCGGCACGAGATCGTAGCTGCCCTGACGGATGCCCATCTGCTCCAGCGACCGATGCTGCCCCGGCGCCTGCTGCGGCGCGGGCCGCGACACCTCCCGTGATTGTTGCGCCGCTTGCCTCGGCGCTTTGCCGGCGGCTTCGACGTCCGCTTTGACAATGCGTCCGTTCGGGCCCGAGCCCTTGAGGCCCGACAGGTCGATCCCGCTTTGCTCGGCCAACCGTCGCGCGAGAGGGGATGCGAAAATTCGCTCGCCCGGCGTCGCCGTCGCGGTCACCGTTTGCTGCTTCTCCGGCGCACGGGCGGATGACGGCTTTTCCGGCTGCTGTCTAGCCGCCGCCGGCGCAGCCTTCGTCTCTTGCTTCGGCGTGGGCTTCGCCGCTTCGCCTTCGCCCTTCAGGCGCGCGATCGGCGTGTTCACCTTCACGCCTTGCGCGCCTTCTTCGACCAGCAATTCTTCGATCACGCCTTCGTCGACGGCCTCGACCTCCATGGTGGCCTTGTCCGTTTCGATCTCGGCGATCACCTGCCCGGGCTCGATCGCGTCGCCGACCTTCACGTGCCATTTGGCGAGATTGCCCTCCTCCATTGTCGGCGAGAGCGCAGGCATGGTGATGTCGGTCATCAGGAAGCTTTCCTCGATTGCAGCTGGACGTTCACGACGTCCGGCTTCCAGCGATGGATGAAGGTCATGTAGGCGAGCACGCCGTAGACCGATATCATGCCGATCCACAGCAGCGAGCGCACGATCCAGTCGATTCCGCCGCGCGCGTTCTCCAGCGGCGCGCGTCCCGCCGCTGTTAGCTGACCGGCGGCTTCGAGTTCGATCAGCCGTCCGATCAGACCCGAGTGCGCATTCTCCGCCCCGATCATCACCACCAGCAGCAAGGCAAGGATCAGCGCCACGAACGCGAACGCTCCGACGCGCGCGATCAGCATCGCCTCGCCGACGAAATAGTTGAGCGCGACGATATAGGCCGACACGACGGTGAAGATCAGCGACACGCCCACCAGCAGGAGGCCCATATATCCGATCAATTGCTCGACAACTTCGCCCTCGCTCATGTCCCCGGCTCCACCAGCGTCATCGGCGTCCAGCGTGACAGCCGCCGCGCGATACGCTCATCAGGCGTCTCACCCTCGAGACTCGCGAAAGTCGCCGGCTCGTCGCGCAGCTCCGGAATGTCGAGCCCGACGACGTTCACAACGCCGACCGGCCCGCTCGGCCCTTCCATCATCGTCGCGACATAGGCGCCGCACGCGGGGCAGATCAGATAGTCCGCCGTCTTGTGCCCGAAGCGATAACGGATCAAGGCGCGCTCGCTCCTGATCCGCAATGCGCCGGCCAGGTCGGAAGCCGACTTCACCCCGCGCGCGCGGCAGAACGAGCAGCCGTCCTGGCGCAGGCGCACCGGCGCGTCCGTCTCATACTCGGCGCTGACCGCGCCGCAATGGCAGGCGCCGCGATAGATCATCTCAATTTCTCATCGGCGTGGTTCGGCCGGGATCGGTCGGGCTGTCCCACTCGGCATGAAACAGCTCACGGATGCCGGCGAGCGTATCTTCTTCCTTCGCCAAGCCCTCTTTCGCGTAGGCGCGCGCGACGTGCCGGGCGATGTCCACCAGCAGGATGCCCCATGCGGACGGGTCCGGAAACGCGGGGATCAACGACACGTCCATGCTGCGGTCCGCATTGATCCAGACGCGCAAGACCTCGGCCGCCTCGCCAGAGAGCGCGGAACTAGGCGGGATCGGCAATTCGTGCAACTTCATCGGCTCACCGGTACGTAACGGCCTTCACCGCATCGACGATCTTTTCGACGCTCGGCAGCGCCAGCGCTTCGAGATTGGCGGCGTACGCCAGCGGCGCATCGACCTGGTGCACGCGCATCGGCGGCGCATCGAGGTAATCGAACGCCTCGGCTACAACTCGCGCCGCTACCTCGGCGCCGACGCCGTTCTGCGCCCAGCCTTCTTCGACCGTGACGATGCGGTTGGTCTTCTTCACACTTTCGATGATCGTCTCCGTGTCGAGCGGCCGCAGCGTGCGCAAATCGATCACTTCGGCGTCGACGCCCTCTTCCGCCAATTGCTCCGCCGCCTTCAGCGCGAGGCCCACCATGCGCGAATGCGCGGTGATGGTGACATCGCCGCCTTGTCGGCGAACCTTCGCCTTGCCGATCGGCACCACCCAATCCCTCACGTCCGGAATCTCGAACTCGACGCCGTAGAGCATTTCGTGCTCGAGGAAGACGACCGGATTCGGATTGCGGATCGCCGCTTTCAGCAAGCCCTTCGCGTCCGCCGCATCATACGGCGCAATCACGATCAAGCCCGGAACGTGCGAATACCAGGACGAATAATCCTGACTATGCTGCGCCGCGACGCGCGCGGCCGCGCCGTTCGGTCCGCGGAAGACGATCGACGATTTGATCTGGCCGCCCGACATATACAGCGTCTTCGCCGCCGAGTTGATGATCTGGTCGATCGCCTGCATTCCGAAATTCCAGGTCATGAACTCGACGATCGGCTTCAGCCCCGCCATCGCCGCGCCGACGCCGAGGCCGGCGAAGCCATGCTCGGTGATCGGCGTATCAACGACGCGCTCCGGCCCGAACTCCTGCAGCAGCTCGCGTGAGACCTTGTACGCGCCCTGATATTCCGCGACCTCTTCGCCCATCAGAAAGACACGGTCGTCCGCGCGCATCTCTTCGGCCATCGCGTCTCGCAGCGCATCGCGCACGGTGATTTTGACCATCTGCGTCCCGGCCGGAATTTCCGGATCGCTCTGCGGCGCCGCATGCGAGACCTTCGACGGTTCGGGCCGGTTGGTCTTGACCGGTTCTTCCTTCTGCTCGGGCTGTGGCGGTTTCTTTGCTTGCTGCTTCGCCGCCTCTTGCTTCGCCGGCGCCCCCGCGCCGGCTTCATCGCCCAACACCGCGATCGGCGTATTCACCTTCACGCCCTGCGCACCCTCTTCGACCAGGAGCTCCGTCACCGTTCCTTCGTCGACGGCCTCGACCTCCATCGTCGCCTTGTCGGTCTCAATCTCGGCGATGACTTGGCCAGGTTCGATCTTGTCGCCCGGCTTGATCAGCCATTTGGCCAAATTGCCCTCCTCCATCGTCGGCGAGAGCGCGGGCATGAGGATTTGCGTCATCAGGTGAGAATCCCGAACAGAGCAAGGAAAATGAGCCCGCAGGCGATGACGCCCGCGAACCAGAAGAGAGGCCGCACGATCGGCCAGCCAAAGGCGTACCAGGCCGCGTGCAGCAGCCGCGAAAAGAAGAAGATCTGCGCGCCCAACACAGTCCACTGATTGGAAATGCCGGAGACCGCCGCGATCAGCACGAGCGGGACGAAGAACCAGAGGTTCTCACGGAAATTGTCGGTGAGCCGTTTCATCCGCGCCTGCATCACGGTAGGCGGCTTCAGGTTGTCGCGGCTGTTCGCCATGGCCAGGGCGCCATTGTTCAAGATGCCGGTCGTCGCCTGCGCCATCACCACCACGAAAAACAACGCAATCGTGTAGACGAGATAAGTCAGCTCCACGCTCATTCCAGTTCCTCCCCCGCCGCTCATTACGCTTCGATGTAGACGTCGGTCAGCAATTCGCTGGGATCAGGCTCCGGGCTCTGCTGCGCGAACTCGGCGCTCTCGGTGACGACCGCGCGGATTTCGCGGTCAATCTCTTTCAGCTGCTCCTCGCTCGCGTGGCCGGCATCGATCATCAGCTTCTTCACGTGCTCGATCGGATCGCGCTTGGCCTTGAACTCCTCGACCTCTTCCTTGGTGCGATATTTTGCCGGGTCGGACATCGAGTGGCCGCGATAGCGGTAGGTCTTCATCTCCAGGAGATACGGACCCTCGCCCGCCCGCGCGCGCTCCACAGCGCGCTTGCCCGCTTCGCGCACGGCGACGACGTCCATGCCGTCCACTTCCTCGCCCGGAATATTGAACGAGACGCCGCGCTTATAGAGGTGCGTCTCCGACGACGAGCGCTGGATCGAAGTGCCCATCGCGTACTGATTGTTCTCGATGATGAACACGACCGGCAGCTTCCACAGCGCCGCCATGTTGAAGCTCTCGTAGACTTGGCCCTGGTTCGCCGCGCCGTCGCCGAAATACGTAAGGCAGACTTTCCCGTCCTTGCGGTACTTGTTGGCGAAGGCGATGCCGGCGCCGAGCGAAACTTGCGCGCCGACGATGCCGTGGCCGCCATAGAACGCCTTCTCGATGCTGAACATGTGCATCGAGCCGCCCTTGCCCTTGGAATAGCCGTCGCGGCGTCCGGTCAGCTCCGCCATCACGCCGTTGGCGGTCATGCCCGCGGCGAGCATGTGGCCGTGATCGCGATACGCGGTGATGACCTGGTCGCCGTTCTTCAGCGCCGCCTGCATGCCGACGACGACCGCTTCCTGGCCGATATAGAGGTGGCAGAAGCCGCCGATCAGCCCCATGCCGTAGAGCTGGCCAGCCCGCTCCTCGAAGCGCCGGATCAACAGCATGTCGCGATAATACTGAAGCAGCTCGTCCTTGCTTGCTTCGGCGGCATGCTTGCCGTTCGCCTTCTGGGCAGCTTGAGCCATCGGTGTCTGTCCTCCGCCGCCAGGTAATGCCGTGCGGCCGCGCCCTGTCCATGGACTGGGGCGCGCCTCTCTTATGCGCGAATGACGTAACTCGCTAGGAAGCTTTGCGTTGCTGCAGTGCGGCAGAAACTAGTCGAGCTTGAAGACGACCTCGTCCGGATCGCCGGCGGCCAGAGTGATGCGGGCGCGCTCATCCAGATAGTCGAGATCCAAGCTCTGCGGACGCAGCCGCGCCGCGCGCGCTTCGAGCGCCGCCTGCTCGCCGTCCAACGCATCGACGCGCTGCTCCAGCGCACGCTCTTCCGCCTGCAGGTCGACATAAGCGATGAGGCCCTGATGCCCCGTCACCGCGTGCGCGCCGAGATACAGAATGGCCGCTCCCAAGCCGATGTTGAGCGCCGCCGATCCGTGCTTGCCCATGTGTTAACGATCCCGATTCGGCGGCACGTTGAGTCGAACCGGTAAAGGAATCGTAAAGACTCAAAAATGTTCTTAAGACGTTCTTAGCTCATGTATTCAAGGGCTTATGGAATTTTATCTAGTGCTTGGGGTCGTCCCGCCGCTGGAACCCCAGCCGCTTGCGTCAACGCCGCTAGGAAAAATTTGCAGCGCCAGGCGCGCATCGGAGTCGAAACGATCTCCGTTCTCGTTCCGGACTCATCCGCGCAAGAAAGCGGCGCGAACCCGCGAGGTCCGCGCCGCTTGTAGGATGAAGCGAGGATTGCCCTCAGGCGAAGATTGGCGCGCCCTGGCGGAGGGCCGCGAAGGCGCCCGGCATGAACGCGACCAGCGCGAGCATTAGGCAGCTAAAGCGGATCAACATTGGCGGGGCTCCTTTCTCATCGCGCGAGCGACAGGGAGGAGCTTAACCGCGGCCCAGCCGCTCGATGTGACGCCGGGTACGCCGGGCTATTGCCCGACGATTGTCCCGGCGCCGGCGTACGCGGCCTGATCGTCCAGCATTTCCGCGATCCGGATCAGCTGATTGTACTTCGCCGTGCGGTCCGAGCGCGCCAGCGAGCCGGTTTTGATCTGGCCGCAATTGGTCGCCACCGCGAGATCGGCGATGGTGGAATCTTCCGTCTCGCCCGAGCGGTGGCTCATCACCGCCGAGTAGCCGGCGCGATGGGCCATTTCGACGACGTCGAGCGTCTCGGTGAGCGTGCCGATCTGGTTGACCTTGATCAGGATCGCGTTGCCGAGCCCCTTCTCGAAGCCGAGTTCGAGCCGCTTCAGGTTAGTGACGAAGAGATCGTCGCCGACCAATTGGCACTTGTCGCCCACCAGCTCAGTTAGCGCCGCCCAGCCGTCGAAATCGTCTTCCGACATGCCGTCTTCGATCGAGACGATCGGATAACGCGAAACCAGATCGGCCAGATACTGCGCGTTCTGCTCGGGCGCGAGCGATTTGCCTTCGCCGGCCAGCTCGTATTTGCCGTTCTTGAAATACTCGGTCGCGGCGCAATCGAGCGCGAGCGCGACGTCGTCGCCCGGCGTGTAGCCCGCCTTCTCGATCGACTTTAGAATGAAGCCGATCGCTTCATCGGCGCTGGCGAGGTTCGGCGCGAAGCCGCCTTCGTCACCGACATTCGTGGCGTGGCCGGCGTCTTTCAGCTGCTTCTTGAGCGTATGGAAAACCTCGGCGCCCATCCGCACAGCGTCGGCGATCGTGCCGGCGCCGACCGGCATGATCATGAATTCCTGGATGTCGATCGGGTTGTCGGCGTGGGCGCCGCCATTGACGATGTTCATCATCGGGCATGGCAGCAGGCGCGCCTGCACGCCGCCCAGATAGCGATAGAGCGGCATTGCGTTGGACGCCGCCGCCGCTTTCGCCACCGCGAGCGAAACGCCGAGGATGGAGTTCGCCCCGAGCCGCGCCTTGTTCTCCGTCCCGTCGAGTTCGATCAGCACCGTATCGATGCGCCGCTGCTCTTCCGCATCCATGCCCAGCACCGCATTGGCGATCTCGCCGTTCACCGCCTCGACGGCATCGCGGACGCCCTTGCCGAGATAGCGATCCGGCTCGCCGTCGCGCTTTTCGACCGCCTCATGCGCGCCTGTCGAAGCGCCCGACGGCACCGCGGCGCGACCGAACGAGCCGTCCTCCAGCGTCACGTCCACTTCGACCGTCGGATTGCCGCGGCTGTCGAGAATTTCGCGGCCGACGATATCGGCGATGCCAGTCATGAGGAGGTCCTGTAGGAAGCTGAAATCAGGATGGCGCCTTTGGAGACCCCGGCGCCACAAAAGGCAAGCGGAAGCCGCGCAAAGCGCCTATGCGCCTCACGCGGTTCCGTTCAGAGCTTCAGAGAAGACTTTTAGTCTTCCTTCGCCTTCAAGACTTGCTTGCCGCGATAGCGGCCGGTCTTGAGGTCGATGTGGTGCGGCCGGCGCAGTTCGCCCGATTCCGCGTCCTCAACGTAGGTGTTCTTGGGCAGCTTATCGTGCGCCCGGCGCATGCCCCGGCGGGAGGGCGAGGTTTTTCGCTTCGGAACGGCCATGGCCGGAAAACTCCTGGATCCCGCGACCCGCGGGAAAGCGGGGCTGATAGGCCAAAGGCCCAGCCCGCGCAAGCCTCACCTCCGGCCCGGAACAGCGCCCCGGCGCTCGCGTTGGCCCGAAAGCGGGGGAGCTGAGCGCCAGATTCGGGAGAGGCCAATGAAAATCCGCGACGTCATGACACCCGATGTCCGCACCATCAATCCGGACGCCACCATCCGCGAAGCCGCCCGCCTGATGGCCGAGGCCGATGTCGGCGCACTGCCGGTCGCCTCAGGCGACCGCTTGGCCGGCATGGTCACCGACCGCGACATCGTCATTCGCGGCGTCGCCATCGGCAAGGGCGTCGACGCGACCGTCGGCGAGGTGATGAGCCATGAGGTGCTCTATTGCCGCGAGGACGATGACGTCGCCGACGTCTGCGAGAACATGTCGGACATCCAGGTCCGCCGCTTGCCGGTTGTGAACGCCGACAAGCGCCTGGTCGGCATCGTTTCGCTGGCCGACATTGCCGACAGCGCCGATTCCGAAGAAGCCGGCGAGGCGCTCGAAGCGATCACCCGCCCCGGCGGCCAGCACAATCAGTCGATGGACGGACGCGCCTGATGCCGACGCGCGAAATCCTCGAGCCGCCGGCTGATTTCGCCATCGACCGCGAAACCCTGGCCTTCATCGTCTTGAAGGCCAGGGCGTTCGACGCTCTGATCGCCTCCGACGACCCGACCGACGGCTCCAATGACGCGGACGACCGCTTCGTCGATGCGCTCGAGGATGAAGCCGACAACCCGGCGCAGCGCGAGCTGCGCAGTGCGATCGTCAGCCTCAACAGTGACGGCCGCGCCCAGCTTGTCGCCCTCGCCTGGCTCGGCCGCGGCGATTACGAAGCCTCCGATTGGCGCGAGGCGGTAGCCGCCGCGCGCGAACGCGCCGAGGGTTCGACCGCGCGCTATCTCATGGGCATTCCGCTGTTGGGGGATTACATCGAAGAGGGCGCCGACAAGCTCGGCATCAGTCTCGCCGCCGACGAAGTGCTCGGCGTCGCCGACCCCGACATCGACACCCGCGGCGGCTAGGCGCGGCGCACGTTTAGGAAAAGCCGATCCCTCGCCGGCGGCGCATTCGGCGCGCCGAGCTGGCCGACATAGAAGTCCGGGCGTCCATCGCCATTGAAGTCCGCCACCTCGATGGCGATGTTCACGCCGGCGACGTCCACGCCGAGCGCCTCGTCCGTCACGTCTGCGAATCGCCCCGCTCCGTCATTGGCCAGGATGCGGATTGGGCCGCCATTGCCGATGATCGCGTCGAGATCGCCATCGCCGTCGAAATCGGCGAACTCGGCGTCGAGGCCAAGGTCGGTTTCGACCGGCAGCCGCTCGGCCGTGCCATCGGCGAACCGACCGCGGCCGTCATTGATGTAGAGCCGGTCCTGCGGCGCTCGGCCCTGCCAGCTGACGTGCGCGAAGTAGAGATCGAGATCGCCGTCGCCGTCCACGTCAGCTGGCGTCACCTTCCGAGCTTCGACATTGCCCGCCGGCGGAAGGCGCTGCGCCGTCTCGTCGTGGAAGCGCCCTTCGCCGTCGTTGATCCAAAGCGCATGCCCGCCCTCCAGGCCGAGCACCAGATCGAGATCGCCGTCGCGATCGATGTCCAAGAATTCGACATCCTGGGCAATCGACGCCTCGGTTGGCAGACGCGCCGCCGTTTCATCGCGGAAGCCGCCGCGCCCGTCATTGATAAGCAGCCGGTCCTGCCCGTCGCCGCTAACGATCACGTCATCGGCGCCGTCGCCAGTGATATCTGCGTGCGCCACTGCGTTGGCGACGCTGTCCGGCAACTGACCGTATACGCGTTCGTACGTTCTATCGCCCCGCGCGCGGAAATATTGATGCACATTGCTGCGGCCGAGGCGCTGGTCGTCCTCGACCACGAGAATCAGATCGAGATCGCCGTCACGGTCAAAATCCGCGATCGACACATCTTCGGAATCCTTTTGCAGCGGATGCTGGATGTGGGCTGGCCGAGTCAGTTCCGCCGGAGGAGGCGCCGGCAGGGCGTTGACGGCAAGCGTAAATCGGCCGGAGCCGTCATTGATCAGGATGCGGTTGGAACGCCATTCCTGCGGCGTCACCACGTCGAGATCGCCATCGCCGTCGAGATCGGCGGCGACCGCGTCCATACTTGCATAGGCGACATTATCGTTTGGCAAGTTCGCCGTGGCGTCTGTGAACCATGGTGTCGCCTGCGCCGCTTCGCCCATCGCGACCAAAGCCGCACAAGCCGCCACAATGATCCGCATGGTCCAACCCTCCGCCCACACCTTCGCAGAACACGCCGAAATTCAGCTCGGAGAATCGACGAAAGCCCTGCGGAAAGCGACCGCTCCACCCTAGACCCGCGCATGCAGCTCGGCCGGCGCGCCGGGCAATGGCGGGCCGCCGAGCCGGAATTGGCGGACGCTCGCGGTCTCGCAGACCCCCTGCACGATGTGCACGACTTCGGTTTCGAGGATGTGCGGCGCGGGCCGCCGGATCACGCTGAACGCGCACGGCTCGTGACGAACACGCTGCGAAAGCGTACCGCTCGTCACCGAGAGCGCGCGCGTTTCGAACAGACGCGCCGACGCAAAGTGCAAGTGTCCGCTGAGGAAAAGCTGCGCTCCCGCGTCCGCGAGTTTTCGCAACGCTGAAACGCCGCCGCGCGTTATGCCCTTGATCGGCGCATCATTGGGCCAATCGAGCGGGTGATGGGTGATGAGGATGCGCAGCGCCCCGGGCGCCGCTTTCTGCAGCTCCGCTGCGGCGACTGCGGTTTGCCCCCTCGAAATCTCTCCTTGCGCCCAGTTCAGCCGTATTTGCCACGGACGCGCAGTATTCACCGGCACGATTGACCATTTGTCCGTATGCCACGCCTCGATCTGCAGCCCCTTCTGCGCGCGGCGAATCCGGTCCCACGGAAAGAACAGCCGTCCCCACAGCTCGTAATACGGCACGTCATGATTGCCGGGCGTCAGCATCGCCGGCACGCCGAGATCACGCATCCAAGCGCAGGCGTTGTCCAACTCGACCTGCAGCCCATCCTTCGAGATGTCGCCGGTGACGATCACCGCGTCGGGCTTGCGCTCGTCGACGAACTTCGCCGCCGCGGTCAGCGCCGCCTTGTCCTCGCACCCGAAGTGCAAGTCGGTGAGATGCACCAGCTCCACTGCGCTTCAAACCCCCTGCGGCACGGCGATCACTCTAGGACCCCGCGGATCGTAGACGACGCGCACGCGGTGAAAAAAGGTCCTAGGCTCACCGTCGAGCGTGGCTGGAATGACGCCGAGCGAGACGATGTCGCTGGACCTGCACGTGCCGATCTCGACGCTGGGATCGTTGCGCCACGCGGCCGTCAGTGCGCGCAGGCTCACGCGGGCGAGATCGAGCAAGTGTCTTGCATCGAGCCGCACCCATTCGAGGTTGTCGGCTTGGATGCCGCCTGAGAACGACGGGCAAAGGACGCCGATCGCCTCAGCGCGGCGCATAGTTTCCTGATCCCGCCGCGCACGCAGGCTGCGCGAAAACGAGCGCTTCAGCGCCTGACGGAAACGGCGCCACGCCGCGAGCGGTCTGCCCTCGCGCATCGCCTCCCGTGCCTTTGCCATGAGCGTCGGCGCGCCGAACAAGGCGGCGACATAGAACGCTTCGCCGTTTGCGCGCCCGGCGGTGAGGCGCGTGATCCTGCCGCGCTCCAGGGCCGCTTGCAGCGCTTCCGGCCACGTCATTTCGCCATAGAGCGCGCGCGGCAGGATGTTCAGGGTGCCGCCAGGCAGCAAGATCAGCGGCGGCCCATCCCTGGGTGCAAGTTCGGCGGCCGTGCGCGCCGTGCCGTCGCCGCCGAGAACGACCAGCACGTCGAAGCTCCTCGCCTTGGCCAAGAGCCGCTTCGACACGTATTTCGCTTCGAAGATCTCGTGATAGACGACGCCGGCGTCCGCGAGCGTTAGCACCAAGCGGTGGTGATCGCCGGGACCGACGCCGCCGGCCTTGTCGTTGTACAGCACCATCGCCCGCGCGTTCTCTGGAACGGGGCGGGCGCTCTGGCGCGGCGCGCGTTCAGCGGTTGCGGCGGGGTCCATAGCGAACCCCAACGCAAGGCGAAAAACGCTTGTTCCCTAGTCGTTGATGCTGCCGCCCATGGCTGTCGAACTGCCGCGGTCGGCGCCTTCGCCCGCGACATTGATCGTGCCGCCCATCGACGCTGCGCCTTCATAACTCTGGCTGGCGTAGACGCGAGCGTCGCCGCCCATCGCGGCGGCCACATCTGCGGTTTGGCAGAGCAATTCATCGGCCCGGATCACCGCGCCCATGGCGGCTGCGGCGTCGAGCGAGCTGCATGTGCCGCGGACACGGACTTCTGCGCCCATCGCAGCGGCAATCTCGAAGTGCTGCGCATCTACGCCGGTCGCGGTGAGTTCGGCGCCGCGCGCCGCGGCGACACTCTCCAACTCGGGCATGCTGATGCGTACCGTAGCGTCGAGATGGCGGCTGCCGAACCAGGGCCGGTTGCGCTGGCGGATCTTAAGGGTGCCGCCCTCGACTTCCGTCAGCACCCGCTCGGCGTCGCGGCCGGAGACGTCGACCGCGTACTCCCCGCCCACCGTGATCTCGACCCGGATCTGGTCCTGGGCGCCGACCGAGTCGAAGCCGCGATGATTGCGCGTCTCGGCCATGGCCGGGCCGGCCATCAGCATGGCGAGTACCGCAGTGACGGCGAGGCGCTTCATGATGACTTCCCTCCAAATTCGATGCGCGGCAATGCCTTCGCGCCCTCTAGCAGAGGAGATGCCGGGCCCGCTCCGGTTGGATGCAGGAAGTTGAGATCCGGCTTCAGTTCCATGAAATCCTGGGTCGGGCGGTCAACCTTCCCCTACGTGACCTGCCCCCTCCGGGCCCAAGCCGCCTCAGGTGATGCTGCCGCGTTGAACGTCGCGCGCGAGGCCGCGTAGCGTCTGCAGGGCACTGGGCCGGTCGAAGCCGATCGCCGCAGTGTAGTCCACCAGCGTGTGATGCTCGGTCTCGTCGAATTTCCCGTCGGCCACGAACACCGACATCAGCGCCCTCAGCAGCGCCAGCTTCTGCTCTCGCGAGAAAGCATCGGCCTTCGCAGCGAGGTAAGCGACGAGTTCATCCTTGCTGAGGCGCGCGCGGCCGAACGCGGCCTCCACGCGATCGCCGGCGAACCCGGGCGCAAGCTCGCCCATGGCGCGGGTGATCGCGGCCTTCTCTTCGGCGCTGATGCGGCCATCGATTTTTGCAGCGTTGACCAGCGCCTCGAGCGCGTAGGCTGTGAAGTCGGCGCCGACCGCCGCCTGCGCCTTGCGCGCGCGGAGCGTGCGCACGAACGTGCGCAACGCAAACCAGCCGCCGAGCAGCAGAACGAGAAGGAAAAGCGCGACCGCCGCGCCCCCGGCGTCTTCCATCTGCGGCTTCGGCGCCGTCGCCGGCGCGACAGGCGCCGCCGAACTCAAGAGAACGATCCCGCTCGCCATGCGACTCCCTCCGGGCGGAGAGTGCCACGCACGATCGGCCAAGTCGACGCAACGCGCCTCAGACGAGACGCGATTGCTCCACCGCCGCGCCGATGAAGCTGGCGAACAGCGGATGCGGCTCGAACGGGCGGCTCTTCAGCTCGGGGTGATATTGCACGCCGATGAACCAGGGATGGTCGCGCCGTTCGACGATTTCGGGCAGCACGCCATCGGGGCTCATGCCGGAGAAGATGAGGCCGGCGGTTTCGAGCTTATCGCGATATTTGGTGTTCACTTCGTAGCGATGACGGTGGCGCTCGCTGATCTCGGTTGAGCCATAGATCTCCGCCACGCGGCTTTCGGGATCGAGGGCGGCCGTGTAGGCGCCCAGGCGCATCGTGCCGCCGAGATCGCCTGCGGCGTTGCGCTTCTCCAGCTCGTTGCCGCGCAGCCACTCCGTCATAAGGCCGACGATCGGGTGCTTGGCTTCGCCAAACTCGGTCGAACTCGCGCCCTTCAGGCCGGCCTGGTTACGCGCGGCTTCGATGCAGGCCATCTGCATGCCGAAGCAGATGCCGAAGAATGGAATGCTGTGCTCGCGCGCAAATTTCACCGCGGCGATCTTTCCCTCGCTGCCGCGCTCGCCGAAGCCGCCCGGCACCAGCACGCCATGCACGCCTTGAAGATCTCCGTGCCAAGCGTCGCCGCGTTCCTCGAATTTCTCGCTCTCGATCCAGCGGAGGTCTACCTTGACGTTGTTGGCCACGCCGCCGTGGTGCAGTGCTTCGATCAACGATTTGTAGGCGTCCTTCAGCTCGGTGTATTTCCCGACGACGCCGATCGTCACTTCCCCATCCGGCGACTTCAGGCGCTTCACGATGGTCTCCCACCGGGCGAGATCAGGCTGCGGCGCGACGGTCACGCCGAAATGCCTCAAGAGCTCGGTGTCGAGGCCTGCTGCGTGATAGGCGAGCGGCGCTTCGTAGATCGTCTGAAGATCGCGCGCTTCGACGACGGCGCTTTCGCGCACGTTGCAGAACAGGGCGATCTTGCGCTTCTCGTCTTCCGGGATCGGCCGGTCGCAGCGGCAGAGCAGAATGTTCGGCTGGATGCCGATCGAACGCAGCTCTTTCACCGAGTGCTGCGTCGGCTTGGTCTTCATCTCGCCGGCAGACGGGATGTAGGGCAGCAAAGTGAGATGCACGAACGCGGCTTTGCCCGGCTCGAGTTCCTGGCCGAGTTGGCGGATCGCTTCGAAGAACGGCAGGCCCTCGATGTCGCCGACCGTGCCGCCGATCTCACACAGCACAAAGTCGGCGTCGCCATGGTCGGAGAGGATGAATTCCTTAATCGCGTTGGTGACGTGCGGGATCACCTGGACCGTGGCGCCGAGATAATCGCCGCGACGCTCCTTGGCGATGATCTCCTGATAGATGCGCCCGGTGGTGATGTTGTCGGCCTGGCGGGCGGAGACGCCGGTGAAGCGCTCATAATGGCCAAGGTCGAGGTCGGTCTCGGCGCCGTCGTCGGTGACGAAGACCTCGCCGTGCTGGTACGGGCTCATCGTGCCCGGATCGACGTTGAGATATGGATCGAGCTTGCGGAGCCGGACCCGGTAGCCGCGCGCTTGCAGCAACGCGCCGAGAGCGGCGGAGGCGATGCCCTTCCCTAAGGAAGAAACCACCCCGCCGGTAATGAACACATAGCGCGCCATTGACCTTTCCGATCAGCCGCCGTTCAGCCCCTGCCCGCCAGCGGCGTGCTTATTGATCGGGGCCGGCGCGCTGGTCGCGCCGAACGGCTTCCACTCCGTTGCCAACATCAATCGATTCGACCTCGTTGGCTTCGCTATCGTCGAGCGCAATTCCAGTGACAGCGCCCGAGCTGTTCGGCAGCACCAGCGGCGGCGTAGAAGCGGCGCGCGTCGTTGCGGGGGCGGAACGCGGCTGCGGCGGCGGCGTCTGGCGCTGCTGCACCGCGGCGGTCTGTACGGCGCGGTTGCCGCTGGCCGGGGTCGCCGCCGGGCTGCCGCTCAGCGGCGCGGCGCGCGGCGCAGAAGCATCGGGCGCGGGAGCCGAAGCGAGCTGCGTTGTCGCCGGGACGCTGCTTTCGGTGGGATCGGGCCGCGTTTGCGCCGGTTGCTCGGCCGGGGCCGGTGCTGTCGTACTGGGCGCCGCGGGCGTTGTGGCCGGCGCGGTGCGCGCGGGCGGCGTCAGGTTTTCGAGGATCGAGCCGGCGTCGGAAGCGCCTGCGCCCGAAAGAACGGTCAGCCCCAGCGACGTCACTAGGAAGAAACCGCCGGCCACCTGAGTCATCTTGGCCAACGCGTCGGCAGCGCCGCGACCGCTCATCAGCGCCCCGCCGCCGCCGCCGCCCATGCCCAGCGCGCCGCCCTCGGAGCGCTGCAGCAAAACCAGGCCGATCAGGCAGATGCAAACGAGCAGGTGAATGCTGAGTACGACGACTTCCATGTCTCTGCCCGTCTCCCACGCGATCCCGCGTCCGCGCCTCGTAGATGGGCGCGCGCGAAAGGGCGCTCAATAGCCGAGCCTCATCCTAAACGCCAGAGCGGCCGGCGCACAGCCTCACTTGGCAGCGGGATGGCCCAAAATGATCGCCGCGAAATCAGCTGCCTTCAGGCTGGCCCGGCCCACCAGGGCGCCATCGACGCCCTCGGCCGAGAACACCTCGGCGGCGTTCTTCGGGCCGACCGACCCGCCATAAAGTATTCGAATGCCGTTCGCCTCACCCGCGAACTTTGCGATGAGCGTCTTCCTGACGACGCCATGAACCTCGGCGATCTCGGCGACCGTTGGGGTGCTGTTGCCGCCGATTGCCCAAACCGGTTCGTAGGCGACCACCACGCCGGAGTTCCCTTCCGGCACGCTCTCGCGAACCTGGGCGCCGACGATTTCCGCCACCTTGCCCGCCGCGCGCTCGGCCTGGGTCTCGCCCACGCAGATGATGGGTGTGAGCCCGGCGGCCAGCGCCGCCACCGCCTTGCGCCGGACCAAACCGTCGGACTCCCCGTGCAGAGACCGCCGTTCGGAATGGCCGACGATCACGTATCGAGCCCCCGCGTCCGCCAGCATGGCGGCGCTGATTTCACCGGTGCGCGCAGAATCGTCAGCGAAAGCGCTGCAATCCTGGGCGCCGATCAGAACCCGGGTGTCGCGCGCGTGCCAGGCAGCTTGGCCGACGAACACCGCGGGAGGGCAGATCAGCGCATCGATAGAAGCCGCCGCCGGCGCGATCGCCTCCCACAGCGCCGCAATTTCGCCAAGGCTCGCCTGCCGGCCGAACATCTTCCAGTTACCGGCGATCAGCGGTTTCCGCGCGGCCATACGTCCTCCCCAAAGCTGCTTTTCAGGCGTGCGGTAGCGATTGCCCCGGCTGGGGGCCGCCCCTATTGTCCGCCGCCTCACGCATAACGGACGGCGACATGCTGCTGCAATTTAGAAAACTGACGCGGGGCGCCATCGCCGCGATCATCCTGGGACTGGTCGGCATCGCCATGGTGCTGTTCCTGGTCCCGAGCGGCGGACTCGACTTCTCACCGTCCAACAGCGTGGCGACGGTCGACGGCCGCGAGATCACGACGGCGCAATTGTCGCGCGAATTGGAGCTGACGCTGCGCGCCCGCCGCAGCGCCGGCGACAACATCTCGCAGCAGGAGGCGGTCGAGGCCGGGCTGCACGAACGACTGCTGGAGTCGATGATCGGCCGCAACGCGCTCTTTGCCTTCGCCGAGAAAGTTGGCGTCAGCGCCAGCGACGCTCAGGTCGGCGAGCGCATCCGCGACATTCCGGGCGTGCTGAACCCAGTGACGGGCAGCTTCGATCAAGCCGTTTACGCCCAGTTCCTGCAGCAAATGGGCTATGCGCCGCCCGAGTTCGAGGACGAGATCCGCAACGAGCTTTCGATGCAGCTGCTGATGGGCTCGCTCGTCAGCGGCGTACGCGCGCCCTCGAGCTTCGGCGAACTGGCGTTCGCCTACGAAACGGAGACGCGCGTCATCAGCGTGGCCGACGCGCCAGCCTCGATCGTCGGCGAGGTCCCGCCGCCAACCGACGCGCAGATTCAGGCGCTCTACGAAGAGATGCAGGAACAGCTGCAGGTGCCGGAGTATCGCGCGCTGACGCTCGTCTACGCCCGCCCGGCGGATTTCATCGCCCGCGTCAATGTGCCCGAGGCGCGGCTGCGCGAGGAATTCGAAGCGCGCCAGCAGTCGCTCACGCAACCGGAGCGGCGCTCCTATGTGCGCTTGGCTGCGCAGAACGAACAACAGGCCAATGACGCGGCCGCGCGCCTCAACCGCGGCGAGAGCGCCGAAGCCGTCGCCGGCGCGCTGCAGATGCAGCTGACGCGGGGCGCCGGTCAGGCGCGCAACGAGGTGCCAGACGCGCGCGTGGCGGAAGCAGTGTTCTCGCAGCAGCGCGGCCAGGCCCGCGCGGTGCGGGGCCAGCTGACGCCTTGGGCAGTCGTGCGGGTGGAAGAGATTACGCCGGCGGTCGCCCCGACCTTCGAGTCGCAACGCGATCAGATCCGCGAGGCCATCGCCGCCGATGAAGCCGCCGACCTGCTCAATGCCGCCATCGGCGCGTTCGAGGAGGCGCGCGCCGCCGGCGCGCCGGTTCCTGAAGCCGCTCGTCAAGCCAACTTGCCTGTGGTCACCATTCCCGCCGTCGACGCGAGCGGCCAAGCGCAGAACGGAGAGTTCATCGAGTCGCTTGTGGGGCACGAGGAGGTGATCGAGGCCGCATTCCAAACGCCGGAAAGCGAAGCCAGCGACTTCATGCCGATCGAGGAGGCCGATGTCCTGGTGGCCGTCGACCGGGTTATCCCGGCAAGCGTTCGCCCGCTCGCCCAAGTGCGCGACCGGCTGGTGCAGATACACGACGCGCGCGAACTCGGCCGCCGGATGCGCGAGCGCATGGCGCAGGTCGCCGAAGCGGTGCGCGGTGGGCAATCGTTCGCGGACGCGGCGCGCGCCAGCGGCTTCACGGTGCGTGTGAACTCGCAGACCGTGAACCGTCAGGAGGTCGCGCAACTTCCGGCGCGCACCCTCGGCACGCAAATCTTCGCCGCTACTGCGGGAGACGTGGTGACCGACATTCGCGCCGACCAGCCGGGCATGTTCGCGGCTCAGGTCGAGAGCATCAATCGAGTCGATCCGGCGACCGCGCCACAGATCGTGGAAGCTGCACGGGCGCGGCTGCAGGCCGACAATCCGTACACGCGCGCCGAAGGCGATGGGCTCGAAGCATCGTTCGCCGAAGCGCTGCAAAGCGAAGTGGTGGCGCGCGCGAACGTGCAGCGCAACGAACGCGTGCTCGAGCGCACCTTCAACCCGACCGCGGCGGACGATCAGGCGCAATGAGCGCAGCCGGCGAGGCTTCCCCTTCGCGCGAAGCGTTCGCCGCAGCGTACGAGCAAGGCGGCGCCGTCGTCTGGACGCGCCGCATCAGCGATCTGGAAACGCCGGTTGGCGCGCTGCTGAAGCTCGGCGCGGGCACGCCGGGCGTTTTCCTGCTCGAGAGCGTGCAGGGCGGCGACTTTCGCGGTCGCTTCTCCATCATCGGCGCGGCGCCCGACCTCGTTTGGCGTGTCCGAGACGGCCGCGCTGAACTGAGCGGCGGCGGCTTCGAGGATGCTGCGTTCCGCGCCGACGAGCGTGCGCCAATCCACTCGCTGCGCGCACTGTTGGACGCCTCGATGCTTGATCTGCCTGCGCCGCTGCCGCCGATGGCGGCGGGGCTGTTCGGCTATCTCGGCTACGACATGGTACGCTTTATCGAGCGCTTGCCCGAGAAGGAAGCCGATCCGACCGGCGTGCCCGAAGCGCTGCTGGTGCGCCCGACGATCGTCGCAGTGTTCGACAATGTCACGAGCGAGATCACGCTGGTGACGCCGGCGCGCAAACAAGCTGGACAGAGCGCGGACAAGGTCTATGGCGCGGCGCTGCAGCGCCTGGCGCAAACGGAAGCCGCGCTCGACGCCGCTCTGCCCCGGCGTTCTGCGCCGACTGAGACGAAGGCGCCGGCGCCGCAGAGCAATACGACCCCGGACGAGTACCGGGCGCTGGTCGAGAGCTGTAAGCGCTATGCGCGCGCGGGCGATGTTTTCCAGGTGGTGCCGAGTCAGCGTTTTTCGGCGCCGCTCGAGGCGCCTCCGTTCGCGCTCTATCGCGCGCTGCGGCGCCTCAACCCATCGCCTTTCCTGTACTACCTCAACTTCGGCGGCTTCGCCGTAGTGGGTTCAAGCCCGGAGATCCTCGTCCGCAAACGCGGCGACACCATCACCATCCGCCCTATCGCAGGCACGCGGCCGCGCGGGGCCACACCGGCGGAGGATCATGCGCTCGAGCAGGAGCTGCTCGCCGACCCGAAAGAACGCGCCGAGCACCTGATGCTGGTCGATCTGGCCCGCAACGATCTGGGTCGGGTCGCCGTGCGTGGGCCGAGCCCCCGCAGCAACGCCGAGGCGGCCGGCGCCGGCTCGGCGCATGTGCGCGTGACCGAGGCGTTCACGATCGAGCGCTACAGCCATGTGATGCATATCGTCTCCAATGTCGAAGGCGAGTTGAAGCCCGGACTCACCGCCCTTGACGCGCTGCTGGCGGGCTTTCCCCACGGCACGGTGACCGGCGCGCCCAAAGTGCGGGCGATGGAGATCATCAACGAGGTGGAAAAGCACAAACGCGGCGTCTATGCCGGAGGCGTCGGCTATTTCGGCGCTGGCGGCGACATGGACACTTGCATCGCGCTCCGTACCGCGGTGGTGAAGGACGGCATGCTCTACGTGCAGGCCGGCGGCGGCGTGGTGCTCGACAGCGATCCGGAAGCGGAGCTGCAGGAGACGCTGCACAAGTCGCAGGCGCTGTTCAGGGCCGCGGCGGAGGCTTGGCGCTATGCCTGAGCGAAGCCGGTTTGCAGCGGCGAGATTTCCGCTAAGCTGACCCCGATGACCCTTTGGCGCTCCCCTGCCCCGCGATGGCGCGCGAACGAAAGCCGCTAGCCCTTCGTTCGACCTCCGCGCCGGGAGTGCGCCCCTGTGATCCTCGTCATCGATAATTACGACAGTTTCGTTTACAATCTCGTCCATTACGTCGAAGACTCCGGCGTCAGCGCCGAGGTCTTCCGCAATGACGCGCTGAGCGTCGCCGACGTGTTGGCGATGCAGCCGGAAGCTGTGATTCTGTCGCCGGGCCCTTGCACACCGAACGAAGCCGGCATTTGCCTCGAGCTGCTGGCGAAGGCGCCGCACGATTTGCCGATGTTTGGCGTATGCCTCGGCCATCAGGCGATGGGCCAGGCGTTCGGCGGCGATGTCGTCAGCGCGCAGGCGATCATGCACGGCAAGGTCTCGGAGGTGACGCATCGCGGCGGCGGCCTGTTTCGCGGTCTGCCGTCGCCGTTCCGCGCCACGCGATATCATTCGTTGGCGGTCAAGCGGGCGACGTTTCCAGCTGAACTGAGCATCGATGCGGAAGCAGCGGACGGCGAAGTGATGGGCCTGTCGCACAAGACGCGCCCCCTGTTCGGCGTACAGTTTCACCCCGAGTCGATCGCTTCCGAACACGGCCACGCCATCGTCGGCAACTTCCTCGCTGCGGCGGGTCTGCGATGAGCCTCGCCTCCACTCTGGCGGCGTTGAAGGACGGGGCGGCGATTGAGACGTCGGACGTCGACGCCGCCTTCGCAGAAATCATGGACGGTCGGGCGGCGCACGAGGACATCAAGCGCTTCCTCATGCTGACCATCCCGCGCATGAGCCACGCGCCGCTGATCGCGGCCGGGGCGCGGGCGCTGCGCTCGCGCATGGTGCGGGTGAGCGCACCAGAGGGCGCGATCGACGTGTGCGGCACGGGCGGCGACGGCGCGCACAGCCTGAACATCTCAACGGCGGTGGCGTTCGTCGTCGCCGGCTGCGGCGTGCCGGTCGCGAAGCACGGCAACCGGGCGATGAGCTCGAGGTCGGGCGCGGCGGACGTTCTCGAGGCGTTCGGTGTAAAGCTCACCGGCGACGTCGCCGCGATGGAGCGGTGCTTGCACGAAGCGGGCGTGGCGTTCCTGTTCGCCCAAAACCATCATCCGGCGATGCGCCACGTCGCCCTAGCGCGGCGCGAATTGGGCCGGCGCACGATCTTCAACCTGCTTGGACCGCTGTCTAACCCCGCGGGTGTGAAGCGTCAGCTTGTCGGCGTCTTCAGCGCGGACTTTCTCGAGCCGGTGGCACAGGCGCTGAACGAACTCGGCTGCGAGAAGGCCTGGGCGGTCCATGGGGCGGGCGGGCTCGACGAACTCTCGGCGGTTCACGCCGACGCCAACGACGTCGCCATTCTCGACGGCGGCGCGGTCACGCGCGTGAGCGCGACGATGGCGGCGGAGATGGACCCCGATCTGCGCGGCGGCGCTGCGGCCGAGAACGCCGCGGAGATGCGCGCACTGCTCGATGGCGCCGGCCGCCCGGGGCATCGCAATGCGGTGATCCTCAATGCGGCGGGCGCGCTGGTGGTGGCCGGACGCGCCAAGAACGTGCCGGAAGCATGGCCGATGGCGGCGGAGAGCATCGACAGCGGTGCGGCGCGCGAGGCGCTGGCGCGGCTTATCGCAGTGACGCGGAGTGCGTCGTGAGCGTGCTCGACAAGATCATCGCCTACAAGCGCGAGGAAGTGGCGGCGCGGAAAGCGGCGAAGCCGTGGAGCGTGATCGATGCCGAGTCGCGTGTGCAGACGCCAACGCGCGGTTTCCTGACCGCGCTGGCGAGCCAGCGGGCGAAACCTGCGCTCATTGCCGAAATCAAGAAGGCGTCGCCATCGAAGGGACTAATCCGCGCGGACTTCGACCCGCCTGCGCTGGCGCGCGCGTATGAAGTTGGCGGGGCCGCGTGTCTTTCGGTGCTGACGGATGCGCCAAGCTTTCGGGGCCACGAGGACTTTCTGGTCGCTGCACGCGCCGCATGCGCGCTGCCAGTGCTGCGCAAGGATTTCATGATCGACGAATGGCAGATCGCCGAAAGCCGTGCGATCGGCGCCGACGCGATCCTGATCATCATGGCCGCAGTGAACGACGCACTCGCCAGCGACTTGATCAACGTCTCCACGGCGTTCGGCATGGAGGCCCTGGTCGAAGTGCACGATGAACGCGAGTTGGAGCGCGCGCTGAAACTCGGCGCGAAACTCATAGGCGTGAACAACCGCTCACTCGCTACGTTCGAGACCGATCTCAACACCACGGAGCGGCTGGCGAAGCTCACTCCTTCCGATCGTTTCCTCGTCTCCGAGTCCGGCATCGTCACGCACGCAGACATCCTCAGATTGGAGCGCGCCGGCGCCGGCGCGTTCTTGGTCGGCGAGAGTTTGATGCGGCAAGATGATGTGGCCGCCGCCACCCGTTCACTACTGGCCCGTTAACCCAACTAGACTTGACCCGCGCCTCGGAACGGATATAGAACGCCCCGTCGTTCACTATTTGGTCCCAGGTCATGCTGACAGCGAAACAAAAAGAACTGCTGCTCTACATCCACGAGCGGATCAAAGAGACGGGCGTTTCGCCGTCTTTCGACGAGATGAAGGAGGCGCTGGATCTCGCCTCCAAGTCCGGCATCCACCGGCTGATCACGGCGCTCGAGGAGCGCGGCTTCCTGCGCCGTCTGCCCCACCGGGCGCGGGCGCTAGAGGTGCTGAAGATGCCCGATAGCGCGGCTCCGGCCGCCCCGCCCAAGGGACGCGGCGCATTCCGGCCGAGCGTGGTGGCTGAGGGCCGCTCCGGCGGCGGCGCTGGCGGCGGCTACGGCGTGCCGATCCTCGGCCAGATCGCGGCGGGCGTACCAATCGAGGCGCTGCAGCACGAGGTCGGGCGCGTGTCGGCCCCCGAGGACCTTCTGGGCTCGGGCGATCACTTCGCGCTCGAGGTCAAAGGCGACTCGATGATCCAGGCCGGCATTCTCGACGGCGACGTTGTCATCATAAAGCGCACCGAGCTCGCCGACAGCGGCGATATCGTCGTCGCGCTGATTGACAATGAGGAAGCGACGCTGAAGCGGTTGCGCAAGCGCGGCAACTCGATCGCGCTCGAAGCGGCGAACCCGGCCTACGAAACGCGTATCTTCGGTCCGGACCGCGTGCGCATTCAGGGCAAGCTGGTGGCGATGATCCGCCGCTATTCCTGATCATCGCCTGAAGCGACAACGGTCCAGGCGCGCCGGATATGGCCTGGGCGCGCCCGCTCGATGCGCAGACCCAGGGGCGTTTGCGTGACAGTCGCGCCGCCATGAGCGGCCAGGCTTGAGGCATCCATGAGCACGCTAAGCCGACAGCGCGCGGCAAAACCCTCCGGCGCTTGGACGTCCGTGATCACGATTGCTCGTTCGACGCACGCGTTCGGAAGGTGGGCGGCGTCGCGCACCACGAAAATGTCGCCGATCGGGCTGCGCCAACGGCAGAGTGCGTCGCCGCACGCCTCTGGCGGCGCCAGTCGTTCGATCTCGGCGGGTGAAAGCCCCAGCATCGAGCCCAAGCGGTCGCGCGCGAAGGTGGAGCGTCCGCGAGATGCGAGCAGCGCCCAACGCTCCCCATCGCGGGCGTAGACGGCGCGCAGGTCGGCGTCGAAGGCGAGTGCTGGCTTCGGCGCCGTGACATAGAGAGCGACGCTCGCCGCCAGCATGGGCGCTGCAAGCCAGCGCAGCGCGCCGCGCCACAGGCACGCCCACAACAGGGCAAGGACGCAAATCAGAAAAGCTCCGTGCGGCGGTTGCGGCACGGCGCGGACGGCTTCGGGGCGCTCGCCGAATGTTTGGCCGACGGCGGCGATCAGGTCGAGCGCGCTCGCCATCAGTTCGAGCGCAGGGTCCGCCAGCCCAAACGGCGCGAGGATCGCCGCCGCGGCGGCCATCGGCGCGACCAGGAACGACATGATCGGCGCCGCGATCAGGTTGGCCGGCAACGAATAGAGCGCGAAACGCTGGAAGTGGTAGATCGCAAACGGATCAGTGGCGAGGCCGGCGACGAAGGAGATCAGCAGCACCCCGCTGATTCCGCGTGTAGTCGCTTGCAGCAGGCCGATGATCGGGCCTGGCGTCGGCAACGCCGGCTCATGCGGCGCCCGCTTCAGCATCTCGAACAGCGCAACCAGCGCCATGGTCGCGGCGAACGACATCTGAAAGCCGGGTTCGAGCACCGACTCCGGAAAGATCAGCACGACGATGAAAGCGGCGAGCGCGAGCCCGCGCATGGAAATGGCCGGTCGGTCGAGCAGAATTGCGCCGAACGCGACGCACGCCATCACGAACGAACGCAGCGCCGGCACACTCGATCCCGAGACGATGAGATACGCTGCAAGCACCAGCAGCGCACCGGCGGCGGCGATCTTCTTGACGGGAAAGCGCAGCGCGATCGGGCCGATCAGCGACAAGGTCCAGAGCAGGATCGCGAACACAAGCCCGCCGACGACGCCCATATGGATGCCCGACACGGAGAGTAGATGGCCAAGGCCGGAGTCGCGCAACGCCGCGTTGGTGTCGGCCCCGATGGAGCTGCGGTCGCCGGTGACGAGCGCCGCGGCGATGGCGCCGCCGCGGCCCGGCGCGGCTTCGTAGATGGCGGCGGCGAGGTCGGAACGAAGAGCGGCGAGTTGCAGGCGCTGGCGATCGAGCCAGTTCGGCGGCGGCTCGAGCGCTGCCGGGCGACAGCGTCCGAAGGCGAAGCCGGTGGCGCCGAGACGCTCGAAATAGGCGCGGCGCGCGAAGTCGTAGCCGCCCGGCGACATGGGCCCGGAGGGCGGCCCGAGCACGCCGCGGCAGCGCGCGGCGCGGCCAGGCGTCAGCAAACCCGCTGCGCTCACCGAGAGGCGCACATAACGGGGCGGCGCGTCGATCCCCTCGATATTCCGAACGAGGAGGCGTAGGCGCGGGCCGTTGTCGCTGGCGTCGTTGGCGATCACCCAGCCCTCGACGCGGATCGGCTCTTCGCCGGCCGCGAAAACGGGCTGGGCGACACTGGCAGCGCGGACTTGCGCGGCAAGCGCGCCGAGCCCCGTAGCGGCAAGAAGAGCGAAGAGCCCAGCGAGGATGCGGCGGCATGCGAGCAGCCAACTTTCCCACTGCTCGCCCGGCCACGCCGCCAGGCCGAACGCGACGACGACGCCCGCCGCCAGCAGCGCGCCGCCGAGCCATGCCGGCGGCTCAAGCGGCGCAAGCATCCAGGCCGCCGCGCCGGCGATCATCCCAACGGGGAGCCAGAGAATCCAACGGTCGCGCTGAAGCGCGATCATGTCGCTCAGGGCGCGGCTAGGAGAAAACGCGCCGGGCGTGCTACCACCCGCGCGCTTTTGAAAGGTCTTTCCGCCCGCAATGAGCGTCGTCACCCGGTTCGCCCCCTCCCCCACAGGTTACCTCCATATCGGAGGGGCGCGAACCGCGCTTTTCAACTGGCTCTATGCCCGGAAGATGGGCGGTAAGTACCTGCTCCGGATCGAGGACACCGACCGGGCCCGCTCCACCCCCGACGCCATCGAAAAGATCATGGACGGCCTCGCCTGGCTCGATCTCCAGCACGACGGCGAGATCATCTACCAGTACGCGCGCGCGCCGCGGCACCGCGAGATTGCCGAGGAAATGGTCAGGCGCGGCGGCGCGTTCCGCTGCTATCTGACGCCCGAGGAGACGGAGGCAGTGCGCGCGCAAGCGCACGCCGAGGGCCGAGCAATCCGCTCGCCCTACCGCGATGGCGAGGCGCCGCCCTCGCCGGACGCGCCATACGTCGTGCGCATTCGTGCGCCGGATGTTGGCGAGATCGTCAACGCCGATCTCATCCAGGGCGACGTGCGTATTAAGGCGCGCGACCTCGACGATCTCGTGTTGCTGCGCGCCGACGGCAATCCCACCTACATGCTATCGGTCGTCGTAGACGACCATGACATGGGCGTGACGCACGTGATCCGCGGCGACGATCACCTGACCAATGCCGCTCGGCAGATTGTCATCTATCAAGCGATGGATTGGACGCCGCCGCTCTTCGCGCACGTGCCGCTAATTCACGGCGAGGACGGAAAAAAGCTGTCGAAGCGCCACGGCGCGCAAGCCGTACACGAGTGGCGCGACATGGGTTATCTGCCGGAGGCGATGAACGCGTACCTGATGCGGCTGGGCTGGAGCCCGGGACACGACGAGATTCTCACCAAGGAAGAAGCGGTTGCGCAGTTCGAGATCGGTCAGATCGGCAAAGCGCCGTCACGGCTCGATTTCAAGAAGCTCGACTCCGTCAATGCGCTCTTCATGGCGACGGCCGACGACGAGCGGCTCGCGCGCCTGCTCGCAGAGCACATCGCGCAGCGCGATGGCGCGGCCTTGGGCGAAGATCAGCATTCTGCTCTGAAGCGCGCCATGCCAGTGCTGAAAAAACGGGCAAAGACGATTCCGGAGCTTGCGGAACAGGCGCGATTCATTTTGGCCAAACGACCGCTCGCGCTTGACGAAGCAGCTAAATCATTGATGAAAGACGACTTCAGGCAACGCCTCGGCCGTCTGCACGAGAAGCTCGCAGCAGAACAGGTGTGGGAGCACGCTGCTCTGGGCAGTGCGCTTAAGGCTTTCGCTACCGCCGAAGGCGTTGGTTTAGGTCAAATCGGCCCCGGCCTGCGGGCGGCGCTCACCGGTGGGACGCCCGCCCCCGATCTGGGCCAGGCACTGGAAGTATTAGGCCGCGAGGAAGCGCTCGCGCGCATTGCGGATCAAGTTTGAGGACGACGGCATGGACAGCAAACTTACGAAGAAGCCCTCGGCCACGCTCACGGTGAACAACAAGCAGCTCGAGCTGCCCGTGTATGGCGGCACTGTGGGGCCCGACGTCATCGACATCCGCAAGCTCTACGGCGAAGGCAAGGTCTTCACCTACGATCCGGGCTTCACCTCGACCGGTTCGTGCGAAAGCCAGATCACTTACATCGACGGCGATGAAGGGGTCCTGCTCTATCGCGGCTATCCGATCGATCAGCTGGCGGAGAAGTCGAGCTTCATCGAAGTCTGCCACCTGCTGCTGCACGGCGAGCTGCCGAATCAGAAGGCGCTTCATGAGTTCGAGCGCGGCATCACCTATCACACGATGCTGCACTCGCAGTTCGACCGCTTCTTCGAAGGTTTTCGCCGCGACGCGCACCCGATGGCGATCATGGTCGGCACGGTCGGCGCGCTGGCCGCGTTCTACCACGACTCCACCGACATCAACGATCCGCACCAGCGCATGGTGGCGAGCCACCGCCTGATCGCGAAAATGCCGACGATCGCGGCGCGCGCCTTCAAGTACTCGATCGGCCAGCCGTTCGTCAGCCCGCGCAACGAACTCGATTACGCCTCGAACTTCCTGCGCATGTGCTTCGCGGTGCCGGCGGAGGACTTCAGGGTCAATCCGGTGATGGCGCGGGCGATGGACGTGTTCATGATCCTGCACGCCGATCACGAGCAGAACGCGTCCACTTCGACGGTGCGCCTTGCCGGCTCGTCCGGCGCCAATCCGTTTGCGTGCATCTCCTCCGGCATCGCCTGTTTGTGGGGCCCGGCGCACGGCGGCGCCAATGAGGCCGCCCTCAACATGCTCGAGCAGATCGGCACGGTCGACAACATTCCGGATTTCATCCGGCGGGTGAAGGACCCGAACGACGACGTGCGGCTGATGGGTTTCGGCCATCGCGTTTACAAGAACTACGATCCGCGCGCGAAGGCGATGCAGAAGCTCTGCCATCAGGTGCTGAAGGAAGTCGGCGCCGAAGACACGCCGCTGTTGAGGGTGGCGATGGAGCTCGAGAAAATTGCGCTCAACGACGAGTATTTCGTCCAGCGCAAACTCTATCCAAATATCGACTTCTATTCGGGCATCACCCTGCGGGCGATGGGCTTCCCAACCTCGATGTTCACAGTGCTGTTCGCGGTCGCGCGCACGGTCGGCTGGATCGCGCAATGGACCGAGATGATGGAAGACGACAGCCAGAAGATCGGCCGTCCGCGTCAGGTGTACACAGGCGCGCCGCGGCGCGATTATGTGCCGGTCGGATCTCGCCGCTGAAGTAGCGCGCGAGGCAGTGGGCAATAGGCAGTAGGCAATAGGGGCGCGCGAAATCGCGTAGTCGCTGCGCATTTGCAGGACCTCCTTCCAATTGTGCTCTCGCTTGCGCGAGAGCGGGAGACGGGGCGCGCGATCCGCGCTCAGTTTGGTTTTTGGGGTGCGAAGCTCATCTCTGAACTTCGCCGCGCGCTTCGCGCGCCCCGCTGCGACCGTTATGCGGCGGGCCTGGGTTAGCGCTCTTTGCGCAGGTGTTTCACCCAAGTCCCCGACGGCGTGCGGGCCAGCCATGGTCCCGGACCCCGGCGCTTATGTGGGTCTACTACCTCCACACGCCGGCTCTCTCACGCTCGATCACGTCCCCCGCTTCTGAATTGCTCGGCTAGCAACGAGAACTCCCATGCGAGGGACGAAAGCATTATCGCTCAGGTTTGGGGGTGTAGGATAAGTTTTCTCAGGGTCGTTGATTTTGCTGCGGGAAAGCGGCGAAAGGTGTGGGATAGATGGCTGCTCCTGGCCAGTTCGGACGTTTCGCCCCGTTGGATAACAGGCTAGACGAAGCTCGCTGAGGGCAGAGCGTGAGCAGCGTGCACGAAGTCTATCTGATCGGCGGAGCCGACGACGAGAAAGCCACCTTTGTCAAGGACGAAGTTGGAGAGCGATGCGTTTTGGCGTGTACGTATCGTGGAAAGACAATCAGTGCGGAAGCGTCAGACTTTTTTGAAGCGCTGTGCGCGATCCGCCGCCAGCTCGAAGCCGATGGCCTTATTCCGTTTTGCTACGGCGCAAGTCTGAATGTGTTTCCATCAGGTATGGCCAGAAACATGGGTGCCGGCCTGAAGGCATATAGACTCAAACAAGGCATACACGCCCGCCCCGCCGATCTAGTGGGCATTTTTGATGAAGGCCCAGACGTCGTGCCCTCCCACGTCGGGCCGCAGACGCAATTCTATAAGGATTGGATTGCGTCTCTCCGAGCCTGAGGGCGAATGGACCGTTTCCGGCGGGCGTGAGCCGTTGCTAGGGTCGATACGATTGACCGGATTGGATCGCACAGGCCGGTCGAGGTCTTTGCCGGTTTTGACTTACGCTGGGCCTAAGCTCACTCTAGCAGTTCGCGGAGTTCTGCCGTTAGGCCGCTTCCGCCAGCTCGGTCGCCGATTTCATCTAGTCCGATACGTGCAAAGGCTCGGGCTTCGGCGCTGTTGCCGGCGGCCTTCCTGATCTGCGCCAATGTCAACGCCATCAGCACACCGGTATTGCCAAAACCGTTGAAGCTGAATGCGCGCGCAGCGAAAGCCTCCAGCGTCACCGTGTAAATCGGCGACGATGACTCCGCCATGGCTTCAAGTTGGTGCTTCCCAACCTGCTCATAGACGGAGCATGCATCCCGGGCGGCCGCATCCATGCTGGGTTCGTTCGGCTGGTAATCCCACCATTGATCGCCTTTCTGAACAGCGAGACGTCTCCGAAACATGCACTCCATTTCGCGCAAGCGCTTTGGTTCGGGCATGACACCGGAGCGAAGCGGGATGGCTATCGGCTGAATCCCCAGATTGACCGCGAACTTCTTGCCCTGCCTGCTACCTTGAATCTCAACCAACTGACACTGATCGCCCATGACGCGCCAATAGCGCTGGCCCGTGCCCAAGAATCCGTCCCGACGTAGCGTCGGAGCGAACTGTGTTTGGATCGCCTTGGCTAGGGACGGCTTAGGATCGCTCATGACCCGAGCAAGCCCTTAGAGGGCCGAATTTGCAATCACCGTCGACGTCGCTCTCGGCCAAAAGCCGCCTCTACGATTGCCCGTCAGGCCACCACCTTCAGCACCGCGTCCGCCGCAATCTCTGCCGCTGGCTTGCCGCCTCGGCCCATCTTCGCCAACGCGTCGTCCTGGCGGCGGACTTGGTCTTCGCGAGCGTCTTCGTCGTCGAGCAAAGGCGCGGCGGCGCGGGCGATGTTTTCGGACGTGAACTTAGTTTGGATCAGCTCTGGCGCGACTTCGGCGTCGGCCGCGACGTTCATGAGCGTGGCGTACTTGCCCTTGAACAGGAATGCGCGCGCCAGCGCCCAGGTGATCCAGCCGAGCTTGTAGCCAATCACGAGCGGCGCGCCTTGCAGTGCGACTTCGGTGGTCACCGTGCCGGACGCGGCAAGCGCGACGGTTGCCGCGGCGAAGGCGTCCTCCTTCTCGTTCTCCTCGACGATGCGCACGGCCGCGGGCGCCTGCTCGATCACCTGTTTGCGCACGCTCGAGGCGGCGACAGCGATGATGCGCACGTCACGGTCGCGATCGAGCAGCTCGGCGGCCGCCCACAAAGTGGGACCGATGCGGCGAATTTCGGCGCTGCGGCTGCCGGGCAGAACGAGGATAATCTTCTCGTTGGGCGTGAAGCCCTGGCGCGCGCGGAACGCAGCGCCGTCGCCCTGCTGAAAGCGACCCAATGCAGGATGGCCGCAGACCGTGCATGGCAACTTGTAGGGCTCGTAGAACGGGCACTCGAAATCATGGATGCAGATCAGGTGATCCACGGTGGCGGCGAGCGTCTTGGCGCGTCCGGGCCGCGTCGCCCACACCTGCGGGCCGATGTATTTTACGAGCTTGATGTGCGGCGCGGCGGCGCGCACACCTTGCGCAACACGCAAAGTGAAGCCCCAGGAATCGATCAGCACAACGACATCGGGCTGGGCGCGTAGGATCGCCTCGACCGTCGCCGCAACCGCCCTTTTGACGCGCGAATACGCCAGCAGGCCGTCGATGAAGCCGAGAATGGCGAGGCCGCTGATGTCGGCTTGGCTCGGCGCGCCCTCGCCCGCCATAAGCGGGCCGCCGACGCCGGCGAGTTCGATCGATGCGTCGCGGGCTTTGAGGGCGCGGGCGAGGTCGGCGCCGAGTGCGTCGCCGGATGCTTCCGCGGCGACGAGAAAGATTCGCGCGCTCAAGTCTCGCCCATGTCGATCGGGTTGAAACCGTAGACGAACATGCCGGCGGCGTTAGCTGCCTTCACTATGGCGTCGCGACGCACGGCTAGCGCGCCGCCTGCTTCAACGGCAATGCCGGCGAGCCCGGCGGCCGCTGCGCCGTCTACTGTGCGCACGCCGATGGTTGGCAGATCGATGCGGCGCTCCTGGATAGGCTTCGGGCGCTTCACCAGCACGCCGCGCCGCGCGCTGCTGTCGCCGCGGATGGCGAGCGGCAGTTCGGCGACCCGGCGAAGCATCGCGTCTGTGCCCTCCTGCGCCTCTATCGCGAGCACGAGCCCATCGCAGACCACGACGCCTTGGCCGATGTCGAATGCGCCGCTGGCGGCTGCAACCTTCGCGGCCTTGGCGATATCCTTCATGTGAACCGCGCTGGGCGTAATCGCGCCCCATGCGCCCGCCGGCGCGAGCAAGTCCTCCATCGCTTCTTCGACGCCGATGACCCGGAAGCCTGCGCGCTCATGCTCGGCCAGCACGGCGCGGAGAAGCGCGTCGTCGCCCTGCGGCATCGCCGCCAGCAATGCAGGCAGCATGGCGCGCGCGCCGTCGTCAAGTTCGAGCGAAGCGATGTTGGGGCGGGCGACTTGGCCGATCAGAACGACGGTGTCGCAACCGGCCTCACGCATCGCCGCAATGCGCGCGCCCATGGCGCCGAGCCCGTGCGTCGCGCCAGGATGCCGCTGGAGCGCGTCGTCCGCCATCGGCGCGATGCGGGCGATGAAGTAGGGTTGGCCGCTCGCGGCGAGATGCTCAGCGAGCACGACCGGCAATTCGCCGCCGCCCGCGATCAGGCCGAGCTTCTTCCAGCTCTTCACGTCAGTCCCGCGGCATGCAGAGCGGTCGCGCGGCGTCGGCGCGGATGAAGTTGACGATCTCCATCACATGCGGATTGCTCGAATAGGCTTCGACGCAATCTTCCACCCGCTCTTGGAAAGTGCCCTCTTCCGCGAACAGCAGACGATAGGCGGCGCGCAGATCGTGGATTTGTTCGCGGGTGAAGCCACGACGCTTCAGCCCGACAACGTTGAGGCCGCCCAAATGCGCGTGATTGCCGATAGCGGACCCGAACGGGATCAAATCGGTCGTCATCAGCGCCGAGGCGCCGACAAAGGCGTAGCGCCCGACGCGGCCGTGCTGGTGCACGCCGGAGAGCCCGCCGAGGAAGGCATAGTCGCCGACTTGCACGTGGCCGCCGATCGTCGCCGTTTGCGCCATGATGACGTTGTTGCCGACGTCGCAATCGTGGGCGACGTGGCAATTGCCCATGATCAGGCAATCGTTGCCGATCGTGGTGACGGAACGTCCGCGCGCCGTGCCGCGATGCAGCGTGGCGTGCTCGCGGATGACATTGTTGTCGCCGATCACGAGGCGCGTCGGCTCGCCTCTGTACGAGAGGTCCTGCGGCGCGCCGCCCAAGCCGACAAACGGGAAAACGGTGTTGTTCTTGCCGAGTTCGGTGTGGCTCTCGATGAACACGTGCGCGATCAGCTTGGTGCCATCGCCGAGCTTCACGTTCGGCCCGATGACGCACCCAGGGCCGATTTCGACGTCATTACCCAGTTCGACATTGTCGTCGACGACGGCTGTCTTGTGAACCTTGGCGCTCATTGGGAGTCCTGTGGACGATCGGCCTTCATCGCGGCGAATTCGCAGTCGGTGGCGAGTTCGCCGCGCACTTCGACGCGCCCCCGAAATTTGAAGATGTTGCGGCGCTGGAAGAGCACCTCGACGAACATCTCCATCGTGTCGCCCGGCATCACTGGCCGTTTGAAGCGAGCGTTCTCGACCGACATGAACAGGATCAGGTGCTTGGTGATGTCGGCTTCGAGCGTCTTGGACATGAGCAGCGCGCCCGTCTGCGCCAACGCCTCGATCTGCAAGACGCCCGGCATCACCGGCGCGCCGGGAAAATGGCCGGGGAAGAACGGCTCGTTGATGGTGACGTTCTTGATGCCGCGGATCGACTTGTTCGGCACGTAGTCGACGGCGCGGTCGATCAGGAGGAACGGATAACGGTGCGGCAGACGGCGCAGGATTTCGCCGATCTCGATCACGTCTTCCGTGGTCTTCTGTTGCTCGGTCAGATCATTTGCCTTCATCGCGCGCCCCCGCCGCTCTGCGGCTCAGCCATGCTGCCTCACGCAGCCACTTGCGCAGCGGCTTGGCTGGATACCCGCTCCAGACCTCGCCTGCCGGCACGTCTTGAAACACAGCCGCGCCGCCCGCAAGCGTCGCGGCTTTGCCGATGTTGCGGTGGTCGGCGATGCCGACGCGGCCGCCCATGGTGACGCCATCGGCGACCACGGTAGAACCTGAAATACCAGCGAACGCCGCGATGAGAACGCCGCGTCCGAGTTGGCAGTTATGCGCCACATGGCAGAGATTATCGATCTTGGTGTCTTCGCCGATCACGGTGTCGTCGAACACGCCGCGATCGACACAGGAGTTCGCGCCGATGGTGACGCGATCCTGGATGATGACGCGGCCGAGATGGGGCACGTCCACCGGCCCCGAGGCGTCGCCGGCGACGCCGAAGCCCTGCTCCCCGATCACCGCGCCGGCGAGGATGTTGACGTCGTCGCCGATCAGCGCAAACGCGACGGACGCCCGCGCGCCAATGCGGGTGCGGCGGCCAATGGCGACGCCCGGTCCGATCACCGCATTAGCGCCAATGCTTGCGCCTGCGCCGATCTGAGCATTGGCGCCGATCACGGCGCCGACGCCGACGCTCACGCCCTCTTCGAGCTTCGCGGAGGGATCGATCTGCGCTTCCCCCAGGGCGCGCGGCCGCACCACTGCCGGCACGAGACGCGCAAACACGGCGCGGGGCCGCTCCGTGAGAATGAGCGCGCCGGCTTTTGGCGCGAGGTGCGCCAACGCCGGATTGATGACGCACGCTGCCGGCGCCGTCGCGAGCGGCGCAGGAGACTTTCCCTTTGGTTCGAAATAGCAGAGGTCGCTCGGACCTGCCCGCTCTGCGCTGGCGACGCCGGTGACCTCGCGCTCAGCGTCGCCGCCGATATCGCCAGAAGGCGCAAGCGCCCGGACCGTCGCCGGTCCGAGCGCCTCGTAGAAGCGGGGATCGATCATGCGCCCTATCTGGCGCCGCCGAAGCCCAATGTCACGCTGGAGGGCTTATTGGCCCGCCGCCGGCGCCCCGGCCTGCTGCTGCTGGCCGGCGCAATCGCTCACCTGACGGCGGCTGACGCTGGCCGTCCGGGTCGCTTGGTTGCCGTCGAGCTGCTGGATCACCGCCGCCGTGATGTCGAACTCCGGCGCCGATTGGCTGACGTTGCGCGCATCGATGGCGATGCCGGCGCCGCGCGACTGCATCACGCTACGCACCACCGGGTCGATCTGTTGGTCGACGTCGCGGAGCGCGATCAGCTGCGTGCACTCGAGCTCGGCCTGCAGCGTCGCGGCCCGGGTCTGGAACTGTTGCTGACGCTGCGCCAGCGCCTGCGCCTGCGGATTGTTCCGGATCTGCTCGGCCGATTGGTTCCGCAGCGTGTTCTGCAGCCGTTGAGCTTCCTGATCGATGCTTTGGCGTTCCGGCGCGAGCGATTGCGCCTCGGTGTTGATCTGCGTGCGCACGGTTTGAAGCTTCGACTGCAGGTCGCGGCCGATGGCAGATTCGGTGAGCACGCGTTGATAGTTGATCACGACGGCTGTCGTGGACTGGTTGTTGCGGTTGCGCTGCGCCGAAGCGTCAGGCGTCGCCGCTACTGCCGCGACCGCGATAGCGGCTGCGGAAACAATGCTGAACAAACGCATAGTGCGCCTTCTCCTTAGAAATTCGTCCGGGTCGAGAACCGGAATTCTTCGCGCCGATCATAATCCTCGTATTGCAGAGGTTGTGCGAAATCGAACTGCACTGGGCCGAACGGCGAATCCCAGAACACAGACACCCCAGCCGCCACTCGCAGGCTCATCTCGTCGTCGACGATGAGACTTGAATCGGAGTCGATGCTTACGGTTTGCCGGCTCGCCGAGTCGACGATGCCGAGCGTGCCGAAGTCGACGAAAAGCGCGCTGCCGAGCGAGAAAGATTCCGGCAGCGGCAGCGGCACGTCCAGTTGGACCGTACCGATCGCGTAGGCGTTGCCGCCAATAGAGTCGCCCACCGTCTCGATTTCACCGGTGGTGTTGTTGACGACGATCTGGCGCGGACCGATGCCCGCCACATCGAAGCCGCGGAACGACGAGCCGCCCTTGAAGAAACGGTCGTTGATGCGAACGTCGTCGCCGCCCCAGCCGGCGATATAGCCGGCGTTGCCACGGAAGAGCGCGCGGAAGCCATAAGGCAGTCCGTAATAGACCCCGCCTTCCACTTCGGTGCGCAGATAATTCACTTCGCCGCCGAGGCCAGCCACGTCCTGGCTGAACTGCAGGTCGAAGCCGCGCGTGGCGCGGACCGGCTCGTTGCGGCGGTCCCAGTTGAAGGTGAACCCGACGACCGAGGTGAGGAACGAGCCTTCCTGGTCGCAGAGGAACGAACGCGCGGTGTAATTCGGATCGCACTGATCGATCGGCGACGTCGTGACGTCGTTATCGTGATCGACCAACAGGTCGGCGACTTCGGTGTCGTCTTGGATCAGCGAGTAGGTGAGCCCCAGGCTGGTCCGGTCGGAGGTCGGGAAGCTGGCGCGCAGGCCGATGCCGGTCGACTGGTTCTCGAACGAGGATTGATCGAGGAAGTCGGTGCGCAGCGAATAGAGGTCGAAACCGGCAGCCAGTTCACGCCCCATGAAACGCGGCTCGGTGAAGCGGAGGTCGACCTGCTGGCGCTGTTGGCTCGACGAGGCGCGCAGGCGCAGGAACTGGCCGCGGCCGCGCAGGTTGCGCTCCGTGACCGAAACGTCGAACAGGAAGCTTTCGGTCGACGAATAGCCCGCAGCGAACGCGAGTTCGCCGGTAGATTCTTCGGCGACAGACACAGTGACCACACCGCGGTCGGGTTGAGAGCCCTCGGAATCCTCGACCGTCACATCACTAAAGAAGCCCAGTGACTGGATACGCTGGCGCGAACGATCGAGCAGAACGCGGTTAAAGGCGTCGCCTTCGTTGACCCGCATCTCGCGGCGGATCACCTGATCGACGGTTCGCGTGTTGCCGACGATGTCGATCCGCTCGATGAAAACGCGCGGGCCCTCGTCGACTTCAAAGGTGATGTTGACGACGCGGTTCTCGCGGTCACGTTCGATGTTCGGCGTGATCTGCACGTTGGCGTAGCCCACCGTGCCCGCAATATAGGTCATCGAGTCGATAGCGTCCTCGATCAGCTCGCCCCGGAAAACTTCGCCGCTGCGGATTGGAACGGCCGAGCGCAACAAGTCTTCCGGCAAGCGATTCAAGGTCGTCTGGACGCGAACCTCGCCGAATTCGTAGCGGATGCCTTCGTCGACAGTGAAGGTGATGAAGAAGTCGCGCTGGTCCGGCGTCAGTTCGGCGACGGCGGACACGACGCGGAAATCGGCATAGCCGCGATTGTTGTAGTACTGCCGCAGCTGCTCGCGGTCGTACTCCAACCGGTCAGGATCGTAATTGTCGTTCGACTGGAAAAGATTCCACCAGCTCGACTCGGCCGTCACGATCGCGTCGCGCAGGCGGCGATCGGAAAACACTTCATTGCCGATGAAGTTGATGTCGCGGACGCCCGTGACCGGGCCCTCGTCCACTTCGAAGATGAGATCGACGCGGTTTTGATCGAGTTCGCGCACCTGCGGCGTCACCTGGGCGGCGAAGCGGCCGGCGCGGCGGTAAACTTCGATGATGCGCTGGACGTCGGCCTGGGCGCGCGCGGGCGTGAAGACGGAGCGCGGGCGCGCCTGAACTTCTTCCTCGAGATCTTCTTCGTCAAGCGTGCGAAGCCCCTCGAAGATCACCCGATTGATGATTGGATTTTCGATAACGGATACGACGAGGTCCGTGCCTTGCTGCGCGATCTGCACGTCCGCGAACAGGCCCGTTGCGAACAGCGTCTTCAGCGAAAGGTCGATCCGCTCGGCGTCGAACGTGTCGCCGGGGCGCACAAGGAGGTAGGACGTGATCGTCGCCGCTTCGATGCGCTGGTTGCCCTCCACCACGACGCGTCGGATGGCGACGCCGGACTGCTGTGCGGCAGGCGCCTGCGCCGCGGCGGCGGGCGGCGCGGCAGGTTGTCCCTCCTGCGCATAGGCGTCCGTCGACGCGGCGACGAGCGCCCCCACACTGGCGCCTACCGTGGCGACGCCATAGGCCGCGCCGAGCACGACATCCCGCAGATCCAGCTTCATTAAGCCCTCGACGCTTCGGCGCTCCCCTGCGCCGTGTTTTTAAGAGCCCATCCCGTGGCGAAACACAAGGACGCGGCGCCGTTACTGCGCACCCGGAAAGAGCCTCGTAATGTCGTTCCAGGTTGCGAATAGAAACAGACTCGCCATGACGGCGAATCCAGCCCGATAGGCCCACTCCTGAGCCGAGGGCGGCAGCGGCCGCCCGCCGCGCACCGCCTCGATGCCGTAGAAGAGCAAGTGGCCGCCATCGAGGATCGGAATCGGCAGGAGATTGACGAACCCAACGGCCACGGAAAGCACAGCCGCAAGGCTCAGCAGCGACAGCGCGAGCACACCCAATCGATCGAGCCAGCCGCCGCCGTCAACCGTCAACGCCGACGTAGCCACCTGACCTGATACGCTGATGATGCCCAAAGGACCGGCGATCTGGTTGCCCGACTCGCGACCAGAGAACACGGCGCCCAGATAGCCGAGCGTTTGGTCCAAGATGCCCCAGGTGCTCTGAGCGCCGACGCCGAGCGACTCGAGGAGGCCGATGCGCTCGATCACGCGCTCGGATTGCAAGATCAGCGGACGAACGCCCAGCATGCCTTGGCCGGCCGGCGGAGCGCCCGCTTCGCCGGTCGAGGGTGTCGGCGTGGCGTTGAGCGTGATCAGTTGATCGCCGCGCTGCACTTGGAGAACCAGCGGGCGATCCGGCGATGCCAGGACCAGGCTCTGCAGTTCGCTGAAATTCGCGATGCTCTCACCGTTCGCGACCTGCACAATATCGTAGGGCCGCAAGCCGGCGCGATCCGCGGCGCTGCCCTCAGTCACCGTCGCGATCCGCGCCGGAATTTGATCCATCGGCGTTACATCGCGGCCCATGATCAGCGCCACGACTGCAAAAGCGAAGACGGCAAAAACGAAGTTGGTCAGCGGCCCCGCCGCTACCACCATGGAACGCGTCGACAATGGCTGGGCGTGGAAGAGCCCCTTCTTGCGCGCCTCTGCGAGTTCAGCCGGATCCTGGATCTTCTCGCGCGGCGCGGTCGACATGGCGTCCGCGTCGTCGGCGAACTTCACATAGCCGCCGAGCGGCAATGCCCCGATCTTCCACTGCACGCCGTGCTTGTCGCGCCAGCCGAGCAGCGTCTTGCCGAAGCCGATCGAGAAGGTGTCGATCGCCACCCCGCGCCAGCGGGCGACCTGGAAGTGGCCGAACTCGTGCACGAACACGACGACGCTGAGCACGACCACGAACGAGCCGGCGTATATCAGTAAATTCTGTATGCCCTGCAGCACATCCGGCATTCGAACGCTTCCTTCCCGCGCCTGTTCTGGTGTTTGGAGCGCCCGTCAGCCTTAGGCTGCCGCCAGACTTCCCGCAATCCGTCGCGCCGCGCCGCGCGCGGCCTGATCCACCACCGCCACCTCATCGAATGAAGTGGGCGATTTTGCGATAGAAGCTGCTCCGCTCCCCTCCAGCACTGACATCGATTCTTCGACTATGCGGCAGATGTCGAGAAAGCCGATTCGCCCCCCCAGGAAGGCCTCGACCGCAACCTCGTTGGCCGCCGAAAGCGCAGTCGTGGCGGCCGCGCCCGTGTCGAGCGCCGCCCGGGCCAGCAATAGGGCCGGAAATTTGCCGGTATCCGGCGCCTCAAACGTCAGCGCCCCGACCTTGGCGAGATCCAGGCGTGCGGTCGAAAGATGAGCGCGATCAGGCCAGGTGAGCGCATAGCCGATCGGAATGCGCATGTCCGGCGAACCCAACTGCCCGAGCACGGAGCCGTCCAGGTAGTGGACGAAACTGTGCACCACGCTTTCGGGATGCACTAGGATTTCGATCTTTTTTGATGGAAAACCAAATAAATATGATGCCTCGATTAGTTCCAGGCCCTTGTTCATCAGGGTGGCGCTGTCGACCGAAATCTTGCGACCCATGCTCCAGCGCGGATGCGCGCAGGCTTGGTCGGGCGTGGCCGCGGCCATGGCTTCGCGACTGGAGGTGCGGAAGGGACCGCCAGACGCTGTGAGGGTTAGCTTCTCCACCCGATCGGGGTGGGTCAGCACCTGGAAGATCGCGTTGTGCTCGGAGTCAACCGGCAGCAGGCGCGCGCCGTGCCGTTTGGCCGCCTCGATGAAGAGCGGTCCAGCGCAGACCAGACATTCCTTGTTGGCGAGCGCCACAGTCGCGCCGCGGCGGACGGCGGCCATGGTCGGCTGCAGGCCGGCCGCACCGACGATGGCGGACATGACCCAACCGGCCGGCCGGGCGCCAGCCTCTTCCAGTGCCGACGGTCCTGCCCCTACCTCGACCCCGAGGCCGGCCAGCGCCTCTCGCGCGGCCCCCAGCTGGCCCGGCTCGGCGACCGCCGCGAATTTCGGCCGGAGCCGACGGCAAGTTGCGGCGAGCAGTTCGAGGTTGCCCCCTGCCGTGACGGCTTCGATGTCGAGTTCAGCGCCTTGCCCACGCAGTTCTTCAATCACGTCAAGCGTCGATTGGCCGATGGACCCAGTGACGCCGAGGATCGAGATCGACCGCGGGCTCACAGCCCGGCCCCAAAAAAGAGCGCGGTCGCATCCGGGCCGAAGGCAAGCGCGGCGCCGACGAGCAGCGTCGCCGCCATAAGGCTGTCGATGCGGTCGAGCACGCCGCCATGACCCGGAATCAGGCGGCTCGCGTCCTTCACGCCGAACCGGCGCTTGAGGAAGGATTCAAACAAGTCGCCCATGAGTCCCGTAAAAGCGATCAACGCGCCAATGAGCAACCATGCCACGCGGAACTCGGCGCCGACGTGAAACAGATAGCCGCAGCCGAATCCGGCAAGCGCACCGGCGGTGGTGCCGGTGACGATGCCCGACCAAGTCTTATTCGGCGATAGTCCCGCCGCGATCTTCGGTCCCCCCATCATCTTGCCGCCGAAGTAGGCGAAAATGTCCGAGGCCCAAATGATCGCAAACAGCGCGAGGATGGTCTCGAGCCCCTCCGGGCCGCGATCGCGCAACCAGAGGAACAAGGCGGCTGGGAACCCGATGTAAACGGCGCCGCCAGCGGTTTCGATCGCGCCGGTGAGGGTGCGCCGGCGCAGCGCCGAGGCCAGCGCGCACAGCACCAGCCAGCCGAACGCATACGTAAGCTGCTGCCAGCTCGAGAACATCACCGCCCCGAGCGAGCCGGCGAGCGAAAACACGAACGCCGGCATGATCGCGTTCGGTTCGCTCATGCGCGCCCACTCGTAGCTCATCGCCACGACCGCTGCGCCGCAAGCTGCGGCCAGCCAAGGTCCGCCCAGATAGGCCGCCGCCAGCGCTGCGCTCGCAAGCACAACACCGGACGCGATACGAGCGCCCAGATCGGACCAGTCGCTCCGCTCACGAAGAGCTTGGGCCGGTTCAGGGCTGCTCAGCGTCGCTTCCTCCGAAACGCCGCTCGCGGCGATGGTACGCGCCGATCGCCGCTTGCAGCGCGGCCTTGTCGAAGTCGGGCCAGAGCACGTCGACGAAGACCAGTTCGGCGTAGGCCGCTTGCCAAAGCATGAAGTTGGAGAGGCGCAGTTCGCCCGAGGTGCGGATCAGGAGATCCGGCGCCGGCAGACCGGCCGTGTCGAGGTAGCTTTCGAAGCGGTCGACACTCACGTCCTGCGGCGCGAGCTTGCCGGCGGAGACATCCTCCGCGATGCGGCGGGCGGCGCGGGCGATTTCGTCCTGACCGCCATAGTTGAAAGCGATGATGAGGTGTTGCGCGTCGTTGTGCCTCGTCTTCGCTTCCGCTTCTTCGATGATGCGCGCGATGTCCGCCTGCAGCCCCTCGCGCGAACCGATGACGTGCACGCGCACGCCTTCCTTCACCAGCCGATCCAGATCGCGCGCGACATAGAGCCGAAGCAGATCGAACAGGGCGTTGATCTCTTCCATCGGCCGGCGCCAGTTCTCGGTCGAGAATCCAAACACCGTGAGATAGCGAACGCCCAATTCGCCGGCGGCCTCGACCGTGCGACGCAATGCTTCGACGCCCTCGCTATGGCCGAACGTGCGCGGCCGGTGGCGCTGTTTCGCCCAGCGGCCGTTGCCGTCCATGATGATGGCGATGTGGCGCGGCGTGTCGGCCGGTACTGCGGTGGGAGAGGGCTGCGCCATTTTTAGGTGCTAGGTTTTAGGTGTTAGGTTTTAGGAGCCTGGCCCCGGACGCGCGCGTCCCTAGAACCTAACACCTAAAACCCAGCACCTAAACCTGCGTGATCTCCTCTTCCTTGTGCCGGAGCAGATCGTCGATCTTCTTAATGTGATCGTCGGTCGCCTTCTGCACTTCAGCGCCGAGCTTCTTGTGTTCGTCCTCGCTGATGGCGTGATCCTTCTCGAGCTTCTTCAGATGATCCATCGCATCGCGGCGGATGTTGCGTACGGCGACGCGCTGCTGCTCGGCATATTTGCCCGCGACCTTCGCCAGCTCTTGCCGGCGTTCGCCCGTGAGCGGCGGGATCGGAATGCGCAGCGTCTGGCCGTCGACGATCGGATTGAGCCCGAGATTGGCGCCGCGGATCGCCTTGTCCACTGCGGACACCACAGCCTTGTCCCAAACGTTGACCGAGATCATGCGCGGTTCGGGCACGCTGACGCTGGCCACCGACGTGAGCGGCGAGACCGCGCCGTAAGCTTCGACAGTTATCGGATCCAGCAGCTGCGGCGAGGCGCGGCCGGTGCGCAGGCCGCCGAACTCGTGCTGCAGAGCGGCAAGTGCGCCGTCCATGCGCTTCTTGTACTCGTCGATCTTGAAGGGCGCGGGTGCGGCCATGGTGTTTGTCCCTAGTCGGTGATGGTGGTGCAGACGCCGCGGCCGGCCAGCACATCAGCGAGGCCGCCGCGCTTGTGAATTGAGAAGACGACGATGGGGATGCCGTTGTCGCGCATCAGCGAGATGGCGGAAGCGTCCATGACTTTCAGATCGCGCGCCAACACTTCGTGATAGCTGAGTGTATCATAACGGGTCGCGGCCGGATCCTTCTTCGGATCGGCGGTGTAGACGCCGTCGACCTGCGTGCCCTTGAGCAGCGCATCGCAGCCCATTTCGGCCGCGCGGAGGGCGGCCGCCGTGTCGGTGGTGAAGAACGGGTTGCCCGTGCCGGCCGCGAAGATGACGATGCGGCCCTTCTCCATGTGCCTGAGGGCGCGGCGCCGGATGTAGGGCTCGCACACCGTCACCATCGGGATGGCGGAGAGCACACGCGCCTCGCCGCCCAGACCTTCGATCGCGTTCTGCATGGCGAGCGCGTTCATGACGGTCGCCAGCATGCCCATGTAGTCGGCGCTTGCGCGTTCCATCCCCTTGGCGGCGCCCTGGACGCCGCGGAAGATGTTTCCGCCGCCGATGACAAGGCAGATTTCCGCCCCGTTCTTGGCCGCATCGAGCACCTCTTGCGCGATGCGGCCGCAGACATTGGTGTCGATACCGTACTGCCCCTCGCCCATCAGCGCCTCGCCGGAAATCTTCAGCAGGACGCGCTTGTAGGCGCGCGGGGCAGTGTCGGATCGCTCGGCAAGGCTCATGGGGCGACTCTATAGACCAGGGCCGGGCGGCAAGTCAGCCAATCAGCGCCCGAAAATGCAAAAGGGGCGCGAGCTTTGCGGCCCGCGCCCCTTCATTTCGTTTAAAGGCAGGATCAGTTCGGCTTCTGCATCGCCGCCACTTCGGCCGCGAAGTCATCCACCTTCTTTTCCACACCCTCGCCGACGGCGAAGCGGACGAAGCCCTTTACCGTGATCGGCGCGCCGGCCGCCTTGGCGGCCTCCGCGATCGCCGCTTCGACACTTTGATCCGGGTTCAGCACGAAGGCCTGCTTGGTCAGCACGGACTCTTCGAAGAACTTCCGCATCCGGCCTTCCAGCATCTTGTCCAGCACTTGCTGCGGCTTGCCTTGGGCCTTCGGGTCTTCCTTGATCTGCTCGGCGATCACGGTCTTCTCGCGCTCGACGCGATCGGCCGGGATTTCGCTTTCGCTAAGCGCCAGCGGATTGGCCGAGGCGATGTGCATGGCGATCTTCTTGCCGAGGCTCTCGAGCGCGGCCTTATCGCCGGTCGACTCGAGCGCCACCAGCACGGCGATGCGACCGAGCGTTTCGGAGCCGTCCACCTTGGCGTGGACGTACGAGCCGATCACGCCGTTATCGACCTTGAGCTTCGCCGAACGGCGCAACGTGATGTTCTCGCCGATCGTCGCGATCAGTTGCGTGACCGCTTCGGAGACCTTCTGCCCGGCGTGCTGGGCATCGAGCAGCGCCTGGTGATCGTTGGCCTTCAGGGCGATCTTCGCGAACGCGTCCGCCGCCTTCTGGAAGTCGGCGTTGCGGGCGACAAAGTCGGTTTCCGAGTTGAGCTCGATCACCGCGCCTTCGTTGCCCTGGACCGCCATTGCGACAATGCCTTCCGCGGCGGCGCGATCCGCCTTCTTCGCCGCCTTCGACAGACCTTTCGCGCGCAGCCAATCGACCGCCGCCTCGAGGTCGCCGTTGGTTTCGGCCAGCGCCTTCTTGCAATCCATCATGCCGACGCCGGTCTTTTCGCGCAGGTCCTTGACCAGCGCAGCGGTGATTTCCGCCATTTCTGTACTCCTACGTGTGTTTCTTAGCGTCAGTAGTTCGCGCCGGTCGGCCCATCGATGGGGCTTTCGACGGGGGTGGTGTCGCGCGGACGTTCGCGCACGGCCGGCTCGACCGGCGGACGCGACGAGGCGCCGATATCGACGCCGCCGCGCACTTGGCTCTCGGTGAGGCCGTCGAGCACTGCGTCCGCGATCAGATCGCAGTAGAGCTGGATCGCGCGCGCCGCGTCGTCATTGCCCGGGATCGGATACGTGACTTCATCCGGATCGCAGTTCGAGTCGACGACGGCGACGACCGGAATGCCGAGCTTCCTCGCCTCCTGGATCGCAATCGCTTCCTTGTTGGTGTCGATCACGAACATCAGGTCCGGCACGCCGCCCATCGCGGCGATGCCGCCGAGCGAACGATCGAGCTTGTCGCGCTCGCGCTCGAGATTCAGCGCTTCGCGCTTGGTGAGGCCAACGGCGCCGCCCGCGAGCGTCGCTTCCAACTCGCGCAGACGCGCGATCGATTTCGACACGGTTTGCCAGTTGGTGAGCGTGCCGCCCAACCAGCGCTGGTTGATGTAATACTGCGCCGAGCGCTGCGCGGCGGCTTTGATGTGGTCCGCAGCCTGGCGCTTGGTGCCGACGAAGAGCACGCGGCCGCCATTGGCGGCGACTTCACGAACCTTCAGCAGCGCTTGGTGCAAAAGCGGCACCGTCTGCGAAAGATCCAGAATGTGGATATTGGACTTCTCGCCGAAAATGTAGCGGTCCATCTTCGGGTTCCAGCGGTGGGTCTGGTGTCCGAAGTGCGCGCCAGCTTCCAACAGCTGACGCATAGAAAATTCAGGCAGCGCCATCGTATCGTTCCTTTTCCGGTTTGCCGCCGCGGAAGAGACCTTGGTTCCCAAGGACCGGATGGAGGAAACGGCCGCTTTCAGACCGCTCCGCCGCTCCCGCGTGCGAAGTGAGGGGCGGATATAGAGGCTTGCCCTTGCAGGCGCAAGGGAACCCGGCGGCAGGTCAGTTAAGCTTTTTCGGCGGGGTCGGCGCTAGCGCTGACGGTAAAGGCGCGGCGGGAATTCCCTCCTCCGCAAGCTGCTCCGCCTGCTCAGGCGTGGCTTCGCCCCAGATCGCCCGTTCCTCGGCCTCGCCCGCGTGCATCTTGCGCGCCTCGTCAGCGAACTTGTCGCCGACATAATCGAAATTCTCTTTGATGTGCTCGCGCACCTTGGCCGCCATCGCCATGGCCACAGCCCGCTCGTTGCGGGCGTCCTTTTTCCGGCCGGTGACAACTGCCGGCGCCATAGGCGCCTTAGCGACATGCTTGGAGCCGCAATGCGGGCACTCGACCAAGCCCGCCTCGGCCTGCTTGTCGTAGTCGGCGATCGAGCCGAACCACGCTTCGAACTCGTCGCCGTTCTCGCATCTGAGATCGTAGCGGATCATGGGCCGGCGAAGTCCCTGCCGCCTTGCCACGCCGGAATCTTCGCGCGTGCGGCGGCGACCTGGTCGAGATCAAGATCGGCGACGATAACGCCAGGCTCGTCGTGATCGAGCTTGGCCAGCACTTTGCCCCAGGGATCGATGATCATCGAATGGCCCCAGGTGGCGCGGCCGTCTTCATGCCGACCGCCTTGCGCAGGCGCGATCACGAACGCCGCGGTTTCGATCGCCCTGGCCCGCAGCAGCGTTTCCCAATGCGCCTCGCCCGTCGGCACGGTGAAGGCGGCGGGCACGGCGATGATGTCCGCGCCGGCGCGGGCGAGCGCCGCATAGAGCGGCGCGAAGCGCACGTCGTAGCAGATGGTGAGACCAATCTTCGCGCCCATGGGCCCTTCGACGAGCACCGCTTTGGAGCCGCCTTCGACCGTGTCGCTCTCGCGGTAATTCTCGCCGCCGCCCAGCGTCACATCGAACAGATTGATCTTGTCGTAGCGCGCCGCGACCCTGCCGTCCGGATTGAACAGGAACGAGCGGTTGAACACCTTGCCGGCGCCTGCGGCAATCGCGCCTGAGCCGAGCAGCAGCCAAACGCCAAGCTCCTGCGCGGTGCGCGCCCAGGCCTTTAGCTCAGGATCGCCCTCTTCGGGCCCGACTGAGGCAAGCATGCGCTGCCGGTCGCGATCGAGGCGAAGCGTATTCTCAGGTGTGGCGATGAAGCGCGCCCCGGCGGTCGCGGCCTCCCGCAGCAACGGCATGGCTTGGGCGCGGTTCGCCGCGGGCTCCAGCCCCGAACGCAATTGAACCGCCGCTACCCGCAACTTCCGTGTCATGATCCCGCCAACAACGGATCCAATGCGCCACGTTGTTCCAGCGCGTGCAAGTCATCGCACCCGCCGACGTGCGTGTCGCCGACGAATATCTGCGGAAACGTCCACCGCCCGGAGCGCTGGATCATCTCCTGACGCTTGTCCGGGTCGCTGGCGTCGATTTCCGTGACCCGGGCGCCCTTGCGTTCGAGCAGGGCCAGCGCCCGCGTGCAGTAGGGGCAGAACGCGCGCGTATAGACCGTGACCGACTTCATCCGACTCAATCCTCAGATAAGGATATCAGTCGGCCGCACAACGCGCGCCAATGTCACTGCATGCACTTCTGCGGCTCCGGCTTTGCGCAGCGCGCGAGCGCACGCCTCCAAAGTGGCGCCGGTGGTGAAAACATCATCGACCACCAAGACCGTTTTGCCTTTGAACGCACCGGACGCCTTGATGGCGCCGCCCACGTTTCGGCGCCGTTCCGAAGCCGAAAGGCCAGCTTGGCTTTTGCGCCGTTTGATGCGCGTGAGCGCGCCCGGCTTCCACGGCTTGCCGCTGGCGCGCGAGAGCGCCTGCGCCAGCCAGGCAGCCTGATTGAAACTGCGGAGGGCGAGACGCGTCCAATGCATCGGCGCAGGGGCGATGAAGTCGGCGCGGCCGACGGTCTCACCCGCGGCGGCCGCCATCCAGCGGGCGAACACCGGCAGGCCGTCCCGCCGGCCGCCCCGTTTCAAGTCGAGCACCAGCCGGCGGGCGTGATCGTCATAGGTGAGCGCCGCGCGAGCGCTGTCGTAGGCAGGCTTGTGAGCCGCGCATGCGCCGCAGAGGTCGCCCGGGCCGGCATGGTCCGGCAGGGGAAAGCCGCAACACGCGCACATAGGCTCGCTCAGGAACTTCAGCTCGCCCCACAGAGCAGGCTCGATCACGCCAGGGCGGTCGACGATCTCCTCCGAGAGCAGCGACCGCGGCGGCCAGATCAGGTCCGAGAGCCGCGAGATGACGCCGCGTTTCCTGAACGCCCCGCTTGCGCGATAGGATTGCGTCATGGCCGCCCCGCCTGAACCCTGCTTTCCATTCGAGCCACGGCTCGTGCGCCAGCGCAAGCGGCGCGCGCGTCGAGGCTTCGCCGAAGCCGCGTTCCTGCACGCGCGGGTGGCGGCCGACTTGGCGGACCGGTTGGAGGCGATCCCGCGCCGCTTCGAACGCGCGCTGGCGCTGGGCGGCGGCGGGCTCTTCACCGAAGAACTGCGAAAGCGGCCGGAGCTGGCGGGCCGGATCGGCGCGGTGATCGAAGCTGATGTCGCCGGCGGCGCAGTCGAACTCGATCCCGAGTGTCTGCCATTCGCGCCGCAGACCTTCGATCTGATCGTCTCGCCACTTGCGCTGCATTGGGTGAACGACTTGCCGGGAGCGTTCATCCAGCTGCGCCAAGCGCTGAAGCCCGACGGACTGCTGCTGGCCTCGATGTTTGGCGGCGACACGCTGACGGAGCTGCGTATCGCTCTGATCGAAGCGGAATCGGCGCTGCTCGGCGGCGCGGGGCCGCGCGTGGCGCCGTTTGCATCGCTGCAGGACGTCGCCGGGCTGCTCCAACGCACAGGGTTTGCACTGCCGGCGGCGGATCGCGACTTCGTCACTGTGCGCTATGGCGAGCCGATGCGGCTGCTGGCGGATTTGCGCGCCATGGGTGAAACGGCGGCCCTGCGTCAACGAAGCCCCCATGGGCTGAGCCGGCGCATACTTGCGCGCGCGTTCGAGATTTATCGCGAGCGTTACGCCGACGCCGAGGGGCGCGTGCGCGCGACATTCGAGATCGTCACCGCCACGGGCTGGGCGCCGCACGAGAGCCAACAGCAGCCGCTGAAGCCGGGCAGCGCGAGGATGCGGCTCGCCGATGCGCTGGGCGCGGAAGAACGATCCGCCGGTGAGAAGGCGGGCAAGCCCTAGGCCCGAGGGCGCCGTGTCATCGTCCAGAAGTGCAAACCCGGCAGGTCGAACTCGCCGGTGACTTCGAAACCATGACGGGCATAGAGGTCAACATTGCGCTGCGTAGACGTCTCCAGATAAGCTGTGACGCCTTGCGCGTCGCAGGGCGCGAGCGTCGCCTTCAACATCGCGGAACCGACGCCGCGACCCTGCGCATGCGGCGCAACGCCGAGGAAAACCAGATGCGCGTGCGGTTCGCGCGGATGATATCTCGCGAGCTTGCCGCCGAGCGCGCGGCCGCGCTCCATGCCGGCAAAGCCCGCGATCTCGATCAGCAGCGGCAGCATCATCACCTGCTGTAGCGCCGTATGATCGAACGCTTTCTTCCCCGGCGCGAGCCAGATCGCTGCGCCCAGCGGCGCGCCCTCGCCGTCTGCAAGCCAGAGCTGCCGCTGCGGATGAATGGCGTCACGTACAGCGGCGTCGAAAAAGCGGCGGCGCGCGCGCTCTTTGGCGCGCCCCTGCCGCAGCCAATAGTTCAGCCCGTCTTCATCCACGAAAGCATCGCTGAGAACCGCGGCGATGGCGTCGGTCTCGTCCGCATGCGCCGGCCGCACAGGCGGCGCGCTCATATCTTCTCGGAGATGCGGATGGCGGCGCGGCAACCCAGTTTGATCACCGCGCTGAGCACCGGATAGCCCGGCGCATCGCGCGCGCCCTGCTCGACCGCCGTGTTGCGGTGGCCCATCTCGTCTTCGCGGAAGCGATCGACCACGTCCTTGAGTTCATCGTCGACGCCGTCAAGGGCCGCGCTTTGGCGCGCGTAATGCTCCTCGATTACATCCTCGACCGCCTCGGTGCAGGCGTGCGCCGCCTTCTCTCCCATCAGCGCGGTCACGGCCCCGAGGCCGAAGCCGGCGACCCGCCAGAGCGGCGCCATGATAGTGGGCCGCACGCCGCGTTCGGCGATCAGTCGGTCGAAGGTTTGCAGGTGCTCCTGCTCGCCGGATTCCATGTCGGCGATGATGCGGGCCGCGTGCGATTTGCTTTCGCTGCGTCCGAATACGGCGCGTTGGCCACGATAGATCTGCACTGCGCCGTACTCGCCGGCGTGGTCTACGCGGATCATTTCGGCCAAGCGGCGTTCGCGCGCGCCCTCGCCCGGCATCGGCGGCGATGATCTCATGACTTGCGCTCCGGAGACAAAGCGACGGCCAAGCTGGCGAGCGCCAGCAACAGCGAGGTGATGGCGTTGTAACCCGCCATCGATATGCCGAACATCTGCCAGGCGATCTCGTCGCAGGCAGGCGCCGTGACCGCGCCCTCGAAATCCATTGGGCGGATGTCGTTCATGTCGATCCGCGCGTCGCAATAGGCGACTACCCAATGCTGTTCGACCGCCACATGGTACATCGCCTGCGCCGCGCTGCCGAGCAGGACGAGGCCGACGACCAGCGCCGAGATGCGCGCAACGCGCGGGCTGATCCGGTTGGCGATGAACCCGACAAGCCCGACGCCCACCACGGCCCAATGCCAGTTGCGCTGATCGAGGCAGAGCGGGCACGGGGCCAGGCCCCCGAGGCGCTGGAATGCATGCGCCGCCGCTAGCATCCCCCCGGACGCAAGCGCCATCAGCAGGGGCCAGATCGGGCGCAGCCGCGAAATCGAACTCATGGAGGCATCCTAAGCCAAGCTCCGACGAGCATACACGGGCGCCGGCGCGGCGCCCCGCCGCACGCTCAGCGGCCGAACAGGTCCGCCAGCCAGGGCGCGTGTTGGGAGAGCAGATCGACGGCGAAACCGGCCCCGACAACAAGCCCGGTGATGAGGACGCCAAGCAGCGTCAGCCAACCGAGCGCGACGAGGCTGCCCAGCACCGTGAACACCCCATCCCGCTGAATTAGCCCGATCGACATCAAGGTCAGCGCCACCGAAGGCACCGTGTTGGTGATCGGCAGCATCACCGTGATCGCCGCCAGCGCCATGATCAGCGCGGCAATCTTCTCGCCGAAGCCCGCCGCAAAGAAGCGCCACCGCGGCCGTGCGAAACGTTCGGTCCACCGCAGCCGCTTGTCGGCGAAGCCGGCGATCGTGCTGATCCAGCTCTTTTTCACCCGCATGCGCATAAACCAGCCCGGCAGCCACGGTTCGGAGCGGCCGATCAGGACCTGCGCCGCCAGCAAGAAGATGCCGATGGCGATGATCTGCGCGCCTGGCAGACCCGGCACGAGGCACGGCAGCGTCAGCAGCAAGATCAACAGGCCGAACGCGCGTTCGTCCAGCTGATCGGCGATCCCGCCGATGCTCAGGCCGTCGGCGCCAGCGGCGGAGTCGATCCGTTGCAGAACGCCGATGAAACTGCGGCTGAGATCGTCGCGGACAGTATCGGCGGACATGCGGACCTTTGCGGCGCTGTTCTGGGCGCCGCCCGCTAGCACGGTTCGCGGATGGCGTCAGGAGGCAAGTGAGTGGGAAGGCGAAGCCATCCGAACCTCGCGGACGGCATACGCAGCCTTCCTACGCCAAACCGAGGCGGATGTTCTTCTCTCGCCATTGCAAGCGAAGGATGGTGCCCCAGGCCCGACTCGAACGGGCACGCAGTTGCCTGCGGCAGATTTTGAGTCTGCTGCGTCTACCGATTCCGCCACTGGGGCTTCCAAAGGCGAGGCCGTCAGGTATGAGGCCGGAAAGCCGGTGTCAAATCCGGTAACGGGGGGAAGCGCATGACCGACGGCGCGGCGACCGCCGGCGAGGAGACCGGGTTCGGCCCTCTGGGCCGCTTGGTCGGGCTAATTCTGGGACCGGCGCTGGCGCTCGGACTGCAGATTTTGCCGCCGCCCGATGGCCTTTCGGTCGAGGCCTGGCGCGTGGTTTCGCTTGCGGCGCTCATGGTGACGTTCTGGGTCACCGAGGCGATCCCTATTTCGGCGACCGCGCTTCTGCCGCTTGCCGTCCTGCCGCTGATCGGCGCCGCCAGTATCGGTGAGGCGGCCGCGCCTTATGCTGATCCAATCGTTTTCCTGTTCATCGGCGGCTTCATCCTCGCCGCCTGCGTCGAGCGCTGGCGTCTCCACGAACGCATCGCTCTCTCGATCGCCTCCGTCGCGGGCGGCCGCCCTGTCGCTTTGGTCGGCGGCTTCATGATCGCTGCGGCGCTGATCTCGATGTGGATCTCGAACACCGCGACGACTTTGATGCTGGCGCCGATCGCAATCGGCGCAGCGCGGGCGCTTTCGGTCGACGGCAAACCCGACCTCGCGCTCGGCGGCGCGTTGACGCTGGGCGTTGCACATGCCGCGACCATCGCTGGCGTGGGCACGCCCGTCGGCTCGCCAACCAACCTCATCGCCATCGCCTTCTTCGAACGCGCCGGCGAGCCGATGGCGTTCATCGAGTGGATGACGCGCGCCATTCCCATCATGCTGTTGATGCTGCCTTTGGCGTGGCTGCTGCTGTGCTGGCCCCTGTTCGGCCGCAAGGCGCATGCGCGTTTCGACGCGATCGGCGCTGTGGTGCGCGAAGCGCTGGCGAAGCTCGGGTCGATGAGCCAACCGGAAGTCCGCATCGGCGCCGTTTTCGCACTGGTCGCGCTCGCCTGGATGATGCGGACCGAGTTGGTGAAGCTGCCCGGGCTCTCCGCGCTCACCGACACGGGCATCGCCGTCATCGGCGCGCTCTCCTTGTTCTTCATTCCCTCGGGCCGGCCCGGCCGCGAGAAGCTGATCGACTGGAAGACCGCCGAGCGCATTCCCTGGGGGATCGCAGTCCTGTTCGGCGGCGGCTTGTCGCTGGCGGCGGCGATGGAGAGCACCGGTCTCGCCGCTTGGATCGGCGGCTTCATTGCCGATCTCGACGGCGTCTCCGCCCTAGGTCTCGTCGCCGTGCTCGTGGTGGCGACCATCCTCGTCTCCGAGCTGGCGAGCAATGTCGCGACGTTGACCAGCATGCTGCCCGTCGTCGCCGCCGTGGCGTCGGCGACCGACACGCCGCTGCAGCAGCTGGCGTTTCCGGTGGCGATCGCCGCGAGCTTCGCCTTCATGCTGCCGGTGGCGACCGCCCCGAACGCGATCGCCTACTCGTCCGGGCTGCTGACGCTGAAGCGGATGCTCAGCGTCGGTTTCGGGCTCAACGTGGCCGCCATCGTCCTGATCATCGCCTTCGCCGCCGCGTAGCGGGTAGCCGCACGTCGCCGCTGCGCTAGATATGCCGCCATGGCGACGAAACGCACCCAAGCTGACGCCGAAGCCGCAGTCCGCGTCCTGATTGAATGGGCCGGCGACGATCCCGATCGCGAAGGCCTGATTGAGACGCCGGCGCGCGTGGCGCGCGCCTATCGCGAGCTGTTCGCCGGCTATGAGGAAGATCCGCGCGCCTATCTCGAACGTACGTTCGAGGAAGTCGGCGGCTATGACGAACTGATCGTGCTGCGCGACATCCGAGTTATCAGCTTCTGCGAGCATCACATGCTCCCCTTCTTGGGAAAGGCGCATGTCGGATATCTGCCCAACGATCGCGTCGTCGGCATCTCCAAGCTCGCGCGCGTCGTCAACGCGTTCGCGCGGCGGCTGCAGATTCAAGAGAAGCTGACGGCGGAGATCGCCGAAGCGATCCAGGACATCCTGCAGCCGCAGGGCGTCGGCGTCATGATCGAAAGCGAGCACTCGTGCATGACCATGCGCGGCGTCAACACGCCAGGCTCGAACCTGGTGACGTCGCGGCTGATGGGCGTCGTGCGCGACGATCCGCGGACGCGGGAGGAGTTCTTGCGTTTGGCGCGCGGCGACTAGGCCGCGATCTGCTCAACCCGATCCCAGAACGCCTTCGGCAGATCGAGCCCCGAGAGGCGCTTCAATTCCTGCGCCAGCGTCGGCGAGGTCACGTTGATCTCGATCAGCTTGCCGGCGATGACGTCGAGGCCGGCGAAGACGATGCCTTCGCGCTTGAGCAGCGGCGCGACCGTTGCGGCGATTTCACGGTCGGCGTCATCCAGTTCGCCCGCGGCGGCTTGACCGCCGACGGCGAGATTGGCGCGGAAATCGCCTTCCTTGGGCAAGCGCTTCAACGCTGCGAACGGCTCGCCGTTGAGCACGAACACGCGTTTGTCGCCGCCCGACACGGCCGGCAGAAACTCCTGCGCCAGGATCGGTTCGCGCCCGGCCGCCGAGAGAAACGCGCGCGCCTTCTTCTGAAATTCCGGGTCGCTGGCGGAGAGTTTGATCACGCCCTCGCCGCCCATCATGAAGAGGATCTTCAGCACGACCTGGTCGAAGCGCCTGGCGAACGCTTCGAGCGCCACCAGATCGCGGCCGACCCATGTCGTCGGCGTCAACTCCGGAAACTGCAGGATCGAAGTCTTCTCGGAAATGTTGCGGATGCCGCGCGGCGGATTGATCACCAGCGCCTTCGTGGCGAGCTCCAGCAAATAGGTGTTGCTGATATAGCCCATGTCGAAAGGCGGATCCTGCCGCACCAGCACGACATCGAACTCATCGACCGCGCGCACCGCCTCTTCGTGCGTCTCATAGTGCTTCGCTTCCTCGAAGCTTACCGACACGCGTCGCGCGCGCGCTTTGACATCGCCCGTATCGTAGAAAAGATCGTTCGGCGACCACCACCAAATCTCATGCCCGCGCGCCTGCGCTTCGACCATCAGCATGAGCGACGTATCGTGGTTCACGATCATCGTCTCGATCGGGTCCATCTGGACGGCGATGCGGAGGGATTTCATTCGTTACCTCGATTTGAGTACCGAGACGAGGGATCGCTGACGTATGCGCGCAAGATGGGGACTGCCCCGATTACCCAGAAAATCCACGGCACTCAAATGGGCGTTCTTCCAAAGGATGCAAGAAAAGCAGTCACTACGAAGCCCGCCGCGGCAATACTCCAAACCGCGAATGAGCGACGTCCTAATGGGCGCATTATCCCGCCCGCGCCGCTTTTCCGCCGACGCGCGCGCCGCGGAGCTGTTCGGCGATCAGGAACGCCAAATCGAGCGCTTGTTGGCCGTTGAGACGTGGGTCGCAGTGGGTGTGATAGCGGCTGGAGAGGTCTTCCTCTTTGAGCGCCGCCGCGCCGCCGAGGCATTCGGTGACCTGCTGGCCCGTCATCTCGACATGCACGCCGCCGGGATAGGCGCCTTCCGACGGCAGAATATCGGTGAACGCGCGCACCTCGGCCAGAATGCGGTCGAAGGGGCGTGTCTTGAATCCGCTGTCCGTCTTCAACGTGTTGCCGTGCATCGGATCGCACGACCACACCACGGCGCGCCCTTCGCGCGTCACCGCGCGCGCCAACTTGGGCAGTCCTGCTTCAACCTTATCGGCGCCGAAGCGCGCAATCAGCGTGAACCGGCCGGGTTCGTTTTGCGGGTTCAGGATGTCGATCAGGCGCAGCAATTCGTCCGGATCGAGCGTCGGCCCGCACTTCATGCCGATCGGGTTCTTGATGCCGCGCGCGAATTCGACGTGCGCGCCGTCGGGTTGGCGGGTGCGGTCGCCAATCCAAACGAAATGCGCGCTGGTGTCGTACCAATCGCCGGTCGTGGAATCGATCCGCGTCATCGCCTCTTCGTAGCCGAGCAGTAAAGCTTCGTGGCTCGTATAGACGTCCACCTGCTTCATCTGCGGCACGCTATCCGGCGTGATGCCGCACGCCTCCATGAAGTCGATCGCTTCGGAGATGCGGTCGGCGATCTCGCGATAGCGTTTGCCTTGCGGGCTGTCGGCGACAAAGCCGACCATCCAACGGTGCACGTTGTGCAGATCGGCGTAGCCGCCATTCGCGAACGCGCGGATCAGATTCAAGGTCGCCGCCGATTGCGAATACGCTCTGATCAGCCGCTCGGGGTCGGGCGTGCGCGACTCCGGCGTGAACTCCATGCCGTTGATGTTGTCGCCGCGATAGGACGGCAGCGTGACGCCATCCTTCGTCTCGGTCTGCTCCGACCGCGGCTTGCCGAACTGGCCGGCGATGCGGCCCAGCTTAACTACCGGGCGCGAAGCGGCGAACGTCAACACGACGCTCATTGCCATCAGCGTGCGAAAGGTATCGCGGATGTTATCTGGGTGGAATTCCTTGAAGCTCTCGGCGCAATCGCCGCCCTGCAGCAGGAAAGCTTTCCCGGCCGCAACCTCCGCCAGCGACGCCTTCAGATTGCGCGCCTCACCCGCGAAAACGAGCGGCGGGTAGGAGCGCAACTGCCGCTCGACGCGCGCCAAGGCGTCCGGATCGGGGTAATCCGTCGGGATGTGCTTGGCGGGCTTCGCGCGCCAGCCGGCGGGGGTCCATTTCTCTCGCATCTGCGAACAGCTTAGCCGAAGAAAAGGGGCGCAAGCGAGGCCCCCTGGCTAAACAATGGCGCCAGCCAAGGCGTCGCCCAGACCCATACCGCCGCGCCTGCGAGCGCGGCCGCGCCTGCCGAGGCGAAATAGAGCCCGGCGTACTTCCAGCCGCCGGTCAGGAACGCAATGACGCCCTTCGCGATGGTGTTCATGAGCACCGCCAGCATGACCGCGTGCGCGCCGACGGCCGGGTCAAGCCCGCCGCGCACGAGGCTTGAGGCTGCCAGCGTTACGGCGTCCACATCGGCCAAGCCCGCCGTGGCGGCGAACGGCAGCAGGCCGGCTTGGCCGTAGGCGTCGGCGATCACGCGGCCGATGATGATGATGGCGCCGAGTATCAGCGCGAACTGGCCGACAGAAATGAGGTCGAGCGGGCTGCGCAGATTGCCGCGGCCGTCGGCGACGTCGGTCTGCTTGTCGCGCGCGCGCATGACGAAGGCGGCGGCCACGAACACGAGAACAGTCGCAGCGAACGCCGGTCCAGCCTCCGGCAGCACCACGGCGCTCGTGATCGCCAGCAGCACGATGACGCGCCCGACGCTGATCGCCGCTGCGATCGCCGCCGCCGCGCCGCCGACCATGGCGTGCGTCTCGCCTTTACGGACCTGTCGGCCAAGCTCTGCAGTGACCACTGTGGAGGAAACCAGCGCCCCCGCCGCCGCGCCCGCCAACACGCCGACATCGGGGCCCAGAACGCGCACAGCGACATAGCCGGCGAACGATGCCCCGGCGACGAGGATGGTCAGCAGCCAAAGCTCGCGCGGATTGATCGCGCCCCAGGGATCGATCGTGCGATCCGGCAGCAGCGGCAGCGCGATCGCGGTCGCGGCCAGAATGAGGAGCGCCGACCGCAGCTCTTTCCAGGTGACGGCCTCCAACCAGCCATGCAGCGCTTCCTTGAACGCGAGCAGGCCCGCCAACGCGACGCCGACCGCAGCGGCGACGCGGAGATCGCCCCACATGGCGTAAGCGCCGAGCGCGTAGACCAGCAGCCCAGCGATTGTGCCCGTGACGGAAACGTCTTGGTCTTTCAGGCTTTCGCGGACCTTGAACGTGAGGAAGGCGCCGGCGAACGCCAGTGCGAAGGCGGCGAAGCCGATCTGGCCGATCACCGGCAGCATTGCGCCGGAAACACCGCCGAGCAGGCCGATGACGGCGTGCGTGCGCAAACCGGCGGCGCGCGAGCCTTCGGGCGCCTCACGATGCTGCCATCCGCGCTCGACCCCGATCAGGAAGCCGATTCCGAGCGCCATGGCGAGGCGTTGGAAGATGTCAATCAGGACAAGGTCCGGCATGGCGGCTTTATGGTGCTGAGCGGCCGCACGAGCGGCCATGGTCCGCCCCTTTGAGGCGAGGCGCGAGCATTGCCAAGGCGTAATACGCCCGACTAGGGTTCGCCGCTGAAGGGTGAGAAGAGTCCATGGCGATCACGGCGTATCTCGCCTTCGAAGCGGCCGACGAGGAGGCGGCGCGCAGCGTCGGCGCCGAACTGGAGCGGCACGGCTGGAGCGTGACCGTCTCGGGCTCGGAGCTGCGGGCGCAGGAGAAGCCGGCCGCCCTGGTGCAGACGGTGGGCGAGTCCAGCGTGGTCGTGGTGATCGCCTCGCGGGCGGCGCAGGAGAGCTCATGGCTGCAGCGCGAAGTCGCGGCGGCCCTCAACAACGGCCGGCCGGTCATCGTCGTCCAAGCGGACGAACTGCCGCCGGACTCCTGGATCCATGCGACGCTCGACACCAGCGCCATGATCGATCTGCGGCGCGGGGCGCGTTCGGAAGCGCTGGCGCAGATCGCCGAGCGCGCCCGCGCCGCCAACGGCCGCGGCCGTGTCATCGCCATGCTCAACATCAAAGGCGGTGTCGGCAAGACGGTGCTCGCAGCCAACCTGTTCGCGGCCGCGCATCTTGCGGACAAGCGCTCGATCAGCTTCATCGACCTCGATCCGCAGCACAATCTCACGCAGTATTTTCTCTCGCCCGGCGAGCGCAACCGCATTCGCGACCGCAATCATTCGATCTACGGCATCCTGAATCCGCGCGGCGAAGCCAGCGTGCCGCTGAGCGATATCGGGGCGGTCGCCATTCCGCTGAACCGCGCCCGCCGCGGCGGCAAGCAGCCGAACTTCGAATTGATCGCCGGCGACGAGCGACTGTTCGAGTTCACGCTCGACACGCGATCGGATCGCGACAAAGCCGAGGCGTTCACCCGCTTCCGCGCGCTGATCACGGCCCTGCGGGCGCGCTCCGACGCTGTGATCATAGACTCCAACCCGTGCGCGACTTTCTTGACGCGGCTCGCGATCACGACGGCGGACCACATCGTCGCGCCGGTGCGGCCCGAGAAGTACTCCCTCACCGGGCTGAACATGCTGGAGCACGTCGTGCGTGAAGTCAGGGGAAGAGCCTTGCGGCCGGCCGAGTTCTCGGTGCTCCTGAACGGCGTGAACGACCGCACGCGATCCGGCGAGACAGGCGACGCAGACACGCTGACGCGCAACGAAATCAGCGGCGCGCCGTTCTTCAGCGGAGCGCTGTTGCCGGACGAGGTGCCCTATACCGCGGTGCTGAAATCGGCGCCGAGCGACAGGTTGGCGGCCAATCCGATCAATGTGACGGCGATGATGCGCGTGGGCGGGCGCCCAGCGAAGGAGGCGCTGACGCGCGCTGCGGCGGCGATCCTGCGTAGGTCCGGCCAATGAAGCCCGAGCAATCCAACGCGCTGCGCGCCCTCGCCCGCAACCGTTCGCGCGCCGAGTTGAAGGCGCTGTTCGCGCTGATCCGCCGGACCGACGATCGCGCGCTGCTAGCGGCGGCGGCGCCGGCGAAGAAGCTGACGGCGAAGCGGCGCAAGAGCGATCCGCTGGTGCGGGAGCTGGAACAGACGCTGAAACCGATAATGGGTCCGGCGCGGGAGAAGGCCGATCTGCTGATCGAGCACATCGCCAAGAAGCATCGGCGCAAGCTGAGCTATCAACCGAAGGGCCTCGCCGACGCCGCGCGCCAGCTCCGCACCAAATTCTCCGACCAGCAGATTCGCGCCGGGGCCGAGAGCCTGATGACGCACCTCGCCAAGCTGTACGGCGATCGAGAGACGGTGGTGTAACGCCGTCCCGCCCCTGGACGAACCCAGGCTGACCACCCAGGATTCGTTCATGACCACATCCCCGTCCGGCTTCGATCTCACCCCGCCCAGCAGCGACGAGCGCAAGAGGCTCGAGGCGAGTCTCAGCGACGAAGAGCGGCGGGTGCTGCTGCATCACGGCACCGAGGCGCCGTTCTGCGGCGGGCTGCTCGATCAGAAGAAGCCGGGCGTCTATTGCTGCCGGCTGTGCGGCTTGCCGCTGTTCCGGCAGGAGACGAAGTTCGAAAGCGGCACCGGCTGGCCGAGCTTCTATGAACCGATCGACCCGAAGCACGTGATCGGCATCGAGGACAATTCCCACGGCATGCGTCGGATCGAGACGCGCTGTGCGCGGTGCGACAGCCATCAAGGCCATGTTTTTCCGGATGGCCCCCGGCCGACCGGCATCCGCTACTGCATCAATTCGGTGTCGCTGCAATTCGTGCCGGAGGGCGAGCCCTTGCCGGATCCGCTGGCGCGCGGCGAGCTGTTTGCCGCTTAGTGGTGCGCGGGTAGCGGAAACTTCGCTAGGAGCCGGTCGAGGTCGCGACCCATTTCGTGCGCGACGTCGGCATCGGCGGCGCCGTCGGTGAACTTGTTCAGTGCGCGCGACATCACTTTGCCGACCAGCAGGTTGGCTTCGTTGGTGTCGCGCGTGACTTGCCACGCTTTGGCGGCCAGCTCGCCCTGGCGAGAGAGGATGGCCGTCACAGGTTGCGCCATGGAGCGCTCTCCCTTGTTTCGGGCCGAACAGCTCCCCCTGTCCGAACGGCGTATGCAGGAAGCAGAGTAGCAGCTTTTTCCCCAAGCTGGAGAGCAAATTGCAATCTCTGGCGACATTTTTAGATCGCGCCGGGAACATGAAAGCGTTTGTTAAGTCTAACAGCGCGCAATGCGCGCGCCGTCTTGACGCCACAGAGGGTTCGTCGACCATGAGACCCGCGTGACAAAGCCGTTTCCAACCAAGAACCTCCGGTTCTTTTTGACCGCGCCGTCGCCGTGCCCCTACTTGCCGGGCAAGCGGGAGCGGAAGGTGTTTACCGCTCTCGACGGCTTCGACGCCGGCCCGCTGCACGATGCGCTGACCAATGCCGGGTTCCGCCGTTCGCAGAACATCGCTTACCGGCCTTCGTGCGACGGCTGCGACGCCTGCATCTCGGCGCGCGTGCCGGTGGAGCGGTTCGAGTTCAACCGGCGCTGGCGCAAGATCCTGACGCGCAACGCCGATCTCACCCGCGCGCTCCGCCCCGCGCGCGCCAGCGATGAGCAGTTCAAGCTGCTGCGCCGCTATCTCAATTCGCGCCACGCCGAAGGCGGCATGGCCGACATGACGTTCGGCGATTACGTCTCGATGGTCGAAGAGACGGCGGTTCACACGCACATCGTCGAATATCGATTCAGCGACGGCCCCAAGCGCGGCAAGCTTGCGGGCGCCGCGTTGATCGACGCGCTCGGCGACGGGCTCTCCATGGTCTATTCCTACTTCGATCCCGACGAGACGCGGCGCAGCCTCGGCGTCTACACCATCCTCGATCACATCCAGCAGGCGCGCGCCGCGGGCTTCGCCCATCTCTACCTGGGCTATTGGATTCCGGGTTCGGAGAAGATGGACTACAAGGCCTCCTTCCGTCCGCTCGAACTGCTCTTGGGGGGGGAGTGGCGCCCCTACGAGCCGGTTCAGTTCTGATCGCCCAATCAGTATCGCACAGCTCGCGCGCTGTAGGATAAGTTTTCCGCGCGAGGTGATCCGATGTCCGAGTCGAAGAAAGAGCTGTGGCGCGCCGGCGAGATCGCGCCGGCGATGCGGCCGTTCACGCAGAAGCTCAATCCCAATTCCCTCTTCCGCGCCGCGGGGCTTTCGCGTCTGGCCGGCATGAGCCGCGCGCATGTGAGCCTGGTCAAGCTGCCGCCGGGCAAAGACAGCTTCGCCTATCACGCGCACATGCTCGAGGAGGAATGGATCTACATCCTCTCCGGCCGCGCCGTCGCGGAGATCGACGGCAAGTCGCATGAAGTCGGCGCTGGCGACTTCATGGGCTTTGCGACGCCCGCCGTGCCGCACCTCTTGCGCAACATCTTCGACGAGGAGTGCGTCTATCTTATGGGCGGCGAAGACAAGCCGATCGACGTCGTCGCCTACCCTGCGCACGACAAGCGCTACCTCATCATGCAGACCGACAAGGGCGCCGAGTTCTACGAGCTGGGCGAGCCGATCAAGCCGTTCGGCAAACCGGACTAGAGCACGACGCCTTCGCGCGTTCTGGCGCCTTCGGGCGCGGCGAAGGCGAAGGTGGCGCAGAGGCGGCTCTCGGTCGCTTGCGGGCCGGGCGCCTCGGCGCCGGTGAACGCGAGCAGCGTCACCTTGCGGGCGCGGGCTTCGTAGGCGAGCGCGACGTATTCGACCTCCTCCGCGCCGCAGAGGCCGGTGCGGCCGGCCGGCACGGTCTGTTCGGTGACGCGGCGCAGTTCGATGGTGAGATCGCCCGGGCCGAGCGCCGCCGCGGCGTAGCTGTCGCCGTCGCGCGAGATCACATCCTCGCCGCGGCGCGGCTCGAGCGTGCGGGTGAACAGCACGACGCCGGAGGCGAACAGCACCCCGCCCCGTTCGATGCTGGCGTCGCCGGTGATGGCGCGGGCGGTGTTCGAGGCGGCGTTGAACTGGCCGGTCAGCAGCGCGGGCTCGGTGGCGTTCGCCTCGGGCGCAGGCGCCTCGCCGCAGGCCGCGAGCGTGAGCAAAGAGAGGGCGGCGAACGCTGCGCGCATGGACCTCTATGTACGCTTGCGAAGCCGCATGCGCGACGCGCCCTATCGCAGAAGCGGCGCGGCTCGTCGCGGACTCCGGACTCGGTTTTCGGGGCTCAGGAATCGGGATGCGCGGATGCGGACAGCACGCATCATCTCGAAGCCGCTGTTTTTCCAGATTCCCGAAACCCGAATCCCGACCACCCAGCTGGGAGGCGGGGCGCGTCGGACGCGCTGGGGTAGTGCCTAGAGTGCGTCATCTGTCGCCAGACAACGCTGCGCGTCGAACGCGCCCCGGATCGGCCGTTTGTCCCGGATTGGCGACCAGGAGTTTGTGGC